>Ga0335085_10000125_pt1 | contig 246913 bp, 218 predicted proteins | sample Lox_Sample_45_FD_206712 | JGI IMG/M metagenome (GOLD analysis project Ga0335085, IMG submission 206712) | Soil microbial communities from Loxahatchee National Wildlife Refuge, Florida, United States - Lox_Sample_4.5 | ecosystem: Environmental > Terrestrial > Soil > Wetlands | place: USA... | reverse complement strand
CAAATCGATCCCGATGATACTAACCTGCATTTTCGGACCCTCCCTACTTTGATTGTTGGTGGTCGAACGTACCACCATGGCCCACCGAGGCCGTTATCAGTAGGGAGCGGTCCATCCCATCAGGTTGCGACGTCAGCGTCGCACCTCTCCTTAGTCCTCTCCTTGGACAAGGAGAAGGAACCAGGCATTTGCAATACGCCCGCCCAAAGTCCAGTGTAGCCATACAATAGACAGAACGCTCTCGGCAGTTCGCATCCGCCGGGACTGTCCTGCGGATGACGTTATGAAAAAACGCTTCGTAGGGTTGGTTTCAGTGCTGGTTACGTTTCTGGTCGCCGGTCGGAGTCTCGCCGCCGGGGTCAAACCCGGCGATGTGATCACATCCGCCAACGCATCCCAGGTTCAGGAGCTGCTGAGCCCCGGCAACTACGTGTTGGTGCAGGAGGGCATGCAGCTCGACATCGTCGCTTCCGACAAACTGGAGTGGCCGGTTCCGTATACCGAGGCCACCGAGAAATACCACGCGCAAGTCAGGCTCCTTCCCAACGGCGCATTGGGCAACTACGTGGCAGGGCAGCCTTTCCCGCTTCTCGACCCAAATGATCCGGACCTCGCGATCAAAATTATCTGGGACTTTTCCTTTCGTCCCCTGTACAGCGACGACATCGACCTCAGGTTTCCCGAAATTGCCAGCTATAAGCCTGAATCGAAGGGTGACCCTGCCGGCTTCTTTTCTGCGGGTCACCTGGCGTTGTATAGCAATATCGGCAGGATTGAAGTTCCTCCGATACCCACCGACCCCGATGCGGCGCGCAGCGGTATCCGATACCGACTCGGGTTCTATCCCTTCCTCGAGCCGTCTTCTATGCGCGGCTTTGGCCTCCTTCGCTATAGGCACATTGATTGGCAGCTCGAGGACAACGTCTGGACCTTCAACCCCCTATCTCGTCGTATCCGGCAAACGCCGGCCGAAATGATGGACGATGCGCTCGGGTGCATCGGTGGATTCTCAGGAAGCGGCGGGGGCGGGGGTGCGGGTGGCGGAGGTGGTGGTGGAGGCGGCGGCGGAGGCGGTGGAGGAGTGATGGGCGGTGGCGGCGTTGGAGGGGGTGCCGGCGGTCCCGGCGGCGCCGGTATCGCGCTCCTCACCACCCTCGATGCCGATTCCCTGTTCGGGTTTTCCGCCAGGGAAGGCGACTACACCTACAGGTATCTCGGCGACAAGAACATGCTCGCCTGCGTGCACGCCAAAAATTCTCCGGGCGTCGTATGCCCCTATGATGGCGGCAGAACTATATGCCCGGAAAATTGGGAGATGCGACATCTGTACATCGTGGAAGCCGATGCGAGGCCTCACGACAACCTCAGCATCTCTCGGCGAATTCTCTATATCGATTCAGAGGGTTGGTTCATCACTGCCTCGGATCAATACGACCGCGAAGGCAAGCTCTGGAAAACGGTCGCCGCGTTCAACACGTACCGCGACCGGCCCGTGCCGGATGCGAAGATTGCGATCTATCCGTACAAGCGAATCTTCCAGGTCGGATTGGTCGATGAGGATCTGACAACCCATCTGAGTTCAGTCGCCTTCATGCCGGGTGCTGAAGCGCCTGACCGCGAGTGCTGGTACATCGACATGGGCGCGGTCAACAACTCATTTTTCACGCCGGCAGCCGTCCGAAGCGCCGGCCATTAGCTCTGATCCCCTCCCCTTGTCCAAGGGGAGGGCCAGGGAGAGGTGGTGCGCTCGCATGCCACTATCGCCAGGCGTACGTTGCGACGTCAGCGTTGCACCTCTCCTTGGTCAAGGAGAGGAAACCAGACGGATTCTTATGTCAGGGCTGGGCGAATTCGGCTTCCAGACGCTCGATGTCAGCCGGTGACAAGCTGAAATATTTGCACTCGGGATGGTGCAGGACGAAGGAGCTGACCGAGCTCTCCGGGTCCATCATGTAGCCCTCGGTCAGATTGACGCCGAGCTGATGACGATCCACTTCCAGCAATGAGAACAGCGCCGTCTGGTCTTCAAGGCGCGGGCAGGCCGGGTAACCGAACGAATACCGCTTCCCGCGATACCGCGTCTGGATCAGATCCTTCAGCGCCAGCTCCGGCGGATCGCCGATTCCCCACATCGCGCGAATCTTCTGATGCAGTAGCTCGGCGAAGCCCTCTGCGCCCTCGACCGCCAGCGCCTGCAGGATATGCGATCGCAGGTAATCCCCCTTCGCCTTCCATTCCTCTGCCAGCGCTCGCACCGACCCCGTGATCGTCACCACGAACATCGCGACGTAGTCCAGCCGCCCCGAGTCCTGCGCCGCCACATAGTCCGCCAGGCACAGATGCGGGGCCGCACTTTGGCGTCCGAAGCGGAAACTGGCAACCTCGTTCTTGCCCTCGGGCCCGAAGATCTTGAGCGTGCGATCGCCGTCCGACTGCGCGCGGAAAAACCGGAATACCGCGTTGGCGGAGATGTCCGATCGTGCGAGGATCGTATCCTGCACCTCCTCGATCGCGGCCTTCAGCTCCATCGCCTTGGCATCTTCCTCCTGCAGCGCCTGCGCGGCATTGCGCAACCCCAAGTGCTTCGAATACAGCATCGCGGGGTTGATGAACTTGAAGATCTCGCCCAGGTCGTAGCCCCTGAGCACGTGAGTCTTCAGGTCCGGCGGCGTCGGAATCTCGATATCGCGCCGCACCGTGGACCGGGCCGCCGGGGCAGGGGACGGCGCATCGGCCGCTTTGGGAGCCGTCGCGAGCATCTGCTGCGTTTCGCCGGCGAGCGTGCGCTTGAGCGTCTCGCGCCGCTCGAAATCCATCACGCGATTGGCCAGCTCCAGCCCCGCCATCGCGTCATTCGCGTATGCGACCACGCCATCGTATTGCGGCGCGATCTTCATCCGCGTGAAGCGATTCGACAGCGCGGCGCCGCCCACCAGGATCGGGCAATCTACCCCCGCCGTCTTCAGGTCCTGCGCCGTAACGACCATCTGCTGCGCCGACTTGACCAGCAGTCCCGAAAGCCCGATCGCGTCGGGCTGATGCTGATGGTACGCCTTGATCAACTCTTCAGGCGGAACCTTGATGCCGAGATTCACCACCCGGTAGCCGTTGTTCGAGAGAATGATCTCGACCAGGTTCTTGCCGATATCGTGAACGTCGCCCTTCACCGTGGCGAGAATGATCTTGCCCTTGTCGGCGGACTCGGTCTTTTCCATGTGCGGCTCGAGATGCGCCACGGCCGCCTTCATCGCCTCGGCCGACTGCAGCACCTCCGCCACGATCATCTGGTTGGCGTTGAACAGCCGCCCAACCTCGTCCATCCCCTTCATCAGGGGACCGTTGATTATCTCGAGCGGGCCCATCGTCGTGAGCGCCTCGTCGAGGTCCTCGATGAGTCCCTCTTTGGATCCTTCCAGGATGTAGCGCGGCAGCCGCTCCATCAGCGGAAGGTCCTTGCGCGTATCCTCGACCACACGGCCTTTCTTGGCGCGGAAGTGCGCGGCAAATTTCGCGATAGGATCGTCGCCGCGCCACCAGATCAAGTCTTCGGCCAGGCGGCGCTCTTCCTCCGGGATCGACGGATAACGCTCGAGCTTCTCCGAGTTGACGATCGCCATGTCGAGCCCGGCCTGCACGCAGTGATAGAGCATCACCGAGTTCAGCACCTCGCGGCCCGCATCCGGCAGTCCGAACGACACGTTGGAGATACCCAGGCTGGTCTTCGCCCGCGGCATCGCCTGCTTGATCATCCGGATGCCTTCGATCGTCTCCAGGCCCGCGCCGACGTAGTTCTTGTCTCCCGTCCCGACCGGGAACACCAGCGGGTCGAAGATGATGTCCTCCGGCTCGATGCCGTACTTCTCGGTTAGCAGCTTGTAAGTGCGCTCCGCGATCGCGACCTTGCGCTCGCGCGTGATCGCCTGCGCCTGCTGCTTGTCCTCGTCGATACACATCACGATCAGCGCGGCGCCATACTGCCTGGCCAATCGGACCACGGTCTGGAAGCGCTCGGCGTCTTCACCATCCTCGAGGTTGATCGAGTTGATGATCGATTTGCCCTGCGTGCGCTTGAGCGATTCTTCGATCACGCGATGATCGGTCGAGTCGATCATCAGCGGAACTTTGACTTTCTTGACTTCGATCTCCAGGAACTTCGTGACGTCGGACATCTCGTCGCGGTCCGGATCCTGCAGGCAAATATCGAGCACGTGCGCGCCGCGCCGCACTTGCGCGCGTCCTACTTCGGACGCTTCCTCGAACTTGCCCTCTGCGATGAGGCGCTTGAACTTGCGACTGCCCAGCACGTTGGTGCGCTCGCCGACGACCACCGGCCGCGTCTGGTCGTCGATAACCAGCGTCTCGATTCCCGACACCGCAGATCGCCTGGCCGTCGATCGCGCGCGCGGCTTCACTCCGTCAACCGCCTGCACGAGCAGCCGGATATGCTCGGCCGTCGTGCCGCAGCATCCGCCCGTCAGGTTGAGCCATCCGTTGCGTGCGAACCGCCCAATCTTCTCCGCCAGCATCGGGGCGGTTTCGTTGTAATTCCCCTCTTCGTCAGGAAGCCCGGCGTTGGGAACGCAGGCCACATTGAAGCGCGCCAGCTCCGAGAGCGTGCGCAGATGGTCGGTCATGAAATCCGGCCCGGTCGCGCAGTTGAGGCCCATCCAGAGCAAATCCCGATGCGCCAGCGAGGTGTAGAACGCCTCGATATCCTGGCCCGCCAGCAGCGTGCCCATCGTCTCGATAGTGCCGGACACCGCGATCGCCGGCGTGATCCCCGCCTTCTTGATCGCGCGATCGATTCCAATCAGCCCGGCCTTGCAGCTCAGCGTGTCGTTTACGGTTTCCAGCAGCAGAACGTCCGCACCGCCCTCGATCAACCCGAGCGCCTGCTCCTCGTAGCCCTCTGACATCGCATCGAACGTGATGCTGCCTGTCACCGAGATGGTCTTGGTCGTGGGACCCATCGACCCCACTACGAATCGGGGCTTCCGGGATGTGCTGAAGCGCTGCGCTTCTTCCCGGGCTATCGTCGCCGCGATCCGGTTCAGCTCGAATGTGTCCCCCGCGATCCCGAATTCGGCCAGCACCACGGGACTCGCCTGGAAACTGGCCGTCTCGATCATATCGGCTCCCACTTCGAGGAAGCCGTCATGCATCTCACGAATCAGATCGGGCCTGGTGCGGACGATGTTCTCGTTGCATCCCTCCAGGTTCGCGCCGCCGTAGTCGGCCGCGGACAAATGATGCCCCAAAATAAAGGTCCCGAACGCCCCGTCGAGCACCAAAATGCGCTCGGCAAGCAGTTCCTTGAGCAGCCTTATGCGATTAGCGTCGGTAACCATTAGAGGGGCGTTCCCTGCCCGTGTGAATTTTCACCTTATAGCAGCGATCATCCCCATTCAATTTTGCCTTTTGAACGCATAGTGGGGCGCGCCAGAGCCTGTATTGAGGAGCAAATGCGACGAATGTATCCGCCCGCCGACGGGGCGCGGGCGCTTCGCCCACGCCCCCAAATTCCTTGCCTTTTCCTTTGATGGCCGCCCCATCTCCACTATCTGCACTAACTAGTCGCGTATTGTCATCCTGAGGAGCGAAGCGAAGCGAGCGAACGAAGGATCTCGGACAGCTTCGCGCGCCTGGCGCGTGAAGCCGGTACCGGGTCCTGTTGCATGAAGGTCCAGCGCGTAGGGCTTCCTTTTATTACCCACTGATATGCGCTAACCACTCTGCGGGGAGATTTTCATGGCCGAGGCCTACTACAAGCAGCATTGGATCGATATCGAGCCCGAGCGGCACGCCGCGTATGACCAAATCCTCGGGTTCCATCCCGCAATGGAACCGCTTATCCGCCCCCTGGAACTCAAGCCCGGTCTCCGGGTCCTGGATGTCGGCTCGGGCCCGGGGCATACCACCTTCGAACTGGCTCGCCGGGTCGCACCCGGCGGCAAGGTGACCGGCGTCGACATCAATGCGGAGTTCGTCGCGCGCTCCAGGGCTCGCACCCGCGAGCACGCCGTCAGCATCGAATTCATCCAGGCGGCCTTTCCGCCGCTCCCGTTTCCCGACTCCTCGTTCGATCGGGTGTTCTGCAAAAACGTGCTTGAGTATGTCGATTCCGCCGTCGATACTGTTGCCGAAATGGCGCGAGTGGCCGCGCCGGGCGCGATCGTGGCCGCGACCGACAGCGATTGGGACATGATCGCTCTCGATATCGGCGAAGACGGGCGCGAGCTCAGCGACCGGGTGCTGGCGGCCGCGAAATCGATCGCGATCAAGGAGCCGAGGATCGGCCGCCGCCTGCGGGGTATTTTCATCGGCGCGGGCCTCAGCGAGGTGGGATCCGAGATCGTGGCGGGCGCCGACGTTGCCGGGCGATCGCTCCCGATGCTCAAGGCGAGCTTTGCCCGCTACGCGCGCGATTCCGGTAAAGTCAGCGCTGACGATATCGCGCGATGGGTGCAGATGGTGGAAGGCGCGATCGCACGCGGTCGCTTTCTGTTCGTGCTGCCCCAGTTCGTCGTGCGCGGAATGAAAAAATGACCCGGGGGAGGGACTAACATATGGTTCCGGCGTGGTTGGCGTTCTTCGATGGAATGCTCGCGGTCACACTGGTCTTGGTCGGCATTATTGGCGCCCACTTCTACTTCACCCCTCCGTTTTTCGGCTTTCAATTGTTTCTGTTCGGATTCCTGTTGAGCGTGCTCGGCCTGATACTTGGTCTCCTCGGCTTGCTGATGACCCGATCGCCGGCCCGGCGCTCCGTGCGTCCGCGCGCCCTCATCGGCACCGTGCTCAGCCTCGTTATCGCAGTGCCGATCTTCGCGATGCTCACCCAGCGCGGCAAGGTTCCGGCCATCAACGACATCACCACTGACTTCGAAAATCCGCCCGAGTACGTTCACGCGGTCGAATTGGCGCCCAACCAGGGCCGCGACATGAAGTACAACCGCGACAAGTACATGGCCGCGCAGCAGAAAGGCTATCCGCCCCTCGGACCTGCCACCGTCGCCGCAGACCCGGCGGCAGTATTCGAGCGCGTAAAAACTGTCGCGACAAGCATTCCCGATTGGCAGACCACCTACGAGGATCCCAAAACCATGACGCTGGAGGGCGTGAGCACCAGCCACCTGTTCCACTTCCAGGATGATTTCGTGATCCAGGTGCGGCCGGGCCCCAATGGAACCAGCTTGGTAGAAATGCGCTCCAAGTCGCGCGACGGAATCGGCGACTTCGGCGTCAACTACAAGCGAATAGTGATGTTCTTCGACAAACTACAAGCTGCCGGCTGATTCCTGGTTCCCTTTCCTTTCCAAGGAAAGGGTTAGGGATTGGTGGACCGCGACGGCCTCCAATGCCGGTTCACGTGGACACCCCCGCATCCGCCCCCAGCTCCTTGTACATCACCACCGTCCCCTCCAACTCCTCCGAATCCGCCTTCCGCGCATACCGCGGGATCACCCCCACCGGCACATACCCGATCGATTCATACAGCGGCTCAGCCAATCCACCGCTGACCGTGTCCAGCGTAATCAAGCTGCGGCCCAATTCCCGCGCCCATTCCTCGATCTGGAGCATCAATCGCCGCGCTATCCCGCGCCGCCGCCACTCCGGATGCACCAGCAGCTTGCGCGCCTCCGCCCGATGCGCCTGATTCGGCGGCGTCGCGAGATCGAGCTGAACCGTCCCGACGATCCGTTTTGCGCTTCGTGCTACCAGCACGCTGCAATTTCCCACCGTGACTGCCCGCAACACTTTATCCCGCCAGAACGCGTTCGCATCTTCGATTGAGAATGGCAGGACGAAACTGACGCTGGCTCCAGCATGAACGCATGCGTGCAGCACGTCGCCCAGCATCACGATGTCCTCGCTGACTCGCGATCGATCCGGCCGCCATCGCTCGATCCGAATTTCCTCAATCGTAGCCATCGACTTGTCGGTCATGGATGCACGAACGCGATCACGTAGCGCGCGCCGCGTTTCCCGATGCACTTGAAGCGCGATGGCCCCGAAAGGGCATAGCGCAGGCAGTCGCCCCTCTGAACCTGGAACGCACTCCCTTCTACTTCGATTTCGACCGCCCCCTCGAGCATCCAGAGATGATGCTCCAGGCCCGGAACCGGAGACGCGTCGTATGCGACCGACGCACCCGCCGGCATCGTGACCTCGACCATCTCGCCCCGCAGTTGCGGATGAGGCGGCGACACGATGCGCCGAACGTAGCCGCTGCCCGGGTCCTTCCACGTGACCTGTTCCCTCGCTGGAACGAAGGAGGGTGGGCCGCCTTCGGCATCCGCCATCAGCCGCGACAGCGTCCATCCATACTGCGCGCACAGCGTCCCGAGCGTCGCAGCCGTAGGACTCAACTCGCCGCGCTCCAGCCGCGAAAGTGTGGGGCGGCTGATTCCGGTCCGCTCAGCCAACGTATCCAGCGACCATCCACGCTCAGCGCGCAACGCCGCCAACCGCTTCGCGATCCTGATATCAATCGGGTTGAGGTCAGAGGTGCCGGACGCTGTCTCTCCACTCTGAGAGAATCTCTCCATCTGGAGAGATTCGTCCATGTCCCCGGCCCTGAGTCAAGCTCCTCCTGAAGCCCTCTCCCACCATGGGAGAGGACGCCGCGCATCTTTTGCGCGGAAGGAGAGGGACCTTATTCAGCGCGAGCATCGCTCGCGTGACTAGGGAATTCCCTTTCGTCACCTCAGCCTGGGGCGACTGTAGAATCTTTCAATGCCTGCAGCAGAGAGCTGCCCGACGATCTCGATTCACCCGGTTGGTGAGGACGATCACCATCCCATTTTTGACACTACGGCGTTGGATATGGCGCCGGCGGCGTGGGCAGGGGACAGTAGGGTGCAGACGATGCCGTACTGGTCGGCGTTGGGGTAGCTGCCCCAGGACAATCCTGGGCGCTCGGAGAAGGCACGCTGAAGTTGACCAGTTCCCGCGAGCAGAATGATGGGCTCCTCGCGAAGTCGAAAAGATCATCCAGAGTATATGCAGCCGCATCGCGTGCCGTCAGACTGCGCCCCTTCAGAAAGCGTTTTTCTATGAACGCCAGCATCGACGTGTGATCCGCGACGCCGTGCGAGATATATCCATGCTTTGCGAAGGGTGAGATGACGGTGAACGGCACGCGCAAACCGTACTGGTCAAATCCCGCGCGAGATTGTCCGGGTTGGGCATATTCCCACAATAACTCTGCTGACTGCAGGCTGCCGTCGTAGGGACTCGTGCTGCTCCCTTTGCCGTTCTGAATGGCCGTGCAATAAATTCCTCCATTCTGGTCGTTGCACTGGCCCGGACAAATCGCATCAGGCGGAGTTGCAGGCGGCGGCACAACGTGATCATACGATCCGCCGTTTTCGTCATAGGTCAGAAAAATTACGCTGTCCTTCCAGTACGGACCCGCCATCACCGCCTTGATCACCCTGGAGACCTGGTATTCGCCATCGCGCACGTCTTCTGGCGGATGCTCATCTTCCCCGAGCTCGATGAATGAAACCTGGGGCAGCGCCTGTTTTTCACATTGGCCACTCGCGATCGCAATGAAGCTGCAATCACCCTGGAAGATCTCGCCGAAGCTGCCCGGCTGGCTGCACCCGGGCCCCGGCGGACATCGAAACTCGTTCACGTACTCGTCGTTGGGATTGTCGTGGTATTCGGACCAGGTGATTCCGGCCTCGTCAAGCAGATCGAAAATCGTCCCGGTCAAAGGCTGATACACTACCGGCCCACAAATATCTATTTCTGGGTCTGTGACTACGTGGCCGAATGACGTCGCCGCCATTGAGTACATCCGGTTTGGCATCGTCGGCCCTACCACCGAAGAGAAGTAGCGATCGTCGACCGCGAAGTTCTGCGCGAGCGCGTAGTAGAAAGGTAGCTCCTGCTGAGTGTAGTAGCCAAGCGCATCGAGCGCGCTTGGCGGGTTGTACGGATACGTCTGGGTCGACACCGTTGCGAACCCGTCCATCGTGCCGGTCAAAGAAGCGTTGGGATTGTATAGGTTGACCTGCATGTGCTCCGGCGTCCAGTCGTGAACCAGGTCGGTCTGATCGCAAAGAACCGTCTGATGATGCACCGGGACGAATAGCGCCGCCGGCGTACTCGTTGGGCTGGCTGACGGATGGGGCAATCCCGTCGGACAAGCCGTTGGCGTCGCCTCGCTCGTCGCTGGTGCCGGTGTGTACGACAGCAGCGGATTTCCGTTGCTGCAAGCGAGTTCACCCCCACTCACCGCACCACACGTGAGGCCGTCGACGCATCGATGATCGTCGGCAGCGCACGGTCCACCGTCCTCCGCAGGGGCATGATAAGGACCCTTGCCAGTGGATGTCGCGGGCCACATGCGCGGCGCGTACGGGAGCGCGCCGAAATATTTGTCGAAAGATTCGTTTTCCTGCATCAGCACGATGACGTGCTTGACGCGATTGATATCGCATCCCGGCCCCGTGCACACCGCCGGTTGTGCGCAGGAAGCACTTGGCGACGACGTGCTGCTGCCGCCACAGCCCGCGATCAGAAGCGCAATCGCCGCGACCAGCGAACCGCGCAAGAATCCACCCGAACCAGCGAATTTGGCTGCAGTCCAAATCATCCCATTCTTGGTCTTGGCCTCTTATCCTGTACTATTACCCTTCTGTTAGACGTACATCGGTAATAATATGTCTAGCACAGCGAATGCACGTATTGTCACGTAATTACGGCCAAGCAGCGTGACGTTGCTATGCCGTAAACTCTCGCACCGAAAGGGCGAGGACGCCGGGCATTCTGGTGCGCGGAAGTTGTGGGTCCTTGTTCAGCGCGAGCAACGCTCACGCGACTCAGGAATTCTGCTCTGCTCTCTATCGATGCCCTAGAAATCCTTCAATGCTCGAATCGTCCGCCGCACCGCGCTATTCCGATCCTCATTCACCGGATTGGTAAAGACGATCGCCGTCCCAATTCCCGGCGCCACCAGTTCCTTCAGCTTCTCCCGAACCCGCGCTTCCGATCCCACCAGCAGCGTCGAATCGATCATCGCGTCGCTGACCGCCTTCATCGCCGCGTCGGCATCGCGCCCCGCCGCGCGGATTCCCGCGATCTCGCTCTCAAAACCTGCGCGCGCGATCATGTTGCCGTAAAAGCGCAACGCTCCGTAGCGCGAAAGCAGCTTGCGCGCGGGCCGTCGCGCGGCCTCGATATCGTCGGAAATAAATGCTGTCGCAAACAGCGTCGGCTCCACATCCTTGGGATCCCGTCCCGCCGCGCGTGCGCCCTCCGCCAATTCTCCCAGCGCTTCCTTCACCCGCCGCGGCGGGTAGAAATTGAAGATGACGCCGTCGCCGATTTCACCCGCCAGCTTCACCATCGGCTTGGAAACGCCCGCCAGGTAGATGGGCAGCTTCTTCGTGACCTTGGGCCCCGTGCTCCCCGCCTCCAGCGGCTTCCTGATGGCGGCGACCACCTCGCGCATCCGGACCATCGGCTCCCCCATTTCGATCTTCAGGATCGTGTTCATCTCGCGATGCCCCGTGCCGAGCCCGAGGATGAACCTGCCACCGGTGAACTCCTGTACCGCTGCCGATTCGTTGGCGAGCAGCGTCGGGTGGCGCAGGTAAATATTGGTGATCGCCGTGCCCAGCATGATGCGCTTGGTGTGCAGCCCGAGCGCCAGCGAGCATGCCAGCGAGTCATTGCCCGCCTCGGTCATGAATGCTCCGGCAAACCCGGCATCTTCTGCCGATTTGGCCCAATCGATCAGGGTTGCGGGAGGCGAATCGGGCAGGGTTGAGAACGCAAGCGCGATTTTAGCCATGGTCGTGTGATTCCTTTCGACGGCGACAGTCCCATCGCCGCCTGCTTCCCGTCAAGCGATCGACCCTCCCCGCCTGTAAAACCGTTTGCCGGGCGACCGCTTTACCTGACATGGCATAACAAGCTATTGCTTCTAATCGTGCGCCGGAGAGTATGGGGCTCCCGGCTGTGTGGGAAAGCTGAAAGGAGCGGAACACGATGAAGCGTCTCGTTTTGGGGATACTTTCAGGAACGTTGCTGATCGGTCTGGCAGGGCTCGCATCCGCCAAGGATCTGAGCACCGCCGGTCTCGAAGAAGCCTTTATCGATGGGGTCGCGGACTGCGGACCCTCCAGCACCATCGCCGGGGCCCTTGGCAAGAGCAAAGACCCCGGGGTTCAGGCCGCGCTTCGCAATGCCCTGATCGTTGAGGCAGCCGACGATGCCGCCGGGGTCGGTAGCGGCGCCAAGGAGCACAGCGACTGCATCCAGAAGGAACTCACTTCACGCGGCTACACCTCGCAGCAGATGTCAGCGCTGCCGTACTGCGTGAAGAACGACTGGCCGTCTCCGTTCACCAGCCTCGGCGTCTGCGTCGCAACTCACGCGAAGCTCGAAGCCGCAGTGAACAAGAAGTAGTCGCTTCGTAGATGGTTCATTGAGCACGGGCGCGGATTCGTCCGCGCCTGTGCTTTATTCCAGCCCGTACTTGCGCCGCTTGCGCCACAGCGTCGCCACGTTGATTCCCAGCATATCGGCCGCCTCTTCCAGCGTGACCGCCTGCTCGAGGACCAGCTCGATATGCCGTCGCTCGATGTTTTCCAGTGTCTGCCCCTGGTCGGGGCTGCGCCCTCCCGCCAGGAGGCGGTCGGGAAGATCGCTCAGAGTGATACTGTCGCCGCGGCTTAACACCACGGCGCGCTCGATCACGTTCTTCAGCTCGCGGATATTGCCCGGCCACGAATAAGACGTCAGCGCCTTCTGCGCTTCCGGCGCGAGCTCCATCGCGGTCCTTTTGTGCCGCAGTGCGAAGCGTTCCACGAAATACGCCGCCAGCTTGGGAATCTCCGCGGGCCGTTCGCGCAGTGCGGGCACGTGAATCTCGATGACGTTGAGGCGGTAGTAAAGGTCCTCGCGGAAGCGCTTCTGCTGCACCAGCTGTTCGAGATCCTGGTTGGTCGCCGCGATGATGCGCACGTCGACCCTGATGGTCGCTGCGCCGCCCACCCGCTCGAACGTCTTCTCCTGCAGGAAGTAGAGCAGCTTCGATTGGACCGCCGGCGACAGATCGCCGATCTCATCCAGCAGCACGCTGCCGCCCGCCGCCGCTTCCAGCCTCCCGGGCTTGTCCTTGATTGCGCCGGTGAACGCGCCGCGCACGTGACCGAACAGCTCGCTTTCCAGTAGATGCTCGCTCAGCGTGGTGCACGCGACCTGGATGAACGGCCCGTTTTTGCGCGGACTTTTGCTGTGGATGTACGCCGAGAGCATGCTCTTGCCGGTGCCGCTCTCGCCCGTCAGCAGCACCGTCGCATCGCTGCCCGCTACCTGTTCCGCGGTCTCCGCCAGCTTGCGGCTCGCGGCGCTCGCGGTCAGGAACACGTCCTGCTCGGACAGCAGCTCCACCTCGGCCTTGAGCCTGCGATTTTCCGCCCGCAGCTCCTTGACCTCCATCGCGCGCGCCACCACCCGCCGGATGTGCTCGGCGCTGAATGGCTTCGGCAGGTAGTCGTAAGCGCCAAAGCGCATCGCCTCGACCGCATCGGGAATCGATCCGAACGCGGTCATCATGATGACCTGCACTGCGGGGCTCTTCTGCTTGAGCGCCTTCAGCAGCCCGAACCCGTCCATCCCCGCCATCCGGATGTCGCTGATTACGACGTCGGTTTCCCCGGGCGTGGCCAGCTCGAGCGCACGCTCGGCGCTGTCGGCCTCGGTTACGCGATGCCCCGTGCCTTCCAGCGTGGCCGCGAGCACGCGGCGGATATTGCGGTCGTCATCAACGACCAGGATCCTGGCCAAGCAGTTCCTCCCGTATCGGAATATCGATCGTGAACGTGGTGCCTTCGCCGGGAGCGCTGCTCGCGAAAATGCGGCCATTGTGCGCCTCGACGATTTCCTTGGCGATATACAGCCCCAGCCCCGCCGATCCCATCTCGCCCGGATGATCCGGCGATTGCGCGTATGGTTCAAAAATTCGCGGCATCATCTCGGGCGCGATTCCCTTGCCGGTATCGCTTACCACGGTTCGCGCCACTTTGCCTTCGCGCCGCAGTTCGATTCTGATCTGCCCTCCCGGCGGAGTGTAGCGCAGCGAATTCCCCACCAGGTTGGTTATCACCCACGGCAGCTTGATTGGGTCGCCCCATATAGCCAACGGCTGCTTGCTGTCCGCGATGATTTCCAGGCGGATGTTCTTCTCGTCAGCCTGCCTGCCCAGGGGACGGCACGCTTCGCGCACCACGCGATCGAGCTGGATCGCCCGCCGCTCCACGCCGATTCTCGCGACCGTGGTGCGCGATGCATCCAGCAGGTTCCCCGCGATCGCCGTCATCCTGCCGATATCGTCGTGAATCGTCTCCAGCAGCTCGCGCTGCTGATTCGTCATGTTCTCCCGCATCGACTCTTCCATCAGCTCCGCGCCCATGTTGAGCGATGTCAGTGGAGTCTTGAGTTCATGCGACAGCGTCGCGATCAGGTTGGTGCGCTGGCGTTCCTGGTCGCGAATGAAGGTGACGTCCTGCAGCAGCAGAATCGTCCCCAGCGGGGTATCTCCCGGTCCGGTCCACGGCAACTCGCGGCTTATATATGTATGATCGCGGCCCCGCAGGAATATCTTGAACTCCGCCGGTGCCTTGTCGTCGCTATCGCGCCGCGCGGCGATCAGCCGCGCGACGTGCGGATTCTGCGCCGCCAATGACTCCAGCACCGTCCCCGCCGCCGGCCGCGACTCCATCGCAAGGATCGCGCACGCGACCTCATTGATGTGCACGATGGCGCGGTCCTGGTCCAGCACGATCAGCCCGTCCTCGACGCTCTCGACGATCGCATCTATCTTGGAGCGCTCGTGATCCAGCTCCGAGAGCCGGCCCGCATAGTGCTGGCTTACTCGCCCGATCGCGGCATTTATCTCCGCCGCCAGCATCGACATCCGGCGTCCCAGCGCCGCGGCGGAAAGCTCATCTCCGGCCGCCAGCTCCCTGATCCGGTCGCGTAGCGCGGCAAGCTGCCGGAACGACGCCCCTCGTAGCGCGTAGCCCGCCAGCACTCCAAGCAGAAGTGCGGCGACAATTACCAGCAGGATTTGCAAGGAAAGGTGGCGGCGACGGTTCCGGGGTCGCGATCTTCGGCCATCGAGTATTCTACTGCGCCCGTCTCGGGAATCATCAAGCCTTTAACCAGCTGTTCATTGCAAATTGCAACGCCACCCTTTTAAGCGGTCTTTGCCGAATGCAATCAGCATCCCCCAAAAGTACCAACATTTCCTCGAAAACCCTCCGGGAGTGCAACTTGCACTTTAGTGCAGAAGGCAGGGCAGGAATCCGCCCGAGCCTCGGGGAGGAGAATTTATCTTGGCTGCGATCGGAAAAATGGCGAACGCCGAGCGCGTGGCGCCGGCCGCGAATGGCCCCAAGCACACTCGCACGATTGTCATCACGACCGGGATGCTCGCCTTCATTTCCTTCTGGCGCGCCTCCGCAATCGTGCTTTGCGATATGGCCTCGACGGTCTACTACATCGGCGGCATCGTCGAGGCCGCCGTCGGCAAGTCCGCCCCGTATTTCATCCTCGCCGTGATGCTGTTCGCGTATGCGGTCCGTGCCGTGTACGTCGAATCGTGCTCGATGTTCACGCGCGGCGGTGTTTATCGCGTCGTGAAGGAGGCGATGGGCTCGACGCTGGCCAAGCTCTCCGTCTCCGCCCTGATGTTCGATTACATCCTGACCGGCCCCATCAGCGGCGTGTCCGCCGGCCAGTACCTGGTCGGTCTGCTCAACGAACTCCTCAAGATGGCGCACGTCCCCATCGTGCTGCCGCCCGACTTCACTGCCGCGGCTTTTGCAATCGCGGTCACCGTCTATTTTTGGTGGCAGAACATCCTCGGTATCGAGGAATCCAGCGGCAAGGCGATGCGCATCATGCAGATCACGACCGTGATGGGCGTGCTGATGATCGCGTGGTGCGGAATCACGCTGTATGAACGCGGGTTTCAGATGCCGCCGCTGAAGATCGACTTGCCCGACAGCTCGCTCGGCTGGCTCGTGCATCTGCCGTCCGCGCGCGCGATCGGCGCATTCGGCATCATGATCGCCTTCGGCCATTCGATTCTCGCGATGTCCGGCGAGGAGTCGCTCGCGCAGGTCAATCGCGAAATCGAAGCGCCCAAGCTCAAGAACCTGCTCCGCACCGGCCTCGTCATCTTCATCTACTCGCTCCTGCTTACCTCGCTGATTTCCTTCTTCGCCGTGATGATCATTCCGGACAACGTCCGGATGGCGCAGTACAGCGATGACCTCATCGGCGGACTCGCGATGTACGTGGTCGGCCCGATCTGGCTGCGCACCGCCTTGCGTGCGTTCGTCGTGTTCGTTGGCTTCCTGATTCTCGCCGGCGCGGTGAACACCGCCATCGTCGGCTCCACCGGCGTGCTCACCCGCGTCGCGGAAGATGGCGTGCTGCTCGATTGGTTCCGCCATCCGCATCGCCGCTACGGCACCAACTATCGCATCGTCAACCTGGTCGCGATTCTCCAGATCGCCACCATCGTGCTGTCGCGTGGCGACATGTATGCGCTCGGCGAGGCCTACGCCTTCGGCGTTATCTGGAGCTTCGTCTTCAAGACCCTTTCCGTGCTGGTGTTGCGCTACAAGCAGACCTACCCGCGCCTGTGGCGGATGCCGCTCAATCTGAAATGGTTTCGTCCCGGCGGCCAGGACTTCCCCCTCGGCCTCGCCTTAACCTTCATCATCCTGTTCCTGACGGCGCTCGTGAACCTGTTTACCAAGCAGGTCGCGACGATCTGGGGAGTAGGGTTTACCCTGGGGCTGTTCGTCATCTTCGAAATCTCCCAGAAAATCAACGGAGCGGCCGAGCACGCCTACGGTGAGGAACCGGAGAAATTCAACCTCGAGATGGTCGATGAAGAAGGGCTGCATCCCGAGAAGCTCGAGCTCGGCGACGGCGTCCGCCGCATCATCGCGATTCGCGATCCCAACAACCTCGCGCATCTGCATCGCTATCTCTCCGAGCGCGATTCCTGCGACCTCATCGCGCTGACCGTGCGTACCCAGAAGGGACTCGCCGCGAGCGACGATGGGCAGGTGTTTACCGACTCCGAGCAGCGACTGTTCAGCAAGATCGTGAAGGTATGCGAAGACCACGGCCGCGCCGTGACGCCGCTGGTCGCGATGTCCAACGACCAGGTCTACGCGATCGCGCGTGTCGCATACTCGCTGGGCGCGGAAGAAGTAGTGATGGGCGTCTCGGAACGTTTCAAACCCGACATCCAGCTCGAAAACTTCGCGATGCACTGGGGCTCGATCGCATCCGACGACCACATAAAGGTCCGCGTCCTCTCCGACTCCCAGGACATCCGCGCCGAACTCTGACTTCCGCTCCTTGCCTGGAGTTCCCTCTCCTTGTCCAAGGAGAGGGCTAGGGTGAGGTGCGACGCACGGCCATCAATATCGCCTCAAGCACGCCGTCAAGGTTCGTCATCACTTCTTCGTTCCAGAACCGAATCACTCGATAGTCCCGCTTCTCCAGGAGCCCTGTTCGCCACGAATCATAGGCAACCTGCTCCGCGTGCTGGCCGCCATCTAACTCGACTATGAGTCGGCGCTCCCTGCAGCAGAAATCTGCAATGAATGACCCAATCGGAACCTGTCGCTTGAACTTGAGTCCTTCCAAGCCTCTATCTCTCAGTGCCTTCCACAGCCTCTTCTCCGCCTCGGTCTGTTCTTTTCGCAGTACCCGCGCCCGCTGATTCCCCAACGGAACACCCCAACGTTCTTCTCGATTTTCCATGCATTCCAATACGTATCCGCACCTCGTCCGTTGCACCTCACCCTAACCCTCTCCCTGGACAAGGAGAGGGAACCGGCCGCCCTTCTGTCACTCTCCGAATGCCGCTAAAATCTCACCTCCCATGATTGCAATCGTCGACTACCGGGCCGGCAATCTCACCAGCGTCAAACGCGCGCTGGAGCACCTCGGCCATCGCGATTGCGAAATCACCGACGATGCCGCCAAAATCCGCGCGGCCGATCGCGTGATTCTGCCCGGCGTCGGCGCCGCCGGCGCCACCATGGAAAACCTCCGCGCCCTCGGTCTTGCCGAGGTCCTCAAGCGCGATGTCGCCGCAGCCGGCAAGCCCTTCCTCGGCATCTGCATCGGCATCCAGGTTCTCTTCAATCGCAGCGAAGAAGACTCCGCCGATTGCCTCGGCATCGTGCCCGGCCGGGTGACGCGCTATCCGAACTCCATCGATGGCCGCCCGCTCAAGGTTCCACAAATCGGATGGAACCGCGTGCGGCAGGTGCGGGCACATCCGATTTTTGCCGGTGTCCCCGATAGCTCCCATTTCTACTTCGTCAATTCCTACTACCCCGTGCCCGCCGATCCCTCGATGACGATCGCGGAATCCGACTACGGCGTTCCGTTCGTCGCCGCTATCGCGCACCACAACGTCATCGCCACCCAGTTCCATCTCGAAAAAAGCGGCGCCGCCGGACTCAAGCTGCTCGACAATTTCTGCCGGCACAAATCCTGATCGATGCTCGCCAAGCGAATCATCCCCTGCCTCGACGTGCGCGCGGGCAAGGTAACCAAGGGCATCAAGTTCCTCGAGAACGTCGATGTCGGCGATCCGGTCGCGATGGCGCGCTACTACTACGAGCAAGGCGCCGACGAGTTGGTCTTCTACGACATCACCGCATCCAACGAGCGCCGCGGCATCATGCTCCACGTCGTCGATGCGGTCGCGCGCGAAATTTTCATCCCCTTCAGCGTCGGCGGCGGCCTGCGCACCCTGGAAGACATGCGCGCGGTGCTGCTCGCGGGCGCGGAGAAGGTCTCGATCGATTCGGGCGCGGTGCGCAACCCTGCGATCATCTCCGAAGGCGCGCGCGCCTTCGGCAGCCAGTGCATCGTGCTCTCGATGCAGGTGAAGCAGACCGGCGCGCGTGCGGGCCTCCCCTCCGGCTACGAGGTCGTCATCGATGGCGGCCGCGTGTTCACGGGCCGCGATGCGATCGAGTGGGCGCACGAGGGTGAGCGGCTCGGCGCGGGCGAGTTGGTGATCAATTCGATCGACCGCGACGGGACCAGGGCCGGCTACGATCTCGAGATTACCAGGCGCATCAGCGAGTCAGTCTCGATTCCGGTTGTCGCTTCCGGTGGCGCCGGCGCGCCCGAGCATCTTCGCGATGCGTTCACGCGCGGCGCTGCCGATGCCGCGATCGTGGCCTCCATCGTTCACTACGGCGAGCATCCGATTCCCGACCTGAAGCGCTACCTGCGCGGTGCGGGCGTCGAGGTCCGCGATGCGATCACACTGGATACGGGGGCCTCACGATGAGAATCGCGATCGTCGTTTCCGAATTCAATTTCGATGTCACCTCGCTGATGCTCGAGCGCGCAAAGCAGCACCTCGAGCATCACAAGGCGCAGCTCGCGGCCGAAGTTCACGTCCCCGGCGTCTTCGACATGGCTCCCGCGATCAAGAAGCTCCTGCGCCGCAAGGATGTAGATGGAGTCGTCATCCTCGGCGCGGTCATCAAGGGCGAAACGCTCCACGATGAAGTGATCACGCACGCTACCGCACAGTCCGCGCAGCGCCTCGCGATCAAGTACGACAAGCCGGTCGGACTGGGCATCACCGGCCCCGGCATGACTCACGCGCAAGCGATGGAGCGGCTCGACAACGCGAAGAACGCCGTGGATGCAGTGGTTAAAATGATCGCCGTCCTCCGCGAAATTGGGACATAGAACCTGTCCTGCCTGACCCTCGCCCTGGCAGCGCGAGGACTGTGGCAAAGGCTTGAGCCTGTGCTCCTCTTCCGGTAGGAGTGGGTCCATCTTCAGCGCGAAAGCAAATCTCACGCGACCAGGGAAATCGGATTCCTTCTCCTTTTACGAACCGTCTCCATTCCCGCCTCTCGCTCGCGATCCACAGTTGTTGAGAAAGACGCAGGGACGCCGTTGAGGCGGCGCCTTTTAGTTTCTATACTCGACCCGGTTGTTGTGAAGATGGGTGAGGCGGTAGGAGGGGGAAGTACGTTCTCTACGCGTTCAGCTGCGAGAATCCTCGCGGTTTCTCCCGATCGCATTCGTTACTGGGTCAAGCGTCAGCTGATCAGTCCCACCGCCTCGTCCGGCCGCAAGTATCGTTTCGCCTTCAACGATCTGCTCGTGATGCGTCTCGCGAAAGATCTCCTGCGCGAGCGGCGTCATCTCGAACCCCTGCAGCGCTCCCTCCGGCGCATGATCGACCTCGTCGATCCGGGACGCCCTGTCACCGCGCTCAAGCTCGTCAACGACGATGGCCGTATCGTCGTCAGTGACAACGGCATGCTCATCGAGGTGGAAACCGGACAGCTCCTGTTCGATTTCCGCGCCGACCGTCCCGTCGGCAAGGTCGAAGAGAGCTTCGGCCCCGCACGCGTGCGCGAGCGCTTTGAAGAAGCCCGCCGTATCGCCGAGGAAGATCCCCTGAAGGCCCTCACCATCTACAGCGAACTCGTCGGACGCGAGCCCGGCAACTTCGAAGCTCACATGCGCCTCGCCACGCTCCTCGAGCGCGAGAGCGACCTGCAGGGCGCCCTGCGTCATCTCCTCGGCGCGGCAGCGATCGTCCCCGCCAGCGCCGAGGTCCATCACCGCCTCGGTCTCCTCTATCGCAAGCGTGAGGAATACCAGCATTCCCTCCGTAGCTTCCTGCGCGCGCTCGATTGCGACCCCACTTCAGTCGAAGCGCATCGCAATGCTGCCGAGCTGTACGAATCGATGGGCCGCAAGCGCGATGCCCAAAAACACCTGAATGCCATCCATCGCCTGATCAAAGGCGAATAGTTCCCTTTCCTTTCCAGGGAAAGGGTAAGGGATTGGTAAAACGCCGACGGCTCCACTCGCGTTTCGCACTTACTTCGAAGCGCCGAATGCCGCGTCTTCATGCCTCTCCCCGTGCGGAGAGGCCGGCGCCTTCTTTCGGCGCCTGGTGAGCGACCCCGTTCAGCGCGAAGCGAAGCTCGCGCGATTGGAAATCTTCTGGCTTCTCGGCGCCCGGCGATCCGATTGGATGTGCCTCACTCCCGCTCATCCTCCGGCACCACCGCCCGGAACCGCCTCAGCAACAGCACGTCGTACGTAATCTTCACCAACCCCGCCAACACCAGCGGCCACCCGAACGTCGTGTAATCAAGCAATGCCCCCGCCGGCAGCGGTCCCAATGCCGTCGCCAGACTCCGCGGCACATTCGTGACGCTTGCCGCCGCCGCTCGCTCCTCCGGCGGCACCACCGCCATCACGAACGATTGCCGCGCGGGCACATCCATCGATGACAACGCGAACCGCAGCAGCAGAAACATCAGCGTCAGATGCAGGTTCGGCATGAACGCCGCGATCACCATGAACACGTTGGCGGGGATGTGCGTGAACACCATCGTGTTAATCCGCCCGACTCGCGATGCCAGCCACGATGACGCCAGTTGTGATGCGGCCCCGAACAAGCCCGCTACGAAGAAGAACGATCCCGCCGCCGCGATCGACAGGTCGAACCGCCGAAACAACCACAGCGCGAGCAGCGATTGCACCACCAGTCCTCCCCCGAACGAGTCCAGGCTGAACAGCGCGGAGAGCTGGATGACGATCTTGCGCGCCTTCGCCAACGGTGCCGATGCCTGCGCGGGCGGCGCGGTTTCGACCGCCGGGGTCAACTTGCGATACACCGTCGCCGCGACTACCGCGATCGCCGAGTATGCGACGAATCCCGATCGCAACGCCGCCGCGCGATCTACTCGCAACCCCGATGCGATCACCACTGGCAGCCCGCTCGCCAACGCGCCCAGCGCCCCGGCAAAAGCTCCCGCGACGTTGTACCGCGAAAAAATCGCGGTCAGGTCGCGCGTTACCACCGTCTCGGCGAGCGCCGATTGCTCCACTGGCAGAAACAGGCTTACGTCCCCCGACGAGGGATTCAGCGTCCCGACGAAAGCGACGATGAACAACGGCCAGAATGCCGTCACCAGGGTGAAGCCCAGCCCCGTCGCAAGCATCAATCCGCACGCGGCGAGCAGCACCCGCCGCCGTCCGATTCGGTTCGCGACAAAGCCGATCCACAGCGTGAGCCCGGCTGAACCCGTGAGCGTCGCAAAGATAATCACCGCGATCTGAAACGAGCTGAACCCGATCGCGGCCAGGTAACCCGGAAGCAGCACGCTGACCGCGCCATCCGCAAATCCACGCAGCGCACGCGTGGTAAGCAGACGCCTGCTGTCAGCGCCTGCACTAGCCGGCAACCAGAACTGCGAGATGGCACTCATGAGATTGAACACTCATAAGCGCCCGCCCTGACCCACGCAATCATGTCCCAAACCCTCGCCCTGCCAGGGCGAGGAAGCCGCGCATTCCTATGCGCGGAAGGAGTGGGTCCTTATCCAGCGCGAAGCGAAGCTCGCGCGACTAAAGAATTTCCCTTTTTCTCTCGATGCGTTTCCCTTCCCAAGTTTGCCCTTGATAAAGTCGCGTACGCTGAAGGCATCTATGCAACGCACTACACTAGCGGACCTGTTTGTAGATCCCCGCGCAGCGGACCCCGCGATCATTTCGATCGCTCCCGCCGTCACCATTTCTTATCGGCTCCTTTCCGAACGAATCGAGCGGCTCGCAGAGCAACTCTCTGGATCGGGCCTTAATCCCGGCGATTCCATCGCGGTCTCCCTGCCCAACGGGGTCGAATTTCTCTCGCTCTTCCTCGCGATGACCCGCGCGCGCTTCGTGGTCGCTGCATCCAATCCTGCGTTTCGCGCTGAAGAGCTGCGATCTTCTATAGAGGATACTCGCGCGCGAGCACTCGTCGCGCATCGCGATGACCCTGTTGCCCGCGATGCCGCATCCGCGGCCGGGGTGCCCCTTTGGGCGTGCGCAGTCGATGCGTCAGGCGTAGTCACCCTCGAGTCGCCGGCCGTTTCGCGCGGCAGTTCTCCCGCTCCTGGGCCGGGCGACATCGCATTGGTAATGCGCACCAGCGGGACCACCGGTCGTCCCAAAGTCGTGCCGCTGACTCACGCCAATGTCCTCACTTCGACCCTCGATATCGCCTCGTACTACGGGTTGAGCGCGACCGATCGCAGCCTGCTGGTCATGCCGTTGTTTCACGGTCACGGACTGATCGGTGCAGCGCTCTCCACGCTATCTTCCGGCGGCACGTTGATTGTCCCGCCGCGCTTTTCGGCTTCCACGTTCTGGCCCGAGTTTCTCGAACATCGCGCCACCTGGTACAGCGCGGTGCCGACGATCCACCAGGTGCTCCTGCTGCGCGCGGACGAAGACCGCGCTCCGTCTTCGGGTCCTCGTTTCATCCGTTCCTGTTCCGCATCTCTCGCACCAGCGGTCCTGAACAATCTCGAAAACCGCTTCGGCGCGCCCGTGATCGAAGCCTATGGGATGACGGAATCCGCCCACCAGGCGGCGTCCAATCCTCTCCCTCCGCGTGCGCACAAAGCCGGTAGCGTCGGCCTTCCCACCGGGATCGAAATTGCGATTATCGACGGCACCGGCAAGCATCTGCCCGCCAACCATGGCGGCGAGGTGATCGTGCGCGGCGTCCACGTGATGAGCGGATACCGCGACAATCCCGAGGCGAACGCCGCGTCATTTATCGACGGATGGTTTCGCACCGGCGACGTCGGCGTTGTCGATAGCGAGGGCTATCTTTCATTGACCGGACGTATCAAGGAAATGATCAACCGCGGGGGAGAAAAGATCGCGCCGCTCGAGATCGAGGCCGTCCTGGTTCAAAACCCCGCCGTCGCTGAGGCTGCCGTGTTCGGGGTACCTGACCCCAAGTACGGCGAAGAGGTCTGGGCTGCCGTCGTGCTCAAGGCGCAAACCGATCCGTCCGCGCTCCAGGCCTTCTGTCGCGAACGTCTCGCGGACTTTAAGGTCCCCAGGCAAATTCGAATCGTGTCGGCACTACCGAAAAGCGCGACCGGAAAAGTCGTCCGCCGTGAAGTGGCGGCTCTATTCGATACCAAGTAGAGGGCGAAGAGATGGCACCAGACGCGAACACCGACGGATTCCACCTCGTACTCGATGCCCTCAAGCTCAACGGCATCGACACTATCTTCGGCGTTGCCGGCATCCCGATCACCGACCTCACTCGCCTCGCGCAGGCCGAAGGAATGCGCTACTTCGGCTTCCGCCACGAGCAGTCCGCCGGCTACGCCGCCGCAATCGCCGGCTACCTGACGCGCAAGCCTGGCATCTGCCTGACCGTCTCCGCGCCGGGTTTTCTGAACGGGATGGTCGCGCTTGCCAATGCCACCACCAACTGCTTCCCGATGATCCAGATCAGCGGATCCAGCGACCGCGCGATCATCGATCTCCAGCAGGGCGATTACGAAGAGCTCGACCAGATGAATGCGGCGAAGCCCTACGCCAAGGCCGCTTTTCGCGTCAATCGCCCCGAGGATATCGGCACCGGCGTTGCGCGCGCGATTCATGCCGCGATGTCGGGACGGCCCGGCGGTGTCTATCTCGATCTGACTGCGGACGTCCTCGAAGCGAGCCTCGATTCCGAAGCCGCATCGCGCTCGCTGGTGAAAGTCGTCGATCCTGCGCCCCTGCAGATCCCTTCTCCCGAATCCGTGCAGCGCGCGCTCAAGGTCCTCGCCGATGCGCAACGTCCGCTGATTATTCTCGGCAAGGGCGCGGCGTATTCACAGGCCGACGATGACATCCGCGCATGGGTCGAAAGCACCGGCATTCCCTACTTGCCCATGTCGATGGCGAAAGGCCTCCTGCCCGACAACCATCCGCTGTGCGCCGCCGCCGCGCGTTCCTTCGCGCTCGGCCAGGCCGACGTCGTGATGCTAATCGGCGCGCGGCTCAATTGGCTCCTCGCGCACGGCAAGGGGTCTCAATGGTCGCCCGGCGTCAAGTTCGTGCAGGTCGATGTCGCGGCCACCGAGATCGACAGCAACCGCCCAATCGCGGCGCCTCTGGTCGGCGATATCGGCTCCGTCATGAAGTCGCTGCGCGAGACGACCAGGCCGGGTCGCGTCAAAGCCGCGTCCGCATGGGTCGATGCGATCGATGCGCACAAGCAGCAGAACGCGAGGCGGATGCAGGAGCGGCTCGATGCGAACCCGTCGCCGATGAATTTCTACAGCGCGTTGCGCGTTTTCCGCGACGTGATCGCGGCCCGGCCCGATATCTATGTCGTCAACGAGGGTGCCAACACCCTCGACTTCGGCCGCAACGTCATCGACATGCACGCTCCCCGCAAGCGCCTCGACAGCGGAACCTGGGGCGTGATGGGCATCGGGATGGGCTATGCGATCGGCGCTGCGGTCACCAGCGGAAATCCCGTCATCGCCATCGAGGGCGACAGCGCGTTCGGCTTCAGTGGCATGGAGATCGAGACCATCTGCCGCTACCACCTGCCGGTCGTGATCGCCGTCTTCAACAACGGCGGCATCTACCGCGGCGATGACGTCAATCGCGGCGGCGGTTCGGACCCCGCGCCGACAGTCCTGATGAAAGAGGCGCGCTACGACAAGCTCATCGAAGCCTTCGGCGGTGTCGGCCACCACGCGACCGATCCGCAAAGCCTCAAGCAGGCCGTTGCCGGCGCGCTCGCTTCGCGCAAACCCACGCTCATCAACTGCGTCATCGATCCGACCGCCGGTACCGAGAGCGGTCACATCCAGAATCTCAACCCGAAGAGTTCCCTGTCCGCGCCCAGGTAACAGGAGAGGAGCATCGCAATGGCACTGCCGCTCGAAGGAATAAAGATCATCGATTTCACCGGCGTGCAGGCCGGGCCCGCCTGCACCCAGTTGCTGGCGTGGTTCGGCGCCGAAGTCCTTAAGGTCGAGCGGCCGGGCGTCGGCGATGTGACCCGCCATCAGTTGCAGGACATCCCCAACCTCGACGCCCTGTACTTCACGATGCTCAACAGCAACAAGAAATCGCTGACCGTCAACACCAAGACGCCCGAGGGCAAGGCGATCATGGAGCGATTGATTCGCGAGGCCGATGTGCTCGTGGAGAATTTCGCACCCGGCGCGCTCGACCGCATGGGCTTCACCTGGCAGCGCATCCAGGAACTCAACCCGCGCCTCATCTTCGGATCGATCAAGGGTTTCAGCGAAGGATCGCCCTACGCGGACCTCAAGGTTTACGAAAACGTCGCCCAGTGCGCCGGTGGCGCTGCATCGACCACCGGCTTCTGGGACGGTCCTCCGACCGTGAGCGCCGCCGCGCTCGGCGACAGCAACACCGGGATGCACCTGGCGATCGGCATCCTGACCGCGCTCATCGGCCGTGAGAAAAGCGGCAAGGGACAGAAGGTCGCGGTCTCGATGCAGGATGCCGTCCTCAACCTGTGCCGCGTCAAGTTGCGCGACCAGGAGCGGCTCGACCACATCGGCTATCTCGAAGAGTATCCGCAGTATCCCAATGGAAAATTCACCGACGTCGTGCCGCGCGGCGGCAATGCGGGCGGCGGCGGACAGCCCGGATGGGTCCTCAAGTGCAAGGGCTGGCAGACCGATCCCAACGCCTACATCTATTTCACCATCCAGGAGCAGAACTGGGCGCGGACCTGCGATGCGATCGGCAAGCCGGAATGGAAGAATGATCCCAACTACGCCACCGCCAAGGCCCGCCAACCGCGCATCTTCGACATCTTCGCCGAGATCGAAAAGTGGCTGGCGGACAAGGACAAACACCAGGCGGTAGAAATCCTGCGCAAGTTCGAGGTGCCGTGCGCGCCCGTGCTCTCGATGAAAGAGATCGAGAACGATCCCTTCCTGCGCGAAAGCGGCAGCATCGTGGAAGTGGATGAAGAGCTGCGTGGCAAGTACCTGACTGTCGGCAGCCCTATCAAATTCTCCGACTTCAAGCCGAAAATCACCGGCGCCCCCCTGCTGGGCGAGCACACCGACGAAGTCCTGACCAAAATGGGCTACACAGCGCAGCAAATCGCCGACATGCGCGGCAAGAAGATCGTCTGAATGCCTCTCCCCGTGCGGAGAGGCCGGCGCCATTTTTTGGCGCCAGGTGAAGGTGCTCTGTCAGCGCGAGGCGTAGCCCGCGCGAATAAGGAATTCTGCTCTCGAATCCCACCATTGGATCGCCACTCACCCCGGCGATAACATCATCATTGATGCCCCGCGAAACTCTCAAACAAATCGACATCTTGCGCCACGAACTCAAGGCGTTGCGCTACCTCCTCGATAACTACCACCTGGGCAAACTGTCGCCCGACACACTCCCGCCCCGCGAGGACTTCCAGTCCAGACAGGGCCGCATTATCTACGATGCGATCCTCGCCGCGCCCAGCCGCGACGCCGCTTCCAAAGCCATTGCGGAGCTCGACCTCGAGGATGTCGATATCGAATCCTTTCTCCGCCTCGCCGGCGCCCACTACTACACCTATCCGGCCCTCGTCCGTGCGCGCGCCGATGCGATCCGCAGGGGCGCGCTCAAGGTGGAAAACGCCTGAACCGTGGCCGACCCAATCGAATTTCATTTCCTGCTCGATTCCTCGGGCGCTTTGATCGTTTTCCAGGAGACCGGTGCCTCGTGGGCGAGCGTCCTCGCGTTTTCCAGTGAAGACAATGCGCGCGAATTCATCGCCCGGAGCAAACTCGAAGTCGCTGAAATCGCCGCAATCGCGGCCGCCGATCGGGGCGAGATAGCCGAGCTGATTCGCACCCTCAAGCCGCGCGCGGTCCGCAACCTGCTCCTCGATCTCGACTATGCCACCGGCGATTGCATCGCGATCGAATTCGAAGGCGACGCCCTCGGCATCGCGCGCCAGCATCGCCTGACCCCCGGCGCTCACGCCCGTAAGCACTAACGCCCGATGCCTGTCACGGTCGATGACATAGAACTCGCACGCCGCCGTCTTTCGGGCATCGCCCACCCGACTCCGCTCATCCGCAGCCATACCCTGAGCTCAATGATCGGCGGCGAGGTTTTTATCAAGCCCGAGAACCTCCAGAAGACCGGCTCCTTCAAGATTCGCGGCGCGTTCAATCGCATCCAGGCGCTCTCGCCCGAGGAGAAGTCCCGCGGCGTCATCGCCGCTTCCGCCGGCAACCATGGCCAGGCGATCGCCTATGCCGCCACCCGCGCCGGCATCAAGGCCACCGTCGTGATGCCCACGACAGCCGCGATTGCAAAAATTCTCGCCACCCGCAGCTATGGCCAGAACGTCGTGCTCGAAGGCATCGACTACCAGGCGGCACGCGCAGCCGCGCAACGTATCCGCGCCGAGTCCGGCGCGATCTTCATCGATGCGTACGACGATGCGCATGTCATCGCGGGGCAGGGTACCGTCGGGCTCGAAATCGCGGACGAGATCAAACCCGATGCGGTGTTTGTCTCCACCGGAGGCGGCGGTCTGCTCGCGGGAGTGGCGCTCGCGATAGCTTCCAGGGCGCCGCAAGCTCAGGTGATAGGTGTCGAAGCCCAGGGCTCCGCGCAACTCAGCGCCAGCATCGCCGCGGGCGCCGCGGTTTCCATCGGCCGGCCCGTCGACACGATTGCCGACGGCCTCGCGACCGGCCGTATCGGCGTCATCCCCTTCGAACTCATCCGCGACCACGTGAAGCGCGTCGTCACCGTCGATGACTTCGAGATCGGCGAGGCGCTCCTTCTGATCCTGGAGCGCATGAAGCTGCTCGCCGAAGGCGCCGGCGCGGCCGCGCTCGCAGGCGCGCTCAAGATCGCCGACGAACTCCGCGGCAAAAAGATCGTCGTGGTCATCAGCGGCGGCAATATCGACACCACGCTGCTCGATCGCGTTATCGGTCACGGCCTCGCGAAAGTGGGCCGTCTCTATCGAATCGCGATCAACCTGCGCGATCAGCCGGGTGAGCTCGGCAAGCTCGCCGATGCGATCGGCAGCTCAGGCGCCAACGTCCGCTCGATCGATCACAATCGCACCCGCCGCGATGTCCCGATCGGCCGAGCCCGCGTCGTGCTCGAATTGGAAACGCGCGGCCCCGACCATGTCGCCGAGATCCACGCGCACCTGCGCCGCCACGGCTACGAAATAACAGAAGAGAACTGACTTGACCCCCTCTCCTTGTCCAGGGAGAGGGTTAGGGTGAGGTGCAACGTTGGCGCGAAAACTGTCGCGCGCAGATTCCGCTGCTCTGAATCTGCGCAATCTGTGGATTTCCGCTAGCTGAACATCGCCGCAATGCCCTTGGGGCGCACCACCTTGCCTGCCGGCTTCATCTCGTTGCCGAGTTCCTGCAGCCGATTCTTGAACGCTTCCATCTCGGCCGCCTGCTTCGCCTCAAGCGCTTCCCGATCGCGCTGCTGCCGCTTCTGCAGAGCCTCGCGCTCGGCCTTCCGCCGTCCATAGAAGTTCTCGAAGGTCTCGCGCACGATTCGCGCCATCGTCGTCTTCGGAACGTACGATCCCGAGCACGACGGGCAATAGAACACGACTCCCGCCTGGAAATGCCGATAGGGAATCGTGAATGGCTCGTTGCAGTCCTTGCAGACCACCGGCACTTCCCACGCAATCGGGTCGTACTCGGCGTCCGCCGCCGATGCGACCGGAGCAGCCGCCGCTATTGGTGCAGCCGCCGGTGCGGGTGCCGGCTTCGGTGCTGGTGCCGCTGCGGCTCCGTTTGCTTCAGCCGGAGCAGCGGCCGGCGCCTCCGCGCCGCCTTCCTTCAGAAAGCGCGACGGCGCATCGTCGGGAATCGTCAACTCGGGATGCAGCGTGCGCGCACGTGCCAGCAGCACATCCTGGGTTTCCGGATTTGCCGGATCCGGCACGCAGCAATCGACCGGACATACCGCCGCGCACGCCTCATGGTCGTGAAAGCCGACGCACTCGGTGCATTTGCTCGGTACGATGTAATAAATGTCCTGCGCGATAGCGGGACTCTTTGCGCCATTGAGTTCCCATTCCACCCCGCCACCATAGATCGCGGTGTTGGGGCACTCCGGTTCGCACGCACCGCAGTTGATACACTCGCTCGTGATTGTCGTCGACATGAAATCGAAGCCTCTGAATTATTCAATTTAGCAGCACCGAATGACCTCATCAAAGGCAAGTCGTGTCATCCCGTGAGAAGGAGCAACGCGACTGACCGAGGGACCTCGGACAGGTTCGCGCGCTTGGCGCGGGAACCCGGTACCGGTTCCTCATTCGCGAAGCCCGGGTTTGCTTGCAGCGTTTTCCGATAAGAGCCCGATTCTACTATGCTGACTCGAACACCACGGAACCCGTGCCGTAGGAGTATTCGATGGATCTGAACTTCACTCCCGAAGAAGAGGAGTTTCGTCTCAAGGTCAGGCGCTTCCTCGAGCAAAACATCGCGAGTAGCGGACTTGGCGATGGCCGCGAAGGGCGCGAGGACAAAGCCTGGCTCGATCGCGCCAAGGCCTGGCAGCGCAAACTCTATGAAGCCGGCTATGTGGCGATGGCATGGCCCAAAGAGTACGGCGGGCAGGCGATGGAACCCGTGCGCCAGTCCATCGTCAACGATGAATTGGTCCGCGCCCGCGCTCCCTACCTGATTGGCGGCTCCGGCCTCGGCATGCTCGGTCCTACCCTCATCTCCTGGGGCACCGACGAGCAGAAACAGCGCTATCTGCCCAGGATTCTCACTGCCGAAGAAATCTGGTGCCAGGGTTATTCCGAGCCCGGCTCCGGCTCCGACCTTGCCTCGTTGCGCACGCGCGCGGAAATCGTCGGCGATGAGTTCGTCGTCAATGGCCAGAAAGTCTGGACCTCCGGCGCGCAGTACTCCGACATGATGTTCTGTCTGGTGCGTACCGACCCCGAAGCGCCCAAGCATCGCGGCATCTCCTACATCCTTATAGACATGCATTCGCCCGGCGTGACCGTGCGCCCCCTCGTGCAGATGACCGGAGACCGCGGCTTTAACGAAGTCTTCTTCGACAACGTGCACGTCCCGCGCAAGAACCTGGTCGGCAAGCTCAACGAGGGATGGATCGTCGCCAATGCCACCCTGTTCCACGAGCGCAACATGCTCGGCTCCGCCAGCGGCAGCGAGCAGCGCTTCAATCGCCTGCTCGCGCTCGCGAAATCGATCGAGCGCAACGGCCGCCCGCTGACCGCGGATCCTGTCTTCCGCCAGCGCCTGGCCGACCTCGAAATCCGCGTCGAGGCGATGCGCCTGCACGCGATGCGCCAGCTCACCGACCAGATTCGCGGCCGTAACCCGGGAATCGAGGCGATGATCAACAAGCTCGTCGGTACCGAGCTCAATCACGATCTCGCCACGGCCGCGATGGAAGCGATGGGTAACGAATCGCTCCTCGCACGCGATGAAGACACCGTGCTCGACAAAGGTTACTGGCCGTACGAGTGGATGTTCTCGCTCGGACTCGTCATCGGCGGCGGCACCTCGCACATCCAGAAGAACATCATCGCCGAACGCGGACTCAAGATGCCCAAGTCGCGGTAGCAGGTGTTTGGGAACCCGATCGACCGCTTGGATAAAAGGCCGTCACAAACCCCCTGCTATAAAGATGGCCGCTTTCCTTAAGCTCTCTCCCTCTGGGAGAGATGACAGTGAGGGAAAATGGATTTCGGACTCAGCGAAGAACAACAGCAATTGAAAACCAGCGCGCGCGAGCTGCTGGCGGGTGAATGCCCGACCACGACGGTCCGCAAGGCGATGGCGAGCGACAACGGCACCTTGCCCGATCTCTATCGCGAAATCGCCAAGCTCGGATGGACCGGTCTTATCGTTCCAGAGGAATTCGGCGGCGCCGGACTCACGATGCTCGACATGGCGGTGCTGCTCGAAGAGCAGGGCTATGCCGCGATGCCGGGCCCGTTCCTGTTTTCCTCCGTGATGGCCACCGAAGCGCTCGTGCGCGGTGGTTCCCAGGAATTGAAGGCGAAATGGTTGAAAGGGATCGCGGACGGCAGCGCAGTCGGCACGATCGCGGTCGCCGAAACCAACGATCGTTCGCCGTCGCTCGGAAAAGATGGCCGTCTGAACGGCAAGGTGATGGCGCCCTATGCCGCCCTCGCGGATTTCATCGTGGTCGCCGCCCGCACCGACAGCAACAGCGTGAGCATGGTGCTGGTCGAAACCAAATCGAACAGTGTCGCCATCAAGCCACTAAAGCATCTCGACCTGACTCGCCGCGTCGCTTCGGTCGACTTCAAAAGCGCCGCCAGTTCACCACTGTCCGGGGGCGAACAGCTGTACCAACGATTGCTCGATGTGGGCGCGGTCGCGCTTGCCGCCGACTCGCTCGGCGGCATGCAGCGTGCGCTCGATATGGCCGTCGATTATTCGAAAGTGCGCGAGCAGTTCGGCAAGCCCATCGGCTCGTTCCAGGCCCTCAAACACGCCGCCGCCGAGATCGTCGCCGACCTCGAACCCGCACGATCGCTGCTGTGGTATGCCGCCCATGCTCTCGATGCGGCCCCGAAGCAAGCCTCGCGTTCGGCCGCGATGGCAAAGGCGCGCCTGTGCGAGGTCTACAGCCGCGGGACCGATCGCGCGGTCCTGATGCACGGCGGAATCGGCTTTACCTGGGAGCACGATATTCACTTGTGGTTCAAACGTGCGCGCTTCAACGAGTCGTATCTCGGCTCACCGGCTTTCTATCGCGAGCGCGTTGCCCAACTCGGCGGGTACTGATGTGCCGTTGATGTTTCGAATTCCAGCCCGAAGGGGCGCGCGTCCACGCGCGCGGCGCGCAAGCGCTCGCGAGGCGGAGCGAGATCGGAGTCTCGCGAAGATCAAAGAGAGTCACCCGTGAAATTCGATATCTTCTACCAGCTGCCGCAGGCTGACTCGCAGCACACCGGCGATCGCTATCGCGAGCTCATCGCCGAGGCCGCCGAGGCCGACAAGCTAGGCTTCGATACCGTGTGGCTCGCCGAGGTCCATTTCGCACCGCATTTCTCCGTGATGCCCGCACCGATGATGCTGCTCTCCGCCATCGCGCAGCGCACCGCGAAACTTCGCCTCGGGCTCGCCGTGAACCTGGTGCCGCTGCATCACCCGATGCGCCTGGCGGAGGAAACCGCGATGCTCGATGTGCTCTCGGGCGGTCGCGTGGAATTCGGCGCGGGTCGCGGCGCGTTTCCGTTGAACTACCGCGGCTACGGCGTGGCGGTTCCCGAAAGCCGCGGTCTGTTCGAGGAAGGCCTCGACATGGTGCGCGCCGCATGGACGCAGGATCGCGTCACCTTCCACGGCCGCCACTACCACGTCGAGGGAATCGAGGTCGTGCCGAAGCCGCTCCAGAAGCCACATCCTCCCATCCGTCTTGCCGCGAACAGTGTCGATACGTTCGCCTATGCGGGCGCGAACGCATACCCGATCTTCGCCGGCGGCCCGGTCAACCCGTTTCCCGTGCTCGGCGAGCGGCTCGCTATCTACGAGCAGGCTCTCGCCCAGTCCGGTCGCAAGCGTCCCGACGATTGGTTCGCGGGATTGCTGATGACCTTTCCCGGCCGCGATCGCGCATCAGTGCGCGCGATGTTCGAGCCGAGCCTGCGCAATTACTTCACCTCGGTGAGCGAGATTATCGAACCCGAGGCCCTCGTTCCCGGCGTGCAGGCGGAGTTCGACAAGGTGCGCGACCGCCTCCGCACCATTCAATACGAGCAGGTAGATGAAATCATGGGCGCAATGGGCGAGCCGGAATACATCATCGACAAAATCGCCCAGCTAAAGGAGCGCTTCGGCTTCACCCGCCTCGTATGCTGGTTCGAAACCGGCGGCATCGCCGGCCACGACAACGTCGTCAACGCCATGCGCCTCTTCGCCAACCGCGTCATTCCCAAGTTCTCTTGAGTTCTTCTCCCGCAGGGATAAGGCAGCGAGCTCGCGAGCTGTCCTGAGGAGCGTATGCGACGAATGGATCCTCTGTGCGCGCTACGCGCCGGATGAGAGTCACTTGATTCATGGGAACGGAAGACTCGCCATGTGACGGTTGAGTCGCACACAACCAAAGCGCAATAAACATCCATGCCCACCCCCACCCTCGACCAACTCGCCGCCGAACGTTACGTCAGCCTCGCCACCTTCCGCCGCAACGGCAACGCCATCCCGACCGCAATCTGGATCGCCGCCGCCAACGGCAAGCTCTACGCCGTCACCAACGGCACTTCCGTCAAAATGAAGCGGCTCAAGGCTAACGACCGCATCCGCCTCGCCGCCTGCGATGCGCGCGGCAACGTCCGCGGCGAATGGGTCGATGGTCACGGCCGCAAGGTCGAAGACCCCGCCATCATGGAGCTTGCCCAGCGCGCGCTCGAGAAAAAGTACGGCTGGCAGGTGTCGATTCTGAAATTCTTCTCTGCGCTCTCCGGCCGCGCGAAACACCGCGCCTTCATCGAGATGACGATCCCCTAGGCGATCACGTCCGATCGATCTCCTGGCAACAGTAGCTGCGGTACCTGGGCGAAACGCCAGGTGCCGTCAGGCTGACGATCGAAAATCCACACCAGGTCGAAACGTTCTGCCGGCCATGTTCGCGGAAAACTCGATCCGTTGCGCAGAATGATGCCCGCGATCGCTGGAATGCCTTCGTGTTGCCACGAGACCAGTACCACGCCGCTGCGCTTCATCACGTCCGCGACCATCGCGAGTTCCGAACCTTTCTCATGCGCGAACACCGCGGCCAGTGTCGGATTTGTTTCGCGCAGCCTCGCGATCAGCACCGACACCGTCTCTCCCGGCCTTTCGCTCGCACCCGCGGATGACGATGCGAACACGCAGTCGGGCGTGGCGAGGCTCGCTCTCGCCGCAACACCGCTCGCGCCGAACATCACCGCGAGCGCACCCGCTCGCTGCCATCCTCGCACCGTCAGCGACTCCGCGTCGTGTTTGCCGTCTTCGCGAACTCCGACCGCGCCGCTGCTCTTGGCCGGCTTCTCCGCGTGCCGAATGACCATGATCTTCGATGGAGGCACTCTCCTGCTCACTTCCTCCCGAAATACTGCGCGTCGGTTCTCCGTTTGCCGGCGATATAGTCCCGCTGCCAGCTGTCGTTGTCCGCCAGGAAGCCGTCGAAGTACTTGCCCCCTGACTCCTGCTGCTCTGCCCGGAAGCGATAGTGATCGTACACATCGAGTACGTGCACCGCGTATGCTTGCGCCAGCGCCTGGTTGCCCTGGATGATCAGCAGGTTCTCGTCGTTGCCGTACGATGCCTTGTAGCCCAGGTTGTGACTGCCGCATGCCACTACGGGATTGTCCGACAGCGGATCGACGACCACGATCTTGTCATGGATGATCGCGTTGCCTGCACTGAGCAGCTCCTGCTCGAACGCCCCGACCAGGTCGCCCTGCTGCAGATGCGATGCCATCACGATCTCGGTCCCGTTTTGCTTGAACACCGGCTCGACCTGGCCCTTGGCCGGCGTGGCGCTTTTGACCTTGCGTCCCGGTTGCGAGCGTCCCGCTTTCCTCTTGGAGTTAATCAGGAAAGTCCTGGTTGAGGCCGATGCGGTTTGGCCCTGCGCTATCGGCATCGCCATCGAATTGCTCACCGCCCCCAGCACCAGCAGCGATGGGTCCTCATTTCCCATCTGGATTGCCTGCGCGATGATGCTCTGGGCCCCGTGCATCCCGGGCAGGAACACCAGGAACAAGATCGCGTGCTTCGCCTGCCGCATCAGCGCGAATAGCTGCGCCAAATCCGGGGGCGCGGGCGAGTTCGCGTTCTTGTCGGTTGCGGTCGTGTTTGGCGAGTACCACGCCTGCACCGACGTCCTGCCCGAATCGACTTTGAGATTCGACGGCTGCTTGTCGGCGGTGCGCAGGGCCTGCCCCTGCACGTTCTTCGCGGGCGCCGACAACGGGGTCGGCGACGGAAGTTTGTCCGCGAGCAGCCGCTTCCAGTACGCGTAGTATGCCGCCGCGACGTCGCTGGACTCGACGATAATCGCGTTGTTCGATTGCGCGCACAGTCCGTTCTGCGTCCAGTTGGTGCTCCCCGTCTGGACCGCGATCGGCTGTCCGTTCTTGTCGAGCAACAGCGAGAATTTGTTGTGCCCGATATGCGCGTTGTTGAACATCCGGTCCTGGATCTGCACGCCCGCCGCATGGAGCTGTTTTCGCGCCGGCGCATTCTCTGTATCCCATTGCTTGTTCTTGTCGGCGCTGGTGTTCGAAAGAATTATCCGGATGCGATCCTTGTTCTGCAGCAACAGGCTCAGAAGCTCCGGGTCCGTCAATTCGTAGAGCGCCAGCAGGACCGAACCGCCTTCCTGCTGCGCGCGTTCGAGCATCCGGCGCAGGAACGCGATCGCATCGCCCGCCAGTTTCGTGCGAATCGGATCGCCCGGCTTGGCAATGGCGGCCTTCAGGGCGGTCAGCGGGCCGTTGGCGCCCTTGGCCGACTTGACCTTCGAGAAGGTCTGCTGGAGAGCGTGCGTCAGCCACTGCGTCGAGAGGATACCGTTGTTGAATGCCGCGCTTATGTCGCCGAAGTTCAGCGTCAGGTGAACCGGGTCGGTGATCGCCGAAAGGTCTTCGTGCGCCTGGAGACCGTTCGCCGGCCCGATCATCGGCACGATGCGATATTGCACCACCGTGTCGAGTGCGAGGTTCTGCGCGTTTACTTCATCGCGCCACGTCAGGTCCTTCCAGCTCATGCGCTGCACCGGCCAGGTTGCCGTCGTCCCCGGCTGCCATCCGTTGTTGCTTTGCCCCTGGAATGGCACCCACGCCGGCAGCGACGTCTCCTGCCCGGTTGCGACGTTCACGCGGCGGACGTCGAATCCCCGGCACTCCGCGATCGCGCTATCCAACAGCCAGGCAATATAAATGACCCCGTTGTTGCCATACGCTCGGGCCGAAATGATTTTCCCCATGACCCCCTCCTTTGGTCGCAACCCGGCCGGGCCGGGATGCATGGTTACAGAGGTTCATTGTTCTTATGCAGGGATATTACGCGCCCTTGAATACGTGGATCTGCGGTCAGGTCGCGCAGTCTTGCTGTCTATCCACCTCTTCCGACCGAGCGCAGGATGTCGGTCTTGGTCACGATTCCGGCCAGCGAATCATCCGCCGCCTTGACCAGCAGCATCGGGTCCGGTTTCTCCCGCACCAGCAGCCGCAGCGCTTCCATCAGGTCGCAGTCTTCGTAAACAAACGTCGGCGTGAAGTCGGTGATCGCTTCGATCTTCGTCGTGTCCCATTGTTCCGGCGGAGTAGATCCCAGCACTGCCAGCGACACCAGCCCGACGATTCGCGATCCGTCCTGCACCGGGAACACGGTGTGTTTGTGATGCGCCGCCACGCTGGTTGCGAATTCCCGCAGCGTCGCACCCGCCTGTGCGCTCACCACGTGCCGCTGCATGACCGCGGTCACGCGGATATTGCTGAGTGATTCGATCTTCGCCAGTTCGTGCAGACGCTGATCGCCTGAAACCGATGCCTCACCGGAAACCGCGTACGCGATTGCCGCGCCGATGAGGCTGGGGATGATGAACGAATGACCGCCGGTTGTCTCCGCCACGAATACCACCGCGGTCAGCGGAGTCTTGTAGCCGGCCGCGATGAACGCCGCCATCCCCACCGCGGCGTACAGGTCCGCCGCGTTGCCGTGGACGATCGATTGTGCAAACGCCTTGCCGAGACAACCACCGGTCAGCACCAGCGGCACGAAGATCGCGCTGACCCCGCCCGAGGCGATCGAGAAGATCGAGGCCGTCATCTTGAGTCCTGCGAAATACACCAGCATACGAGTTGGATATGCATTGCTGAGCACTGCGCGCACCGCTTCGTAGTTGGGTCCAATCGGAATGAGTCCGTTGTTGTAAACGCTCACGAACGCGAGTCCGCACAGCGCCGTTCCCAGTCCGCCGATCACCAGCTTCAGCGTATGAGGCATGTGGCTCGCGACAAAGAATCTGCGCACGCGCCGGAACGTGATGTCGAAGACCAGCGCGATCAGTCCGATGCCGACGCCCAGGATCGCCGACCACAGCAGATCGATCGCTTTGAACGAGATGGTTCCCGAGAAGCCGAACAGCGGCTCGCTGCCAACCAGGCTGACCAGCGTCGCGTACGACACCACCGATGCGATCAGCGACGGCAGCAACGCCTCGTGCGCGAGGTCGTCCTTGTACGGCATCTCCAGCGCGAACACCAGTCCGGTCAGCGGCGCGCGAAACACCGCCGCCATTCCCGCGCCCGCGCCGCTGATCAGCATGATGCGCCGGTCGCGCGACTCCAGCCCGAACCGTCGCAGCCTGGTCCATAGCCACGATCCGATCGCCCCGCCGCCGTAGATGCTGGGACCCTCCATCGCGGCGCTGCCCCCCGAGCTCACCGTCGTGACCGCCGCGAGCAGCTTCCACCAGAACGGACGCATGTTTATGTCGCCCTGATGCTCATGGTACGAGCGGATGATTTCCTCGGTCGAATGCTCGTCCGGATCGGGCGTGCAGAACTGCATGATGAGTCCCGTCAGCAGGAATCCCGCGAGCAGGCCCGCGAGAATCATCCAGTGGTTCTGCAAATAGAGCGGCAACGCTCGCGCCCATATCAAATCGAGGATCACCAGGTTGATTAGCGTGATGATCAGTCCCGTCAGGACCCCGATGATGGGTGCGACGATCAGCCATTTCTGGATGTCGCGCGAGTAGGTTGCCGCCAGGTCCTCGTGGACCAGCGCCGTGTATTTTCTCAGGAGTGGATGATTGAAAAGCCTGGAATCGAAGATCCGTTGCAGCAAGTGCCGATTGACCTTTCTCCCTTGGACGCGGCTCGCGTTCCCCGGGGGCTAGCTGGCAAGGCTGATGAATAGTCGCCCGACGCGGGCAGATTGTAGCACTCTGGCGCGGCTATCGATCACGCCTCCGCCTTTGGAATCGGCTGATGCTTTCGCTTGCAAATGACCAACAAAGGAGATCCGCGAAAAATATTTTTCTGACGCTTCCGCGGTGAGATAGAAGCTAAATATGGTTGCCTAAACACAAGTACCGGGTACTAGCCACCGTACTGACCGAACCAAACAGGCCGTCACTGCCTCGAAATTGATCAATTGGGGTCTGGTGTTTCCGATGGCGGTGAAGTAACTCCCTTGTGGCATCGTCAATAACAAGGTCATGGCAGACGAAGAAAAAGATCTCGCAGCCGGGGTTAGAATCTTCCTGGTTGAGGACAATCCCGACCACGTATTCATCGCGCTGACCGTGATGCGCCAGGTGCTCGGCGATGCGATCGAGATGCTGCATGCGCAGAGCGCCGAAGAGGCGCTCGAGATGATCCCGCGCTTCACCGAATTCGATCGTCCCGATTTGTTCTTCGTCGATCTCCGCCTGCCCGAGGATGGCGGCTTCGCCGTGCTGGCCGCGATTCGCGCCAGCGAAGTCTGCTCGACTATCCCGCTCTTCGTAATCACCAGCTCGATGTACGATCGCGACATCGCGCAGAGCTACGAGCTCGGCGCATCCGCGGTCCTCTCGAAGCCGCTCTCGCGCGCAAAGCTGCGCGAAGAACTGACCCGCGTCGGCGCAATCCCGACCCTGGGCCGACCCATCGTCCAGACCACCTACCGCCACTAGTTCCCGCTCTCGCCTCATGCAGCGTGCGTCTTTTACGCGCGCTTAAGGAGTTCCGCGTCCGCGACGCGCTCCTCATGATTCATTCCACCCTTGCCTTGCACTCATCGGCGTAGGATTCTCCCTCCATCATCTACGCGCATCGCGCGGAGGACCTCGTCGTGAAGCCTTACACATTCGATAAGAGCAACGCGCTCATGGAGCGCGCGCGCAAAGTAGTCCCGGGTGGAATCCACGGGCATCAGAATCCCATCGTCCTCACCAGGGGTGCGTTCCCCTCGTTCTTTGCGCGCGGCGAGGGCTCCCACATCTGGGACGTCGATGGCAACGAGTACATCGACTACATGTGCTCCTACGGACCCATCGTGCTGGGCCATCGCCATCCCCGGGTCGAAGAAGCCGCCCGCCGCCAGTCCGAACTCGGCAATTGCTTCAACGCGCCCAGCCCGCTCTGGGTCGAACTGGCCGAATATCTGGTGTCGATCACGCCTTGCGCCGACTGGACCGTGTTCGCGAAAAACGGCTCCGACGTCTGCACCTGGGCGACCGAAGTCGCGCGCCACGCGACCGGCCGCAGAAAAATCGCGATGTGCTCCGGCGCGTACCACGGCACCCACGCCTGGTGCACTCCGGCGCCCGGAGGCGTGACGCCTGAAGATCGCGCCAACGTCGTGTACTTCAATTTCAACAATCTCGAGAGCCTGCGCAACGCGATCGATGAGAACGAAGGCGAGATCGCGGGCGTGATGGTCTCGCCGTTCCGCCACGATGCGGGCCATGACTCGGAGCTTCCGGTCGAAGGATTCTTCAAGGGCGTGCGCGAGCTCTGCGATCGCAACGGCATCGTGCTGATTCTCGACGATGTGCGCGCGGGCTTCCGTCTCCACATGGGTGGCTCCGGTGAATTCTTCGGCGTCCGTCCCGACCTGACCACCTACTGCAAGGCGATCGCCAACGGCTACCCGCTCTCCGCCTGCCTCGGGCGCGAGAGCCTCAAGCAGGCCGCGCAGGAAGTGTTCTTCACCGGGTCCTACTTCACCAGCGCGGTTCCGATGGCGGCCGCGCTCGCCTGTCTCAAGGAGCTGCAGGCCACCGGCGGCATCGAGCGGATGCGCATACTCGGCGAGAAGCTCCGCGATGGAATGCTCGCGCAGGCGCGCGACGCGGGCTTCGAGGTGACCTACTCAGGTCCGCCCGCCATTCCCTACATGACCTTCAAGGACGATCACGGCCGCCACGATCGCATGAAGCTGTTTGCCGGCGAATGCTCGCGCAACGGCGTCTACCTCGCGCCGCGCCACAACTGGTTCATCTCCGCCGCGCACACCGAAGACGACATCAAGCAGACCCTCGCGGTCACCGAGCAGGCCTTCGCCGCCGTCCGTAGGCAGTTCGCCTAAAGCCCGCCCGCCTCTACGAACGGGGGGAAACGTGCCGCGACTTGCCGCTTCTGTTCTGGCGGCCCTGGCGATCACGCTCGCCGCGGGATGCGCGGTCCAGGGGCCGGCCTTCGAGCAAGTCCCGTCGAATCCGCACCAGGGCATCGTCTACTTGTATCGCACCTGGGACGTGTTCGGATTCACCGGCGCGTGGGTCGAATGCGGCAACCGTTCAATCGAGCTCGGCAGCGGCGGCTATCATCCATTCGTTCTTGATCCTCAGCCTCTGACCTGCAGCGTGCTGTCACAAGGCAATTCTTCAGTCGAGTTTCTCGTCCAGGCCGGACAGGTCTACTACGTGCGCGAGAGCTCCTTCTGGGGGTTCGTGGGCCCGCGCTTCTACCTTGAGATTCCCGACGCCGGCAACGGTCCCGACCAGATTCGCAACTGCAAACTTCAGTAGCGGGAAAAGAAGAATCCGCGGATTGCGCAGGTTCAAGTTCCAAATCTGCGCGAGTCTGCGGATTCCCGGATTCTCAGATTTCGGGCCACTTGTCGTTCCACGGGCGCGCCTGCTCGTACGCATACGATGCCTGCAGCACCAGGTCCTCGCGATGGCGCTCCGCGACGATCTGCAAGCCCGCCGGCAATCCCGCGTCAGTCAGGCCCGCTCGCACAGACGCTGCCGGATGGCCACTCACGTTGAATGGAAAAGTGAACGCCACCGCATCCATCGGATCGCGCAGCGGCTTGCCGTCGATCTCGCTGGGCATCGGACCCTTCGCCGGAAACGCTTCCGTGGGCAGTGTCGGAGTCAGCAGCAGATCGAACCGTTCGAAGATGCGCCTGCACCATTGGTTCAATTCATAGCGATGCCGGTACGCGATTCCGTAGTGGCGCCACGTGATATGCTGCGCGCTCTCCAGGCCCGACAGGTACGCCCGTCCCCAGTCCGGGCGATTCGCCTCGATCATTTCGTTGAGCATCGCGTAGCCCTGCGTCGCCCCCAGGCGCTGCCAATCGCGCCCGACGTCGGGCACGCGCTCGTCGATTACCGCGATTTCGTGCCCAAGGTCCTTGAACACTTCCACCGCCGTCGCGACTTCTCGCGCCACGTCGCGCTGCACGATCGCGCCGAAGTCGGGATGAAACGCGATGCGCAGCTTTTTCGGCAGCCGGTCGAGCATCGCCGCGTACGAGATGCCCGGATGCGGCAACGAGTTGGGATCTGCCGGGTGATATCCAACCACCGCGTCCAGGTACATCGCCGCGTCGCGCACCGTGCGCGTCAGCGGCCCCACCACCGCGGTGTCGTTCCATTGGATCATCTTGAGCGTCGGATCCTCCGGAATCCGACCGTTCGAACATTTGATCCCGTAGCATCCCACGTAACACGCGGGAATCCGGATCGATCCTCCGCCGTCGGACCCCGTCGCAATCGGCACCAGCCCGCTGGCGATCGCCGCCGAAGTACCGCCCGACGATCCTCCGGGCGTGCGCTCGAGGTTCCACGGGTTGCGGCTCGGGCCGAACAGCAGGTTCTTGGTGAATGCCGTGTAGCCGAATTCGGGAGCGTTGGTCTTCCCCAGCACTATCGCGCCCGCGGCCTTGAGCCGCGCCACTTGTACCGAGTCTGCTTCAGGCACGTTGTTGCGGAACGGCTTGGAGCCGAACGTGGTCGGCAGTCCCGCGGCATCCTCCAGGTCCTTCACCCCGAACGGTAGTCCCGCCAGCGGCCCGACCTCCTCGCGTCGCGCGATCTTTTCGTCCAGCGCACTGGCGTCTTTCATCGCTTCGTCGGCGCGCAGCGCGACGAACGCATTCACCTTGGGATTGACCTTCTCCAGGCGCGCGAGCGTCGCCGACATCAGCTCCGCGGCCTTGATTTCGCGCCGGCGAATCATCGCTGCCAGCTCCCAGGCCGGCTTCCAATGCAGATCGGACATGGACCGGATCCTCCCGATGGCGTTCGCTCTCCGATTTCTACTACGGTTCAAAGTGAAAAAGGAACGCGTGCGTCCCGCGCGGCCTCGTTTGACTGCCTAACGAGCGTTAGATAGCATCGAAGATGCACGCCTCATAAGCCTATGAAGCAGAGTTCCCGAACTCATCGTGCCGCCGGGAAGGTCGTCCCGATCAACCGCGGCGTTGATACTCGCGACCGCGTGCTGCAGGTCGCGCTGACCCTCTTCGCCGACCGCGGCTACCGCGGCACCAGCCTACGCGACATCGCCAGGCGCATCGGCATCAAGGCCCCCTCGCTGCTGCACCATTTTCCCTCCAAGCAGCAGCTCTACCTCGCGGTGCTCGATCGCATTTTCAACTCGATGGAAGATTCGGCGCACATGATCATGGCGAGCCCGGGCGGTCCCCGCGAACAGATTCGCAAGGCGATCTCCGACTCGATCGATTTTATCGCGCACGACCCGGATGCGATGCGCCTCTTGTGGAAGGAATTCGGCGACGAGAGCGGGGCTGGGCGGCAGGTGATGAAGCGGCGGCTGCCCCCGCTCAACGCCATCGGGATGAACTTCATCTTCCGCGGCCAGCGCGAAGGCGCCTTCCGCTCCGAGATCGAGCCGTTCAGCTTTCTGCACACCCTCAACTCGCTCATCACCGGCTACTTCACCACCGCGGCCATCGTGAAGCGCCTGTGGAACGTCAACATGTTCGATCCCAAGTCGATCGAGCGCCGCAAGGCCGAAGTCATCGAAATCGTCGAACGCACCCTGTTCGTTGGCGAACAGCCGCGAAGCTGAATGAGACCAGCCAAAAGCGAGGGTGTCATCCTGAGCGAAGTGAGCAACGCGAACGAAGTCGACTTGGCTTCTGGCCTCCGGACAGGTGCGCGTATGTGTACGCGCACCCGGTACCGGTTCCTCGTTGAGAGTTCCCACCGGTTGGTATTCTGATTTTGGTAACCCCCAAGGAGAGCATCGCCACCAATGAAATTCGGCACCTTCTACGAACATCAACTACCCCGCCCATGGAAAGAGGGCGATGAGCTCAAGCTGTTCCAGGATGCGCTCGACCAGGTCGAGCTCGCCGACAAGCTCGGCATCGATCACATGTGGGAAGTCGAGCATCACTTCCTCGAGGAGTACGCGCATTCATCCGCGCCCGAGATCTTTCTGGCCGCCTGTAGCCAGCGCACCAGGCGCATCCGCCTCGGCCACGGCATCGTGCTGCTTCCGCCCGCGTACAATCATCCCGCGCGCGTCGCGGAGCGAATCGCCACCCTCGATCTCGTCAGCAATGGCCGCGTCGAGTTCGGCACCGGCGAGTCTTCCGCGGAAGCCGAGCTCGGAGGCTTCCTGATTCCGCGCGCGGAGAAACGCGAGATGTGGCAGGAGTCGCTCGGTGCGATCGCCAGGATGTTCGTCGAAGATCCCTTCCTCGGGCACGAGGGCAAGTACTTCAAGATGCCCGTGCGCAACGTGGTGCCCAAGCCCGTGCAGAAGCCCCATCCGCCCCTGTGGGTCGCGTGCTCGCGCCGCGAGACGATTCATCTCGCGGCCAAGCTCGGAATCGGCGCGCTCACTTTTGCATTCGTCACGCCCGACGAAGCGCGACAGTGGGTCAACGATTACTACACGACGCTCGAAAACGAATGTGAGCCCATCGGCTACGCGATCAATCCCAACATCGCGATCGTCACCGGCTTCATGTGCGATCCCAACCAGGAACGCGCCGTTGCCGCGGGCGAAGAAGGACTCAAGTTCTTCTCCTATGCGCTCGGCCATCATTACGTGTTCGGCAAGCACGAGCCCGGCAAGACCAACATCTGGCAGAACTACAAGCGCAGCCCCATCAACATTCCCGGCACGGGTGGCGATGGCGCCTGCATCGGCACGCCCGATCTCATCCGCGATCGCCTCAAGGCATTCGAAGATGCCGGCGTCGACCAGGTCGTGTTCATCTCGCAGGCCGGAAACAACAAGCACGAGGACATCTGCTCTTCGCTGAACCTCTTCGCTGAAAAGGTGCTGCCCGAGTTCAAGGTCCGCGAAGAGAAGCGCGCCTATGAGAAAGCCGAACGCATCGCGCCGATTCTCGAGAAAGCGATGAAGCGCAAGAAGGCGCCCCAGGTTCCCAGGCACGATGCACCCACGGTGATCCAGGCCGGCATGCTCCCGTAGCCGTCTGCAGGAATTCCGGGCGACGTAGTGGGGCGGGCCCCGCTGGGGCCTCGCGCCACCTCGTCACCGTTCCCTCCGGCTACTCGTCATCCCGGGCGAAGCGCAGGATCTCGCGCGGTCCTCCGCGCGTTATTTCCACGCTGGCGCGTTCGGCAAGCCCGGCGGTCATTGCTCCATTCTCGGTTTTGGTCTTCAATCTCGTCATCACTCCGCGCCCGGAGGGAACTCTCGATGAGCAGCTCCGATCTGATCAACGGCATTCTCCGCAAGATGGGCTCCGGCGAGAAAATCGATCCCGCCGAGTTCCAGAAGTTCGTCGATCTTCAGAACCAGGATCTGAGAACCGGTCCCGCCACAGGCAGCAAGGTTCCCGACTTCGCCCTCGAAGATCAGAACGGGAAGCGATGGAGCCTGCCAGAGCTGATGGGACCGCGGGGGATGCTGCTGGTCTTCACCCGCAGCGCCGATTGGTGACCCTTCTGCCGCACGCAGCTCGTTGAGCTGCAGCAGTCGCTCGATGAATTGACCAAGGCAGGTCTCGGCGTCGCCGCGATAAGCTACGACTCACGCGACACGCTCAAGCGCTTCGCCGATGCGCAACACATCACTTATCCGCTCCTCTCGGATGCGGGCAGCGCCGTCATCCGCAGGTTCGGCATCCTCAACCCCAACATCCCCGAAGGGAACATGTTCTACGGCATCCCGTTCCCGGGTGACTATGTTCTCGCGCCGGACGGCACTGTCCGCGACAAGCACTTTCTTCCGAACTATCAGACCCGTCCCACCGCTTCCGGAATCTTGATGTCCGACTTCGATGTGGCTTCGGACAAGGCCACCGTTACGGTCGGCGCCGACGATGTGCAGGCGAAGATCTCGCTATCCAGCGCCCACACCGCGCAGAGCCTGGAGCTCGGCTTCACTGTCGACATCACGATCGCGCCCGGATGGCACATCTACGGCGAGCCGCTTCCATCCAACTACGTCGCTACCAGTGTGAAATTCTCCGGCGACTTCATCGCCGCGCAGAACCTCGCCCTGCCGCCTGCGGTCCCGATGGAATTCAAATCGCTCGGCGAAACCCTGCCCGTATACACCGGCAAGGTCCGCGGCAAAGGTACGATCCTGATCGGCCTCCGCGCGAAACCGGGCGACTACAAACTCGCCGGCGTGCTGAAATTCCAGCAATGCAGCGACGCGGTCTGCAACATCCCGCAGCAGGTCCCGTTCGAAATCCCGCTGCACGTCGATGCCATGACCCCCGGCGTGAAGAAATAAGCAAGTCCCTCTCCCGAAGCGAGAAGGCGGCTCGCTGCGCGCCGGATGAGAGTCGGTGAAACTGCAACCCGAAGGGGCGCGCGGCTTCGCGCGCAGCGCGTCAGCGCTCGCGAGGCGGAGCGATAGCGGAGTCTCGCGAAGATCGATTCAGCGCGAGGCCAAGCCCGCGCGATTGAAGAATCCTGCCGCCCTCAGACCCGATAAACCTTCGCGACGTTCTCTCCCAAAATCGCCCGCTTGCCTGATTCGGTCATCGGCGCAACCAGCCCTTTCAGCTCCTCCAGGTAGTTCCCCGGATGGTCCGGATGCGGATAGTCGCTGGCCCAGAAGAACTTGTCTTCGCCGACCAGCGGCATCAGCGATGCGATCGTGCGCTCATCCGGATCCGCTGATATCCAGCACTGGCGCTTGAAGTAGTACGATGGCTTCTCCTGCAGCCGCACCGTCGCGCCCAGCGTGGTGCCGTTGAAGATCGCATCGCCGCGATCCAGGAAATATCCAATCCATCCCGCCTGCGATTCCAGCACGATCAACCGCAGCTTCGGAAAGCGATCGAATACTCCATATTGAAAGAACGTGCCGAACGCGTGCTGCACTCCTTGGCCCGCGAACAAGTCGAAGTACCACGCCGCCCACTGGAAATTGTCGTAGCGATGATGGATTCCGAACGCGGCCGGCTCGAAGGTCGGATGAATCGCCAGCGGCACGTCGAGATCCTGCGCCGCCGCGAACACCGCGTCATGCGCCGGATCGCCGTGCGGCACGCGCGTGATCGTGAAGGGGCACACGAACGCGCCTTTGCATCCATCCTTGACCGCCCGCTCCATTTCGCGCGCGGCTTCGGCGGGATCGCCCAGCGATAGATGCGCGATCGGCACCAGCCGCCCGCCCGAGTCGCGGCAGAAGTCGGCGATCCATCGATTGTACGCGCGGCAGTATGCGGCCGAGAGCTCCGCGTCGAATAGCTCCGCTTCCCACAGCAACCCGATCGTCGGGTAGAGCAGCGCCTTCTGCATCCCCTCCCGGTCGAGCAGCTGCAACCGCTCCTTCATGTCCATCGTGCCGAACGCCGCACCCTTGAGATAAGTGTCCTCGGGTTTCGGCTGCACCGCGCGGACATCTTCAGGCCGCGTCTTCCCGCCCTTCATCGCCGCTTCGCGCAGCCGCTTCGCCTCTTCCACGCGCTTGCCCATCCCGCCCAGCGATCCCAGCAGACCCGGCTGCGTCATCTTGGCGCGCTTCCCGTCGATTTCCAGGTACTCGAACTTGTCATCGCCGACCCGAATCCGCATCGCCCGCTCGCGATATTTCGGGTCGATGTACTTCTCCCAAAGATCGGGCGGCTCCAGGATGTGTCCGTCACAATCGATAACCAATGATTCTGCTTTCATTTCGTCGTACTCCGGGTGAGGGTGTTGCTATTCGCCCCTCACAACACCGCGATCGGATTCACCGGCGATGCGGTCCCGCGCTCCAGGATCAGCGGGCACATCGAGAACAGGAACTCGTACCGCTTCGCCTTCGCGCATGCCGCCGACAGCGCATCGAAGTCCGCGTTGTCGATCAGATGCACCCCCATCATCACGAGCGTGCCGATATGAATCGGCAGCGGATGCTCCGAATCGCCGCTGGGTGTCACGTCGCTCACGCTGTCCGAACCCAGCACCGCGATCTTGCGTTCGTGCAGCCACGGCAGGCAGGTCGTATCGAGTCCCGGCAATCCCACCCGCATGGGATCCCATCCGCCCTTCGCCTTGCGCCGCGCCGAACGGCCCGTGCGAATCAGCAGCACGTCGCCTTCCTCGACTCGCACCCCCTGCGCCTTCTCCGCCGCGTCCAGCTCCTCGACGAAAATCCGGTCCGCCGGCTCCATCCAATCGACCTTGCGCAGTTTCGGAATATCGAGCAGCACGCCGCGGCTGATGATGCCCTCGCGCGCCACGTCGATCGCGCATTTGTTGGCGCCGTGCGAACCTACTTCCTCCGCCGCGAAGCCGTTGTACATCTTGCCCTTGTGGAACACGTGGCACAGCGCATCGAGATGCGTGTTCGCCATCCCGTGCGGCGCGATCGCGAAATAATCGCCCGCGTATGGCAGCGGCATCGTGTGCGAATCGAAACCCGCCTGCACCATCAGGTGCGTCACCGGCATCGGATTGTCCGCCGCGCCGATCGTCGCCAGCGGCAGCGCCAGCGAAACCGTCTCGCCGCTCTTCACCAGCTTGGCCGCGCCCGCGCGCTTCGCCGCGCTGATAAAATTCAGCGCACCGCGCTGGTCATCCTTGCCCCATCGCCCCCAGTTGCTGATCTTTTCGTAGGTCGCGCTAACTTCCGCGGAGGACAGTCGATTAGCCATCGGGAATTTCTCCTCTGGGTAGATCGACCGGTCTATAGCACAAGCGCGATGCGAGGTAACAACTGAACGATCGGTATGTCTCCGTAACTGGAATCCTCTGATTGCTCACCGCCACGCCATGGCGCAGGATCCCATTCGCAACCATGCTTTATGATTCAAACCGCCACGAGCCGATGCTCGAGATCCCGTGGGACGAGCGGCTCGTGCGCGACACCGTCGATGAAATAGTCGCCGATTCCGTCGCTGCCTTCGATCCCGCGCGGTTCTGGCCGACTCATCCGCGCGAGGATGGTGCCGGCTTGCAAAAGGGCATCTGGAACGGCGTAGCCGGGGCAATCTGGGGACTTCACTATCTGCATCGCGAGGCGGGCACCCCGATGCTGCCCGGCGCCGCCGATGCGCTCGATCGCATCCTTACTCTCTCGATCGCCCAGGACACCTCCCCGTACTTCAAGGCGTCGTTCCTGATGGGACCGGTCGGCATCCTGCTCGTGAAATATCGCATCTCTCGAGAACCATCGGATGCCGATCGCCTCTTCGCCCTCATCGATGCGAAAGTCGAGGCTCACACCGACGAACTGATGTGGGGGACGCCGGGCGTAGTGCTTGCCGCATCATTCATGTGGGATCTCACCCGAGAAGATCGATGGCGCGATTTGTATCTTTCGCGCGCGAGGGAGTTGTGGGCGCGATGGAAATTCAGCGTCGACCAAGGCTGCTACGTCTGGTATCAGCGCGTCTATCAGTCGGAGCCCCAGGTCTACCTCGGTCCCGTTCACGGCTTTACCGGCAACCTCGCCGCGTTGCTGCGCGGCGTTGATCTTTTCGATGAGCAAATGCGCCGCGAACTCTATGAACGCGCCGTCAATGCGATCGTCAAAACCGCGTGCACCGAAGATGATCTCGCGAACTGGCTCGCGCTCGCCGTCCGCTTCACGCCGCCCGGGATGGCCGTTCCGTGGCTCGTTCAAATCTGTCACGGCGCGCCGGGTGTTCTCGGTTCGCTGGCGGACATTCCCGATAAATTCGATCCGCGCTTCGAGCAGTTGTTTCTCGCCGGCTCCGAACTGACTTGGCGCGCCGGCCCTCTCTCTAAGGGCCCCAATCTGTGCCACGGCACCGCCGGCAACGGCTACCTCCTGATGAAAGCCTGGATGCGCACCCGCGACCGGAAATGGCTTCATCGCGCACGCTCGTTCGCCATGTACTCCATCGCGCAATACAAGGCCCAGCGGCAGCGCTACGGCCAGGGATGGTACACGCTCTGGACCGGCGATATCGGCACCGCCATCTACCTATGGCACTGCAGCGCAGGGGAGGGCGCTTTCCCCACGATGGATGTTTTCTGAAATGTTTGCCCTCCCCCGGCTGGTGACTACCGGATGAGCCGATGCCCAGCACGCGTGCACTTGGGCGGCCCGAATCCAGCCGAATGCTCACCCGCCGCGCGGCACCCTATTTGCGAACTACCCCGAGGCCCTAATGAAGAAGGTCGAAGCGATTATAAAACCGTTCACGCTCGATGCCGTCCGCGCCGAGCTTGAACGGGTCGGAATCTCCGGTCTTACCACTTACGAAGTTAAGGGCTTCGGCCGCCAAAAGGGCCGTACCGAGCTCTATCGCGGTTCCGAGTACATCATCGACTTCAAGCCCAAGATCAAACTCGAAGTGATCATCCGCGACGAGCAAGCCGATGCGGTTGTAGAGGCAATCATGCGCCGCGCGCGTACCGGTCGAATCGGCGACGGCAAAATCTACGTCTCCGATATCCTCGACGTGATCCGCATCCGCACCGACGAACACGGCGAAGCTGCCGTCTAGTTCTCTCTTTCATTTCGAAACGCCTGCTTGTCCAGCGCTCCCCTCGCGCGTGGATCTCTTCCCGCATTTCCTTCGCTGTTGCCCCAGGAACATTTCGAATCGATGACCATCCGGCGGGCTAATGCCTGACGCATAGGCACCCGCAAAAGCGCAATCCAGCCGCGCATTACCATTTCGTTTTGCATTTTTCAGCCATTGCAATGGCATCCTTCTTGCGGATGAGGCCACCTCGACCACTCGTATGGTCTTGGCTGGTCCTTGAGAGGGATGACCCCAACGCCAGCCTGAGTCTAAGGAGGAAAGATGGCAGAGAAATCCGAAGCCAAGATGGTACCGACGCTGGGACTTACCGGCGTCACGGTCAACGCGATGGCGCTGATCGCCCCGGGAGCATTCCTGTGGATCACGTTCGTCATTCAGGCGGGTTACGCTTACCCGTCCGGGATGTCGATGTGGTTCGGAATCTTCGCCGCAATCCTGCTCGCCTACGCCACGGCAATTTCGTACTCGGAATTGTCCAAGTTGTATCCCGGCGCCGGCAGTTCCTACCTGTTTGCCGAGCAGGCCTTCCTGGGAAAGACCCACGCCTACAAGTTCGCGCGCATCGCCAAGTTCGTTACCGGCTGGGCCTCGCACCTCTACTACTGGGTTTACCCCGGCGTGATGATGGCCACGATCGGCGTCATGATCGGCTATATCGTCGGAACGATCTTCCCGAGCACGATGAATTCCTCCATTCCGGGGCCGGTATTCATGGCCTTGGTCGCGATCATCGCGGCCTACGGTATTTCCTACATCGCATACAAGGGCGTGAACGGGTCGACGATGGTCAACCTGATGATCAACGTTGTCCAGATCATCGCCCTGCTGTTCTTCTCCGCGCTGGCGATCGCCTACCGCTTCGGTCACGCGGAAGGCGCAACCGGCATGCTCCTCGACGGCACCACCAAGGCGTTGCACTACGGGTTCAACGCGGATACTCCGTCGCATGCCAGTGCGCTGTCGGTCGTCGCGCCGCATCATTTCAGCTGGGTGATGCTCCAGGCGACTATCGCGATCCTTCTGCTGGTCGGTTTCGAGTCGGTCACCGCCCTTGGTGAAGAGGCGAAAAACCCGACCAAGGACATCCCGCGTGGAGTTCTGCTGTCGATTACGATTCAGTGCCTGTTCATGTACCTGATCGAATATTTCGCGGCGAACTACTTCATGAGCAGCGCCTATAGCCTTGGCGATGCGAAAGGGTCAGCCGCTCCGATCGGCGATATGATGACCATCATCGGCAACGCGATGCTGGGTGGTCACGGCACCGCCTTCATGCTGGTCGAAGCGCTCACCGTGTTCCTCGCGCTGATTGGTACCAGCCTCAGCTGTATCAACACCGGCGCGCGCGTTACCTATGCGATGGGCCGCGACGAGGAAGTGCCCGAGCACTTCGGCTTCCTGCATGGAGAGAACCTGACCCCGCACCGCGCCATCTGGACGCTCGCGACTATCTCGGCCGTCATCGGCGCCTATGCGGCGATCTACTTCTTCGCCGGTGGCTCCGCCCCCGACGACAAGACCATCGCAACTCTGCCGCACTCCATCTGGTACGCCATCGGGATGAATTCCAACGCGTCGCTCTCCGCGCTCCCCAACGGCCTGTCGCTGGTGACCCTGGTCTCCAACTTCGGCACCTTCGCGGTCTACGGATTGACTAACGTGATCTGCATCATCGCCTTCCGTGAACATCATATGTTCCATGGCGTCAAGCACGTCGTCATTCCGGTGTTTGGCGCGGTCGCCAACTTCGCCTGCATGGCCTTCTACATCATCGGCCCGATGGAGGGTCTCGGCAGCGTCAAGGAGCCGCTGATCGCGGTCGCGATCTCCGTGGTGTGGGGAGTTTACGGCGCGATTTACTTCTCGCGCAATTCCAAGCGCCGCGGAAAGGATACCATCCTCGCCGCGAAGCCGGCCTGAGTGCTGCAAATCGGACTGTAACCCGGGGGGCGGATGGCATATGCCGTCCGCCCCCCTCTCTGTTTCTGCTATCTTTCTGTCCGCGAATTGCCGTGAGCGCCACTCAAACGCCGCCAATTCCTTCCGACCCCGCTCCTGCAGAGCCGATGTTCGATCTCGCGGCACTCTCCGACGTCGGCACGCATCGCGACCACAACGAAGATTCCTGCGGGCACTTCATCGAAAGTGATCACACCGCGGTATTCGTCGTTGCTGACGGCGTCGGCGGCTACGAGGGCGGCGAAGTCGCCAGCTCTATGGCGGTGGAGATCACCCTGCAGGGATGGCAGGACAGCCCTGCCACCTGGGGAGTGGGCAAACGTCTTCATCGTGCCGTCCAGCGCGCCAATATCGAGGTCTACAATCGCGCGCTGGCCGTACCGGAGTTGCGCGGGATGTGCACCACTGCGACTGCGGTCGCAGTCGAGCGCGGGATGCTCGCTGCCGCGCACATCGGTGATTGCCGCCTCTATCTCTTGCGCGATGGCAAGATCACGCAACTCACCAAGGACCATACCGTGGTCGGCGAACGGGTGCGGATGGGCCTGATGTCGGAGGAGGAGGCGCGCAAGCATCCCAGGCGTTCTTCGCTGCAGCGCTCGCTCGGCCGCGAGCTCATCGTCTCCATCGATCTCATCACGATGCCGCTGGTGCGCGACGATCGCCTGGTCCTGTGCAGCGACGGCCTGCACGGCGTATTGCTCGATAACGAAATCGATCAGATTGCGAAGGACGGCGATGCACAGTCGGCCTGCCAACGCCTCATCGCCACCGCCAACGAACGCGGCACCCGCGACAACCTCACCGCCGCTGTGCTCCGAATAATCGCCGAAACCGGACTCACCCCCACCTCGACCAACAACGGATTGCTGAGTCGTCTCGGCCGCCTCTTCGGCCGCACCTCCTCCTGATTCCCCCTCCTTTCCAAGGAGGGGGTTAGGGAGTGGTAGCACGCGCGCATCTCCACTATCGCCCGACAGGCTCGCCTCGATAGCGCGATCATCCCTCCACTCCCGCCTCGCACCAATCTCCATTGCTCCCTCGCACAGCAGATGCCCTGCCGATGTGCACCTTACCCACCTCCACCCCCACGTCCCTCGCGCCTTTTCCGCGGCATCTTTCTTGCGCTTATCCCTCCAAACGAAAACAACACCTTCGGATTCGCGTTGCCATGCGCGTCTCCTGAAGCGTGGAAAGGAGACGGTTTTGGTCGCCACACCGGCGTAGAGAGAGCCTTGCCGGTGAAAATAACCCCCTGGGGGGTGAGCGGCTTCGACGCGCCGCTCGCCCCCTGCCCGTTTCTGCTACAACTGTCGGGTTGACGCTGCCCAAGGAGAGCCTGAAAGAACCTTGCCCGAGCACGAACCCGATTCCGCCTTTGACATCGCCGTCCTTTCCGACGTGGGCACCAACCGCCCCGACAATGAAGATTCGTGCGGCCACCTGATCGAAAGCCCCGATCGCGTGGTGTTCGCCGTCGCCGACGGCATGGGTGGCTATGAAGGCGGCGAGGTTGCCAGCGCCATGGCGGTGGAGACCACCCTCCAGGCATGGCGCGAGAGTCCTCCCGATTGGCCTGCCGCAAAGCGCCTTGCGCGCGCGGTCCAGCAGGCCAATATCGAGATTCATAACCGCGCCATCGCGGTCCCCGAACTGCGCATGATGGGCACCACGCTGACCGCCGTCGCCATCGACCGCGGCATGCTGTCCGCCGCGCACGTGGGAGATTGCCGGCTCTACCTGGTGCGTCGTCACAAGATCATCCAGCTCACCAAGGATCACACCGTCACCGGCGAGCGCGTCCGGATGGGATTGCTCAGCGACGATGCGGCCCGGTTTCATCCTGAGCGCTCGATGCTCACGCGCAACGTCGGTCACGAGCTGATCGTGTCGGTCGACCGCATCTCGATGCCGCTGGTGCGTGACGATCGCCTGGTGTTGTGCAGCGACGGTCTTTACAACGTCCTGCGCGATGCCGAAATAGAATTTGTCATCCGCGAGCTAGGTTCGACCGATGCCTGCAAGCGCCTCATCGATGTAGCCAACGAGCGCGGCACCGCCGACAACTTGACCACGGTAGTTTTCACGATGCTGGCCGAAACCGGCCTGACCCCCGCCCCAATCGGCTGGCGCGCGAAGCTACTGAGCCTCTTCCGCCGCAGCAAATGAACCACGTCCGCGAACTGCATCAAAAGTCCTTCAGCCGCGACCTCCTTCCCCCAAACCCCGTTGCCTCGCCGCGCAAGCGGGTGTTAACGTCCGCGCGGCGGAGCGCTCCCACCAACCATGCGTGAGGTCAGCATCGAAGAACCCCGTCCCCGTCATCCCGAGCGCGTGAGCAACGCGAACGCGCGAGGGATCTCGGACAGCTTCGCGCGCCTGGCGCGCGGAGCCGGTTCCGGTTCTTCGTGCGGTGCCCCACCGACGTTCGCTCAAGAGCCTGCCGAAGGCGAGCCGCCAGCCCGCCATGCGTGAGGTCAGCATCGGCGAAACCCTCGATCAGTTCAAACTAACCGAGGTGATCGCGCGCAGCGGCATGGCCTCGATCTTCAAGGCGATCGATCTCATCTCCGGCCAGACCGTCGCCATCAAGGTTCCCTACATGCAGTTCGAGAGCGACGTGATCTTCTACGGACGCTTCCAGCGCGAAGAGGAAGTGCTGCGCCGCCTCAACCATCACAACATCATCAAGGTCGTCACGCCCAGGAAGAAGTCGCGGATGTACATCGCGATGGAGTTCATCGACGGCGTCTCGCTCCGCCAGATCATCCACGACGAGCAGCCGATGCCTCCCGAGCGCGCGCTCGGTCTCGCCACCCAGATCTGCGAGGCGCTCGTGTACATGCACGGCGAAGGCGTCGTCCATCGCGATTTGAAGCCCGAGAACATCCTCGTGACCGGAGATGGCGTCGTGAAGATCATGGACTTCGGCATCGCGCTCGATGAGCAGGCGCGCCGCCTCACCTGGTCCGGCCTCTCATCCACGATTGGAACTCCCGATTACATGGCGCCCGAGCAGGTGAGCGGCCGGCGCGGCGATGCGAGGACCGACATCTACTCGTTGGGAGTGATGCTGTACGAGATGCTCACCGGGAACCTGCCCTTCGCGGTGAACAACGTGTACAACATGATGCGCGCGAAGACTAACGAGGACCCGCAGCCCCCGACCAAGTTTCGCCCCGACCTCGATCCCAAGCTCGAGGAGATCGTCCTTCACGCAATCGAGCGCAATCCAAAGAACCGCTACGAGACCGCCGGGCGGATGCTTGAAGACCTGCGCGATCCCTCCCACGTCACGGTGACGGAGCGTGCCAGGGAACTTCATCCGCGCAGCCTGCGCGCGCAAAAAATCCGCCGCGGAATCGCGATCGCGGCGTTCTTCGTTTCGCTTATCGGATTCTTCGTTTTCCTGATCTGGCTGGCCAACCGCTACCCAGCCGCTCCCAGTCAGCATCACGGGTCCTATCGAGGGGAGGTCAAATGACGAACCCTTTCCCCTTTTGTCATTCCCGCGCGTCTGAGTTGTCTGGCGCGCGAGGAATCCCGGCTTCTTTTTCTGCTCTGCCATTCTCTCTCCCGCTGGAGGTGATGTGATGCCAGCCACCGGTGTCCCCCTCGACCAATCCCTCAACCTCGCGTGGATTCTGATCGCGGGATTCCTCGTGATGTTCATGCAGGTCGGGTTCGCGATGCTCGAGACCGGCTTCACCCGCGCCAAGAATGCAACCAATACGATGGCGATGAACCTGATCATCTACCCCGTCGGCGTCATCGGCTTCTGGCTAACCGGCTATGCCTTCATGATGGGCGGAGTGCACAATTGGCCCTCGCTCGGCACCGCCGAGATCAGCCATCACGAACTCAAGCTGATAATCGGGGGCCAGGCCTACGGCATTATCGGCCTCAGCAAGTTCGCGCTCGCCAATATCAGTCACGATCCCGCCAGCCTCGCGATGTTCCTGTTCGCGGTCGTATTCATGGACACCGCCGCCACCATCCCGACCGGCGCGATGGCCGAGCGATGGAAGTTCATCGCGTTCTTCATCTACGGATTGTTCATGTCGATGTTCCTCTACCCGCTTTATGGCAACTGGGTGTGGGGTGGCGGATGGCTCTCGCAACTCGGTGTCAACCTGGGCCTCGGCCACGGCCACGTCGACTTTGCCGGCTCCTCCGTCGTGCACATGACCGGCGGCGTCACCGCCCTCGCCGGCGTTATCGTGCTCGGTCCGCGTATCGGCAAGTTCCGGCGCGATGGCGCCATCGGCGCGATTCCCGGGCATAACCTCCCGATGGCGATGGTGGGGACGCTGATCCTTGCCTTCGGATGGTTCGGGTTCAACGCCGGTTCCTCCCTCGCCGCGACCGATTCCCGCATCGGCGTGATCGCCGCCAACACGATGCTCGCGTCGTCCGCCGGCGCGCTCACCTCGCTGCTCTACCTGTGGCATCGATTCAAGAAGCCCGATGTCGCGATGGCGTGTAACGGCCTCCTCGGCGGCCTCGTTGCGATCACCGCCCCCTGCGCATTCGTGGGCCCGCAGGCCGCGATCCTCATCGGCGTAATCGCCGGACTCATCGTGGTGTGGACGGTGCTGATCCTCGAGCGCCGCTTCAAGATCGACGATCCCGTCGGCGCAATTCCCGTTCACGGTGCATGCGGCCTGTGGGGCGCGCTGGCGCTGGGGATCTTCGCCGATGGCAGCTACGGCGACGGATGGAACGGCGTGGCCGGCCCCGTCCGCGGGTTACTCTTTGGAGATCCGTCGCAGTTCGTCGCTCAGCTCGTCGGCGTGACTGTCAATTTTGTCGTCGTGTTCGGGCTCGCCTACGCGTTTTTCAAGATCGTCGAGCGCACTATCGGCAATCGCGTGCTCGCCGAGGTCGAATGGTCCGGCCTCGACGCCCTCGAAATGGGCAGCGACGCCTACCCGCATGTCTGATTTCCCCTCCTTTCCAGGGAGGGGGCCAGGGAGTGGTAGACAGGCACGCACAGCCTCGTCCCGACGCTCTTGCCACCTCAATTCGATCACTATGCGTTCACTCGTGCACGTCATCCCGAGAGTTTGTGAAAAATTGCCTTCCAACCGCCGTCCTCAATCACTCCCGCCCAACGCCCGAACGTCATCCCGAGCGCAGCATTCCGATGCGGAGCCGAGGGACCTCAGCAGATGGTTCGTTTGCAGCTGTCAGAACAGACTAAAAATGCCCCGATGTTTCAATTGATCGTGCCTGCAAGGAGTCCGCGATAACCTCCAAATTTCTCCCACCCTCGATTGATTCCCACTAGATTTTCCCGCAGATTCCACCGCGACGATGCGCCCGCTGCGAACCATACTGCCGACCGCGATTCTGCTCCTCGCAGCGTTCCCCACCCTCGCCAGCGCCCAGGTCGGTCAGCGCAACTTCTACTCTGCCCTCATCACCCAGGGCACCGATCCCAGCAACGACCTCACCATCGCCCCCGGATGGGCCACCGTCGCGGGTCAGACCAAGGCCTCGCTTTCCTACCAGGTCGAAAAGCAGCTGACTGACAACACCAGCATCCTGCTCGGCGATGCTCTCGGCGACGTCGCGCGTCGCCGCCTCCAGACCAGCTCCGGCCCCGACAACATGGAAATCCTGCTCAAGTGGGCGTTCTACCAGAACGACAATCACGAGTTCCGCACCGGCATCGCCCTCGATGTGTATGCGCCCACCGGCGATGTGAGCGCGGGCGCCGGCGGACATTGGCGCGGCGGCCCGATGCTGCTGGCCGAGAAGGGCGCCGGCGATCTCCCCGACTCCGGCTTCTGGCACTACCTGCGTCCGTTCGGTGTGCAGATGGATGCCGAATGGCTGCCGCGATGGACCGGTGCGCAGCTCGATCTGGTCAACTTCGATTCCGCGCTCAGCTACCAGCTCGACTACCTCGATGAAGAAGGCTTCGGCTTCAAGTCCGGCCCGATTTTCAAGCACCTCGTCTTCTTCAACGAGTTCAACTACCAGCAGATACCGTTCGGCTTTCAGAACACCGGCACCACGCCGCCCGATTGGCGCGTAACCCCAGGCATCGCCTATGCCACCACCTACGTCCAGCTGATGTTCGGAACCCAGCTGGGCCTCAACAAACTCGGCGCCCAGGCCACCCACAACACCGGCCTCTTCCAGATCGACATCTACTACGACCAGATTTTTCCCACTCTCGGCAAAACCTTCTGATCCCCTCCCCTTGTCCAAGGGGAAGGCTAGGGAGAGGTGCAGTGATCGCACGAAGCCGATTGGTCGATTCGTCGTGTTCGCGCTAAATACGAGTTCCAGCCAGGTACTGTTTTCTGCGCCTCAGGTCCGCTCCTGCGCTATACTGCGCTCCCTCACTCAGATGTCGCGCATCCTCGCATTCCTGCTCTTCCTTTTCATCTTTCGTCCCGTCTCCCCGCTCCGCGCCGCCGATACCGCCCCCGGCGGCGACCGCTACCAAATCGGCGAGCCCTGGTACATCGCCGGTTCCCAGCGCCACATGAGCGATCTCTTCCCCAGCCACGTCGTCCATCGCGCCGGCCCCGTCTCCGAGTTGCCTCGCGCGCCGCGGTCGCTCCGCGATGTGACCTACGAATGGTCCGGGCGCGACCACACCCTCGATGAGCTCCTGGCGCGCACCTACACCGCCGGTTTCCTCGTCATCAAGGATGGCCACATCGTCGATGAGCGTTACTTCGGCGGCGCGGACGAAAATTCGCTCTTTACCTCATGGTCCGTCGCCAAGTCCTTCACCTCCACGCTCGTCGGCCTCGCTCTCGCCGATAGAAAGCTCTCCGGCCTCGATACTCCCGTAACGCAGTACGTTCCCGAACTCGCCGGCTCCGGCTACGACGGCGTTCCGATCAAGGATGTGCTCGCGATGGCCTCCGGGGTCGATTTCACCGAGGAATACAACGACCCCGCCTCCAGCGTGGAGGTGATGTGGCGAAAGGCGATGGTCGATGAATCCGAGCGCCTCGATGACTTCATCCGGTCGATCAAGCGCGGCGCACAGCCGCCGGGAACAAAATTCGTCTATCGCAGCTCCGATACGCAGGTGCTCGGATGGCTCGTCAGGCGCGTCACCGGGCAGTCGCTCGGCGACTATCTGTCACAAAAGATCTGGTCGCAACTCGGGATGGAAAAAGATGCCGCGTGGCTGACCGATCGTCCGGGTCCCGATGGGGTCGAGGCGGCGTATTGCTGCCTCAATGCGACCCTGCGCGACTATGGCCGCTTCGGCCTGCTGTTCCTGAACCGCGGCAAATGGAACGACCGGCAGATCGTGCCCGAGAGCTGGGTCGACCAGGCCACTATCGCGCAGATCCCGCCGGACCAGCCGGGCCGCCTCTTTCCGGGCTACGCGATGGGCTACGGCTATCAATGGTGGACGTTCCCCGGCCCCGACCACGCCTACTCCGCCGAGGGCATCAGGTTCCAGCTCATCTACGTGAACCCGGCCGACCGCATTGTGATCGTAAAAACCAGCGCCTTCCCACCCACCTGGAACAACCGCCTCGAACTCGAAACCTACGCCGCCTTCGATGCGATCCGCGCAGCCCTGAAAAGCAAATAGGCCCGTCAGGTTAGAGCGACTCTCCAGATCCAGGGAGAGTCAGGGGAGTGGTACTACGCCCTCATCGGACATGCGGTGATTTCCTGTGCGTATGCCGCGCACAACCAGTGGACCCCGCTAACCCGATTTGCCAACAAAATGCCGCCGGCGCACCATCGTCCTCCAGGGAGTATCAGCGTCCGATGGACACGGCACAGAAAAACACCCGCCCTCGCAACCCGCGCCGCGCGCATTCCCTCCCACCCCTCCAAAATGTTGTAGAATGTTGTACTCCCCGGCTTGCCGAGCACCCGTCACGCAAAGAAACGCCCGTAAATTCGCACCTTTCCCCGCCCTCTAAGCCTCCGCCCGGCCTTCACGCCATTACAACATCGCGAGAAATTCGATGCGCCAAGTTGCACGAACCTCGACTGTTCGGCGCTCTCCTGATGGTTCGCTTCGGCAGCAAGCTTCGCGCTTCTCTCCAAAATGTTAACAAATGTTAGCAGCCACGAGAAAAAAGCCCGGGATTTACAGGAGAAGGGACCGCTCTCCCGCACTCAGCCCTCGCGCCGATCAACATGAAAGTGTGCACCACCTCAACGCAATCGTGCACTCGCCGGAACACTACGAAGACAAAAAAAAGAAGATAGTGGGGCAGGCCGCCATGCCTGCCGACTATGCGCGGGCGTCTTCGCCCGCGCGACCAATTCCTACCAGTCCCTCCGCGCCACAATCTGCTCGGTTCTCGCCTCCATTAGCGCGTTTAATCGCGCCTCAAATAACGTGATTATTTCAACTTTGTCACGCCAAAGTGTCAGACTTGAGGTACCAACCTGCCGAATGAAACGTGGCGGCCGGCCTCTATCGACTACAAATTCGTCGTTTCAGGAATAACCAATTGAGTAAAATATCGTTATATCCCGATTCGACCGCTGTTATCCTTGACAGACTTTCGCTTTCACATTATCTTCGGCACTTCCAACGAGGATTTACCTTATGAAATTAGGCGGCGATTCGCCGGAACTCGACGCAATTGACTTGCAGATCTTGAACATCCTGCAAGCCAACGGTCGAATTCCGCATACCAAGCTCGCCGAACAGGTCGGTCTCTCCGCACCGTCTGTTATCGAACGCGTCAAAAAACTCGAGGACAGCGGTCTCATCGCCGGCTACTACGCGGCACTCGATGCGCGCCGCCTCGGCAAAGACATCACCGCGTTCATCGGCGTTTCGATCACTCATCCCAAGACCGTCGATCTGTTCGAGCGCACCGTCGATCTCCTCGAAGACGTTCTCGAATGCCATCACGTCACCGGTCAACACACCGTCCTTCTCAAGATCAAAACCGAAAACACCACTTCGCTCGAGCGGCTCATCAGCGCGATCCGTTCGATCGAGGGAGTGTCACGGACGGAGACGATGGTCGTGCTATCTACGCATACCGAGCGCAACACGATCGTGGTGCACGCCAATGGCGAAGCCCCCGTGGAGCTTCCCAACGGCCACGGCCGTCGCCATCGCCACGCCGGACGCGGCGATGCTCCAGGCAGGGCGCTGCGAACCTGAAATGCCGATCGAGAGGAAACAGTCGAATTACAACCCGAAGGGGCGCGCGTCCTCGCGCGCAGCGCGTAAGCGCTCGCGAGGCGGAGCGTAAGCGGAGTCTCGCGAAGATCAAGATGCTGAGAAACTGAAATGTCGAGAATGCGGAATTACAACCCGAAGGGGCGCGCGTCCTCGCTCGCGAGGCGGAGCGTAAGCGGAGTCTCGCGAAGATCAAAAAGAGACTAGCCATGCACAATCGCAACAGTATTCCCGGGAGAGAAGGACTGTACGATCCTGCGCACGAACACGATGCATGCGGCGTCGGGTTCGTCGTCGATGTCGCCGGTAAACGCTCGCACGATATCGTCCTCAAGGCCCTGCAGGTCCTTGACAACCTGACCCATCGCGGCGCCTGCGGATGCGATCCGCGCACCGGCGACGGCGCCGGGATCCTTATCCAGATTCCGCACGAGTTCCTCAAACGCGAGGCGCACAAGTGCGGCTTCGATCTACCCGAACCCGGCGCTTACGCCGTCGGCCAGGTCTTTCTCCCGCTCGATCCCGATCGCCGCGCCGCCTGCGAAGCCGCCTTCGAACAAATCGTCCGCGAAGAAGGTCAGCGCATCCTCGGATGGCGCACCGTGCCAATCGTCGAGAGCGAATGCGGCGATATCGCGCGCCGCGGCATGCCCGCCATCCGCCAGGTCTTCATCGAACGCGCCGCGGCCATCACCGACCTCGATAGCTTCGAGCGCAAGCTCTACGTCATCCGCAAACGCGCCTTCAATGCCGTCGAGAGCCTCGGCCTCTACGCGCCCGAGCTCTTCTACTTCTGCTCGCTCTCCGCAATCACCCTCGTGTACAAGGGCCAGCTCATCTCCCATCAGATCCCGCGCTTCTTTCCCGATCTGCTCGATCCCGCGCTCGACAGCGCGCTCGCGATGGTCCATCAGAGGTTCTCGACCAACACCTTCCCGAGCTGGGACCGCGCGCATCCGTACCGCTTCCTGTCGCACAACGGCGAAATCAACACCCTGCGCGGCAATGAAAACTGGATGCATGCGCGGCAGATGATGTTCGAATCGCCCCTGTTCGGCGAGGACATCAAGAAGCTCCTCCCGATTATCGAGCCCACGCTCGCCGACTCCGGCAAGTTCGACAACTGCCTGGAGCTCCTCGTCCGCACCGGCCGCCCGCTCGCCCACGCCGTGATGATGATGATCCCCGAGGCGTGGCAGCAGGACCCGCAGATGCCGCCTGCCAAGCGCGACTTCTACGAATTTCATTCCTGCATGATGGAGCCGTGGGACGGCCCCGCCTCCATCGCCTTCACCGACGGCATCCGCATCGGCGCCGTGCTCGATCGCAACGGCCTGCGCCCCTCGCGCTACACCGTCACCAAGGACGGCTTGGTCGTGATGGCGTCCGAGACCGGCGTCCTCGACATCCCCCCCGAGCAGGTCGCCTCCAAGGGCCGCCTCCAGCCCGGCAAGATGTTCCTGGTCGATACCAGCCTCGGCCGGATCGTCGGCGATGAGGAAATCAAGCAGGGCTTCGCCGCGCGCAAGCCGTATCGCCAATGGCTCGATCAAAGCCTCGTCAAGCTGGAGTCGCTCCCCGAGCCGCCGAGCGCGCCCGCGATCGCCGGCTTCGAAGGATGGGACCTCCTCAAGCAGCAGCAGGCCTTCGGCTACACGATCGAGGATTTGAAGCTGATCCTCGCCCCGATGGCCGTGAATGCGCAGGAGCCGGTCGGCTCGATGGGCACCGACACCCCGCTCGCGGTCCTGTCAGACCGCTCGCCCCTGCTCTTCAACTACTTCAAGCAGCTCTTCGCGCAGGTCACCAATCCGCCCATCGATCCGATTCGCGAGGAGATGGTCACCTCGTCCGAGACCACCATCGGTTCCGAGCAGAACCTGTTCGAGGAATCGCCCGAACATTGCCGCCAGCTCCGCCTCAAGCAGCCGCTCATCACCAACGACGAGCTGGAGAAGATCAAGCGCGTTTCCAGCCCCGGCCTGCGCACCGTCACCCTGTCCACCCTGTTCCGCGCCGCCGATGGCGAAGCGGGCCTGCGCACGGCCCTCGATGACCTCTGCGCCGCGGCTTCGCGCGCCATCGCCGATGGCTTTACGATCATCGTCCTCTCCGACCGCGGCGTCGACAAAGAGCACGCGCCCATTCCAAGCCTGCTCGCGACCGCTGCCGTCCATCACCACCTGATTCGCGAGGGTACCCGCACCCGCTGCGGCCTCGTGGTCGAATCGGGTGAGCCGCGCGAGGCGATGCATTTCTGCGCGCTCGCCGGCTACGGCGCGTGCGCGATCAATCCGTATCTCGCGTACGCGACCCTGGCCGGGATGATCGAGGACGGCCGCCTCAAGGACATCGACGAAGACACCGCCGTCCATAATTTCATCAAGGCCGTCACCAAGAGCATGATCAAGGTCGCGTCCAAGATGGGAATCTCCACCCTGCAGAGCTACCGCGGCGCGCAGATTTTCGAGGCGATCGGCCTCAGCAAGGACGTCATCGACCGGTACTTCACCTGGACCGCCTCGCGCGTCGGCGGCGTGGGCCTCGATGCGATCGCGAAAGAGACCGCCAACCGTCACCATCACGCGTTCGAGATCATGCCCAACCTCGATGGCGATCTCGATGTGGGCGGGCAGTACCAGTGGCGTCGCCGCGGCGAGTACCACATGTACAACCCCAACACCATCGCCAAGCTCCAGCACTCCGTGCGCTCCGGCAACTACCGCCTGTTCAAGGAGTACAGCAAGCTCGTCGATGAGCAGAGCCGCTCTCTCTCGACGCTCCGCAGCCTGCTCAAGTTCAAGTACGACCGGCCGCCCGTTCCAATCGAGGAAGTCGAGTCGGCCGCCGAAATCGTCAAGCGCTTCAAGACCGGCGCGATGTCGTTCGGGTCGATCAGCAAGGAAGCGCACGAGAACCTCGCGATCGCGATGAATCGCATCGGCGGCAAGAGCAACACCGGCGAAGGCGGCGAGGATCCCGCCCGCTTCATCCCCGATCCCAATGGCGATTGGCGCCGCAGCGCGATCAAGCAGGTCGCCTCCGCGCGCTTCGGCGTGACCAGTCACTACCTCGTCAATGCCGACGAGCTCCAGATCAAGATGGCGCAGGGCGCCAAGCCGGGCGAGGGCGGCCAGCTTCCCGGCCACAAGGTCGACGACTTCATCGCCAGGATTCGCTACTCGACCCCCGGCGTGGGACTCATCTCGCCGCCGCCGCATCACGATATCTATTCAATCGAGGACCTCGCCCAGCTCATCCACGACCTCAAGAACTCCAACAATCGCGCACGCGTCAGCGTGAAGCTGGTTGCTGAAGTCGGCGTCGGCACGATCGCCGCCGGCGTCGCCAAGGCCAAGGCCGACGTCGTCCTGATCAGCGGCTACGACGGCGGCACCGGCGCATCGCCGATTCAATCGATCAAGCACGCCGGCATTCCGTGGGAACTCGGCCTCGCCGAGACCCAGCAGATCCTGGTGCTCAACGGGCTGCGCGGACGCATCCACGTCGAAACCGACGGGCAGTTGAAGACCGGCCGCGACGTCGCGATCGCCGCTCTCCTCGGCGCGGAGGAATTCGGCTTCGCCAGCGCCGCCCTGGTCGCCTCGGGATGCATCATGATGCGCGTGTGCCATCTCAACACCTGCCCGGTCGGAATCGCGACCCAGGACCCGGAGCTGCGCAAGAAGTTCGAGGGCAAGCCCGAGCACGTCGTGAACTTCATGATGTTCATCGCGGACGAGCTGCGCGAGTACATGGCCGCGCTCGGCTTCCGCACCCTGGCTGACATGGTCGGCCATGTGGAATGCCTCGATGCCAACGAAGCCATCCAGCACTGGAAGGCCCGCAACATCGACCTGACGCAGATCCTGCACAAACCCGACGTCGGTCCCGACGAACCGCTGCATTGCATAGAGTCGCAGGACCACGGCCTCGATACCGCCCTCGACAACCAACTGATCGAACTGGCCAAAGACGCGATCGCGCACGAGAAGGCGGTCGAAATCAACCTGCCGATTCGCAACGTGAACCGCACTGTAGGCACGATGCTCTCGGCGGAAGTCTCGCGCCATCACGGCGCGGAAGGCCTGCCGCCCAACACCGTCAAGGTGCACCTGCGCGGCTCAGCCGGCCAAAGCTTCGGCGCATGGCTGGCCCCCGGCATCGCTCTCCATCTCGAAGGCGACGCGAACGACTACTGCGGCAAAGGCCTCTCCGGCGGCTTCATGGCCGTCCGCCCGCCGCGCGACGCAACCTTCAAGGCCGAGGAGAACATCCTGATCGGCAACGTAGCCCTCTACGGTGCAACCGGCGGCGAGGCATTCTTCCGCGGCGTAGCCGGCGAGCGCTTCGCGGTCCGCAACAGCGGCGCGCATGCGGTCGTTGAAGGCGTGGGCGACCACGGATGCGAATACATGACCCGCGGCCTGGTAGTAGTGCTGGGCAAAACCGGCCGCAACTTCGCCGCAGGCATGTCAGGCGGAATCGCCTACGTTCTCGACGAAGACGGCTCGTTCGCCTCGCGCTGCAACCTGGGCATGGTAGAGCTGGGCGCCGTCAACGATGCCGACGATCTCAAGCAATTGCACGCCCTGATCGAGCGCCACCGGCAATACACCGGAAGCACGGTCGCCGAACGCCTGCTGAAAGACTGGGACCGCTCAGCAAAAAAATTCGTAAAAGTGCTGCCCACCGAGTACCGCGCCGTCCTCGAACGCCAACACCTCGGCGCCAACAACGACATGGCCCGCCTCGCCGCGGTGTAAACATGGAAGGAAGGATCATCCCGAAGGAAAATAGTGGGGCGGGCCGCCGTGCCCGCCGACGACGCGCGGTCGTCCCCGCCCGCGCCACTCCTTCTTCCACCCACTCCTGCGTGTCATCCCGAGCGGAGCATTCCGAGGCGGAGCCGAGGGACCTCAGCGGACTGTTCGATTGCAGCTTCCAGGACAGACCAGGAACGCCGCAATGTTTCGGTTCATCGTTCCGGGATGTCTGCGACCGCGGAGCGATCAATGTTTACTAAGACAGCGGAGAGCGAAAGTTAAATGGGTAAAATCACGGGCTTCATGGAGATCAGGCGCGAGACGCCGGACCGGCGCCCCGTCGCCGAGCGCCTCAAGGATTGGCGCGAGTTCGATCTCAAGATGCCCGAAGACAAGCTCAAGGCCCAGGGCGCGCGATGCATGGATTGCGGCATCCCGTTCTGCCACAAGGGCTGCCCCCTCGGGAACATCATCCCCGATTGGAACGACCTCATCTATCGCGGCCGATGGCGCGATGCGATCGATCGCCTCCACTCGACCAACAACTTCCCCGAGTTCACCGGCCGCGTCTGCCCCGCGCCGTGCGAGGAAGCCTGCGTCCTCAACATCAACAACGACCCCGTCACCATCAAGTTGATCGAAAAGAACATCATCGATCATGCATGGAAAGAAGGATGGGTCGCGCCGCAGCCGCCCGCGCGCAAGAGCGGCAAACGCGTCGCCGTCGTCGGCTCCGGCCCTGCTGGCCTCGCTTGCGCGCAGCAGCTCGCGCGCGCCGGCCACGCGGTCACGCTCTATGAACGCTCCGACCGCGTCGGCGGACTCCTGATGTACGGAATTCCCGACTTCAAGCTCGAGAAGCACTACGTCGAGCGCCGCGTCCAGCAGATGCAGGCCGAAGGCGTCGAAGTCGTGACCAACTGCCGCGTCGGCTTCGATATCCACGCCGACGAGATGCGCTCGAAGTTCGATGCGATCTGCCTGACGATCGGCGCGACCAAACCGCGCGACCTGCCGATCCCGGGACGCGACTTGAAGGGCATCCACTTCGCGATGGAATTCCTGCCGCAGCAGAACAAGCGCAACTTCGGCGACACCATCGATCCGTCAATCTCGATCACCGCCCAGGGCAAGAAAGTCGTAATCCTCGGCGGCGGCGACACCGGCTCCGACTGCCTCGGCACTTCCAACCGCCAGGGCGCAACCAGCGTGCATCAATTCGAGCTGCTTCCCACTCCGCCCGAGAGCCGCACCGCCGAGATGCCATGGCCGGACTGGCCGATGATCCTGCGCACCTCCAGCTCGCACGAAGAAGGTGTAATTCGCGACTGGAGCATCAACACCAGGCGCTTCATCGGCGAGAATGGAACCGTCAAGAAGCTCCACGGCGTGAAGCTCAACTGGAAGCGCGACGGCGCCCGGATGGTGATGGAAGAAATCCCGGGCAGCGACTTCGAACTCGACTGCGATCTCGTCCTTCTCGCGCTCGGCTTCCTGGGCCCCGAACCTGAAGGAATCATAACCGGGCTGGGTCTCAAGCTCGACGCGCGCAGCAACATCGCGACCGATAACTATCAGTCAAGCGTGCCGAACGTATTCGCGGCCGGCGATGCCCGCCGCGGCCAGTCGCTCGTGGTCTGGGCAATCTGGGAGGGCCGCGAATGCGCCCGCGCCTGCGACGCATACCTGATGGGTGAGACATTCCTCCCCGCCAGCCCGGAACTGTAGCGCCGGTTCTCTCCCGTTACTTTACGGGAGAGGAAGCCGAGCCAAGCGAGGAGGTGAGGGCTGCTCCTCTGTCCGTCATTCTGGGCGAAGCGAAGAATCTCAGCGATGCGCGCTGAGAACGAATTTATGAATTGACCACGATTCCATGTTCACCAAGACAGCCGCCTTCTACGACGCAATCTACAGCTTCAAGAACTACCCCGACGAAGCCGCCTATCTCCACGCCCTCGTCCGCAAACACCAACGCTCCTCCGGCAACCGCTTCCTCGATGTAGCCTGCGGCACGGGTGCCCACATCCACGCTCTCCGCGCGCTCGGCTATCAATGCGAAGGCCTCGACCTCGATGACAACCTTGTCGCCATCGCCCGCGACAAAAACCCGGGCGTTACCATCCGCGTCGCCGACATGCTCGATTTCGATCTCGGTACGACCTTCGATGTGGTCACCTGCCTCTTCAGCGCGATCGGCTACGTCAAAACTGTCGAGCGCATGCGTCAGGCGATAACCAACATGGCGCGCCATCTCGCGCCCGGCGGCGTGCTGATCGTAGAGCCCTGGTTCTGGCCGGGATTTCCACTCGACCCGATAAGCCAGATGTCGGTCAATCTCCCCGACGTCAAAATCGCCCGCATCGTCAATACTCAAATCATCGGCGCCAGCTACGTCGCCCACTTCCACTACTTGGTCGGCAAACCCGGCGGCGTCGACTACCTCGTTGAGCGCCACGAGCTGGGACTCTTCTCGCACGCCGACCATCGCGCGGCGTTCGAGAGCGCGGGCCTCGAAACGACTCATGATCAAAAAGGACTGATCGGCCGCGGCTTATGGATCGGCGTGAAGCCCCTGCGGTGAGGAGCAAAGATGATTCGCCTGTATGACTACCTGCCGTCCGGCAATGGCTACAAAGTCCGCCTGCTGCTCACCCAGATCGGCATTCCCTTCGAGCGCGTCGAGCTCGATATCATCGACGGCAAGACGCGCACCCCGGAGTTCCTGCGCAAGTTCCCCAACGGCCGCATCCCCGCGGTCGAATTCGAGGACGGCCGCCGCCTGTTCGAATCCAACGCGATCATGTGGCACTTCGCCGAAGGCACCCAGTTTCTCCCGAGCGATCCCTTCGAACGCGCCCGCGCCCTCCAGTGGATGTTCTTCGAGCAATACAGCCACGAACCCTACATCGCGGTCGCGCGCTTTTTCGAGATCCATCCCGAGCACCAGGACGATCGCCGCGCCGGCCTCCCACGCATCATGAAGAACGGCTACGACGCCCTCGGTGTGATGGAATCGCATCTGAGCGGCGCAGGCGAGGGCGACCACCCCCGCGACTACTTCGTGGGCGGCAAATACTCAATCGCCGATATCGCCCTCTACGCCTACACGCACGTAGCCCACGAAGGCGGCTTCGATCTCTCCAACTACCCGGCAATTCAATCCTGGCTGGCCCGAGTAAAATCCCAACCCCGCCACATCCCAATCACTCAGGCCTGATTCCCTCCCCTTGTCCAAGGGGAGGGTCAGGGAGAGGTACAACACACGGAGTTACAAACTCCGCGCGCACCTCCAACGCTCAGCTCTGACGCCTCAACCCCATCGCATCGAGTTTCCTGATCACCCACTCGATTCGATCCTCGCCCCAGAACGGCTCACCATCGACCACGAACGTCGGCACTCCAAAAATCTTGTCCCCGTCCGCCTCTGCAAAGCACTTGTCCAAATCCATGCGCGCATCGCTGTCGACATACTTCGCGAACTCCACCGGGTCGCAGCCGACTTCCGCAAGCACCGCATCGATTGCCTCGCCGCTCTCGACGTCCAGCTCATGCTTCCAGAAGCGTTCGAACACTCGCTCCGAGTATTCATGAAAGCGCCCATGCTCTGCCGCGAACAATCCTCCATAGAACGCCAGCCGGCAACTGAAGATCTTCTTCGGCGGATAGATCGTCAGCCCGCGCTCCTTCGCGATGCGGCGCGCATCGACGTACAGGTACCGCACCTTGCGCCGCTCCGTTTCAGGATTGTCCAGCGGCCCGTACACCTTCCGGATATTCACGCCATACGGGATGAACCGAACCCGCACCCGATGCGACCGCTCCAGTTCCCGCGCCGGCCCATAAGCCAGGTACGAGAACGGACTCGTGTACGCGAAGTAGAACTTTACCTCCGGAGCTGTCATGAGGTCAGCTCTGGAAGTCCCGCCAGGGCTGCGGCACGAGCGAGCCGTCGATCGAACGTCGCTATTGGGCAACCAATCGCTCGAGCGATGCAAAGATAAGCGGCGTCATAAGCCGTTACGTCGAACTGTCGAGAAGCCCGAAGAAGCTCGCCCGCGTCGACTGCCATGATGAAGAGCTCGAATGCTATGACGATGGGAGCTACTCCGCCAACGCCATCTCCAGGAACTCCGCCAGGTGGACCACCTTGGTCTTCGCTCCCCGCCGCCGCAGCTCCGCGGCGATCTGGAACTCGCATCCCGGATTCGACAGCACCACGTAGTCCGCACCGGTCGCGACGATGTTGTCGGCTTTGCGTCGCGCCAGCATCCGCGCCATCTCGGGTTCGGTCAGGTTGTAGCTGCCCGCCGATCCGCAGCACAGATCCGATTCCGCCAGCTCGATCATTTTCACTCCCGGAATCGCCGCCAGGACCTTCCGCGGTCCTTCGCGAACTCCAAGACCGTGCGCGAGATGACACGCATCGTGAAACGTGACCGTGCACTTCATCTCGCGCAGCCTCGGCAACGCACGCTCCAGCAGTAGTGCGCTGATGTCCCGAACCTTGCCAGCGACCTGCTTTGCGGCTTCGGCCAATTCCGGGTCGTCGCGCAACAACAATCCATACTCCGCGATCGCCGCCGAGCACCCCGATGCGGATGAAACGATCGCATCGGCTCCCGATGCCGCCAGCCTGCGGACGTTCTTGCGCACGAAGTCGATCGCGCGCTCACGATTCCCTGAATGAAGATCGAGTGCCCCGCAGCATGCGGTGTCGCTGAGCCTGACAATTCGATAGCCGGCCGCCGCCAGCACTCTTTCGCTCGCGACGTTTTCCGAATTGGCCAGTACTTGTGCGACGCATCCATGATGCACCACGACCGAAGGAGCATCCGCAGCAGGAGCGGGCAGGGAAGTGGATTGCTCTCCGCTCGCCCGGTTCAGCGCCGGCAGCAAGTCCAGCCACTCGCGCATCGACTGTGGCAGCAGCGCCGCCAGCATCGGTCGCAGCCCAAGCACGTCGACGATTCTGAGCGGCGCGAGCAGCGCCCGAAGCCGCGCAGGATAGGGGAAGATCGCATTCACGGCTGCCCGCCGCGCGCGATCCATGAAAGACCGCTGGTAGTTCTCCTCGACGTAGGCGCGTGCGCCCTCGATGAGCCGTCCGTAGTGGACCCCGGACGGGCACGCGGTTTCACACCCGCGGCATCCCAGGCACAAATCCAGATGCCGCGCCGCATCGGAGTCGAGCGGCAATCGCCCTTCGGCCAGCGCCTTCATCAGGTAGATACGCCCGCGCGGCGAATCCATCTCGGCGCGCGTGAGCGCATAGGTCGGGCACGCTTCCAGGCACAGACCGCAATGCACGCAATCGAAGAGCAGTTCGTAGTCGACGACGTCGCGAACCGGCCCTGCGGGTGGAGCAGCGGATGCCATCAAATGCCACCCACGAAGCAGCCGGGATTGAACACGTCCGCCGGATCGAACGCGCTCTTCATCCGGCGCATCAGCTTCAGCGCGCCTTCGTTGGGCGTATCAAAGAAATCGATCGATTCACGCAACGATCCCTTGCAGTGCAGCACCCGGACATGGCCGCCCGCTTGTCGCGCGGCCTCTCGCCAACGCGCCAGCGTATCTACGCCTTGCCCATCGATGTCATTCAGGAACAGTTTCGCGACTCCCGAACCTGCGTGAGCGATGAACTCTGCCCGGGACACGGACAGTACGCCCCCGAGCTCGGCGGGGCGCACCGCAATCTGCGCTGCTATCGATGGCGCGGTGATATCGAAATCGCGCAGCCGCGCGTAGACCATCGTTGCCCGGGCGTTCTCGAAAATCGTCATGCCGGGCACCATTCGCGCGATCGTGTCTCGCACTGCGCTGATCTCCGCAAAACTTCCCGCGATTCCAACCAGCAGATGCCCTTTGCTCTCGAGCCCGGATGCGGCGGAGGCGGCGGGACTCAACACCTCCAGATGCGCGAGCGGAAATCTGTCGTTCAACTGATGCGCGATCGCGAATGCTTCCTCGGCGCGATCGAAACTCAGGCTCGCGAGCGCGTAGTGTTCCGGAATCGGCCGCACCTTGAAGGTAGCCTCCGTGATGATTCCCAGCGTGCCGAACGAACCACCCATCACCTTCATCAAATCGTAACCGGCGACATTTTTGACCACGCGGCCACCGCCATGCACGAGTCTGCCCCCGTGACCGACATAGCGGATGCCAATCAGCAAATCCCGCGCCGTGCCTTCTGAAAGCCGCAACGGCCCCGCGTGCGACGCTGCGATCAGCGTGCCCACCGTGGTCGCGTCGGGATCGTGCGGATCCACCGGTAATCGCTGCCGCGCCGACTCCATCGATCGGTTCAGCGCCCCGACACTTAGCCCTGCCTCCACGGTTACCGTCATGTCCTCAGGTTCGTAGGCGATGATCCGGGTAAGGCGGCATAGCGACACACCCAACGAGACCGGCGCGCGGCGAATCTCGCGAAGAGTTCTCGCCGCACCCATCGGAGCGAGCGTGATTCGATCGGCCTCGCATGCGCGAACGATCTCAGCGACTTCATGCGCATCGCCGGGTTCGACGATCACGCTCGCAACGAGCGCTTCGTCACCGCGCGGTGCGCGAACCTTGTCTGCGCTGACGATCGTTCCTGTCCGACGAACGATCTCGTCCGGGGAAAGCAGGTTCGCGGCAGGTGAAGGCGCAGGGGAGCTCAAATCGGTACTTGGCGCCGGGGAGCCGCGACTTCGACGCATGCTCCGGGGCGCGGGATGACCTTGTTGGGATTCGACCGCTCCATCGGGTCGAACACGTGGCGCAGTTCCGTCATCGCGATCAAATCTTCGGGCGAAAACAGCAACGGCATCTCGCCTTGCTTCTCGACGCCGATCCCGTGCTCGCCCGTGAGGCTCCCGCCCATCTCGACACAAGCAGTCAGGATCTCGCGGCCCGCTTCGATCGCGTTGTGGACTTCCTCCGGCTTACGCTCATCGTAGAGCACGATCGGATGGATATTGCCGTCGCCGGCATGAAAGACATTGCCGATGGACAGATTGTACTTGCGGCTGATCGCCTGGATGGCGCGCAGGATGTCCGGCAGGCGCGTGCGCGGCACGACGCCGTCCTGGGTGGCATAGTTGGGCGCCAGCCGGCCCACCGCGCCGAATGCCCGCTTGCGCGCTTTCCACAACCCTGCGCGCTCGGCCTCGTCACGCGCCAGGCGAACATCGGATGCACCTGCGCTCCGCGTAATCTCCTTCACCCGCGCTGCATACTCGTCGATACCTGCCCCCTGCCCATCGAGCTCGATAATCAGCACCGCTCCAGCGTCGGCCGGCAATCCGACGTGAAACGCATCCTCGACCGCGCGGATGATCAATTGATCCATCATCTCGATCGCGCCCGGGACGATGCCCGATGCGATGATTGCTGACACCGCACGCGTCGCAGCTTCGCAGTCGGCAAAGGTCGCCAGAAAGGTGCGATGCGCTTCCGGCTCGCGCATGATCTTGAGAACCGCGCGCGTTACGAGTCCCGCCGTACCTTCAGCGCCCACCACCGCCCCCACCAGGTCGTAGCCGCAGCGCTCCTCGGCCGGACCTCCTAACTCGACGATCTCGCCATCGGCGAGCACCAGCGTCACGCCCAGCACGTGGTTGGTGGTCACGCCGTATTTGAGCGTATGCGGTCCGCCGGAATTCTCGGCGATATTGCCGCCAATCGTGCAGGCCTGCTGCGAAGACGGGTCCGGCGCGTAGTAGTAGCCGTCGCCCTTGATTGCATTCGTGACGTGAAGATTTACGACGCCGCTTTCGACTTCGACGCGATGATTCGCAAGATCGATCGCCCTGATGTGATTCAGCTTGGAGGTGCAGATCATCACCGGCGCGTTGACCGGGAGCGCGCCCCCTGAAAGTCCGGTCCCGGCCCCGCGCGGCACGAAAGCGATATCGCGCCGCCACAGCGCCTTGAGTACCGCGCTAACCTGCTCGGTGCTGCGCGGCATCACCAGCACGTCGGGCGCGTTCTTCTCGATGGTCCATCCGTCGCATTCGTAGACTTTGAGTTCCGATGCGCGCGAGACGATGCCCTCGGTGCCGACGATTGCGGCAAGCTCGCCGAGAAGCGCCGCGTCGAGCCGCGTGCGTGCCGTGCTGCCGTTCTGGCTCACGCGGTGACCATAGCACAGGGCCCCATGCATACGGCATTTTCCGCCGGACCCGTACAGGCGATAATAACGGACCGGCGCGAACGTCCTTTGCGCCGGGAGGGGAATACCATTGGCGGAACAATTTTCCGAACTCAAACCGACCGCGCGCATCCTGCTCGGACCCGGCCCATCCAACGTTCATCCTCGCGTGATGAAGGCGATGATGTCGCCGGTCATCGGTCATCTGGATCCCGAATTCGTTAAAGTGATGGAAGAACTGAAGCGGCTTCTGCGCGCCGTGTTTCGCACCCGCAACGAGATGACCTTCCCGTCTTCCGGCACGGGCTCCTCGGGCATGGAAATGATCGCCGCCAATCTGATCGAGGATGGCGATGAGGTCATCGTCGGCGTGAACGGCGCCTTCGGTGTGCGCTTTGCCGACTGCGCCGAGCGGCAGGGCGCGAAGGTGCACAAGGTCGAAGCCGAATGGGGTCGTGTCATCGAGCCTGATGCGGTGGCGAAGGCGCTCAGGAGCGGGCGCAAGCCGAAGCTCGTTGCGATGGTACACGCCGAGACCTCGACCGGAACTCATCAGCCAATCGAGGAGATTTCTGAGCTGGCGCGCCAGCACGATGCGTTGCTGGTCGTCGATGCCGTCACTTCGCTTGCCTGCGTGCCCCTTGAAATCGACAAGTGGGGCATCGATGCGTGTTTCAGTTGCACGCAGAAAGGCTTGAGCGCGCCGCCGGGACTCTCGCCGGTGACCTTCAGCGCTCGCGCGATGGACGTGATTCGCCGGCGCAAATCAAAATGCCGCTCCTGGTACCTCGACGTTGCTGCAATCGGCGGCTATTGGGGCTCCGAGCGCGTCTACCATCACACCGCGCCTGTTACGATGATCTATGCGCTCTACGAAGCGCTGCGCGTCGTGATGGAAGAAGGGCTGGAACCGCGATGGCATCGGCATCGAATCAATGCTGCCGCGCTCCACGCGGGCCTGACGGCGATGGGGCTGAAGCTCGTTGCGCAGGAAGGTCATCGCCTGCCGCAGCTGACCACCGTCGCCGTACCCGACGGAATCGACGAGGCGAAGGTCCGCGCGGAACTGTTACGGCTGTTCAATATCGAAATCGCCGCGGGCCTCGGTCCTTTCAAGGGCAAGGTGTGGCGAATCGGCCTGATGGGCGAGAGCTGCCGGCGCGAGAACGTGACCTTGATACTCGGAGCGCTCGAGCAAATCCTCGCCGGGATGGGTCTCGAGCTGGCACGCGGCAAGGCGCTGGCGTCCGCAGAAAGTGCGTACGTGTCCTGAATTCGAAGAGTCGATTCTTTCCAGGGAATTCAGGTCGCGGAAGCTGTGGCGCTTTTCAAAGGCGGGCACGCGAAAGCCGCGATGCTGCCCATTGCCAGCACGACGGAAAAAATAGCGAATATGACGCCGTAGCCCACCCCGCGATCGAAGAGTAGTCCTCCGAGGTAGGGCCCAATCGCGCCGCCCAGCGTAATGGCGATACCGGTTAAGCCGCTGGACGAACCAAATCGATTCAGCCCGAGCGACTCGGCAATCACCATCGGAATGAGTGCCAACGGCGCTCCCGCGGTGATTCCATACAAGCCGATGAACGCACCGACGGACAAATGGTTCGGCGTTCCAAGCAATAGAAGTACTCCGAGTGCCGAAACCCCCAAGGTCGCCGCCAGGGTTATTCGCCCACTGACGAAATCGGCTGCGTACCCGATTACAAAGTGACCTGCCGCGGACAGACCCATCACCAGGCTGTAGATCCACGCCGCCCTGCGCGAACTGAAACCGCTGCGAAGCAGGTAGGGAATCGTATGCACGGTGATTCCCGCGCTGGTCAACGAGTAGCAAAACTGCGCCGCTGACAGGAGCCAAAACGCGCGCGAATGCAGAATCGCGCGAAGGTCCATGCCGGCGGACTGGCCGGCCGACACCTCACCATCGCTCCCCCTTTCTCCGGGCGGACGCGTTCGAATCGTCACGGCGACCAGCGGGGTTACGATGAAAAATGTCATCGTCGCGAGCAGCACATAGCCGGCGCGCCACCCGTGCGCCGAGATAGTGCGCTCTTCGATGATGGTTAGCACCATCCCTCCGATCGAGGTTCCGGAAGTCGCAATCCCCAACGCCAGGCCGCGCCTCTCTTCGAACCAATTGGCGACTACCAACCAGGTCGGGAGCAGCGTCGTGGGCGGGATCGCGACCCCCAGAACGACATAGGCAAGGGTAATGGTGGTGAAGGAGTTGGCTCGGCTCGCCATGATCATCGCGCATCCCGCCACCAGGACGCCGGCAGTCATGACGATGCGCGCTTCGACCTTGTCCAGTATCCATCCGAACAGCGGGACTGTCAGTCCGCAGGTGAGAGCGAAAATCGTGAGCAATGAGGACTGGCGCGCGCTGCTCCAGCCAAAGTACTTGCGCATCGGGTCAAAAAAGACCCCGGCGGTGTTATAGCCGCCGCCGAACAACACGAACATCGCGACGAACAGGCTGACGACAATCAGCCATCCGCGTCGCTCACGCGCCGTCACTGGGCCGTCACTCGCACGCTGGATATTCAATGTTGCGACGAATGCGCGGCTCCGGCCCGCTTCAGCATCGCATCCAGGTCGCCGTTGAACACGGCCTGCTCGTTGGGGCTGAGCAGCAACGGACAAATTTCGCGCGCTGATTTGAGCAGCTTCTCGGCTACTCCGCCGCAGGTGGCAATCTGTTCGGCATTGCCGGTGTCCATCGCCTTTGGTCCCCCGCTCGCCTCGTGGCAGACGTCATAGAGTCGGCGCGCACTCTCGTACGCGGATTCAATCGATCGCAGGGTGCCCCAGTCGAAGATCCGCGCCAGCACCTGTACCTGCTCTCGCCACGCCGAGTTACTGAACTCGTGAATGACCCCGGTGTCCATCGCACCCAGCGCGAGGTCTGCGTTGTGGACCAGTTCGACCAGGACCGCCATGCCCGCGCGCCGGGCCTCGGTCACGGTCTCGGCACGCGCTCGACGCTGCCCCAGCGCGTATGCGAGTAGGACTCCGGAGAGCGTGAAGGTGCCGCTGATGAAGCCGCCGAGAGTGCCCGCAGTTAAGGGTCCCACGTGACCGATCACTCCTCGTCAGTGTCTGCTCCGTTGCCTTCCTCTTCTTCCTTCTCCGCCAGCCCCGCCAGCGCGCGCACCCGCTCATTTTCTTCCAGCCGCACCAGGTGCACGCCTTGTGCGTTGCGCCCGGTGATCCGCACATCCTTGACGTTGAGACGAATCACCTTGCCGCCGTCGGTGATCAGCATCACCTGGTCGTCGGTGCCGACCTGGCGCACCGAGATTACCTTGCCGGTCTTTTCCGTGACGTTCATCGTGATGACGCCTTTGCCGCCGCGATGCGTCAACCGGTATTCCTCGGCCGCGGTTCGCTTGCCGAAGCCCAGCTCCGACACGGTCAGCAGGGTTTCATCGTCGCGGACCGTGGACATCGAAACCACTTCGTCCTCGACCAGGGTAACGGTCTTGCCTTCCTTGATCGTGTGCGATTCCAGTTCCATCCCGGTCACACCGCCGGTCGCACGGCCCATCGCGCGGGCCTCCTCTTCCTTGAAGCGAATCGCCTGTCCCTCGCGCGTCGAGAGCACGATTTGCTGGTTGCCGTCGGTAATTCGTACATCAACCAGCGAGTCGCCATCTTCGAGGTTGATCGCGATAATGCCGTTGGAACGAATATTCGCGTATTCGCCGAGGTCGGTTTTTTTGACCCGGCCCCGCTTGGTCGCGAAGAACACGAACTTGTTCTCGACTTCACGCGGTACCGGCATGAAAGCCTGCAGGGTCTCGTCATCGCCGAGGCTCAACAGATTGGCGACTGAACGGCCCTTGGCGGCACGCCCGCCTTCGGGCAGCTCGTATGCTTTGAGTTGATAGACTTTGCCGGCGCTGGTGAAGAACATCAGCCGGTCGTGGGTGGAAACGCGCTCCAGCCGCTCGACGAAGTCTTCCTCGCTGGTGGTCGCGCCGATCTTGCCGCGTCCTCCTCGCCGCTGGGTTCGATAGAGCGAGAGCGGCGTGCGCTTGATGTAACCGCCGTGGGTGACGGTTACCAGCACGTCCTCTTCGACGATCAGGTCCTCCACCGAGAATTCGCCCTCTGCCTCAATAATCTGCGTGCGGCGCGCGTCGCCGAATTCTTTCCTGATTTCTTCAAGTTCGCCGGAAACGAGCTTCAGCAGCTCGCGCTCGTCGGCCAGGATCTTCTTGAGCCGCTTGATGGTCTCGAGCGTCTCCTTGTGCTCGGTCTCGATCTTTTCGCGCTCAAGGCCAGTCAGCCTGCGTAGCGTCATGTCCAGGATGGCTTGTGCTTGCAACTGACTCAGGCTGAACTGCTTCATCAGCCCCGAGCGAGCAGTCTCGGCATCCTTGGATGCGCGTATCAGCTTGATCACCGCATCGAGGTTCTTCAGCGCGATGAGCAAGCCTTCCAAAATGTGCAGGCGCGCCTCGGCTTCGCGCAGCTCAAATTGCGTGCGCCGGGTCAGCACGACTTTGCGATGCTCGAGGAAGGCCAGCAGGATTTCGCGCAGGCTCATCTCGCGCGGGCGGCCCTCGTGAATGCCCAGCATGATAAGGCCGTAGCCCTGCTGCATTTGGGTCAACTTGTAGAGCTGGTTCAGCACCACGCGCGGCTCGGTGTCGCGCTTGAGCTCGATGACGATACGCATGCCGTCGCGGTCCGATTCGTCACGGAGATCGCTTATGCCGTCGAGGCGCTTCTCGTTGACCAGCTCCGCCATCCGCTCGATCAGCCGCGACTTGTTAACCTGGTACGGGATTTCACGCACGATGATCGACGCGCGGCCGGACCGTTTGTCGGTTTCAATCGCGGCAAGTGCGCGCATCATCAGGGTGCCGCGACCGGTCAAGTAGGCTTGCCGTATCGACTGGCGTCCCAGCAACTGGCCACCCGTCGGAAAATCCGGACCTGGAATGATATCCAGGATTTTCTCCATCGGGAGGTCCGGCTTGTCGATCAGCGCGAGCAGGGCGTTGCAGACTTCGGTCAGATTGTGCGGAGGGATGTTGGTGGCCATCCCGACCGCGATGCCGTCCGAGCCGTTGATGAGCAGGTTGGGAATCTGCGATGGCAGAATCTCCGGCTCTTCCTGCGAACCGTCGAAGTTGGGAATGAAATCGACGGTGTCCTTATCGATATCGGCGAGCAGTCGTTCCGCGAGCCGGGTGAGTTTGCACTCGGTGTAACGGTAGGCCGCGGGCGGGTCACCATCGATCGACCCGAAGTTGCCTTGCCCGTCGATCAGCGGGTAGCGCATGCTGAACGGCTGCGCCATGCGCGCCAAGGCATCGTACACTGCCATATCGCCGTGCGGATGGTACTTGGCGAGCACCTCGCCCACGACGCCCGCGCACTTGGTGTAGCGGCGGTTCGCGAGCAGACCCATCCGGAACATCGCGTAAAGTATCCGCCGATGGACCGGCTTCAAGCCGTCGCGCACCATGGGCAGCGCGCGTCCGATATTCACCGACATCGCGTAGTCCAGGTAGGACTGCCGCATGTCGTCTTCGATATTCAGTAGCGAGGGTTCGTTGCGGATTGGTTCGTTGCCGTTGGTCTCTGCCATCTAACCTGGCGCTCCCTGGTCAGGGGAATATTCGTTGAGGAAATCAGCCGCCGTGGCCTTTGCCCGCGGCTATCCATGCCTCGATTCTTTTTCGCAGCTTCTCGCGATGCCGTTCGCGCCGATGCCACAACAGGTCGGTATCGAACGCGTCTTCGGGGTGTGCGATTTCACTGAGGTCGAGCGTGATACCGTGTTCGAGTTCCGCGTCGCGCGCGTCGCGGTCGCATATCGCGCACTCGGTCGCCATCGCGCGAATTTGAGCGTGCAGCGTCTCCCTGGATTCCATGCACTCAATAGATCAACCACCCCACCGCCGCCATTGCTCTCTCTTCCGTTAGGCGGAACTTCCGGTGGCCCGACAAGTCGCTTCCGCCGGAGGCGAGAATCAGATGTCGAGGTTGCGGACGTTGAGCGCGTTTTCCTCGATAAACTGACGGCGCGGTTCCACCTGGTCGCCCATCAACTTCGTGAAAATCTCCTCCGCCTCTTCCACCGACGAGATTTGAACCTTGAGCATCGAGCGCGTCTCGGGATTCATCGTGGTGTCCCACAACTGTCCCGCGTTCATCTCGCCCAGGCCTTTGTAGCGCGAGACATCGACCCCCTTCTTGCCCGCTTCCAGGACCGCGTCGGCCACTGCCTTGAGCGTCTCGACCGTGCTCTCTCCTTCGCCGACCTGAATCTTCAGGGGAGCGTTGATCGCGTCGATTTCCGGTTCGAGCCGGCGAATTTCCCGCAGCTCGCCCGAATGGAACATCACCAGGTCAACCACCGTGGGCGGCTTGGACCCGTTGTGGCTGTGTCCGACCACGACGGACCATCGCTCGCCCGCCTCCTGGCGGAGGGCCGTGGTCAGGTTGTCGTCCTTGATAGTCTTGCGGATCGCGTCGGCCATTTGCTTGGCGGCCTTTTCCGATTCGAAACTCGCGTCGGTGATCGTTTTGTCAGCGGCGAGCTTCGCGACCGCAGCGATCACCGGACGCTCCTTGGAACGGCGCTCCAGCGCCTCGTACATTCTCTCGTAGTAAAGAGCCTTGCGGACCAGCGCCTTCAGCGCGGCGCCCTTGAATTCGCGCGCGTCCTTGCCCTTGCCGGCCGTGAGTGTCAGCGCCTCGGAACCGAGGTCCGTCAGGTAGTCTTCGAGCGCATTCTCGTCTTTCAGATAGCGTTCGTTCTTGCCCTTCTTGGCGCGAAACAGGGGAGGCTGAGCTACGTACAGGTAGCCGTTCTCGATGATCTCGATGAACTGGCGGAAGAAAAATGTCAGCAGCAGGGTTCGGATGTGCGAGCCGTCCACATCCGCATCCGTCATGATGACGATGCGATGGTAGCGGAGCTTGGCGAGGTCCTTGTCCTTGCCGATACCCATGCCGAGCGCGGTGATCAGCACGCGGAGTTCGGTCGAGGACAGCATCTTGTCGATTCGCGCCCGCTCGACGTTCAGGATTTTGCCGCGCAGTGGGAGGATCGCCATGGTCTTGCGATCACGCCCCTCTTTGGCGGTCCCGCCTGCGGACTGTCCCTCGACCAGGAACAATTCGCTGCGGGCCGGGTCGCGCTCCGAGCAGTCAGCCAGCTTGCCCGGCAGCGAGCCGGAATCGAGCGCGCCTTTACGCCGCACGAGTTCCTTGGCTTTGCGGGCGGCCTCACGCGCGGTGGCGGCCTCGACAGCGCGGTTGATGACCTTCTTGGCGATGGAGGGATTCTCTTCGAGGTATTCGCCGAGTTTTTCGTTGACGAGCGCAGATACGATGCCTTCAATTTCGGAGTTGCCCAGCTTGGTCTTGGTCTGGCCCTCGAACTGCGGCTCGGGAACCTTGCAGCTTACGATTGCGACCAGGCCCTCGCGGGTGTCATCGCCTTCCAGCCGCATATCCTTGTTTTTGAAGAGTCCGTTCTTCTGCGCGTAGAAGTTGAGAGTTCGGGTCAGAGCCGACCGGAGCCCCGACAGATGAGTTCCGCCTTCGACCGTGTGGATGTTGTTGGCGTAGGTGAAGGTCACTTCGTGCAGTGAATCGGTCCACAGCAGAGCAACCTCGGTCTCGACGCCGTCCTTGGTGCCCTTGAAGTAGATCGGGTCGTGAAGGGATTCGTTGCCTTCCGCCAACGACTCGACATACTCCGCGATTCCGCCCTCGTAGTGAAATTCTTCTTCCTTGCCGGAACGCTCATCACGCAAACGCACCTTGAGCCCGGCGTTCAGGTAGGCGATTTCGCGCAGGTAGCGCGCGATGATCTCATACTTGAACTTGACCTCGTTGAAGATCTTTTCGTCCGGCGAAAAGGTGGTCTTGGTGCCGGTGGTCTTGGCGTTGCCGCGTACCTCGACCTTGGACTTGGGAATTCCGCGCTCGTAGCGCTGGAAATGAATCTTGCCGTCGCGCTTTACTTCGACCTCGAATTCTTCGCTGAGCGCATTGACGACCGACGCGCCGACGCCGTGGAGTCCGCCCGAGACTTTGTACGCGCTGCGCTCGAATTTGCCACCCGCGTGCAGAACAGTATGAACGACTTCCAGGGCCGAGCGCTTTTCGGTCGGATGCATGTCGACCGGGATGCCGCGGCCGTTGTCTTCGATCGAGATGCGATCGTCGCCGAGAATTACGACATTGATCTCGGTGCAGAAGCCCGCGAGCGCCTCGTCGACGGAGTTGTCGACTATCTCGTTGACGAGGTGATGCAGCCCGCGTTCGGCGGTATCGCCGATATACATTCCGGGGCGTTTGCGGACCGCCTCGAGACCCTCGAGAACCTTGATAGACTCAGCGCCGTAGCCGTCAGAACCCTGCTTTTGTGCCATAAAACGAAGAGCGGTCGGACCGTCCCATCCTCCCCATCAGCCGAAATAAATGATACCCGCGGATGCTCGAAAAAGCAAGGAATCGACGGCCCAATTCCAATGAAAATCAAACGCTGTTTATGATTTGGCCGTATCTTCGGAATTATTCCCTTTTCTACGGCATTTTTCGGGGGCTCAGAAAACGCAGAATAAAGCCTGGCGAGTAGTCTCTGGCACGTTCAGAATAAAACCCCATTTGCAGAGCCGTCTCAACTTTGGGAATAGCCGAAACTTGGGAAAGGGGTTCCTACGCGCAGGCGCGATCAATTCCGTCGAAGAACTGCCACCACAAATCGAGCGATCGATTCACCGCTGAGCGGATCTTTTCGCGTTCCGAATCGCCTAGCGTCATCTGGGTCAGGATGTTGTCGCCGACGTCGCTGTGATCGCGATCGGCAAGTTCATGCACGTCGAAGAATGCGACTTGTTCCCGATTCAAGCCGTAGTGCTTCTCCAGCGCGCGAGCGAAAGGACCAAAGTTGGTAACGACCTGACCCTCGGCAGCGACATTTATCGCGCCAATGCCTTCGGCGAAGGAGCGGTCCTTGGTGGAGAGCTCGAACCAATCGATCAGTGACGCGGTCGAAGGCAGCGCCTTGGCGTTAGTCAACTCTTCGCGCTTCATTCCCAATCCGATCCCGAGCCGGATGAACAGTTCGGGGTGCGGTGCGCTGCCCGAGATCTTGCCGGTCTCTTCCTCGTAGAGGCTTTCTGCCAGCTTGAGACGCTCTTCGGCATCGTAGCAGCGGGAGTGCAGAGCACTCACTGCCCGAGGGAATTCCCGCACTTGGAGAAAAAACTGTGCGGCGAAGGTCTTCATGCCATCGCGGGAAACCTTGCCCTCACTAATCCTGTGCCATAGGGGATGGCGCCCGAACGAACGGCGCTCCTTGACCATCGCGAACAGGTCCTGGACGAAACTCTCGCTTGATGCTGCCATGACACACCTCGCAGGACAAAACGTACCAAAGAGCCGGGGTAAAGCAGAAATCCGCGCAGGCCCGGATTTCGCCCCCGTCAGCCTCGCCGATCGAATTCACTGGCGCAGAGTGCGGCATAATCGCGCTTGTTCTGCTCGATCATCTTGCCGCGCGTGGCAGCGTCCAGGGGGGCCAGCATCTCCAGCGATTCGTAGGAGTTCGGGATATAGCTCAGATGCGATATGAGGCCGTAGCTCGGATCCCAGACGTGTAGCTGAATCGCGCGCGGTTCCATCACGAACTCGAATCCCTCGCTGCCGCTCAGCTCCAGCGCTACCTGGTGACACGTGCTCGGCGAAGTCGATGCGATGGTTCCCGCCCATGCGACGTGCATCGGCCGATGGATATGGCCGCACGCGACGCGGACGACCTGGCGATGCCGCGTGACTACTTTCTCCATCTCGCGCCCGCCATGCAGCCCCGATGAATCCATCCATTGGATGCCCGTACGAAAGGGCGGGTGATGCATGAAAATCAGTGTCGGGACGTCGGGGCGCGCCTTGAGCGTTCTATCAAGCCACTGCAGTCGCTCCGCGCACATCTCGCCGTGATGGTGCCCTGGAACCGTGGAATCGAGCCCTATCATCCGAATGGGAAACTCCTCGATTGCGTAGTGCACGAAAGGCGCTGCGGGAATGTAACCACGGTCCGCGAACGTCCTGGTGAGTATCTCGCGATTGTCGTGGTTCCCGGGAATCACGTACACGGGAAATTTCAGGTCCGAAACGATTTCCCGCAAATGGAGGTACTCATCTTCGCGGCCGTGGTCTGTCAAATCGCCTGACGCGATTACGACGTCGGGTGACGGCTTCAAATCATTGATGTGTGCAACGGCCTGTCGAAGCTGCTCGTTGGTGGGGACCCTGCGGTAGCAGAGGCGGTCCTTCGCGACGACGTGTAGGTCAGTGATCTGGGCGATGCGCATGACGGTACCTCGTCTGCAGATTCTCACCCGCGCACGAGGTCGTGCAACGCGACGGGAGTGTCTCAGTAGATGCGGCGGAGGTCAGCGAGAAATTCGTCGACACCTATGTAGCCGACCTTCTGGACCTTCACCTGTCCATTAGAGTCGATCATAACGGTGGTCGGCACGCCCTGAATCTGAAACTTGCTCATCAGGTCCTTGTTGCTCTGGTCCTGGTGGGTGAGGTCGGCCTTCATCCTGACGAAGCGCGACGCTTCGTTCACGACCTTGGGATTGACGAAAGTGGAATGCTCCATTTCCCGGCACGGAATGCACCAGTCGGCCGAGAAATCGATCAGCACGGGCTTTCGCGTTTCGTTTGCAGACGCGAGTGCGGTGTCATTGAAAGGTTGGAACGTGAGCTCCTTCCCACCGGCGCGCGGGATTGCGAAATATACAAGTGCGACGACCGCTGCGGCGCCGACAATCGATCGAAAGACCAGGAACGGTTGCCAGTTGCGCCCGGCCCGCGTGCCGAAGCCCAACCAGATGCCAGCAGCGGCGGCATAGAAGGGCAGGGCGCGGATCATCACGTGATGGGGTACGACCGGATCGAGAAAGTAAATCGCGAGACCAATCAGGATGAAGCCGAACAGTTGCTCCACCCACGCGAGCCATTCTCCCGAACGGGGAAGCTGCCGGATGCTCCCCGCCGCCATCGCCAGCGCGATGTATGGCAACCCCAGGCCGACAGCGAGCGTGAAGAACAACGCAAACCCGAACAATGGGCTTTCGCTCCGCTCGACCATCAGCAGCAGCCCAAGAACGATTGGCCCGATACACGGTGCTGCGACCACGCCCATCCCGAGACCCATCAGTACCGCGCCTGCATAGCCCGGCCGGGCGACGCCCGCCCGATTCATCAGCCACTGCGGCGGTTGAAGCGAGAACGCGCCGAAACTGGAGAGCGCGAGAGCAACCATCATCGTGGCGAGCACGGAAAGCACGATGGGATTCTGCATCGCCGCGCCGAACAAACCACCGGAGAGCGCGACCGCGACGCCCACCGCGGAAAACATCAGGGCGATTCCGAGTACGTAGAGGATCGCGAGAAGAAACATCCGCCGCGGACCGCCGCCCTGGTTGCCGAAATACGCGATCGTGACGCCGATGAGCGGGTAGACGCAGGGGGTCAGGTTTAGCGCGAGCCCGCCCAGCAGAACAGCAAGGAAGCCGAGCACCCAGCCTTGCTTTGTGAAGATCTCATCGAAGACTCCGGTGGTACCGCCGCCCGCGCTGCCACCGCCCAGGGAGCTGCCTGCAGCGGCGATTCCCGCAACCGCAGGGGCGCCACCGGCGGCTGCTTGCAGCGAATCGAGGGTCATGGTCGTGCTGACGGTTGTGGGACGCAGGCACTGGAGGTTGTCGCAGGCCTGGTAGTCGATAGAGACGGTCAGGCTCTGCCCGGGCGCAGGCCTGAAATCGGGCGGTGCCTTGAGTGGCACCGAGAGCATCAAGATCCCCGAGAAAACCGAAAGCTTGTCACCGCCGGTGAATTGAAGCTCAACTTCCTCGGCCTTCGGATATTGCACCGGGCCGACCGCAATCGATGCCGGGGCGTCGATCCGCACCACGGTCGGGATATAGTCCTCGCTCGTTGGATGGTTGGAATTGATATGCCATCCGGCCATCACTGCCGCATCGATTTCCAGATTGCTGGTGCCACCCGGTGCGAGAGCGTGGTCAAGCTTGAGCGACGCGATTTGAACGATCTCGTTCGGCTTCGGCACCGCCAGGGCAGGGGCCGCCCATACGACAACCAGGGACAGCACGACCAGGAGGAGTTTGGCCGAAATCCTGCGATTCATCATTGGTACAAAGCCGCCCATGACTTCGCGGTTCCGCCGTAGGCTACTTGCTGGCGGCGGTGGTCTTACCGTTGCGGGCCGTGAGCGGGACCGAACCGACGATCTCGAGTCCGTATCCAGGCAGGTTGGCGAGGCGCGGGGTCGCGTCCGACAAGATGATCATCTTGCGTACTCCCACATCGCGGACAATCTGCGCGCCGATTCCGTAGTCGCGGAAGTCGGCCTCCGTCGTGCCATAGCGGGTGCTCGCACGATGCCCGCCGCGGCCGTTGCCGAGCTCGGCGGCAATCGCGTTGGACTCGCGCTTGAGGTAGAGCAGCACGCCTTCGCCTTTCTCCGCTATCCGCTCCATCGCGGAGCGCAGCAGGTTCCGTGTCGGGCGAGCCGCGTAGCCGAAGACGTCGCCGGGAAGATATTCGCGATGCACTCGCACCAGAATCGGCTTTTGCGGGTCAACCGTGCCCATCACCAGCACGAGGTGCTCGGTGTAGTCGACCTGGTTGCGGTAAACGATCGCCTTGAAATCCCCGTACTGGGTAGGCAGGCGAGCCTCAGCAATGCGATGCACCATGGTCTCGTGCCGGAGCCGGTACTCGATCAGGTCGGCGACCGTTACGATTTTCAGGTTGTGCAAGCGCGCGAATTCGACCAAGTCGTCGCGGCGCGCCATCGTGCCATCGTCCTTGAGAATCTCGCAGATGACGCCCGCGGGCTTGAGGCCCGCCAGCCGCGCCAGGTCGACTGCGCCCTCGGTCTGGCCGGTCCGCACCAGCACACCGCCATCGCGCGCGCGCAGGGGATAGACATAGCCGGGAGTCTGGAATTCGGAACCGCTCGCATCCTCGCGAGTCGCTTGCAGAATCGTGATTGACCGGTCTTGCGCGGATTGCCCGGAGCCGGAGCAGCGCTTGGCCGTGATCGATGCGGTAAACGCGGTGCCCAGGGGAGCCTGGTTGTCCCCCACCATCATGCTCAAACCGAGCTGATCGATACGCTCGGCCGACATCGGCAGGCAGATCAATCCGCGCCCGAACTTGGCCATGAAGTTGATGGCCTCGGGCGTGGCCTTTTCCGCCGCCATGCAGAGGTCGCCCTCATTCTCGCGCTGCTCATCGTCCATCATGATGATCATGTGGCCGCGGCGAGTTTCTTCGATTGCTTCCTCTACCGAGATGAAAGGCGCTTTGGCCTTGGCGCGCGGGTTTATTTCACCGAACATTGGAGACGGCTCGTTGGACAGCTTCTACGCCTATCCTAAGAAATTCGGGCGCGCCAGCAAAGCATCCCCGGCGCTGCTATGCTGCCGCGCATGGCTCTCCGGACGGCGCTGCTGATGGGGGCAGGACGGGGTACGCGCCTGGGCGCATTGACGGCGGAGACCCCAAAGCCGCTCCTGGAAGTGGCGGGCAAGCCACTCCTGGCCCATATCATTGAGGGACTGATAGAGGCCGGACTCGAGCGATTCGTGGTGGTGACGGGCTATCTTGGGGAAAAGGTTGAACGATGGTGTACCGATTTTGGCGCGTCTCATCCGGGCGTGGTCATTGAGACGGTCCGTCAGCGGAAACTTGACGGAACCGGCGGGGCCATGCTGGCGGCCCGCGAGCTGCTCTCGAGTGAGGAGCAATTCATCTTCGGATGGGGTGACATCCTGATAGACCGCCGCAACTATCCGCGTTTCGTCGATCAATCCAGGCGGGCTGACTGTGACCTGCTTTTGGCGGTGAACAAAATAGAAGATCCCTGGCGCGGTGGGGCTGTCTATTTCGATTCAGGCTTGCGAGTGGAGCGGTTGGTGGAGAAGCCGCCACGGGGAACATCTTCTACGAACTGGAACAACGCAGGCTTGTTCGCGACCAATCGATACTTGTTCGACTATCTTGAGAAGCTCCAGCCTTCGCCGCGCGGTGAACTCGAGTTGCCGCAATCAGTCGCTGCGATGATTGCGGATGGCCGGATCGTGCGCGCCTTCAAGCTCGAAGGATTCTGGAGCGACGTGGGGACACCCGAGGATCTGGAAGCGGCACGCGCTCATTTCAATCCATGACCATCGTGACGAAGAAAGATGCCTGGGACGAATCGGAGCTCGATCGCGCGACGTCCCTGGCGCGTGAGCTGCGTACCCTCGCAGGTGCGGATGCTCGCCTGATCGCCGTCCGCGCGCCGGGCAGAGTCAATCTTATCGGCGAGCATACGGACTACAGCGGACTCCCGGTCCTGCCTGTAGCTATCGATCGATCCACGATCATCGTTGCTGCACCGACTCAGTCGCGCACGCTCTCGCTTTGCAACTCCGATCGTTCCTACCCGCAACGCGAGTTCGCCGTCGAGACAAAAATCCCTCCCTATGCGAGCGGCGATTGGGCCAACTACGTGAAGGCCGCCGTGCAAGGAGTAATCGATCATTTCGCGCCGCGCGGTCTCGACATCTCGCAAATCCGTGGGGCGCGATTTTTCATCGATGGACGCGTGCCGGCCGCGGCGGGATTGTCTTCATCGGCGGCCCTTACAGTCTCGGCAGCACTCGCGTTCATGGCGGTGAACGGACTTGCACTGCCCGCGATCGAAACCGCCACGATGGTGGCGCGCAGCGAATGGTACGTCGGTACGATGGCAGGCGGGATGGACCAGGCCGCGTCTCTGCTCGGCCAGCGCGATCACGCCGTATTCATCGAGTTCAATCCGCTGCGCGCGCGGCCGGTGAAGATGCCGCGGGATGCCGCCATGGTCGTGGCAGGTAGCGGCGAGCTCGCCGACAAATCCGGGAAAGTCCGCGGCGAGTACAATCGCCGCGTGGTCGAATGCCGTCTGGCGGCGCGTCTTCTTGCCCGCCAACTAAAGCTCGATGACGTGCGAATCCTTGGCGATGTGGTTTCGAGAACGAAAGACTTGAATGCGTCTGACCTTGTCCAGGCCCTCGCGACTGCCGCCCCGGAGCGTTTGAATCCTGACCTTGTTGAAGCTGCCGAGTTGCTGGGCGTATCACGCGACGATTTGGCGCGCGGACTACTCGACGATTCACGGATCGTGCTGGACTCGCGTCCGCTCGAAATTCTGAAGCGCGCCCGGCATGTGCTCAGCGAGACTGAACGGGTTTTGCGCGCGATCCCGGCGTTGGAAGAGGGTCGGCTGGACGCGATGGGTGTTCTCATGGGCGCATCGCATCGCAGCCTCGCCGAAGATTTTGAGTGCAGCACGGCGCGCGTGGATCAAATGGTCGAATGCGCGCGGCGCGCGGGCGCGACCGGCGCGCGGCTCACCGGGGCAGGGTTTGGCGGTTCGATCGTGGCGTTATGCCGTCCAGGCGATACCGAGCGTGTCATCGCGGCACTCGATGCGCAATATTATTCGCCGCTCGGGATTGAGCCCACGCGCGCCGTCCTGCGCGCCAGCCCGGGCGCGAGCGTTATCGAACTCACGGCTGTCTGACGTGGGCCCTTACCTCCGACTCACGCGGACGATGCGCGCTGAGTGCGGCGGCAGCTCGATCGCGCCGCTCACCTTCGATTCGTTGCCTCCGAGTGCGCGAACGGAGACTGATCCATGACCGATCGATGAAACCGGAAGGCGCTGAGGTGAATCTTCTCGATTGAACACCATCGCCAGCGTGCCTCCGTCGGGCTCCTTTGCCAAACCCCGCACACCACCCTCGTCCATCAAGTCGATCGCAAGGATCGCGTCTCGCTCCGCACCGCGGTCCATCTCCACGGCCAGCGCCGCGGCGTCGCGAAACAGCCTGCTCTCCGCCTCGCCCAGCAGTGCCATGTCATCGGAAATCAGCAGCATTCCGCCCGAGGCCGCGATTACGCTGGCGAGAGCGAGCCGTTCATCAGAGGTCAGTCGGGTCTCTCTCGCTCGCAGCATCAGGCAATCCGGATCGTTGAGCCACAACCGCCGATGCATGAAGCTGCGTGCGATGATCGCGTCGAGGGCGTGTACCGTCGATGGATCCCCGGCACCGCCGCTGCCCCAATAGGGAGACACGTCGGGACCGATCCGCATTCCATCCACCACGCCAATCGCGGTGCCGAGTGGGCATCCACATCCGAGAATGAATGCATCTTCGCCCGCACCTTCGCGAACGGCATCGAGTCCGGCGCGCAGGGTTTCGGCCCGCGTAAGAGAGCCATCGTGGCGCTGGCCTTCGGCAGCCGCCGCGTAGAGAAAATCGAGTTTCAGGTACGAATAGCCGAACTCATGAACCAGTTTTCGGAACAGCGATGACAGGTGATCGCGAAAGGCTGGATGGCTGGGGTCCATCGCGTATGCGTACTTGTCTTCGTCCTTCGTCCAGTTCGGGTTGTAGCCGGCACGCGTTGGCCCGCCGGACTCGTGGCGGATGAACCATGCCGGATTGGCCCGCATGATGCGCGAGTCGCGCGCGGCGAGAAACGGCGCGGTCCAAAGTCCCGCCGCGAAGCCGGCATCGCGAATCTCCGCGGCGATTTTCTTCAGCCCGCTCGGAAATTTCTCGTTGGTTTCGTCCCAGTCTCCGAGCCCCGCCTGGAACCCATCGTCGAGCTGTACGACTTCGATCGGAAACTCCGATCGCATCGATGCGAGCTCGCGCAGGTTGGCGCGGAGCGCATCCTCGGTGATGGTGTGGAAATAGTGGTACCAGGAGCACCATCCGCGCTGAAAAGGCGCGCGGGTGCGCGCGCTCATCGCATCGCCGATCTTCCATGCCCACCGGGCTGCTAGTTGCGCTGCTGGTTCGCGTGAGCGTGTGAAGTAGAGCGGCGCAAGTTCTCGAGCGGCGTCTGAAGCCAACTCGACGCCATCGAGCAGTACCCGCGCCGCGATCAGGTCAGGCGACTGGACCGTCAGAGTGGACAGGCTCGAGGAGCCATCGAGGAAGCCTGCCAGAGCCCGCTCGCCATCGCCGCGCTCGACGATCGTGAACAGCTCGGAGGTTGAGGCTTCCGGCGCCTCTGCCGGACGTATCACCTCGCTTTGGTGATTCACTCGGGTGATGCGCGTCCGCTTTTGGTAACGTTCATCGGGCGCTGCGCCCACGCGAACCGGGATAGAAGCGCTCCACGATTGGTAGCCGTGCTTGAAAAATCGCGCCTGCGAGGCGCGATCGAATCCGGTCGTCACGAACAAGCAGGCACCATCAAGCGTGACGGGGGAAGCGGAAAGGCATCTGACTTTCGCGCGGACGATGATTCCCCGATCGGAGTATTCGAAACGCGCTTCCAGCCCCAGATGATTGTCGCGGCCAAAAATTTCTATCGCACCTGATGGATGAGCGACGGTGAGCGAACGAGCGCTGCCGTCCGCGACGCGATAGCTGACTTCGATGCGCGACAGATTCATCTCACTGAAGCTGTCAAACGAAGCGCGCCACGGCAACCCGGTCGATTGCCCTTATCGCCTCTGGCACAATGAGCATTGCCGCTGACATCGAGAAGAGGCCGTCATCGATACCGCACCTGAAATAGAGGCGCTCGAGGCTGAAGAGCCCGGCGAATTACCCGGAGAAACCAGTTGGGAGTCGCGTCGCTCCGCCTTCCGCGCCCTGCGTCACAGGAATTTCCGTCTCTTTTTCGCCGGCCAGCTCGTCTCGCTGATTGGCACCTGGATGCAATCGGTCGCGCAGGCGTGGCTGGTGCTGAAGCTGACCAACTCCCCGATGATGCTCGGCATCGTGGCGTTTGCGTCCTTCATGCCGGTGGTGCTGGTGGGCCTCTTCGCCGGCGTCATTGTCGATCGGGTGGATCGCCGTCGCCTGATCCTTGCCGCGCAGACTCTCCTGATGCTGAGTGCGTTCATCCTTACCGCACTCACCTGGACCGGCACAGTAAGGGTTGAGCATGTCATCATACTCGCGGCGCTCAACGGGCTCGTCAGTTCATTCGATATGCCGGGCCGCCAGGCCTTCGTGGTCGAGATGGTCGGAAAAGAGGATCTCTCTAACGCGATCGCGATGAACTCGATGATCTTCAACGGCGCGCGCATGGTCGGTCCCGCCGTCGCCGGGCTGCTGATCGCGGTCATTGGCGTTACGGGATGCTTCCTGCTCAACGGGTTGAGCTTCCTGGCAGTCATCTGGGGACTGCTCGAGATGGATGTGCCTTGGCGCGAACGGCGTGACTTTGGAGCCGCGATGATGCGGCAGGTGCGCCAGGGCGTCGCGTATGTCTGGCGGCATCGGCCCAGCTTCTATCTTCTTCTGACGGTTGCCATCAGCAGCGGCTTCGCGGTGCAGTACTCTGTGCTGGTGCCGATGTTCGCGCGCGACCTTCTGCACAGCGGCGCGCGCGGCTACGGCTTCCTGATGGCTGCGCAGGGCTTCGGTGCGGTGGCCAGCGCGATCGTGATGAACTCCCGATCCGGAGAAGCGCGCGTCCTGCGGCAGAACCTGGTCATCGGTCTTTTTCTGATGGCGGCGTCGATCTTCATCTTTGGCGTCTCGAAATGGATGCCGCTGTCGTTGATCGCGCAGGCCCTCATCGGCGCGGGCCTTATGAATCACATGGTGACCACGAACACCATGTTGCAAATGTTCGTGGCCGATGAGTTGCGTGGCCGCGTCATGAGCATCTACACGCTTTCTTTTATCGGCACCGCGCCGCTGGGCAGCCTGGGCGTCGGTTTTATCGGCGAGCATATGAGCCCCCGAGTCGCGGTGGTCATTTGCTCGGCCTTTGCGCTTGGATGCGCGTTCTTCCTGATCAGCAAGCTCAAGCTGATTGCCGAGGCCCAAGCTGAGCTCGAAGCCCCCACGCTCGCTTCCTAGCTCGCCCTTGCCTGCGGGCGGCGCCCTCTTCGATAATCCGCCCGTGGCTCGGCAAACTCCCGCTTCGAAAGAAAAGCACGGCGAAAGCAGCGCATCGGTTTTGCGGAACATGCCGCCCGTCGACGAGTGCCTGCGTGCGATCGAGAATGGTCCGCACGCGCAAGGGCTGAGCCGCGCGCATCTCAAAAGACTTGTGCAGCAGGCGCTCGATGGGCTGCGTGCGGATGTGATGGCTCAGCGCACGAGCGGATCCGACGATCGAAGCGCGATGACTGCCGAAATCGTGAAACGAGTCGAACTTGCGCTCGCCGCAGACGAACCCGCGGTGAAACCCCTCGTCAATGCGACCGGCGTCGTGCTTCATACCAACCTCGGGCGTGCGCTTCTCGCGGAGCCTGCGATCGAAGCGATAGAGCAGGCCGCGCGCGCGCCGCTCAATCTCGAGTTTAATCTGCAAACCGGAGAGCGCGGCGATCGCGATGACCTGGTTGAGCCTCAACTTTGTGCGTTGACGGGGGCCGAGGCCGCGACGGTCGTGAACAACAATGCCGCGGCAGTGTTGCTGGTGCTGAACACGTTGGCGGCCGGCCGCGAAGTAATTGTCTCGCGCGGTGAGTTGATCGAAATCGGCGGCGCATTCCGGATTCCGGACGTTATGTCGCGCAGCGGCGCGCGATTGCGCGAAGTCGGCACCACTAACCGCACCCATCGCGCCGACTACGCGAACGCGATCGGTCCCGACACCGCGTTGCTGATGAAGGTGCATCCCTCGAACTACCGGGTGGTCGGGTTCACCAGCGAAGTCGAGCTCAAGGAACTCGCCGAGCTGGGGCGCGAGCAGGGTATCGACGTCGTGGAAGACCTTGGCGCCGGCGCGCTGATTGATCTCTCGCAGTTTGGATTGCCGCACGAGCCGGTAGTGGCAGATCGGATCGCGGCCGGTGCATCGATTGTGACGTTCTCCGGCGACAAGCTGCTCGGTGGCCCCCAATCCGGATTGATCGTCGGCCGCCGCGCTCTTATCGATCGTCTCAAGGCGAATCCCCTCAAGCGCGCGCTGCGATGCGACAAGCTGACCCTCGCCGCGCTCGATGCGACGCTGCGCATTTACCTGCGATCGGGCGACATTGCAGATGCGATTCCGACTCTGCGTCTGCTGGGACGTAAACCGAGCGAGCTGCGGACCGTCGCAACTCAGGCCTGCCAGATAATTTTGGAGCGATTGGGCAGCGCCTTCAAGGTCGAAGTCACCGATTCAACCTCCGAGATCGGTTCGGGTGCGATGCCGGCCGAAAGCCTGACTTCGGTCGCGGTGACGATCACTCATCCATCAGTCTCGCCGGAGGCGATCGCCGCGATGTTTCGACGCGCCCGAATAATCGGGCGCATCAGCGATGATGCATTTCACCTGGACATGCGCACTATCGAGGACCCATCAGTCTTCGCAGTTCAGTTAAAGGCCGACTAGGTAGACGCGCGGATGACCGCGCGCCAAAAGGAGAGTCTGAATGCCACGCAAGGAGGCTGCCATGCCGGACAAAACCTACAAGATCATCGAGGTGGTCGGCGTTTCGGAGGACAGCATTCACCAAGCCGTCCGCAACGCGCTGACCAAGGCGACCAAGACGGTCCGCAATATTGACTGGTTCGAAGTCAAAGACATTCGGGGCGCCGTGACAAAAAAAGGTGAGCCGGTGTTCCAGGTAGAGGTCCGAATCGGCTTCAGACTAGAGGGCGCTCCCGTCGCGTAGACAAACTGCGCGGCACCTCGCTTCGGTTTAGCGGGCGCATGTCGATGGCCCAGCCTGGCTGGACTTCGCAAGGCGCCTTTTCGTATCGACTGGAGAAGACTTCCAGGGAGAGATCTCATGAAATTCGCGACCTTCATGATGCAGACGCAGCCGGCGAGCCTGGCCACTATCGCCCGAAAAGCCGAAGAGCTGGGCTTCGAATCGCTCTGGATTCCCGAGCACATAATTTTGCCCAGGCAGTACAAGTCGCCTTATCCATATTCATCGAACGGACGGATGCCGGCGCCCGCCGACGCTCCCTTGCACGATCCGTTGCTAGCGCTTGCCTTCGTCGCCGGATTGACCAGCAAGATAAAGCTGGCCACCGGAATTTTCGTTCTGCCGATTCGAAATCCGTTTGCTACCGCCAAAGCCGTCGCGAGTCTCGATGTGTTGTCGGGCGGGCGATTCATCTTTGGAGTTGGGATTGGATGGCTGGAAGAGGAATTCAACGCTGTCGGCATGAATTTCCACGACCGCGCCCTCCGCACCCGCGAGTATCTCGAACTGATGAAAGAACTGTGGAGTAGCCCGGAGCCGGTATACAAGGGCAAGACGGTCAGTATCGAGGGATGCGGGTTCATGCCCAAGCCGGTGCAACGGCCGCATCCGCCAATCGTGTTTGGCGGCCACACTCCTCCCGCGCTGAAGCGCACGGCCCGTCTCGGCGATGGGTGGTACGGCATCGCGGAGAGTATCGACGGTATTCGTGAGACTATAGGTCAGTTGCGCGCCCAGGAGCGCGAGTTCAAACGGACCGCTCCGCTCGAAATCACCATCAGCCCTCGCATCGGGCAGCCCTTGACCCCCGCGCTGGTCAGACAGTTCGAGGACATGGGCGTTTCGCGCATCATCTTTGCCGCGGGTCCCTCGACCAAGGAACAAATTGCGGGAATGGAGCGATTTCGCGACGATGTCATAAGCAAGTCATGAAGGTTGCTGCGTTAAGAGATGCCGTTTGAGACTTGGCCTCGCCGTGCGTGCGTAGATATCATCGTCGCCTAGTGCGTGCCGCCCCATGGGTGGAGGGCTCCGCTGCAGATGAAAAAGTGCCCGAGCTGTAATCGTACCTACTCCGACAACGAAACGTTCTGTGAGGCCGATGGGATTGCGCTGGTAAAGGCCGATCCTGCTTTTGTGGAAGAGGCAGGTGGTAGCGGCGCAATAGAGTGTCCGGTCTGCGGCGGACGCGCGGAACCAGGTGAGGTCATTTGCAACTTTTGCGGTGCGCGTCTGGCCCCTGAGACCTCGCGTCTCGAATCGCCTCCGTCATCGCGGCCGCCTCAGTCTTCGCCCCGACCAAGCCAATCGCGCACCTCGGTTTCAAGTGCTGCCCTCGGGCGCCCTTCGAACCGGATGACCAGCCAAATGCCCGATGGTGACCAGGAGCCGGAGGGCGGCGGTTCGTTCGCGGTAGTTGGTTATGTGCTCGCTGCGCTCGTGGCGCTGATAGGAGGAGCGTGGCTTGCGCTTCATCTGAGTTCCGGGGGCGCCGCAAAGCAGGAAGCAGCCAATCCATCTCCCTCTGCCGCCGCATCTGCGGCGCCTGCTCCCGCGCCGGTCGGGCCCCTGGTTGCGCTCGCGAACACGATGTCGGTGCAGGTCGCGGGAGAGTCCTCGTCGGCCCCGGAACGAAGCTCTGACGCGATGCGCAAGGTTTTCGATGACGGCAAAGCTACCCTTCTGGACGCATACAAACGGGCGCTAGCGGGAGACTCCACGACCAGCGACGGCATGATTGTGCGGGTGCGAATCATGCCCGACGGCTCGGTGGCGGGCGCATCGGTGCGAACCTCGACGTCGCCCAATCCCGGGCTCGATGCGGAAGTGATCAAAGACATCTCGGGATGGTCCTACCCGCCTTTCGGCGGCAGCCAGGTCGAAGCGGACTATCCGATTGTTTTCGCTCACGATGCGACGGAGCAGGCGAGTATCGAATCCGCCATGTCTTCGAGGCTTGCGGCGCTGGGACCGAATGAAGCACCCGAGTATGGAACCTCGATCGCTCCGAGCGCGGCTCCAACTCCTCCGGTCGCGGCCGCGCCTCCTCCGCCGGAGGCCGCTCCGTCCGAAGCTGCCGCGCCCCCGCCTCGCCCGAAGCCGCATCACGTCGCCAGGGCCCCCACGCCGATGCCGACGCCGTCGCTGCGCGATCGCGTGAGCTATGCGTTGCGATCGAACCGCAACCTCGGGCGGGTGCAGTTCTATACCAATCCCGGCGGCACGATCGTTTTGTACGGCAAGGTTTTCGACGAGAAGGCCAAGGGCATTGCCGAGCAGGTCGTGCGAGCGGTTCCGGGGGTCAACGGAGTCGTCGACAACCTCACAACCGATACCGATACCTGGCGTGAGCAGCAGGCGCAGGTCCAGTCGCAGTTGGCGAATGCCGGGCTCGACAAGGTGCAGGTGAAAATTATCGGTCGCGATGCGTTCCTGAGCGGCGAGGTAAAGACCGATGCGGAGAAGGACCGAGCAGTCACGATTACCGAAGGTGCAGCACCGGTAATCGTGCGCACCAACCTCATCACGGTGAAGCCCGGCTCCGTGTTTGGGTTCTAGGAAACCGTGCTGGAACGGGCTGAAATAAGCCTCTCCCTAAGGGCTGTTAGGTAGAATTACATAGTCCGTCTAAACTATTGACAAGGTTTCGCGCTAACGGTTAGATGGCCTCAAGAGCGCGGCAAATGCCGCTCCCACCCAGGAGGTTCCCCTTTCCATGGCTGATGCAGCACCCACGTCATGTAAGCAAGCGTTTGAAATGATGCCTACCCGCTTCAACAAGGATGCGGCCAAAGGCCTTAACGCTATCTATCAGTTTGATCTCTCTGGCGACGGCGGCGGCAAGTGGCACGTCGTCATCAACAACGAAGCCTGCGAGGTGAAGGAAGGCGCGGCCGCCTCACCGAGCATCACCATCTCGATGACCGCACAGGATTACCTGGACATGCTGAGCGGCAAGCTCAATGGCCAGATGGCATTCATGACCGGCAAACTGCGTATCGCGGGCGACATGGGGCTTGCTTTGCGTATGCAGAGCCTGTTCCAATAGAGAACGGCAGGCACTAAAGCCTGACAAAAGTTCGAAAGCGCCGGGCCCGAGAGCCGGGCCCGGCGTAACTAACTGCTACGCATCGACTTTCCAACAAATTAAATCTCTGCAGATAGATCCGGTTGCGGGTTTCAGAATCTCGCGCGCGTCGCACAGGAACGACCAGCTAAGCAACAGAAGTCATCATCGGGAGCGGATGCGCCGATCCATCCAGAGACACCCTCAAGAACCGTCTTTTAAAATCGACTTTTAACCACATCCAAACAAGGAGATCAGGAACCACGTCACAGGAAGAGAGAGTCAGTATGAGTGAGATGAACGACGACGAGAAGGCAAATGGAAACGGAGCCGATGGCTCGCGAGACAACGAGTCGCTTGCGAAGCTCTCCAAGGAGCTGAACAACTGGCGCCGGCGAAGGACATCGTCGCGTCCGACCCGCGTCGACGGCCCGGCCCAGAACCATTCCGAGCCTGCTCGCACGATTAAGGTGCGTGGCCACGAGACCCTCGTGGTTCGCAAACCGAAGATCGCAGCGCCAAAGACCCCTTCGAATCCAACTCCATCCGCGCAGTAACCCAGCCAGGGAGGGTTCGCCGCGGGGGCGAATCGGGAGGAGGCGGTGGTGGAGATGAGGGGCTAGGAGCGGAACACCTCGATCGGCATTTCGCGCGATGCCTGTCGCGCCGGATACAGCGTTGCGATCAGGCACAACGCCATCGAGGCCAGCGCCACCAGCAGGAAATCGATTGGACGCGCCGCGACCGGCGGCGTCGACATTTCGTACACTTCCTTGGGAATGTGGATGAACTGGTAATGCGCCAGCGCGAAGCATCCTGCCGCGCCGAGGATCAGGCCGGCCGCCGTGCCGGCTCCCCCTACGATCAGCCCCTTGAGGACGAAGATGAGACGGATGTCGCGCCGCTCCGCGCCCATCGCCAGCAGCACGGCGATATCCTTGCGCTTCTCCATCACGACCATGATTAGGGTCGCAACCAGGTTGAACGCTGCCACTCCGATCAGCAACACCAGTACCAGCGAATAGACCCGCTTCAGCATCGCGAAACCTGCCGATGCGGACTGATCGAACTCGATCCAGTTACGAACGTAGTAGGGACGCCCCAGGAGTTGCTGCAACTCGGAGGTTACTGGCAACGTCCGGTCGAGGTTGGAGAGGTGCACCTCGATTCCATCGACTCGGTCTCCGCGTCCGAAGAAATCCTGCGCGTGCTGCAGGTCCATCAGCGCCAGCTTGGTATCGGTAAACTCCATCCCGGATTCGAAAATGACGCCGACCACGAAATCGCCGGTGCGGGTCGAAAGGCTCCCATCTGCGGCAATCAGCGGCGCGACCATCCGGACCGGGTCGCCGATTTTGACCTTGAGCTTGTCGGCCAGGTCTTGGCCGATTGCCAAGCCACCGACGTCCAGGGGCTTGCCGCCGCCGGGCGCCGCGACCGTATGGTTGCCGACCATACGGCTGAAGCTGCCCGCCGTAATGTAGCGGCCCCATTTCTCCCGGATCAGGGGATTCTCGGGCTCGATACCCCGTACCACGACACCGCTGATGCCGCGGCCAGAGCTCAGCATCCCGTCGCCGACTATGAATGGCAGGGTACCGTCCACGCCCGGTATCGTTCGGGCGCGCGTTTCGACATCGGTGTACTTGGCGATGGAGCCCTCGCCGCTATGAATCTGCACCTGCGGACTCATCGCGAGCAGTCGCTCCTTGATGTTCTGCTGGAAGCCGCTCATCACCGCGAGCGTGATGGTCAATGCTGCGACGCCGATCATGACGCCCACGGCGGTGAAAACCGTGGTGACGGAGATGAAGGCTTCCTTGCGGCGCGCCCGGAGATAGCGGAGCGCAATCTTGAGTTCGTAGCGCACTGGCGGAAACGCGATAAGCCGACGGCACTGGTCGCCGTCTGCCGCCTAGAATATCACGTTTTCCTTCTTGAGCTTCTCTATCTCGTCGGCGCTCAGCCCCAGCATGCCCGAGAAGATCTCTTCGTTATGCTGGCCCAGCACCGGCGCCGGAAACCGCAGTTCACCGGGCGTGCGACTCATGCGATGTTGCAGGCCTTCGTAGGGCGAGGGTCCCATCGCCTTGTGATCCAGCCAATGCCAGAAGTCGAAGGCTTCCAGGTTCTCGTCCTGGTGAATGTCCAGGCAGTTCTGCACTGGATAGGCGGCGACTCCCGCGGCCTGAAGCTTCTTCGTTAACTCTGCCGCGTCGTTTTTGCGCGTGTGAGTGTTCACGAATTCGTCGATCGCGGCGGCATTGGCGATACGGTCCTTCTTCGCATGGAATCGCGGATCGTTGGATTGCGCGCCAAGTGCATTCAGCATCGCATTCCAGCCAGCGTCGTCCTCGACCGCGATCGCAATCCAGCGTTCGTTGCCGTCTTCGTCGGCACAGCGATAGGCGCCGTGCGGCGCGTAGCGTCCGGATGCGTTGCCGCGCGGACCCATGATTCGGCCGGTCGCGAAGTAATCGATCAATGCCGGCGACAGGTTCTGCAGTGCCGCCTCGTATTGCGACATGTCGATGTATTGGCCCTTGCCCGTGCGTCGTCGGTAGTCGAGCGCCGCGAGCATGACCGATGCGGAAAAGCGCGGTGCTATGAAATCGCTATAGGCGCCGTACGGAGGGCAGGGGGAGTCCTCGTCGTAACCCGAGATGTAGTAGAAGCCGCAGATCGCGGCCATCAACTGGCCAAATCCGGGATACATCGCGTTAGGTCCGGTCTGACCCTGCATGCAGGTCGAGAGCATGATCAGCTCCGGACTCAGCTTGCGAAGTTGTTCGTAGTCGAGTTCCCAGTTTCGCATCGCCTTGGGGGTGAAACTCTCCGCGACGATGTCGGCCCAGGGCACGAGCTTTCTTATCAGCTCGCGCGCGCGAGGCTTGCTGAGATCGAGCGTGATTCCCTTCTTGGACGTGTTGTAACTGGCGAAGAACTGGCTCCCGTTGGGGTCGGGGCGCGCGTCCTTCCAGGGCGGCGCGAGGCGCAGCACGTCCAGGCGCGCCGCGGACTCGATACGAATCACGTCGGCGCCGTTGTCGGCGAAGTACTTGGTCGTAATCGGCGCCACACCGACCCACGAGAAGTCGAGAATCTTGACGCCTTCAAGCGCGTAGCGGCCCATGGCTATATCGCTCCCGCGGCCTGCAGAGTCTTCAGGCGGTCTTCGCTCAGGCCCAGCAGCCCCCCATAGATGTCGCGATTGTGTTCGCCTATCCGGGGCGCCCGCACCTGCGGTCCGACCGGAGTGACGCTGAGTTTCGCGAATGCGCCCGGCATCGTCAGCTTGCGTCCGAGCGTGTCGCCGTGGTCGACCTCGACGAAGTATTTGCGCGCTTCAAGTTGCTCATCGTGCGCGATATCGCTCGCATCAGAGACAGGACCCAGCAGCATGCGCCGCTTCAAGGTTTCATCGTAGATTTCCCGTTTGGTTTTGGTCATGAAGAATTTCTGCACACGGTCTTCGAGGTCATTGATCTCGAAATGATCCTGCTCGGTCAGCTTCATGAACATTCCCGGCACCCAGGTGGTCCAGTCTTTCTTGAGCATCCACTCCGCGGCGAAGCCGCTCTCGTTCATCCACGAGACCAGCGCCTTGGTTGACGCGCCCCCGAGCGTACCGCCCGCGATGAGGGTGGACATGTGCCCATCCTTACATCGGTAGACCATCTTGCGATGCGTACCGGCTGAGCCGGTAAAGACTCCCGTGCGTCGCAGGTAGTCTCCGTGCAACAGGGGCATCGCCTGCTCGTTCATCAGCGTCCACACGATGCAGGCCTGCATGTCGACGACGATCTTCTGGCCGAGCCCATCCACCTGGCGCGGGTAGTGCGCAATCAGCGAGGATACCGCGGCCTCGCCGCCGGAATGCAGGCCTGCCTGCGGCAGACTCATTTGCACGGGAGGTTTTCCCTCCTCACCCATCAGGTACATCATGCCGCCCGCCGCCCAGCTGATGATGTCGGCCCACTTGTAGTCGCGCCCGGGACCCTTGTCGCCGAAAGGAGTGATCGAAGTGTAGATCAGCCGCGGATTGCTCTTCGACAACTGGTCGTAGCCAAGCCCGATAGAATCGAGATGTCCCAGCGGGAATGACTCGACCAGGAAGTCAGACTTCGCCGCCAGATCGGCGATCAGCCCGCGACCCTCAGCAGTGCCGAGGTTGGCGGTGACGGACTTTTTTCCGGCGTGATACGCGATCGCGTAGAGGCTGCGATCCGGGCCGGGTTTGTCCTCAAGGAACGGTGGAATCGTGCGCGTGGAACATCCGTCCGGGGGCTCCACCTTGATCACCTCGGCGCCCATGTCGGCAAACATCTTGCCGCATAGCGCACCTTTTTCGTCGGCGAGATCGAGCATCCGGAAGCCTTTGAGCAACTCTGAGGCCATTACAGGTATATCCAACAAACAGCGGTGAGACGGCAAGCCGCAGATCCGCCGGGACGAACGCGCGATCGCGCGTGGTCGGGACTGCCGGCTAGTCTTTCTGGGCGGTTCGCGCGGCGCCGATCGCGGTCGCGTAGTCGGCGTGCTCAGGAATAAGGAAGCGCCGGCCGAACGGAAAAGCCAGCCGCTTTGCTTCCTGCACGAACCTGAACAGTCGCGAGAGCTTGCCGGTCAGGACGATATTTTCCTGGCCGCAGGCGCGCGCACTTGCGATCGCAAGCACCCCGATCGATTCCACGATCATGTTCATGATCGCCAGCGCCTTGTCTTCCTGGGTCGCATCGGCTCCGACCTTGCCGAAGTTTGCCGCCGTGGTGGCGGGGTCAAGGTCGCCGATCGGACCGCCCGCGATATCGCGCACCGTGAGATCGACGTGGCGCAGGTTTCCCTGTCGCGCCAGCTCCTCGAGGCGTTCGATCGTCACCACTCCGAGCATGTGCTTGGCAAGGCCCAGCAGCGTGCCGCCGCCCACGCCGGTCCCGCTAACGTGCATTATCTTTTCGGGGGTGACGGAGACCATTGCTGTGCCGGTCCCGAGCGAGACCACCAGGGCGTTGTCTTTCTCGGCCAACGAAGTTCCGCCCACGCCGATGGCCGTGAACTCGTTGACCTTGACGACTGGTCGCCCGAACAGTGTGTCACCAAGGGCGCGAGAACCTGCGCCCGTTGCGGCGACCCGCTCGATCTGCTCGAGCTGTAACCCGAAGTCAGCAGCGAGCTTGCCAAGGGCGCCAGCCGCCGCCGCAATCGGGTCGTTCGCCTCGATGGTTACTACGTGGATGCTACCGTTTTCCAGAATTACGGCGTCGGTGGTCGAACCGCCGATGTCGATGCCAACGATCATATGTGGTGCCGGCTCCTGTCCAGCCCGCCCAGAGGCTAGATCAGGGGCATCGAATGCGCAACGGAGTGGTATCCCGCCCCGCAGTCGGGGCACTATGCTAAGCGGTCCCATGGCACGCCGGAAACCATCGCCGTCGGGCGAGCTTTTTCAGCCCAAAACGCCGCTGGATCAACCCCTTGCGGACAGGATGCGTCCTGCGAAGCTGGAAGAGGTGGTTGGCCAGGACCATTTGCTTGGCCCCGGCAAGCTGCTCAGCCAGATGGTTGCAGCACATCGGCTCCATTCGATGGTGCTTTGGGGGCCTCCAGGCGCGGGCAAGACCACGCTGGCGATTCTGCTCGCGCGCCAGTCTGGAGCGGTGTTCAGGCAAATGTCCGCGGTAACCGCGGGCATCGCGGATCTGCGCGCCGCGGTCGAACAGGCGCGGCATGATCTCGATGCCGGCAAGCGAACGGTGCTGTTCATCGATGAGATCCATCGATGGAACCGCGCGCAGCAGGATGCGTTTCTGCCCCACGTCGAGAGCGGGCTCATCACGTTGATTGGCGCGACCACCGAGAATCCATCCTTCGAAGTCATCTCGCCTTTGCTGTCACGCGCACGCGTGATCGTACTCAACGCGCTGTCCGAAGACGCGATTCGTAGCATCATCGAGCGAGCACTTGCCGATTCCGAGCGAGGACTTGGCGCAAGCGGCCTGGAGCTGGGCGCGCAGGCGATGGATGAGCTGCTCAGGTTTGCCGGTGGCGACGCGCGACGCGCGTTGAACACGCTCGAGATCGCCGCCGAGCTGGCGCAAAACACCGGCACAAAGACCATCAGTGCGGAAAGTGTGCGCGAAGCGGCGCAGCACAAGGCGCTCCTTTACGATCGCGCGGGCGAGGAGCACTACAACGTCATCTCCGCGTTCATCAAGAGCATGCGCGGCAGCGATCCCGATGCGGCGCTGTACTGGATGATGCGGATGATCGAGGCAGGCGAGGATCCGTTGTTCATCGCGCGGCGGATGGTGATCTTCGCCTCCGAAGACGTCGGCAATGCCGACCCGCGCGGGCTGCAGATCGCGATTGCCGTAAAGGAAGCGGTCGATTTTGTGGGATTGCCCGAGGGCGTCATCCCCCTGGCGCAAGGCGTGACATACCTGGCGAGCGCGCCAAAATCCAACGCGTCATACATTGCGATGAACAAGGCGCGACAGGATGCGGCCGCAGAAGCTCTGCCGGTGCCATTGCACTTGCGCAACGCACCGACCGGTTTAATGAAGGGTCTCGGCTACGGGAAGGATTATCGCTACCCGCACGACGATCCGGGTGCGATCAACGAGCAGAACTATCTTCCGGAGCAGCTGTCGGGACGAACCTACTATCAGCCGTCAGATCGCGGTTACGAAATCAGGATTCGTGAATGGCTGGCGCGCGCTCGGGAAGCCCGCGCCAGGCAGACACCCAGAACCAGCAAGCCGTCGGGACGACAGGACTGATTCGACCCTGGTGCGGCGTGGAACTTCGCCGCGCAAAATCAGAAACCGCACGAACGAAGCGTTCGCTTCATCCGTGCGGCTTGCCGACCTCGAACGCGCGCGACTTGCGCGCTCAAGCGTTCAGAATTATTTCTTCTTGGCACCCAGGACCGAGTCTTTGAGCGCCTTTGCGGCGGTGAACCGCAACCTGGTGCGCGCCGGGATCTTGATCGCTTCACCGGTGGCCGGGTTGCGTCCCATCCGTGCCTTGGACTGGCGCTTGCGAAAGATTCCGAGTCCCGCGAGGCGCAGGGACCCTTCTTTCTTCAGTTCCCGCACGACGAGATTGGTCAACTCCTCAAGCGCGGTCTTCGCTTGCTTCTTGGTTACTCCGACCTTGTCGGCGAGATGGGCTGCTACCTGCGACTGCGTCATCATCCTCCTCCTTATACGGCCCGCTTCGCGGGCACGGGAGTCAGGGTGACGAAGTGACGGGCCTTTTTCAAGTACGTCAAGCGCGGATCAGTGCATATTTCTTAGGAATCGAGCAAGTTTTTGAACAGGCTGCCACGTTTTCAACACGCAGGCAGGGACTTTTGAGTCAGACAGCGACAGAAACGCTGCAAATTGCGGCGTTTTCGAGGCATCGCGATCGCCTCGGTCTAGTAGCGGACTTCCACCAGGTAGAGGCCCGGTGCGGGTGCCGGTGCGGGCGCGGTCGCGCGATCGCGCGACGCAATCATCGCGGCGACATCGTTCGCGGCGATTTTTCTGCGCCCCGCGTCGACCATCGCCGCGACCATCGTGCGCACCATGTGCCGCAGGAAGCTGCTCGCCTCAACCCGATAGATCAGCAAGTCGTCCGCCTGAGTCCAGTCGCTCGCGATGACGCGGCGCATCGTCGTCTTTTCCTCGGACCCGAGCGTCCGGAACGTTGCAAAGTCGTGTTCGCCGATAAATGCGTGCGCCGCAGCGCGCATCGCATCGAGATCGAGCGTTTCGCGCACCAGCCACGAATATCGAAATTCGAATGCCGACCGCGACTCACGGTTGAGCACGCGGTATTCGTACACGCGAGAACGCGCATCGCGCCTCGGATCGAAGTCGTCGGGCGCGCGTTCGACCGCGATCACCCCGATGTCCGCAGGCAGGAGTGCGTTCAATGCGCGCTTCAAATCAGGCAAGTCGAACTCGCGCGGCAGCAACGCCGATGCGACCTGGCCGCGAGCGTGAACGCCAGCGTCGGTGCGGCCGGAACCGTGCACCCGAATCGATGTGCTGAAAATCTGCGTTAGCGCGGCTTCGAGGCGCCCCTGGATCGAATCCTGGCCCGCCTGCAACTGCCAGCCGAAGTATGCCGTTCCGTCGTACTCGAGCGTCAGTTTTATGCGCATCAGTTTGCGGCCGGGGTCCCGATCGCAAAAGTTTCCGCCGTCCAGACTGCCGCCAGCGCAGCCAGGCGCGTGTTATCGAACACGCACCACAGCGTAGCCGTTTCACCGCTGCGTTCCGCACTGATCTCAATCGCTTCTTGCCCAACCGCATCGACGATCGAAAGCGCCTGGCCCTCTTCCATCAGCAGCACTCCGGGTGTGGCGCGCAGGCTCTCCAGCCACTCGTCACCGTCCGATTCGAGGCGCGCGGCGATAGTCAATCCGGTGCCGTGCAGGACGGGGACGGAGACAATCTGAACGTTCAGCGCCGGGACCCGGGCGGTCGCCAGCGCAGCGACCTGGGCTGCGATCCGATCGGCGGTCGCACGCTCGCTCTCCCGCACGAATGCGTTAAATGAACGCTGCGTTTCGTCGTCTTCGAGATCGAGACGTGCGCTCAACAGGTCGGTTGTTTGATCGACCAGCCGCGCAATCGATCCACGGCCACCCGCCGATGCGCCTGACAGCACCGTTGCGGTCGCCGCCGCCGGCTTTAGGGCATCCAGGCACAACGTCAGAACGTGTGCGGCAGGATGGGGGATCGTAAAGAGCCGCCGCCCACTCAATTCCGCGATGCGGGCACGCGAAGTTACTCCGGGCGCAACCATCGGAATGAGATCAGACGGATTTCGTGTGGCGCCGCTCAGATCGATCAGGACTGGTCCCGGAACGGCATTGATGATTTCAGTCGCGGCATTTTCGGGAATGGCAAGAAAGGCCAGGTCAAATTCCGCGAGATCCTCGGGATCGCGCAGAGCCTCGACCAGATATTCGTCTTCTGCGGTTTCTACCGTGCCGGCCGCGCCGCTCTGGCTTGCAAAAAGGGTCAGCCGCGAATGCGGGAATCCTCGTCCTGCCAGAAGCTCGACAATCTCATTGCCCACCGCGCCGGTGGCTCCCACAACCGCCACTCTCGGCTCGCGGGGCGAAGACATCAGGTCTCCGAGGCCTCCAGCTTTTCCCTGACCAGCCGGCCCATCGCCTTGCATCCGATGAACTTGGTTCCGGGTGCACCGAGATCCCTGGTGCGATGGCCTTCCTTGATGACCGTGTCGACGGCTTGAGTGATCAACTCGGCTTCGGCGCGCAGACCCAGCGAATGCTCCAGCAGCATCGCGGCGGAAAGAATCGCGGCGAGCGGGTTCGCTTCGTCGCGGCCCGCGATGTCGGGGGCGCTGCCGTGAATTGGTTCGAACAGCCCGACGCGAAATCCAGCGCTGTTGACCTCCTCACCGAGCGATGCGGACGGCAGCAAGCCCATCGAGCCCGCGAGCACCGAAGCCTCATCGGTCAGGATGTCGCCGAACATGTTCTCGGTCACGACTACGTCGAAGTCGCGTGGGCGGCGAATGAGATGCATTGCCATCGAGTCAACGAGCTGGCTCTCGAAGGCAACGTCCTTGTACTCCTTGCTCAGCTCGACTGCTACCTCACGCCACAAGCGTGATGAGGACATCACGTTGGCCTTGTCTACCGAGGTCAGTTTCTTGCGGCGCTCGCGTGCAAGCTCAAAACCGAAACGCAGCACGCGCGCGATTTCCTGCTCATTGTAGAAACAGGTATCGACGGCTTCGCGTCCTTCCTTGCCCTGGCGCTTCTCGCTTGGCTTCCCGTAATAGATACCGCCGGTCAGTTCGCGGATGACGACGAGATCGACGCCGTTGATGATGTCGGGTTTGAGCGGCGACGACGCCAGCAATTCTTTGACCGCGCGCACCGGCCGCAAGTTGGCGAACAACCCGAGCGCCTTGCGCAGTCCGAGCAACGCCTGCTCGGGTCGCTTGTCAGCATTGGGATTGTCCCACTTGGGTCCGCCTACGGCGCCGAGCAGGATCGCGTCGGTATCCTGCGCGTTCTTGAGCACGTCGTCGGGCAGCGGAGTGCCGAAGGCGTCGATCGCGTGGCCACCGATTATGCCTTCCTTGAACTCAAGATCGATTGCCGACTGGCGGGCCACGGTTTTGAGAACCTGCTGGGCCTCGCCGACGACCTCGGGGCCAATGCCGTCACCCTTAAGAACTAGAATCTTGTAGGCCATTTACGAGCCGGAGAACGATTTTTAGGGCAGTTGCAGACCAGTGGTGGGGATGTTGCCGTCGTTGGTTTAGATTCAATCCGCGACTATTCGCTGCGCGAGGCGATGGGAGGCTGCCGGCGAATGCGTCGAAATCACGTTTCAGGTGGCTAGCACTAGCCGAAGTCAGCTTTCACGGCAAGCCCCCGAAAACCTTTGCCGCAAAAAGCAGCCATCCGGGGTCATCTACGGCACGTCCATCGTGGGCTTGAGGGGCATGCCCTTCCGGCCCTTCAGACGGTTGAGCGCGTTGACCAGCGCCAGCGCGCTCGCCATCACGATATCGCTATGCGCCCCCGCACCCGCCACCGTCATCCCGTTTTCACGCACCATGCAGCTCACTTCTCCGAGCGCATCGGTACCGCCGGTGATCGCCTTGACTGCGTAGCGCTCGAGCGTGGGCTGGATTCCGACGATTTTGTAGATGGCCTTGTAGCAGGCATCGACCATCCCGTCGCCTTCCGCATGGGCACTCTTCTCCTCACCGTCCACTCGCAACGCAACTTGCGCGTGCGGGAGAGACTTGGAGGTTGAACTGACCTGGAGGTCGATTAGTTCGTAGTGATCGGTGGTGCGCCGCGCTTCTTCGGTTACCAGCGCCAGAATGTCGTCGTCATAGACGACCTTCTTCTTGTCGCACAGCGCCTTGAACTCGGCGAAGGCCTTGTTGAGATCGATCGATGCGGTATCGACGCCCAGATGCCTCAAGCGATCGGCGAAAGCATGCCGCCCCGAATGCTTGCCGAGCACCAGCTTGTTTGATGGGATGCCGATGTCCTCGGGCTTCATGATCTCGTAGGTCAGCTTGTACTTGAGTACGCCGTCCTGGTGGATGCCGGCCTCGTGCGCGAACGCATTGTCGCCTACGATCGGCTTGTTGGCCGGGACGGGCTGCCCGATTACCTGCGAGAGCAGCCGCGATGCCGGGTAGATCTGGCGGGTGTCGATGCGCGATTGCACGCCCATCAGGTCGTGTCGCGTCTTCAATGCCATCACGACTTCTTCCATCGAGCAGTTGCCCGCGCGCTCACCGATTCCGTTGATCGTGCATTCAACCTGGCGCGCGCCGTTCTTCACCGCCGCCAGCGAGTTCGCTACCGCCAGCCCCAGGTCGTTATGGCAGTGCGCGCTCCAGATGACCTTGTCGGCGCCAGGCACGTGCTCGCGCATGTATGCGAACATCCGGCCGAACTCCTCCGGAATGGCGTGACCGGTCGTGTCGGGCAGGTTGATAACCGTCGCTCCTGCGCGAATCACCTCGCCGCAAACTTTGGCCATGAAGTCCCAGTCCGAGCGCGATGCGTCTTCGCAGGAGAACTCGATGTAGTCGAGATTTTTCTTCGCGCGCGTGACCGCCCAGGTGGCCGCGTTGAGCACGTCCTCGCGCGTCATGTTGAGCTTGTACTTCATGTGGATTTCGGAGGTGGCGATGAAGATGTGGATGCCAGGGCGAGTGGACTTGTCCACCGCGCGCAGCGCCTGGTCGACATCCTCCTCGCGGGTCCGTGACAGGCTCAGCACGGTCGGACCTTTGACCGCATCGGCCACGCGGCGGACGGATTCGAAATCTCCGGGAGAGGAAGCGGCAAAGCCGGCCTCGATGATATCGACGTTAAGGCGGTCGAGCTGGCGCGCAATCGCGATCTTCTCTTCGACGTTCATCGTGCAGCCAGGCGATTGCTCGCCGTCGCGCAGCGTGGTGTCGAAGATCCGTACGTAGTCTTCGGCTTGGTTAGCGTTGATCTCGGCCATCGGTCATCTCCTTAAATTCCCGGAAGGTCCCGAAGAAGCCGTAGGCAGAAAAAGGAAACGCCCCGGGCGGCTTCTTCGGCCCACCGCCCGGGGCGTTCGTCTCGGTTTTGAGGGGCCGGTCAGGCCCGTTCCGCGACGCACCCGGCGTGGGCCCTTGTAAGGGCCAGGCTAAGAAGCAGTCCGGGTAGCAGATTGCGGAACATAACGCTCGGATTGTAGGCGGACGCCGAAAGACTAGTCAAGCCGCCGCCACGAGACGACAGTGGTGAGTGTCAATCACCATGCAGAAAGAGATTCTCAACCTGTTTGCGGCGAGAAAAGGGCATTTTCGCTTTGAATCCGGCCATCACGGCGACTTATGGCTCGACGTTCCACTGACATTCGTGGAGCCCGTCCGGATTCGTCCCTATGCGAGGAAACTGGCGCACCTGCTTTCGGCTCATCGAGTCGAGGTTGTCTGCGGCCCACTGGTGGAAGGAGCGTTCCTCGCACAGATGGTGGCGGAAGAGTTGGCGGTGGAGTTCTGCTTTGCGGAACAATTCGCGCGATCGACTGTCGATGGATTGTTCCCGATGGGCTATCGCATTCCGGATGCGCTTGGCGCGCGAATAGCGGGAAAGCGGATCGCGGTAGTCGATGACGTTATCAACGCGGGTTCTGCGGTTCGTGGCGCAATCGAGGAGTTGAAGGGTTGTAGGGCACGCCTGGCAGCGATCGGTGCTTTGCTCGCGCTTGGTGCACGCGCTTCAGATCTCGCGCTGTCCGAGAAAGTACCGCTCGAGAACCTCTCCACTTTGGAAGTCAGCAATCTCTGGGAGCCGGCTTCGTGCCCATTGTGTGAGGCCGGCAAGCCGCTGGAGGGAGGCCGTCCCTAAACGCTAGATTTCGATCATGAGCGCTCCGGCTAACCCGCCCAAAAACGCGATCGTCGTTCTCCTCGACAGTCTCAATCGCCATTTGCTCGGCGCATATGGCAGTCGCGAGTTCGCGACGCCGAACCTCGATAAGTTTGCGCGGCGCGCGGTGCGTTTCGACAAGCACTACACCGGCTCGCTGCCCTGCATGCCGGCCCGTCACGACATCCTCTGCGGCGCGATGGACTTCCTGTGGCGGCCGTGGGGGTCGATCGAGATCTGGGAAGAGCCGGTAACGGCAGCGCTGCGGGCCGCGAAGGTCACCACGAAGCTGGTTTCCGACCATCCGCATCTGTTCGAAGTCGGCGGCGAGAACTACCACTGCGACTTCGATGCGTGGGACTACCAGCGCGGGCATGAAAGCGATGCGTGGAAGACACGCCCCGATCCGAGCTGGATAGGTGCACCGTCGTTCGGCCGCGGCTGGATGCCTTACGACAGCTCGCGCGGACATTTTCGCGGCGAGGAAGATTTTCCGGGTCCGCGAACTCTCTCGGCGGCGGCGCGATGGCTCGACACGGAAGCGCCCGCGCACGATCGCTTCATGCTGTTTATCGACGAGTTCGATCCGCACGAACCTTTCGATACGCCCGAGCCATACGCATCCATGTACGATCCAGGCTGGCAGGGGCCGCATCTCATCTGGCCTCCATACATGCGCGGTGCGATCGAGCGCGGTGTCCTGTCGCCCGCGCAAGCGTATCAGGTGCGGGCATCCTACGGCGCCAAGTTGACGATGATCGACAAATGGTTCGGCAAACTTGTGGATTCAATCGAGCGGGGCGGGTTCTTTGCCAACACCGCCGTCATCGTGGGCACGGACCACGGGCACTATCTCGGCGAAAAAGATACCTGGGGCAAGCCGGCGGTGCCGGTCTACGAAACGCTCGGCCACATCCCGATGATGATCGCGTGGCCAGGTATCGCCTCTCGCACCGTCGGTGCGCTCACTACCAACGTCGATTTGCATGCGACGATCTGCAACCTCTTTGGCGTGACGATGAAGCATCGTACTCACGGGCGTTCTGTCGTTCCCCTGATAACCGGCGAGCAGCACAGCATCCGCGATTGGGCGCTGTCGGGCGTGTGGGGGCGCGAGGTTCACCTGATCGATGGCGCCCGCAAGTATGCGCGCGCTCCGCAGGGTGACAACGCGCCGCTCAGTGTCTGGTCAAACCGATGGTCCACGATGCCGGCCATCGGCCATCCCGAGTTGAAGCTCCCGTTACCTGACGATCGCGCGGTACTCGATCGGATGCCGGGATCGAAGGTTCCCGTCATTCGGCAGCCATTTGGCGCAGGTGAGCGTTTGCCATTCTGGGCGAACGGCAAATTCAGCGGGAATCATCTGTACGACCTGGTGAACGACCCTGGCGAAGATCGAAACCTCGCAGGAAATCGCGGCGAAAACGACGCAGCCGACGCTCTGCGTGCGGCGCTAGTCGAGATGGAGGCTCCGTCCGATCAGTTCGTAAGACTGGGGCTCAAGTAATCGTCAGTGCGCTTCAGGCGCATCGGGAATGCGACGCGCGTCTGTCTCAACCGGCTTGGGCTCGCCCGCCACCGGATGAAGCCCCGCAGCCTTGGTCGGCGTCCGCTCCCCTTTGATCACCATCAGGTACGGTCCCGACAACACGAACGCGCAAGCGAGTACGAAGACCGTCAATTGCGGCATCGCAACCAGGAACGCCGCCGTGATGATCACCGCGATCATCAATTCGATCTGCGCGCGCTTCTCCAGGTTGAGGCCCTTGAAGCTGGGATAGGGCACGCGCGAGATCATCAGGCCTGCGAGCGCCAGCGTGATCGGCGCCATCGCAGAGCACAACGTCTTCGGCGAGCTGAATTCGAAATAGCTGTATGCCAGAGCGATGCCGGCGATGAGTGCCGCCGCGCCCGGGACCGGCAGGCCGACGAAGCGGCGCTTGTCTATCGATGCCGTCTGAACGTTGAATCGCGCCAGACGCAACGCTGCGCAGACCACGAACAGGCCCGAGATCGCAACGCCCAGCCCGCCGATCGGTTGAAGCGCCCAGGTGTATGCGAGGATAGCGGGCGCCATCCCGAATGCGACCACGTCGGAAAGGCTGTCGTACTCGATGCCGAACTGGCTGGACGTGCGTGAGAGCCGCGCCACACGGCCGTCGAGGCCGTCGCAGATAAACGCCACCATGATCATCAGGGCCGCGAGCTCGAAGTGCCCGGCGATCGAAGAGATTGCCGAGTAGAATCCCGACAGCAATCCGATCGAAGTGATGGTTGCGGGCGCCAGGAACACTCCACGCTTGAGCGGTGCTGCCACCTTGTCGCGTTGCTCCTTGATTCGGCCCGAGATAATGCGCACACCCGGCCGCTCAGGCCGAGTGAAGTGTCGTCGTGGTCTCATGCGTCGAGTTCTGCCAGGACAGAGAGTCCCGCGCGCACGCGGTCGCCGACCGCGACCGTGACGCGAAACTCCGCCGGGATAAAGTGATCGACCCTGCTTCCGAACATGATCAGGCCAATCCTCTGGCCACTCTCGATTCTATCATGTACGCGCAGTTTGCATACGATCCGCCGGGCCAGGTATCCCGCCACCTGCATCATGCCGAACGCCCTTGCGTTCAAGTCTTTGAAAACAATCAGGTTTCGCTCGTTGTGCTCACTGGCTTCGTCGCGAAACGCCGCCCTGAACTCGCCCGCCGTATGCTGCACGCGCGTGACCTCGCCTGCGACGGGAGCCCGATTTACGTGCACGTTGAGCGGAGACATGAATACCGAGACGCGATGACATTTCGTGCCGGGCGCTCCCGGCATCTCGACTTCGGAGACGTCGGTGACCTTGCCGTCGGCGCCCGAGATCACCACGCCGTCGGTTCGCGCGGGAAATCTTTCCGGGTCGCGAAAGAAGGACGCTACGGCCGCTGCCGCGAGCATCACGACCGCGCCGATCTTGTGCAGGCCTATGGCGATCAGCGCGAGCGCGAGCGCGAAGACGGAGAGCGAGATGCCGAGGCCCTCCGCCGCGATTCCGATCGCGCTCGCGATTCCGGCCATCCCCGCTTTAGTTCTTGGATCGATCGACCAGGCGATCGCTGGCCAGCCACGGCATGAAGGCGCGCAGCTCGCGTCCGACATCTTCGATCTGGTGCTTCTCGCCTTCCTTGCGCAGTTCGCGGAAGTGCGGAAGACCGGCGCGATATTCATCGATCCATTCCTTCGCGAACTTGCCGGACTGGATATCGGCGAGAATCCCCTTCATCGATTCGCGGGTGTCCTTCCCAATCACTTTTTTGCCGCGCGTCATGTCGCCGTACTCAGCCGTGTTGCTGATCGAGTAGCGCATGTTGGAGATGCCGCCCTCGTAAATGAGATCCACGATCAGCTTCACTTCGTGAACGCATTCGAAGTAGGCCATCTCGGGAGGGTATCCCGCGTTGACCAGCGTTTCGTAGCCGGCGCGAATCAGCTCGGTCAGTCCGCCGCAGAGGACGCTCTGCTCGCCGAACAGGTCGGTCTCGGTCTCGTCCTTGAAAGTCGTTTCGATAATTGCCGCGCGGCCGCCGCCGATTCCCGATGCCCACGCGAGGCCCACCGCGCGCGTGTCGCCCGAAGGATCCTGCTGAATCGCCAGCAGGCAGGGCACGCCGCGGCCCTTGGTGTATTCGGAACGCACCAGGTGCCCGGGGCCCTTGGGCGCGACCATGAACACGTTCACATCGGGCGGAGGCTGGATGAATTTGAAATGAATGTTGAAGCCGTGTCCAAACGCGAGGTACTTGCCCTTCTTCAGATGCGGCTCGATATGCTCGCGGTAGATATCCGACGCGGCCTCGTCCGGCACCAGCATCATGATCACGTCGGCGCGGCGTGCGGCCTCGGCGGTATCGAAGACCGGCAATCCCTGCTTGGTCGCCTTCTCGCGCGACGCACTCTTGGGGTCGAGCCCCACGCACACGTCCATCCCGCTGTCGCGCAGGTTCAGCGCGTGCGCATGCCCCTGGCTGCCGAAACCGATAACCGCGATTTTCCTGCCGCGTAATGCGCTCAAGTCCGCATCGCGGTCGTAATAGACCTTCATTCGATTGCCTCTCCTGGAAATTCCAAATTAGCGCTGATGGCGATGGCCGTTGGTGTTGAGCTGAACCGATCGCGCCATCGTAATCTTGCCGGAACGTATTATCTCCTTGATGCCGAGCGGACGCACCAGGGCGACAAACGCCTTAATCTTGTCGGAATCGCCGGTAATTTCGACCGCGGTAGAGTTGGGCCCGATGTCGACCACGTGGGCGCGAAAGGCTTGCACGATGGAATCGAGCTCGGACCGGGTGCGCTCTTCGACCGCAACCTTCACGATGACCATCTCGCGATCGATCGTGTCGACGTCCTGGAAGTCCGTGACCTTGATCACGGATACGAGCTTGTTGAGCTGCTTGTTGATCTGCTCGAGCACCTGCTCGTCACCACTGGTGACGAGCACGATGCGCGAGACGGTCGGATCGAGCGGATCCGCGGCGACCGTCAGCGACTCGATATTGTAGCCGCGGCTCGAGAAGAGGCCTGCGACGCGCGCGAGCACGCCGAATTCGTTTTCAACCAGTACGGATATCGTGTGACTAGGCATGCCGTTCGCGCGCGCGTACGCATCGGCGGAGCCTCAAGCTGTTTACTTCGCGGCACCTGCCATCGAAGCCCGGCCCTGGTAACGCTCCAGGATGGCCATCATACGGTCTTTCGAGGCCAGTTTCAGCTTGTGGATACGCTTTTCCTCCATTTCCTCTTCGACGCTCAGAAAGTGCTTGCTGCGGAATTCCAGGAGCCGATTCTTGAGCTGCAGATGTTCCTCGTACACCGACTTCAGCTCGTCGTCGTGGTTCAGATGCTGCTGAATGAGTTCTTCCTCTCTGCGCTCCATACGCCCTCCGTTAGCTTGGGCTGGCCGGGTGCGGCGATGGCATCCGGTGGCCGTACGTAAAGCGGCTCCAGGGTGTCGGCCGAATCGCTCTTCCCGCGGGCAATGGCCGCCGCGCCCAGCGCGGCGATATAGCGCCCTCTCGATTCGATTGCCGAAAGCTCCAGAACCGTCGTTTCCAGGCCCTTTTCCCCTGCAAGGGCCGCCGCATCGTTTGCTTGATAGTCGCCGGCGAGAATCGTGTGACGATCGAGATGTGATATCACTTGCACCAGCGGCATAACCACATCCTGAGATATCTTCTCTAACCCATCAGCAACGATTTCGTAAAGGGCTGCGTACACCTCGTTCTTGCGCGCATCGGTCAGCGCGCAAACCCGCATTTCGGGCCGGGCGGCGTGACATTCGAGGGCCGCGATCGCGAGCGCATCGAGGCTCGGCACCCCAACGATTTTGGCCCTGGAAGCGAACACCAGCCCCTTGGCATAGCTGAGACCGATTCGAAGCCCCGTGAACGATCCGGGTCCGGTTCCTACCGCGATAGCCGCCAGGTCCGCCGGGCGAAGGTTGGCCTCGTCCAACAATTGTGCGACCGCGCCCGGCAGGGCGGCGCCATGCGACGTCACCGGGCGTACGGCTTGGCCCACGATGCGGCCATCGACGGCCAGCGCGATGCTGGCGATGGTTGATCCGGTATCGAGCCCCAGGACGGGGCCGGTTGAGCTGGCTTCGGCCAGCAGTCGGTCAGCCCTGAACAATCCGCGAGATGTCATTGAAAATAGCGAATGCCATCAATGCCACGAGCAGGAACAATCCCACCTGCAGGGCGATCTCCCGATGGCGCATCGCGAGCGGTTTGCCGCGCACGCCTTCGTAAACGAAAAACGCGAGATGGCCGCCGTCGAGCAATGGTACCGGCAGCAGGTTCAGGAGCCCGAGGTTGAGGCTTAGCATGACGGTGAACATCGCGACGCTCGCCAGTCCCTGGCGCGCTTCCTGTCCTGCCATCCGTGCGATCGCGATCGGACCGCCGAGCGCCTCGCGCACCGGCATCCCGCCCGTGACGATCTTCGCGAGTCCCATGACGAGCTGTGCGGTGAGCGACGCGGTCCCGATAACTGCATGATAGCCGGCGCTGATCGGATTCATCCGGTGAATTTCCGCGTCGCCCCGCGGCATCACGCCGATAATCCACTCGCTGGTCGTGGTGCCGTAGATGGTCTTTTGCTCTTCGCGCCGGGGAGTGACGGTCACGTGAATTCTGATGACGGTCGCGCCTTCCGGCCGGTCGACGTCGAGCGAGAGCGGGGCGCCTTTGCTGCCCCGAACCACATCGGAGAATTCGCCCCAGGTCGGAGTCAGCTTGCCGTTGACGGAGACAATCTTGTCGCCCGGCTTCAGGCCCGCCTGGATCGCGGGCATGCCCGCTTTCAATTCGCCGACGATCGGCAGCGGCGTGGGCATGCCGTACATGAACAGGAGGGCCAGCAGAATCGGCGCGAACAGGAGGTTCGCCGCAGGGCCGGCCAGGACGATCGCAAAGCGTTTCCACAAAGGCTGGTTGGGAAACGCGCGCGCTCGAAACGCAGCCATCAGATCGTCAGGGGGATTTTCCTGAAGGGAATCGCGCGCCTTGGCGGCAGAATCTGAAATGCGGATGCGGTTGAGCAGCAGGGTCTCTTCGGGTCTCAGGCGCCGGGAGAAGCTGACTGCATCGGGATGGAACGCGAGCTGCTCGAGCGCGGCATCGGGTTCCGATTTTCCCGCTTGCGCGCCTCGCGAATCAGAAGCTGTCGCAATCTGGGTGATGTCGTGCCCGATTTCGACCAGGAAATTGTTCAACTCTTCGGAACGAGGCTCATCGCCGATTTCTTCGCCGAGCATCCGCACGTAGCCGCCAAAGGGGGTTGCCCCGATGACATACTCGGTCTCCCCGCGGCGGATTCCCGCGATACGCGGTGGGTAGCCGATCGAGAAGCGGAGCACGCGCACGCCGAGCTTCTTGGCTACGAAGAAGTGACCGGACTCGTGAACGATGATTAGCAGACCGAGAATGACAACGGCGGAAACGATCGATGTCAGCATCAAATCTCCAGCAGGAGCGGCAGAGAAAGCAATGCGGCCCCTTAAGCCGCATCACCTGAAACAATAATAGGAAAACACCGCCGCGAACACTAGGGAACAAGTGCGGTCGAGAAGGCCGCCGTGACCCGGAAAAATCCAGCCGGAATCCTTGACTCCGGCCGAGCGCTTGAACGCCGAGCCGGCCAAATCGCCAAGCTGTGCAAGAACCGCGATAGCCGCCGAGATTGCCGCAACTTCGCTCGCCGACAATGCCGGCATCAGCCATGGATGCAAAATCAGGCCGCCCACGATCGATGCCAGCAGGCCCGCGATCGCGCCCTCGACGGTTTTGTTGGGGCTTACGCGCGGAGCGAGCTTGTGCGTGCCGAACGCGCGCCCGCCGAAATATCCGCCGGTGTCGCTGGCGATAACCACCAGCAGCATCGCGATGAGATACCCCACGCCGTGAGGCAGATTTCGCAGCATCGCGAAGTAAGGGAAGAGCACCCCGACCCAAAGCGCGCCGAGGGTCTGAAGGACCCAGCCTTTGGGGGCATTCTCCGCGCCCGCCGTGCCGACTCGCGCCACCAGCCCCATCATCAGCAGGATAACCGCGAGCGGGAAAAACCACTCGCCATGGTCACCACCCTCAATCATCGCGAGCAGCGGTCCGCCTCCGGCTACCACGATCAACAGCATCGCCGGCAATCCTTCGGCCGCGGTGATACCGGCGACTTCGTACAGGCCCCACGCCCCGACGATCGCTATGAATATCGAAAACCCGAAGTTGGGAAGGAAAATGATCGCGCCCAGAACGACGGGAAGGGCGATGGCCGCCGTCCAGACTCTAGCGCGCAGCACGCGGGAATCAGCCGGGGCTCAAGGCGCCGAAGCGCCGATCGCGGGATTGGTAAGCAGCCAATGCGCTCAGCAACTCGCGCTCGCGGAAATCGGGCCAGAGGGTGTCGGTGAAATATAGTTCGGTGTAAGCCAACTGAAACAGGAAGAAATTGGAAACGCGCAACTCGCCGGAGGTGCGAATGAGCAGGTCCGGATCCGGCATGCTTCCGGTGGTCAGCGCGCGCTGGATCGTGGCTTCTTCGATATCGCCGGGGTTCAGCTCTCCCGCGGCCACCGCGCGCGCGATCTTGCGCGTCGCGCTGACTACGTCCTGGCGGCCGCCGTAGGAGAGCGCCAGCGCAACCGTCATCGCATCGTTGCCCTGCGTGGCCACGACAGTCTCCGCAAGCACCTGGCGCAGGCGCGGCGGCAAGCGCTCGGTATCGCCCAGCGCGAGGATGCGGATGCCGCGTTTCATCAGCCGCTTGGTCTCGGTGACCAGGTAGCGATGGAAGAGCTGCATGAGGAAGTTCACTTCGGTAGAGGGCCGCTGCCAGTTCTCCGCCGAGAATGCGAACAGCGTCAGGTACGGAATTCCCAGCTCGCGCGCCGCTTCGACCACTGCACGAACGGAATCCTTGCCGCGGCGATGGCCCTCGTTGCGGCCGAGTCCGCGGCGCCGCGCCCATCGCCCGTTGCCATCCATCACGATTGCGACGTGACGCGGCAGGCGCGAAGGGTCGAGCGAGAGCTCCGGGAAATCGTTGAGTGGAAGCGTAATGGCCACGTGGCTTGACGATCGGCGGCGGGCGATGGGGGCGAATCGCCGGGGCTGCTCAGACCTCCATGATCTCGGCTTCCTTGCCCGCCAGCACCTTGTCGATTTTTTCGGTGAACTCGGTCGTGAACTGCTGGATCTTCGCCTCACCCGCGCGCAGGTCATCGTCGTTGACCTGTTTTTCCTTGTGCAGATCCTTGAGCATGTCGTTGGCGTCACGACGATGATTGCGCACGCCGACGCGAAATTCCTCCGCAACTTTGCGTACGTGCTTCACCAATTCCTTGCGGCGCTCTTCGGTCAGCTCGGGAATCGCGATGCGAATCAGCTTGCCATCGTTCATCGGATTGAGCCCGAGGTCGGAGGTCTGGATCGCCTTCTCGATGTCGTGGAGCGAGGACTTGTCGTAGGGGGTGATCACCAGCAGGCGCGCTTCCGGTGCGGCCAGTCCGGCCAGCGATCGCAGGGGAGTCTTGGCGCCGTAGTAATTTACCTGGAGATTTTCGATGAGCGCGGTCGAGGCGCGCCCGGTGCGCACGCGCGCAAGCTCGTGTTTGAAAGCCTCGACGGCCTTCTCCATTTCCTTGCGCGCCAGTTCGATTACTTCGCCGGTCATGACGGTGCGCTCTCCACCCAGGTCCCGATTGGCTCGCCTGTCACAGCCCTTCTTATATTACCCGCTTTGCGCAGATTGAACACAATGATGGGAAGCTGGTTTTCCATGCACATCGATATAGCGGTCGCATCCATCACCCGCAGGTTCTTCTGAAGAACCTCGATATAGGTGAGGCGGTCGAATTTCCGCGCGTTGGGTTCCTTCATGGGGTCGCGGTCGTACACGCCGTCCACATGATGACTGGCCTTCAGGATTACTTCCGCGCCGATTTCCAGGGCGCGCAAGCTGGCGGCGGTGTCGGTCGTGAAGTAGGGGTTCCCCGTGCCTGCCGCGAAAATGATCACCCGGCCTTTCTCGAGATGCCGCATGGCACGGCGCAGAATGTACGGCTCGCACATCGCCTGCATCGCAACCGCGGACAACACGCGCGTGCTGACTCCCGCATGCTCCAGGGCATTCTGAAGCGCGAGCGCATTGATGACCGTGGCGAGCATGCCCATCTGGTCCGCCGTCGAACGGTCCATCCCGCGGGCTTCGTACTCGCTGCCACGGATAAAGTTGCCCGCGCCGATTACGATTGCCAGCTCGACCCCGAGCGCGCCGATTTCCTTGATTTCGAGAGCGATGTTGGCGAGCGCATCGAGATCGACGCCGCTCTTTTGATTGGCGGGGGCGAGCGCCTCGCCGGAGAGCTTTAGCAGGACTCGATTGAAGCGGGGTTTGGTTCCCGGAACGCTCTCAATCTCACCCATTTTTGGTCGTCTCCCCGATTCGCGTCAGTTCGGGTCTCTCCCGGCAGTATGCAGAAAAACCCCGCCGGATGCTGCTCCCGCGTGGCGGGGCTTACCCCGCCTCGGTCGCGTTCTTCTGGTCGGTCGCCTCGCCGAGCTGAAAGCGGGCGAAGCGGCGCACCTCGAGCTTTTCGTTGATCTTGGCGGTGTATTCGCCGATCAAGTCGGTGATGGAGAGGTTGGAGTCCTTCACCCAGGGCTGCTCGAGCAGGCAAACTTCCTTGTAGAATTTCTCCAGCTTGCCCTCGACGATCTTGTTCACGACGTTGGCCGGCTTGCCCTCGGACTGTTGCGCGTAGATCTGGCGCTCCTGCTCGATGATCTCCGGGGCCAGTTCCTCGCGGCGAACGCAGCGCGGATTGGTGGCCGCGATCTGCATGGCGATTTCCTTCACCAGGGTCTGGAAGTCAGCGCCCTTGGCCGCGAAATCGGTTTCGCAATTGACTTCCACCAGCACTCCCAGCTTCCCGCCCAGATGGATATACGAACCGATGGTGCCTTCGGATGCGACCCGGCTGGCGCGCTTCGCCGCGGACGCGATGCCCTTCTCGCGAAGCCACACTACCGCCTTCTCGAGATTGCCGCCGGACTCGCCGAGCGCCTTCTTGCAATCCATCACGCCTGCGCCGGTCTTCTCGCGCAGATCCTTGATAACCTTCGCATCTATTTCCATGTGTCAGTGTTCCTGGTGGATGCGCCGTTGTCGGGCGCATCAGCCGGCCGCGCCTGTCGATGCCGTGCGGCCGGCGAAAAATGAATCATGAAGCGTTCTATGATCAGACCGCGCTCGGAGATTCGGCCGGACCCTGGCCACCACCTGACGGCGCCGAGCCACCATCGTCCTGGCCCTTCTGCCGTTCCTCGGCGAGCTGCTTGCCCTCCAACACCGCATCGGCAACCGCCGCGGTAAACAGCTTGATGGCGCGGATGGCGTCGTCGTTGCCGGGGATTCGGAACGAGATCAGGTCCGGATCGCAGTTGGTGTCGACGACTGCCGCGACCGGGATACCGAGGCGGTTCGCTTCGGCGACCGCGATGTCTTCCTTCTTGGTGTCGATTACCCAGAGCGCGTCGGGCAGCTTGCGCATGTTCTTGATCCCGGCCAGCGTCGCCATCAGCTTGCCGTGCTCGCGCTCGTTCTCGCTCATCTCCTTCTTGGTGAGCGCGCGAATCATCTCGGGGTCGGCCATGATCTCTTCGAGCTTCTTGAGGCGATCGATGGAGGCGCGGATAGTCTGGAAGTTCGTCAGCATCCCGCCCAGCCATCGGTTGTTCACCCAAAACATCCCGCAGCGTTCGGCCTCTTCCCTGACGATATCCTGGGCCTGCTTCTTGGTGCCGACGAACATGATGGTTCCGCCCTGCGCCGACAGGTCGCGCACGAAGTCGAACACGTCGCGGAACATCTTGACGGTCTGCTGAAGGTCGATGATGTAGATTCCGTTGCGGGCTCCGAAGATGTACTGCTTCATCTTCGGGTTCCAGCGGCTGGTCTGGTGGCCGAAATGGACCCCGGCCTCCAGGAGCTGCTTCATGCTGATCTCGGTCATTTAGTGTCTTGCAACCTCTTATAGCGGCTTTGGTTAACCGCCCATTATTATCAAGACGCGCGGCTCGGTCAAAATGCCGCGAAAGCGCCCGATCTTACGCGTTCATCGACTCCAGGAACTCCTCGTTGGTCTTGGTCCCCTGCATCTTGTCGATGAGAAATTCCATCGCCTCGACCGCGTTGAGCTGCGAGAGCAGCTTGCGCAGGATCCACACCCGGTTCAGCGTGCTGCGCGGAAGCAGCAGCTCTTCCTTACGGGTGGTCGAGCGCTGGATATCGATGGTCGGGAAGATGCGCTTTTCCAGCAGACGGCGATCCAGCGAAAGCTGCTGGTTGCCGGTCCCCTTGAATTCCTCGAAGATGACCTCGTCCATCCTGCTGCCGGTGTCGACCAGCGCGGTCGCGATGATGGTCAGGCTGCCGCCATCTTCCGTATTGCGCGCGGCGCCGAAAAACTTCTTGGGCTTGTGCAGCGCGTTGGAATCGACGCCGCCGGAGAGGATCTTGCCGGAGGGCGGCACGACGGTGTTGTAGGCGCGCGCCAGGCGCGTGATCGAATCGAGCAGGATCACGACGTCGCGGCCGTGCTCGACCAGGCGCTTGGCCTTCTCGATGACCATTTCGGCCACCTGCACGTGGCGCGTCGCAGGCTCATCGAAGGTGGAGCTGACCACCTCGCCCTGCACCGAGCGCAGCATGTCGGTGACTTCTTCCGGGCGCTCATCGACGAGCAGGACGATCAGGACGATTTCCGGATGGTTATGCGAGATCGCCTTGGCGATCGCCTGGAGCATCATGGTCTTGCCGGTGAACGGGGCCGCGACCACCAGGCCGCGCTGCCCTTTGCCGATCGGCGCGACCAGGTCGATGATGCGCGTGGTCAGGTCCTCGTGGTCGTACTCCATCTTGATGCGCTCCTGCGGGTAGAGCGGCGTCAAGTTGTCGAACAGGATCTTGTCGCGGGCCTTTTCCGGATCTTCGAAGTTGATCGATTCGACCTTGAGCAGCGCGAAGTAGCGCTCGCCTTCCTTGGGCGGCCGAATCAGGCCGGAGACGATATCGCCGGTGCGCAGGTTGAACTTCCGGATCTGGCTCGGGGAGATGTAGATGTCGTCGGGACCGGGCAGGTAGTTGTAATCGGGAGCGCGCAGGAAGCCGAAGCCATCGGGCAGGATTTCCAGGACGCCCTCGCCGAAGATTGAACCGTTCTTGGCGGCCTGCGCCTGCAGGATAGCGAGGATCATCTCCTGCTTGCGCATGTTGGTGGCGTTGTCGACGTTGAAGTCGCGCGCCAGCTGGGCGAGCTCCGTGATCTTGGAGCGCTTGAGCGCCTTGAGGTTGAGGTCGCCCTGCTCGTTGATGATGATGAGCGGCTCAGTCGGGACTTGAACCTGCCGCGGCGGCGCGATTTCGAGATCGCGGCTCTCGCGCGCGGCGCCTCTGCCTTTAGCCATATGCCTTCCCCGCAAACTAATTTCTCACTTTTTCCATGATTTCTGCCGCGCTGAATGCTGCGCGCAGGTTAGAGAGGTTTTTTCGAACTGGAGCCGCAAACAGGAAATTCCGGTGCGGTCACTTGCCCCAAGCGGACTGGATTCGGAACGGAAACGCCTTGAGTTCGGAATTACGGGCCGCTTGAGGACGGGGAACTCTGTATCCCTCAACCCCGCCACAGCGTCCTTGGTGCGGAAGCTAGGATGAACGTAACCAAGGCGTAGGGTTCTGTCAATCGGTGTTTCATTTTGCAACGGAGTCGAACCGCGTGGGGCTTTCACTTCATCTCGATCCACTCGCCGGCATTTTCGTCGTTCACTCTCAAGCCTCGAGCCGAAAGAAACCCGGTGAAGTCTTCCGGCAGCGGCGCCGCGAACTTCAACCGCTCGCCTGAACGCGGATGCACGATGCTCAGCGCGAGCGCATGTAGCGCATGCCGCTTGAAGCCATCGGCCTCGCCACCACGGCCATATAGATGATCGCCGAGGCAGGGATGACCGATCGAAGCGAGATGCACCCGAATCTGATGGGTCCTGCCGGTCTCGGGACGAATTCGCACCAGCGTCGCGCCGCGATCGTCGCGGGAGGTCCCGGGAAATCGCGCGATCACGGTGACGTGGCTGATCGCATCGCGCGGCGTGTGTGAGACGGTCGACATCCGCTTGCGCTCCGTAGGATGCCGTCCGATGGGGCGCTCGATCGTAATGCGGTCGCGCGCGACGATGCCACGGACGATCGCGAGATAAATCTTCTCAACGACGCGATCCTTGAATTGCTTCGCCAGCGCGGTGCGCGCGAACGGCGTCCGCGCCACCACCATCACGCCCGAGGTCTCCTTGTCGAGCCGATGCACGATCCCGGGACGCAGCACGCCGTCGGGTTCGGCCATCCGGGCGAGTTCAGGGAAGCGCGCCAGGAGGGCATCGACCAGGGTCGCATCGGGATGCCCGGGCGCGGGATGCACTGTCATCCCGGCGGCCTTGTTCACCACGATGAACTCGGGGTCCTCCGCAATGACGTCAATCGAAGGCGCATCGCCGGTCGACTGCGGCGTCATCGGGGCGGAGGGTGGGGCAATCTCGATTCGATCGCCGGCACTGACGCCGCTCGATGCTTTGACGGGCGCACCGTTGACGGTCACGAGGCCGGCCTTGATCATCCGGGCCACCTGCGAGCGCGAGTACTCGGGCGAGAGATGTGCCGACACGAACACGTCGAGCCGCATCCCGGCGTGAGCGGCGTCGGCCGTGATGGTGGCAGACCCGATCATGGCATCGGATTCCTTCACGAGAGATGCACGCTCGGAGCAAGATTGGAGCTGGTTTGAGCAAGTTGGGTAGCGTTTCGAAGAAGGTCGATTTCGAAATTGTTCAGGTAGAACGGGGACTTTCTCGCGGCGATAGTAACATTTGTTAACATTTTTGGATTGAGCAGCTTTCCGCCCGAGAATCTCCTGGGAGACATGGGCAAGACAATGCTGCCGCAGCTTTGGCGCATCGGCTGAAGATGCGCGCGCGGCATTTTGTAGTCAAATTTTCTGTCCACAGGGGACTGCGAATGGCAGCCAAGCCAGGCATTTTTGAGCCTGTAGACCCCCTCATCCGGCGCGAGGACGCGCACCAGAAGATCCTTCGTCCCGTTGGTCCTCAGGACGCTTCGCTAGCTCAGCGCCTTCTCCCCGAGGGAGAAGTTAATTCCTCTACCGATATGGAAGCGGATGCTTTGCTTCGTAGGCGGTGATCGCCTTTTCGTGCACGAGGGTCAGGGCGATGTCGTCGAGGCCTTCGAGCAGGCATTTCTTCTGGAAGAGATCGATTTCGAACTTTGCTGACCAGCCGAAGTCATCGGTGACCGTCTGGCCTTCGAGATCGATCTTCAGATGATAGCCCTCGTACTTTGAAATTGCGCGCAGAAGCGCTTCGACTTCGTCGGGCTTCAGGATAATCGGGAGCAGGCCGTTCTTCATGCTGTTGTTGCGGAAGATGTCGGCGAAGGACGGCGCGATGACGGCCTTGATGCCGAAGTCCATCAGGGCCCACACCGCGTGCTCGCGCGAGCTCCCGGAGCCGAAGTTCTGGCGGGCGACCAGGACCGAGGCGCTTCGATAGCGTGGCTTGTTGAGAATGAAGTCCTGGTTCTCGGAACCATCGGGGTTGAAGCGCCAGTCGAAGAAGAGGCCCTTGCCGAGACCGCTGCGCACGACGGCTTTGAGAAACTGCTTGGGGATGATCTGGTCGGTATCGACATTGGCGCGATCGAGCGGCGCGGCGAGTCCGGTGAAGCTTTTGAAGGGTTGCATCTGCTGTCCTCAGTTAGACCTGTCCGACGGGTAAGATCTCTATAAACCAACAGGTGGTTTGCGAATGAAGAACCGGTACCGGCTTCGCGCACCAAGTGCGCGAAGCTGTCCGAGATCCTTCGACTTCGTTCGCGTTGCTCACTTCGCTCAGGATGACATCTCTATTGTTTCGACCATTCGCGGATGTCGACGAAGTGGCCGGCGATTGCGGCTGCCGCGGCCATCTGGGGGCTTACCAGGTGGGTGCGGCCGCCTTTGCCCTGGCGGCCTTCGAAGTTGCGGTTCGAGGTGCTGGCGCATCGTTCGCCCGGCTGCAGGATGTCGGGATTCATCCCGAGGCACATCGAGCATCCTGCCTCGCGCCATTCGAAGCCTGCTTCAGTAAAGACGCGGTCGAGGCCTTCCTTTTCCGCCTCGATCTTCACTTGCTGCGAGCCCGGCACCACCATGGCGTTCACCGTGCTCGCGACCTTCCTGCCCTTCACGATTCCGGCGGCGGCTCGCAGGTCGGTGATCCTCGAATTGGTACATGAGCCGATAAACACGCGATCGATTTTGATCTCTTCGATCGGGGTGCCGCCCTTGAGGCCCATGTACTCGAGTGCGCGTTCAATCGTGCTGCGCTCCGATTCATCGCGGGCTGATTCGGGCTTCGGAACCTTGCCGGTCACTTCGGTGACCATCCCGGGGTTGGTGCCCCACGTAACCTGCGGGGCGAAGCTCGCTGCCGGGATGGAGAGCGTCCGGTCGAACTTCGCGCCGTCGTCGGTGCGCATCGTAAGCCAGCGCTTGGCCATCGTGTCGAAGGCCGCGCCCTCCGGCACGTAGCGACGACCGCGCAGGTACTCCACGGTCTTCGTATCAGCGGCGATCATTCCGGCGCGCGCGCCCGCCTCGATCGACATGTTGCACACCGTCATCCGCTCTTCGATCGACAGCGCCTCGAACGCATCGCCGCGATATTCGATCACGCACCCGGTCGCACCGTCGGTGCCGATGCGCCCGATGATGCCGAGAATCAGGTCTTTCGCGGTGATGCCCAGGCCAACTTTGCCGTCGACGCGGATTTCGAAGGTCCTGGGCTTGGCTTGCCACAGGCATTGGGTGGCGAGCACGTGTTCGACCTCGCTGGTGCCGATTCCGAAAGCGAGCGCGCCCAGTGCGCCGTGAGTGGAGGTATGGCTGTCGCCGCATACGATCGTCAGTCCGGGCTGCGAAAGGCCGAGCTCGGGCCCGATGACGTGGACGATGCCTTGCTCACGGGAGCCGAGATCGAAGAGCGTAACGCCGAAGTCGCGGCAGTTCTTGCGCATCATGTCGACCTGGATGCGCGAGTCGGGGTCGGCGATGGGCTTGAGCTGGTCGATAGTCGGGATGTTGTGATCGAGCGTCGCGAAGGTGCGCTTGAGATCGCGAACCTTGCGGCCGGCATTGCGCAGCGCCTCGAAGGCCTGCGGGGAAGTGACTTCGTGAATGAGGTGGAGGTCGATGTAGAGCAGGGCGGGCTCGCCCGGCTTTTCCATGACCACGTGGTTGTTCCAGATTTTCTCGAACAGCGTCTGCGCCGCCATCTAAGCGAGCCTCCGAACTGATGCGAATTGTCTATTATTGGTCATCTGTAGATTTTCAGCAAAGCACGAAAGAACACAGGCTAAAGCCTGTGCTCCTCAGGAGCTCGATGATTTTCCGGGGAGCACAGGCTTTAGCCTGTGAGTCCTGTCTGTTCTTGCGCATTGATCGTGTGCGCATTTAGTCCCTGGTTGCGGCGAGCGCGATTTGCGGGACGCAGAAGCCGATCCTGTCGCCCTCGATTTCGATTCGTAGCGCCTCGACCAGAGCGGGGGATGCGTTCCTGAAGAGGCTCTTCAGTTCCTCGACAGCCGCGGGAGGAGTCTTCATGCGCTGCGTCCAGGCGTCGAAGTCCATCGGTTTGCCGTTCTCGGCGTAGAAATCCAGGTGTTCGGCGAGGATGCGCAGGCCGGCCTCCTGGACCATCGTGCGCCATTCGCTGGGTTTCCAGTTGCGGACGTGCGAGGGGTCGCGCAGCTTCTCGATATAGTTGAACGCGCGATCGAGTTCCGCGTCTTCCGGCGCGCGGCTGTCGATTATGACGACGCGACCGTGGGGCTTCACTACCCGCGCCATCTCGCGGATAGCGGCGCGGAGGTCGGCATAGTGATGGGGGGCCTGGCGCACGGCGACGATATCGAAGGTTGAGTTTGCGAAGGGCAGGTTTTCTGCCGCGCCTTGCCGCGTGACGACGTTGGTCAGTCCGCGCCTGGCGGCATTGCGGGCGGTCTCATCGAGCATTTGCTGCGTCAGGTCGAAGGCGACCACCTCGGCGACGTGCGGCGCGAGCGCAAGGGCGGTGTGGCCGGCTCCGGTGGCGATATCGAGCGCGAGGTCAGTCTCGCGGGGCTGTGCGAGTTCGATGACGCGCCGGAGCAGCATCGGATCGCTGTGACCGACGCTGGTGGTATAGGCGTTGGCGGCTGCGCCGAACTGGGATTGGACGCGCTGGTGGACGTCTTTATCGGGAGCCGATTCCGTTGAGGCTTTCACAGAGCTCTCCTCCGATCGCTTTTGAAGACAGCAGAATCTTGAATCGCGCGAGCTTCGCTTCGCGCTGAAAGATGTCCCTCACCTCGGCACCGAAAGATGGTGCCGTCCTCTCCCTTCAGGGAGAGGTGTAGAGCGCCATCGTTCGAATCTGCTTGTAGCATCACTCCGAACTTTTAGAAAAAACTCACATATCTGTCCAATATCAAATTATGATAGATTGATACTCATTCGATATGGAGCTGAGGCACCTGCGATACTTCGTGGCCGTGGCCGAGGAGCTGCACTTCGGGCGGGCTGCCGAGCGGTTGCATATCGCGCAGCCGCCGCTTAGCCAGCAGATTCGGCAGCTCGAGGACGAATTGGGAGTGCGGTTGTTCGATCGCACCCGGCGGCGCGTGCAGCTTACGGATGCGGGCCGGATGGTCCTGAACGAAGCGCGGCGCACGCTGGCACAGGCTGAGTTGGTGGTCACGACGGCGCGCCGGGCGGCGGAAGGCTCGGCGGGTTTTCTGCGCGTCGGGTTCTCGAGCTCGGCACCGTACACGACTCTGCCCGCGATTCTGCGCGGCTTTCGCGCGCAGTTCCCCGATGTGGTGATGAACCTGTTCGAGCGGAGCACGGAAGAGCAGATCGATCTGTTGGCCTCGGGCGCGATCGATGTCGCGTTCGTGCGACGGCCGGTCGAGAATGCACCCGAGTCGGTGACGATCGAGACGATTCTGCGCGAACCGCTGGTGCTGGCGCTGCCGCAGGACCATGCGTTGCAGCATCGGCGTTCAGTCGACGCGCGCGCGCTGGCCGAAGAATCGTTCATCCTCTTTCCGCGTCATGCTGCGCCGGGATTGTACGATCAAATCGATTCGATCTGCCGGCGCGCGGGCTTCAAACCGAAGGTCGCGCAGGAAGCCGTGCAGATGCAGACCATCGTGAGCCTGGTCTCCGCCGGCCTGGGCGTCGCTATCGTGCCCGCCTCGATTCGCAATCTTCATCGCGAACGCGTGATCTATCTGCCGCTTCGCCCCACCGCGATGACCGAGATGGCGATCGCATACGACCGCAACAATCGGTCCCGCGTCCTCGAATCGTTCTTGCGCGTGGTTTCGAAGCTCTCCGAGCGTTGAGCCGGTTCTCGGCTGCGGCATCCCGCGAATTGTTAAATCTTTGCCCGGAGGGTCCGAAAAGATAGCGACACAATGATTGTTATGCTTCTATGAACGAATCATTACCGATCAGCGAACGTCTGTTAGCTATAACGGGATGTTTGACGATACTTCGATACAAGGTGGCGGCGCCGGCAAAGCGACGGCGAAGGTTGCGTCAAGCGCAATCGCGAAGACGGCAGCCGGCCCAATCGAGTATTTCAGCATCGGTGAGGGTCCCGCGATCCTGGGGATGCACGGCACCCCGGGTGGATTCGACCAGGTCGCACTCATCAGTGCAGCGGTCGGTGCGCGCGGGTTTCGCGTGATCGGATGGTCCCGGCCCGGCTATCTCGGAACGCCGCTGGGAGTGGGACGTACTCCGGCCGAGCAGGCCGATGCGGCCGCGCGGCTGCTCGACACGCTCGGAATTGACAAGGTTTGTATCTATGGGGCTTCGGGTGGGGGTCCGTCAACGTACAACTTTGCCGCGCGGCATCCGGATCGGACCTGGGGATTGGTGACTGAATGCGCGATCAGCAAGCGCTTCGGCGACGACTTGACGCCGATTCAGAAGCTGCTGTTGCGCGCCGCGATGAGCGGTCCCACGACTCCGATCATCGACTGGTTCGCCAACCGCTTTCCGGAAACCCTGGCCCGGCAGATCATCAGCGTGCGGGGCATGCACGATCGCAAGTCCGCCCGCGAACTCGCTTCGGAAGTATGCGCCGACCCGGAGAAGTCCGCGTTTGTCACCGGACTGTTCCAGACGATGAATCCGCTGAGGCTGCGCAAGACCGGGCTCCTGAACGACCTCGCGCAGTTCGAGCGAATCGATCGACTCCCGCTCGATCGGATAAAATGCCCGGCGCTGGTGATCCACGGCACCCACGATTCCGACGTGCGCTTTGAGCACGGAGAGTTCGCGGCGCGTTCGATTGAGCGCGCCGAGTTCCTTCCGGTCGAGGGCGCCACGCACGTGCTGTGGGTAGCGCGGCAGGCCGAAGAGCTGAGCCGCCGGCGGATCGAGTTCCTGAATCGACACGCGCCGAATTAGCCCGCGGCAGATGGGGAGGTGGTCGGGATGGAAGCGGAGAATCAGAAAAATCGCGAGAGCTCTCAAGGCGGCTCCGCCGAAGCATGCGCGATCGAGCCCGGTTCAGTTCCCTGCGATGCGTGCGGGACAGCGATGAAGCCGATGGGGCATTGCAAGTACTGGTGCCTGAGCTGCGGCTTCCTGCGCACCTGCAACGACGTCATCTAGAGGGCGGGATTCGAATCTAGAGCCCGTACGCGTGCTCCATGTATTCGGTCACTTCAGTGTCGTAGCCTTCAATTTTCGGCGGCACCTGTTTGCGTACCTCGGGGATATCTTCTTCGTCCTTGACCGTCACATTGATCCTGATGCCGTCGCTGTTGTCGAGTTCCACGCTGGCGACATTGGGGATTTTCTTCAGCTCTGCTGCGTGCCGTTGGCGAACCTCTTCGGCAGCCTGTAAATCGGGCGGATAGTGTGAAGTCCCTGCAAGCTTCACGAAAGTTGTTGTGTAGCCACTCGGGCTCTTGGTGACCACTCGAATCGTGGCGTGCTGGTCTTCGCCGGTTCTTGGCCAGAAATTGATCTGCTCAAAGCAGCGTTCCGCAGGGGCCAGCTGCTCCGAACAAGGTTGGGCGGGTGGGGGCTGACCAGGCATACTGCCAGCGCGGAATCCCCCGCTGATGCCGACATCGAATCCATCTCGACTGCTTTTGAACTCAATCGTTACGATTTCAGAGGAATGATTGGAGACGATTATCGAGCCGCATGAGGCGCTCTCATCGAATTTCGCCGGTGGGCAAGATCTCCCGTCGATGACATTGTGCGCCGGCTCATTTTTCGCCCACCGCTTATGCCCGGCTTCGTCTTCATAACCGACGTCAACCGAACCTTGCTGCGCAAAGCTGGAAGATGCAAGCGCGACAACCATCGACAGCGCAATGAGTGCAGCTTTGATGCGCACGGCGCCGAGCCTCCCCTTTTCACAGCCAGTTTACGCTTGATGACGCGCTTGTTGAAGACCTACTTAATCCGGCGCGAAGGAGCGATTCTATCGGCCTTCGCGAGGCCGCGGGTGACGGCTTCTTCGCCGAAACGCGATGCGACCGCGTCGAGGGCGCGGTTCAATCGCGTTCGTTTGGATTCATCGATCGCGCGCGGATCGAACAGTCCCGCCTGTGATGAATTCGTGCGCTCGAGGTTGTGCACGTGCACTCCTGCCAGGCGAATCTTGTCGCCGGTGGGGACCTTGTCGAGCAGGCGAATCGCCACCGCGGTGATTTCCGCGCCGTCGTCGGTTGCATGCTCGACCGAGAAGCTTCGCGACAGAACAGGATAGCGGCCCTGGCCGAGCGGGCGCGCGAGTTTGAGCTTCACCGAGATGGTACGAGCTTTCACGTTGTCCGCGCGCAAGCGGCGGGCGATCGCTTCGCCGTGCGCGATCAGGATTCGGCGCAGCTCGTCTGACTTGAGCGCGAGGTCGTTCGCAAAGGTGTTCTCCTCGCCGTAGGACTTGCGCTGCCAATCACCGATGACCGGACGCGAGTCGATGCCGTTGGCGAGGGAATGCAGATGCGGTCCCATCGAACCGAAGGCGCTGCGCAGCTCGGACACATCACGCCGGGCCAGGTCGCCGACGGTGTGGATTCCGAACTCATTAAGGCGTGCGAGCGTGACCCGGCCGACGCCCCAGATGCGCTCCACCGGCAGTCCCTGAAGAAACGGCACGACGTGGTCGGGCCCGATGCTCAGCAAGCCGTCGGGCTTGGACATGTCGGAGAGGATCTTCGCGGCCATCTTGATGGGCGCGACGCCCACCGAAACCACCAGTCCGGTTTCCTCGGTCACTCGGCGCTTGAGCGCACGGGCGGCATCGAGGGCGGAGCCGTGGACCCGTTCCGTGCCAGTGAGATCGATGAAGGCCTCGTCGAGCGAGAGCGGTTCGACGATGGGGCTGAATTCCTCGAACACGCGGCGCACGATTTTGGAGATCTCGCCGTAACGATGCATCCGGCCCGGGACGAAGATGCCCTGCGGGCAGAGCTTGCGCGCCTGCATCGAGGGCATCGCGGAGCGCACCCCGAACTTCCGCGCTTCGTAGGAAGCGGAAGTGACGACGCCGCGCGCGCTTTTGCCGCCGACTATAACCGGCAGGCCGCGCAACGCAGGGTTATCGAGCTGCTCGACCGACGCATAGAAGGCATCCATGTCGGCGTGCGCGATGACGCGGGGCCATTTCGATTCGGCGGCGTTCTCGCGATGCTCGAACGAGCCCATCGCGGTTCACTCGGGGCGGCTGGCTTGATCGAGAATGGTTTGGGCGGCTTGCTCGCCGCTGCGGATGCAATCGGGGATACCGACGCCGCGATACGCGGCACCGGCCAGGACGAAGCGCGGCAGGCGGGCGGCGGCACGCTCGATTTCGGCAACCCGGTCGAGATGGCCGACCTCGTATTGCGGCATCGAGTCGGGCCATCGCTGGACTTCGACGATTCCTGGAGCCGCAGTCACGCCGAGCAGCGCGCGGAACTCGTCTCGCACGGCGGTGACGATCGCATCATCGGGAAGGGAGTTCATGTCGTTCTGGAGGACTCCACCGACGAACGCGCGAGCGAGGATCGTGCCCGCGGGGGCGCGGCCCTCGAACTTGAGGCTGGAGAAGCTGCCGGCGATGATTTTGCGATGCTCGATGATCGGCACTACGAAGCCGAAGGCGTTGGGCGATTTGGGAAAGTCGCTTTCGCGAAAGGTCAGGTTCACCGTCGCGGCGGATGCGTAGGAAGCCTTGCCGAGCGCTTGAGCAAGCGCGGCGTCGGTCGATTTGAGAAACCGAGCGGCGGCGAAGGCGGGGGCGGCACAGATGATCGCATCGGTATCGAATCGATTGCCGTCCGCGAGTGCGACAGTCCAACCATCGTCGTGCCTTGAGACGTCGCAGACGTCCGCACCGAAGCGCAACGATTTGGAGACTCGCGCCGCCAACGCATCGACGAGCGAGCCCATCCCGGTGCGCATCGACAGGAAGAGGCTCCAGCGCGCGCCGCTGGTGCCGGCGGTCTTTAGGGTGCGCGCCTTCTCGGCTTCCTGGAGACCGTGGATCAGGCTGCCATAGCGACGCTCCATCTCGACAAAGCGCGGCATCGTGGCGGCCATGCTCAGCCGCTCGGGGTCGGCGGTGTAGATTCCGCCCGCCAGCGGTTGCGCAACGCGATCGAGCACCTCGCGCCCGAGGCGGCGGGTCACGAATGCGGCGAGCGATTCATCGCCCGCGTCGATACGCGGCGCGACGGAAGGTTCCATCGCGATCCGGCGCTTGCCCTCCTCGGAGAAGATAGAGCTCTTCATCACCGGTTCGAGATGCGTCGGCGCGAGGAGAGAGAAGCCCTCGGGGATCTCGACGAGCTTGCCGTCGTGGACCACGTAGGTGCGGCGGAACTGTTCGCGGGTGGGGATGAGGTCGTTTTCGAGGCCTAATCGGCGCGCGAGATCGGCAGCGGCAGGCTTTTCGGTCAGAAAGGAATCCGCGCCGGTCTCCATCGTGAATCCATCGCGGCGCACGGTTTTGAGAGGGCCGCCGGCGCGCGCGCCGCGCTCGAGGATCGTGACCTCGATGGGCCGTGCGCGCGCGGCCGCGAGTTCGCCGATGCGATGGGCGGCAGCGAGGCCGGTGATGCCCGCGCCGATGATTACGATGCGCTTCATCTGCGATGGGATTTTGCTCCCTGTGCGAGATTGTGGAAAGGACGCAGGGTGGAAGCCTGTGCCACTCAGTTGAGGGCGTGGAAGGAGGCTTTGATTCCTCTGTCGCTGATCCGGGATTCCTCGCGGAGTTTCTCGACGCGCGCTCCGCGCGCATCATCCGCGGGAATGACAAATGAGACTTCCTGGTGGCGCAGGCTTAGCCTGCGTCTTTTTGCTCGCCAGGATTTTGTCGCGCGACAGGAATCGCCCTTCTTCGCGGCCGGGACGCCCGCGCTACTGAGATGGGGCTATGCTTCCGCGGGGGCGCCGTTGGTTGATTTGCGGGGGGCGTTGGCGCGCACGAGATCCTGGCTGATCTCGGGAGTCCAGTTGTCGGGTTGATCGGCCCACAGGTCGCGAAGATGCGGTGCGACTTCGAGTCCAAACAGGCGCGTGTTCTCCGCGCCGACATCTTCGGGCAGGTTGCCCATGTGCGGGGTCGCGATTAGCTGGCCGACGCGCAGGTCTTTGATCAACTCGCGCAGGCGCTGACGGACGCGCGCCGGCGTGCCGGCAATGATGTAACCCTTTTCGTCGTACTCCCAGAAGCTCATCTCGCCGCGGCCCGCGCGTACGCGATCTTCGGCGGTAAGCTTGCTTTGCCCGATCTTGAGCTGATCGCCCTGCGACTTCATCGAGCGCACGGTCGTGTAGCCGGGTGGATTCAGGAAGCCCTGCGCAGGGGCGGCATTGCGATGGAAGTAGCGCACGGCCTCGTAATACTGCTTCTCGGCTTCCGCATCGGTGTTGGCGAGACACACCATCTGCGTGAACGCCATCCGATGCGGGTTCATCGTGCCGCCGCGCTTGTCGACGTATTCCCAGAACGCATCGACCAGCGGTTTCGACGAATACAGTCCCGAGAAGGAGAGGTGGCCGTAGCAATATTCATTATCGATAACGAGATCCCAGGTCTCGACGCTGCCGCCCCCGCCGGGCACCCAGATGGGTAGCCGCTTCTGAATCGGGCGCGGCCAGATATTCACATAGCGCAGTTGCGTGTACTTGCCGTTGAATGCGAACGGCTCGGGCTCGGACCACGCGCGCAGGATGAGGCGGCGCGCTTCGTCGAAGCGCTCGCGCATTTCGACGGGAGTCATGCCGTACGCGAAGGTGGAGTCCATCGGGGTGCCGAGCACGAAGCCCGCGGCGAGCCGTCCGCCGGAAAGGCAATCGAGGTAGGCATACTCTTCCGCGACGCGAGTGGGAGGATTGTAGAGCGCGAGTGAATTGCCGACGACGGTGATGGCGGCGTTCTTGGTCGATGACGCGAGGCTGGCGGCGAGCAGATTGGGAGAGGGCGTGACGGCGAGCGGAGTCTGATGATGCTCGTTGACGGTGAGGCCATCGAAGCCGACCTGGTCCGCGAGCTGCATCAGGCGGATGAACATCCGGTACATCTCGCCGGCCTTGCGGCCATCGATGAGATGCGCGGGTGGAGTGACCCACGCGGACTTGTAGCGCTCCCTGAAATCGGCGGGGAGGTGCGGGTAGGTGACTTCGGCGAACCAGTGGAATTTCATGGGATCTTCCTTTCAGCGCACATACCGATCGTTCAGGGTTGCGGGGAGTGTAGCACGCCTGCCGGAGTGGCTGTGAGAGGTTGATGAAGAACAGAATTCCTTAATCGCGCGGGCTTCGCCTCGCGCCGAATAAGGTCCCTCACCAGGCGCCGAAAGATGGCGCCGTTCTCTCCCCTCGGGGAGAGGTGTTAGGAGAGGGACTTCAGTTGCTGCGATAGGCGAGCAGGCGCGGGATGTCGAAATTGAACATCTTTGCGGCGTTCAGGCCCAGGATCTTTGCGCGTTCGGTCTCGCTGAGATGTCCCATCTGGCGTTCGATTGCTTCCGCCGAGTGCGGCCAGGAGCCCTCGTGATGCGGGTAGTCGTTGGACCACAGGAAGTTGTCGACGAGATCGAATTGCTTTGCCAATCCCAGACCCGCGCGGTCTTCCTGGAATGCGACTGCGCCGTGCGCGCGGAAATATTCGCTAGGGAGCATCTTGAGCTTGGGGTACGCCCACATGTGATGCTTGATGTAGCCCTCGTCCATCGCATCCAGCGCCCACGGCACCCATCCGATGCCGCTTTCGATCGCCGCGAACTTGAGCTTCGGGAAACGTTCCAGCACCCCCGAGGAGCACAACGCCGAGACCGGCTCGATCGCCTGCACCAGGGCGTGCGCCACGTAGTTCATCACGGCGCCGCCTTCCTTGCTTGCGCCGCGTGGGTCGCGGCCGGTGCCGATGTGAAAGGTGACGGGAATGCCCGCTTCTTCGATCAACGCCCACATGGGGTCGTAAACAGTCATGTTGTAGTTCGGGTCGCGCGCATCCTGGGAGTTGAACACGGGCTTGCACGGGAGGCAGAGGCCGCGAAAGCCGAGTTTTGCGACGCGATCGATCTCCTTGATCGATCCCTCGATGTCCGCAGTCGCCAGGCATGCCATCGGCGACATGCGATCGTTGTAAGGCCCGAAAGTCTCCCACGCCCAATCGTTCCACACGCGGCATTGCGCCTGCGCGAACTCCGCATCGCGGGTGGCCCACATGAAGAGTCCCTTGTTGGGGAAGATGATCTCGGCATCGACACCGTCGCGACGCCGGTCGGCCAGCCGCGCCTCGATGTCAACGCCGGCGCGATTGCGTTCCAGGTCTTCGCCCTCGAAGATGCTGTCCTGCAGGCGGGTGCGCCGGAGCGCATCGATCACAACCCACTTCACGCCGTCCTTGTCGATTTCGATCTTCGGCAGGCGGCTCTTGTACTTGTCATCGAGACGCTCGGCCCAGAGGTTGCCAGGTTCGTTGGCGTGGCAATCGGCCGAGATCATCAGGAAGCGATTCGGGTCGCCGGGGCGTACGGTGCGGTTCCATCCCGCGTGTCCCGGAGTTCTGAGGCGCCATCGATTGGGAGCGTCGATCGTCTGTTCCATTGCTGTCCCCCTCCATAGCCAGGTGGGTTGCTGCTCTTACTTATCACTCTATCGTGGACTCTCATCAACCGGCAGGGCATGGTGGGGGCGGGCACTCACGCCCCGTCGATTTCAAAAGCGAGGGACACATCATGATCGTCGTACATCACCTGAACGATTCCCGATCGCAGCGGATTCTGTGGCTGCTCGAAGAGCTCGCGCTGCCGTACGAGATTAAGCGCTACCAGCGCAACGCCGAGACTCGTCTTGCGCCGCCGGAGCTGAAGGCGGTGCATCCGCTCGGCAAATCGCCGGTGGTGACGGACAACGGCCGCACCATCATCGAGTCAGGCGCGATCGTCGATTACATCATCCGGCGTCACGGCGGCGGGCGGCTGGCACCGCCGGCGGACAGCCCGGCTTACGATGAGTATGTACAGTGGCTGCACTATTCCGAAGGCTCCGCGATGTTGCCGCTGATGCTCAACCTGTACGTGTCGCGGCTGGGCGAGGCGGGGGCACCGCTGCGTCCGCGAATCGAGAGCGAGATTGCGAACCATCTTGGGTACATCAACGGCGCGCTCAAAGGTAAGCAATTCCTGGTGGGAAATTCGCTCACCGGCGCCGATGTACAGATGAGTTTCGTGGGCGAGGTAGCGGGGGCATTCGGAGTGCGTGCTGCGTATCCGGAGATCGATGCCTGGATCAAGCGGCTGCACGAGCGGCCCGCATACAAGAAGGCGTTGGAGAAGGGCGGGGCATACGCGTACGGGAATTGAGCCCCTCACCCGCTGAAGAACTTGCAGGCAAGTTCTTCAGCGACCTCTCCTGATGTGCGACCAGGTTGCGGACGCGGGAGAGGAAATTTCGAACAGGAGCTTTTGGGACGAGTCAGCGTCTCAGGTGAACGCGGACGATGTCCGACATCATGGCGATGAACTCGGGATGATCGCTGACGGTCGCGGCGCGTTCCATGCGTACTTCTGATTCGCGTGCTACTCGCGCCGCTTCTACGTCGAGGTCGTACAGCACCTCGACGTGATCGCACAGGAAGCCGATTGGGACGACGATCGCGATCGATCCCTTCTTGAGGTTCTGCAGTGCGGCGCAGATGTCGGGTTCGAGCCAGGGATCGCGCGGGCTTCCGCTGCGGCTTTGAAAAGCGAGCGTCCATGACTTGATATCGACCTGCGCCGCGACCATCCGGCAAGACTCGGTTAGCTGGTCGACGTACGGAGCATCGGCAGCCATCGCCACCGGGATGCTGTGGGCGGTAAAGATGAGTCGCGCGCGGCTGCGTTCGGCGGACTCGATACGCGCGAGCGCTTCGGTTACGCGCGCGGCGACGGCGGCGATGAAACGCGGATGCGCGTGCCACGGCTCGGGATATTCCACCTCGGGCGCGCGCGGACCCATCGCCTCACGCGCGGCGCGCACGACGGCCTGGTAACGCTCCCAACTCGCCTCGCTACGAAAGGCGGCCATGATGAACGCGAGCGCGCGGCGCGCGCCCGCGCGCTCGAGCGCCACCATCGCGTCAACGATGTACGGCTCCCAGTTGCGCATCCCGACTTCGATGGGAACGGTGATACCGCGGTGCGATAGATCGGCGCGCAGCGCGTCGGTTTGTCGCAGAGTCAGTTCGTTGTAAGGCGATCGACCGCCAATGTTCTCGTAGTGGCGGACGACTTCTTCGTAGCGTTCGCGCGGGACCGGCCGGCCGCGCAGCACGTTGTCGAGAAAGGGCCGAATCTCTTCGGGGCGGGTAGGTCCCCCGAAGCCGACGACCAGCACCGAGTCGCATTGCCCGCCGACCGACGCCACCGCGCGACTATCTCCGGCTCATTTCATGGACGGCATCGACCAGCGCGATCACATGATCGACGGGGGTTTCGGGCAGGATGCCGTGACCGAGGTTGAAGATATGGCCGGGGCGGCCGGCGGCTTTATCGAGAATCGCGCGAGCGCGCGAACGAATTTCGGGGACATCGGCAAACAGCGCGATCGGATCGAGGTTGCCCTGCACCGCGACGTCATGGCCGAGACGCTGCCAAGCTTCCGCCAGATCGACGCGCCAATCGAGCCCGATCACGTCGCCACCCGCCTCGCGCATCAGCTCGAGCAGATTTCCGGTGACGGTGCCGAAGTGAATGACGGGAACTCCCGGCTTGACCTTCGAAATCAGCGTTGCGGCGTGCGGCAGCACGAAGCGGCGGTAATCATCGGGGCCGAGGCTGCCGACCCAGCTATCGAAGAGCTGCACCGCGCTCGCACCCGCATCGACCTGCATGTTGAGGTAGTCCGCAGTGAATCGTACCAGCAGCTCCATCAGCCGATGCCAGGTTTCCGGCTCGGTGTACATCAGGGTCTTCGTTGTTTGATACTGCCGCGACGAGCCGCCCTCGATCAGGTACGACGCGAGCGTGAAGGGCGCGCCGGCGAAGCCGATGATGGGAGTCTTGCTGCCGATCGCGCGGTCGACCAGCTTGATCGACTCGCCGACGAACGCGAGCGCGCTCACGTCAATGTCGGGAATGCGAGCGAGGTCCGCGGATGAACGGACTGGCCGATCGACGATCGGGCCGTCGCCTTTTTCGTAGTGCAGCCCGACCTGCATCGGGATGAGAGGCAGCAGGATGTCAGCGAAGATGATCGCCGCATCGACGCCCAGGCGCTCGACTGCAGTGACGGTTACCTCGGCGGCCAGCTCGGAGCGCGTGCACAATTCGAGAAAATCATGCTGGTCGCGTACGCGCCGATATTCAGGCATATAGCGGCCGGCCTGGCGCATCAGCCATATGGGAGTGTAGTCGGCCGACTCGCGGCGGCACGCCTTCAGAAACGGATGGTTCCAGAGGTGAGGGCGCGGCGCGTCAGCACGATCGATCGCCGGACGGGGTGACGCCGTACCCACGCTGATCGCAGCAGAGGAACGCTTCGCGGCCAGGATTGCTCCAGCGCGAGCAGCCGCCTCCTTTACAAGATGTCCGAGCTTGGAATGATTCGGTTCGAGGTCTGCCGGGAGTCCGCGCGAGCGCAACTCCCGAGAGCAGACCGGACCGACGGAACCGATCACCATCGAGGCGAGCCCGCGCCTGACCGCATCGCCGATGCCTTCCGCTTCCGCCACCTGCATCACGTTGGTGACCTGGTTGGAGCTGGTGAACAGGGCGACATCGGCGTCGCCCGCGGCGATCGCGCGGAGGGCATCGTTGAGCGGACCGCGATCGGTCGGGAGGGTCCATCGATATACCGGCACGATCATCACGTCCGCGCCGCGCGCTTCGAGCGCGGACACCAGGTCGCGATTGGAGACGCCGTACTCCTGGAGGGCCACGCGCTTGCCGCGCAAATCTCCATGCGCAGTCAGAGCGCCGAGCAGTTCTTTCCAGGTGTTCGGCTCGGGTGCTTCGAGAGAGGCCGCCAGGCCGAGATCGCGCAGAGCGGCGAGCGGCTTGGGACCGCGCACCACCGTGACGACGCGTCCGAGGGCAGCGATCAGCGCGGCGCGCTGGTGGCGCGTCTCCATCACCTGGAACAGCGCGCGCACACCGACACCGGTGAGGAAAATCGCGATATCGATTTGGCCGGCGAGCAGCCGATCCGCGAATTCCAGCGCCGCCGGGTTGTCGCCGAGTGGAACCTCCCGCATCGCGGGTGCGACGATCGCGCGGCCGCCGTTGCGCTCGATCAGGCGGGCGGTCTCGGCCGCCATCCGGCTTTCGAACGCGACGACGCGCAGGCCGCTAAAATTCAGCTGGTTCCGCGCGGCGTCAGTATCGGTCAGCGCGCTCATCGCATTAATCTTGCCTTCGCCACTTGGGCGAAGTCTATGCCCCACTCGATGCAGATTGTACTTTGCGCCCGTTTGGGCCGGTGTGTTAGCCGTAATCGGAACCTGATGCAGCACCCTCATCCGCGCGTCACGCCGGCTTCAGACAAAGAAGCAGCCGCCGCGCCGCTTGCCCTCTAGCGCAAGGGGGCGGGCGAGGGAGACTGCATCCGGCATCTCCAGGGGAGGCAACCATGAAACCACGATATCTCTTCCCGTCCGGCGCACTGCTGCTTGCGGCTTGCGCGTTCGCGATCAACGCGCATGCGCTGAATCCGCCGCTGCAGGCGGTGGTGATGCAGACCGCGCCGATCCCGGAATCGCAGGTGCCGGAGAATGACAAGGAGGCGGTCAACGCTGCCGAACGCCCTGCAGAAGACAAGGCGCTCGATGCGGGCCGGCAGCCGGAGCAGTGGCTCGCGTTCTTCGGCGTCAAGCCGGGGATGAAAGTCGCGGACCTGGTCGCGGGGGGAGGCTACACCACCGAGCTGCTTTCGCGCGCGGTCGGTCCGACCGGCACGGTGTACTCGGAGAACGGCCCGTTCCCCGAGAGGATGAAGAAGGTCGGCGAAACGTGGCAAGCGCGGCTCAAGGAACCGGCGTTGAAAAACGTGGTCGAAGTCGACAAGTGGGTCGATGCGCCCGACCTGTTCCCGGCGGGCTCGCTCGACGTGGTGATCATAAATCTTAACTATCACGACCTCGTGTGGCTGAAGGCGGACCGCGCCAGGATGAATGCGTCGGTTTTCGCGGCGCTCAAGCCGGGCGGGGTTTACGGCATCGTCGATCACAGCGCCAAGCCGGGGAGCGGCGCGCAGGATGCACAGACGCTGCATCGTATCGACGAGCAGTTTGTGATCAACGAAGTCCAACAGGCGGGGTTCAAGCTGGTGGCGGAATCTACCGCCCTGCGGCATCCCGAAGACGATCGGACCTGGAACGTCTTCAAGCATCGCGGGGAGACGGACCGGTTTATTCTGAAATTCGTAAAGCCTGCAAGCTGAGGCATCAAATGAAGACCGGACTATTTGCGCTGGGAATTGGAAGCGGGACGCAGCCCGGAATTGTCCGGACCACCGCGCAGCATGCGGAGCGGGCAGGTTTTTCAACGCTGTGGGTGGGAGAGCATGTCGTGCTCTTCGATCGGCATGATTCGAAATATCCGTATTCGGCGGAGGGCAACTTTCCGTTGCCGGCCGATGCGGACTGGCTCGATCCGTTTATCACGCTGACATTTGCCGCGGCGGTCACCGACAAGATTCGATTGGCGACGGGCATCTGCCTGGTGCCGGAGCATAATCCACTGGTTCTCGCCAAAGAGATCGCGTCCCTGGATCGTCTCGCGGGCGGCAGGTTTGCGCTCGGCGTCGGCGTGGGATGGTCAGCCGAAGAATTCGCGGCAATCGGGATACCGTTCGAGCGGCGGGCGCAGCGCACGCGTGAATATATAGAGGTGATGCGCCGGCTGTGGGGCGAGGAGGTGACGAGCTTTCACGGCGAGTTCGTCAATTTCGACAACGCGCGCGCGTATCCCAAGCCATCGCGAGGCGGCAAACTGCCGGTGCTGTTCGGGGGAGAAAGCGGGCCGGCGTTGAAACGCGTCGCGGACGTTGGGAACGGATGGTTCGGGTTCAATCTCGATGCGGCGGAAGCGAAAGAGAAGATCGGAAAGCTGCGTTCGATGTTGCAGGAGCGGAAGAGGGACCCGAAAGACGTGGAGGTCGTGGTCGCGCCTTACCTGAAGCGAATCACCGTGGATGATCTGAAGCGCTACCGCGATGCGGGCGTGGATGAGCTGGTATTCGTCACGAATCCGCCGGCGGATGAGGCGAAGATCCCGGCGTGGATCGACAAGATGGCGACGGACTGGGTGCAGCCTGCCGCGAAGGTCGGGTAGGAATTGGTGGCGCGGGCAAGGATGCCCGCGGATCGTCGGCAGGCCCGGCGGCCTGCGCCACTATTTTCTCAGACAGCAGAAGGTACAGGCTGGAAGCCCGTGGCACTCAGGAAGTCGCCTTTAGCGAGATCCCGAATTGCTCGGCGGCGTTGGTGCCGAACATCTTGGCGAGCAGCGATTCTTCCACCCGGGCTGCAGTCATCATCTCGATCGCGTCGGTGGCGCTGGTCGTGTCGTGCTGCGGGTAGCGCGAGCCCCACACGATTTTTTCGGCGAAGTCGTGCGGCAGTTTCTGGATCAGCCGCTCTTCCGCATCGAAGCCGAGCATCACTTTGCCTTCTTCCCACATCTCCTCGACGTCGGTGCGGACAGGATAGTGATGGAGCAGCGGGATGGTGCGGGTTGACGCTTCCATCTTCTCGAGCACTTCTTCCATCCACGATGCCTTCCCGTGCGCGACCACCACCTTCATGTTCGGATAGCGCTGCATCACGGTGAAGCCGATGAGCGTCGATGCGACGAACATGTGATTGTCGAGCCAGTGCGAGATGATCGGCGCGATCGGGTGCCCCAGCGGAGGCGCCGCCGTGAAAGTGAACATCGTGGATGCGCCGCCGCCTGCGCCCGGACCGCCGCCCGCGCTCATGATTCCCGAGAACTGGTTGAGGCGGCTTTTCACTTTTTCGGTGAATGGTCCGTGCGAGGTCCATTCGGGATTCCAGAGTCCCGCGCAGGAATGAACTGCCGCGGTCGTGCCGAGCTTTTCCAGCTCCGCCCAGATTGGATCGTAAACCGGATGGGTGAAGTAGTGCCCTTCGAGAAACATCGGGCGGATGAATGCGCCGCGGAATGACGGAATCTTCGATACGCGGCGCAGTTCCTCGATGGCGTAGTCGATGTTCTGCAACGGAACCATCGCGGTCGCGAACAGACGGTCGGGAGCAACCTTGCAGAAGTCGGCGATCCAGTTGTTGTACGCGCGCGCCAGCGCATAGGCGACTTCGGGATCTTCGACGAGATGAAAGCCCTCAGCGAACCAGGTCGGGTAGAGCAGGGCCTGATCGACGCCCATCGCATCCATGTCCTTGAGGCGGGCCTGGGGATTCGATGCGCCTTCATTCATTGGATGGCGGCGATTCGGATCGAGCTCGCCGACCTTGTCCCAGGTCATCCCGGGGCGCCAGATGGCGTGACGCGGGATGTTGGAGTTCATGGTGTCGCGAAAGATCTTGCCGTTAACCTTGAGGTAGCCGCCGTGGGCGCCTTCTTCGCGCCACAGGGCGTGCTTGCCGAGCGTTCGATATTCGGGCTCGAGGTATTTTTCCCAAACTTCGCGCGGTTCGACGACGTGCGAGTCGCTGTCGAATACCGGAAATGGCTTCTTGCTCATGATCGATTCTCCGCTGACCCTCACCCGCGACGCGATTTCCTTGAAATCGCGTCGCTGCCCTCTCCCAGCTTGCGTCCGCGGCAATGCCGCGAACGCGGGAGAGGGTCTTTCTCTCTATCGGCGCAGGGCGGCTTCGGGACGCAGGGACTGCTTTACCTCTTCGTCGGTTGGCCACCAATCCGGGCGTTGGATCTCTGTTACGCGATCGCCGATAAAACTCTTGGGCGGATCGATGCGATACATCTTGCGGGCGTTGCCGCCGAGGAACTTCGCCTGGTAGGGCTCGGGCAGCTCGCACTTGCGCATCGTCTCGATCGCGCGCCACGCATCGTCGCCATCGTGGTGATAAACGTCCGAGGACCATGCCAGGATGTCCTGGTAAAATTCCGGGAAACGTGACGGCGGGGCTTCATCGCCCTCGAACCCGGTCACGCAATGGGCGAAGAACGTCTCGCTGGGCAAGCGCTTCAGGGGCGGCAGCTTCCGATCGTTGCGATAGAGCTTGTATGCCTTGTCGCATTCGTCGAGCACGAAGCTGAGCCACGTTGACGATGCCTCAAACACGGCGGCGCGCAGCTTGGGGAAGCGCTCGAAGAATCCCGACATCAGGACCATCGTGACCCACAGCGATGCTTCCGCCTGGAAGTCCTGCACGTTGATGAGGAAAGTGTGCGGCAGCGCGGCCGAGGTGGCGCTGAGCCCGATCAATTCCGCGCCTGAATACTGCTCGGTGTATCCCGGCGGCTTCAGTAGCCCGAGCGCGGGAAACGGGTGCATCCCGTACACGACACCGGTCTCTTCCATCGCGCGCCACACGCGCGCGTACTTGGGCTGGATGGGGTAATTGCCCATCGCATCGATGGGCCGGACCAGCCCGACGCGGCATCCCTTGTCCGCGACGCGATAAATTTCATCTTCCGCGAATTTCGGATCCTGCATCGGGAGGAGCGCGGCGAAGAACAAGCGCTCGGGATTTTCCTGGCAATACTCGTGGGCCCAATCGTTGTACGCCTTGCACATCGCGCGTGCGCCCATCGAGTTGGCGATCCATGGGTACGTGTCGATATCGCTGGGAATGATCATCACCTGGTCGATTCCCTGGACATCCATGTCCTTGAGGCGCGCCTTGGGTTCATATGCGCCCTTGTGATCTATATAGTCGGCCTGCTCCGCGGTGAGCGCCGTTTTGGGATCGAGATTGCGCACGTTGATGGCGCGCTGGATGTCGTGCTTGAGGCCGGGTCCTGCGAGAGACAGCACGTTCACCATGCCGGGCGAGCCGTGGATTCGCTGCGAGCCGAGTCCGGAATTGGCGACGCCGTTGACCACGAGCTGCTTCGATTCCTTGTCGAACCAGATGCTCTGCTTCAAGGCTTCGTATTCGTCGTGGGTAAGCCAATCCCTGGCGCGGTCCCAGAGCCAGGGCGGCTCGGCCACGTGCGCATCGCAGTCAAAGGTCGGGAAGTTCTTGGTCATTGGTGCAAATTTCTGAACCGGCATTGCTGCACCCTCCAAATTGCTAGTGCTGAGGATTCGTATCCTACTCCGTTTCGAGCCAAACGTCTGGCAGGGCATTCACGCCGTTGCGGGCGAAGATCGCATCGATCTCCTTCATGTCGGCATCGGAGATGTTCCATCCGACCGCGCCGATGTTGTCATTCACTTCGCGTTCGTTGCGGCATCCGACCAGCGCCGTGCTGATGACGGGATTCGAGAGCGTCCAGCGCAACGCGAACTGCGGCAGGGTCTTCTTGTAGCGCTGCGCCATGCCCTTCAATTCCTCGACCGCGCGCAGGTTCTTGAGGAAATGATCGGGGCCGAAGAGATGTTGGAACAGGTTGATGTTGCCGAGCTTGCCGCGGCGCGCGCGCCAGTCATCCTTGCCGAAATCCATCTCTTCGCTCATCGTGCCGGTGAGAACTCCGTACGCGAGCGACCCGTACGCCATCACGCCGACCCTGTGTTCGCGGCAATACGGGAAAATTTCCTTCTGCATGCGGCGATCGAACATGTTCCAGCAATACTGGACCACGTCGACGCGGCGCGCCTTCATGCATGCCTCGATTTCATGAAGCTTGAAATTGGAAAGGCCGACCGCGCGTACCTTGCCTTGCTTTACGAGGTCGTCGAGTGCGCGCATCGGCTCCTCGAACGGGATGTTTCGATCGGGCCAGTGGATGAGGTAGACGTCGACGTAGTCGGTGTTGAGCGCCTTGAGGCTCTTCTCGATCGATTCCATCACGCGTTTGCGCGAGCTGTCGCGATAGTTCGGCGCATCGGGATAGCCGATGCCGAACTTGGTGGTGATGACTGCTTCCTTGCGGCGCGCGCCGAGCGCCTTGGCGAGCGATTTCTCCGATGCGCCGAAGCCGTAGGCCTCGGCGGTGTCGAAGCTGTTGATGCCCTGGTCGAGGGCGTGGCCGACGGCCTTGATGAAATCGGTCTCCTCGATACTTCCGTAGCCGCCGCCGATTTCCCAGCATCCGAATCCCACCGCGGAGATTTTGATGCCGGTCTGTCCGAAGTCTCTGTATTCCATGTGACCCCTCATCCGGCGCGCCACGCGCCACTTGATCAGTCGAACATCAGGACGGTGCGGGCGACTTCGCCCTTCTTCATCGTTTCGAAAGCTTCGTTGACGTTCTCGAGTCGCGCGCGCTTGCTGACCATGTCATCGAGGTTGAGGCGGCCCTGGAGGTAGAAATCGATATAGCGCGGCATGTCGATGCGGAAACGGTTGCTGCCCATGTTGGAGCCCTGGATTTTGCGCTCGCTCAACAGCTTGGGGCCGTCGATTTCGACTTTCTGCCCGACCGGAATCATACCGATAATGGTCGCCGTACCACCCGGGCGCAGCGCGTCGTAGCATTGCTCGGCAAGGACCTTGAGGCCGACGGCCTCGAAGGAGTAGTCGACGCCCCCATCAGTCATCGCGCGAATCGCTTTGACGGGATTGGTGCTGGAAGCATCGATAGTGTCGGTCGCGCCGAACCGCCTGGCCATCGCGAGCTTGTTCTCGAATTGATCGACCGCGATGATCTTGCGCGCGCCGGCGATGCGAGCGCCCTGGATCGCGGAAATGCCGACGCCGCCGCATCCGAAGACCGCCACCGTGGAGCCGGGCTCGATGCGCGCGGTGTTCAGCACCGCGCCGACGCCCGTGGTGACACCGCATCCGATGAGCGCGGCGCGATCGAGCGGAATATCGTTGCCGATTTTCACCAGTGCATTCTCGTGCAGCAGCATCTTCTCGGCGTAGGTGGCGAGATCGGCGAACTGGGTGAGAGCCGTTCCATTGAAGGCGAGCCGCGGCTTGTCGTCCCTGGGGCGAGTCGTGGCCGCGCGATTGGAGCATCGGTTCGGATGGCCCGACATGCAGTCTTCGCAGTACCCGCAGAACATCGAGGTACACGCGATCACATGATCGCCGGGCTTCAGATATGTGACTGCCGAGCCGACTTTCTCAACGATGCCGGCGGCCTCGTGCCCGAGCACCGCGGGAGCATGGAGGGGATACAAACCCTCGACGAAATGCAGATCGCTGTGGCAGACGCCGGTGGCGACGGTGCGCACGAGGACCTCGTGTTCGCGGGGCTCATCGATGTCGACGTTTTCGATCTTGAGCGGCTGCTTGGGACCATGGAACACGGCAGCTTTCATGTGGGGCACTCCTCAAGCCAGGCCATTAACTGATTTTCCTCTACGCCTACTTCCCGCCAGTTGTCCAATGGACAAAAGACTCAATAAAGCGACGGTCACCGACCCGGCGATGTGCGGGCGCATCTTTTCCCGCGTCATCAATGACCAGGTCTACTTGCGCGGTGACGAGGTACGAACGCGATTCGGGCGGAGCACGCTTCGGAGGAGCTGATCGGTGACCTGGTCGATGATGAACCGTGGTTTCCATCGGCCGCCCGCGCGATACCAGTTCGCGACCGTGAAGGCGGCGCGCAGGATCACGAAGGTCATCAGCTTGGGATCGCCGGGGACGAAGATGCGCCGGGCAACTCCTGCCCGCAGGATCGCGGTGAAGGTCCGCTCGTAACGGCGGCCCGCGGTCCGGATGCGGTTACGATTTTCCGGACTCAACGAAACCGGGTCGGTCAACAGTGGCTCGTAGCGTTCTTCTTCGTTGAGGATGCGACCGACCACGCTCGAGATCGCTTTACGCAGAGCCTGCTCGGGATCGGTATCAATCAGGGGAATGACAGGGGCGAGGCGTTCAAACGCGCGGTTCACCGCGTCGACCCGGATCTCGGTGAAGATTTCTTCCTTGCTGCGGAAGTAGTGGTAGATGTGGCCCTTGGCCAGGCCGCATTCGCGCGCGATCTGATCCATGTTGGTGGCATCGAAGCCCGCGCGCGCGAACGCCCGTGCCGCGCCGGTGAGGATTTCCCGGCGGCGTTCTTCGGCTTTGGCGAGATTACGGATGCGATGGCCGCGCACGCCTACCGTGGCGCGCGCGGCGGCATCGATCGATTCCGGTTTGGGTTGTCGCGAGGCCATCGTCTCGTGCTTGACTCAAAACGCTTGTTTTAGAATAGTCATTCTAAGAGTCATCGACAATCCTGCTCAAGCGGCGGCAATTTTGCGCATTCGCTTTTGAAGACCACCATGTCCCCGTCAGGTGCATCGGTTCCACTGCACGCAGGTCTGACCTTGCGCGCGGAGCAATCGAAAAGCCGTGGATGCGCGAGGCCCCGGCGATGGCATCGTGGTTGCTCATACGGGACTTCAATCATCGGCGATTGAATCGGAGCATCAGCAATGAATCGAACCTATGTAGTCACAGGCGCGGCGTCCGGCATCGGGGCCGCGACCGCGGCGTATCTTCGGGGACGGGGCGGGCGCGTGATTGCGTGCGACCTGCGCGATGGTGATGTCGCCGCGGACCTTGCGACCGCGGACGGACGCTCCGCGCTGGTTGCGGGCGTGACGCGACTGTCGGGAGGCAAGATCGACGGCATCGTCGCGAATGCGGGCGGTGGGCCGCCGCCGACCAGTCTGGCGCTCAACTTCTTCGGCGCCGTCGCAACCCTCGACGGGTTGCGGCCGCTGCTGAAAGACAGTCCCGCGCCGCGGGCGGTCGCGGTGTCATCGATCGCGTCGTTCAGCCCGGTCGATCCTGAGGTCGTCGAAGCTTGTCTCAGTATGGACGAGGCGAGGGCGACGGCTGCCGGATGGGAGTATGCGAAGAAAATTGCGCCGATAGAGAAGATGACGCCGACCCAGGCGATGCAGGTCGGCCTGGGTTTGTATGCGAACGCGAAACATTCGTTGAATCGATGGTGCCGCAGGGTTGCGGTCACGCCCGAATGGGCCGGTGCGGGAATCGTGCTTAATGTCGTGGCGCCGGGTTTTATCGACACGCCTGCGGCGGCATACATTTTTGCCGATCCCGATCGGAAAGCCGCGATGGGGCAGATGGTGCCGATGCGCGGAACCTATCCTGCGCGTCCCGAGCAGATGGCCGCGCTACTCGCGTGGTGCGTGAGCGAGGAGAACTCGCTGATGACGGGGCAGATTCTGTTTGCGGATGCGGGAGTCGAGTGCGCGCAGCGCGGGGAACGCGCGTGGTGAGCCGGGAATCCGCATCTCAGCGACCGCCGCTCACCTTCTCGACCAACGTCTTGTATGGCGTGGGTTCGGTCGCCTTTGGAGTCCATCAGACGACGCTGACCGCAGCGCTCATGCTGTTCTTCAACCAGGTGGTCGGGTTGCCGGCGGCCTGGGTTGGTGGGGCGATGGCGCTGACGCTCATCTTCGACGCGATCTGCGATCCGCTGATCGGGGAATGGTCGGATAACACGCGATCGCGATGGGGCCGGCGTCATCCGTTCATGTACGCAGCGGCGGTTCCCGCCGCGGTCGCATTTTACTTCCTGTTCAATCCACCGCTCGGATGGTCGCAGGCGCATCTGCTGATTTACATGGGTGTGATGCTGGTGACGGTGCGGGTGCTGCTGAGCCTGTATGAAGTTCCCAGCTCGGCGCTCGGGCCCGAGCTCACGCTCGACTACGACCAGCGCACCAGCCTGATGAGCTCGCGCTTTTTCTTCGGAACCCTGGGCGGGGCAGGGATGTCGATCCTGGCGTTGCAGGTGTTTCTGCGCAAAGACGCGACTCATCCGCTGGGATTGCTCAACCGCGCCGGTTACAGCCAGACCGCGGTGGTCGCGGGTCTCGCGATCTTCCTGTCGATCATGATCTCGAGCCTCGGCACACATCATTTCATCAAGAGCCTGGTGCATGAGCCGCGGGTGCGCGGCACGTGGCGCGAAAAGTTCCACGAGATCGCGGGTACGGTGACCAATCGATCTTTTCTCGCCTTGACGATTTCGGGAGTGGTCGGCGCGATTTCGACCGGTATGAGACAGGGGCTCGATTTCTACATCTCGGCGTATTTTTTTGAACTGACTCCGGCGCAGATGTCGTACCTGGCGGTGGCGGCGTTGTTTGCCGCATTCGCGGGTGTGGTCCTGGCGCCGGCTATTTCGAGCCGATTCGGCAAGAAGCCGGCGATGATTGGGGTCTTTTTCGCATCGCTGTTCGCATCGATCACGCCGATCATCTTGCGCCTGGTCGGGACCCTCCCGCCCAACGGCACCACGGCGTTATTCATCATCGTGCTGGCGTTCACCTTCATCGCCGCCACGCTCGGACTCACCGGGTTCATCATCGTGAGCTCGATGATGGCCGACGTGGTTGAAGACGCCGCGGTAGCGACCGGGCAGCGCTCGGAGGGCTTGTTGTTCGCGGCCAACGGGCTGATATCCAAGTGCGTCACGGGTGTGGGCACCTTCTTCGCGGGGCTGGTCCTGGCGTGGGTGAGCTTTCCGCAGCATGCGGTGCCGGGGCAGGTGAATCCGGCGGTTTTGTATCACCTGGGCATGGTGTTCGTTCCCATCGTGGCGACCTTCAGCGCAATCGCGATCGTGGTGCTGATGTTCTACGACATCGACCGCTCGACCCATTTGCGCAATCTCGAGCGGCTGGGCACTGAGAATTTGAGCCGCCTGGCGAGCTAGCTTGGATAATTGACTGAATCAGTCAGTTATGAGATAAGGCACTCATCATGCGGGTGCGTCCCGACAGCTGGCTCGCCGACCTTCTGAAAGCAGCCACCAAGGTCTTCTCGGCCAAAGGCTATCGCCAGGCGCAGATGTCGGATATCGCCCGCGAGATGGGCGTGTCGCAGGGCACGCTCTACAACTATATCGAGAGCAAGGAAGCGCTGTTCCAGTTGGTCTGTGAGCGGGGTTTCAACAACAGCGCGTCGCAAGCGCAGCGGAAGCCTCCGATCGCATCGGTGTCGTTCGAGACGATGCTGCAAAAAATCCGCGAGCAGGGCTCTTCCAATGCGCGGCTCGACCGGCTCCGCGCGGCGCTTCGGACCTCGGACCCGGTCGACGCACGCGCCGAGCTCGAGGCGGTGCTGCGCGAGTTCTACTCCGTGATCGAACGCAACCGGCACGGGTTCGACTTGGTGGAACGCTCTACCGGAGAAGTTCCCGAATTGGCGCACATGCTGTTTGTTGAGGGGCGCGGAAGGACGGTCGATGCGTTCGCGCGTTACATCACGAGCCGGGTCCAGTCCGGCCACTTCAAGCCGGTTCCCGATGCGCCCACGGCGGCGCGCTTCATTATCGAGGCGATAACCTGGTTCGCGCGTCATCGCCACAACACGCCGGACTCGCAGATGATCAGCGATCGCGACGCGCTGGAGACGACGATCCATTTCCTGGTGTCCGCGTTTATTCCCGGCGATAGCCGGGAAACCAAATATCCGGGCAAGCGTAAGAAGGTGCGCAAATGAACAGAAGAACCTTTCTGAAAGTCGTCGGATCGGCAGCGCTGCTGCCGGTTGTGCCTCACAATCTTCTGGCCGACACCACGATCCGCCGCGTGCGACCCTCCGATCCCGGGTGGCCATCGGCGGATGCATGGAAGCGGCTCAACGACGCGGTCGGCGGAAATCTGATCCCGGTCAAGTTTCCGCCCTCGATTTTCAAGAGCGATCCGGACAGCGCCGAGGCGAAGCAGCTCGGGAAGGACCTGAAGAATCCATACTACGTGCGCGATCAACCCGGGCTAACCGAGACGACGGGATGGGTCGATGCGTGGGCGACACAGCCCAGCGTTTACGCGGTCCAGGCGCGGAACGCGCAGGACATTGCCGCGGCGGTGAACTTCGCGCGCGAGAACAATCTGCGCCTGGCGATCAAAGGGGGCGGGCACAGCTACCAGGGAACATCGAATGCGCCCGACTCACTGCTCATCTGGACGCGCCAGATGCACGATATCGAGCTGCACGATGCGTTCGTGCCGCAGGGATGCCAGGGAACGCTGCAGCCGGTTCCCGCCGTAACGCTGGGCGCGGGGACTATCGGGGCGCAGGCGTATGAAGCAGTCATGACCAAGGCGGGAAAGTACGTGCAGGGCGGGGGCTGCATGACCGTATGTCTGGGAGGCCTGATCGCAGGCGGGGGCTTCGGAAGCTTCTCGAAGCATTACGGCACAGCGGCGGGAAGTCTGCTCGAAGCCGAGGTCGTGACCGCGGACGGACAGGTTCGAATCGCGAATGCATGCACCAACCCCGACTTGTACTGGGCGCTCAAGGGAGGCGGGGGCGGAACTTTCGGAGTCGTGAGCAAGATGACGGTCCGTGTGCACGATCTTCCAGAGTGGTTTGCGACCGCGAACTTCAAAGTCACGGCGCCGTCGGACGAAGCGTTTCACCGCCTGGTGCGCAAGTTCGTGAGCTTCTACAAGGAGAATTTGTTCAACGACCGCTGGGGAGAACAGGTTCACATGCGGCCCAGCAACGAGCTGGAAATCTCGATGCTTGGGCATGGATTGAACGCGGATCAGGCGCAGAAGGTCTGGCAGCCATTCCTGGAATGGGTCAAAAATTCTCCGGACGGCTATTCGCTGAAGCGGCCGGTAACCATCGGCGCGGCACCGGCGCGACATTTCTGGGATGCGCAGTGGTGGAATGAGCATTGGCCCGAGGTCATCCTGCCCCGGACCAACTTCATGGTCGGGCTGTTGGACGATGCGCTTACGCATATCGCTCAGCCGATCATCCGGCAGGACCAGCGGCCCGAAGCCAAGCCCAACAACTATTGGTGGGAAGGAAACAGGGGAGAGTGCTCGTGGTTCATCTGGGGCTATGAATCGTTGTGGCTCCCGGACGCGCTGCTGGAAAACGATGAGCAACAGCAGCGTCTGGCAGACACCTTGTTCGCCGCTTCTCGAATTTGGGGCTTCTCACTGCATTGCAACAAGGGACTCGGCGGAGCTCCCGCCGAGGCGATCGCGCTGGCAAAGGACACGGCGACCAATCCCTCGGTCTTGAGCGCGTTCGCGCTGGTGATAGTTGCCGACGGCCAGGAGCCAGCGTACCCGGGCATTCCGGGGCATGAGCCACAGGTCGCGGAAGGGAAGCAGGCCGCAGAGCGCATCGATCGATGCGTGGATGAACTGCGCAAGATCGCTCCGAACGGCGGAGCGTACTGCAGCGAGAGCAACTACTTCGAGAAGGGATTTCAGCAGGCGTACTGGGGCGACAACTACGCGCGCCTGCTGGAGATCAAGAAGAAGTACGATCCTGATGGTTTGTTCATCGTGCACAACGGTGTTGGATCGGAAGGATGGAGTCGGGACGGGTTCACGAAGGCGTGAGCTTCGCGCAGGAAAAATCAGCGTCTCAACGAAATTCTTTTTCCACTTTAGGCGATCATTTGCGTCGCGAAGGTAACTGCACGAGGCTCGTGGCGAGCACTGACAGCTCGCCGTCCTGGTTTACCGCCTTCTGCTTGATCTCGGCGTAATGCGAGCCGTTGTCCGCGAATGTCCGCGCGACTTCGCCATCGATGTAGAGCGTGTCGCCGACGGGGTTGTGGCGGCGAATCTCGACTCGCAGATGCCGCAGGAAGCCATCGTCGCCCATCCAGTTGGTGAGATGATGCGCCATCCAGGAGCATCGCTCCGGCCCGTAGTCATATGCGGCCGGCGTGCCGACCAGGGCAGCGAGGTCATCGTCCCAGTGCACGCGCTCGGGCACATCGGGGAAGCCGAAGCGGTTGGGAATGCCCAGGCCCGGATGCTTTTGTAGCTGCTTCCAGGCGAGCTTGTTCGCGCGGATGTAGAGCCCGCCCCATCCCTGGGCGAACGCGATAAAACCGGTCACCGTCATCGGGCCTTTGACCATCTTCGGGAGCGCATCGCCGGCGTGGACCTCTTCGATGTAGCGTGGTTCTGCGCCGCGGATTTGTTCGGCCTCGTAGAGCGCGAAGATTTTCGCGAGATCATCGCGGGTGTACAGAACCGGCGCTTTCTTTTTTGCCGCTTCATACTTGGTGCCCTGCTCGCGTGCGGCGTCGCGTTCGGTGCGGAAGCACCAGCTATCGCCTTCGGCAACGAGTTGGTCGCGTTGATTGCGAAATTCGCATCGATAGATTTGCTGCACGGCGCGGCCGGCGAAGCGGGTCTGATGCTCGACGAGCTCGCGGAGCCAGACCCTGGTGGTGAACTCGTCGCCGTGGAGCATCGGATGGTGCCAGGTCACGTCGATACCGGCGAACATCGCATGCACTCCCGGCAGCCCCGCGACGTAGCCGCTGAAAGAGCGGTTGAGGGGAAAGATGAAAGACGGCGGTGCGACGATGCGGCCGTGACGGGTCTTCTTCGCGTAAGCCGGCTCGCACCAGAGCGGGTTGTCATCGCCGATACCGTGAGCCCAGTGCCGGATATTGTCGCGCGTCGCTTCGTAGCACCACGGCTCGAGAGAATCCTGCACCGGAACGCCGACCAGCTTGCGCAAGTCGGAGAGACTCTTGTCGGTGATTACAGAGAAGCGCTGCTCGGGCATGGATGGATTGGTAGCGCGTTTGGAGGATGACCTCAATTGAACACTCCATCATTGTGCGACCCCTAACCTTCTTCTTGTCCAGGGAGCGGGGACCGGGCTAGCCTGCGGGCGGAGAACTCTACAAAAGGGAGGCACGTCTTATGGGCGGAGGCGGAGCCAATCCACCGGTGATGCTGGTGCTGGGCGACTCGGTACTGTGGGGTCAGGGTCTGCAACCGTGGAACAAATTTTCCGAGCTGGTGCGTGACCAACTCAAGTATCGGCCCGAATATGCCGGCCTCACTCTCGACGTGCGTGCGCGCTCTGGCGCGATCATCGGCGCATCGAGCGGCGCTGCGCCTCCGCGCTATGTGCCCTCGGAAGTTCCGTGGAGCTATCCGAGCGTGATCCAGCAGTGCGACGGTTATCCGGGCAATCCCGACGAAGTGCGCGTGGTGTTGCTCGATGGAGGCATCAATGACGTCTCGGTCAAGACGATAGTCGATCCGGCGACCAAGCCCGCTGACTTGTCGGCGCTGGTCGAGCGCTACTGCCACGTGGACATGGTGACACTGCTCAACAGGGTCACGGGGAAATTTTCCAATCCCGCATGCAGGATCATCGTGACCGGCTATTACCAGATTCTCAGCGCGGCAAGCAGCCCTGCGCCAACGGTGTCGTTCCTGGAGCTGTTCGGAATCACGACCGCATCCACGATCTTCAGCACGGCAACCGGCTTCAGTAACGTAGTCGCGCTCTCAGAGTTGTTCTGGAAGGAGTCGGATCGGGCGCTGGCGCAGGCGGTCAAGGATGTGAACCCGAATTGCGGAAACCGGATCACGTTCGTGCCGTCAGGGTTCACGGCGGCGAATTCGTTGTTCCAGGCGGGGTCGCTGCTGTGGATCTTCAGCGGGACGCCGCCGTTCGTGGACGCGGCCGATGACTTCAAGGATTTTCGCGCGCAGGTGTGTTCGAATTACTACGCGGATGGAACAGTGCCGTGCGCGACCTGCCGGTTCGCATCGGTGGGGCATCCGACCGCGAATGGGGCGATCCAGTATTACCAGCAGATCATGCAGGCGTTTCCTTAATCGCGGACGTCGTGCGCGACTGTATTGATACTGCACGCGAGTGTTCTACCTCTCCCTGGCCCTCCCCTTGGACAAGGCGAGGGGACCGGAATCAAACAGTGGCGAGGATTTCGCGGGCTTTGGCGAGGTCGAGCGCGATCTGGTTGCGCAGGGCCTCGGCGTTTTCGAATTTGCGTTCGCCGCGGATGCGTTCGACGATTTCGAGCTTTACTCGCTGGCTGTAGATGTCGCGGTTGAAGTCGAAGATGTGCGCTTCGACAGAGCGCGCGGCTTCATTGAAGGTCGGGCGCATCCCGATGTTGGTGATCGACGGGAAGGCGCCATCGTCGAGCACCACGCGCGTCGCGTACACCCCATCGGGCGGCATGCACTCGGTCTCGCTGTCGATGTTGGCGGTTGGGAATCCAATCGTGCGGCCGCGCTCGCGTCCGTGAACGACCGGGCCGTGCAGGAAGTGGTAGCGACCCAGGAGCTTGGCGGTTGCGCGCAGATCGCCCGATGAAATGAGTTCGCGGATCTTGGTGGAGCTTACTTCCATCCCGGCCACTTTGACGGGTCCGACCACCGCCGTGTCGAAGCCCAGCTCACGCCCGAGTTCGACCATCACGGAGGCGTTGCCCGCGCGCTTGTGGCCGAAGTTGACGCTGTGGCCGATCACCACCTCGCGCGCGCCGATCATGCCGAGCAGGTAGTCGCGGATGAAGTCGCGTGGTTCGACCTGGCTGAGTTCGCGGGTGAAGTCGAGGACGATAACCCCGTCGATGCCCGAGAGGCGGAGGAGTTCGAGCTTGTCGTCGGGCAGCATGATCAGGCGCGGTGCGCGATCGGGGAACAGGAATTTCGCGGGTAGAGGATCGTAGGTGAGGGCGAAGGCGGTGCCGCCCGCAGCGCGGGCGCGATCGATGGTGGCTTTCAAAATGGCGCGATGGCCCAGGTGCACGCCGTCGAAGTTGCCCGGCGTGACGACCGGGTAGGTGTGGCGCGCGAGGCGCTTCAGGTCGCGAATTATCTCCATTGGGATCAGGTTGATTTTAGTCTGAAAAATCAGTGCGGGGCGAGTCGGCAAGGAAGAATTCCATTCCTGTCCTCTCTCCGAGCGGAGAGGTGTCGGGCAGGCGCATTCGAGAAAGCAGAGCAGAATTTCTTAGTCGCGCGGGCTACGCCTTGCGCTGGACAAGGTCCCTCACCGCGCCGCCAAAAAATGGCGCCGTCCTCTCCGCTCCGGGAGAGGTTAGGAGGTGGCTCTTTGGGAGAGAGTTAGCTGGTCAGGCTTTTCATCATCGCCGTGGCGGTTGGGGCTTCGGGCGAGTCCGAGTGATCGGCCAGCAGCTTCTGGAGTGTCAGGCGGGCGTCGATGTTGTCGTTGAGTTTTATGAACGCCTGCGCCTCGCGCAGCAGCGCCTGGCTTGCGTATTTGCCCTTGGGATCGCGCATCACTACGTCGTTGAACTGCAGGATCGCCTGGTCGTACTTGCCGCTCTCGAAGAGCGCGTTGGCGGTGAAGTATTCCGCGGGCGTCACCAGCGGGGACTTTGGAAAGTGATGCGACAGCTCGGTGAACCTGGCGATAGCGACCGGGTACTTACCCGACTTCATCGCGGTCAGGCCTTCGCGATAGGCCTTGATGCCCTGTTCCTTCGAGCCTTGCGCGGCAGCGATCTCCTGGTCGAGGTCCTGTGGCCAGGTCGGAGTTACTTCCGGCGCGGCTGCCGGAGCGGGCGCACTCTCCGTCGTTCCGGGCGCTACCGATGCGACCGGGGGTACGCCGGTCACGGGCGCGCCCGGCGCTACGCCGACCGGGGCCGCGTTCATCCCGGCCTGCAAGCCGCTGATCTGCGACTCGATCTTGCTCAGGCGATCGTTGATCGATGCGATCTGATCGCTGCTCGCTCCGCCGCCCGCGCCCTTCTCGCTCATTTGCTCCTTGAGCGCGCGCACCTGTTGCTGGAGCGAGTCGATTTCCTGGCGGTCGTTCGCGATCATCCCGCGCAGCGTGAACTGGTTCTGGTTGAGCTGCTGCATCGCGTCGTCGCTGGTACATCCGGCGAGCGCCAGCGCACCGAGCATAAGCGCGCCGATCAGCAGGCGAGGAAAGGAAGGATAGGTTCCTGGCACTGGCGTGATTTTCCTATTGTTGCACGACGAAGTGGTCGCGGCGGTTCTGCGCCCAGCAGGATTCATCGTGCTCGGTGCAGACCGGAAGTTCCTTGCCGTAGCTGATTGTCGAGATGCGGCTGCCGTCAACCCCGAGCGTTACGAGGTAGTCCTTGGCGGCCTGCGCGCGCTTGGCGCCGAGCGCGATGTTGTATTCCTCCGAACCGCGCTCATCGCAGTGCCCCTCGACCTGTACTCGGGTCTGCGGATTACTCTGCAGCCACGTTGCGTTCGCCTTCAGGATCGAACTGTCCTGGGGTTCGATGTTGTAGGTGTTGTAGCCGAAATGGATGTCGGTGAGCGGACCGTTGGTGCCGCCACCGAGGGTGCCGTTCTTCAATGCCTCGAGGGAACTGCCGCCGCCGGTGTTGGTCTCGCTGCCGGTCTTGCTGAGTCCGTTATCTCCGGGAAGACCCTTGGCCTTGGAAGAACATCCCGCGACCAGGAACAGGGCCACGATGACGAGCCCTCCCAAGCTGGCTGTCCGCCCCTTACTCACCCAACCACCACGACCACGCTGGAGAAGTGTCATTTCCGTTTCCCTCCGTTAGAGACCCTGTAATTTTGCCGTTCTGAACCATCATAACAAAGATGTGTGAACGACCCTCGCGAGTCGAGCTAAAGGCCAGATAACGCCCGTCCGGCGACCATGAGGGCGATTCGTTGGTTCCGCCCCCCGCGGTCAGCTGGGTCGGATCGCCCCCTGATGCCGGGATCGTGAAGATATCGAATCGATTGCCGATACGGCTCTGATAGGCGATGCGATCGCCCTTGGGCGAGAACGCGGGGTTAGTGTTGTAGTTGCCCTTGTAGGTAACGCGCTGGGCCGCGCCGCCCGACAGCGGCATCACGTAGATCTGCGGGTTGCCCGAGCGGTCCGAAGTGAAGGCGAGTTTCTGCCCATCCGAAGAAAACGCCGGATTGCAGTTGATGCCCTGGGTGTTGGTGAGTTTACGGACCTCGTTTCCGCTGCGGTCCATCAGGTAGAGGTTGGTGGCGCCACCGCTCTCGATCGATGCGACGATCAGCTCGGCATCGGGCGACAGCGCGCCGCCGATCGTGATCCCGTGGGTGCTCATGATGCGAGTTTCGAGCCGCTGCTTGAGATCGGCGAGATACAAGCCGGGGTCACCGGTCTTGTACGAGAGATACAGCAGGAAGCGTCCGCTCTGATCCCAATCGGGAAACAGGTTGATAGTCGGGTTGTCGGTCAGCTTGTCCACGTCCTGGCCATCGATGCTCTGGGTGTAAACTTCCTTGAAGCGTCCCTTGCCGGTGGAGACGAAGGCGAGCTTGCTGTCGAAGGGGCCGCGAATCCCAGTCATCATTTCGAGAGTCGCGTCGGCGAACCGCCGCGCCATCTGCGGGACGTCATCGATGCTGCCGGTAAAGCTCTTTCCGCCCTGCTGGCGTTGCCGGGCCACATCGAACAGATAGGCCTTCAACTGCACGTTTGAGCCGCTGACGGTGATGGAGCCCTTGACCAGGAAGTCGGCGTTGATCGAACTCCAATCGGCGAAATTGAACTGGCCGAGTTCGAATCCGGACTGCTGTGCGTCTTCGACGTACGCGTGCGGATCGATGACGCGGAAGTAACCGGAGAGCTCGTAGTCGCGGGTCAGCGTGCGAGTGAACTGGGCGGAGACCTGATGGTTGTCATCGCCGCCGAGGCTCTTGAGCGGCGAAACGGCCATCCCGTACTGCCGCTCTGAGCCGACGATACGCATCGTGATCTGCGCCCCGGCGGCGGCAGGCCAAACGACGAAGCCAGCGATTATCAGGGCGAGCCACGACCGAGAGATTTTCCACGCGCCGAGTCTGCGTCCAATCAATGAGAAGAGGACAGGTCCGCTATGCCACCGCATCCACATCAACCCTGTGAGTACCGGCTCCAGAACCGGGCTACGATTTAAGATCCCCGAGTGCGAACTGCGCTTCAATCCCCCGCTCGAATTCCGTGCGATATTTGTCCGGAGGGGCTGGGAACGGAGCAGCGCGCTTTATAGCGCGGAGAACAGAATCATCGAACGCGGCATCCCTGGAGCCGGTCGCAAGCCTGGCCCAACTCAACGAGCCATCGGAACCAATCGAGAAATCAACCGTCGCGGTCAGGTCAGGAGAACCGCCCATGAAGCTCCACGCCTTCTTAATCTTATCTTGTACAGCTTGATAGTACAGTAGAAATTCCGGGTCCTGCAGCATTCCCAGGCTGCCGGTTCCCGTCCCGACCCCGTAGCCCTTACCCTCGCGCGCGATTGAACCGACGACAGGACCTCCACCCTTGGGACCACCGGCGGCCGGCGGGGGAGTACTGGTGTCCGAGTCATCGTCGTCGTCGCTATCTTCGTCAGCCTGCTCCCTGGCGCGGCGCTTGAGTGAGTCGGCGAGAAGCTGCTTGCGCAGTTTGTCGAGCTTCTGCTGAACGCTTGGGGTCGATTCTGCCTTCGCCATCATTACAGGCGTCGGTTTGCTTTTTGACTTGCCCTTTAAGGCGGTGGTGGGTGCGGGGCTGGGATGCTTCTTTGGAACCGGGGTTGGTTTCGCGGTCGGCGCCCTGGTCGGCTCGGGAGTCGCCTCCACGGTAGGCTCCGGGGTGGGAGTCGGAGTATCGGTGGGTGTTGGCTGCAACTGCTTTTCGTTCAGCGCGATAGCATTCTTGTCTTCGTCGGACGGCGGTTTCTGTTCGGGAGGCTTCTGCTCCCCGACCTTGGGTTCTTCGTTGGCTGCTTCGGGTGGCTTTACCGGTTCGGCTTTGCGGGAGAGGCGCGGCAGATGGCTTCCCAAATCGCCGGCCGGCAGGTTGTCGACGATCTTCACCGTATATGCGGGGATCGGCTTGTCTTCGGAGTGCAGCCATCGCGGCGCGACGAAAAAGGCGAACGCGAACAGCCCCGCGTGGCCGAGCGCGGAGACGATTACTGCCAGCAGGTAGCCCGCCCGCGGCGGGCCATCCACACTTCTATTGCGCTGGCTTGCCACCTTCGTGTTGGTCCGCGGATGAGCTTCCTTCCGCGGGCGGTTGGGTCACCATCCCGACGTTCTCGATACCGGCCGCCTTGATCGCGGCCATCGTGCGGATCACCTCGCCGTAGGGGACCTGTTCATCGGCGCGGATGAAAACCTGTCGGTCGGGGCGCTCGCGCGCGATCGCCGTCAACTTGTCGGTCAACGCGGGCGCATCGAGCTTGGTGTCATTGAGATAAATCTGGTTGTCGCGAGTAATCGAGACGACGAACTGCTCTTCCTTGCCGGGCAGCGCTTCGGCCTTGACCTTGGGCAGGGCGACCTGCACGCCCTGCTGGATGATGGGCGCGGTGACCATGAAGATCACCAGCAGCACGAGCATCACGTCGACCAGGGGCGTGACGTTGATCTGCGATACGAATTGACCGCGTTGTCCGGGTTCAAAAGCCATCGCGCGGCGCTCTACGAGAGGAAGTGGCGTTCGGCGATGTTCAGGAATTCCGAGGTGAAATTGTCCATCTCGGTGGCGAGCACCCGCACGCGCGCGACGAAGTAGTTAAAGAACATCTGTGCCGGGATAGCAGCGACGAGGCCGACCGCGGTCGCGATCAGCGCCTCGGCGATACCCGGAGCGACGGCCTGGATGCTCGAGGAATGCGATGCGGACAGGCCGAGGAACGCGGTCATGATTCCCCACACTGTGCCGAACAGCCCGATAAACGGGCAGGTCGAGCCGGTGGTCGCGAGGAACGTGATGCCGTATTCGAGCTTGGTCAGCTCGACGTTGGCCTGCCGCTTCATCGAGCGCGTGACGTTCTCGATTCCGCCCAGGTCGGTGGAAAACGATCCTTCGCCGCCGACCACCTGTTTCTTGGCGCGCGTGAGTTGCAGTAATTCCTGGTAACCCGCGCGGAACACCTGCGCGACGGGACTGTGCGCGAAGCCGAGGCTCGCGGTGTGAATGGTGTTGAGGTTTTTGGATTCCCAAAAAATCGTGATGAAACGCTCGGACTGCCGCCGTGCGCGCGAAATCTGCACCAGCTTATAGAGGATGATACCCCAGCATCCGATCGAGAAGGCGATAAGGGTCCACAGCACGGCCGCGACGACCGGACCGGTCCCCAACACCAACTGCACCACACCCAACTGCCCCGTCGCCTCACTCATCTGAGGAAGCATAACACCGCCATCACACTAAATTGCGCTTTATTATACGGGTATCGGCGGAATCAAAACCAGTAACCTCGCGAAACGGTAGCCATAGTCGTCAAAGTGGGCAAAGATGGAGCGGCGAAAGGTTGAACCCAACGCCCGCAGTTATTTAAGGTTTGTGGGCTAATTTGCGCTGGTTTTCCCGGAGGTAATCACGTGGCGATCAAAGTTGGAATCAACGGCTTCGGCCGGATCGGACGGATGTTCTATCGAGCGGCGCTGGGCAAGCCTGAACTCGACATCGTCGCAGTCAACGACATCACCGATGCTGCTACGTTGGGCCATCTGCTGAAGTACGACTCCGTGCACGGCGCGCTGAAGCAGCAGGTCAAGGTGGAGGGCAACAGCATCATGGTCGATGGACATGCGATCCAGGTGCTGGCCGAGCGCGATCCCGCCAAACTGCCGTGGGCCAAACTCGGGGTCCAGGTGGTCGTTGAGTCCACGGGGCTGTTTACCGCCCGCGACAAGGCGGCGCTGCATCTGAGCGCCGGCGCCAAGAAGGTGCTGATCAGCGCGCCGGCGGATGGCGCGGACGTGACGCTGTGCCTCGGAGTCAACCAGGACACCTACGACAAGGCGAAGCACGATGTGATTTCGAACGCATCATGCACCACCAATTGCCTGGCGCCGGTGGCGAAGGTGCTGCACGAGAACTTCGGCATTATCCACGGCTTGATGACGACGGTGCATGCATACACCTCCGACCAGATGCTGCACGACGGACCGCATCGCGATCTGCGCCGCGCGCGTGCGGCGGCGCTATCGATGGTGCCGACCTCGACGGGAGCGGCGAAAGCGATCGGCCTGGTATTGCCCGCGCTCAAGGGCAAGCTCGATGGAATCGCGGTGCGCGTGCCGACGCCGAACGTGTCGGTGGTGGACCTGACCGCTGTCGTGGAGAAGGCCACCGACGAAAAGACGATCAATGCCGCGATGAAGAAGGCGGCGGAAGGCCCGCTCAAGGGCATCCTGGAGTACAGCGAAGGCCCGGTGGTTTCGGTCGATCTGAACGGCAACCCGGCATCGTCGATTTTTGATTCGCCGCTGACGAAGGTGTTGGGCGGCAACCTGGTGAAGATTTTTTCGTGGTACGACAACGAGTGGGGCTATTCGAACCGTCTGGCGGACGTGACCGCGTTCGTGGCATCGAAGCTGTAAGCGTTGCGGCAGTGAAGCGAGCCGCGAAGATTCCCTCCCCTTGTCTCAGGGGAGGGTTAGGGAGAGGTAGTGCGGTTGGAATGCCGACGTGCGTTGTGACTTCATCTTGCGACCACGTGGCGAGAATCCTTCTGAATTCTGTGCGCAGCACTTGGTCGCGAAACCGCGCCGCAAGTTGGAGTGCGAGCGTTGTACCTCTCCTTAATCCTCTCCTTGGACAAGGAGAGGAAACCGGAAGCTTATGCCGATAGCATCGGTTAAAGACCTCAAGCTCGGGGGCAAGCGGGTGCTGCTCCGATGCGATTTCAACGTGCCGTTGGCGGAGGGAAAAATCTCCGACACCGGGCGAATCGACGCCAGCCTGGATACGATCAAGTTCATCCTCGAGCAGGGCGGGATGCCCGTGCTGTGTTCGCATCTGGGGCGTCCCAAGGAACGCACGCCGGAGTTGAGCCTCAAGCCGGTCGCGGAATACTTGAGCGAAGTGCTGGGCCGCAAGGTCGCACTTGCGCCGGATTGTATCGGCGATCACACGGGCAGGATGATCAATGCGCTCAAGGCCGGCGAGGCGCTGTTGCTGGAGAACCTGCGGTTTCATCCGGAAGAAGAAGCCAACGATCGCGACTTTGCGCACGAGCTCGCGCGCGGCAAGCAGGCCTACGTCAACGACGCATTCGGCACGGCGCATCGCGCGCACGCATCGACGGCGGGGGTGACCGCGTTTATCAGCGAGCGCGCGGCGGGATTCCTGATGATGCGCGAGCTGGAGGCGCTGCGCGCGGTTACCGAGAATCCCGCGCGGCCTTCGGTCGCGATCATGGGCGGCGCGAAGGTTTCCGACAAGATCGGCGTGATTCGAAACCTGATGACCAAGGTCGATTCGATTCTCATCGGCGGCGCGATGGCATACACGTTCCTGAAAGCCGAGGGAATCGTAACCGGACGCTCGCGGGTGGAGGAAGACAAGCTGGATCTCGCGCGCGAGCTGATGACCGAAGCAAAGGCCAAGGATGTGAAAATATTGTTGCCGTGCGATCACGTGGTCGCATCGGCGCCCGAGCCCGGCGCGACGACGCGGACGGTGAACGAAATTCCGGGCGACCTGATGGGGCTGGATATCGGTCCCGTCACGATCCAGCAATTCAAGGACGAGATCGCGCGCGCGAAGACCGTGATATGGAACGGGCCGCTCGGATTTTTCGAGCTGCCGGAATTTGCCCACGGAACGCTCGCGGTGGGCGAGGCGCTGGCTAACGCGAGCGGCGTCAAGTCGATAATCGGCGGCGGAGACACGGCGGCCGCGGTCGCGCATCAGCCGTGGGCGAGTCGCTTCACTCACATCTCGACGGGAGGCGGTGCCACGCTGGAGTATCTCGAAGGCCGCGTGCTTCCGGGCGTGAAGGCACTGGAGACCTGATGCGCAAAAAGCTGATCGCGGGCAACTGGAAGATGAACCTGACCGCGCTGGAGGCGCGCGCGGTGATCGCGGCGTTGCGGCGGGATATCGATCGCGATGCGGCTGCACTGGCGCGCGATCGCGAAATCATGATTGCGCCGCCCGCGGTGATGATCCCCGCGGTATCGCAGGCGCTCGCGGGTTCATCGATCGCGCTGGGCGCGCAGAACATGCATTTCGAGGACAAGGGCGCGTTCACCGGGGAGATATCGGCCCCGATGCTCAAGGGATTCGGCGTGACCCACGTCATCATCGGGCATTCCGAGCGCCGCCACGTTTTTCACGAGGACAACGACCTGATCATGCGCAAAATGCTCACGGCGGTACGCCACGGGATGTTCCCGATTTTGTGCGTGGGCGAGACCCAGGAAGAGCGGGATGCGGGCCGGACCCTCGAAATAGTGCTGAGCCAGCTCGAGATGGGGCTGGGCGGAGGAATCGAACCCGCCCAGGCTCCGCGCATCGCCATCGCTTACGAGCCGGTTTGGGCGATCGGCACGGGCCGCACCGCCACGCCGGAACAAGCTGAGCTGGTCCATGGCTCGATCCGGGAATCGCTGCGCCAGCGAATCGGGACGGAGTTGGGCGATTCGATGCGGATTTTGTACGGTGGCAGCGTGACTCCCGAGAATGTTGACTCGCTGCTCGCCAAGCCGAATATTGACGGGGCTCTGGTTGGCGGGGCAAGCTTAAAGGCTGACTCGTTCGCGAGGATTATCCGGGCGAAAGTCGGCTGAGAATCCAATGGTATCGGTAATATTGGCAATTCACGTGCTGGTCTGCATCACGCTGGTGCTGGTTATCTTGCTCCAGCATGGCAAGGGTGCGGACGTGGGCGCGGTGTTCGGCGGGTCGAGCCAGACGGTGTTCGGCGCGGGTGGCGCGGGCAACGCGCTCACCAAGGCGACGGCGGCGCTGGCGACGGTCTTTTTTGCGACCTCGATTTTCCTGGCCTACACGTCCACGCGGCGCATGACGGGCAGTATTTTTTCGGGCAGCAGCCGGAGCGTGATGCCCGTGGCGCCCAAGGCGCCGGCGGCGCCGCCGGGTGGTACCTCGACGCCCGGGGGACCGGCTAATCACTAAGCTCGAATCCGGGCGCGCATTTCCCTCATAGTCGCCCGGGACATCGCGATGTTGCGCGGGTGGTGGAATGGCAGACACGCTAGTTTGAGGGGCTAGTGGTAGCGATACCGTGCGGGTTCAAGTCCCGCCCCGCGCACCAAATCCATCGACCGTCCTGACAGTTCGCTGACCGTCTCGCCTCGACAATGCCGTTCTTGGCCGCTCGCGGGATCTACCTTTTTTCCAGTTGGCGTGACGCATGTTCCTCGACGCGTGACGAACAGACTGGAATCACGATTGCAGTATTGGACCGAGGTAGGCTATATAAAGTTGAATAAGTCTTTTATTTCTGGCGACTGGAATTGATTGCGCCTCGTTTAGTTCATTTTCAAGCACTGACATTAGTTATGGGTTCGCAAGGGCAGGAGAGGAGCCTGACCGGGCCAAACTGTCAGAGACTACACGGGAAAAAGAGCTGAGAGATGTAACGACGCGAAGCGGTTCGCGTCCACGCGTATGGCTGATAGCTCTAATCTTCTTGCCGATGAGTTGAAGACCAAGCTCGTCGGATTGACCGTCCTCGAAGGCCTCGATGATCGATCGCTAGGGGCCCTGGCCGAAGAGTTGGGATGGCTGAGCCTTCCTGGAGGGCGGTGCCTGTTCCGCGCCGGCGATCGGGATGACTCGCTCTACATTGTGATTTCCGGGCGCCTCGGTGCGTTCCTGCCAAATGAAGATGGGCAGGAAGCGCTGGTGCGCCAGATGGTCAGCGGGGAGACAGTGGGGGAGTTGGCGATGCTGTCCGGCGAGCCGCGATCGGCATCGGTCTACGCGATGCGCGACACGGAGTTGGTGCGGCTGTCGAAAGCTTCCTTCGAGCGGCTGGTGGAGGGGCATCCGAAGGCGTTGCGCTTCGTGACCGACCTGCTGGTGCGAAGACTCCAACGGCCACCCCGCCCGCAAGCCTCGGAGGAAGCGCCGAAAACCATCGCAGTGGTGCCCCTATATCCGGAACAGACCGGGGAGTTCACTGCCTCGCTAAAGGCGGCGCTCGATCAACTGCAGATCAAGTCCGTGATACTCGACCACACCGCGGCCAGCCGCTCCATCGAATGGTTCAACGCGCTGGAAGAGGACCACGACGTTCTGTTGTACCAGGCAGATTTCGATTCCGGCTCCTGGAGTCGACTATGCCTGCGCCAGGCAGAATGCGTGCTGCTGGTCGCCAGGAGCGGCGGGGAAAACATCCCGAGGCATCTGGTGGAGGGTGCCGACTCGGCGCCGGGCGGGCGCGCGCCGGTGGAACTGGCAATTGTGCATGAGAGCGGGCGTTTCGACGATATCGATACCGCCGCGATGCTTGCTCGTCTGAAACCTCGCTTGCATCACCACGTACGCCGGGGAGTGGAGCGCGACTTTCGGCGCCTGGTGCGAATGCTCACCGCGCGGGCGGTCGGTGTCGTCTTGTCTGGAGGCGGGGCACGGGGCCTGGCGCACGTCGGCGTGCTGCGCGCACTGCACGAAGCAGGAATCGAGGTTGATCTTTACGGCGGCGTCAGCATGGGCTCGATCGTGGCTGCCGGTGCGGCGCTGGGTTGGGACGATCGCAGGCTGACCGAGCACATGCGGGCGGCGTTTACGGTTGAAAACCCGGTCGGCGACTACACGCTGCCGATGGTAGCGCTGGCGCGCGGCCGAAAGACCTCACGACTTCTGCGCGAGCATTTCGGTGATAGCGCGATCGAGAATTGCCCATTTCCGTACTTTTGCGTCTCGACCAATCTCACGACCGGGCGTTTGAAAGTCCACCGGTCGGGACCCGTGTGGCTGGGTACCCGCGCGAGTGTATCAATACCGGGGGTTCTTCCTCCGGTGGTGCAGGGCTCGGAGATCCTGATCGACGGCGGTATCCTGAACAACCTTCCCATCAACGTAATGAGCGACATGCGCCGCGGTCCGATTATCGCCGCGGACGTGACCACCAGCTACGGTTTTGAATCGTCGATCGACGAAATCGATGAGCGGCCGCTCTGGCAGCTCTTCGCGCACGCGCGCAAAGGCACGCCGAACATACTTACCGTCCTGATGGCGGCGGGAACGATCAGCAGCGCCGCGCAGGTGCGTTCGATGCGTTCGATGGTGGACCTGTTGATTGAACCGCGTCTGAGCCGGGTGAGCATGCTCGATTGGAAAGCGTTCGACACCGTAGTCGAAGCCGGGTATCGCACGACGCTGCAGGCGCTCGAAGAGCAAGGTGCAGGATCTCTGCGCGGGCGTCGGCCGCGAGGCGACCTCTCGAACGGTGGAAATCACAAGGCCAGGTAGCCGCAGGGGCGAGAGCGGCGGCCGCATCACGAGGAATCCATCCCGGAAATGAAGGTATGACGATCACCAGGCCCGGCTCGGCAAATATAGAACGAGCAATCGCCGGTTTGGCATTGATGATGAGTGTCGCCGCGATCGCCGCCGGATGCACCGGAAGAGACAGCGCGGCGGCGACCAGGCAATCGATCGCGGTAACGGTGAAGACCGTCAGCACCGAGGCCCGCTCGCGGGCCGGAGTCTATACCGCCAGCTTCGAGCCGGCCGAACAGGTGGCGGTGGCGTTCCAGGTCGGGGGATACGTCGACTCGGTAACCCAGGTTCGGGGAGCGGATGGCCGCATGCGTGACCTCCAGGGGGGCGATTGGGTGAAAGCCCATCAGCTGCTCGCCAGGATCAAGCCGGAAGTCTACGAGGCGCAGGCCAACCAGTACGCTTCCGCGATGGCGGGCGCGGAGGCGGAGCTGGCGCATGCGAAAAAAGACTACGAACGTGACTCGGAGTTGATGAAACAGCAGGTGATTGCGCGGGCGACCTACGATGCGACCTTGCAGCGGATGCAAACGGCGCAATCGGAGCTGGATCAGCAGCAGGCCGCGCTCGAGCGGGCCCGGATCAACGTCGGATACTGCCAGCTTACCTCGCCGATAGACGGCGTGGTCATCGACCGGAAAATCGAAACCGGATCGCTGGTCGCGCCGAACACGGTTGCGTTCGTGGTGGCCGAGATCACCGACATGAAGGCGGTCTTCGGCGTTTCAGACATGCTGGTTGCGAGGTTAAAGCAGGGACAGCCGCAATCGCTCACCTGCGAAGCGCTTCCGGGCGTCATTCTCGACGGCACGATCTCCCAAATTGCGCCTAACGCCGATCCCACGACGCGCGTTTTCGACGTGGAAGTCACGGTGCCGAACCGGGACGCGAAGATTCGCACCGGGATGATCGCCTCGCTGCTGCTGGACACGGCGGGGCAGGCCCCTGCGCTCTCCATGACGCTGCCGCTGGACGCAATCGTGCGTCCTCCGCACGACGACAAGGATTTCGCGGTTTACGTGGTGCAGGACAGCAACGGCCGCAGCATCGCGCATCTCCGCAAGGTCGAGCTCGGAGACATCGTGGGTAACGAGATTGTCGTCTCTGCCGGGGTCAGGCCCGGCGATCGCGTGATACTGCGCGGCGCAACCATGGTGAGCGAAGGGGACGAGGTAAAAGTCATACCCTGATGGCGCATCGCGACGAAGCTGACCTGATCCGGGGCGCGCACAATACCGCGCGCTTTTTTGTCGAGCACCGCGCGGTTTCGTGGGTCCTGCTGTTCGGCGTGGTGTTGTGGGGCCTGTACGCCTTTTCCGCGATGCCGAAACGGAAGGATCCCGACGTGCCGGTGCGCACCGCGGTCGCGATCTGCCCATGGCCGGGAGTCAGCGCGGAAAAAGTCGAACAACTGGTCACACGCGCGATGGAGGGAAAGATCGCCGAGAACTCGGAGATTCATCCTGCCGGTCCGAGCACCGATTTCGGCATCAGGTCGGTGACGCTGGACGGCCTGGCGATCGTCTACATCCAGCTCGGCGAAGAAGTTAAAGACCCGGCGAAAGAATTCAACGATATCAACCTGAAGCTGAACAGCATTCGAGACCTGCCCGACGGCGCGGGGCCGATCGAATTTCAAAGCGACTTCGGCGACACGGCGACCTTGATGCTCACCGTGGCCAGCCCCAAAGTCGGAGAAGTCGAGCTGGCCCTGCGCGCTCGCGCGATACGCGCGGCGATCGAAGCCGCGCGCGAGGGTGCCGCGGCGAACGCGAAATCCGGGCGGGTCGCGCTGGTTACGCTGTTTCCCCAGGCGATCGGCACCGACAATGTCGTACGGGTGCGCGATGCGCTGATGCACTTCCTCAGCGCTCATGACCGGGCGCGCGACGTGCGGCCGATAGACGGCAACGGATTCGCGGGTTTCGACGGAGCGCCCGCGCCGGGAGTGAACCTGCAGAAGCAGGTCGACGACTTCATTGCCGATCACGTGGGAACCTCGGTGTTTCCGGCGGTGCATCCCGATGCCTGGGCGCCGGTGGTAATCGTCAACCCGGCAGAAACGGAATCGGTCCTGAAGGCATCGGCGGGAGACAAGTACAGCTACCATCAGCTCGAGCGCTACACCGACCTCATCCAGCGCGCGCTGGAGACGATTCCCGACGTGGAGAAGGTTTCGCGCACGGGAGTACTGCCCGAGTGGGTGCAACTTGCCTATTCGCAGCGGCGGCTCGCCTCATACGGCGAGACGCCATCCAAGCTCGCGCAGATCCTGGCCGAACGGAACATCGTGCGATCCGGCGGGACTATCAACGCCGGCGGCACCGACGTCACGGTCCATCCGGGCGGAGAATTCGAGAGCGAACAGGAAATCGGCGACGTGATGATCGACACATCGCGGACCGGCACACCGCTTTACCTCCGCGACCTCGCCGAGGTGCTGCGCGGCTACGAGAACCCGCCGCGACTTCTCAACTTCTACTCGCGGGTGGACCCGGAAGGCCAATGGGTCCGGAGCCGGGCGATCACGCTGGCAGTGTTCATGCGTTCGGGCCAACAAGTGAGCGCATTCGGAGCTTCAGTCGGAGGGGCGCTCACCGAATTGAAGAAGCGGCTTCCCGAAGACCTGGTGATCGCACGCACCTCCGACCAGCCGCGCCAGGTCGGGGAGAACCTCGACCTGTTCATCGATGCGCTCTACGAAGCGATCGTGCTGGTGGTGCTGGTTGCGTGGGTGGGGTTTTGGGAGTGGCGGTCCGCGCTGCTGATTGCGCTTTCGATTCCCATCACGCTGGCGATGACGTTCGGGATGATGCATCTGCTCGGGATCGACCTGCAGCAGGTTTCGATCGCCACCCTGATCATCGCACTGGGACTGCTGGTCGACGATCCGGTGGTGGCGGGCGATGCGATCAAGCACGAGCTGGGCACGGGGCAATCCGCGAGCGTGGCGGCATGGTTGGGGCCGACCAAGCTGGCGCGTCCGATCCTGTTTGCGACCATTACCAATATCGTCGCCTATCTGCCGTTCCTGTTGCTCAGCGGAGGAACCGGCAAGTTCCTGTACAGCCTGCCGGTGGTGATGACCTGCGCGCTGGTCGCTTCGCGGATCGTCTCGATGACGTTCGTGCCGCAGATTGGGTACTACCTGATGCGGCCGGGCAAACCGCTGCCGCCGATCGAAGAACGGCGCACACGTGGCTTTACGGGGCTGTACTATCGGCTTGGCCACTATGCGCTGGAACATCGGAAAGCATTCGTCGCGGGTTCGCTGCTGTTTCTGCTCGCGGGCGGATTGATCGGGCGGCAACTCCGCAGCGCATTCTTTCCCGAAGATGTTCAGTACCTGGCGTACGTGGATGTATGGCTGCGAAACGGCGCGGCCATTTCCGACACCAACGCGGTCGAGCGCGAGGCGGAAAGGGCGATCAGGAATGCGGCCGCGGAGTACGGACGCCAGCATCGGGGGCGCGACGGAAAACCGCGGGCGATCCTGCGATCGATCACGAGCTTCGAGGGAGGCGGAGGGCCGCGGTTCTGGTTTTCGGTGGGTTCGGAGTCGCCGCAGAGCAATTACGCGCAAATGATCATTGAGATCTACGACAAAGAGGACATGCCGAAGCTGGTAGGGCCGCTGCAAACTGCCTTGTCGGATTCGGTGCCGGGCGCGTGGCTGGACGTGCGTCAGCTACAGACCAACCCGGTGCAGTACCCGGTCGAGGTTCACGTTTTCGGGCAAGGCGACCTGACTCCCGAGGAAGAGAAAGCGGAGTTCGCGACCCTGCGGGATGTGAGCGGAAAAATCAGGGACATTTTCGCCTCGATTCCGGGCGCGGCGAGAGTGCGTACGGACTGGATGGAGGAGAGTCCCACGCTTGATCTGCCGATCCAGTCCGATCGCGCCAACCTCGCCGGCGTCAGCAACGCGGATATAGCGCGGTCGGCAGCGGCGGGGCTAAGCGGATGGCGTGTGGGTGCGCTGGTCGAAGGCGATCTGCGCATCCCGATCGTGGCTCGTCTGCGGCAGGAGGAGCGCGCGCGCCTGGGCGACATCCAGGACCTCTACGTCTACCCGCTGAACAACACGCGCCGGGTGCCGATCAACGCCCTCACCCACATGAACTTCAACATGGAGCAGGAGCGGATTGTACGTCGCGATCACTTTGACACGATGTCGGTGATTGCATTCCCCGCTCCCGGAGTATTGCCATCGGAGATCATTTCCCGAGCAATTCCGAAGATCGAAGCGCTCAAGGCTACGTTGCCGCCGAGCTACCGAATCGTCGTTGGGGGAGAGCAGGCCAAGCAGGACGCCGGGTTCGGTGAGCTGGCGAAAGTGCTGTTGATTTCGGCGACGGCGATTTTCATCGCGCTGGTTTTGCAGTTCAACAGCCTGGTCAAACCGTGGCTGGTCTTCAGCGCGGTGCCCTATGGCGCGGTCGGCGCGCTGGCGGCTTTGTGGATCACGGGGACCCCGTTCGGGTTCATGGCGTTTCTCGGAATCGCCAGCCTGATCGGTGTGATCGTCAGCCACGTGATCGTGCTGTTCGAATTCATCGAAGAACGGCAGGAGCTGGGCGAGGAACTCATCCAGGGCCTGCTCGATGCGGGAATCGAGCGGTTACGCCCGGTGATGGTAACGGTGGGAGCGACACTGCTCGCGCTGTTTCCACTCGCGCTCCATGGCGGGCCGCTTTGGCGTCCGCTGTGCTTCGCCCAGATCGGCGGGCTGGCACTGGCCACGGTCATCGAGCTGGTGCTGGTTAAATCGTTCTACGCGATCTTCGTCGCGGACTTGGGAATTTTGAAGTGGGGATCCTCCAAAGGGTTGAAATAGTCTGCCGTTGGACGTGAATGGCAGGCGATGCGACGTGGACCGATCAGCGTCGACCCGATATGTGTCGAAACCATCGCATCATCGCAAGCATAGATAACCTTGACAAAGATCAAGTCGGTAATGGCTGCTAAAGCACGGAGGGCTCCCAACGTCGCTATCTCAGTCGCTGGTGCTGAGGGCAGCGATTTCTTTTAGAGCGTTTAATTGGGCCATGCTGTTGTTTGCTTTGTCAGTTTAATCTGACGATACTTTACAGCGACCGCGGCGCGAGCTGTTGCCGAACCTTCGGAACCGACCGGCGATAAAGCGCCGTCGACGAGTTGACGCGAATGCCCCAGTCCCAAACGGTGGCCATTCTCTTCACTGACCTTGTCGGTTCGACCGAACATCTGCAACAGGTCGGCGACGAAGCCGGCGAAAGACTCTTTCGGACTCACCATCGGTTGCTGAGCGAAGCGATCGAGTCCTGCGGGGGAAAGGAACTGGAGTGGCTGGGGGACGGAGTCCTGGGGGCGTTCTCCTCGGCAGCCAACGCGGTGCGTTGCGCCATCAACATACAGCAGACGGCACACGCGCCCGGTGGTGGTGCACGGTTCGAGATACGAGTCGGGATTCATCTCGGCGAGCTGGGCCGGCGCGACAACAGCTATTTCGGGACGCCGCTCGTGACTGCGCGGCGTCTTTGTGATGCGGCGGCCAAGGGTCAGATTCTTTGCAGCCGAGTGGTCGCGGATCTCTTGTCGTCCAGGCACTCGTTTCAATTCAAGGATCTGGGCGAGCTACGGCTCAAGGGGCTGCCTGCGCCGATCGGCGCCTGCGAGGCCGTATACCAACGCAATCCCGTCGCGGTGCTGAACCGCACGCCCTTCGTCGGTCGCGCGGCGCAGTTGAAGCGCCTGTCACAAAGGCTCGATGAGGTCCTCAACGGGAGTGGCGCGATGATAATGCTTCGCGGCGAGCCGGGAATCGGGAAAACGCGGATCCTCGACGAGTTCGCGGACCAGGCGACCGAGCGCGGTGCGGTGGTGCTGCGCGGTGCGTGCTACGACGGTGAGTGGCAACCGCCCTACGGGCCCTTCGCTGAAGTCATAGCCGCGTATGCTCGCGAAGCCGACGGACCAGCGCTGGTCGAAACGATCGGAAAGCGCGCCGGCATCCTGGCTCGCATCGCGCCCGGGTTGCACGAGAAACTCGACGGCATCTCTGAACCCGTCACGCTGGATAAGGAAGAAGAACGCTTCAGGCTCTTCGACGCCGTGGCGCAGTTCCTTGTGAGCGTCTCGCAACAGGCGCCACTGGTGGTGATTCTGGATGATTTGCATTGGGCCGAGCGTGGGACGGTGGCTCTGCTGAATCATGCTGCGCGTTTCACCGGCAGCAATCCGATTCTTCTGATCGGTGCCTACCGGGACGCAGAGGTGGGCCGCGCTCATTCGCTCTCAAGCGTGGTCACTCAGCTAAGCCGGAACCCGAATTTTGAATACCTCAGGCTTGGTGGGCTTGAAAAAGACGATCTGGCCAGCCTGCTGAAAATGATCGGCGATCAGGATCCTCCCGCTGAGCTGGTGGAGGCTCTCAATCAAGCCACGGAGGGCAATCCGCTTTTTTGTCGCGAACTTCTGCTGCATCTGCTTGAGGAAGGCAAGATTCTGCGCGAGGGGATTGGGTGGAGCTCGAGCCTGAACATCGAGGAACTCGGGATTCCGGAGGGCGTCCGTCAGATAATTGGGCAACGGCTGGTTAGACTATCCGAGAACATCAAGCGGTTACTGAGTGTGGCATCGGCGGTCAACGGGGCGTTTGAGGTCGACGTCGTTGCATCGGTTGCCGCGCTGGATGAGGACGCCGCCCTGAACGCCATCGATGAGGCGCTCGACGCGCAGGTTCTCCGTCCGGGTTCCGCACCCGACACGTTTGATTTCACGCACGCGCTGATTCGCCACACCCTGTATTCGGAAATGAACCCCGCGCGGCGCACGCGGCTGCATCGCAAAATCGCCGAAGAGATGGAGCGTGCCTGGAGCGAGCGGACCGCGGCTCACGCTGCCGAACTTGCCTATCATTTCTGGCGCGGTGCGACGGCATCGCGCCCGTCACGGGGGGCCGAGTATGCGGTCGCGGCGGCGGACAATGCGGAGGCCGCTTACGCCCATGATGATGTTGACGCTTTCTTGCAAATCGCACTGGGGCTACTTGCCCCCGACGATCCGCGGCGCGCGAGCTTGCTCGGCCGCCGCGCGCTCGCCTTGGCCTGGAGGTTGAACGACAACGAAGCGTTGGAACTTGCCCGGGAAGCCGGGGCACTCGTCGTTTCCCGAGAAGGTCATCGCGCGGCCGCGGAGTTCTACGAGCAGACCGCGCGTATGATGCTGCTGGCCGGATGCCAAATCGCGGCGTGGGAAATGGCAACCGAAGGGCTCAAGTGGATTGGCGAAACCCGGGACGTGGTATGGGCCAGCCTCACTGAGCTCGATACGTTTCGCAGGGAAGCCGCGGATCCCGACAATCCCGGTATCCGGATCGATTCGGCCGAGAACCGCGAACTCTACAGGGTCTTGAAAAGTCTCCCTCGCGATCAACTCGCAACGAGAGATTTCGAGATGCCCTATCAGTCGCGGGAGGAGGTCCTGCAGGATTCCTCCCTTCCGGCAAGAGCGATCCTGAGCCTTGCCTGCGACTACCGCCGCTGCCTGCCGATGCAGCAGCGGGAAGCCGCCGACGACGAGCAACACGGTGCTATTGCCAGGGCGACCAGAGGATGGGCCGACGTGGCGCGGTGTCATATCGGGCTTGGCAACTTCGCGGAGGCCGAGGCCGCGCTCGATCGGGCGCTGAGACTTGCCGCGCGGATGACAACCCCCAACAGCGTCGGCCTGCTCAACCTGGTTGCGGCGCGGTGTGAAATGAACTACGCGCTCGACGAGGGGTGGGAGCATTTGATGTCGAATCCCGCCGCCCTCGCCTTTTTGCAGGGGCCCGGAGCTGAGGCCAAATGGGCCGCGGCTGGGATCAATGCCTACGCTTCTTATGTACTGGCTCAGGTCGGCCAACCCGAATTGGCGTTGCAACGAATCAGTCTGCTCCCTGCTGCGTTGGAACGCGGCGCGGGATGGGACAGGACCTACTGCCAAACGGCCGGCATTGCCGCCGCTTCCCTTTGGATACTCAATTCGACGGAACACGCCGGGACTGTGGAGCGCAACATCCGTCTCAAGGTGCTCGCACCTGATTTCCGCGCCCCGCTAAGCGACAGCCGCCTTTCGCTGGCGCGGCTGTGCGCACTGCAGGGCCGCGTTGAGGAAGCCAGGGAATGGTTTGCCAAGGCGCGCGAGGTTTTTGACGAGCAAGGGGCACGCCCGTTTCGCGCGATTAGCGACTACGACGAGGCGCTGATGTACCTGCGACGCGGCGCCGATGGCGATTCGGATCGCGCTCGCCCCTTGTTGGCCGCCGCCGCGGAGCAGTTCAGCAAGCTCGGGATGAGCGGATGGATCAGGCGCGCGGAGGCCGCGGCGAAACTGCATTGAAAAAGTCCTGAACGGTGGGAGCAATCGCGATTCTTTCCGAACGAGGATCCGAAGAGGTCAGGACAGTTCGATGCCAGGGCGGGAACGATCATTCTCCTGATCGCTGACCTTGTTCAGGCGACCGACCGAACAACCGTTCCAGGGGCGGTCGTCGTGGAATCCGGAAACTCTGAAACAGGTCCCGCAACCGTCCGGGAGTGAAGTAACGGGCCGTGCTCTCTTCCAATCGTCACCGGATCGCGAGCGTCGCCAGTACTCCGGCGTGATCGGAGGGCCACAAACCCGAAGCGGTTCGCGCATCGGGAGTGGCGTTGACCAGAGTCGCCGAAACTGACACAGCCTCTCCGCGCACCAGAATCAGATCGATGCGGCGATCGAGGGTTGATTCAGGGTTGCGCAAGTCGGCTGCCTGAACGCCCGTGTTCCCGAGGTCGCCCGGATTCACGACGGCCCACGAATCCCGGAAGCCGGCGCCGATAAGTGCGGGATAGGTCGGAGTGCAATCCAGCACGGCCGGATCCTGGTTGCCGTTGCTGTTGAAGTCGCCGACCATCACCACGGGCCGTTCGATGTTGGCCGGACCCGCGATCAGTTCCCCGGCTTGCGCCAACTGCACACCGGCTTCGTAAGACTCGATGTGGCTTTCGATGAAGCGGAACTCGGCGGCGCCGACTTTTGCATCCACCGCAATCCAGCTGCGCGGCACGGCGAGCAGGCCAGACTCGCCCAGGGGGTGCAGGTTTTGGAAGGTGCCGGAATGGATCCGCAGCGGCTGTATGGAGGAAGCCGGCGTGGTCCTCACCAGGACCGCATGACGATCTACGAAACGGAAGAAGATCCCGTCGGCGCTGGCAGGGATTGGTTGGTCGAAGTCATTTTGGATGGCAACTATGGAATACGCGACGCCATGCGCGCGAAGGGCCTCGAGGATGAGGTCGAGAAAGTCGTACTCAAGAGTCATGCGATCGAACGGGCCATGAAACAATTGAACGACTTCCTGCAAGCCCACCAGATCCGGTTGCACGCGCGCAATCGCTTGCGCGATTTTCAGGGCACGTTCGGGGATTTTGCTCGCCTGGACGTGCGACCATGCCTCGGTGACCGCAGCGATCACCTCTTGCGGACTGGTCGCTGCAATGACGGGCCGCAGGTCTGCACCGAAATAAGTGTTGTGGGTTAGAACGCTGAACTCGCGGCGGCTGTGGGTCATAGGGAGCTTTCTCTCATCGTTCGAACGATGCGGTCAGGAGGATGGTGCGGGGTCGCGGGCGCTTGCGGTTTGTTCATGGGCAGAAATTATTCATCGATCCACGCGCGGCGCGGCGTCGTATTCCCCGAAGGCGAGCAGCGCGCCGGTGCTATCCCAAAGCTCGAACTCGCGGTCGGTATGGACAAATTCGACCTGTTGCCCGACAAACACGCGCTTGGCGAAAGTAATACGCAGGTTCTCCGGAGGTCCCGAGGCTTCAGTCAGATAGCGGAGCGCGTAGTTTGCGGTACACAGTCCTTGTACGAAGGGACGAGGATGGCCGAAGAGCTTGGCGGCGAGCCGCGTGGTGTGCACGAGATTCAGATCGCCCGAGACTTTGCCGTATTCGAAACCCATGCCTTCCGGCACCTCGATTTTCACGCGGTTCGCGCTGGAATTGCCCAGCCGGGCTTCACGATTGGCGAGGCCATGGAACTCTGCCGGGTCCCGCCGGCCGTAGCTTCGGATAGATCTCAAGGCCTCGATATATTCAGGGTCGAGATTCAGGATGATGAAGAAGTCGCGATAGCCGCGCACCTGCACTCCCTGATCGTCGTAAACGCGCGATGCGCACACCAGCGCGACGCGATCCTCGCGCAGGGCGATGATGTCCTCGATGGCGGAGACGAGCCGGTAGTTACGTCCGGTCTTCATCGCGTGTTCGGGTGAGATGTTCATCTCGGACTTCAGATGCATCAGGTTCCTGAAGTTCACGCCGACATCGCCCACCAGGCGCATCAGCATCATCGTTCCCACCGTGGTGTGGTAGGTAAAAGGAGTCCTGGTATCGTGGGTTCGGAACAACGCCAGCCAGCGCCCTTGCTCCTCGGGGGTTACGGTGAAAGCGGTTTCGTACTCGGGAAACTTGCGATCGACGAGCAGACGGTGATGCTTGAAGATGTGCCTCAGCGCCGTCGCGTAGTAGTTGACCATGTACTCCCGCAAGCGCGTTACATCCGGCGCATCGAGCGTGATCTTCTCGGGCATCTGATCGAGTTGCAGACCGTTCTCGATGCGGAGGGTCTCCTTGAGACGCCTGGCGAGTTCGCGGCTGAACGCGAGGGCGAAGCGGGGGTTGGTAGCGAACAAGCCCTCGATCGCGCCGCGCTCCAGGCGCAGCAGGCGGCATCGGCGGCTCGCCGTGACCGTGGCAGTACGCGCTTCGTCGAGCATCGCGCTTAACTCGCCAAAAGCTTCACCCGCTTGAATCGTCCCGACTTGGACCGCGCCGTCTTCGTCCGAAACGGAAACGGCGGCTTCCCCGGAAAGCATCACAAAGAAATCCCGCTCCATTCGGCCTTCGTGGGTGATGGCCTCGCCGGGCGCCGCTTCCCGGATTTCTCCCGCGGCTATCACGGCCTGGAGGTCTTGCTCCTCCAGCGACTCGAAAAGCGGCACGGCATGTAGTTGTTCGCGGATTGCGGCTGGTGAAGTCGACTCCTGCATGGTGCACCTCTCGGTTCAAGCGGTCTGCTGCGCAGCCCGGGCGCGTCGCGCCCATCCGGTCATTCCGAGCGAGACAAACCGGTTCATTGCGGACGCAAGCAGCGGTTGCGCGCGCGCAACGTCAGCGTCCTGGCGGCGCCGCAGGTACATCGTGGCCTCATCGAAGTCGGTCAGCGCGCGCAGGGGCCGTGAGCCGTTTTCCTCGAGTACCACCCGCGCTTTGGCGAACCATTCGATCGCCTCATCATAGCGGCCTTGCAGGGAGCAGAGCCGGGCAAGCGACAAGCGCCCGTCGCAAAACGGAAAGTGGTAGTCGGGGCGAACCATCTTCTCAAAGATGTTGTGTTCCATGAGGTTGGCATGCTCGCGATGGTCAAGCAGCCAAACTGTCGAGGCCGTCATGCACGCCATCAGCGCGTAGTCGAGCGACCATCCCGCGCCGCGCTGGATTGCGTCGATCAAAGCAGGCAGCCTCGCGAGCGCGAGTTCGCGCTGACCCAGATGGGCAAACATGCAGGCCAGGTAGGAGTAGGCGCTCGCGACCGCCCACTTGTTCGACGTCCCGAAGCCCTGGAGCATTTTGTTAACATCGGCGGAATCGTCGTAGGACATGCTGTTGCGAGCCAATGCCAGGAAGTCCGCAAAGCCATCATCGATGACGAACCGATACTCGAGGTGAGCGCCCAAATAGGAGATGAGACCGAACGACAGGATTCCGATCCGGGCAGAGAGAGCGCTGGCCCGATCGAGCGCGGCCCTTCCCTGGGCGAAATCGCCCAACGCGTTGTGACAGCGGCCCATGCCGGCCCATCCCCTGATCGCGTGCACAATGGGGCCGCGCTGCTCGCTGTCGACGGCCACTTGCTGCCAGAGCCGGGCGGCCTTGCGATAGTCACCGGTTCGCATGAGGGCCCGTGGAGTCGGATGAGGATCTGCGAGGATGTCGAGGCGCGTGAAATGGATCGGCTCGATCTGCCTCGCATCGAGTTGCTCCCGGGGCAAGGACTTCAACGCTTCCCTGACCTCGCGCCCGGCGGCTGAGTCCAGGATTACTCCCGGGTTTCCCGGGTCCTGGCTTTCCTCGCGGCTGAGGTCCACTTCCTTGAGGCTCGCCCAGGTGATATCGCGGCGATCGCCGATGTGGCGCAAGCCCTCCCTTGCCAAGTCCCATGCCGCCGCGGTCAGTCCGGCGTTGTACATCGTGCGGGCGATTTGCTCGAAATAGTCGGCGCCCGCTCCGGGCCCGTCGTTCGCGACTATCAATGCGCCGGCTTCATGGGCAGTCTTGAGAGCCTCATCCGCATTGAGTGACCAGGTCAGGGCGAAACTCATTCGCTGCAACAGGAAAGAGCGGCGCGGATCGCTCGGGGTGAGCAGCTCGAGCGCGATGCGCAGGAATTCTGCAGCGTCGTCATGCGCGTAAGCCGCCGCCGCGTTGTCGGCGGCCGCGATCGCGTACTCGGCGCCCCGTTGGGTGCCCGCGGAACCGGAGCCATGCCAGAAATGGAAGGCGACTTCCGCGGCGTGTTCCCTGGTCTGCTCGCCCCAGATCCTCTCCATTTCTTCGGCGATCTTGCGATGCAGCCGGGTGCGACGTGCGCCGTTAAGCTTTGTATAAAGCGATTGGCGTATTAGCGCATGGGTGAAATCGAAGTGATCGGCGTGCGAAGCAGGACGGATTAACTGGGCTTCCAGCGCTTCATCGATGGCCGCGAGCGCCGTGGTTTCGTCCAGGGCGGCCGCGGCTGCGGTCACTTCGAACGGGAACGATCCGTTGAATGCGGAAGCGCTGGAGAGAAGCGTATTGGCGGCCGGCGACAGGCGTTCCAGGCGCCGATCGATGATCTGGCGGACGCCTTCGGGAATGGCGAGTTGCTCGACGCTGAACCTGGAGATCCATCCGCGTCCTTCGGAAAGAATCTTTCCCTCTTCGACCAGGTGCATCAGGACTTCGCGGATGAAAAGGGGGTTGCCTTCGGTGGCATCCGTGAGTGCCCCGATCAGCTCGGCCGGCGGCGCTTCGTTCCCGACCAACTCCAGCAGATCGCCCACTTCCGCGCCTGTTAGCCCATCGAGCGCGAGGCTCTCGAAGTTGCGGGAACGTCCAATTGCCGCAAGTGCGCCGGTCAATGGATGCTGCCGGGTCACTTCGGCATCGCGGTAAGCGCCGACCACGAGCAGCGGGTGCGCCAGGGCGAAGTGAGCGACGTGGTTGAGCATCCCGATTACGCCGCGATCGGCCCAATGCAGATCGTCGAGGATCAGGACCAGCGTAGCGGTTCGCGAAATTGAAATCAGGAACTGGGCGACCGCATCGAACAGGCGAAAGCGTTGGTCCTCGCTCTCCAATTCCGGAGGTTCTGGTATATCGGCAATGACATCGCGCAGAGCCGGGACAATACGGGAGAGAATCGCCGCCCGTGTGCCGAGCGCGCCGACGAGCTCGACATGGCTGGCATGCCGGACATACTCCAGTATGGCCTCGGCGAAAGCGCCGAAGGGCTGTTGCCACTCGCCGTCGTAGCATGCCCCGCGAAGCACGATGGCGCCGGAGTGCATCGCGACATCGGCAAACTCCTCGAGCAGACGACTTTTGCCGATGCCGGGCTCTCCCCGGAGCATCGCGATCGAACCCCGGCCGTGAGACGCTTCGTCGAGCCTGGCTTGCAGGCGGCGAAGTTGAACCGAACGGCCAACGAACGGAGTGCGACTCAACATCGCCGCCGCGTCATTCGCTTCGTACAGAACTTCGCGGGCCGCGGCGGGCAGGGCCGACCCATCACGATCCACCGGCTCACGAAAGCTGAAACGCTGCCGCGAGCGCAGCAACTCCTCCACGGTACCGGAGCACAGGATTTGGCCCGCCTCCGCTGCTTCGCACAGCTGCCGCACGAGGCTGACCGCGGGGCCGAAGTAAGCGCCGCCGCGTTGACGGGCCTCGCCGAAATGAACGCCGATCCTGATTTCCAGGCGCACGCCTTCAGCGGGACGACGCAGGGTCTGCTGGATGCTGATCGCGCATTGCACCGCCTCGGAGGTCGACTCGAAGCCGGCCAGCATGCCGTTGCCCAGCCACTGCAGCTCGTGGCCACCCGAGGCCTCGACGGCATCGCACAGCAGCTTGTGATGTGTCCGGAAGAGGCGGTCTTCCAGATCCTCGCTGGCTGGTCCGGATCGGTTCACACGCACCAGGTCGGTGCACAACACCGTCATCGCGTCTGATTGGGCCATGTCTGCTAGCCGCCGCGCCGATCAGATCTCGCTGGTCACTTCGATTAGAGGAGGGACGAGCGCGTCAGGTCGATCGCAACGCTTCCTGCGCCCGTTTTAGCCACCCGGACATCTCCAGCCGAGTGAACTGATCCACCGCCGCCTGGAGTATGGGCTGAGCCGCGCGCGGATCGCCCCGCCGCAGGTGCATCAGGCCCTCGTCGTGGTCGACTATCGCGCGAAGCGGACGCCATCCGGCCTCCTCCAGGAGCTCGCGTGACCTGGCAAACCATTCGCGAGCTTCGTCGTGACGGCCCTGGAGTGAACAGAGACGGGCGAGAGAGAGGCGCGCGTCGCGCATCGGTGTGCGAAAGTCGCTGGGTAGCACCTTGCTGTGAAAGCTGGATTCAAACGCCGATGCGTATTCGTTGCCATTGGCCAGCCAGAGCGCGGTTACCGCGTCGCAGGCCAATGCGGTGAACGCGACGTTCCAGGGCGCCCCGCGCCGCAGTGCTTCGGGAAGCGGTGCCAGCATCTGCATCGCGCTTTCCGGCTGGTTGTTGAAAGCCGCCAGCATCGCAAGCCCGGCGAAGATCGAAGCGGTAACGAACTTGTACTCGACGGGCGGGTTGGCGATGACTTCGTCAAAGATCGGCACGGTGGGTATTTCCTCGAGTTTCTCGCCGACCACAAGAAAGAGATCGGCGCGTACCGATATCACGTTCAGCAGAGGGAAGGACGGTCGGGTGACTCGCGCCGCCATGGTGAGGGCGCGATCGTAGGCAGCGCGCGCTTCCGCGAAGTCTCCGAGGCAATTGTGGGCGCGAGCCAGGTGGCCCCACCCGTCCATTGCGGCCGCGATCTGGCCGCTACGTTCCGCCTCGGCCGCGCGTTGTTGCCAGAGAGGTACGGATCGCTTGCAATCCCCCGCCAAGAGCAGGAGCGAAATGGCATCGATCTCGGTTGCGTTGACAATCTGATCGCGATTCTCGTAGGGGAAGTCGTCGAGCCGCCGGCCCCGCAGATCTTCGGGATTGCACTCCTTGAGAATCCGCTGGCGCTCACGCGCGCGTGGTGAATCGAGTGCCACCCCGGGATTCTCCGGCGCTTCCGCTTCGACCCGATAGGCATCGAGCGCGTCCATGCTTGCCCAGACGATATCGCGACGGTCGCCAATGTATTCCAGACCCTTGCGGCTCAGATCCCACGCATCGTGAGTCCTGCCCGCAGCGATCATCTGGCGGGCCGCGCCTTCCAGGTATTCGCCGGCGCGCTCGCGGCTCTCTGCCGTCGCCACCAGTTCTGCCGCTTTCAAGGTGGTGTCCAGCGCTTCCTCGCTCTCGGGCATCCAGGTCATCGCGAGCCCGAGGCGCTTGAGCAGTTCGATGCGGCGGGGATCTTTTTCCGGGATCAGTTCGAGGGCAATTTTCAGAAACGCCGCCGCATCGTCATGCGCATAGGCGGCGTCGGCGTTGTTCGCTGCCGCTATGGCGTATTCAAGGCCGCGCTCGGCGCCGCCGACGGCTGCGCCCCGCCAGTAGTGAAAAGCGACCTCCGCGGCATGATGCGTGGCCCGTTCTCCCCACGCGCGCTCCATCTCTTCGGCAATCTTCCGATGCAGGCGCGTCCGGCGCGGGGAATTGAGGTCCAGATAGAGATTGTGGCGAATGAGCGCATGCGTGAAATCGAAGGTCTCGCGACCGGTGCCCGGTCGCACCACTTGCGCATCCAGGGCCTCATCGAGCGCCGAGAGCGCGGTTTGCTCGTCGAGGCCGGCAACGGCCGCGGCGATATCGAACGAGAAGCTGCCATTGAACGCTGACGCGACCGACAGCAGGCGATTCGCTTCGTCCGACAAACGGTTGAGGCGCCTCGCGATCACCTGGCGAACGCTTTCAGGAAGACCCAGCTCCTCGACGGTAAGCTTTGAGGTCCATCCCCGTCCGTCACGGAGGATCTTTCCTTCTTCGACCAGATGGAGCAGGACCTCGCGGATGAAGAGCGGATTTCCCTGGGTCGCTTCGCCGAGCGCCGCCACCAACGGTTCGGGGACCTTTTGATCACTGATCATTTCGAGAAGAGTGGTGAGCTCGGAGGCGTGGATGCCCTTGAGCGCAAGAGTTTCGGAGTTCCGCATCCGTGCGATTCCCGCGAGTGCCGCAGAAAAGGGATGAGCAGCATTGACCTCGGCATCGCGGTAGGCCCCGACCAGGATTATCTGGTTGGGCGCGATGAAATGGGCGACATGGCTCAGCATCGCAACGGTCCCGCGATCCGCCCAGTGGAGGTCATCAAGGATCAGAACGAGCGGAGTGGTGCGGGAAACAGCGGTCAGAAATTGGGTCACCGCATCGAACAGCCTGAAGCGCTCTTCCTCTTTCTCAAGCGCGGGCGGTTCGGGAATGTCGGGCAGCAACTCCCGCAGCACCGGCGCGATTCGTGCCAGGATGCCGGCACGCTTTCCCAGTGCCGCTGCCAGCTCCGGGGCCGGCAGAGCCTGGGCATATTCGGAGAGCGCTTCGGCAAACGGCCCGAAAGCCGGCTGCCATTCGCCGTCATAGCAGGCGCCGCGCATCACCGCCGCGCCGCGCTGCAGGGCATGATCGGCGAATTCTTCCAGGGTACGGGTTTTTCCGATGCCGGGCTCGCCGCGCAGCATTACGATGCCGCCGCGACCATGGCACGCTTCTTCAAATTTCGCGGTCAGCCGCTTTAGTTGAGCGATGCGCCCTACGAAGGGAGTGCGATTGAGCAGGGCAATGGGATCATCGCGCTCGTAGATAACTTCGCAGACGCCGACGGGAGCCGCGAGGCCCTTGAGCCGTTGATCTCCCAAATCGCGGAAGCCGAAGGATTGCCTGGAAGAGAGCAGGTCCGCAACAATTCGGCTGCACAGGATTTGTCCGCTGCTCGCGCGATCGCACAGGCGGCGGGTAGTAACTATCGGGGTTCCAAAATATCCGTTATCGCGCCTGAGAACTTCGCCCAGATGGATACCTATTCGAATGTCGAATTTGGCACCGTTGATCAGCCGGCCGGCCGTATGCTGGACCTGAATTGCACAACGTACAGCATCGGCAGCTGACGAAAATGCCGCCAAAACACCATCGCCAAGCCATTGAAGCTCTTCGCCGCCGCTGGCTTCGATGGCGTCGGTGGTCAGTCGATGGTGGATGCGGAAAAGTTGGTCGCCGTCTTCATCGCCCGACCGTTGAAGATGGTCGGTCGAGTTCACCAAATCAGTAAATAGAAGTGTAACCGTGCCAGACTGAGGCATCAGATGCCTCCCTAGTTCATTCAGCCACAAAGATATCCACAGGCACCATCGAACTAACTAAACATCTTATAAGCATAAACAACGCATGGTTGCAAATTGAGGAATAGCAAGGAATCTTGAATTTACAGCCGTATGGACGCGTTGTTGACAGCTTGAGAGGTGCGATTGAGCTCCAGTTGATCCCGGCTGTAGAGTGTCGTCTCTTGAACCAGCATCGTGCGCTGCCTCGTCATCGCGACCCAACTGGCGAGGGCGTTGGTAGCGCGCGCCGGGCTCGATTTCCTCCGGTTCTCGATGCTGCACAACAAATGAAACCTTGAATTACGTCCTTTGCCTCATTCAGGCGTCGTGCGCCAATCCTGCATCCACAACTCCCCAAGCTCAAGTCAACTCTTCAAGAGAAGGCGGAGATCAGGCGATCGGCTGCGGATTGCAGAATTAGACCCGAATTAAGACAACAAATCGTAAATAAATGGTTTGTGTCCACGCGCCAATTTGGACTACATAACGCGCGCGGCAGATACACCTATCGGGCTCGGAGCGCGGCTTCTGACCTTTGGCACTGGGTTCCCCACCGGCACAATCAAGCGGAACCAGGTTTCCACGCCCATAAACCCCAGTGTTCGAACCAGAGGCCAGAACGCGGATCGGGCCCAGATCTGTCAGCGGCCGAGTCTTTTGTAGCTGCATGCGATTGCGCCGTGCGAACTGGTCGAGATCGCGGCCAGTTGCGATGCGGTCTGGATAACGCCGCTGTCGGCAAAGTTGCCCTGCAGGCCGTTAGTGTACTGTCCGCTGTTTGAGAATGTGCCGTCGGAATTGACCGTGCTGGTTCCGGTGAAAGTGGCTCCAACAATGGCGCCATTGCGGTTGTAAGTACCGCTTCCCGAAAAGTTTCCCGCACCGTCTCTCGAAAGAGTTCCCAGTGAAGTAACGGGTCCGGCCACTCCAGTCTGCGGATTGGTCTCGGAACCATTGCACGCGAACGCCCAGGTTCCACTGAGATGCCGGGTGGTGAACGTCCGCCGGTTGATCTGCCGCGTACCGGTAACAAGCTCGACCTCGCCCGGGTCGGTGGACTCAAACCAAATCTGCTTGCCGCGGTCCATAACGACAAAGCTCTTGGTGAAAGTTTCATTCCCCGAGGTAGTGAGGGTCAGGGTGCCGGTGCTGCAACTGTCGAACTTAAGTGTTCCCTGAAAAGTGTCGGTGACCGTGTCGCCGAAGAAATTGTCGATCGCCTGGCCATCGAAAGTCCCGTCTCTCTTCGGCCGTAACAATCCCACCGCGGCAAACGGCACCCCTTTGGTTCCGGTGGCTACCAGGGCATACACGCCGCGCAGCCTGCAATGAGCCGCGCCTGCATCGCTCTGCTGAACGTCTTCAGCAACGGCAGATGTAACCGTAACGAGCACCGTGAAGACTATGAGGATGAAATTCGAAACGACTCGGGAGATGGTCATGAGGCGCCCTCGTGTTCCCCGCGTAACAGTAGACTTCTCGACAGTCAACCGAGTGTAGCGCAATCGCCACCGGTAGCGTGTAGCGTCGAGATGATGTTACCCCAGGCGATGACACGAGCCCGCCGTGAGCACGCACCGGTCGTCAGAAGATCGCTCCGCACGTCACTTCCCGGTCAGATGAATGCATAAGGGTGCTCAACTAGGTACGAGCGGATTGCTAGTAGCAGGGCATTGCCTAGCCCTCTATCAGTGGGAATTTGTGCACGTCCAGTTTATGATTTTGGTCTGGTGAACTCGGTGGACGGGCTCGAAGAGAGTCCACCTCACTACCGTGGGGGGCTTCACGATGGACGTCTCGATAGTCTCTGGTCACGGCAAACGCTACGTGCGGAACGGGAAAGGGCCCGCCAGGCCGCTAACCGTGAAGGAGTGGGCACGGCAGCGGGAATGGTCGGCGAGTTCTCCGAAGCGACCACACGGTGTTACGATCGGCGTAGTGGGCATGACCCACGACATTCCAGCGCTTCATCTTCAGCGCGCCTTCGAACTCGGACGAGCCATCGGAATAGCGGGAGGCATGCTGGTTACCGGCGCGTGTCACGGTACGCCGCTGGCGGCTGCGGAAGGCGCGCACCGCGAAGGAGCGCTCGTGATCGGCGTGTCGCCCGGCATGAGCCTGGCAGAGCATACCCTGAAATACGGGTCGCCTGTGGAACATCATGACGTCCTGGTGTTCACGGGCTCGGGTTTGATGGGGCGCGAGGTCGTCAATATCCGCACCTCTGAAATGGTAGTGGTCGCGGGCGGCCATGCGGGCACGCTGGGCGAGCTGGCCATCGCCTATGTCGAGGGGAAGATCATCGGCGTGCTGATGGGTCTGGGCGGAGCCAGCAAGATCGTGCGGCAGATCCTGCGCACCTGCCATAACGACGACGGCCCGCCAGTCCTCTATGACCATGATCCGCATCGCCTTGTAAACAGGATGATGACGCTGTACCGGGAGCGGCGAAGATCGCGGACACGCGGCCTGGCAGCATCGCTCAAACAGGCATTCTAGAATGCTAACGGCGTTCGACGGTCGCGCCGACGAAGCCGCCTACTTTCCAGGCTTGCTGGACGCGTCCGAGCGGCGCCAGGGCGGCCGAGAGCGACTGGGGAGTGTGATCGATCTTGAGCACACGATGGCGTGAGCCGTCGTTGAGGATACGCGGATTGTAGTACTCGGTGCCGGGGGCGGGGCGGCCGGGCTCGCTCGAGGGCACGCCGGTATCGATCACCATCATCGGCGTCCCTTTCTTCAACACGCGGCGGATCCCATCGAAGAGCTCCGGCAGGCGCGCATTCGGCACGTGGCTCATCCAGCATCCGGCGAAAGCCGAATCGAACGAGTTCGCGCGAAAGGGAAGGCGGTAGGCATCGGCGCGGACGAAGTCGGCTCCGAGAGACATCGAGCGCAGCCGCTCGCGCGCGACATTGAGCATCGCAGGCGCGAAATCGACCGCGGTCACGCGTCCATGCACCGCAAGTTCGCGGGTCCACCATCCGGTTCCGCATGCGATCTCGAGCAGGCGTCCCGATCCGAATGCGCGGACACGTTCGGCCAGCACGCGCAGATCGGCTTTCCATCGTGCGTCGCCCTGGCGCCGCGCGTAGCGCCCCACGAGCAAATACCAATCGTCATATTCGGACGCGCGCTGGTCGTAGTAGGTGCGCATCGCACGGTCGTCCTGTTCGGAGAAGGGTACGGTCAGTTCGACGACGTGCACTTCGGCTGGTTTTCTGCCCAAGGTCGCCTCCGCGATGCATGATGAGAAATGGATCAGTGAGCCAGCCATCAAACCAGACAACGCATCGCGTGGCAACGACAAGGAACGTATCATGAGTCCGACGGTATGAACTCCCAGTTGACCATAGTGATGGTGCGGCACGCGGAACCAGTCGACTTTGAAGGCAAGCACGGCGTGGTTCATCGCAGCGGCCCGGAGAGCGAATGGAACGATCGACCGCTCTCCGTCCGCGGCTTGCGCGATGCAACTGAAATGGCGGAAACGCTTTGCGCCGAGAAGCCCATCGCGATCTATTCCAGCCCCTATCGCCGGGCGCGTCAGACGATCGAACCGCTGGCCACGCTCGCGGGCCTTTCCATCGTAACCATCGACGATCTTCGCGAGCGGCTGCTATCACCCAATCTCAGCGATGACTACCGCGAGCACGCGCGACGGGCGTGGGAAGACTTCGACTACGCTCTCGAAGGTGGAGAATCGAGTCGTGAGGCGCAGCGGCGGGTGATGCAAGTGCTGGACGAGCTCCGAAACAGGCATCCCAAAGGCATCGTGGTGCTGGCGAGTCACGGTAACCTGATCGCGCTCGCATTGAATGCGATAACGCGGCATGTGGGCCATGACTTCCAGGCCGCGATGCCGGTCCCGGCGGTCTATCGACTCAGATTTGCGGATGGGGCCTGGCAGGCAGAAGGACCGGGCCTCGACTAGAGCTTTGCGGCGGGCCAGTGCTCGCGGCGCTTCAGCAAGAAGTCGAAACTTACCCGGCGTCGTTGGGCGGGGCTGTCCCGAAACTCAATTGGCGAACACGTCCTCAGGATTATCGAAGCCGTTCTGCGAGGTGTTGGCGGTGCCGCTTCTGAAGTCCGGTTGGCCAAGCTGACCGAGAACCATAGAGGCGTTCATGTCCGTGCTATATGGGCCCGCGAATACCATCGTCCGATTGTTGTTTGAATCGGTCGCGAGAGCGATAGGAGTCGGGGTTGCCTTAGGGGACCAGGAGAGTCGTCGGTCTTTTCTGGTCCCGCAGCCTTTACCGGAGCGGTTAAGGGCTAGATGCCTTCACACCCTTTTGCGCGTGCTGGCGGATCAGCCACAAGACACTGTCTCGGCCTAGATCAATCGCCTTGGCGGGAATCCGCAGGACGCTGATTCCCTCCTGAGAAAGCAGGCGGTCGCGAAATTCGTCGTCATCGGGGCGGCGTTCTTGCGCCGGGCCTTCAACTTCGATCGCCAATCGGGCGCGATGACAATAAAAGTCGACGATACAGCCGCACACGATATGCTGGCGGCGGAAGTGAAGGCCATCGAGCGCATTGCGGCGCAGCGCCTGCCACAAGATTCGCTCCTGCCTGCTCATCTGACGGCGCATCGCACGCGCCATCGCGATTGTCGGCGTACCTGCGCTCTCGCCGCGCCTGGCCGTTAAGGCGTTAGACGCCCCAAGCATGTTGGTCTGCATGGCAATCTCCCTTTCGGTTCCAAGAGAGAGTACGAAGAAAAGGAGAAACGGTTACTACTTTTGCGAGAACTGGATGCTCTTGAGGAACGCGTATGCTTCCGCGGTACCTTGCGGAGTACCGCCCGTCGCGCTGCGCTGGGTCGCGATGAAGCGGACGATCAGCCCCGGCTGATAGGGGTCGATACATTCGAGACTGTCTTCGTCGGTAGTGATCACACCGGTCACGCGCCGGCTCATGTCTTGATCGTTGTGCAACGTCATCACCGATCGCCCGTGATAGCGCACGCAGATCGCACCATGACCCGGAGCCGGCGTTATGACCTTATCGGCATCGGGCAGGTTTTGGGCCCATTCGTCCAGTTCGTCGAGGTTGGTGACGCGGCCGTCAGGATGCAGCCCCATCACCACGATCTGCGATTCGGCCTGGTGCCCGCGCTTGGTGAATTCCATGACCATCGGAGGGTCGGAGACGTTATTGAGGTACCATCCCTGGCTCTGCGGGCGCTCGAAGGAAAATTCGCCCACGTGCATCCGATCGGGAAGTGCTTCGTTGCTGGTCTGAAATGCGTGCGTGCAGGCGGGAAGCATAGTAGCGGCGAAGAGTGTCACCGCTATGTCGATAAATCCGCGAAATCGAATCGCAAGCATACCGCATCAACGGCGAGCCGCCGTTGGCTGGCATATAACCGACCGGTCGCGAGTGGGCAATCGCGCGATGGTGACGCCCCTCCACCCGCACGCAAACTTGCCGAGCAAGTTTAGCCCGCGGTTTCTCTCCGTTCGCGCCTTCCGCCTTCGGCGTCAGGCGCGGGAGAGGTACTTTTATTTCGCTGCCAGCAGGCTCAGTTGGCGCGGAGGGCCCGAGCTCGGCCGGATCGCGACGTTGACCGATTCGTCGCGCTCGCGCGATACCGCGAAGCCATGGCGCCGGCGCAGGCGATCGAAGATCGCACGCATCCTGTCGTCATAGGCCGCAGGCGCATAGACGTGCCGCCCGTAGAAGTCGTCGATACGCCCGGCCAGATGCGGGAAGCGCTCGCGCACGAACGGGATGAACCGGCGGGCGGCGGCAGGCTTGAGGTACAGCGACCGCCACCATACTCCGTCCGCGCCGGCGCGCTTTGCCGCGCGAATTACATTTTCAATTCGCGCGGGGTCATCCGTGATGCCGGGGATCATCGGCATCATCAGGATATTGCAGCGGATTCCCGCGCGCGCGAGTTCGTTGAGTGCGCGCAGCCGCAGCCCGGGCCGCGGGGCGCGCGGTTCGAGGATGCGCTGCAGGCGGCGGTCGAGCGTGATGAGCGAGATGTTCACCTGCAGATGCGAGCGGCGATTGATCTTCATCAGCAGGTCCAGGTCGCGCGTGACCAGCGCGGACTTGGTGGTGATGGAGAGATTCAGCCCGGAGAGATTGGCGAACACTTCGAGCATCGAGCGCGTCAGGCGGAACTTGCGCTCGGCGGGCTGATACGGGTCAGTGGCGGTGCCGATTGCGATTGCGTCCTCGCCGATCGGCGTGCGCGAGAGCGTGCGCGCCAGGACCTCGGCGGCCATGCGCTTGACGAAGATGCGCCGCTCGAAGTCCATCGGATCGCGCAGCTCGAGAAAGTCGTGCGTGTAGCGCGCGTAGCAATACACGCATCCGAACTCGCATCCGCGGTACGGGTTGATAGTCCATCGAAAGGGCATCCGCTCGCTGGTGCATCGGTTCAAAATCCGATGCACCGGCATCTCGATGAACTCGACGCCGCGGGTCTGTTCGAGCTCGGGATCGTAGCTGAGATGGAGAGGCAGTGTGGCGACGGCTTCCATCCCTGTAGTTTCGCTTTTCCTTCGCTCTTGTCAAGGTGGTTGATACAGAAATCCACAGATTGCGCAGATTTCGCGGACGTCATGAGGTGGGGAAGTACGCGAAATCTCTGGATTTCCGGTCTTGTGATAAAATGTCCCTGTGGCGGGCGATGAGATCAGGCGGGTAGACGAGAAACGGCGCGAAGAAACTGAGCCCTCCAATTCGGAAAAAGTCGCGCATGTGCAAAAGCCGCTGGTGCGACCACCCAAGCGGTTTCACCGACCATTGGTCCCAAAGACGAGACGCGCGTGCTGAGGCGAAGTTTACGGGCGATTAGCCGAGCGTGATGAGGTCGTAGGCGGGGGGTAGCTTCTCCGCGATCGCGGTCACGGCGGCGTTCTTATCGGCACGGATCACGAAGCCATCGTTGGTCACACCGAAAAATCCGTCGCCCTCCGGGTCACGCCGGAGCCGCATGATCATCCCGCGGCCCCATACGTGACGGGCGGGGATCGGCGCGAAAGTGATGCCGTGATCGTCGCTGCGAAAGAGCATCGCGTCCGCGCCCGCATGGCCGATTGACCAGGTTGGCGGAGGTCCTGCCGCGGCGGCTGTGAAGATTGTTTCGCTGTCAGCATCGGCGACCAGCAGCGGCACAGTATAAGTCCGCTCGATGCCGTCGGTGACGTGCTTCCATGACGCTCCCGCGTTCTCGGATCGGTAGAAGCCGTTGCCGGTGGTGGCATAGAGGCGACGTGAATCGCGCGGGTCGATAGCGACGGTGTGGATGTCGTCATACAAGCCGTCGTTCAGCGATTCGAAACTCGCGCCGCCGTCGCGTGAGCGGTAGACGCCGCCTTCTTCGACGCCGACGTACATCGTGAGGGGAGCGCGGGGGTCGAAACTGATCGAGCGCACGTGCGGAATGTGCGGCGGCGGTGGGAAACTCCATCGGTCGCGTCCGGGAATTTTCAGAAACCCGGGACATTCGCGGAACGACCGCCCGCGATCGTCGCTGCGAAAGAGCCGTGCGTGCGAAGTGCCGACGAAGACCTGGTCTTTCACCGCCGGCGATGCGCCCACGGCCCATACTTCTTCATCGCGCGCCCCTGCGGGAGTGATATCGGTCCACGACCGGCCGCCATCGATAGAGCGTGCCAGCGTGCCGCGCCCGCGCACGTGCTCGGTCGCGCCCGCATAGATTATCGACGGGTCGGCGCAATCCTGGGACATGCACCAGACTGCGGTCGGGTCTGCAAGCACCATCAGCGGGAGCGGCCCGCGTGCGGGGTCGAGAATTACGATTCCCTTGGAGGTGCCTACGCAGAGTCGCATCGTCGAGCCGGGTCTGATTTTACGCCTTGAGTCGCGGCGCGACAAAGCGGTTCCCTTCATCCGGTCCGCAACGGACACCGAAGATCCATTCGTCCCGTTGGTCCTCGGGACGCCTCGTTAGCTTGGCGCCTTCTCCCCGGGGAGAAGGCGCTCGGCCGCGGACCGCTCAGGTCAATTGCAGACCTGGGCGTAGATCGCCCGATGCTGCCAGCTCGGAAGGGGCAACTTTTTTGGGGTTGGGGTCGATCCGGGCGCGTTTGACTGCAAGTGTTCCGCCCGACAATGCAATTCGCATTGCGTCCGAGTCGACGGCCACAATCGTGCCAGGCTTCGCGTCGGATGACGCGGCCGGCTGGAGCGCGACATCGTATAAACGCAGGCGTTTGCCGCCGAGGTCGGCGTATGCGCCGGGCTGCGGGTCGCATCCGCGCACCAGGTTGAACACTTCGCGCGCGGACTTGCTGAAATCGACCTTGGCGTGCTCATCGCGGCATGGCGGCTCATAGGTGGCCTGGCTCTCATCCTGCACGATCGCGGGCGCCTTGCCGGTCTTGATGAGGTCGACCGCCTCGATCATCGTCTCGATGCCCATCGGGAACAGCTTGTTGAAATAGATTGAGCCGGTGGTGTCACTGTCGGTTATCGGCACGCGCTTCTGGACCAGGATCGGGCCGGTGTCGATGCCCGCGTCGGGCCAGAACCACGTCACCCCTGTTTCGCTATCGCCGTTGATAATCGCCCAGTTGATCGCGCTGGCACCGCGCCGCTTCGGCAACAACGAGGGATGAAAGCAAATCGACTTGTGGCGCGGCTGGTAGAGGATCGGTTCCGGGACGATGATCGTAACGAAGGCGAGGATGGCCAGGTCGGCGTTGAGCGACTTGAAGTGGTCCATGGCCTTCGGGTCCTTTTTGAATGACTTCGGCTGTGAAAGCGGCAGGCTGAGTTCGAGCGCCTTGGCCTTGAGCGGGTCGGGCTTGCCCGAGGGCGGGTCGGGCGGAGCGAAGACGTGTACAATTTCTTCGCCGTGTTTGACGAGCGCCTCGAGCGCTTTTTCCGCGAATGCAGCCTGTCCAAGCAAAGCGATACGCAATTAACTGTCCTCCGGGATCGAATTCACGCTACCAAAACGCGTCCAGGACTTGAAACCGCGATCGATGCTGATTCGTACGAAGAAGAAGATGACGTCCGCCATCGGAAAAACGCGCATTTGGTCAGCTGCGATAGTCGTAGTCGCGGCGGTTGCCGCCCTTTATGCGGTGCGCGCACGTGCGGCGTCGGAGCCTCCTGCAGCCGGAGATCACAAGGAATCGATGATGTTTGGCGGGTACGATCGCACCTTTCTGGTGCACGTACCGCCCAGGCGTGACGATTCATCGAAGTTGCCGGTGGTAATCATGCTGCACGGCGCGGGAGGGAGCTCGGAAGGCGCGGCGCGCGAAACCGGATGGAGTGTCGAGGCTGACAAAGAGGGGTTCCTTGCCGTTTACCCGGAAGCGATGCCCGGCCGGCCGGGCTTGCCGGCGAGTTTTCTTGGCAACCCGCGACTCTGGAATGACGGGTCGGGTCGTGGGCGGCTTGCGCCGACAATCGATGACACCGGGTTTCTCGGCGCGGTGATGGACCAACTCGTCAAATCGTACGGGGCCGACCCCGCGCGCATCTACGTAACCGGCATGTCCAACGGCGCATCGATGACGTTTCGCACCGGTATCGTGCTGGCCAATCGCGTCGCCGCGATCGCGCCGGTGGCGGGGAGATTGTGGGTGACCGACCAGCAGCTTCCGTACCCTGTGCCGCTGCTGTTCATCATCGGCAGCGCCGATCCGCTGAATCCGATTGCAGGCGGCGATATCAAGCTGCCGTGGGGTTTGGGCAAGACGGAGCATCGCGGGCCGATCGGAGATTCGTTGTCAGAGTGGCGCGCGATGCTGGGATGTACGAGCGATTCGCGCACGCTGGCGGATGGCGGCGGCGTGAAAGCAATAGAGTGGGATAAATGCGCGAAAGGCGGCGTGGTCGAGTACTACACCGTGGATGGGCTCGGCCATGTATGGCCCGGCGGCACGACACGGCTGCCGGAACGATGGATCGGTAAGGCGAGTGACAAACTGGATGCGACGGTGGTTATCTGGGAGTTCTTCAAGTCGCATCCGCGACAATAGCTCTTTTTTCAAGAAAATCCTCTCGGGAAAGAGCTTCTCCCTTCGGGCAGAGGCACTTCCGGAGAAAGAGGCAAGGTTGACTTCACGGGCGGGTGACCGCTTTGATGCTTCGATACATGAAGCGTCTCATCCTCCTCCTGTTCGTTATCGCGGTGCTCGGTGGTGTGGGTTTTGCGGATGCGCAAGGCGTCGGCGATCCCCGATTGGTGGTTTTGATTGTCTGCGACGGGTTGCGGCCCGACTTCGTTACCCAGCACGACATGCCTCGCCTCTACGAACTCGGGCGCGAGGGCGTGCGCTTCGAGAGGAATCATTCGCAGTATCCGACCCTGACGATGGTGAATGCGGCGACGCTCGCAACCGGGGCCACGGCGGGCACCACCGGCATCCTGGGCGACGCGATGTTCCTTGGCCCGGTGCTCGCGCAACATGGGGCAAATCTTGCAGCCGATCCTCTGAAGATTTTCGCGGGCGGTCCAATCGATCTGGAAAACACCGCGGTCCTCGAAGCCGCGAATTCATCGGGAGCTTTTGCCGGGTACCTCGACGGGCTCGATACGGTTGCGCAGGAAGTCGAGCGTGAAAATGGATTCATCGCGGTAATAGGAAAGCGCGGGCCGACTTTTTTGTTCGATACCCGTGTCGATACCGTCGCCGACGGCCACGACTCGCTGCATGAGCCGCACGCCAACTACATGTTCCTGGCGGACGACGCATCGTTTCCCTCATCGCTCGACAGCACGCGCACGATGCTTCCGCCGCAGAGCCGCGAGGGCGTTTCCGATCGCGAGCGCGATGCCGCGTTCGCGCGATTCGTAGCCGACCGCGCGATTCCCGCGGCAAAGCAGGCCATCGATGGTGGCCATCCCGCGATGGTTACGCTGTGGCTGCACAATCCCGACATCACGGAGCATCGCGCGGGCCTCGGCACGCTGCCTGCGATCGAGGCGCTGGGCGACACCGACCAGAACATCACGACGGTGCGCGCGGCGTTGGCGGCGGCGGGTCTTGAAGACCGCACTGACGTGATCGTGGTGTCGGACCATGGCTTTGCGACCATCCGCGAGCGCGTGTGGCTGGCGGCGCTGCTGGTCTCGGCCGGTCTCAAGAAAGCGATCGATTCTACCGACGTGATCGTTGCGCCGAACGGCGGCAGCGACCTGGTGTATGTTTCGCCCACCGACTTTCCCACGCATGATGCGGTGCGGTCGCAGCTCCAGAAGATCGTCGATTTCTGCGAGGCGCAGGAATGGTGCGGAGCAATCTTTTCCCGCGAGCTAGAGATAGTCGCGCCGGAGCCGCATCGGCGCGGGCACAGGGCCAAGGCGGAGCCGGTTTACAAGGGCTGGATCGATGGAACCTTTGCACAACCGGCGCTCGGGCTTCTCAACGGAGGGCGCTCGCCCGATCTGATCATTTCATTTGCCGAAACCGCCGATACGGACAACAAAGGCCTCACCGGTCCGGCGAATCCCGCGTTCGCCCTGGGCCTCAAGGGCCAGCAATCGGTGCAGAATCATTCGCAGGAGCTGGTGCATCCGGTGAAGGGCGTGGTGTTTGCGGACCTTGGTGCGAACGAGACGTTCACGACCGGGATGGGCATGCATGGCGCGGCAGGCGCGCGCGAGATTCACAACTTCGCCGCGGCGATCGGACCCGACTTCAAACGCGGATTCAGCGATCAGAATCCCAGCGGCAATGTCGATCTCGCGCCGACGATTGCGCATCTGCTGGGATTGCAGCCCAACGTCGGTCCGGGTGGGAGTTCGGCGAACGGTCGCGTCCTGACGGAAGCGCTCAAGGGCGGAAGTTCATACGTGGGCGGCGCTCACGCGGCCACGATGAAGACGGAGCTGGAGCTGCAAGGGGTCATGACGACCAACACCCTGCACGTCGCGCGCATCGGGGACCGGCTGTACCTCGATGATTCCTCGGTGGAGCGGATGCCGCTGGGTAGTTCGCCGTAGCGGGATCAGAAAATCTACCGACTCACGCGGATTCTTCCGCTTGCTCCGCACCCACCGTAGGCAGATCCAGCGCGGTGATTTGGCGGCCGCGGGTTTCGGGCAGCGTCCAGACCATCGATGCGCCCGCGACGGACAGCAGCGCGCCGAGCGCCAGCGTCGGCGCGAAGCCGACGCGCGCCCCCATCCACGCGATAAAGATCGGCGTGAAGAACTGGAAGCCGCGCGTGACGTTGAGCAGCAGGCCGAGCGCGGTGTTGCGCACGCGCGTCGGCAGCATCTCGGAGATCATCGGCGCGATTCCACTCCACAATCCCGTACCGAAGCCGATCGCGAACATCGCCGCCGGGATCAGCCCGTGTATCCCAATCGCCGCATCCCACAGAATTGTCGGCGGCAGCAGGCCGGCCGCCATCAGCGTGCCGAACAGGAAGTGCATCGGGCGCCGTCCGAAGCGATCGGCAAGCAGCCCGAAAATTCCATAGCCGATCACGCCGCCGATCTGCATCGTGATTACGAGGCGACTCACGCCCGCCGCCGTGAGCCCGCGGTTCATCTCCAGGTAACCCGGCATCCAGGTGTACGTGAACCAGAACGCCTCGGAGCTGAAGAGGATGGTGAAAAATAGCAAGATGATCACGCGGCGATGCGGACGCAGCGCGATCAGGTCTTCCCGGATGGTCATCGCGCGCGCCTGGCTGTCGAGCCATACGTCGCTCTCCGGCAGGAAGCGCGCGACCGCGGCGACCACGACAAACGCAGGCAGGGCGGAGATCGCGAAGGTCGCGCGCCATCCGATGACGGGCGCAATATGCCCGCTCACCGCCGCTGCCAGCAGGATTCCCAACGGCGCGCCGGTCTGCACGTACGCGGCATAGCGCGCGCGATACTTTGCCGGCACGCTCTCCGCGATCAGGCTCTGTCCGGGAGCCCATCCGCCGCCCATCCCAAGTCCGGTTATCGACCGGTAGATGATTAGTTCCGTCAGCGAATGGCTGGCCGCGCACAGCAGGGTGCCGATTCCGTAGATCGCAACGGTGGTAACGATGGTGGGTTTGCGGCCGTAGCGATCGCCCGCAAAGCCGAAGATCACTCCGCCCAACGCAGTCATCAGGAGGGAAGTCCCGAGGGCGAGGGAAGAATCTGCCGCGCTCAGATGCAGCTCGCGCGCAATCGGGACCAGGAGGAACGAATAGAGGATGAGGTCGTAGAAATCGAAAATCCACGCGAAGAAACACAGCACGACAATTTTCGCGTGCGCCCGCCCCATCGGGAGTTCGCTCAGAATCGCGGGCTGTTGCTGTCCAGTCGCCATTGTCGTCCGGACCTGCCGCGCATCGCGGCTGGCCCCGGCCGGGCCGGTATGGTTGGCTATCTTGCAGGCCACCCGCAAGGAAGGGAAGGGGAGCGCGCCCGCCCCCGGCCTCGCATGGAGCGCACTGGAGAACCCGGATGTTGAAGAGAATTTTCAAGTGGATGCTGCGGACGGTGGTGCTGACGATCGTGTTGTTCGCGATCGTGGCGATTTCCGACTACGTCGCGCATCGCGTGCCCAACGATTCGGTGCTGGTCGTGACGCTTTCCGGACCGGTGGCGGAACGCGGGTCGAACGGCGTGATGGGGCTGCTCAACAACCAAGAGACGCCGCTCAACTTCGTGAGGCGCGCGATAGATCGGGGCGCGCGCGATCCCCGGATCGTTGGACTGGCGGTGAAGGTGATCGATCCGCAGATGGAACTGGCGCAGGCGCAGGAGATCGCGGCCGAGATCAAGCAATTCCACAAGAGCGGCAAATGGACGGCCGCCTATATCGAAACTGCCGGCGAGGGCGACCCCGGGAATCTGCCGTACATGGTCGCGGCCGCGACCGGCAACGTGACGCTGATGCCGCGCGGCGAGCTCGACCTGATCGGCGTAGGCCTCCGGGAATTTTTCGCGCGCGGCACGCTCGACTGGCTCGGCATCAAGCCCAACATCGGGGCAATCGGCCAATACAAGACCGCGTTCAACATGTTCACCAACAAGGAATTCACCGAACCGCAGAAAGAAGACGACGAGGCCCTGGTCGGCGACCTGTTCGATCAAATCGTCGGGCAGATCGCGGATGAGCGCCATCTCGATGCTGCCACCATCAAGACTTTGGTGGACCAGGCCCCGCTGAATGCCACGGTCAGCCTGAAGGCCAAACTCGTCGATCGGCTCGCGTACGAAGACGAGTTCAACGAGCTGATCAAGAAGTGGGGCGGCGGGGAGCACAAGCTGGAGAACTACGACGAATACACCCGCCCGCGTCTCTTCGATGGCTACGGCGGCGGCGACAAGGTCGCGGTTATCTACGGCTCGGGCGCGATCGAGCGCGGTGAAGGCGGGTTCGATCCGCTGCTTTCGCCGGACAGCAGCGCGATGGGCTCGGATCCGATCAGCGATGCGTTCAAGGAAGCGCGCGAGGATGACGACGTGCGCGCGGTGGTGTTTCGCGTCGATTCGCCCGGAGGCTCCACGCTCGCATCGGAATTGATTCGCCGCCAGGTGGAGCTGACCGCGAAGGCAAAGCCGGTCGTCGTGAGCATGTCCGGTTATGCAGCATCGGGCGGCTACTGGGTGTCGGTGCCGGCTCGGACGATCGTTGCCGATGCGGGCACGATCACCGGCTCGATCGGTGTGTTGGGCGGCAAGTTCAATATCGGGCCCGCGACCGAGAAGATGTACGTGAACTCGGGAGCGGTAACGCGCGGCGCCAACTACGAGATGTTCGGTTCGTTCACCGATTTCACTCCCGAGCAGCAGAAGATGTTCGAGGGGCAGATTCTCGGCGACGACTACGCGTACTTTCTGCAGGTGGTGGCCGCGAACCGCCACATGACGGTCGACCAGGTCAACGACATCGCGCAGGGGCGAGTATGGACCGGCAAGAAGGCCAGGGAGATCAAGCTGGTCGATATGGTGGGAACCTTCGATGACGCGATGGCGAAGGCGAAGGAGTTCGCCGGTTTCCGTGCCGGTGAGGAAGCGCGAATCGAAGAGCTTCCGGAGCAGCCCGGGTTGCTGCAATCGTTGCTGGCGGGAAGGGTGACCGCGGCGAAAGCGATTGGCGGAAATCCCGCGCAGGCGCTGCTGCCGATGGCCAGGATGGTGCGGACGATTCTTTCAGGCTACAGCCATTTCAGAGGTGCGTACTGTCCAATAGTGCCGGTGCTGTAATCATCCGCGAAAGGTGGAACCACATGAACGCGCAAGTAGAGGAATTTCTCAATGCTCTCGGAGACGCCGAGCGCGCGGGTGGGCGTGTGCTGCACGAGCTGACGGAGCAGGCGGCGTCACTGGAGTTGCGCGAGTTGCTGCGCAAGGTTTCGCACGACGAGGGCTACTACGCGGGCGAGCTGGGGCATCACGTGCGCCGGCTCGGCGGGAACGCATCGAACAAAACGGGAGACTTCGTCGAGAAGGTGCGGGCCGTGGCGGATTTTCGCGGCAAGCTCGAGTTGCTGAATCGCGGGCAGCGATGGGTGATTCGCAAGATCAATGAAAATCTTGCGGCGATTTCCGATCCTCAGCTAAAGGCGTTCCTGGTGGTGATGGCGAAGGGTCACGAGATGAATATCGGCGCGCTGGAGCAGGCTCTGAAAGAGGGCGCCGCCTGAGGCGAGAGCATACCGGTGCGCGAGACGATTATCGGATTGGCGATGGTGGCGCTGACGGCGCTGGGCTTCTATTTCGTCTCGCGCCGGCGCTACAAGTGCCCGTTCTGCGGCGCCTACGTGCAATGGAAGGACATCAACTGCCCGCACTGCGGCAACGACATGAAGTACAAGCATCGCGCCGGCCCCGAGGCATTGCCGCGCGCGGCAGCGGAACTACGGCGGAAGCGTACACCGCGAGGGTAGTGACGCTAAGGAGAAATTCAGCTTTTCAGCGCGCGGGCGGCACAGGCGAGGAAGGTATCGATCTCTTTGCGGGTGCTGACCCGAAACCGCTGAAAGTCGCCGTCGAGCTTGATATCGGCGAACATCCCGGCCGGGTCCTCGTGAAAATGCAGGAAGGCCGACGAGCCGCGATAGAACGTGCCGCGTTTCGGTTCCTTCAGTCCTTCGAGCCTGCGGACCCTCGCGAGCAGTGGCTCGATCCGATCGAGAGCATCGGGGCCCGCGTGCTTCATTCGCCGAGTTCGATCACGTAGCCGTCGGGATCGCTGAAATAGGCGAATGGCTCGCTCGGGCTGTGCTTGCCGCGGTTACGGAGCTTGCCGCCGGCTTTTTCCACCTGCAACACCGCCTCATCCATCTTGCCGGCGCCGACACAAAAACCGAAATGCGAAACACCACCGCCGGCAACCGGCTCGCCATCGGCTGCTTTGCACAAGGTGAGGATGTCGCCGCCCTGATCAGAAACCAGGAACACCATCGAGGGCCCGCCCCGGAAGGCGACCTTGAGACCGAATGCCTCCTGATAGAAGCGCAGCGAGCGATCGAGGTCGCTGACGTTGATGTTGACGTGGTTGAGCTTCGCCTTGATCACGGCGGCGTCCTCGCTATTTCGCAGCGGGCGGAGGAGGAGCGGTAATCAGAACCTCATCGCGATGAAGCTGCTCGATTTCAGCTGTGGACATGCCCAGCACCTCGGACAGGATCGCGGCGTTGTCGGCGCCGACGCGCGAGACTTTCAGGTCAGTGCGATCGGGCCATCCTGAAAATTTGACCGGCAGCCCCGGGATATCGAATTCGCCCAGCGCATCGTTCTTGATGTGGCGCACGGTCTTGCGGCCGCGCATGTGCGGATGCGCCATCGCCTCTTCGATTTTCAGCACGGGAGCGCACGGTACGCGCTGCTCATCGAGCGCGCGCAGGGCAGTCTCGCGATCGGGCAGACTCTGCATCCACTGCTCGATCGTGTCGCGCAGCACTTCCTTGTTCTTCACGCGATCGCGGTTGGTCTTGAAGCGTGGATCGTCGCCCAGCTCCGGTCGGCCCATCGCTTTCCAGAGCCTTCCGATCTCGTGCTGCTGGATGACCAGGAAGATGTAGCCTTCCTTGCTCTGGTACACGCCCGTCGGCTGGCCGGTCGGATGAAGCGAGCCGCTGCGCTTGGGGGACCATCGGCCGGGCCGCAGGGAAATCACCGGCACCGAGAGTTCGTGCATATGGAAGTACGTATCGAGCAGGGACGCATCAAGGTACTGGCCCTCGCCCGTTCGCTCGCGGTTGAGGAGCGCGAATCCCACCGCCATCGCGGCCGCGACTCCCGTGGAGACGTCGCCGACCGCCATCGGCGGAAACATCGGACGGCCTTCCGGCTCGCCAATCTGATCGATAACTCCGGCCATCGATGCGCCCAGGTAGTCGTAACCGGGCTTGTAGCTGAGCGGGCCGGTCTGGCCGGCGACGGAGACGGAGCACATGATGAGCCGCGGGTTGATCTTCTTCAGTGTTTCGTAACCGAAACCCATCTCCGCGATCACGCCGGGCGCGAAGTTTTCAACCACCACGTCGATTTTCGGAATCATCGAGAGCAGCAGTTCGCGGCCTTTCGGCTTGCGCAGGTCGACGGCGAGACTGCGCTTGGAATGATTGTGCTGCACGTAGTAGCTGCTCATGCCGTCGCGCACGACGCCGAGCACGCGCACGTGATCGCCCTCGGGCGAGCGCTCGACCTTGATCACATCGGCGCCCATCTCGGCGAGAATTCGCGAGCAGGTCGGGCCGGCTACGTAGTGAGTGAAATCAAGAACGCGATAGCCTTCAAGCATCCGCGGCTGTGCCATGGATGACATCCTAGGTTCTTATCCCTCTCCTTGTCCAAGGAGAGGTTAGGAGAGGTGCGGCGGTGGCGATGCAGTGGTCGTAGTGGATCTCCGCGACGGATCGATATGCGATCTTCCGGAGTGATTGCTGAAATTCCAGCGTCGCACCTCTCCCTTACCCTCCCGTTGGACGAGGGGAAGGGTTCAGGAATTACTTCACGTAGAGGAAAATTCCCTCGTAGATCAGCGCGGGCTTGTCGTTGCCGACCACGTGGACCGCGGTTTCCTGCGTCACCTGCGTGCCCTGCGGACGCGGGTCGACGGCGACGATTCGCGAGTGTGCATGCACCTTTGATCCCGCGGGGACCGGTGAGATGAAGCGCAGCTTGTTGGCGCCGTAGTTCACCACGTTGCGGAACCCGACGACCTGCCAATCGTTGTTGTTTTCGAACGCGGGCAGCAGGCTCAGCGTCAGGAAGCCGTGCGCCACCGGCCCGCCGAACGGGCTTTCTTTCTTGCAGCGTTCGATATCGATGTGAATCCACTGATGGTCCCCGGTCACATCGGCGAACTGGTTGATCTTCTGCTGCGAGATTTCGATCGGCTTGGACCAACCGCTGTATTCCTGGCTGATCTTGGACTTCAATTTCTCGACATCGTCAAAACGTATGGTTTCCATGGCCTTCTCCAACCTTTGGTTTGCGTTTCAGACGTGCGACAGCACCTGCTCGTGCAGCCTGCGCACTTGTGCCTCATCGATCCCCATCACGGTCGCGAAGCAGAATTGCGAGATGCCCCAGGCCTTGGCGCGGCGCTTCAGCTCCGCGATGCATTCCTCGGGCGTCCCGATGAGCGACACGGGCGATTGCAGCATCGCTTCGCCATTCGGCATGCCGAACCCGGCCGCCATCATCTCGGCAGTCTTGCGGGTCTCTTCTCTGGAGTTGGTGATCATCGAGTTGAAGATGAAGTTGCTGAACTTGATCGCACTCGCATCGCGACCCAACCTCTTCGCCTCGTCGCGCACGAAGTCCAGCTTCCTGCGAAACGACTCGTCGGTTATCTTCTTCACTTCGTCGATCGAGACTTTTCCGCCCTTGCCGGCATCGGGGACGATATTCACATAGTCGGCGTACTTCGCCGCGATACGCAGCAGGCCCTTGCCGCCTCCGCCCACGATGACGGGCGGACGCGGCTTCTGGATGGGCTTGGGCCACAGGATCGCATCGCGGAGATGGTAGTACTTGCCATCGAAGTTAGTGCGCTCGTTCGCCCACAGGGAGGTGATGCATTGCAGCGCCTCATCCAGCATCTCCAGGCGCTCCGTGATGGGTGGGAACGGAATTCCCGTCATCTGGAACTCGGTTTCGGCCCATCCGGTGCCGAGCCCGGCGAGCAGGCGGCCGTTGCTGACGTGATCGAGCGCGACAAGGCTCTGCGCGGTTATCACCGGATGACGGAAGAGATTGCACAGCACCAGGTGCCCGACTTTGATCTTTTTGGTCGCGTCGGCGACAACCGCGGCCATGATCATGGCGTCGTAAGCGAGCGTATGCGGGTCGTACTGGCGCTCCGGACCTTCCATCACCACATGGTCGGGAAAAACGATAGCATCGAAGCCGACACCTTCCGCCACTTGCGCGATCGCGCGAACCCGCGCCGGCTCCAGGTTGCTGAGTTGCAATACAAATTCCATTACTGATTTTTCCTTCCTCTACTGTTTTACCGCTTCGACTTCGATCGTGATCGCGACCTCGTCGCCGATCAGCACGCCGCCGGCTTCCATCGGCTGATTGAAGCTGACCCCGAAATCCTTGCGATTGATGGTGGTGGTGGCAGATGCGCCTGCGCGCGTCTTGCCGAACGGGTCCTTGATGGGCTGAGTGTTCTGCACTTCGAGAACGACAGGCTTGGTGACGCCGTGTAGCGTCAAATCACCGGTGACCTTCCACTTGTCGGTGCCATCGGCCTCGACCTTGGTCGATTTGAACGTGATGGTCGGATACTTGGCGACGTCGAGGAATGCGGGGCTCTTCAGGTGGTTGTCGCGCTTCTCGACGCGGGTGTCGATCGAAGTCGCATCGATGGTCGCGTCGATCTGGACGGAGCTCGGGTCAGTGCCATTGACGGCGATAGTGCCGGAGGTCTTCTGGAAGACCCCTTTGACGTTGGAGATCATCATGTGCCGCACCGAGAATTCGACCATCGTGTGCGCAGGGTCGATATTCCACGTGTCTGCGTGAGCGGCGGCCGCGATGCTGAATACGCATGCGCAGGCCATCAGTAGAGACAAGCGCCAGGTCTTTAGTCGCATAGGGGCTCCTTGTTGGTTGATTCGCCGCCCGTGACTTTAGTCCAGCGCGAAGCGCTTGACGAGGATCAAAGTTGCATTTCGATACCGTCGAAAGAGGACACAGGCTAAAGCCTGTGCTCCTCCGAACCCAAATCCTGAAAGGAGCACAGGCTTTAGCCTGTGTCAGCGGCCCGTCGCTACTTGCTCTGGGCGATTGCGCCCTGCGCGCTCAGCTTTTCCAGCTCGGCTTTGCTGAAGCCCCAATCGCTCAGTGCCGCTTCGGTGTGCTGCCCCGGGCTGGCTGGCGGGCCCTGGATTTTGCCCGGGGTGCGGCTGAAGCGCGGGGCGGGGCCGGGCTGTACTACGCCATCCTGCTCGACGAAGGTGCCGCGATGCACGTTGTGTGGATGCTTGGGCGCTTCATCCATGCTGAGCACGGGCGCGAAGCATACGTCGCTACCCTCCATGATCTTGCACCACTCGTCGCGGGTCCTGGTCTTGAAGATCTCCGCCATCTTCCCTTTCATCCTGGGCCACTGGGTGCGGTCCATCTGATGCGGCAGCTCAACGCCTTTCAGGCCGGATAGTTCGAGCAACTCCTCGTAGAACTTCGCTTCGATCGAGCCGATCGAAACGAACTTGCCGTCCTTCGTTTCGTAGACTTCGTAGAAATGGGCGCCGGTATCGAGCAGGTTGTCGCCACGCTCGTTGGTCCACACACCGGCAGCCTTGATTCCGTAGATCGCGGTCATCAGCGATGACGCGCCATCAACCATGGCCGCATCGACCACCTGTCCCTTGCCCGACTTCTGCGCTTCCAAGATTCCCGCGACCACGCCGAGCGCGAGATAGAGCGCACCACCCCCGAAATCGCCGACCAGATTGAGCGGAGGCAGCGGACGATCGCCGCGGCGCCCGATCGAATGCAGCGCACCGGTCATCGCGATGTAGTTGATATCGTGACCGGCCGCATGCGCCATCGGACCTTCCTGGCCGAATCCGGTCATGCGTCCGTAAACCAGTTTCGGATTGCGCTTGAGGCAAACGTCGGGACCGAGTCCGAGGCGCTCCATAACCTTGGGGCGAAAGCCCTCGATGAGCGCGTCGGCCTTTTCGACGAGACGAAACACCGCCTCGATGGCTTCGGGCTTCTTCAGGTCCAGGGCGACCGAACGGCGGCCGCGATTGAGCACGTCGAACTTCGCGCGCATCGAAATGCCCAAGCCCGCCGAGGTCATGCGATCGATACGCAGGACGTCGGCGCCCAGGTCGGAAAGCAGCATCGCGCACATCGGGCCCGGCCCGATGCCAGCGAATTCGAGAACTCGATAACCAGTGAGCGGTCCCATGATTCACCTCTTACGTCGGCATCCGCGCGAGAATCGATCGCCGTGAAAGTTTAGTTAGCTTGTCCGGCTCGGGATGAAAAGCCCCGCGAACGTTGGTTCAGTCGATCGCTTCCGGCTCCGCCGCGACTGAGATCGCCTCCGAGATAGCGTCGGAAGGGCGTCGGCCGCTCACCTCGTGTCCGGCGTGCGGATCAAGCCACAAGTAGATCATGGAAGACCCGACCGCGAGCAGGCCGGTGATCACGAACGGCAGCGTGAAGTCGCGCGAGGTCAGCGTCGCCACGCTGCGGCCGTGCAGGCTCACATGCAACAGCAGCGCGGCCGTTGCTACGCCGAGGCTCAGGAACAACTGTTGCGCCATGCTGGCGAGGCTGCTGGCGTTGCTCATCAGCACCGGGGGAACATCGGCGTACGCGAGCGTGCCCAGCGCGGTGAATTGCAGCGAGCGGAGGAATCCGCCGAACAGCAAAGTTGCGACGATCAGGGAGTAAGGAGTGGTCGGGCGGAACAGCGCATAGCTCATCAGGATGAGCGAGCTGACCACGCCATTGCCGACCAGCACGTTGCGAAAGCCGAAGCGGCGAATGATCGGCGGAGCGGTCGGTTTCATGATCAATGCGCCGGCCGCGCCGGTGAAGGTGATCAATCCCGACTTGAACGGCGTCAGGCCGAACACCAGTTGCAGCAGCAACGGCATCAGGAACGGCAGCGCGCCGATTCCCATGCGGTAGAGTCCGCCGCCGACGGTCGCGGAGTTGAAGGTGGGAATCTTGAGCAACGCGAGATCGATAATCGGAAAGCGCGCCCGCCGCGCGTGAAAGATGTACGCGCCCGTGCAGAGTCCGCCACCGGCCAGCAGGCACATCACCAGGCTTCCCGGCAGAATTCCGCGGCCCACCATTTCGAAGCCGAACACCAGCCCGGCCAGTCCCAGGCCCGTCAGAACGAAGCCGCGGAGATCGAGTGGGGGAACATCTTCCTCGTGGATATTCTCGATGAACATCGTGACGAGGGTGATGCCGATGAGGCTGATGGGCACGTTGATGAAGAAAATCCATCGCCACGAATAGTAGGTCACGATGAAACCGCCCACGGGCGGTCCGACCACCGGGCCCAGCACGGCCGGCACCGTGAGATAGGACATCGCCTCGACCAGCTGGGACTTCGGGATGGTCTTGAGCACGATCAGGCGCCCGACCGGAACCATCATCGCGCCGCCGAAACCCTGGATGACGCGGGCGGCAACGAGTTGCGAGAGCGAATGCGAGATACCGCAGAGAATCGAGCCGAACGTGAAAAGCGCGATCGCCGTGCGGAACACCGTGCGCGACCCGTACCGGTCGGCCATCCAGCCGCTGATCGGGATGAAGACCGCGAGGCTCAGGAGGTACGAAGTAATCGCCAGGTTGAGACGGATGGGGTCTTCATGCATCGAGTGCGCGATCGCGGGCAGGGCGGTGGAGATGACCGTGGAGTCGAGCATCTCCATGAACAGGGCGCATCCGACGATGAGGGGGGCGAGAAAGGTGGAGATTTTTCCGCCTTGCGGACTCGCGGGTCCAAAAACAGCGCGCGCTTCCACAGATGATGAACCGGGTTCGTCCAGCGCCACTAGAGTAAAAGTCTCCGCAGGCTCGGTGGGCTAAAGACACAGGCCCCCGCATTGCAGCTGTTTGACAATATCAAACAGCTGGCACCGAATGAACGCCGCGGCGCCGGCGCGATAAGCGAGAGGCCGCGGCAGGGACGGCGCTGCTACTCTTGCCTGCGAATTGCATCGATCACTTTGGTGCCGGCGGGCGGGTCGGGATCGGTGCGCGTGGTTTCGGTAATGCGGGCGGCGGTCATGTAGAAGCCGATAGTAATGATCAGCTCGACGATCTCGCGTGGCGAGAGGAACTTCATCGCCTCTTTCACCACCGCTTCGTCGGCGCGCACTTTCTCGACCACCTGCTCGGTGAAGCGCAGTATCGCGCGCTCGAGTTCGTCGAAGCACGAGGCATCGAGCTTGCGCTTCGCGATCGCATCGACCTGCGCCTGGTTGGCGCCGACCGCGATGGCGATAGGCACGTGCTGCACCCATTCGTACTCGCCGCCCTCGATCCCGACCGCCAGCAGAATCGCCATCTCGCGCAGCTTCGCGTCGAGTTGCTGACGCCCCAGGATCGCGCCGCCCAGGCGCGTGAACGGGATGAAGCAGGTTTCGGCATTGGCGAACATCCTGAAGATGTTGAGTTGCACGGGCGCCTCTGCGAGCGCTTGGCGAACATCTTCGGGAAGCTTGTCGATATTGGCATACGGAACCAGGCTCATGGGCACCTCCGCGGGCGGATCAGAGTCGTTGAGGTTGTCTGTAGAAGAATCGTGCGGGATTGTAAAACCAGCGCCGGTTGCACCTGCCGGTAGAAGGAGTAATGAGAAGGCAGGGGTTGTCTTCAAGGAGGTCCCAAGCCATGGGTCTGCCAAACGGAGTTCACCATCTCGCCATTTGCACCAAGGACATCAAGGGCCAGATCGAATTCTTCACCCAGGTCTGCGGGATGGAGCTGGTCGCGCTGTACTGGATGCACGGCGTGAAGAATACCTTTCATGGCTTTCTCAAACTGAACGACAGCTCGTCGATCGCTTTCGTACAGGGCCCGGAGATTGGCGAAATCCAGGGCATCAAGGGCGTGTCGCATGCCGGTTCTCCAGCGCAGCCGGTCGCGGCCGGCGTCATGCAGCACGTCGCGCTCAACGTTGACAGCGAAGCGGACCTGCTCACTATGCGCGATCGGGTGCGTTCGCACGGCTACTGGGTGATGGGGCCGCTGGACCACGGTTTCTGCAAATCGATCTACCTGGCGGCGCCGGAAGGCATCATGCTCGAATTCTCAACCTCCGAAGGAAAGGGCATCAACGCCGATGCCTGGCTCGATCCCGAAGTCCTGCGCCTGGCCGGCATCACGCCGTCAGACCTGCGTCGCTATCGAAATCCCGCCGCGTTCGAGAGCCAAGGGGGCAAGATCAAGAACCCACCGCCGAACAACGGCAAGCCGATGATGGACAACATGGAGCGGCTCTTCGGCATGACCGACGAGGAGGTAACGGCGAAATTGAGTGAGCCAACACCTCCCGTCGACGTGACAAAATAAGATACTCGACCCCTTCGCGAGCCGCTGACTGCGGCATCGGCATCTGCCTGCTCCGGCGCGAGCATCCGCTCTGCATTCCCCGGATTCCAGGGGCAGAGTTCATCTGCTTTTCATAAATTGGATCGAGCATCGAGCTGCGCGATGACGTAAGATCACCGCACAATCGATGGCACGTGACATGCTTCTTTGCCTGGACACATCAGTGAGTGCCCGGTTTCTCTTATTGATGATGGGAAGGTTTGATGACGATGAACGAAGTTAATGACGAACTCGTGCGCATTCGCGCATATTACATTTGGGAACGCGAGGGCCGTCCGGAAGGGCGGGGTGAGGATCATTGGCACACGGCGTTGCGCGAGCTCGAAGTAGAAATGATCGTAGCCAACGGCGCCGCAGGAGAAGTATCAAACGGCGCCAACGGGGAAGCGGCGAAGGCAAAGTCGAACACGAAAGCAACCGGCGCATCACGACCGCGGAAAAGTCGCATCGGCTCGATCGTGGCAAAAGCCAAAGACACGTTCGAAGGGGACACGACGGCGGAAAAACCGGTGGCGGAACCCAAGCGTAAGCGTGCGCCCAAGGCGGACAAGGATCCGGGAAAGCGATCGCCGCGGACTCCGTAACGCGGCCAGCTGTCTCCCGCCGCGGGCGCTTGCGCGAAAATAGGAATTGGTGGCGCTGGCGTGGACGCCAACTCATCGTCGGCGGGCACGGCGGCCCGCCCCACCAGCAGAGAAGGCTTCAGAACACGATCGGCAGCTCCAGGTACTCGCGGTAGATGAAATCGCGATGCGCCAGGAGTTGGTTGGTCAGAGCTGCCATCACGCCTGGGTCGCGTTCTGAGTAGAAATCGCGGAACCCGGTGGCCATTGGGCACAGGTCCGGTTCGAGTGGTTTGAGCAGGGCGGCAAACGTCGCCCAGTAGATGTCGAGCGCGGTCAGTTGGCTGCCGATGAAGAAGCGGCTGCCTTTGGCTTTCTGGCTGGACAGGCGCGCGTCCAGGAAATTCAGAATCGCCGTCATCTTTGCGGGAGCTCCCACCGCGGCCTCGGCGCTATAACCATACTTGCTGCCGAACTTGAGCCAGAATCCCTTGACGTTCTCCGGCGAAGCGGGATTGGTGACAGTCGAATGAATCATCGTGAGCCGCTTTGACCATCCGAACCCGTTCTGGCCGCATAGTTCGTTGGCGTACCCGAACATCAGCGCGCGATCTTCGATCGATGCGGGAATGAGCGACGGAGTCGGCGCGAGGCGCTCCGCCAGGTAGAGCTGTTCAATCCAGGTGGAACGCGGGCGTTCGTCGTTCCAGATCGCGACGGGCGCGCTGCTTTGCGCCGTCCATTCGACCAGTTCGCGATCGGTGCCGTCGGCCCCGACGCCGGTGACGGCTACGTAGGGAACTTTCTTTACGTAGAAGATTCCCTTGCAGGCTTCTCGCCACGGACCCGGCACGGCCATCGCGCCAAGGACAAGCCGGAGGCCGGACATCTTGCGAGCATCCGCTATGCTCGCGTACTTCAGCTTCACGTCATTGATCGCGATTTTTTGGCCCATAGTCAGTTCCTCGGCGTTGCGGTCTGTAATCGCTCCGATATCGCAAGTGAAGGCGATCTGTCGAACACCGCTTCTCGCGTCAGGGCGCGTTCGCCGCGACGCAGCGGAAGACCACGATCTTGTCCGAGGTCGTAGTGATTGAAGTCGAGTAGGCAGAAGCGGATGCGGTAAAAGTCGTCACGCTGGTAGCAAGATTCGCATTGGCATTGAATTTCCCGGTTGGCACCAGCAACGCGGCCGCTGAAGCGACGCCGGACACCGGGGAAAGGTCATAGCGGTAGAGGTTGTACGTCGTGCCCGGGGTCAGTCCGCTCACGGTCACTTGCAGCCCGAAGTTCGTCATCCACTTCGCGGGCGGTTCATTGGTGCAGCTTTTTCCCCGGTTGCTGGTTCCGATCATTGGATTTTCGTAGCTGTAGCCGGCGAGCGGGGCGCCGGGGTTCGCGACTCCATCCGAGTACGTCGGCCCGATGATCGTTAACAGTACGGGCAGCGACTCGCCGCTTGAGTCTGCGGGACCGATGACGGAAAACGCATAGTTGTGGGGACCAACGATTTGCAGCGGGTCATAGCCGGAACCGCCGGTATAGGTCTCGATATTCGCGTTGCCCGGAATAACTATTGAGTAGGCGTGCGCGGCAGGAAGGTTCGCTCCCTCGCGCGTGTTGGCGAAGGAGTCGAAGGTGTAAGCGTACACAAACGGAGTGCATCCGGTGCCGGGTTTGGCACCGCGAGGAATGGCTGGAGTGGATGCCAGGTGGCCGCCCTGCAGTGCATAGCTCCCATGGTCATCGATATACAGGACGTCATCGGGGTAGTAGGTCGCGTCGGCGGGGGAATGATTGGTGCCGATTTTGATTACGGTGGCGTCGTGATCGTACTGGGAGCCGCTTTCGCCATTGACCAGGACTCCCAGCGTGACCTGGTGGCCGCCGATAACCTCATTTTTGACCCACGACATGAAGTCGCGATAGCCGGCCACGCCGGGTTGCTGCCTGGTGTAGTCGTAAGTTGCGGCGCTCAATCGCGAATTCAGGAGACATTGGGCAGCGCCGGCATATCGATTCGGACCGGTCACTCCGGAGCCCGGGTTCTCCAAGAGTAGTTGCGCGTTGAAGTCGCTGTCCTGCTGATGCACGTTACACGCACCATCGGGTCCGGACTGTGACAACCCCGATCCGCATACCAGGCGCGCATTGAATTGTGACATCCATTGACCGTTGCTGAGGCCGGCCTGGATCATCGAGACCTCGCCGCAATAGCCGTTGTTATTTTCCCACTGGTAGAAGGGCGTAACTGTCTGCCGCGGGTAGATGTAGGAGGCCGTTGCGGGAGCGATGGTACCGTCGACCGCGCCCTGGTCACAGGCGCCTGTGGTGTTCCCCAAGCTTCCGCTCGACGCTCCGCCGCCGCATGCCACCACCAGGAGCGCCGCGACGCCGGCCGTCGCTGCCGCATAGACAAATCGGCCAATCGTGGTGCCACTCAAATCCAAAGGCCTACAGCACCAATTCGGGTTTCATCGTCCCCAACAACGTGCCGCCGACGGCGCGCGCCAGCGGATCGGGTCCCATGTACGCATGTGCAAGGGCGCCCTGCACGTCCTGGAACCTGGCCTGCAGGGGATGGTCGAGGAAAACGGAGCGTCCGGTGGCGGAGTGAAAGAGGTCGCCGACGGCCTGGCCAACCAATTCGCAGCCGCGGTTCATGTCCCAGCGCATCCGCGCGCGCGTTTCCATCGACACCGGCTCGTGCGCCTCGGCCATCTGCCACAGCTCGATCGCATTCGCGCGCATATACATGACGGTCGCATCGAGGTACCAGATCGCTTCTGCGAGGCGCTTTTGCGTGAGCGCATCGTCGGCGGCGCGTCCTCCGAAACTGAGAATGCGGTCGCGCGTCGCCGCTATCCACGCATCCACGAACCCGCGCGCCGACCCCAGCATCGAGGAGACCAGCGCGGTGTGAAACACGACCGACCAGGGGAGACGATAGAGCGGGCCGTGGTTGAGATCGCGCCCCGGGAGCGGAAGGTTCATCGCATAGTCGAAATGCGACTGGCTGCGATGATCGGGAACGAAGGCGTTCTCGACCACGATATCCTTGCTGCCGGTGCCCTTGAGACCGGCGACGTGCCAGTTGTCATCGATGCGGTACTGATCGGGCATCAGCAGGAACGATCGAAAATCATTGACCTGCTTTCCGCCGATGTTGCGGGTTCCGCAAATCGCTCCCAGCATCACGCCGCGGCAATGATCGCATCCGGAGGAAAACGACCATCGCCCGGAAAGCTTGTAACCACCTGCGACCTTCTCAGCCTTGCCGGTGGGGTTGTACGAGGAGGAGTGCATCGTGGTTGGGTCAGCGCCCCACATGTCGCGCTGCGCATCGTCGCTGAACAAGGCGAGTTGCCACGGGTGCACGCCGATGACACCGGCCACCCAGCCTGCCGAGGGCGACACGCGCGACAGCTCCATCATCGCATCGACGAAATCGACCAGCGGAACCTCGCCGCCGCCCCAACGCCGCGGCTGGAGCGATCGCACGAATCCGCCATCCATCAGAATTTTCCAGCTCCGGTCGCTGAGCCGGCGCAGTTCTCGATCCTCGTTCGCGGTTTCCGCGAGCTGCGGCGCCAATCGTTTAGCCTCGGCAACCAGGTTCATGATCGTGCTCTCCTCGTCATCTCCCCGGAGAGTCTGTGAGACAGGTGCTTATGTCAAACGCGAGGGCGCTTTCCACTCGCGCGATCCCGGCGGGTTGAGCCCGCGGGAAGTGTGCTATTGATGAGAGCATCGATGAACAGCGATGACAGGAAATTCGTCGGGCAGACCTTCCAGGGACGCCAGCCAATTACCGTGACGGCCGAGAGGATCGCCAGCTTCTGTGTCGCGGTAGGCGAGACGAACCCGTTGTATGTGGATCCCGTCGCGGCCGCCGCGGGACCCCACGGGGGAATCATAGCTCCGCCGGCATTCGTGGCCGGCTTCCGCTACGGCGACGATGTGTTCGAGCAGATTCCGCTGTTCCGGCGCGGCGGACTGATGGGTGGAATCGATCTCGAGCTGGAGGAGCCGCTTCGCCCGGGCGACACGATTCGGATTTCGTCTGAAGTCAAGGACATCTACGAGAAGACCGGGCGCAGCGGCACGATGGTGTTCGCGGTAGTGCGCACGACGCTCACCAACCAGAAGGGGCAGGTGGTGGCGCGCGTGGATCATCGCATGATGAACCGGCCGCCGCGCGATGGATCGAAATGATCGTGCATCGATGAGAATCGCGATCCCTACGATTCTTGCCGCGATATTTTGGGCGGCGCCCGTATTGGCGGCATCGTCGATGGCGCCGGACAAGCATTACTATCTTCCCAACGAGGCGGCGTCGAAGATCGTGTCCGTCACGCGTCCGGGGAACGAGCAAGCCGAGGTTGTCGTCCTCACGGAGCCGGTCGCGATCAGGGAAACGGGCCCGCCGGAGACGATCAAAACCTTCGGCGAGGTGTACGCATTTTCACCGCAGACGATCATCGTACATCGCGATGAGCCGACCGAGATCACCTTCTGGAATCTCCAGTCCGATGACGATCACGACTTCGCGTTGCTGGGACAGGACCTGAGCGTGCTGATGTACGTTGACCTGCCGCCGCTCAAGAAGACGTCTTACGTCTTCACCTTTCACAAGGACGGGCTGTTCAACTTCAAGTGCCTGCAGCATCAGCCCGAGATGGGCGGACAGATCCTGGTGCTGCCGCGAACCGGTCGCTGACTCGCCAATCAGTTTTCCTTCGTCACTTTGATCGGCACCGGCTTGAGCGGCGTGTCGTGGCTCTTCAGATAGTCTGTCACTTGATCGAGTTCGGTGATGGTAGCCGACGAATAGACGCCCGTGGTGCACGATGACGCGTCGTATTGTCCGTTGGCGTTGACGATCACGTAGTTGCCCTGGTTCGAAACGATCTTGCAGGCACAGGAGGCGTGCGCGGGGTCGTTCTTGTCCATCGTGCACGGAGCATCGAGGCACCATCCCCACGGGCGGCTGTTCGAGCATTGCGCATAGCTTTCAATCGGATGGTAGCGGGAGCGGAGCCTCATGCCCTGTGCGGTTTTCTTTTCTTCGCACGGCTTCAATCCTGCCGAGTAATTCCTCTCGACGTTGCACTGGCATGAGACGACGTCCTTCTTGCCGGGAATTGGCACGCACGGAGCGGTGGTGCATAGCGCATAGGTGCTCTTGCACACGATGAAATCCGGTCCCGCCGCAGCGGCGACGCTTGCGAAACCCAGAATCACGAGCGGGGCGATCAGCTTACGCATTGATCGACGACTCCTGAGTGAATCGCGACTCGCGATGGCCGCGGGCGGGAAAGGAATACCAGACCCGTCGATTGCGAGACAGAGGCCGCCGGATGGAGACGAATGACCTTGGTGTCGTCGGACCATTGTGGTCAACTTCATTTTGGGGAGGATCAGCATGGCCATCAAGCGGAAGATTCTGATCGCCGGCGCATCAGGTTTGGTCGGCTACGGCGCTGTCAAGCATTTCGGCGGACGGGACGATTGGGACGTCATCGCGATCTCCCGACGCCCTCCGCTCGATCGCCATGGTGCGGAGTTCATCCCGGTCGACCTGATGAACGAGGGGCAGTGCCGTGAGGTGTTCAGCGCGATGAGGGACGTGACGCACGTCGTGTACGCGGCACTGTTCGAGAAGGTCTCGACCGGCTTGATCAAAGGATGGCGCGAGCGCGACCAGATGGAGACCAACCTCGCGATGCTGCGCAACCTGTTCGAGCCGCTGTCGGGCGCCGCGCGCAACCTCCAGCACGTGTCGCTGCTGCAGGGTACCAAGGCATATGGGGCGCACGTGGGTCGTATCGAGATCCCGGCGCGGGAGCGCCGTCCACGCCATCAGCACGAAAACTTCTACTGGCTCCAGGAAGACTACCTGCGCGAGAAGCAGAGCGGCAAAAACTGGAACTGGACGATATTGCGGCCGCAGATCGTGTTTGGCGAAGCGATCGGCGGGAACCTGAACGTCATTCCCGCGCTGGGTGTGTATGCTGCGCTCAGAAAGGAAGCCGGCCTGCCGCTCTCATTTCCGGGCGGCACCCCCGGAATCGCCGAAGCTATCGATGCGGATGTGCTGGCGAGCTCGATGGAGTGGGCGGCCACCAATTCCGCGTGCGCCAACGAGATCTTCAACATCACGAATGGCGACGTGTTCGTCTGGACCGAGGTGTGGCCGGCGATCGCGGAAGCGCTCGGTATGGAGGTCGGCCCGGCGGAACCGCATTCGCTGCGCGCCGAGATGCCGGCGCGCGAAGGAGAATGGGCGGAGATCGTGCGCAAATATAACCTGCGCGCGCCCAGCGACCTCGCGAGCTTCGTTGGCGGATCGTTCGAATTCGCGGACTCGGTCTTCGCTTATGGATTCAACCAGTTCCCGCCCGCGATGCTGGTCAGCACCATCAAGGCGCGGCAGGCGGGCTTCCACGACTGTATCGACACGGAAGACATGTTCCGCAAATGGTTCGGGCGCTGGCAGGAGTTGAGGCTGCTGCCGCCGCTCTAACCTGAGGGAGCACAGGCTGGAAGCCTGTGCCACTAAAGAGAGTCACTACATGCGCATGCCGCCGCGATGGTGGCCCCACATGCTGCCAGCCTGATGTTTCTGCACGTGCCAGATGTTGTCGTCGATCTCGCGCCCGCCCCATCCGTACTCGACTTCGAAACCCGACGGCGTCCGCATATAGAAGGACAACATGTGATCGTTGGTATGCCGTCCCAGGCTCGCGGCGATTTCGATCTTGGCGTCCTGCACGAGATACATCGTCGCGCCGACGTCATCGATCGAATGGCACTGCAGCATGAAGTGCAGCAGATGCTTGGGCAGCGGCAGGGGCGCGAGCGCGATCGTATGATGGCGCGGGTTGCAGTGCATGAACGCCAGCGTCATCCCGAACGAGCCGAATTTCATGTCGATGTAATCGCTGATGCGGAAGCCGAGCGTGTCGCGATAGAAGCGCACGCCCTCGTCGAGATTCTTGGTGGTGAGGACGATATGGCCGAGGCCCTGTTGCCCGGTCTTGAAGCCCGAGATCGCGCGAGGCGAGTGGAACGGCTTCTCGAATTCCACCATCGGGCCATAGAACGCTTCGCTCGCGACCCCATCGGGATCCGAGAAGCGAATCAACTCGGCAACGCCGCGTTTGGCGGCAAGCTCAGGCGATCCCGCCTCGACCGCGACCCCCGCGGCGCGCAGACGCTCGGCGGTATCGCGGAGCGCGGCCGCATCGGCGACCTCCCATCCGATATAGGCCACGTCGTCGGCGTCATCGCGATGCAGCGCAAAGCGGTATGCGTATTCATCCATCCGCAGGCGCAGGGTGCCGTCTTCAGTGGTACCCGCGCTCTGCAGGCCGAGAATGGTGGTGGCGAACTTTTCCCATACGCCCAGGTCCTTCACGCCAAGTCCGAGATATCCAAGGCTGCTGATTCCGCTCATGCGACTGCCTCCGATGGCAATCTTGTACCTTGCCGCGGGAATAATCCAACTGATCCAGATGGACTAGAGGGCGAACCCGGGCAGAGAAGGGCGGCGTCGAATACGTCGTTAGACGACCAGGGTTCCGTTGGTGAAGCCGTCTATCGCGTGGGCCAGGAACTGGAAGCCTTCCTTAGGAGTCTGATGGTCACTATGCATGATCCCGAAATTGTCTTCTGCTCCTAGGACCTTATCTACTTTTGTGCTCCCGGTTTTCCCATCGTAAAGCGTGTACCACGTACAAAAGGAAACCAGGTCGCGTTGCGGATGGCGGCGGCGCCAATCATGGATTTTGACGTAGAGCTCAGACAAAGCAGAAGCGGGTTGGCCATAGATCCAGTCGCGCTGCGTACCCTCCGAGTGATTTGGAAAGAGATACGGAAAAGCATCGGGGGGCGTCGTGAATCCCGTCTCCATTATCGCGATTTTGCGTCGGAAGCAGGGATTGTCCCGGTTCTGGACCATCTCGGCGACTGTGTCGATCGGCGACCAGTCGGTCCATACGCTCCTGCCAAGACTGAACGCGGCGGCGCCCGCAAATTCGCCCGCCGCTCTGGCGGCGCCCTCTAGCGTAAACAGTCCCAGCCACCGATTGTCCGCTGCCAAGGCGAAGCGGGACGGGGCGCCGTTGTTGGCCCAGGTCCCCGGGTACTGGTCGATTCCGATGTTTATCCGGTGGCCCTTGTAATCCCGATTCAGTACGTTGAAGTAGTCCTCGAGCGTCTGTTTCCAGTCCTTGCTGAAACAGTGCATGTTTACCCAGCCGCGCTCATAAGTATCGCCCAGCTCTTTCTGGAGTGCCTTGTTGCCCTCGCCCAATATTCGCGCCCAAAACTCATTGGAGCGATGCCCCACCGTCCGACCCAGGCTTTCTTGCACGTAATTGTTTGGCTCGTTCCAGATCTGGAACTGAGGCACCAGGTCCTTTAGCGAGCTCGCCACTCGGTGACATTGGGCTTTAAACGCGGCGACCAGGTCAGTGTCGTTCAGCGACCAGCTCCATTCTGGAGGTCCATGGAGAACGCCGATAACGTTCTTCTTGTCGCCGTCTTGAAAGCCCTCGTGGAGCGCCAGCTCTGTATATTCCTTGAAGTAATCGAGGATCTGCTCTTTTACGTCACCCTGATTGGGTTCAACGAAGCCCCATTCGTATGAGGCCCGTAGGTATGTGGCGCCCAGTTGCCGGATGAAGCGAAATGCTTTCTTCGCATTGTCCAGAGACTGTTGCCGGAGAAAGGGGCCATCGTGGGGCTTGCCATTCTTCCAGCGCATCGAGTCGCCTCCGTGCAATTGAACGGCCCACGGGATCGTCCCCGTCGGCACGACAGGTTCCACACAAGTAAGCCTCCAAAGCTGATTCTTTGCGTCTTTGACGGGATGGCCTTGGCGGACCAGGTTGGGGCCGCCACCCACCATGGCCATGACTCGACCGCTGTGAGGGGACAACAAAAAGTAGTTGTCGCCTGGACCCGGATGTAAGGCCCAGCGTTGATCCATGCCGTTATGCCAGGGTGCCTGCACTATCGGGGCGCTTTCGTCCTTGCTGCCGCCCCCGATCGATACGGCCATGTTCTTGTACAGAGTGTTCTTCGGCACGAGCCGATAGAGCTCATTGCCCATCGGGGTAAGCCTGAACTTCTGCTCATCCGAGTCCAGCCAGCCCCAGGTGATGATTCTCGTATCTGCGTCGGTACTTCCCCGATCGACCGCCATGACCTGCCCATTCTCGCAGTTCTCAATTTTGTAGTTCCCCGCTTGAAGAACCATCGCGGATCTCCCTTGTGTGGCGTAAGGCCACAAATTGTATAGGCAGTGTGCCGTTTGTAGGGCAAGCACAGGGTTAGTGGGAATGACTGACGGTGGCGCACGAGATCGGATGGCAGAAAGCCAAGCCGGGCGATCAGAGCAAAATGGCAGATATGTGACGGCGCTGAAGCGTACGCTTCGCTTCGGTTCCGCCAAGCGCCCCAGCCTCCGAACCCGGGCGCAGGAAAGAGGCTTGGCTACAAGTCGCGACCCCCGGCGGCATCGACGAAACCGCGGATGCCGATTCCGCCCTCGCAGATAATGACGCCGCCGGTCGCCGTCGAGGAATTCTCCGGCGATGCGAGCAACACGTACGACCCGGTGTAGTCGCGAGGCTCTGGCAACTTGCCGAGTGGCAGGCCGCGTTCCACCGCCTCCTTCAACGGAATCGATGCGATCGACCGCTCCGCCATTTCCAGCGATTTCGGCCCGCGCAAATCGGTCGGGATTGCTCCCGGCGCGACTCCGTTGACGCGAATCTTCGGCGCGAGCTCGTAGGCGAGCTGTCGAATCAGTCCGACCACGGCGTGCTTCGATGCGGTGTAGAGCGGGCCGCCGCCGCATGGATAGAAGCCGGCGTTGGAGACGGTGTAGATGATGCATCCGCGGGTGTTCGCCAATTCGCGATACGCTGCCTTGGCGCCGAGCAGGTAGCCTTTGACATTGACGCCGAAGAGCTCGTCGAAGGCGGTGCCGATTCGATCGTCGGGGAGATCCACGACCGAGATGTTGAAGTCCCAGATACCGGCGTTGCCGACCAGGCAGTCGAGTTTGCCGAAGCGTTTGACGGTTTCAGCAACGGCGCGCTGGTTGTCGGCCAGCACGGTCACGTCGCCGACGATCGCGGCGACGTTGGCTCCGAGCTGCTTTGCGAGTGCCTCGCTGCGTTCGCGCGCACGATCGAGGATCGCGACGCGCGCGCCTTCCTGGACGAAGCGTTCGACGATCGCGCGTCCGAGCCCGGACGCGCCTCCGGTCACCAGCGCCACCTTGTTATCGAGCCATCCCATGGGTCACTCCAGGTCTACGAGAATATCTCCGGCCTCAATCTTTACCGGATAGGTTTTCAGCGAAACGGTTGCGGGGGGCGCCAGGACTCTGCCGGTGCGCAGGCAGAAGCGCGCTTCGTGGAGGGCGCAAACGACCTCCGCATCTTCGATGTAGCCATCGGCGAGCGAGAACTTAGCGTGAGTGCAGGTATCGTCGGTGGCGAAGAACTCGTCGCCGATGTGGAAAATCGCGATTGGGTTCTGGCGCGCGATCTTGATCGCGCATCCGTTCGCGACGTCTTGGACTCGGCATACCTTCGTCCAGGCCATCGTCGTCGCCCTAGAAGAAGAAGCTCAGGTTGCGGGCCATCAGCGTGGCCTGGTCGAGCACTATCGTACGCTTGGCAACCTTGAACCCCGCTGCGTTGTCTGCCCTGCGCAGCACGTCGTGACGCATCCCGACAAAGGTTTCGACTTCGCGTTCCAGACGCGAGCGATAGAGCAGGTAGTAACTGTCCACTTGGTACTCGCCGTTGCCGCGCGGGCGAATCGTCACGTTGCTGACCAGATGCCGCGTGCGCGAGGGAGGATCCTCCGCCCAGGCCATCCCGGTGTTCAGCCGCCGAATACGCATCGCGATCGATGCCTTGTCCTCGTCGAAGAAGGCCGCCTCGTCCGGTCCTGAAAATTCCTTCGCCGATTCCCGGCGCAAGCGGTTGTAGCGAGTGGGCATGAAGTAGTGCAGGTCGTCGGCGAGCAGCGCGAACCATTCTTCGTAGTTGCGGTCATCGAGGATGTGCGCCTCGTGATAGAGAAACTGCTCGATCTCCTGCTGTAGCTCAGGCGTCACCCGCTCAGCGATATCGGCGGGACGTGCGGCTCGTTCGGCGCTCATCGTCATGCCTCCTGCGAGATCAATTCCGCCCAGCGGCGATAGAAGCCGCGTGCCGCCATCTCGCCGTAAACATGGTTGGTGCGGCCGGGATACTCGGGGTCGTCGTTGAGTTCGTGCCCTAGTCCCATCTGGATGTTGAGCTTTTGGCGACGGGCCTGATAGCCGCGGAGCACTTTCTGGATTTCGAGCCAGTTCTCGCCATCGTCCTGCTCGAAAATCCCCGCGGCGCTGAAGGTGCGCAAGACGCTCAGGCGGACGGAGTTCTTTACCGCAGCGGGAGCCAGGCGATCGACGAGCGCCCAAGCCCACACCTCGATTTCACCCGGGCCGCGCGGATGCCATACGCGCAGCGTCTGAATTCCGGGCAGGAATGAGAAAGTCGGAAAGACGGTCATGTGCGCCAGCGCGATAGCCTCTCCGCGTGCGCGACCGACGCGGCGAATCGCCTCCGCTCGATGAGGTCCCTCGTACCACTTCTGCGCCGCGGTCTCGACTGGAGCGACCGCACTGTTGCCATCGGTGAAGAATCCCGTGCCATGTCCGCCGGCTGAGCTGAACTGGCGGCCCGGCCGCGCCAGGTTCGCCATCGATGGGTCCACGCCCTCGGGCAGCTGTGCGATCAGCGCCGAGGCGTGGCTGATCTCCGCGTGGTACATGTCGGAACAGAATTGCTCGGCGGCAAATTTCCAATTGCACTTCAGCACCCATCGATGCATCCCGCCGATAACCTCGGTGCCGCCTTCGGAGCGATCGAAGTAGCCGTCCATGTACCAGAGCATGTCGCCCAGGTAGTCGCGAAACGTTGGCACGTCTCTGTTCCAGCTCCCGAAGATGAGCCCGTGGTAGTTCTCGATGCGCGGAACCTGGAGCGGTCCCCAATTTGCCTTGTCGAGTTGGTTGTGAAAGCCGTCCTCCTCGTGCGGAACCGAGACGAGGTTGCCGGCGAGATCGTAGCCCCATCCGTGGTACGAGCACACGAAGGCGCGGGTGTTGCCGCAATCGGCCCGGCAGATGCGCATGCCGCGATGCCGGCATTGATTCAGGAACGCGCGGACTGAACCGTCCTTTTGCTTGACGACCAGCACGGGGTCTTCCGCCATGTAGGTCGAGAAGAAATCTCCCGGCTTCTGAAGCTGGCTTTCGTGACAGAGGAAGAGCCACGATCGCGAAAAGATGCGCTCCAGCTCGAGCTCGTAGATGCCCTGGTCGGTGTAGATTCGCGGATCGAGATGGCCGGTCTGGTCATCCACCAGGCCGCGCAATTCCGAGTGACCGTTACGCGTGGTCGCGCTCATCGTGATACCTCCGTCCGCGTGCGCTCTGGCACCTACAACCGAATGACAAGATTGTCAATTTGCCGCGCGATGGTCTATCGCGTCGTCGCACGGGAGGGGCAAGTCGCCGGCGCTTTACGGGAATCGCGCAGATGCGCAAGAGTGCGATGACGACCTCGTTGGAGAAAAGCGATGGACCTGAAGCTCAAGGGAAAAAAGGCGCTGGTGTTCGGCGGCAGCAAGGGAATCGGCCGCGGCATCGCCGATGCGCTGGCGGCAGAAGGTGTCGATGTCGCGCTGGTGGCGCGCACGAAAGAGACGCTCGACAAATCGGTGTCGGAAATTAACGCGCGCGGGGCCGGGAAAGCGATCGGTCTGGTTGCCGACCTGGCTGACTGGGCGAGCGTCGAAAAGGCCGTCAACTCCGCGCGCCAGCAACTCGGGCAGATTGATATCCTCGTAAACAACTCGGGCGGACCGCCGCCATCGGGTGCGCTCGGAGTGAAACCCGAGGTCTGGTCGGCGCAATTCAACGCGATGGTGCTGGCGCTGTTTCGAATCACCGACATGCTGGTGCCCGAGATGCGTGAGCGGAAGTGGGGCCGGGTCCTCAACGTGGCGTCGTTCAGCGTTATCGAGCCGATCCCCCACCTGGGAATCTCCAACTCGCTGCGCGGCGCGGTCGCGGGATGGGCCAAGACGCTCGCGAGCGAGGTGGCAAAGGACGGCATCACGGTGAACATGCTGCTGCCGGGAACGATCGCCACGGACCGGCTGATCCAGCTCAATCGCGCGGCGGCGGAGCGCAGTGGAATTTCGCAGGAGGAGGCGGTGAAGCGCGCGGGCGCGGCGGTGCCGGTGGGCAGGCTCGGAACGGTGGAGGAATTCGGCGCGGTGGCGGCGTTTCTCGCGAGCCCGCTGGCGTCCTACGTGACGGGGTCGATGATTCGAATCGATGGTGGGTTGGTGAGATCGGTTTAAGTGCAGGAAGAACCTGTCTCCCTGGCCAAGGCTTCGGGACACAGGTGAAATCTGCGGATTTTCTGATATTAGGGTAATCACAAGGCTCGACGCGAAGGAGAGACGACCATGGCGCTGCCGCAGGATATCCGTCCGTTCAATTCCGAGTTGATGGACACGCTGGTGGAAGCATCGAAGATGGAATGGATTCCGTCCGCCGACGATCCCAAGCGTGCGTTCATGAAAATTCTGTGGACCGGCTCCGAGTCCGGCACCTGGGCCGTCCTGCTCAAGTGGCTCAAGGGCTACGTCGCGCCGCAGCACAAGCATCTGAGCCCGTCGCACACGTTTATCCTGTCGGGCAAACTCCAGGTCCGCACGGGAGTTTTGAACGCGGGCGATTACGTCTACGAAGCCAACGGGATGGTACACGGCGCGACCACCGCGCTGGAAGACACGGTCTACCTGTTCATCTGCAATGGGCCTGTGCTGTTCTTCAATGATGATGGCTTCACGTCGTACTTGAGCTGGGAAGAACTGCGTCGCATCCAGGCGCAACACGACAAGTCGAAGAAGCCGGCAAGAGCGAAGAAGGCCGCCTGAGGGGCTTTCGAAAAGCTTCCTAACTGATCGCGGCGGCGCGGCGGCGCCACTTCTCGATTACATCGGGATTGCGGATGTAGGGCGGCAATTCGCCGTCGAGAATCCGGCACACGTTCTCGATCGCGGCCGCCGGCAGCGCATCGATGCTCTCCTGCGTGTGACCGATCGCATGGGGGGTCAGGATCGCGTTTGGAATCGATCGCAGCGGACTGTTCGCGGGGAGCGGTTCTTGCGCGAAGGTGTCGATCGCGATCTTGAACCCCGGACGTTCGCTGGCGATCTGCACCAATGCGGCTTCATCGACGATTCCGCCGCGCGCGGTGTTGATCAGGATCGCATCATGTTTCATCAGGCGCAGGCGCTCGAGGTTGAGCATGCCCCGGGTCTCGGCATTGAGCGGCGCCAGGACGCATACCACGTCGCTGGTCCGCAGTAATTCCTCGAGGCTGACGCGCGCGACCCCGTGCGGCAGGGCGGTGCGAATGCGCGGGACGTAGGTCTGCAAGCGGATTTCCCATCCGGAGAGGCGCGTCGCGATGCCGCGGGCTATTTGCCCGAAACCGATCGTGCCGATCGTTCGCCCGCGCATCATTCGCCCCGGAACTCGAGGTGGATGGGGCAGGTTGTCGCGAAGCTGATTCTCCCACCAGTGAAGCGAGTAGGAAGCAGCCAGGATCAGCATGATCGTCGCTTCGGACATGCTGAGAAAATTCTCCGGCACCTGGCCGTTGGCGACCATGATTCCCAGCTCGGTCGCCGCCGCCTCATCGATTCCCTCGGTGCCGATAAACGGCGAAACGATTCCGAGCAGCCGCGGCGCCTGCTCCATCAGCTCCTTGCTGCAGCGGTAATTGCTGGTCGTGACGAAGCCTTCGGCATCTTTCAGCAGGTCTTTGGATTCACGTTCGAATCGTGCGAAATCAGTGAGATGGATTACTTCGTGTCCGCGCTGGTGCAGCCCCGTCGCAATTGGGTCGAAGATAAAGCCCAATCCCTCGGGCGCCAATGAAACAACCTTGTGACGAGTACTCATCTCCCCCTGTCTAGCAGACAAAGAGAGTCCTAACTACGGCTCAATGCGAATCAAAGGCCGGGCAGGCGCGGAGTTTCCTGCCATGCACGCCGTGCGCGGATAGCCTCCAGGTAGGCGCGGGTCCTGGGAAAATCGCCGAAGTTGAACGCCGCCTTTTCCAGCACGTTGAAGGTCGGCCCGTAGTCGCAATCGACCAAGGAGAAGTCCGCCCCGAGCATCCACTTGTTGGCGCCGAGTCGCTGCTCGATTACCTGGAGCGGAGCAACCAGGCCTTTCTCTCCGCGTTCGATCGCGGCTTCATCGGGAGTGCCGCCCCGTAGCTTGACCGCGATTCGGTTGAAAGCCACCTCGGTAGCCGCAGGTCCAATCGCGCTGGTCAGGAAAAACATCCAGCGCAAGGCATCGGCCCGACCGGCCACTGAAGTCGGCCATAGCCTTCCGGTTTTGTCGCCGAGATAGGCCAGGATCGCATGCGATTCCCAGAGTACGAGGTCTCCATCGACCAGCACCGGTACGCGCCCGAATGGATTGAGCGCCAGGAACTCGGGCTTGCGCTGCTCGGCCTGGATGAGATCGACGGGAACGGTTTCGCACTCGATGCCGAGTTCGTTGATCGCAAAGCGAACCTTCTGCGGATTTGGCGAGGGAAAATAGTAGAGCTTCATCGTGGCCACCTGCCTGGTCTGTGAACGTGGGCTAAATGTAACCTTCGAGTTACGCATAAGTCAAGCGTTCCGAGGCGATCCCGGAAGCAGGGCAGGAGGACCTACCAGACGAAGGGAACCAGTCGGTAGCGCACTTGCTGCGTGTATGCTTCGTAGCCGGGGAGTTCGCGGCGAAGAAACCGCTCTTCGAAGACGATGCGCACCGCGATCAAAACGATCGGCACGATCGAAAGCAGCGCCGCCGCGTATGAACCCAGCCACAGCGCCATCCCGGGCGCGAGCAGGACGAGGCTGGTGTACATCGGATGGCGCACGAATGCGTACGCTCCGGTCGTGATCGTCCGCTGATGGCGTTCCTCCTGGTGCTTCACGACCGGCGCGGCGAACGTATTTTCATGCATCGCGGACGCGATCAGGATCCATCCCGCGACGAACGTGAGCAGCCCGGCAAATGCCACGAGCGGCGCCGGTGCTTCGAAAATGTGAAGGTGGAAGACATCACCCGGGATAGAAAGAAGCATCACGAAAAAAGAGAGCACGAATAGATTCGCCACGATCTTGTCGGCGAGCGGCTGGCCCTTCTGAATCGGGCTCCCGTAGCGTTCATTGAGCAGCGCTTCATCGCCGGCAAACACCCAGATCATCGTCACCGCATTGCACACCAACACCACGCCCAGGAACACCCACGCACGCCACCAATGTATCGTGCCTGCGGGCACAAACAGCGCCACTCCAAACAGGACCACCGGCGCCAGCGTTGCTCCTACGAGCTTGAGGATCCGCATATTTTCACCTCGCTCCGCGCTAGAAAACGATTCGATAAAGCGCCCAAACCATCAGTACGGTCAGGAACGCGAGCTCACGCCACGGCTTTTCCGGGTTCGCCTGGATTCCCCATGACATCAGCTTGATCGGCGAAACGGGAGGGTCGGGCGACCTGTCGGCGGGTACGGGATCGCAGAACCGATGGAAGTAAATCTGGATCAGGGTCGAACCGACCAGCAGGCCGGTGGTGAAACTGAGGTATTCGATCCCGCCCCGGAACTGGAGCACGAACCAGCAAAACCATCAAGCCGAGCATGATGTTGTCGAAGGTCTTCAGCACGTGCCCGTCGTTCTCGTACGCGGCGCGAATTGAGCGCATCCGGCGGTCGTAGTCCTGATAGAAGAAGTCAAAGAACTTGAGCAGCGCGTAGACGATATAGAGCGCGAGCAGGATCTTGAGAATCGTGCGGGCCATGGTTCACCTCCGCGAGGTCCGCGCGCGTCGTTTGGCACCGAAATCCAGGTGCTTCTTGCGCTCGCGCCATTGCACCAGCAGGGTGTGAAGCTGGGACTGGATAAATTCGAAGAACGCGAGCGTCTCGGCCATCCGGGCGCCCGCGCCGGTGTCGCGGCCGAGCAGGTCGATTCCGTCGCGCAGGCTCTGTTCGCATCGCGATAGCACGCGGTCGCGCCGCGCCATCGCCTCGTACCAGACGTCGTTGTGCACGCGGTAGCGATCGCGGCGCGAGCCGGGTTCGTGCTCGCGGCTCACCAGGTTTATCTGCATCAGGTAGCGCACTCCCCCTGACACGGCCGCGGGGCTGATGTGCAGCAGGCTCGCCAGCGCCGCGGAGGTCATGGTTCCGGAATCGTTGGCGAGTAGCGCGGCGAAAATCCGTGCGGGCATCCTGGGGAAGCCGGCCTCGGTGAGCACGGCGGCGAAGCTCTCGACAAAGCGGGAGATAGCGATGCGGTCCGGGGAGGGACGAAGTCGCACGGGCATGATTCTCTGACTAACAAAAATTCGGAAGTTTCACAAGATTGTGAAAGACCAGCAGAAGAACGAGCCCGACTTGCTTGAAACAAGGTCTGGCGAAATGAAGCCCGCCGACCCTGATCCCGTGTGCTGCGCGCCGCCTTTTCCCTGCGGGAAAAGAACTGAGGGCGAGGGGTTAGCGGGCCCAGGTGTGGTAGGTCTTTGCGGACGGGCGGTATTCGTCGACGCGATGGTTGCCGGTGTCGACCAGCAGGATCCGGTCGGGAGTGTCGACGACTATTCCGGCAGGTTCGCGGGTCGGGACGCAGATCGTGTCCATGCAGGTGTACTTGCCGCCGTCGAAGTCAGACACCGTATGGGTGTCGAGATTCAGCTCGCGAATCGCGCTGTTGTAGGTGTCCGCGACCAGCACCTTGTCGCCGTCGACGGCGACGCCCAGCGGATGCTGTAAGCGCGCGCCGCGAAAATCGCCGTTGACCCATCCGAAGTCGAACAGGCCGGCGCCCACCAGCGTGATGAGGCGCGGATCGCCGCCCAGCGTGATCACGCGCACGGCGGAACTCTCGCTGTCCGCGAAATAGAGACTCTTTCCGTCCGCGCTGAGCGCAAGCCCGCTGGGCTGAGCGAGCGCACCCTCCGATGCGCGCCCGTCGGTGAGCGCTTCCTCGCCGGTGCCCGCAAAGCGAGCGACGTTGCCGGTCTTGAGATCGAGCACGCCAAGCTGATGCGTTCCCGCATTGGCGAAGTAGAGCTGGTCGCCCTTGAGTTCGAGGTCCCACGGCGAAGCGAGCGCGGTCTCGCGTCCGGCCTGCGGAGCGCCGAGCGGACGGCCGCGACGCGACGTGCCCGCCAGCGTGGCCACCGCGCCGGTCGCGAGATCGATCTTGCGAATAGCGTGATTCTCCGTGTCCGCCACGTAGATCGCATCGCTCGAGGCGGCCAACCCCTGCGGATGGTTGAAGCGCGCCTGGTCCTTCGGACCATCGACCAGCCCCGCCTCGCCGCTGCCAAAACGCTCGAGCTCCTTGCCCGTGTCATCGAGCAGCACCATCTGGTTGTGGCCGCCATCGGCGAGCGCCCATCGTCTGTCGCCGCCCGGCACCTTCTTGAGCTTGCCGGGGAAGAGAAACCGCCCCTTCGGCTCGGGAACGATTTGCAGGTCCAGCTTCGCCGGCTTGAGGGCGCCGCCCTGCTGGTAGGTGTGCACCAGATTCTCAATGGCCTCGATTAGCCGATCGGGATCCGGTTCGCCGGGAACCTTGCCGACCACTTCGCCATCGGCGCCGATCACGATCAGCGTCGGCCATGCCTGCACGCCGTAGCTGCGCCATATGGTCATCTGGGGATCGTGGATAATCGGATGGCGGATTTCGTAGCGGCTGATCGCGTCCTTTACGCTGGCTGCGTTCTTCTCGTTGGCGAACTTGGGTGAATGCACGCCGATCACGACGACCTCGTCGGGGAATTTCTCTTCCACGCGGCGCAGGGTCGGGATGATATGGATGCAGTTGATGCAGCCCTCGGTCCAGAAATCGAGGATCACGATGCGACCGCGCAGGCTCGCGATCGGCAGGGGCGCGGGCACGTTGAACCATTGCAGACCGGGACGAGCAATTTCGGGAGCCATCATATTGGCGTAACCTCTCTCACCGCTCGCGATCGCGGTAACGACTAGCAGCAATCCGCACACGAAGCGGATCGCCGGCCCGGAACACCTGATCGATTTTGGCATTTAGCCTTCGATCAGGCTGCAGGAATAGGTCTTGAGTATCGCCCACACGCCGCGCCCCGGCGCGAGCCCGAGCTGCTCGGCGGCCGCCGGCGTCACGTGCACCTCGAACGTTACTCCGGAATCGATCATGACGATCACCGTCACGCCCGCGCGGCGAATCTCGGTCACGCGACCCTCGAAGGTGTTGCGTGCGCTCAGCCCGTGCGGGCGTTCAGCGGCGAGCATGATATCGCCGGCGCGCACCGCTACTCGCACCGCTTCTCCGACCGACGCGCGGGTCAGCGGAACCTCGAGCTCCAGGTGGTTCCTGCCGACCCGGCATACCATCGTACCCTGCGCTTCCATCAGCGCGGTCACGGTCGCATCGAAGACATTCTCGAATCCGACGATCTGCGCGACGGTTTCGCGGCGCGGCGACTTGAGAATCTCCTGCGGCATCCCCTGCGCCACCACCCGCCCTGCCTCCATCACGATCACGCGCTCGCCGAGCGCAAATGCTTCTTCGGGTGCGTGCGTGACATAGAGAATTGGAATTCGATGCTCCGCGTTCCACTGGCGGAGGTCGTCGATGATCTTCGACTTGGCGGAGGCATCGAGCGCGGTCAGGGGCTCATCGAGCAGCAACACCGCGGGGTCGGTCACGAGCGATCGCGCGAGCGCGACCCGTTGACGTTCGCCGCCCGACACCTCGCCGGGCCTCCGATCGCGCAGATGACCGATGCGAAACGATTCGAGCATCGAGGTCATTCGCCGTTCCTGCTCGGCGGCAGGCAGCTTGGCGATTCCGTACTTGATGTTCTGGTCGACGCTCAGGTGCGGAAACAACGCGAGATTCTGGAACAGGTAGCCGAGCCTCCGCTCCGCGACCGGCACGTCGATGCGCGCTTCGGAATCGAACAGCACCCGGTCGCCGATCGCGATTCGGCCCGAGTCGGGGCGCGCGAACCCGGCGATACATTCAAGCAAAGTGGTCTTTCCGCTGCCCGACGGCCCCAACACCATCGTGAACCCGGGCGCCGCATCGAACCGTGCCGCGACGGCGAATTCGTGGGAGGTACGATGGGCGATGCTGAGGGAAAGGACGCGGTCGCGCGGAGCCGGGGTCTCGATCGTCACGTTCCGAGCAATACTGCCCGAATTGCTCAGCGATGCAACGGCCATACGTTCCACGCTCCGCGGTTGAGCGCGTAAGTGAGCGATAAGGTCACGAATGAAAAGGCCATCAGGATGAGCGCCATGTGATTGGCCGCCGAGTAGTTGAGCGCCTGCACGTTGTCATAGATCGCGATCGAGATAGTCTCGGTCGCTCCCGGGATGTTCCCGCCCACCATCAGCACCACGCCGAATTCGCCGAGCGTATGCGCGAAGCTAAGCACGATTCCGGTGACGATGCCGCTGACCGACAGCGGCAGCACGATCCTGAAGAAGGTGCGCAACCGCGAGGCCCCCAGGGTTGCCGATGCGTTGATAAGGCTGCGATCGACCTGCCCGAACGCCGCCGCCATCGGCTGCACCATGAAGGGCAGGCTATAGATGACCGATGCGATCGCGAGACCGGCGAAAGTGAATGGCAGCCCGTGCCCCGACAGCTCGCGGTACCATCGGCCAACAGGGCTCTGCGATCCCAGCGCGACCAGGATGTAAAAGCCAAGCACCGTCGGCGGCAATACGATCGGCAGCGCGACCACGGACTCGACCATGAACTTCCATCGCCATCGCGTGAAACTCAGCCACGATGCGATCGGCATCCCGATCAGGAACAGCACAGTGCACACGACCGCGGCGAGTTTCAGAGTGAGGAGTATGGGCGACCACTCGATCATCAGGGATTGGATGCCCCCGCCGCGCCGGGCAGCACGAAGCCGTACTCTCCCATTTTCGCGACGGTGGCGGGCTGCTTGATGAACTCGAGGAAGCGCCCGGCGAGATCGGGATGCCTGGTGGCCTTGATGATGCAGGCGGCCTGGATGATCGGTGGGTAATCCCCAACCGGGATAATGGTGAAGCGCCCCTTGTCCTTCATCGCCGGGGCGAGCGCCAGCGAGAGCGCGAGGATGCCCACGTCGGCATTACCCGACTGCACGAACTGCGCGGTCTGCGATATGTCCTCGCCCATCACGAATTTGCTCCTAACCTTGTCATAGATTCCTTCGTGCTGCATCGCGGCTATTGCCGCCCGTCCGTAAGGAGCGTGCTCGGGATTCGCGACCGCGATTTTATGGATCGAAGGATCGAGCAGCACGTTCAGCCCCTGGTCCAGATCGAGCTTCGAAGAGTTGGGAACCCAGACGACAATTTTTCCGGCCGCGTATTCGTAGATGGTGGCGGAGTCCACCAGGCCGGCCGCGGCCAGCTTCTGCGGATACTGAACATCAGCGGAAAAGAATACGTCGAACGGAGCGCCGTTCTTGATCTGGGAGAAAAAGTTCCCTGACGAACCGTAGGAGATGCGCAGGGTGTCCTCGCTCTGTGCCTGGAACTGCCTGGCGACATCCTTGAAGGCGAAGGTCAGATCGGCCGCCGCCGCCACCGTCAGGACTTCGGCCGTGGCTAACCCCGGGGCACAGAGCGCGAGCAGCGCTGCCACGACAATTATCGTGCGGAAGAATTGGAGCTTGGCTCGGGTTTTCATTCAGGCTTTCGAGACTCGCCAACTTGGTTTTACGAATATCGTCACCATATGACATTATTCGAGCTAACTGACAATTACTCTGGCATCGAACCGCAGGGAGGAAACGTAATGGCTCTGAGTGCACGCAATCATCTGAAGGGCGAAGTCACCGAGGTCTTGCTCGGCACAGTCACCGCGCTGATTACGGTAAAGGTCGGAGATAACGTCGTCGAATCGGTCATCACCAGGCACAGCGCCGAGGAGATGAAGCTCAAGAAGGGCGACAAGGTCACCGCGGTCATCAAGGCGACCGAGGTGATGATCCAGAAGGACTGATGTTCCGGCGCATCGGGACCGCCGCGCGAATCGGCGCGGCGATCGTGTTTGCCGTCATCGCCTGCCACGGCGGGCGCGCGGCAGCGCAATCTGCTCCATCCTTGGCGGTCGGCGGTGAAGTGCACGCTTCCCTGGCGCTGACTGCCGCCGATCTGGCGGTAATGCCGCGGGCGAGTGCGGCCGTAACCGACGATCGCGGCGTGAAGGCTACCTACGATGGCGTTCCGGTCGTAGAGATTCTCAAGCGCGCCGGCGCGCCGCTGGGCAAGGAATTGCGCGGGTCGAATATGACGATGTGCGTGGTGGCGGGCGGATCCGACGGTTACAAGGCGGTGTACGCGCTCGCGGAGTTCGATCCGGGCTTCACCGACCAGGTCATTCTCGTCGCCGATCATCGCGATGGAAAGGCGCTGGGTTCGCGGGAAGGCCCGCTCCGAATCGTCGTGCCCGGCGACAAGCGTCACGCCCGCTGGGTCCGCGGCGTGGTGAGCCTGACGCTAAAGAACGCGCGATAATTCTAACAGTAGTTCCTCTCCTGAAGAGTCCTTCTCCCTCCGGGAGAGGAGTTTCCGGGGGGCTCGGAATTACGCCTTCACGAAGGTGGTTACCAGCGCGATTGATCTTCTCAAGTTCTCCGCTTCGGTGTGTCCGCTGCTTTTGCGGGGCTTGAAGGAATGGTCACCGTCGGGAATCCATTCGATACGAATCTTGCGCGACAATTTGTAGCGCGCGACTTCGCCGGGCAGTCCGAACGGATCCCGTTCACCCTGCAAGATCAAAGCGCGGGTTTTCAGCTCCTCGAGATGCTTCGTGCGCGTCTTCTCCGGGTTGCCCGGAGGATGGAACGGATATCCGAGGCAAACCAGGCCGCGCACGCGTGCCTCGTCGGCGACCATGCTGGCGACTCGGCCCCCGAGCGACTTGCCGCCGATAACCATCCGATCGCTGCCGCCCAACTCTTCGATCGCATCGAGCCATGACTGCGTGAGAATCCGCGGCGGGTCGGGCGCTCCACCGCGACCACCCTCGCGCCGCCGATGCATGTACGGAAATTCGAATCGCGCGACCCGAATTCCGGAAGCGGCCACGCCTTCGGCGATTGCCTGCATGAACGGCGAATCCATCGGGGCGCCCGCGCCATGCGCCAGCACCAGCATCCGCTCGGCGGTCTTGGGTCCGTCGAAAAGGAAGTCCAAGCCGGTCCTAGCTCTTTCTCGGCTCGGTCACTTCCTGGAATGCGCGCATCGCCTCTACGGCGGTGGGGAACCCGCTGTACTGCGACAGATGGAGGATCATCTCCTTCAATTCTTCCCTGGTGATGCCGAGGTTCAGGCCGCCGCGCATGTGGATACGCAGTTCGGGGCCGCGGTTGAGCGCAATCAGCGCCGCGATCGTGATCATCGATCGCGACTTGAGCGCCAATCCGGGACGCGACCAGATTCCGCCGAAGAGTTGCTCATTGAGAAAAGTGGCGAAGTCGGGGTCGAATTTCTTGAGAGCCTCGTGACCCGCGAGGGCCTGCTTTTCGCCGAACAGCTTGGTGCGTACTTCGAGCCCTTTCTTTTCGAGTTCGTTGGCCATGAATGTTCACCTCGTTGATTTTGCGGGTTCCGCAGTTCGTATTTTCACGTTGGCGCGGTTTTCCTGCACGGTGACCGCCACCGTCATGTCCTTGTCGCCAAGGCCGTTTGCGATCGCCGCCAGGAAGTCCTGCTCGACCATCGATGCGATCGGCATCGGCACGTTCAACTCTCTTCCCACCTCGGTTGCAAGCCCCAGGTCCTTCTTCGCCAGTTTGAGCGTGAAAGTCACGCGGTCGAAGTTGCCGCGAAAGACCATCCGGGGCATCGTGCCCTTGAGCAGCATCCCCTGACCATAAGCGCCGTCCTGCACTACTTTGAGCAACGCTTCGGGCGACACTCCCGCCTTGATGCCCATCGTGAACGCTTCAGCCAAAAGCTGGGTCGAACACAGCGCGATCATGTTGTGCACAAGCTTGGCGACGGCTCCCGCGCCGTTCTCACCGACGTAAGTCACCTTGTCGCCGATCGCATCGAGGGTCGGCTTGATCTTCTCGAACGCCGCACGATTCCCGCCCACCATCACGGCAAGCGTCGCATCGCACGCGCCCGGGATGCCCCCGCTGACAGGGGCATCGAGCACCTCGATTCCTTTGGCCTTGAATTCGGTCCCGATGCGGCGAATTACGCTGGGCGCGTTGGTTGAGAGGTCTGCATAGACCGCGCCACGCGCGAGCTTGCTCAGGATACCGCCTTCGCCGGTCGCGACTTCTTCGACTTCCTTGGGTCCCGGCAGCGAGGTGAAGACAACTTCGCTGTCGGCTGCCACCGCAGCGGGCGAATCAGCCCATTTCGCGCCCGCGGCGAGATGCGGCTCGGCGACGGCGCGCCGGATGTCGTAGACGGTCAGCGAATGCCCGGCCCTGATCATGTTCAGGGCCATCGGGCCTCCCATGTTGCCCAATCCGATAAATCCGATTCGCATTGCATGTCTCCTTAGTGAGGAGCGGAAACCCGCAGATTTCGTAAATTGCACAGACTAGCGCGACAGAAAGACAGGGCAGGGGGTGTTCCGCAGCACGTACTCAGTCGTCGAGCCGAGCACCATCTCGATTATGCGGCTGTGCCCGTATGCCCCGATGAACAACAGGTCTGCCTCGTAGTCCTTGATGAACTTGACGATCTCCTCGTTGGCGTGTCCGCCGAGGAGTTTGAACTCGGCCTGGAGCGAGTACGGCTCGAAGTATTTTCGCGCCTCTTCGAGCGTGCGCTCTCCTGTTTTCTGGTCGCGCGCCACCGTCACGATCGCAAGCGGGATACCGAGGCTGCTTGCGAACTCCGCTGCCGCGCGCATCGCACGCGCGGCGCGCTCGCTGCCGTCGTAGGCAAGCACCATCCGCTGAATTTCCCGGAACTTCATCGGGGAGATGAACAGCGGGCGCGGGCATTTGCGCGCCACCGCTTCCGCGGTCGAGCCCAGCAACCCGCTCGAGAAACGTTCGTTGACGCCGCGATGACCGATCATCACCAGGTCCACGCTGCGTGCGCGGTCGCAGACCTGGTTGGCCACGATTCCCATATCGAGCACCGTCTCGACCGGCAGGTTCTCGCGCGCCGCGGCTGCGGCGAACTCATCGAGCACGGCGCGTCCGCGAGCGGTCAGCACCTCGCGCATCTTGGACGAAAAATCCAGGTAGGGTTCCAGCCCGAGTGAACCTGATATATCATGGAAGAACGAGCCCTCGATCGACACGATGTCGACCACGTGCAGGCCGATGAGGCTGGCATTGAGGCGATGCGCGATGTGAAAGGCGTAAGCCTGCGCATTGCGGGAGTGCTCGGAGGTATCGATGCCGACCAGGAGTTTTTTGATCATCGGCGCAACCTCGAAGTCCGCGATACCATGGGCCGACTGGTTTCCTCAAGGGGCAGGATGAGATGAGCGAGCAGAAGGAATCGCGAGTGCTCAAGCTGGTGGAGGAGCTGTGCGAGGCGGCCGAACGGGTCGGCCTGGTGGTGCGGCGCGAGAAAATCCTGCGCGAGATCGGCTACCGCGCCCGCGGCGGGGCTTGCCGCCTGCGCGAAAAGAACCTCGTGATCATCGATCGGGATATGCCGCCCGGCGATCAGCTCGAAGTGCTGGCCGAGGCGCTGCGTGCGCGCGACCTCGATTCGGTCTATCTCTCACCGGCGGCGCGCCAGGTGATCCAGCCCGGAACCCAACCCGGATAAATTTCGATGGCGCGTGCAGAAGAAGGCGCCTCGACCGGGCGCACCGTTGTTGGCCGCAAACCGCACGTCGATGCGGAGAAGCGGATGCTGTCGTTTCACGCGCGGCTCAAGGAGCGCGGACTCAAATCGACCGGGCAGCGCGACGACATCGCGCGGGTCTTCTTCGGAATCGGCAGGCATATCAGCGCTGAAGAACTCTACGCCGAGGTCAAGAAAGTCAGCCCGCACGTCGGCTATGCGACCATCTACCGGACCCTGCGGCTGCTTCGCGAATGCAACCTGCTGCAGGAGCGGCACTTCGATGACGGCCAGGCGCGCTACGAGTCAGTCGACGAGCATCATCACGACCACTTCATCTGCGAGCGCTGCGGCAAGATAATCGAATTCGAAAACGACAATATCGAACGCCTGCAAGAGGCGGTCGCCCGCCAGCTCGGCGCGGAGCTGCGCCGCCATAAGATGGAACTATACGGCCTCTGCGCCGAGTGCCTCGCGGGGGGCACGCACTAAGGACTCAAACGCGCAGGCTGGAAGCCCGTGCCGCTTCGACCACGCTTCTAGTCCGGGACTTCTGCCGTCTCAGCACCCTGGCGACTGCGAAGTAACGAGCCGGGCGTGAACACGATCCCCTGGTAGTCGTTGTCGGCGACCTCGTTGATGCGGCTGACGTATTTGGGCGAGCCACCGTTGTAGACGAGGTAGCGGATCTTGCCGTGTTCGTGGCCGGGAACGTTCGAATTGTACCCGGTGAACCAGGACTTGGCTTTGCGCATGAGCATCGCCGAGTACATCTGCTTCACGTGCGCCGTCCAGCGTTCCTGGGCTTCGATCGTGGGTTCGGCGCGCGTGTAGCCGTGGTCCCACATGAAGCGGAGCAAGTTCGTGCACCAGTTGACCCCGGTCTCGATGCCGCGCGGATAGTTGGTCGACGCGGAGCCGCTCTGCGGTCCCGAGGGCATGAAGAAATTCGGGAAGCTGTGGACGAGCATCCCGAGGAAGGTCGACGGACCATCGCTCCACTGGTCGCGTAACTTCACGCCGCCTACACCCTGGATGTCGATTCGGTCGAACGCGCCGGTGATCGCATCGAAGCCCGTCGCATACACGATGATATCGAATTGGTAGTCGCGCTCGGTCGTGCGCAGCCCGGTTTCGGTTATCTCCTCGATGGGCGTTTCGCTGATATCCACCAGGTGCACGTTGTCGCGGTTGTAGGCTTCGAAGTAGTGCGTCTCCATCGGCACCCGCTGCACGCCAAAGCCGTGATCGCGCGGGATCAGCTTCTCGGCTACTGCAGGGTCCTTCACCCGCTGACGGATACGGTTGGCGACATACTCGGAGAACTCGGCGTTGGCTTTTTCGTCGGTGAAAATCTCGCGGAAGTTGCGCAACCAGATCGCGAAGCCGGGGCTGTTGTAGAGCTTGTCCCACAGCGCCAGCCGTTCTTCACGAGAGACTTCGTAGAAGCCGCGCCGGTCCGGCTCATGCTCGAAGCCACCCGGCGTGCGAGCACAGGTCTTGAAGATCTCATCGTAACGCGCCCGGATCTCGGCCATCTCCGCCTCGGAGATCGGTCCGTTGTTGAGCGGCGCGGACCAGTTGGGCCGGCGCTGGAACACCGTCAAATCACCGACCTTGTCCGCGATCTCGGCAATCACTTGGATGCCGGTGGCGCCCGTACCGATAACCGCGACTCTCTTCCCCGCCATCTCGACCGGTTCTTTAGGCCAGTAGAACGTGTGGAATGACTGGCCCTTGAAGTTCTCCATGCCCTTGATTCTGGGCGGGGTGGGAATTGAGAGGAGACCGACCGCCATGACGAGAAATCGGCACGTCAGCTCGCGGCCGTCGTCGATCTTGAGGCGCCACACGTCGCTGGTCTCATCGAAGTGCGCCGACTCGACCTTGCAATGAAACTGCATGTACTTGCGCAAGTCGAACTTGTCGGCGACGTAGTTCAGGTAGCGCAAATTCTCGGGCTGACTGGAGAAGCGTTCATTCCAGTGCCATTCGTCCAGCAGCTCCTTCGAAAACGAGTAGCCGTAGGTGTAGCTCTCTGAATCGAAGCGTGCGCCCGGGTAACGGTTGCGATACCACGTCCCGCCCAGGTCGCCGGCGGTGTCGAGCACGGTGGCATCAATTCCGAGATCCGCCAGCAGCTTAATCTGGTAGATCCCCGCCACGCCGGCGCCGACGACGATCACTTCGTAGTGTGACTTGGCTTTGTCGACCATCGGTTTGCTCCCGGTTCCCGGCCCAGGGCTCGGGACCTGTCCCCAGTCTTCACGGGATTGCGGCTAATGTCAAATCCTGTTTAGAATTAGAATTGGATCCCAGGGAGTCGAATCTCTTCGATGCTTCCGCAAAGGCAGCGGGCTCTGCTCGAGCAATACCTGCAGTTCAGATCGGGCGAATGGACCGATGTCGCCGATTCATGCATGCGCAACCCCGCCGGGGCCTACGTCGATGCCGGCCGCTTCGCGCGCGAGATGGAAGTATTGTTTCACGGCGGGCCGGTCCCGATCGGGCTGAGCTGCGAATGCCGGGAACCCGGCTCGTACCTGGCCGCCACCGTCGGCGGCATGCCGGTCGCGGTCGTGCGCCAATCTGACGGCAGCTTGCGCGGTCTCGTCAATGCGTGCCGTCATCGCGGAGCGCCGGTGCTGTCGGGCCGCGGCGAGGGTCTCAAGGCTCTCGTTTGCCCCTACCACGCGTGGAGCTACAAGCTCGACGGCAGCGCGATTGGACGGCCGCAGGAATGGGGATTCGCGGATATTCCGCGTTCGGAGTGCAATCTCGCGCAGGTCGCTGTGGCGGAGCAGTACGGCCTGATCTACGTTCAGCCGAACGCGCGCGGCGCGATCTCGATCGACCGTGTGCTCGAAGGGATGCAGACCGAGATCGCCGAATACGATCTCTCGAGGTATTTCCACTTCGAGACGCGCAGCCGCGAATGGAACTTCAACTGGAAGCTGATTCTCGACACCTTCACCGAGAATTATCACATCCCGTCGCTGCATCGCCGCTCGATCGCTCCGTACTACGACGATCGCCATTCGATCTGGGATACCTACGGACTTCACCAGCGCACGGTGAACTTTCGCCGTAGCATCGACAAGGAGCTCGAGAAGCCGGCGGAGGACCGGAGAATTCTGCCGCATACGACGATTCAGTACTTCCTGCTCCCGAACACCCTGCTGGTTCATCAGCTCGATCACGTCGAACTGTGGCGCGTTGCTCCGATAGCGGTCGATCGCTGCCTGGTGTCGACCAGCTTGTTTGCGCCTAAGCCTCCGGAGTCGGAATCTGCCAAGAAGCACTGGAAGAAGAATCTCGACATGCTGCTGCAAGTGACCGAGACCGAGGACTTTCCGATGATGGCGAGTATCCATGCCGCGCTTGCGTCGGGAGCTTTGAAGGAAGTCATCTACGGTAAAATCGAGCCCGCGCTGTCTTTCTTTCACCAGTCGATCAATCGGCTCCTGGAGCAGGCCGGAGATACGACATGCCGGTGAAAGCATTGCGCGCCTATGCGCCGGCGAAGCGCCCCCAACGGGGTGCTAGGGGCGAGCTCAAGCGCAAACAAATTCTCGATGCCGCTGCGAAGGTGCTTGCCCGGCGCGGTTATATCGGGACCCAGCTTTCCGAGATAGCCGCGGAGGCGGGCACCCTGGCGGGCAGTCTCTACTATCATTTCGAGTCGCGCGAAGAGCTGCTCGAAGAGGTTCTGCACGAAGGGGTCGACCAATCGTTCTCGCACGCCCGCAAAGTTCTCGACGAGCTGCCGCAGGGCAGCACGCCGCTGGAGCGGCTCTGCGCCGCCGTCAGCGCACATCTCAAGTTCCAGCTGGTCGAGAGCGATTATGCGCGTGCAGCGGCGCATTCGATGGGTCAAGCGCCGCAGGACGTCTGGAGGCGAGTGAACGAGAGGTTCAGAAAGTACGGCAAGTTTTTCGACGATCTGATCGAGGCCGCGATGAAATCCGGCGAGCTGGATCCTCGGGTCAACCGCAGCGCCCTCCGCATGCTGATCATCGGGGCGGCCAACTACGCGCCGGAATGGTATCGGCAAAGCGGGGCGCTCGATGCCGACCAGCTCTCCGCGTTGCTCGTACGGCTGCTGGTCCGGGGCGCGGGAACCGGGTGCTAGGTTTCGATCTCGCAGGCCGGTGGCCCGTGTCGGTCTTTCGCTGAAGTGGTTCGCGCCGCGATAAGCGACAGGCGCTCGAAATCCACGTTAGCTCCCGACGCGACCGCCACGACCGACCCCGACGGAACTCTACCGCTGGCGGCGAGCCGCTTCAGCCCCGCAACCGCAAGTGCACCCGCAGGCTCGAGGATTGCCCGCGTATCCTCGAATACATCCCTGATGCTCGCGCAGATTTCATCGACGCTGACCGTGATGCAGCCATCCAGGTAGTTGCGGCACAACTCGAACGTTGTCTCGCCGACGATCCGCACCGCGACTCCTTCCGCGAAAATCCCTACTCGATCCAGCGCGACCCGGCGCCCGGCACGAATCGATTGTGTCATCGCATCGGAGTCCTCCGGCTCAACGCCAAACACGCTAACCTCCGGACGTACGGCTTTGATCACCGCGGCAACTCCGCCGGCCAATCCGCCGCCGCCGATCGGAACGAAGATGGATCGCAGGTCATCCGGCGCTTGTCGCAAGATCTCCAACGCGATCGTGGCCTGCCCGGCGACTACGTCCACATCGTCGTAGCCGGGAATCCGGGTCATGCCGGTCTCCGCGATAACGCTAGCGCAGGCGGCTTCCGCTTCCGAGTAGTCGTCACCGACCAGCATGACTTGCGCGCCAAGGCGTCGGACCGCATCGATCTTGATCTGCGGCGTGGTTCGCGGCATCACGACGCGCGCGTCGATTCCAAGCCGTCGCGCAGAGTACGCGACGCCCTGCGCGTGGTTACCGGCAGAGGCCGCGATGACGCCGCGCGCCTTCTCGCGGTCATCGAGCTGCGCGATTCGGTTGTAAGCGCCGCGCAGCTTGAAGGAGAAAATCGGCGTGAGGTCCTCGCGTTTGAGCCGGACCTCGTGTCCGATTCGTTCGGACAGCATCGTGGCCCGCGTCAGCGGGGTCGGGTCCGGCAGCACTTCCCGCACGCGCGCATTCAAGGCCCGGGTCAGTATCGCATGATGGTCCATCGGTCGTTCTCTCTCTCCGAGACGACCGCTCCATCGCCGATTTCCGTGGGGAATACGGGCAAAAGAAAGCCCCTCCCACCGACACTGGCGGGAGGGGTCGTTTCGACGTTCCGAGTTAACTACAGACGCTCGGGACGCACCCCACCCGCCGGGCTAATCATCATAATAATGGCGATGGTGGAGATGCGGTTCATCGGCGTCGTCCAGTCAAACTAGATTGGTCGCCCGGTCAAGTCAAATGTCGTGCACTGCTTCCGCAACCGCCGCCATCCCTGTAACAATTGGAGAGTATTCTCAAATCGCGAGATAGTGGAGAAAACCACAATGTCCACCAAGGTTCTGGTGCTCGCGGGACTGCTCATTCTGTGTTCTCTGCCTGCGGGAGCCGCCGACGGCGTCATCATGAAGGACGGGAAAATGATGATGATGACCGGCGGCAAGGCGACCGGGCTTATGACCGCCGATATGCCGATGCCTGACGGAACCACGGTTACCACTTCCGGTGTTGTTAAGATGAAGAGCGGTGAGGAGAAGCATCTCGAGAACGGCGAGATGATGCTGATGAACGGGCATATCATGAAAGGCGGCCAGGCGACGCCGATGCAGCCAGAGCAGGACAGCAACCATGCCGGAAGCTAGTACAGATCCGCGATTTCGAACTCACCGGGCTCAGCCCCTGGCAATTCGTTTCGGGCATTGGGTGAATATTCCGCTCCTCCTGATCATGGCAGGTAGCGGACTACAAATTTTCAGCGCCTATCCGGCGCTTGGCCCGCGCGGCGGACAGTATGGGTGGTATCCGTTCCAGAATGTGGCGCCGCCAAAGTGGGCGACCTTCGGCGGATGGCTCGCCGGGGCGCGCCACTGGCACTTCGCGATCGCCTGGTTTTTGATTTTCAACGGCGTTATCTACCTCGCCTATTTTTTCGCAAGCGGAGAATGGCGCCGCCGCCTGTTTCTGCCCGGACGCGACACGCCCGGAGCTATCAGGATGTTCGGCTACTACATCCGCGCCCTGAAAACTCCGCCACCGCCGGATTTCTACAACGGCCTGCAAAGGCTCGCGTACACGTCAGTGATCGTGTTCGCGGTGGTCGAAGTGCTTTCCGGCCTCGCGATCTACAAGCCGGTGCAGCTCTGGTGGCTCACCGATCTTTTCGGCGGATACGACGGCGCACGCGTGGTGCATCTTGGGATGCTGGTAATGATCACCCTGTTCGTGCTCAGCCACCTGGTGCTGGTGACGCTGCATCCGCGCGCGATCCTGGAAATGATAACGGGGGGCAAACGTGGCTAGGATCATCACGCGGCGCAAATTGTTGCTTGGAGTGGGCGCGGCGACGCTGCTGGCAGGGTGCGAGCGATCGTCCACCGCGAAACTGTTCCTCAACGTGATGAGCAACTGGAATCAGAAGGTCGAGGGCGCGCTCTTTTCGCCGACTCGCCTCGCTCCGGGTATCCCCGCTTCCGACATTACGCCTGAAAATGCGTTCCCGAGCTATTTCATTTCGGACGACATGCCGTTTCCGCCCGACAACTGGATGCTCAAGGTCGGCGGCCTGGTTGCGAAGCCGGGAGTGTTTTCCCTCGATGACCTGAAGAAAATGCCGCGGACCGACCTGCGCCTGCGGCATCATTGTGTCGAAGGCTGGTCGGCGGTGGCAGGCTGGCACGGCGTTCGCGTCAGCGAGATCGCAAACCTGGTAGGAGTCGATCCGCGCGCGGAGTACGTCGAGTTCAAGAGCTTTGACTCCGGCTATTACTCCTCGTGGGATTTGGGTAGTGCGATGCATCCGCAGACGATTCTCGCTTACGGGATGAATGGGCACGAGCTGTATCCCGACCATGGGGCGCCGCTGCGGCTCTATTCGAGCGTCAAGCTCGGCTACAAGACCGTGAAGTACCTGACCGAGGTGAACTTCCTGCCGAATGCCACCGGTGGCTACTGGGAGAACCAGGGCTACGAGTGGTTCGCCGGGGTCTAACTTCGCCAATTGCGCCTGCGGGATCTGATAATCCGAATTGACCCTCATCCGGCGCGCGACGCTCCTCAGGACGGCTCGCCAGCTGGCCGCCTTCTCTCTTCAGGAGAAGGACTGGGATCGGCTTCACTCGCAGGCTTTGGCTGCGCTTCCCCAACCGGTGAAACCACCGTTGTAAATACGAATGTCGCGAACGGCATCGTTGTCGATTGCGATGAACGGAACCGGATCGCCATTGTCGAGCGTCGCGGGACTTAGTGACACCGCCGGATCTGCGCGCAGCGTCCGAAAGTAGTGATACTTGAGCACCAGGCGCCCGGGGTTTGCTGCCTTCACCTTGATACAGTCCTGGCTCGCGCTCACCATCGCCGCCTTACCCGACATCAGGAAGCTGTGATTGCCCGCTACGCCGAACAGCACGTACGGGTCGCTGCGCTGCAAAAGTACGAGGCCGTCAACCTTGCTTAGATAGTCTTTGGTATCGTCTGACCACGCGATCAGCGAGCCGACGTTGTAGGTTTCAAGCTGCTTGCGAAATTCGTCCGGTGTCATCCAACCAAGCTTCTTGCCGAACGCGATGCCACTGCCGAGGGCGGCAAAGCTGAACGATGAAAAACCTTCGCTGGGAGATCCGCCGATCACTTCGCGATTGCTCTCGATCGCCCACAGCATCGCGACGTCGCTCTTGAAGTAGGGCGACGATGCGCCGCCGTTCTCATCGACCATCCAGCCCGACTCCAGGATGATTCGCGAGTCGCGCTCCGACCGCATCCAGCCCCAGACTTCCTGCGCCTGTACCGGCAGCGAGGTTGCGATCGGACCACGCGCTCCTGTCTCGAGCCACAAGGAAGCGAGAGATACGAGCGCGAAAAATCCCAGCGCGATCAGATTGATCGCTTTGCCTGCGTATCGAAACGACGCCTTGGCGCTTCCCAGCCGAACCCAGGCCTCACGAATGCCGACGGCCGCGAGCGGAGCAGCGAAAGCGAAAAACGCCACCTCGAAGCGGCCCGGCTCCAGGTTTTCAAGCATCGTAAGCGCCGATCCGAAATATGCGAGGACCGCGAACCCAATCGTCGCCGCCAACCAGGCGACCATGAATCGCCGCCGCAGTGGAGCCCGTGTAGCGCCGTAGGCGGCGACGATCAAAAGGGCAGAGGGCGGGAACGGCAGTCGCCATCGGACCATCGCGGCGAGCCCGCCCGCGATGGTTTCGGGCGTTTTCCACCAATGCGCGAAAGGCATGCCGATGTTCCACGTCATCAGGAGCGGCCAGAGCCATCCGAGCGAGAGGACGAGCGCAGCCAGCAGCACGAGGCTCACCGCGATGAGACGGCGCGCGGTTCTGCATTCAGCCAGGCATCCGATCGACGCGGGTACCATCAGGATGGATGTCAGCGGATGGAGATATGTCAGGAGCCCGCCGCCGATCGCGACGACGGCCAGCCGCGGCGTTCCGCGGTCGACCGAATCATAAAGCAGCGCGCTCCACGCGACGCACAGGAAGGATGCGGCGAGGAATGAAAACATCCCCGCCCGAATCATCAGCAGGCCGGGAAAATTGAAGGTACCGAACACCCCGAGCCCGGCCGCGATAGCCGCGACCGTCCAATCGAAGCCGAGCCATATCGCGGTTATTGCGACGACGACGGGAATGCCGGCAAGACTGCCTACGACGAAAATCTTGAAAAGGATCGCCGCGCGGCCGATCGAGTTGAAATTCGAAAAGCCGCTCCATAGCCACAGCCACAACGCGACCGCGTCGCCCATCGGCTCAGTCCGCGTTCCCGCCGGATATC
>Ga0335085_10000124_pt1 | contig 250672 bp, 206 predicted proteins | sample Lox_Sample_45_FD_206712 | JGI IMG/M metagenome (GOLD analysis project Ga0335085, IMG submission 206712) | Soil microbial communities from Loxahatchee National Wildlife Refuge, Florida, United States - Lox_Sample_4.5 | ecosystem: Environmental > Terrestrial > Soil > Wetlands | place: USA... | reverse complement strand
TTGGAGCCTGGTGGCCGCCAACTCGCCTGACTGAGGGATTTTGCAACCAGTATCAAGGCTCCGGTTACGTACGTGGCCTCCCCAACCTCCGTTTCCAGCACGTAAGTAATCGGCAATGGGTTACTAAGAGCACCCACACACGCGCAGCGCGCGCCGCGAGCCCACGATGCCCCACTTGCGTGGTGCGTCAGCGCGCCTGCATCGCCTGCTGCGCCCGCACAAAGGCCAGATCGCTGACATGCACCGCGCCGTTAAAGGGCCGATTGATATCGGCAACCGCTGCCAGGCAGAGAGAGATAAGCAGGGAGAGGGCGAACACTTGCACCCCGTGAAGACGGGTGCTTTCTGCCCCAAACGTGCAGCACGAGATGATGGTGAGTGCAGCACCGGCCAGAAGCACCCACCACAGCACGCCGGGAAGCCGCGAGGCGTTCTGTAGCACTCGAATGCGCCGGTGCTTGGCCAATGTGCTCAATTCCGACAGGGCATGGTCCTGCGCCACCACTTCTGGTGCCGCTTGCGGCTTCGCTGCCATCAGTGTTATCCACATCTGGTCATTGATGGCCAGCGTCGCTTCGGGCATCTGGCCGACTCGCATCCTGGGCCAGTCACTTTGGATCGCCTGCTGAGCATAGGAGCGCGCTAGTTCCCGCAACTGCCCGCGCTGCGGCTCAGGTAGTCCTCCGACGAGCGCGTGAAAGTTCGCCAGTGCGCCGGCTTCCTGGTCCACATTAAGGTCGGCGTCGCCAAAATTTGTCCAGACCGTGTACAGCATGAAGCCGAGAATAACGGCATACGTGGTACCCAGAACGCTGAGTTGCCATCCGATGATGTCATTGTGGGTGCGCCGACGTTGCGGCGGCCAGGCGAGGTTCAGGCCGGCCATGAACAGCAGCGCAGCCGCCACGGTCACCACAACCAGAACGGAGTCCTGAAAGAAGTCGAGCATCGCAGTCGAGGTAAGCGGTTTCTGAGTTTACACGCAAAGACCGAGAAGAATCGAGATATGCAGTTAACCACAGAGGCACAGAATCTCGCTTCATGTTGCTCTCTCTGGTGTCTCTGGGGGCTCAGGCTTGTTCGCGCCGGTACTCGTTAAATGCGCCGAGAAAACGATCGATGTCGGCCTGCGAAAGGTAGTACGGCGTGGACAGCCTGAGTTTGGACGGGTCGCCGCCGCGGATGCGGATCTTCTTTGCCTTCCACATCCACTCTTCCAGCTTCATGCGCTGAATCGGCGGCACGTTGACGGTGGCGATGGCGCATCGCAACTTCGGATCGGGCGAGGTCCATGACTCCGCGCCGCGCTTCATCATCCCGGCCAGGATATAGTCGCACAGCTCGCGCTGCCGCGCCTCGATACGATCCATGCCAATGTCGTTCGCCAACTGAATCGCCGCGCGCAAGCCGTAGAGCGACGGCACATTCGACGAGCCGATCCGTTGGAAGCGTTCGGCGCGCAGCTTGGGCTCGTTCCATCCTGCGGTCACGATGGTGTTCCACACGCGATCGATGACCTCGTCGCGGACATAAAGAAAGCCGGAGCCCTTGGGCGCTTGCAGCCATTTATGCGGGCTGGAGCTGTACAGGTCGCAGCCGACATTGTGCAGGTTGAGACGCATCATCCCGGTGACGTGCGCGCCATCGACCGCTGACAGAATTCCCTTCGACCGTGCCAACGCGCAGATCTCTTTTGCCGGCAGCACGACACCTGTGTCCGTCGTGATGTGGCTGAAGAAGATGACGCGCGTGCGCGGCGTGATTGCGTCGTTGAAGAGATTCAGCACCTGCGGCGTGTCTTTCACTGGCTTGGGCAGCGCGATCTTGTTCACTACCACGCCGTAGCGCTTGGCCTTCAACTGCCACGGTTGCTCGCCCCCGGGATGCTCCTGGTCGGTCATCAGCACCTCATCGCCCGGCTTCAGGTCAAGGCCGTTGGCGATGTAGCTGTTCGCTTCCGTGGCGTTGCGCACCAGCGCAATCTCGTCGCGCGAGCAGCCGACAAACGCCGCCAGCGGATCGCGAAACTCGTTCCACGGTCCATAGCCCCAGATGGGATAGTCCTCGGGATCGCTCTGGTCCATCTTCTCGGTCGAGTTGTAGGCGTCGAAGACCGCGCGCAGCACGGGCGCTGGAGACGAACCCACCGTCCCGTTGTTCAGGTAGATTTCGTCTGCGGGAATGAGGAACTGCTTGCGCAGCTCGGCCCAATACGCCTCGTCATCGGCGGCATAAGCCTTAGGATTTGGCAGCGACGCGGGCGCATTTTGTAGCTGCGCGAACAGCTCATTGCGCAAAGCAAGAGCAGCGGCGAATCCCGCTCCGGCAGTAAGAAAGCGGCGACGATCGAGCACGAGGGCCTCCCCGTCCAAACGACGAACGCGCCATGTTACACCACTTATCAGTGTTCGGTTCGTCGGTTGTCGGCGCGAGATGCGCCACCGAACCAACAACCCGTCTACGCCGGAATGCGAAGTAACCTGAATGCCGTGACGAGCGTGCTGCGTAAGGCATGTCCGCTGTTGAGTCCTTGCTGCTCGCCGCGTCCCACGGCATTGGCGGCGGCTTTGACGGCTACGTACTCCAGTCCGTCGCCGCCGAAATGCTTGCAGAAGAAATAGAACTGCGCGACTTCCATCTCCACCAGATCGGTCTTGCGGCGCAGGTGTTCTTCGTAAAGCGCTTTCAACGGCCCATGGTGGATGGGGTATTCGCCGGTCAAAACGTCGGGCGCGAAGCCATAATAAAAGTCTGAGGACACGGCAGAGGCAGTGTTGCCCGCTGTCGCAAGCTTCCATCGGGGAACGAGCGGCAGCTCGGCAACTTCCGCATCGATGCCGGTAGCGGCCGGCCAGGCGCGGCCGACCACATACGCTTTGCCCAACTGGGCTTTTCCCTCGGGCATTCTGCCGGCGGTGCCGATCAGGATGATCTTGCGCACGATACTGGCGCGCAATACCTCGAACAACAGCGGTTCCAAACAGCCCGTGCCAATGCCGGAGAGGACCAGGCAGAAATCGCGAAACCGCCAGAACTCGTAGCTGCGGTAGCACCAGTCCGGTCCCAACTTGCCGGCGACGCGCGCGTCCGCCGCTCCAGCCTGGCGCTGAAAATAGTCCTTCACTCGCTCTCGGGCCTCCGCTGGGCCCGCCTCGGCGAGAGCTTGCAGCAATTCGCGGCGGTCTTCGCCGGCGCAATAGATGCATTGCTCATGCAGGACAGACGGCAGGGCGTTGGTGTTGGGGCCTAGCGTTGTAGACACAGGATCAGTTGACTGCTTTCCACCCCGATTGTACAAGGCAGCGCGTCACTCATAGCCGAGGTACCTGGGCAGCGCCGGGTCAACTTGTCGCAGGTGCTCTCTTCGGCGACGCTTCGCCTCGTCCATGGCAGCGGTGAGCTTCCTTTCATCCACAGCATTTTTCGCGCTGTCCCAGCAGACAAAAACAAAGTCTTCCATGAATCGCTGGAAGTCCTCGTAGTGGAAGTCCTCAAGCGCGGCCCGCGTCTTGTCGCGAAAGCTCACCTGGCTCTCGAAGTGATTGTCGCCATATTCCTGGCAGCGCAGCCTGATCCAGTACCGGTAGAGATGATCGTCGACGAAACCGTCCATGTAGACCTGATACTGCTCCAACTGTAAGCTCCAAAACGCGCGCACCGCGCGAAACGCCATCCACTCGGTATTATCGGCGGCATGAAGACGCGGCAGCGCTCCATAAATCTCGTCGAACCTGCCCGTCAGATGCGTGAGCACGTCGGGCCGCTTGGCGACGAACGACGCCTTCATACTGAGGCTGAATTGATTGCCGGCAGTGTCGAGCTGCTTTTTCAGGCCGCCCAATTGCCTCCATGCGACCACCACCGCCCCGAGCGTAAACAGCGCAGTCACACAGGTCGCAATCCACGACCACTTCTCCCAATCAATGCACGACTGGAGGGCAGCCGCCAGCAGCGCCGTCGAAGCGCCCCGGCTGCCAGATATCAACAGCGCATGCCAATTCACGCACACCTCCACAATCCTGACGAAGCCGCTCTGGCGAGTAACGAATCACTATCCCTCACAGCGATTGCAGGAACGTCAAGAGCGCCTGCTGGTCCGATGGCTTCAGCCAACGGAACCGCTGCTCAACTTCTTCGGCTTCGCCTTTGTGGCGGTGGATGGCGTCCACCACCGTGAGGGTCACACCATCGTGCATCAGGCGCGAGCGCAGCCGCAGACCCCAGAGCGGTGCCGTGCGAATTTTGTTCCGCGCGCACTCCATGTCGCGCGCCAGGTCGGCCGGCTTCTTTCCGTCCATGACTTCATCCTGAAAGCTCACGCTGCACTCCGCCTCGTTCACCGCCGCTTTCCTCTTCTGTTCTGCGGACGCGGCGTCCGGCGCGCCCAGGAGCTTGGCCATTCTCTGCTTGCCGTAATGCTCAACCAGCGCAACTGAGATCCCATCGCCTGTGCCCACATTGTGCAGCAGGAAGTCACTATAAGGATGAAGGGTGCGATTCTCCACCGCATCAAGGTGCAGCCCCGGCCCTCCCGGCGCTGCGGGACTTTTCCCCGATGTGATGGTTTCGACGTGACAGGTCGCGCAGCCGATCTTCACAAACAGCTCCTGCCCATGCTTAGCTTGCGCAGTAGCCGCGATGATGTCCTCGCGCGCCGGCGCCTTCAGCGAGCGCATGAAGCTGGCAAAGTGGTCGATGTCTTCCAGGTTGTTGTCGCTTGCGCTGGGCAGGCTGTTAGGCTCGGTGACTTTGGTCGGGTCGTTGTTGGGGTTCGCCGTTGTCACCGGCGGATTGCAGACGGCGGTGACCTCGTCCGGCTCCAGGCTGTTGGTGATGCCCATCTCGTTCAGGTAGGCATCGCCGGCGAAGAAGAGCAGGCTGGCGTGCTGGTCCTTCCAACCGAAGCGCCCGATGCGTGGGTTGCCCTCGCTGGGCGGAACCGGGACATAAATCGCCTGCCCGCAAATCTTCCCGTGTGAGGCACGACACTGTTCGCTGCGGATCTTCAGCAGCGTCGCGTCGGAGATCGCTTCAACATAGCCATCGCCCAGAACGTTCGTCGCAAGCCGCGTGGTGCGAATCGTTTCCGTGGCCGGCACGTGTTCCTGGATCTGCGGGCAGATGGCGCGGTCGTTCACCAGCGTCCGCCCCGTGATTACTTCCTTGCCGTCGTCGATGGGAATCGCCGGATTCTGAAACTGCCCATGAAGAAGATGCCCGACGCGCACCTCCATCACTTGGCTGGCAGCGCCGCTCACCGGCGTCTGATGACACTCGCGGCACGACTGCGCGTTGTAGATCGGGCCGAGGCCGTCGGGAGCAATGTGCTCCACCTCCTCGAAATTCGTCTGGTCGGCGGTGTGCCGGTCAGGATCGGAGAAGCCATTGCTCAGGTTGTCGAATCCGGTGAGGGCTTCCGGCGGTTGCGCGGGCGTCTGTCCGTGAGGCTGCGCCGCAAAACCCAGCAGCATCACGCACGCGAGGACGAGCAGCAGGACCATGGTCTGCTTCATCGCGAGACTTCCTTTCGGACGAGAGTGGCGCGAACAACATAACGGTAAGGCGGGCCAGCGTCAACTGGATTGCACAGCACCAGACCGGCGCGACTTAACTCCTCGGTCAACGCATCCTGCCCTCCATCCGCATGGCGTAGAGTCCTACCAGCATTGCGCAAATGTTCTTGGCATCGCGTTGCTTTCTGAGTATCCTTTGCGGACGAACTCAGGAACATCATGCCCGCCAATTCTTCCTCGCAACTGGATTCCCCGCGCGCCTGGGTGGTGGTGGCCGGCGCATTTCTCGGAGCCTTCGTCAGCTTCGGCGTCACCTATTCGTTCGGCGTCTTTCTCAAGCCGATGGCGCTGGAATTTCACGTCAGCCACGCCACCATGTCGGTGCTGTTCTCGGTGATTGCCGGGCTGACATTCTTTCTCGCGCCGCTAACCGGCGAGCTGGCTGACCAGCACGGGCCGCGTCCGGTAGTCGCCGCCGGCGCGGTGCTGATGGCCATGGCTCTCACCGCTACTGCGCGCATACACAGCTTCCCGCTGGTGGTCATGGTTTACGGCGGCGGACTGGGCTGTGCGGCGGCATGCATTTATATCCCTGGCGTCGCTGCGGTGGGCGAGTGGTTCAAGGGGGAACGACGCGATCTCGCCTTGGGTCTTGCCATCAGCGGCATCGGCTGCGGCACGCTGGTCGCGGCCCCGGTCTCCGCCATGCTTACTGAGCGTTACGGCTGGCGCGAAGCTTTCGTCATCTTTGGATGGACGAGCGGTGCATTGTTGCTGGTTGGGGCAGCGCTGCTGGCGAGCCCACCTGCAAGCGGAGCGAAGCTGAAGGCTGAAATTGCCCACAAGCTGCGCACCTCCAGCTTTGCCTTCCTATACATCAGCCTCATGTGCAGCGGAGTCGCAGTGTATGCGGCTTTCGTCTTCGTCGCCGATTATGCCATCGATCTTGGCGCCAGTCGCGTAGCGGCCGCCGCCATCATCGGCTACATCGGCGCATCCAGCGTCCTGGGCAGGCTCGGGTTGAATGCTCTCGCACCACGTTACGGACTGCTGACCATGTATCGGATTGCGTTCCTGATTCTGCTGATCAGCGACGGCGTATGGGCGACCGCACACAGCTACCCGGTGCTGGTGATATTCGGGATCGTAATGGGCGTGGGCTATGGTGGCATCGCGGCCATGGCCCCGGCGGTTGCCGCCGAGCTGTTTGGCGTGGAAGGTTTGGGCGAGCTGCTGGGAATTCTGTTTACCGGCTTCGGGATGGCTTGCCTGGTCGGCCCGCCGCTCGCCGGGGTGCTGGTGGACTATACCCACGATTACAAGTGGCCGGCACTGCTTGCCCTGGTCGCGGCCGTGCTCGGGCTTGCTCTGGTGGTGCCGGTGCGCAGGCAGCCGGCTGAGCCGCAGCAGGAGCGCGCGGCTGGCGCGGCATGAGGACCGCAACGATCCGGCCAGTCTAACCGAGAAGCAATAACTGCCTTATGTCCGTTCGCATCGACAAATGGCTCTGGGCGGCGCGCTTCTTCAAGACGCGCTCACTGGCGGCGCGTGCCTGCGAGCTGGGCAGGGTGAAATACAGTCATCAGCCCGTCAAGCCTGCTCGCGAAGTGCGCGTAGGCGACATGTTGCAGATATCCACCGACGGCGGCGACTTCGAGGTGCAGGTGCTGTTGCTCAGCGAGGTTCGCGGCCCGGCACCCGTGGCCCACACTTTATACGAGGAAACCGAGGCCAGCCGAGAAGCCCGCGCCAAGGCGGCAGAAGAGCGTAAAGGCTTGCGCGACTTCGCTCCCGCCCCGCCCAGCCGCCCGTCCAAACGCGACCGCCGCCGCATCATTCAGTTTCGCGGTGGACGCAGCTAAACGTTTGCAAAATTCATTCACCTCGCATTTCGCTATACCGAACATAGAAATTATCGATTGGACTCCGCCCCACCCGCGGTCAACACTGTGACCCACGGAGACCGATCATGGGCCTCAGCGCCGTTCCTCTCTCGCAAGATCCCTGGTGGCGCATCATCAGCGAACCGACCTTCCTGATGTGTCCGCCGGAGCAGTACGACGTGAGCTACGTGATCAATCCCTGGATGGAGGGCAACGTCAAGCGCGCGTGCCGCAAGCAGGCCATGTCGCAGTGGGAAGAGTTGCATTGTGCGCTGGCCGAGATTGCACAGGTAGAATTCGTCGACCCGCAGCCGGGCTCGCCCGACATGGTCTTCACCGCCAACGCCGGACTAGTGCACCGTGGCGTGGTCGCGTTGGGCAGCTTCCTTCATCCCGAGCGCCAGGGAGAAGAGCCGCACTTTCGCCAGTGGTTTCACGACTCCGGCTTCGGCATATGCGATGTGCCGCGCTGGACGCCGTTCGAAGGCGAAGGCGACGCGCTGTTCGCCGTCGACGGCTCGTGCCTGTGGGCCGGGCACGGTATCCGCACGCGCGAGTCAAGCCATCGTCGCCTGCGCGACACGTGGAATGTCGAGGTCGTCCCTCTGCGCCTCGTCGATCGCCGCTTCTATCATCTCGATACCTGTTTCTGCCCTTTGTTCAACGGCTTCGTCATGTACTATGCTGCGGCGTTCGACGCGCCGTCGCTGGCCAGCATTGAAGCGCATTATCCCGAGGAGAAGCGCATCCCGGTGTCGCAAGCTGACGCGCTGCGCTTTGCCTGCAACGCCATCAACATCGGACGCACCCTCGTACTACCTGAAATTAGCCAGGCATTGCAGGTTCGCCTGGAGTCACTGGGCTTTCGCGTAGTGCAGGTGTGTCTCAGCGAGTTCCTGAAGGCGGGCGGCGCAGCCAAGTGTCTGGCACTGCGCCTTAGCGAGATCGACGTGACGCACATCGCGAGGGCCGGGAGCGCAGACATCCACGGGCGTCCTCCTGACGATGGCTTGCGTCCGGCATGTATCGCAGGCTAGCAAGGCCGCGTCGCGGCGGCGTTCACTCGAAGCTCGTGCCGCGCCGCTAGACCTGCCGCAACGTCTCTGTGATTCTCGCGCGGTAGCCCGTCATCGCGGGGAAGAATCCGGCTAGCAGCCCCAACAGCAGCGCGATGGCAACGCCCAGGCCCGTCGTCGTCGTCGACAACCCGAAGTTCGGGTACTGCCCCAGAATGTCGCCAATCATCGGCAATTGCGGCAGCACCTTCAGGATGCCCACGCTGATACCGATCCCCACCAGGCCGCCCATCACTGCGATCAGCAGCGCCTCGCTCAGGATCAGGGTCATCACCAGACCGCTCGAGAAGCCCAGCGTCTTCAGCACGCCGATCTCCTGCTGGCGCTCGCGCACCGCGATGCTCATGGTGTTGGCCGTCACCAGCAAGATGGTGAACGCCACCGCCAGCCCGATGCCATTGAGCAGCAACGCGAGATTGCCCGCCATCGCGACGAATCCCGCCAAAAACGCCTGCTCGGTCTCGGTCTTGGTTTCGGTGTCGCTGTTGGCAAACTGCGCGTCGATGGCCTTGCTGATCGCCCCGGCATGACTCGGGTCGTCGATCTTCGAAGTCAGCCAGCCGATCCCGATCTTCTGGCCGGTCGCCTCGTAAAGATACTTATAGTCGAAGTACATCGACTGGAGATCTGTACCGGGATACTTCGCTTCGTCCGTGTCGTAGATCCCGTCGACGATGAACTCGAAGGGATGTCCCACTCTGTAGGGGGGAATCGAGCTCTCGAGTTCGAAGGTGTCGCCCACCTTCCAGCCAAAACGCTGCGCCAGCTTGCGCCCGATGATGGCGCCACGGCGGTCGTGCAGCCACTTGTCGCGCTGCTCCGGCGGCAGCATGATCTCGGGATAAATGTCGAGGAACTTCTGCGGCTCGGTGGCGTAGTTGGCAAAGAAGTTCTTAGGATCGCGATAGATGCCGCCGAACCACGCATTGGCCACAACCTCCTGCACCCCGGGAACGGCAGCGACGCGCGCCTCATAGTTGATCGGGAGGTTGAAGACCAGACTGACGCTGTCGCGCGTGACCAGGCGCCCGGCGTTGCCGGCATGAAGACTGAAGTTCACGGCCTCGACCACGGTTTGCAAGGTGCAGAACAGCAGGATGCAGACCGACATCGCCAGCACGGTGGAGAGCGTGCGAATCCAGTTCTTGCGCAAATGCTTCAGGACGAGGGGGGCAAATTTCATAGCAATTCAAAACCTGTGTTCACCACGGAGGCACAGAAAGCACGGGGTCTTTGGTTTTCTGGAGATCGTCTCCAGGAATCGCTGTGTGACAGCCGGGCAACTTGATTCGAGAGGACGGTAAGCAAGAAGAACTCCATGTTCTGCGCGCTCCGCGCTAATGAACGGTTTGCACTCCAAAGTTGTATCCCACGTAACCCTCGCCCCCGGAACAAGCAGGAACGGGCCTGTCGCGAAACAACTGTATCGCAACATCGGTTCGCCTCAGCTACAAGATTTCCGGGAATGAGCATGGCATTGTACTCTGTAACGGATATCCAAGATAAGTTGAATTGCTCCCGCTCCTCAACTATCCGCTCAGATAGTTATCTCGCTGCTTGGATAGGGCGGCGGGTTCGCATCAGTCGCGCATTCCAATCTGCCTCCATCGCGGCTCAAACCTGCTTCCAACTAAGTCGCACAATCGCAACAAGATTTAGTCACCGTTACCGCCGGCTGCCTGAAATTCCGCTTTGGAATGCGACTTGCCTCTACAACCGCATTGGAGGCGTTATGAAATCTCTACTGTTCGCCCTCATCCTGGCCCTTGGAATGACCCAGGCTTACGCCCAGCAAGAAGTCGACCCCGACTACTTCGATCAGCCGGCGTCGCACGTCGCGGCCCACAGCTCCCAGCATGGGCACTTGACTGCCCAGCATCGTCATCAGCGCAGCCGCGTTCATCTGGCGAGCAAGCACGGCGTCAAGTCGCACCATCATCACGCGCACGCTTCGGCGTAGCCGGATGGGCGCGACCGGGGCCGCAGCTGGCGGTGCTATTTTCCCTGATACGCTTGCTCCAGCCGCGCAATGTCGACCTTATCCATCGTCAGCATCGCCTGCATGACGCGCCTGGACTTCTCGGGATCGGGGTCGCTCATCAGCTTGCCGAGCGCCGTGGGGATGATCTGCCATGACAGGCCGAACATAGCGGCTCACGCTGGTGATCTTCGAGTTCTTGAAGATGGAGACGTAGAGGCTCGCCGCCTCTTCCGCCTGGTTGTCGTACCATAAGAATGTAACGATCCTCTGCATGAGGTGATCTCCTCTCGGAGTGGCTTTTCGTCTGGGCCTTCATCTTTGCACATCCCAATCGCTCCCGTTAGAATCGGAGTTTGACCGCAGTGCCCTGACTCCATGTCCCTGAAGCAGTCGGAAGCGATCGTGTTGCGCACGTATCCGCTGCGCGAGGCCGACCTGCTGGTGACGCTGTTTACGCGGGTCGAGGGCAAGATGAAGGGCGTGGCGCGCGCGGCCAAGAAGTCGCAGCGTCGCTTCGGCGGCGCGCTGGAGCCGCTCACGCTGGTGCGGGCGCACTACGACGACCGCGAGGGCAAGGAGCTTTGTCGGCTCGATTCCTGCGACATTCTGTGGTCGCCGATGTCGGATGAGCTGGATTATCCGCGGGTCGTGGCGCTGGAACATGTAGCCGAGATGCTGGACGAATTGCTGCCCGACCGCGAAGCCAACGACGCGATCTTTCGGCTGGCGGTGTCGGTGCTGCATCAGTTGCGCTCGGGCGAGATCTGGACGCCGCTGACGTATTTTCAGCTCTGGCTGGTGCGGCTGGTGGGATTCTTGCCGGAGCTGAGTGCCTGTCTGGCGTGCGGGCGCACACTGAACGGCGACCGCGCGTACTATCACGCGCTGGCCGACGGTCTGCTGTGCGACCAGCACAAGCGGCTGGCGTCGTCGCAGTTGGCAGCGGAGTCGCGGGCCATAGCGGGACAGATGTTTCGCGCGCCGGTGGACAGCTTTGTGACCGAAGCCACGACAAGGGGCGCCGACGTCAACCGCGCCAACGAGCTGGCTGGAGCGCAGCTGCGGGACCTGCGACGTTTCTTGTTACAGATTGTCGAGCGCCACATCGAGAAGAAGCTGATGACCGCCAGCATGCTGGCCAAGCTCTGATCGGGTAGAGCGAACCTTTAGGTTCGCGTCCCACGGAACTCAAAGGACTTGGGGCTTCAGCCCCACTCACAATCACGGACGATTCTTTTGCCCTCCGCCCCAAATCCGCTGACCTTCCAGGAGCTGGTGCTCCGCCTGCAAACTTTCTGGGCGCAAAACGGCTGCGTGCTGCAGCAGCCCTACGACGTCGAGGTGGGCGCGGGCACGATGGCGCCCGAGACCTTCCTCCGCGTGCTTGGCGCCAAGCCGTATCGCGTCGGCTACGTGCAACCTTCGCGGCGTCCCGCCGACGGCCGCTACGGCGAGAATCCGAACCGGCTATTCAAGCATATGCAGTTTCAGGTCATCCTGAAACCGCCACCGCAGAACGTACAGGCGCTCTACCTGGAGTCGCTAAAGGCCCTCGGCATCGACCTGCGCAAGCACGACATCAAGTTCGAAGAAGACAACTGGGAGTCGCCGACGCTGGGCGCGTGGGGCATTGGCTGGCAGGTGATGCTCGATGGGCTGGAAATCACGCAGTTCACCTACTTCCAGCAGTGCGGCGGCATCGATCTCGATCCCATCTCGGCCGAGCTGACCTACGGCCTGGAGCGCATCGCCGCGTTCTTGCAGGATGTGGACTCGATCTACGACATCACCTGGGTCGTGGGTCCCGATGGGCGGGCGGTGAAGTACGGCGAGATTCGCTTGCAGGACGAGCTGCAGTTCTCAGTGTATAACTTCGAGCTGGCGGATGTGGCGAAGGCGTGGAAGCATTTCGAGCTTTATGAAGCCGAATGCAAAGAGCTTTTAGGAAGGATTCAGCCGAGTCTGCAAGTGTTGAATCATGGTGGAGGTGATGTCTCTTCCCCTGAGGTTTTGAGAGACCTTTTGGTAGGCGGTGAAGCATGCGCAGCGCGTGGATTACGAGGACCGATTCTCGCAGCTTATGACCTCTGCCTGAAGTGCTCACATCTCTTCAATATTCTGGATGCGCGTGGAGCAATTTCCGTCACTGAGAGGGTAGGTGTGATCGCGCGAGTCCGTACGCTTGCCGTGACGATCGCGCGTGCTTATGTGCTCCAGCAGCAGTTAGCCGACCAACTGCCGGAAACTGCTCCTACACCGCTTGATGACGACATGCGGCAATTGTTGGCAGATATGGGTACATCAGGTTGAGGGAAAGGGTTGATCCGCTCGCGACTGCGGAGTGCAGTCCCGCGAAGCGGGACGGAAGAAGATAGCCCACCGTTTCAACGGTGGGAATGCGATCAGTACGGGGTTTGAGTGCCCCGGGCACGGCACTCGTCCGCATCGCGTCCCGATGGGACTCAGAACGCCTTTTGCACGCCGCCCAGCGTTGAAACGCTGGGCTAAGCTCTTTCGCGCCTACGGCGCTCGCGCGTTAGCGATACAACTTGCGAGCCCTGCGAAATACGCATCAGCTCGCTTTTGCTAGCTGCTAGTTGCTTCTTTATGGACTTCCTACTCGAGATCGGTACCGAAGAAATTCCCGCCCGCATGATCGACAGTGCGCGCGAGGAACTGGCGCGCCGCATCGGCGAGTTGCTGCAGCGCGAGCGGCTCAGCGATGCTCCAGAGATTGAGGCGTATTCGACGCCGCGGCGGCTGGCCGTCGTGGTGTCGGAGGTCGCGCCTGCGCAACCTGACCTGAGCGAGCAGTTGACCGGGCCATCGCTGAAGGTCGCCTACAAGGATGGCAAGCCGACGCCCGCGGCCGAGGCGTTCGCGCGCAAGGCAAACGTCGCGGTCGATGAGTTGGAGAAGGTCACCACCGCTAAAGGCGAATACCTGGCCGCTAAGATTCAACGCAAAGGACGCACCGCGAGCGACATCCTCGCCGAATCTCTACCCAAAGAAATCGCCGGCATCTACTGGGCGAAGAGCATGTATTGGCGCGGCAAGTCGGCGGAGCGTTTCGTGCGTCCCGTGCGCTGGCTGGTGACGTTGCTCGACGGTGAAGTTGTGCCGCTGGAGTTCGCCGGCATCCGCGCCGGAGAGGTGAGTGAGGGACATCGCATTCTGTCGTCAGGCGAGGTGTCGATTTCTCAGCCCGGCGAATACGCGGCGGCGCTCGCCGGCGGTTGGGTGATCGTCAGCACTGCAGATCGCGAGCATCGCATCCGCAAGGCGCTGGACGCTGCGGCGCGCACCATCCCGAATGCCCGCTGGCGCGAAGACAAAACGCTGTTCGACACCGTCGTCAACCTCACCGAATTCCCTTCGGCGATCGTCGGCAGCTTCGATGCGGAATTCCTGACGCTACCGGAAGAGGTCCTGGTCACGGTGATGCGCGATCACCAGAAGTACTTCGCGCTGGAAGATGCGGGCAGCAAGCTGCTGCCCCACTTCCTCGCCGTATTGAACACCGACGGCGATCCCGACGACCTCATCCGCCACGGCAACGAGCGGGTGCTGCGCGCTCGCTTCAACGACGCGCGCTTCTTCTGGGACGCCGACCAGAAGATCCCACTGCGCGATCGCGTACCCATGCTGACGTCGGTGACGTTTCAGAAGGACTTGGGCAGCTACTACGACAAGACTCGTCGCGTTCAGCAACTGGTAAGCAAAATTTGCGCGGTGGTGAACTATCAGGCGAGCCAGGAGCAGAAACCTCTGACCGTGCGGCCCGGCGTCGCCTTCAAGGCTGCGCACCTGTGCAAGGCCGACCTCACGACCGAGTTGGTGAAGGAGTTTACCGAACTGCAAGGCATCATCGGCGGGCTATATGCGAAAGCGCAGGAGCTCGACCCGATTCTACCGAGGCCGACGGTCGAAGCTATCGCGCTCGCAATTTACGACCACTACAAGCCTGAGTCGATGGACGACAGTGTTCCGCGCAGCCTCGAGGGCGGTGTGCTGGCCATCGCCGACAAGGCAGATAGCATTGCGGGCATGTTCGCGTTGGGCTTACAGCCAACGGGCTCAAAAGATCCCTTCGCGCTGCGCCGCGCGGCCAATGGCATCGTGAAGATCATTGCCGAGCACAAGCTGCCGCTGCCGATCAGCAAGCTGTTCGCGGACGCGCGCGCAGGATACGCGGGTTCTGACGCCGAGAAGCGCTTTGCAACCACTCCAGACTTCCATCACACACTTATTTCTTATTTAGCGGGAGCCAGGACTCACGGTAATTTTCGTGGAATTGAATTCGGAGCGCTCGGAGCGGACCCAGTTGCAAAGGAACTGGCGTTGTTCTTCGAAGAAAGACTTGCTTTCTACTTGCGTGACGTCCTTCACATTCGTTACGACATCGTGAAGGCTACGCTGAACGCTGACAGAGACGACATAGTTGATGCGATTGCGCGCGCAAGAGGAGTGGAGCAGGTCTATGACCTGCCAGACTTCGAATCCGTCGCAGCAGCTTTCAAGCGGATCAACAACATTCTCCGGCAAGCCGCATTGCGGAAAGTGAGGTTTGGGGACACGTTCGAGTATCTCTTCGACATTCCCGACGAGGAGAAGATGTTGGCGGCAAAGGTCGAAGGGCTTTTGGGGAGATTCAGAGCTGACTGCACGGAAAAGAATTATGTGGGGGCGCTCGTATGGCTTTCGACTTTGCGGCCGGATATCGATCTTTATTTCGACAAGGTAATGGTGATGGTGGACGACGAGCGCGTGCGCGCGAATCGGCTGGCGCTGCTGCGCGATTTGTTGAGCGAGTTCTCGACCATCGCCGATTTCAGCGAGATTGTGACCGAAGGAAAATGACATCAACCACAGAGACACAAAGACACAGAGGAACAACCGGCAAGGAATCCTCTGTGCCCCTGTGTCTCTGTGGTGAACCCGCCTTTTTCGAACCGCAATAATGATTCATGCAAAGGACTACCCCATGAGCACCGCAATTACTGAGCATCACAACGCGACCGCGAATGCCGCGGCCACCAAATACGTCTACTTCTTCGGCGATGGGCACGCGGAGGGTCACGGCAAGATGAAGGACGAGCTCGGCGGCAAGGGCGCCGGCCTGGCCGAGATGACCAATGCCGGGCTGCCTGTGCCCCCCGGCTTCACCATCCAGACCGAGGCCTGCCGCGAGTATATGCGCGACGGCAAGGTGTCCAACGAGGTTGACCGCGAGATGGACGAGGCGCTCAAACGCCTGGAACAACTGCAAGCGCAGAAACTCGGCGGCGGCGACAATCCGCTGCTAGTCAGCGTGCGCTCGGGCGCGAAGTTCTCCATGCCCGGCATGATGGACACCATTCTGAACCTCGGCCTGAATGACAAGTCGGTTGAAGGGCTCGCCAAGCGTAGCAACAATCCGCGCTTCGCCTACGACTCCTATCGCCGCCTAATCCAGATGTTCGGCAACGTGGTGCTTGACATTCCGAAGTCCGCGTTCGAGGAAGTCTTCGACGGCAAGAAGAAGCAGAAGAAAGCCAAGCTCGATACCGAGCTCGACGCCAAGGCGCTTCAGGAAGTCATCGCCGACTACAAGAAAGTCGTCAAGCAGCACACCAAGCGTGACTTCCCGCAGGACCCGCACGAGCAGTTAGTGATGGCTCGCGACGCCGTCTTCCGCTCATGGCAGAACGACCGCGCCAAGCACTATCGCCGCATCAACAACATCGACGACATGCTGGGCACCGCGGTCAACGTGCAGGCGATGGTCTTCGGCAATCTCGGCGAAACCAGCGGCACCGGCGTCGGCTTCACGCGCAATCCCGCCACCGGCGTGAAGGAGTTTTACGGCGAGTTCCTGATGAACGCGCAGGGCGAAGACGTAGTCTCGGGCGTACGCACGCCGGTACACATCTCGGAGCTGGAGAAAATCATGCCCGACGTCTACCGGCAGCTCCACGAGATCACCACGCGCCTGGAGAAGCATTACCGCGACATGCAGGACTTCGAATTCACCATCCAGGACGGGCGCCTGTACATGCTGCAAACGCGCAACGGCAAGCGGACCGGGCGCGCGGCGGTGCGGGTCGCCATCCAGATGGTCGAGGAAGGGCTGATCACAAAAGAAGAAGCCATCTTCCGCGTCGAGCCCAACCAGCTTTACGACTTCCTCGTGCCCTCGCTCGACGAAAAGGGCAAGGACATCGAGGTGCTAGCGACGGGACTACCGGCGTCACCGGGTGCGGCCGTCGGACAGATCGTCTTCACCGCGGAAGAGGCGGTCGAGCGGTTCAACAAAGACAAGACGGCGAAGCTGATTCTGGTGCGCAGCGAGACCACGCCCGAGGACATCGCCGGCATGGAAGTTGCCGCCGGCATTCTGACCGCGCGCGGTGGCATGACCAGTCACGCCGCTGTGGTTACGCGCGGCATGGGCAAGTGCTGCGTGGCGGGCGCGGGCGATATCGACGTGGACGAGAAAGCACGCGTGATGCGCGTGAAGGGCAAAACACTGAAGGACGGCGACTGGATCTCGCTCGACGGCATCAGCGGACGTGTCATCAACGGCAAACTCAACACGGTTCCGGCGCGGCCCGACGACCCCGAGCTGCAAAAGCTGATGAGCTGGGCCGAGCCCTTCCGCCGCATGGGCGTCCGCGCCAACGCTGACATCCCACGCGACGCGCTACAGGCGCGCGCCTTCGGCGCTGAAGGCATTGGCCTGTGCCGCACCGAGCACATGTTCTTCGCCGAAGATCGCCTGCCGCACATGCGCGCGATGATCATGGCGACCACCGAAAAAGACCGCCGCCATGCGTTGCGCAAGCTGCTGCCCATGCAGCGCAACGACTTCATCGGTCTTTTCCGCGCCATGGACGGCTACGGCGTCACCATACGTACCCTCGATCCCCCGCTGCACGAGTTCCTGCCCAAGCGGGAAGAGTTGCTGGTGGAGATCACCAAGCTGGAGCTCACCAAGCCGAAGTCACGCAAGCTGAAAGAGCTGCGCACGATCCTCAACCGCGTCGAACAATTGCATGAGCAGAATCCTATGCTCGGGCTGCGCGGCTGCCGGCTGGGCATCACCTATCCCGAGATCACCGAGATGCAGGCGCGAGCCATCATCGAGGCAGCGGTGAAGGTCGCCAAAGAAGGCGTGAAGGTGAAACCGGAGATCATGATTCCGCTGACCACCGGGCTGAAGGAGATGGCCAACCAAGCAGCGCTGGTGCGCCGCGTCGCCGACGAGGTCTTCGCCGAGAAAGAGCAGAAGGTCGAATACCTGGTAGGCACGATGATCGAGCTACCGCGCGCCTGCCTGGTGGCCGATGAGATCGCGAAGGAGGCCGAGTTCTTCAGCTTCGGCACCAACGACCTCACGCAGACCACGTTTGGCTTCTCGCGCGATGACGTCGGCAAGATCCTGACCGCGTACCTGGCCGAAGGCATTCTCAAGCAGGACCCGTTTGCGGTGCTGGACCGCGAAGGCGTCGGCGAGTTGATGCGGATCGGCACGGAGAAGGGCCGCGCTACGCGTCCAGACATCAAGATCGGCATCTGCGGCGAGCACGGCGGCGAGCCGTCGTCGGTGGAGTTCTGCGCGATGCTGCACTTCAACTATGTTTCATGTTCGCCCTTCCGCGTCCTGACGGCGAGATTGGCGGCGGCGCAGGCCGGTGCGACCGCGGAGTTAAAGATCGAGGGAGGAAGGACGAAATAGTTGTCTGTGCGGATAGGCGACGCTTCAGCGTCGCGTCCAGGACGACACGAAACATTGGGCTGTTGTGGTCATTCCTTATGACCACAACAGCCCTAATTCTTTATCGCCGCGGGACGCCAGCCTGAAGGCTGGTTCTACCTAGTGGCTCACTGCGTCTGCTGCAGCTTCGCGATCAGCTTCTGGGCGAGGTTTTCTTCCGACTCGGACCACAGCACGCGGCCGCTGACCGCGCAGTTCTTCTCGACGGCGGCGGAGAACGCGACCAGCTTGGCGATGTTGCCGCGGACGTGTTGCTCGATGGCGGAAGAGATGCGCCCGCCTTCATAGAGAAACGACGAGTCCAGCCCGAAGTCGACTTCGATGTGGCCATCGTCGGTGTAGATACCGTCATCGAACTGCACGCCATGCACGAGGAACCGGACAGCCGACGGGCGCAGCACCCAGCTTTCGCCCTGCTCGTCGTCGTTGGGCACCCACAGGTCCCAGAAGGCTTCGAAGACGAACGCAAAATCGTCGTGCACGAACTCCCTGGCGATATCGGCGGCTTCCTCGGGCGAGATGCCGGGATTGAAGCGACGCTCCAGCACGGTCGGCTCCGTCCAGGCCACGGGATGCACCGAGAGGTAGGTGATGCCCTCGCGCGTCGCGGAGAAGGGGAACTGGCGCAGCACGCCGAGCGTACGCGGCATCATCTCGCCCTCGCGAAAGCTGGGGAACCAGATGCTGAGATAGAGCGAGTCGGCCATTCGCGGTATTGTAGCGCGCAAGCCCAGGTTTAGTGGCGAAAACGCGGCGGCGAACCCTTTCGGCAGGGTCAAGGGAAGCTCAGGGCAGGGTGTGCGGCTCCGCCCGTCAGCGTGCCATCGCTGATGAATTACAATCGGGCAGGCGTGGCCCTGTAGCTCAATGGTCAGAGCAGGCGGCTCATAATCGCTTGGTTGGGGGTTCGAGTCCCTCCGGGGCCACCAGAAGTTCTTCACCTTGCCAGGCTCCGCGCGCTTTCCACCGCCACTCGCGATCGGTTATCGTGTTCTAAGCTTCAGGAGTAGTTAACGTGTACAAGCTAATCAATCGGCGCGGGCTGTTGCTCGCCGTCGTGGTCCTCGCTTGCCTGCCGGCGCTGAGCGTTGAGCGCGGGGTCATGCTCACCTCGGGTGTGATCTATGTCAATCCCAGCGCCGATTCGGCGAAGCTCTCCGACATCGGCCGCGGGCGCGAGGTGGCAGTGCTCGAGCGCGCGCGAGGATGGGTGAATGTCGTGGGCACAGTCGAGGTGAGCCCCGATCCCGACAACGAAAGCGACCGCAACGTGACGGGATGGATCGTGGACAAGGGCGTGATCACCACTTCCACGCCCGACGGCGACAAGCTCATCTACGGCGAGGCCTTCGATTCGGAGATGGAAGCCAGCAGGCGCGACGGACGCCGTGGCGCGGCGCAGGATGCGATGCGCCTGTATGCGCGCATCCCGGAGTATTTCCCGCAATCTCCGCTGGCGGCGGAGGCGGCCTATCGCGCCGCCGACATTCGTTGGCAGATTGAGGCGGAGGATGCGGCGACGCGGCCGTCGTCGAAGATGCGCGATCCCGCGTTGCGCTACCAGATCGACGAAGATCACATGCGGTACGTGATCAAGAAATTTCCGCATACCAAGTGGGCCGACCTGGCGGCCTATCACCTGATAAGCAATAAACTGTGCGGCGACTGGGAGGCGGCGGCCAAGTGTCCGGAGATGGAAGCAGGCTTGTACGTCAAGTATGCCGACGAGCATCCGCAATCGCCGAAGACGCCGGAGGCGCTATACAAAGCGGCGTGGCGGTATTCGGCGCTGATCCAGATCTACACCACGAACAACGAATCGAAAAAGGCGGACGAGGCGGCAGCGCGCTCGCTGAACCTCGCGAAGAGGTTGACTTCGCAGTTCCCCAACGACACCGACTGGTCGAACCGGGCGTTGCGTCTGATATACATGGTGCAGAACAAAATGCCGACTTGGGGTGTCGGCGTTCACTAGCGCGAGGGCCACTTTGAGCGATTACGTTCTTTCCGTCATTCTGGGCATCATCGAAGGTCTCACCGAATTTCTTCCCGTCAGCTCGACGGCGCATCTGCGGATTTCCGAGGCGCTGCTGCACATCGATCTCGGCAACGGCTACTGGAAGATGTTCTCGATCGTCATCCAGTTGGGCGCGATTCTCTGCTTGCCGCTTTACTTTCGGAATCGGATCGTGGAATTTCTCGGCGACTTCCCGCAGGGCAAGCGCGGCGACAAGACCATCCTCACCCATCCGCTCAGCCTCACCATGATTGCCTTCGTGGTCACCGCCCTACCGGCGTTTCTGCTGACGAAAATCATCGGCAAGCATCTGGAGAGCCTGACGATTATGGGCACTTCGCTGATTGTCGGCGGCATCGTAATGTGGGCCGTGGATGCAGTTTACGAGCGCGCGCAGCACAAAACCCTTGCGCGTGCGGTCGGCGCCGATGTGGCGAGCGTCGCCGTCGAGCCGCGCAGCATCACCGGCTGTAGCGCCACCGATGACATGGAAGACATGTCGGTTGGACAAGCAGTTTGGATCGGCTTCTGCCAGATTTTCTCGGCAGTGTTCCCCGGCACTTCGCGTTCGATGTCAACCATCACCGGCGGCGAACTGGCGGGCATGAGCCGCCCTGCGGCACTCGAGTTCTCGTTCTTCCTGTCCATCCCCACGATGGTGGTCGCGACCCTTTACGATTTGTTCAAGTCATTACGGCCGCATCATGGGGAGCCGAGCGCCATCGGGTCAATGCCCAGCGACGCGCATTCGTGGATTGTGCTCGCCATCGGCTTCGTGGTCTCGTTTATCGTGGCTTACGGCGTGGTGGCGTGGTTCATGAACTGGGTGCGTACCCGGGGATTTGCGGCATTCGCCGTCTACCGCATCATTGCAGGCGCGGCGGTGCTGTGGTGGTTTCGGTAACGTTGATCTGTCAGCCAAGAACTGACGGATAATTACCGTCGCATGCCCGCTTCGCTCTCTTTGTACATGTACTTGATGCTGGGCTTGTAGATCAGCAGATTGGCTGCGCCGATGCGGTTCACCTTCAGGCAATACTTGTCGTACCACTCGATTACGCCATGGATTTCCTCGCCGTCTTGAAGCACGAGAACCATGGGCGTCTTGGTTTGCATCTGCTTCTGATAATAAAAATTCTCGGCGTGGGTCTGCTCAGGCGGAGGCATCTTCTTGCCATTGGAGCGATCGGGACGCTCATTGCGCTCGCGGCGGTCACCGTCGGTGCGACGGTCGCCGTCGTTGTTGCGCGGATGATCGTTGCGATTCAGGGCGGGGCGGATGAGCTTGCGGTTGGAGAAAACTTCCGGATCGATGGCTCGTCCTACAGCTGTGGCATCCATGGAATCCTTCATGCTGTGCGCTCCTGGGGTATGCACACCAGCCTCCACGGCGATGGTTATCCCGGAAGCAAACAACAGTGCGCCCCAGTGGCAAGGTATCCGGACGCTAATTGCTTCCGTGGTTTTCCTAGGTGTGAACTTAGCGATACCCTAACACAGGCGTAACGCCAAAACAATCCACTCTCTCGTACTACTTTGGTGTCAAACCGATCAGCCCTCGAGTGCTGTTGCGAAGTTGTCGAGCGCGAGCGAGCGCAGCAGATTCCGGCGCATACCGCTCTCCAATTCGCCCAATCTTTGCGTCGCCGCGACGAGCCACTCGAAATCGGTCTGCTGCGCCATGCGCTCAAGTTCCGGCTGAATGTCCTGGTTGCGTACCAGCTCCGGCGTGCCTGAGCGGAGGAAGAGCATGTCCTCCAGCAGCGAGTAGAGAGTGCGAATTAGTTGCTCGGTCTTGACTTTACCCTCGGCGCCGGAGCGATAGGCATCGGTCTCGCGGAACAGATCGCTGTGGCCGCTCTTGCCCATCGCGGGCGCAAGCAGCGTGAGCGCACCCTGGCGCGCGGCGAGATACGCCGCTAAGTCGAAGCTGCGGGCGCGTCCCAGTCCTCCCCCGCACAGCCGCGCCACCAGCGCACGTTCGTGCGCCTTCCAATCCAGACGTACCTCAGACAAGTACGAATCGATGTCCGAGGGCTGAAGCGGCGCCAGTCGTAGCGACATGCAGCGCGAGCGAATGGTGGGCAGCAGCGCGGAGGGATTGTCGGTGAGCAGGAAGATCGTAGCGAACTCCGGCGGCTCTTCCAGGATCTTAAGCAGTGCGTTGGCCGCTTCCTTCATGAAGTCGGCGTCGCTGAAAATATAGACGCGCTCGCGGCCTTCGACCGGGCGGAAGTAGATCTCGTGGATGACGTGGCGTACCTGATCGACTTTCACCAGCATCTGCGGCGGATCAGGCGGGATGATGAGCACATCGGGATGGGTCTGGACGAAAATGCGAGTGTCGCGTTTGTCGGCTTCGCGCAGATTTTCGCGGGCCTCCACCGCTTCAGCGAAACGCTCTTCCAGCGCATCGGCTTCGGCGATGCGGACGCAGTTCGCGCAATGGCCGCAGAAATCGGGCAGCCCATCAGTGACAGGCCGCTCCTTGCAATTCAGCACCTTGGCGACCATCTCGCTGAGAGTGAACTTACCCGCGCCGTGCGGGCCGGAGAGGATGAGGGCGTGGGGGAAATGGTCGCGCGCCAGCATCTCGCGCAGCGTGCGAAGGGTGTCGGGATTGCCGTGAAAGTCGGAGAAGGGCATTCGTCGTTTCTGAAGGGGCGCACCTTGAGGTGCGCCGCATGTGCGAGGTTGTGCACGGCTTTAGCCGCTGAGGAGGCTCGGCATTCAGTATCTGCTCCCTTTCTGTTTCAGCGAGTTCCCTCTGGCGCTAAAGCGCAACAACATGATAGCCCGAGGGAACGGCGCACCTAAAGGTGCGCCCCTTCAAGCCGCGTTGCTTACACCAATCGCCCTCTCACCACGCGCATGATCTCGCCGTGCACCTGCTCAATGGGCGGCCGTGCATCGATCAGGGCCACGCGTTGCGGTTCGCGATGCGCGATCTCCAGATAGCCGTGATGCACGCGCTCGAAAAACGCGTGGCTCTCCTTTTCGAAGCGGTTCTCGTCATGCTCGCAATCGGCGGCGCGGTTGCGGCGGCGCGCGCGCTGCACGCTGGCGCTCACCTCGGAGTCCATCAGTATCGTCAGGTCAGGCCAGAGGTCGCCGCAGAGCAGACGGTGCAATTCGAGCACCGTGGCGCTGCCCAGCCGCCGACCCGCGCCCTGATACGCTTCCGTCGAGTCGGTGAAGCGATCGCACAGCACCCACTTCCCTGCCTCAAGAGCGGGTGCGATCACCTCCGCGATCAACTGCGCGCGCGAGGCGAACATGAGCGCCAGCTCGGTGTGCGCGTCCAGACCGCAGGTCCGCGAGTCCAGCAGCAAAGCGCGTATGCGCTCGCCAATTGCAGTTCCGCCCGGCTCGCGCGTGGCGACCACCTCAATGCCGAGCTCGCGCAGCGCCGAAGCGAGCTTCTCCATTTGCGTGCTCTTGCCGCAGCCGTCAAGACCTTCGAAGGTGATGAACTTCCCGCGTTGCGAACGGACTGCCACGCAGGCAATGATAGCAAGGGCAGGATGATTCAGTATTGCGAGCGGATGAGCATTGGGGCGTTATTCAAGCACCCTCAGCTTCAGGGGCGGCGCAGCCGAGACATCGTAGGTAGTGTCGCCCGCATAGGCGGCGGTGATGACGTGTTCGCCAGGGTTTTCAAACGATCTGGTGAGAGTCGCCTTGCCGTCAACAACGGGCACCGGCTGGCCAGTCTGGATGCCGTCCATCGTGAACTGAACGGTGCCGCCGGGCGAGGCCGGATTGGGCGCCTTCGAAGCGACGGTAGCGACAATCGTCGCAAGGCTTGCAATGCCAATGCGCGTCGGCCCGTGCAGACGCGTGAGAGTCGGTACTCCCGGCGGCAGCACCTGGATCACGCCCATCATACCCATGTCTTCATGCTTAAGAATGTGGCAGTGATAGAGGAAGGTCCCGACGATATTGGGATCGCGAAAGTCCATGCGCAGCTTAACGCTGGGATACGGACCCGAGCCACTCCAGTAGGGCAGATCGATGGTGTCTCGCAGTGCGTTGTCGTGCACCGGCTTGCCATCCACTTCCAACACGCGGAAATGGATCTGGTGAATGTGGAAGACGTGGTCTTCCGGCGAACGGTTCTCCACGGTCCAGTCCTCAACATCACCGTCATGGACCACAATGTTGGGCGGCTGGCCCATTCGATAGGCTGCCGGCGCTTGTCCCGACACGGTTATGAAATAAAAGACGGAAGTATCGCCCTCGGCGGGATTGGGAGTGAGTTGGGAGAAATAGAGCTTCCGCCGCACGATAGGGGCCTGGTCCATGAGCGAGCGCCATGAGTTTACCGCCGAATCCAAATGCGCCCCGGGCGCGGCCACTCCGTTTGAGTGGTTGGGAGCGACAACGATGTTGGCAATGGGCCGAGTCGGGTCTCTGTCGCCCTCAGGGCCGGTATCCCAATCCGTCGTGACCAGCTGCGCCTGCTCACCAGGCTTCGGCGTTTTCACGACGAACTCCGCGCGTGCTCCCGGCGGCAACAGAATGCTGGTTTGTGGCTCGGCATCGGCAGGCGTGGGCACACCATCGATTGCGACCATCTTCATCGCTTGCGCCACGCCTCCCGCCACAACCTGCAGATTGAAGATGGTGTCCGCACCTGCGTTGAGGACACGCCATAGCTCTTCTTGCGAAGCTTCGGCCTCGATCATGGCTGGTTCGTATTGCGGATAGAGCACCGGCACATAATTGACGGAAATGTCCCAGGCAGGGGTTGCAGGTCCCGGAACTCTGAGATTACTCAGCGACTGATCCCTTAGCACGATCACGCGTTGGGGAAGCCTCGCGAGCCAGGGATCTACATTCTCCAGTCCCTCGACGATGAGCGCTCCCGAGGCTCCTCCCTGGACCTGCCGCTCGCTGTATCCGTGGGGATGGGGATGGTACCAGTACAGACCCGGCGGCTCGTCGCGCGGAATCGTCACGCGATAGTCGAACTCCGTGCCCGCGGGAATAATGGTCCGGATTACTTCATCCTGATGGCAGGTGGGGGAGACGGTCGTACCGTGAAAATGAAGATTGGTTACGAATGCGTTCATCGCGCCTCCGTTGCAATCCTGCTCTTGATCTCGTGCGGCGCTAAGCTGAGTATTGGATTGTGGCGGCCTTGGCAGGTCGTTATGGAAATGAATAATCAGTTGGTCGCCCTGACGGACGCGCAGGGTGGGAGACTCCATTCCGTCGTCGGTGACATAGCAATACCGCGAAGGCCCCTGGCCGATCAAGGTGGGTTGGTACTTGAAATGAAGCGTGAGCTCCAGGACGCCGTTGTGGCTGCGCAACTCGGGAGGGTCTTGCAGGGTCGCTCCGGCCGCCGCACGCGGACACGCCTGCTCAGGGGCGGGACCGGAAGCGAGCGCGTCGGACGTCAACAGGCAGCAGGCCAGCCATGCCGCCGTCAAAATGATGAGGCGGCAGGTCTGTGCCAATCTGGTTCGCCGCGTTGTGCCGGGGTTGTTCGCTGAGGCAGAGATGGAACTCATACTACGGTGAGCTGCGTCTCCAGAATAAAAGAAAACTGCACCTGATTGACAATGCCTGATCAAGTTTTTGGGCGCAGGCTGCGTCCCGTTACTCAGGATTTGGTTAGACACGCACCTATGCGAACGTGCCGCCTGTCGACGCTCGCGGGCTTTTGGTTGTCGTAATCGAGCTTGCCGTGCAATTTGGCGGCGTTTGAAAACCGCGATTCAGTCCGCCAGGGCGACGGCCTTCTCCTCGGCTTCGGCGACGGCGCGTATGGAGACGTGTTCATGGCGTGCGATGGCGAGGCCTGTGGGGATGACGGACATAAACGTAATGGCCCAAAGCATCATGCCGCAGCTTACGGCGAGCTCGTGCTCGATGTGAAAGCCGGCGCTCAGCATTCCGATGGTGGCCAACTGCGAACCGCCGCCGACAGCGGGCAACTGTAGCATCGAACCGACCATGCTCGATCCCATCAACACTACCTCGCGAGCAAGGGTCATGCCTCCCAGCTCAGGATAGGCGTGGGTGACGGCATAATAGGCGAACATGATCAGCACCCACATGAGCAGGGAGACGGCGGTCAGTTGCAGCGCGGACGCGAGGCCCTCAATCGTCTCCAGTCCCTCGCTGAAGGACAGCACTTTGTCGCGTACGTGATGGGCAAACCTTGGGGCTATGCGGGCAAAACGGTCGTGCAGGAATTGCGCCACGCGCGCGCCGGAGCGGCGCACGATCACGCAGAACACAACCAGCGCGACGATAAGCCCCATTAACGCAAACGCGGCCTCGCGCAACTGGCGATAAAACGCCAAGCCGCGCAATTCGGGCGAGAGGAAGCTCACCACTAGCATGATGGCAAAGGCGCCCATGTCGAAGATGCGCTCCACGCCCCACACGGCCATCTGCGAGGTGAAGGTCAGGCGTTCTTTCCTGGCGATGATGTAGGGGCGGATCATCTCGCCGGCGCGGCCCAGCAGCGCCAGCGCGGCAAAGCCGACGTACTGCGGCGCCAACAGCCGCATGGTGGTCGTCTTGTGTACCGGCTTGAGGAAGATGCGCCAGCGTACCGCGCGCAGCGCATACGCGACGTAAGTGAGGGCGAGGCCGTAAAAAATGTAGAGCCAGTTGACGTCCTCGGTGCTTTTCCAGAAAAGCTTCCAGTCGAAGGTCTTCCAGGCGCGCACCTGCAAGTAGATGAGCAGGCACAGCACAGCCAGCACAATGCCAAAGATCAACAGGCGTTTTCTGTTCATGAAGATCGGTAAGGGTCTAAGCGTCAAGGTAAATGAGTGAGAGGATGGGGTCAAACAAAGCGCGAGGCAACAAAAACCCCTCCGGCGAACAGGGGCGAATTGCGCGTCGGAGGGGACAGTCGCTTTCGCGACCATTCTCAGGGTTGTAGTGTCGAAAACCCGCCTGGCCCGCAGAAGTTTTGCGCAGCCAAAAATGAAGTCCCGAAAATTGACATGGCGCGACTGGCTAACTGATGTCGCTGGTGGCTGGTTGACCTATTTGTGAGAGCGATGTCCGACATGCAGTTCGAACCAGGATGGTCCGCCGAACGGACTGTGGCTCGCAAAATCCGGCGGAGGCGGCAAGTGGCTGCCGTTCATTTCAGACGTTGTATTCAGCCAGCCGGTCCGATATTCGATGCCTTGCGGCTGCCAGCGCCATGCAAGCTGCCCCGTCTCCGTTTGCCATGACGATCTCATCGAACAACCTCCTGCGCCGACTGCTGGAACAATTTTACTCCCCAAAAAAGTGGCTTTGGTCGAACAGTTCCACTGCTCCTTCCGTGGGCACCAATGCTGCGTGAGCGTTCCGCTCTGTTCCATAACGAGAGCTGTTGGCTGGCTCGCCCAAGTCAGGATTTTGCGCAGGGCGAACCTCTCTTGCTACGGCCACTTTGCTGCCCGGGTGTGATAAGTAAGAAGTGTGGAGCTTGCTTTGGAGCATCCTGGCAGGCCAGTGGGGTTGCCGGGCCGCAACTCGGAAGGCAACCCGAGCATCATCTTTGCTGAAAGTTGTAGTTACTTTTGGGGTCGGAAGGGCACTTTCCGGTTGAATTCGGGATGGCAACTTTCTACTATGAAGACGGACGCGGCGACAGCTCGGAGATCGCCGCAAGCGTCATCGGAGGAGCATCGTTTCTCCGGGTTAAGTTGAAGTCAAAAGGATTCCAGGATTAGCCATGTCAAGATGCTCCCCCTTCGTGGCCGTCATACTGTCGGTCGCATTTGCGTGCGTTGACTGTTCCGCCGCAACGATCTCCACGCACACCACCACGTCCAGCCACAAGAAGAAGTCGACGCATCACGTTACCGAATCGGCGTCGGCGCAGAAGACGATGACGCGCATGCGGCACAGCAGCGCGACGGTGGCGCGGCGCAACCGCTCCACGCACGTGGTTGCTACCAAGAGACATCATTACTACGAGCGCTTCCACGCCAGCTCGTTCGCGGAAGATCAGACGCTCGGCGACGTCACTGCTGGCGAAGATCCGATCGTGCGGGCGGCGGCGGTTGAGGCGCTGGGCAACATGAACGGAACCATCGTCGCCATGGATCCCGACAGCGGCCGCATCCTGGCAATGGTGAACCAGAAGCTGGCGCTCTCGGCGGGTGCGCAGCCTTGCTCGACCATCAAGGTCGCGGTGGCGCTGGCGGCCTTGAGCGAAAACGTCATCACCAAAGACACGCTGGTTCCTCTCACCAAGTATTGGAAGGTCGACCTGACCACCGCGCTGGCGAAGTCGAACAACGCATATTTCGAAGCGGTGGGACGCAAGCTGGGCTTCGAAAAGGTCAGCTATTACGCGCACCAGTTTGGGCTTGGCGAACTGGCCGGATGGAACATTCCCAACGAACACCTTGGCGTGTTTCCCGACACCGAGCTCGATCAGAAGCTGGGTGGTGTGGGCAAGATGTGCTCGTTCGGCGAGAGCATCTCGCTGACGCCGCTGCAACTCGCTGCGCTGATGGGCGCCATTGCCAACGGCGGGACGCTCTACTACCTGCAGCATCCGACCACGCCGGAAGAAGTCGCGAACTTCACGCCGAAGGTGAAGCGGCAGCTGGATATCGGGCCGCTGGTGCCTGAGATCTCCGAAGGGATGTCGGGCGCGGTAGAATGGGGCACGGCGCGAATGCTGCGCACCAACTTCATCGAAGAGCCGATACTCGGGAAGACGGGAACCTGCTCGAAGGACGGCACGCGCTTCGGCTGGTTCGGGTCGTTCGCCAACACACAGTATGGGCGGATCGTCACCGTGATCTTCCTGGAAGGCGGACGGCCGACCTTCGGACCTAAGGCGGCGGAGCTCGCGGGAGTCCTGTACCGCAATCTGTATGACCACAACTTCTTCGCGGTGAAGGCGCCGGCTACGACGGCGCAAGGAACGGGGACAGTCAGCGTGGGTGCGCCTCAGTAAGTTTCTGAAGACGTTCGCAAAACCAAAGGCCTCCGTTATTGGAGGCCTTTCTGATTTGCAGTTGTGGCTACACGCCTTATGGATTCAACGTTGGCGGCATTGGAGAATTGAAAACCCCGCGATAGTACACTGCCGGAGCCGACATATTGTTCTTGATGCTTGGCTTGCCCACCGCCTTCACAAACAGCTGGTAGGTGCCCCGCGGGAAGTTGTAGGGCGTCAGATCGAGTGAATTGGTGCCGGTGTAGAAATCGCCGAGTGACATGAGGTTTTGACCATCGATTGAGATGTAGACGGTGTAGTGGTCCAACGTGGACTCGTCCGGGACGCTCCAGTTCAGAATGTGGCCATTCACGGCAGCGCTGATGGTGAGACAGTTATCGATGCCGCTCTGGATTTCCGTGCCCTCTTCGTAGTCATGCCATGTGACCACCTGCACCGCGTCCAAACGCCCGGTGTAAGCGCGGACAGCGCCCCAGGAATCGACCCATGTCTTGCCGCAGAGTTGCTGGATGTGACGCCCGCCAGGAGGCGCCCAGTTTGCCACGATGTCGTTGAAGCCCTTCCAGGTCGAGGCCCAATTTAACTTCCCGGGATGCTGGCCGGCGATTTGCAGGAAGTACTGGGTGTAATCGAGGCCTTCGTAGCCCTGTTGCAGCGGGTCCTTCGGCGAGAGCCATCCGTAAGCGCCAACGGTGTAGCTGTTAGTAAAGGCGCCGGCGTTTTCGAATACCCAATCGAGATCGGTATTCTGGCTCTCAATCGTGGTCCAGTTGACGTTGTAAGCTTCCATGCCGAATTGGGTGACGATGGTTTTGCCATCGCTGTTGTGAATCGCGGCCGGCGAGCTGAAGTAGCCTTGCTGGCGCGCGAAACTGATGAGGTTGAGCACCGCCTGCGTCGCCGAGCAGGTGGGATAGCAGGAGAACCACTCGATCGCGCCCTGGTCGATCATCAGCGCGAACTTCAAGGTGTTCTGCTGTTCCAACTGGGGTTTCAGGACTTCGGTTGCGCCCTCCTCGTAGCTGCCCGGCCCATACCAGTCAACCAGCACGCCGTCGAAGCCGCGGCTGGTGAGGTCCTGGATCTCCTTGGCGACCTGATTTGGGTCCTGCGAGCTGTAGCCGATGTTGGGATGAGTGCCGTGTACCCAGTAAGGAATATAGGTCGTGTAGATTTTCGCGCCCTGTTGCGACGGCGACAGCAGCGTGTGGACGTTCACCTTGCTGACGTTGCTGGCCTCGAGATCGCCGTTGTCAACGCACTGGCCGTTGGTGACGGTGGTGATTTCGCACCCCGGAAATGAGTTGGCCGCAGCCGTGTTATTGCTGGTTTCGGCGCTTAACGTAGTGTTCGGAATGATGGATTGGTAGTTGTTGTGCAAAGAACGGTGAAAAGGCGGTTTGGCGAAGACAGGAATTGCCAGGCTCAGCAATAATGCCAAGCAGAAGAACCGGTAATTCTTGAACATCAGAGCACTCCGGCACGCATGGGTTGAGTCTTCCCATGCGGGAATTGGGCCCTGCACAAAACCTGGGGAGGTAACGGGGCGAGTATAGAAGCCGGAAGGATTAGGGCGTCCCCCGTCAACGCCTGACCTGCTTTTGGTTTTTCTACTTAGTTTTCCCGGAAGGAAACCGTTTCTTACCTAAGGTGCAACGCCGACCGCGACACGGCTTGCGAGGGCTGCTGATCTTCCTGAGAAGCCGGCGGTAGAGAGAGCGTCATCCGATGAGCTATCCTCACGCCGCGCGCGGGAAGCCACAACGCACCTGAAGCTGAAATAGACCGCCGTCAGGCCGACCGCTTGGGCGAGCCACAGCGCCGCCGTCGTACCTGGCGTCCTATGCGCGCCGCATTCAGCCGCGCCCGCTTCAGTTGTTCGATTTCCGCGAACTGGCGCTCAGCCATCTCTTGCACCAGCTCCAGCACGGTCTTCTGTTTGACTTCGCCAATCTGTATGAGTTGCATGGCCGGAATTCTAATTAGCCCGACAAGACGCGAACATCCCCTGTGGGTGGCAGCAGGCCTACAACCTCTGGACTACTCTGGTTCCACGGCATCAAGGTGCTAGGATGGGCTGGCCTAACGTACCGCGCATTTCCGCATGCCTTCTTCGGACGAATTCGGCCGGACAACAATCGTCGCACTCACCGGCTTCATGGCGGCGGGCAAGAGTACGGTGGGACGCGCCCTCGCATGCATGCTGGAGTGGCGATTCGTCGACCTGGATTGCGAGATCGAGCGCACGGCAAGACAGAGCGTTCGCGAGATCTTTGCAAAACGGGGGGAAGCTGTGTTTCGCGAGCTTGAGGGCGACGCGTTGCGACGGATATTGCACGGGGCGGACTCCCCAACCGTGGTCGCCTTGGGCGGCGGCACCTTCGTTCAGCCGCAGACCGCCGGGTGCCTGCGCGCCGCGGCCGTTCGCGTGGTCTTTCTGGAGCTGCCGCTCGAAGAACTTTTGCAGCGGTGCCGCGCGATGGGTCAGCACTCTGGGAAGAATCCGCGCCCTCTGGCGGCAGATCAGGAAGCGTTCCGCTCGCTGTATGTGCAGCGCCTGCCGCTTTATCGTGAGGCCGATCTGGTGGTGAACGCTGAAGGCAAGACGCCGGAGGAGATTGCCCGCGAGATTACGAAGTCCTTCGGGTTGGGCGTGGGCGAGAGTGGGTAGTGGGCTAATTGTGTGTTGCTAAATCTTCTCAGCCGAATCCGGCCCACTGAACTTATGGCCATGATCGCGTAGGTCGGTAAACGTGTGGATTGCTCCCCTCAACCGGGCGGCACGGTTCTCCACCCGAGTGAGTAATTCTTTTGCTCCTGCAATCGCGGCATCCCACTTTTTTACGTCATTGTTTACGTTTTGTATTGACATGTGTCTTTTCACGGCGTATTCTCCATTCCATGATGCTCAGTCCTCAACAAGAACTTAAAAAGGAGCAGGAGAAATACGCTCGTCTCTTGCTGGAGAAGGAGCGAATTGAAACGGAGATCGCCAAAGCGAAGCGCAGGATAGCAGCCTGGACTGAGCTTTGTGACGATACCGAAACCGGAGAATTGGTTCCTGATCTTGACCTTGGTGGGCTGACAGATGCTTGTCGAACTGTTCTGCGGTCGTCCCGCAAGGAATGGATGACGACCGCAGATATTCAAAACGATTTGAGGGAACTCGGCTTCCCCCTCGGAGACTACAAAGCGCCCGCAGCGTCGATTACAACGACCGTTAACCGGCTCGTTGATGCTGGCGAAGTAGCCGTTGATCGCCGCAGCAATCCCGGCGCAACCGAATACAAATGGGCTCCCGTGCACCCAGGCGCTAGGGCTGCCGCGAAGAGACTTATGGGCGGTCGCAATAAATAAGTTTGCAGTGCAATGCGAAACGCCCTGCGCTCGTAACGCAAGGCGTCTCAGAACGGAGGAGCAGGGATGCGTCGGATAAGACTGAAAATCACTGCCCGCTGGTTCACGGTGGAACTCAGTATCGAACCACCATAATCCGCTGACACTCAGCGCCCCGCCGCCTGTTTCAGCAGGTTGCGGGGCTAATCCAAATCGCGGGGTAAGCCACGACTCAGACCTCAATCTCATTGTGGCAATTTCCCCGCCCCAACGCAAGGGGAAATCGCCATGACCTGCAAACGCTGCCAGCACACGGCCCGCAAGTTCGGGCGCTACGGCAAGCGCAACATTCAGCGGTATCGCTGCTCTACCTGCAAAGCTACGTTCTCCGAGTACGAACCCAAGCTCGGAACCCACTACACCGCGCCGGACGTTGCGGCAAAGGCTCTGGCGATGATGCTTGAGGGTATGTCCGTGCGCGCGATCTCGCGGCTCACCGGCCTGCACAAGGGAACGATTCTTTCGCTGATGAATACCGCATCGGAGCGAGCGGCAACATTGCTCGACTCGACTCTCCGCAATGTCCGCGTCCGCTACGTCCAGGCCGACGAAATTTGGACGTTCGTGGGCAAAAAAGACAAGCGTGTGCGCGTTGACGACCCTGATGACTTTGGCAATCAGTGGGTATTTATCGCCATCGACGCCGAAACGAAGCTGATCGCCTCCCACGTTGTCGGCAAACGCTGTGCTGAAACCACGTACAGCTTTTTGGAGGATTTGCGTTGCCGCGTTGCTGATGCCAGGTTTCAACTGACGACTGACGGATTTCACTTCTACCAGCGCGGAGTCGAGGATGTGTTCGCGGGAAGCTGTGACTTCGCCCAGCTCGTGAAGCTGTTCGGCGATTACGGGCAGTTCGACACGAGCGATGCGAGGTACTCCCCACCAAGAATCTCGGGGGTTATATCCAAGATTCGTGACGGACGCCCCGACCCGAAACACATCTCCACGAGTTTTGTGGAGCGCTCGAATTTGAGCTTGCGAATGCACTTGCGTCGTTTTACCCGCCTAACGAATGCCTTCTCGAAAAGGCTTGTAAATCTGAAGGCGGCCGTTACGCTGTACGTCGCCTTTTACAACTTCTGCCGCATTCATCAAACGCTGCGCGTCACGCCTGCGATGGAAGCTGGCTTAGCTGATCACGTTTGGAGCATATGCGAGTTGCTCGGTGCAGCGCACGATTAGCTCATTCGTGTCTGCGTACCACTTCTCGGCGCGATTCATATGCGAGCGGGTGCACTCCGAATCGAGACGGTGACAACCATCCCGATCACAGACGACAATTTCAAGACCACCAATCGCGCCCGAATTTACCTTTGAAGCGCCGACGATGACGAGCGCCGCTAATGATACGAGCTGTTGGACGCTGTACAGTTCTGAGTAGTAGGCACTCGCTAGAAAGATAGCGGCGGCGTTATTGGTGTCTCCGGCAATCTCCCATCTCTCTACGGGTACGCAAGAGTCCGCAACGAAAAATGCTTGCGGCGACCCGCTCCGCGACGACACGATCAGGCATTGCGCGTCGTCTCTTTCGCCAGCCTGACTGGTAATGACTGAGGCAATGGTTGCAAAACTGATCTGTGGCCTCTCCCACTCCTGATCGGTCGCTTTTATTAGCCGCTCCGCAATCTCCCTTGCTGTATCCATGTTGTGGGCACAACTTACCGCAACGTCCCGCCCATCGCTAATTTCTATCTTGGTGCCGGATATCGGTTTTCGCGGTACGCCACCGGGTAAATCGTATGCCACATGGAGCATGTCGCTCGCGAGCACAATACCGTCATCCCCGACCATCGCAATCTGCATCGTCATCGGCGGAACCTCCCAAGAGGAGAACCGTACAATGCGATTGCGCTTGTGGGTAGCTAAATCACTGGAGGCCACGCCGTCTCCGCGTTACAATGGATTCGGCAGAAGCCTTGCCTTCAAGGAAAACCGCTGCGAGGCCCAAGTGACGTTGGGCCTTTTTCTCTTTTCCGCAATTCGCAACAAGCCACCGAAAGGAACTGGAAAGATGCCGCTCAAACCAAAAGCGCTAGGCCGCAAGAAAAACATCGTCCACGTTAAGGGGGTGAAAGCTAGGGTTCACGTTGGAACCAAGGACAGCGCAAACATCACGGTCAATGTCGCCATCCCAGCACAAAAACTCATTGCCGCGCTTCGACGCCGAAACTTGATTTGAATAAGCAACACACAATTAGCCCACTACCCGAGAGTGCTGGTCTCTGAGCTGCGCACCCTGTGATATACACTGGATTTTTCCATAGCAATGTCCCAGAAAATCCCTGTTGGAATTCTCGGCGCAACCGGAGTTGTCGGCCAGCGATTTATCCAGATGCTGGAGGCACATCCCTGGTTCGAGGTCGCCTGGCTGGCGGCTTCGGACCGGTCGGCAGGCCAGCTCTATGGCAATGCGGTACGCTGGCGACTGAAGACACCTATCCCCGAACCCGTGCGCAAGATGAGCGTCTCGAATGCCGCTCCTGATGGCGCGCCGCGCGTCATCTTCGCCGCTCTCGACGCCGGCATTGCACGCGAACTCGAGCCGCAGTTTGCGGCGGCGGGATGCGCCGTGGTCAGCAACTCCAGCGCCTTTCGCATGCAGGAGAACGTGCCGCTGGTGATCCCCGAGGTCAACGCTGACCACATCGCGCTAATCGAACAACAATGCTGGCGAAAGCAATCGGGCGGCTACATTGTTACCAATCCCAACTGCTCGGCCATTGGACTGGTGGTCGCCCTGGCGCCGCTGCATCGGCAGTTCGGAGTCGAATCCCTCTTCGTGACGACGATGCAGGCCGTCAGCGGCGCGGGCTATCCTGGCGTGGCCTCGCTCGATATTCTCGGCAACGTAATCCCCTACATCGCCAAGGAAGAGGAAAAGATGGAGGAGGAGACGCGCAAGCTGCTGGGTGCAATGCGAGGCGATCACGTCGAGCCTGGCGGCTTCACCATGACCGCGCACTGCAATCGCGTGGCAGTCGAGGATGGTCACACCGAATCGGTTTCGGTGAAGCTGAAACGCAAAACGTCAGCACAAGAAATTATTGCCGCGATTGAGGGCTTCCGCTCGACACCGCAGGAGATGAAGCTGCCGTCGGCGCCTGAGCGGCCGCTGATGTACGATGCCACGCCTGACCGGCCGCAGCCACGCTTCGACGTGGACCGCGGCAACGGCATGACCGTCAGCGTGGGCCGTCTACGCCCGTGTGGCGTGCTCGACTACAAGTTCACCGTGCTCTCGCACAACACCATTCGCGGCGCCGCCGGCGCAGCGATGCTCAACGCCGAGCTGCTGAAAGTCCAAGGCTTGCTGCCGTGATCGTGATGAAATTCGGCGGCACCTCGGTCGAGGACGCCGGCGCCATCGAGCGCGTCGCCGGCATCGTGAAGTCGCGCCTGGCGGAGCAGCCGTTCGTCGTCATCAGCGCCATGGCGAAGGTCACGGACCAGCTGCTGGCCATGGCCGCGGCAGCCGGACGCGGCGATCGCGATGGGGCGCTCGACATCTGCCGCCGACTGCGCGAACGCCATTACCTCACCGCTGGCGAGCTGCTGGACACGGGCCTGCATACCGGGCTGCACAGCGAACTGGGCGCAGAGTTCGATTCGCTCGACGAACTGTTGCGCGGCATCTCCGCTGTTGGCGAGCTCACGCCGCGCACCTGCGACTACGTCGTCTCCTATGGCGAGCGCCTATCGAGCATGATCGCTACCGCAGCATTTACCGCGCGCGGCTTGCCCGCCGTCTTCGTCGATCCGCGCAAAGTGATTGTCACCGACGCGCAGCACAGCCGTGCCGTGCCGCAGGTGGAAGAGATTGCCGACCACCTGCGCGACGACATACAACCGCTGCTCAATCAGCAGCGTGTGCCCATCATGGGCGGCTTTGTTGGTGCGACGCGCGAAGGCGTGACGACAACCATCGGCCGCGGCGGCTCCGATTTCTCCGCAGCCCTGGTCGGCGCTGGACTGAACGCCGAGCGTATCGAAATCTGGACTGACGTGGACGGCATGAAGACCACCGACCCGCGCCTCTGTCCCGACGCGCACCGCATCAAGCTCATCAGCTTCGAGGAGGCTGCCGAGCTTGCCTACTTCGGCGCCAAGGTCCTGCATCCGGCCACGGTGCTGCCGGCCGTTGAGAAGAACATTCCGGTGCTGGTGCTGAATTCGCGCAATCCCGCGAACGAAGGCACACGTATCCTGGCGCGCACGCCGCGTTCGCACTCGCTGTTCAAGGCCATCGCCGCGAAGAGCCGCATCACCGTGATCGATATCGTCGCCGCGCGTATGCTGATGGCGCATGGCTTTCTCGCCAAAGTGTTCGATGTCTTCGCGCGCCATCGCTGCGCCGTTGACGTGGTCTCGACGTCGGAGGTGAGCATCTCGCTGACCGTGGATTCCAACGAGGCGATCCCGCAGATTGCCGCCGAGCTGGAGCAGCTGGCCTTCGTGAAGTATTCCGGGCGCAAGGCTATCGTGTGCCTGGTGGGCGAGAACCTGCGCGACACGCCGGGCGTGGCCGCGCAAATCTTCGACGCCATTCGCGACATCAACGTGCGCATGATTTCGCAGGGGGCGTCGGAGATCAACCTGACGTTCGTCATCGACGAAGAGCACGTGCCCGAGGCGGTGCGGCGCTTGCATGCGCGCTTCTTCACCGACGTGGATCCCGAGGTGTTCGATTGAGCAAGCTGAATGTGCTGGTGTTGGGCCCGGGCAAGACCGGATCGCTGGTGGCCCAGGTTGCGCTGGAACGCGGGCACCAGGTGGAGATCATCGACGCCGACGTGAATCGCGATGGCGCGTGGCTCACGCCCGAGCACCTGAGCGATCGCGATGTCGTCATCGACTTCACCACGCCGCACGCGGTGCTGACGAATATCAATCGTTGTGTGCGCGCGGGCAAGGCGATGGTAGTGGGAACCACCGGCTGGTACGGCGAGATGGCGCGCGTCCGCAGCGCCGTCCAGCAGGCGGGGACAGGGTTCGTCTTCGCACCAAATTTTTCGTACGGCGTGAATCTATTCTTCCAGATCGTGCGAGCCGCGACTCCGGCTTTGACGCACGGCTACTCAGGATTCATCAACGAGATTCATCACGTGCACAAGAAAGACGCGCCGTCGGGGACAGCGATCGGGCTGCAACGGATTATCGAAGAGGCTTCCGGCAAGCGGTTGGAAATTACTTCTGAGCGCGAGGGCGAGGTGCCGGGCATACACATTCTGGAGCTGGAGTCGGCAGGCGACCGCATTGTGCTGACCCACGACGTCAAGTCGCGCCGTACCTTTGCCGAGGGCGCGGTGCTGGCGGCGGAGTGGATTGTGGGCCAGAAGGGCTTCTACGATTTCAAGGACATCTTCAGCCAGCTCTGAACAGCCGATTATGGCGATAACGCCTGATTTTCATTCATCATCCTGAAGCAAGTGAGTTAAGTCTCTTCTCCCCAGCTTCTTACGCCGTAAATACAAAATTAAGTTGCGCTGCTGATAGCGCGTTATACTCTTACGCGCCAACGGGCCGTAAGAGGGAATCACCATGGTCAAGCAGCAGATCGCAGCTCCAATTTTCGGCGTCAACTTACTTGCGAGAAAGGCGGCGGTCGCGCTGTTGGCCGCTATCGCGACAGTTCTCACAATTTCAACCGCACACGCGCAAACCTTGACCGTTCTGCACACTTTCAGCGGCGAGCCGGACGGAATGGAGCCGGTCGCGGGCGTCACCATGGGTGCGGCAGGCAGTCTTTATGGCACAACTTATTACGGAGGCACGAATGGCTTGGGCCTCGTGTATAAGCTCGCTCACAGGGGCTCCGGCTGGGTGCTCAGTCCGCTGTACAGCTTCCAGGGCGGCCATGATGGCCAGGCACCGATTGGAGGTGTAACCATCGGCAGCGATGGCAACCTTTATGGCGCCACCAGCCGCGGGGGACCGCATGGTGCGGGAACGGTTTACAAGCTTTCGCCTCCGGCGTCGGTTTGCAAGGCATTCCTTTGCCCGTGGACCGAAACTCTGTTGTATCAATTTACCGGCGGTGCTGATGGCGGCACACCCAACGCTGCACCCATCTTTGACAGCGCCGGCAATCTGTACGGGACTGCCGCCACCGGCGGCACAGGTAATAACGGAGTCGTTTTCAAACTGACTCCTTCAGGGTCCGGCTGGACCGAGAGCGTGCTTTACAGCTTCACCGGTTCGCCTGACGGGGATGGCCCCGTGAGCGCTGTGACCTTTGATGACAACGGTAATCTATACGGCACGACCGTCGAGGGTGGCCCGGCTGGCGCTGGCACGGTTTACCAGCTAACGCCCTCCGGCTCCGGTTGGACGGAAAAAGTCCTCTACGCCTTTCAGGGCCCAAACGACGGAGCACTTCCCTACGCCGGCGTAGTTCTTGATCCGGACGGCAATCTCTACGGCGCCACATTTTACGAGGGCGCACGCAACGGAGGAAGCATCTTCGAGCTGATGCCCTCGAACGGCAACTGGATTTTCAGTGTGCTCTATAGCCCTGACCTGTCAGGGCTGGGTGGCGCTGACGCTACGCTTTTGCGCCGTTTCGACGGCACTCTTTTCGGCACGTTTCTCACCGGCGGCGACATTCAAAGCTGCTCGGGATATGGATGCGGCAGCGTCTTCCAGTTATCGCCTTCCAATGGCGGCTGGGTGTACACCTCGCTGTATGAATTCACCGATGGCCTGGACGGCGGAAATCCCGAGGGTGCGTTGATTCTCAACGAAGCCGGGAGTCTCTATGGCACCACCACTGGGTCGCTAGGCGGAAATGGGAGCGTGTTCGAGATCACGCCGTAATCAACTTGAGTGTCCTGAAGAACGCATGGCGAATGACAAACAACCAGGGAGGGCTAAGCGGACTCGTCCGCGCGCTAGCGATAAATCGGCATTACACCAGCAACTCCGAAATCCATCTTCGGGCACGAAATCGAAACAGAGTGGACGCGAATTCCTGCATCCTAATTCTCTGGGGTCACTGGCGGGAACAGGCGCCATCGCTATCTCTGGCCGGGAGGATGAGGCATGAGGGACCGAATCAGCAAGTTTGTTTTGGCTCTGATGGGCGGCATCGCCGTTCTTGCAGCCGGAATGGCCGTCGACCTGGCGCTGCTGGGACACGAACGCCGGATCATCATCCCCTCCCTGATTGCCAATAGCGTCGCCGGACTGGTTGCGATCATCGCCGGGCTGACGTTTCAGCTCAATCAGGAGGAGCGGCATTTCCGCTTTGCCACGGAAAAGGCGGTCGCCATGGCGGAACTCAACCATCATGTGCGCAACGCGGTGTTTCCGGTGTTTCTTGCGGTGCAGCGGTTTAACGATCCTGAATCCAGCCGGCTGGCGAACGAAGCCTTGTCGCGGCTCGACATCGCCCTACGCGATGCCGCGGTGGACGCCTACAGCGGCAAAATCCGTTATGCCGAGGAAGTGGCCAGTCGCGCCGCCGCCTGAACGCAGGCGGTCCCGGCGGTGGTCCCGCCCAAACACATCGGAACATGTCATCGGCTGATAGACCGGGGCGCCCGCCGGCGACAGGCGTATTCTTAGCGGTATCAACTGGGAGCAGCGTTTGCGTTAGCGGAGGCGTCATGAGTCTGCGCGACAACATTCCTGCGCCGTACGCCAATCGCCGGCTGAAGGGTTGCAGCCTTGCCTTGGTTATCGCTGGAGCGATTGCCTGCGCCACGCCGTTGCTCGCGCAACAGCTCACGTTCCCGCTGAAAGGCGATGTAAGGAACCAGGACCAGCACCTGACCGCAGCCACCGCCAAGACCAATTCCGTCTTCGACCACGCGATGTTCAACTCCACAACACAGCAGTATGGCGTGTACGCCTGCGATGAGTCCGTGGTCGCCTTTACCGGGACGACGGCCATTTACGGTCCGGGCCTGCCGATCTTTAACATGGGCTGCAATGCCGGATACAAGGTGCTCGATGAGGGCAATCCACCGCCGATCTCATTGGCTCCGAACATGACCTATAACGGCTGGGGCACTCCGAACCACCTCTTCTACGACGGGCATCCTGGCATCGACTACGTCGCGGCGATGGACACGCAGGTCTATGCCGCAATCAACGGAACTATCCACTACCCGACAAGAATTGTTGGCCTGGGATATCCTGCCGCCGGGTATCACGTGATGGAGATCGTACCCGACCATGCGGCAGGCGGCGTTCCGCCTTACGTCTATTATTACCTCCACCTCGACACCTATATCGGGCAGCAGCAGATGCCGGTGAGCGATCCCGACCCGCTTCCGGGATGCTCGGGTGTGGTACTGCTTCCGCTGGCCGAAGGCACGCACGTTCAGGCGGGCTGCCTGGTGGCGCTGTCGGGAAATGCCGCGCCGCCCATCTACCACTTCGTTCCGCATCTCCACTTCGAGGTGCATCGCGTGGTTCCCGGATTCTTTGTGTCGGCGAGGTTCGGCGCGAGGAGCGCTGACGTGTGCATCGACGGGGTCATTGGCTCGAACTATGACTGCGTTCCGGTAGACCCCTATGGCTGGACGGGAAGCCCGACCTTGTGCGATCCCCACACCGGATTCGCGACCTCCGGGGATCCATACTTCTGCCTGACGGGAGTGAGCAGCCAGCGGCTGTGGCCGTAATAACGTGAGCAGGCTAAATCGGGGTGGCGCTCCCACTGAACAAGAGCACACAGCTTAGCCGGCGACTTCTTCCAATTGCTTCTGGTCGATGTCGAAGTTCGAGTAGACGTGCTCGACATCGTCGTGCTCTTCGAGAGCTTCCAGCAGCCGGATCATCGTGCTCGCCTGATGCCCTTCCAGCTTGGTGTAGTTCTGCGGGACCATGCCAATTTCAGCAATCTCGGGCGTGATGCCGGCCTTCTTGACCGCGTCCAGCACCGCTTCGTAGGAGGAAGGATCGGTCAACACCTCCCAGCTCTCGCCGTCGTCTTTCAGATCATCGGCGCCAGCCTCGAGCACCAGGTTCATCAGGTCGTCTTCCTTAGCTGCCGACTTGGGGATGACGATGTCGCCCTTCTTGTGGAACATCCACGCGACGGAGCCGGCCTCACCCATGTTCCCGCCATTCTTGGAGAAGGCGTGACGAATCTCGCTGACGGTGCGGTTGCGGTTGTCGGTCGAGACCTCGATCAGGATCGCGACCCCGCCCGGACCGTAGCCTTCAAACGTGATCTCTTCGTAGGTGACTCCGGGAAGCTCGCCGGTTCCCCGCTGGATGGCGCGCTTGATGTTGTCGGCGGGCATGTTCTCCGCCTTCGCGGCGGCCACGGCGGTCCTTAGGCGCGGGTTCTTCTCAGGATCGCCACCGCTCTTGGCGGCGATGCTGATTTCCTTTATCAACCGCGTGAAGATCTTGCCGCGCTTGGCGTCCAGTGCGCCTTTCTTGTGCTTGATGGTTGCCCATTTTGAATGGCCTGACATGCGAAAACCTCGGATTTAAATGACCAGTATAAGTTTCGAGAGCTGCGCCGACAGCGTAACGCGGGCACAGCGATACGGCCGCTCCAATCGCGAGAGACCAGAGTGGACGAAGAAAAATTATAGCATCGCCCTCGGCCGCCGAGGTTGAGCGTCTTTAGCGCTCCCGCCCTGCCAAGGGAGGATGAGTCGCGGTGTAAGCGTCTATTTCGCCTGTTGTTGACCTGCGGCCTGCTTCTGGGCAAACTCACGCGCGCGGCGAGTCAGCTCGTCCTGACTTACGTCCTCAATGTGCGTGGCGACCCACCAATTGTTGCCCTCGGCATCCGTGACCCCAGCGTGGCGGTCCCCATAGAACTGGTTCGCCGGCTCGCTCAGCGATTTGCCGCCCGCTGCCAGCGCCTTTTTGTACAGGGCATCGCAGTCCTCGACGTACATATAGAAGTTGCCTGGACGCGCATGCCAGTCGCCATGCGCCTTGCCGAACATGAGCATGGATGTGCCAATCTTCATTTCGGCATGCTGCACCTGGCCCTGATCGTTGCGCATTGCGTACGTCTCCTGCGCGTCAAAAGCTTTCTTGAGAAAGTCCATCACGGCTTCGGGATTGCCGATGGTCAAGTACGGGGTGACCGTGTGGTAGCCCTCAGGAATCGGTTTAACCGCCATAGGTAAGCTCCTCTACTGATTCAAATTGTATCCTTCCCCATTCCAAGGCTGGCAACATACTGCGCCGTCCGTTTACACGTCGTCTTGTAAATTCGTGAACTATTACCGGTCCATGGGGACGTGATTCACGTGATAAGTCTGCGCTCCAGATATTGCGATGGGGGTGATTCCGGAAAAGGCGTGGAAATCATGATTGAAATGCCCCTGGGTCGTAGTAGCCGCATTCCAGCGCTAGTTGCGCCCAGTTGACCTCGCTGAGCACATGCGCGCTGTGGATGACCCTCTGGAAGGGGCTCACACGCAGGAGCCGGTCCTTCTCGGGAGCGGCTTCGTAGCCCCCGTAGAACCAGAGCAACTCTACGAAGTTGAGGCGCGGGACTGTGGGACAGCGAAGTCATAGACCATTGCTTGCGCCGATGTTCACAAGCTAAGCCGGCGCGCCGTCGGCCGATTCGCCGGCTGCGTCGCGGTCGGCGAGCAGCAGGGCCTGCGACTGGTTGATGCGTCCGCCGGGAATCGACGGATCGGCTTTGCGCAGCTTGGCCAGTGCAGGCACCTTGTCTTTGCCGCTCACTAGCCACAAGATGCGGCGCGAGCGGTTGAGGACGGGATAGGTCAGCGTCATGCGCCTCCGGTTCTGATAGACGCCCGTGATCGCGACGTCGCGGTCGGTCACGTTGAGCACCGCATCGTTGGGGATCAGCGACGCCGTGTGGCCGTCGGGGCCAAGTCCAAGGTGCGCTAAATCGAGCACCGGTGGCTTGCCGGCGATTCCCTCCAGCGTTTGCGCGTATTCCTTTGCCGCAGCGTCCACATCGGGCTTCTCGACCGGCATGGCGTAAATCTGCTCGGGCGGGATGGGCACGTTCTCCAGCAAGGAAGCGCGCAAGTGTTCGTAGTTGCGGTCGGGATCGCCGGCGGGCGCGATGCGCTCGTCGATCTGGAAGACGTGCACGTTGGCCCAGGGAACTTGCTCGTTGGCCAGTTCGCGCAGCATGACCCAGGGCGTCTTGCCGCCGCTGACGGCCATGATGAAGCGGCCGCGGGCCGCAACTGCGGCGCGCGCATCGGCAGCGATGACGGCTGCTGCACGCTTGGCTAAAGATGGAATGTCGGGAAGGATTTCGAGGTTCATGAGTGCTCCAAACGAAGGGGCGCAGCTTTAGCTGCGCCGCAGGTACTCAGAGTGACTTTGAGTCGGCTTCAGCCGACAATGCCTTTGCCTCGGCGGCCGAAGCCGCCGAGGCAAAGGGAAGATATTGGAAAGGTCAATGGCGCACCTGAAGGTGCGCTCCTGCACGCCACCTCTACTTCCCTGCCGCCTTCTCCAGGTGTCCGCCGAACTCATAGCGCATCGCCGAGAGCAGCTTGTCGGCAAAGTCAGCTTGGCCGCGTGAGGTGAAGCGCTCGTACAGCGATTCCGTCAGCACGGGGCACGGCACGCCTTCGTCGATGCCGGCCTTCAGTGTCCAGCGGCCTTCGCCCGAATCCGAGACACGTCCGGCAAACTTCTCCAGCTTCGGATCCTCGGCCAGCGCGATGGCCGTCAAATCCAGCAGCCAGGAAGCGATCACGCTGCCGCGGCGCCAAACCTCGGCGATATCGGGCAGGTTGAAGTCGTACTGGTAGTGCTCGGGATCGCGCAGCGGCGTGGTTTCGGCGTCGATTTCACCGGTCTTCTTGCCGATGTTGGCATTCTTGATGATGTTCAGGCCTTCGGCGTATGCCGCCATGATGCCGTACTCGATGCCGTTGTGCACCATCTTGACAAAGTGGCCGCCGCCGCTGGGGCCGCAATGCAGGTAACCGTCTTCCGACGTGCCGCCCATCTTCTCGCGGCCGGGCGTGCGATCGATGTTGCCCCGGCCGGGCGCCAGCGCCTTGAAGATCGGATCGAGGTGCTTCACCGCCGCGTCGGGGCCGCCGATCATCATGCAGTAGCCGCGCTCCAGGCCCCACACGCCGCCGCTGGTGCCCACATCCATATAGTTGATGCCCTTGGGCGCAAGCTCTTTGGCGCGGCGAATGTCGTCGATGTAATACGAATTGCCGCCGTCGATGAGGATGTCGCCCTTCTCCAGATGAGGAGCGACCTCGGCGATGGTCTGGTCCACCACGCCGGCAGGCACCATCAGCCACAGCGCGCGCGGCTTGTTTAGTTTCTTGATCGCGTCTTGCAGCGAGGAGGACCCTACTGCCTTGTCGCGGACCAGATCGTCTACGGCCTTTTGAGATCTGTCGAAGACCACGCATTCGTGGCCGGCCCTGATCAAACGGCGCACCATGCCCGCGCCCATACGTCCCAAACCCACCATTCCGAGTTGCATCGTCTGCTCCTTAAAGGAATCACCACAGAGACACAGAGGCACAGAGAATTATTTTCGAATTTCCTCTGTGTCTGTGTGTCTCTGTGGTTAGTTTAGTTTTTACGCGCCTTTGGCCAACGCCATGCTCTTCGACTCGATGACCTTCATCAGGTCGTTCCACGAATCGACAAAGGACTTGGCCGCATCGTCCTGCAACTTCGCCGCGAGGGCGTCGATATCGATCCCGGCTTTGCCGAAGTCGGCCAGCACTTTTTCGCAGTCGCCACCGTCGCGCGGCAGCACCGCTCCAATATCGCCATGATCGGCAAGCGCCTTGAGCGTGCCCTCCGGCATGGTATTGACTGTGTTCGGCGCGGCCAGGCTCTTGATGTACAGCACGTCGGACGCCTTCGGGTCCTTGGTCCCGGTGCTGGCAAACAGAAGCCGCTGCGGGTTGTAGCCCGCATTCTTGATCGCCTGCCAACGGGGCGAGTCCAGCGTGTCGCGATAGGCCTTGTAAATACGGCCGGCCATAGCAATACCCAGCTTGTCGCGCAACGCATCCGGCACTTTCTCGATGGTGGAAACGTCCCAGCGGCTGATGAACACGGAAGCTACGGAGCTTACGTTCGAGGGGGGGAGGCCGGCTTTGATGCGCCGCTCGATGCCGCGTAGGTAGGCTTCCGCCTGCGCCAGGTAGTGCTCGCGCGAAAACAACAGCGTGACGTTGACCGACACGCCGGCGAAGATCGATTCCTCAACCGCGGGCAGGCCTTCCTTGGTGCCGGGAATCTTGATGAACAGGTTGGGGCGCGCGGCGCGCTTGCACAGATCTTCGGCCTCCGTCAGCGTACTGTTCGCGTCATAGGCCAGCAGCGGCGAGACCTCGAGCGAGACCCAGCCGTCGATGCCCTTCGAATTATTGTGAATGTCGCGGAACATGTCGGCAGCGCGCGTCAGGTCCTCGAGCGCAAGCTCGAAGAACAGGTCCTCGCCGGACTTGCCCTCGCGCATCTTGCGCTGGATCGCCGGATCGTAAGTCGGGCTGTTCTTGATGGCGTGGTCGAAGATGGTCGGGTTGGACGTCAGCCCGGTGACGGAGAAATCGTCGATGTAATGCTTCAGGGTGCCTGTGTCCAACAGGTCGCGGGTAATGTTGTCCAGCCAGAGACTCTGGCCCAGCTCATGGAGTTTTTGTGTAGCTCGCATCGGTTCACCTCAAAAATGAGTCCCACGAAGCTATCAAGCCGCGAGGCCGGCTGCAAGTGCCAATTTCAGAATTCTTCGGGATGACGGCAGTATTGCGTGGGAGACAGCGCCTGCTACTATACACCGACATGGCCGCGAAACAAGCGATTCACGCAGGAATAATATTGGCCGACCTTTCGGCACTTAGCAGTTGGCACTTAGTACTTGGCCTAACCCGGAGCAAGACGCACCGACGTTTCAGGGTTATTATGTCTGGCGCAATTCGACCTGGTCGGTACGTTAATGGGCAATTTCGTTCATTCGGAGGCGTTTGGGCGCTTGCTGCCTGGACGCCGCGTGCTAAATTCCAAGTACTAAGTGCTGTTGCTGACTGCGGATTGCGGACTGCTGCCTTGAAGGAGGGCTGGAACTATGGCCGCATCGATTACTGAGCTTGAAAGCCGTTTTCGTATACCCGGGATTGCCCAGGTCCTCCCCGGCCAGGGTAGCTGGCCAAAAGTACAGGTCACCGCTCCGGCCGCATCGGGAGAGATTTACCTGCACGGTGCGCACGTCACCTCCTGGAAGCCTGCCGGCTTCGACGAAGTGTTGTTCATGAGCCCGAACACCATGTGGCAGGAAGGCAAGGCAATCCGCGGCGGCATCCCCATCTGCTATCCGTGGTTCGGGGACAAAGCGGGCGACCCGCGTGCGCCGGCACATGGTTTCGTCCGAGCCAGGACCTGGCAGCTCGATGCGGTTGAGCAGCACGGTGACGCTGTCTCGGTCACGATGTCGACAGAGAGCGACGACGGCACACGCCAATGGTGGCCCGCCGACTTTCGCACGACCTATCGCGTGACCTTCGGCGCCGAACTGGTACTGGAGTTAACAACCGGCAATACGGGCAATGCTCCCTTGCGCTTGGAGGAAGCTCTCCACACCTACTACAAAGTGGGAGATGCCACCCAGGCCCGGATCACCGGACTGGAGGGCCACTGGTATATCGACAAGACCGATTCCTTCCGCGAGAAGCTCCAGAGGGTCGCCGACCTTGTCCTCACTTCCACCACCGACCGCGTATACCTGAACACCCAGCACACGCTGGAACTTACCGACCCTGTCCTACAGCGTAAGATTAGCGTCGCCAAGCAGAATTCCCGCACTACCGTGGTGTGGAACCCATGGCCGGAGAAGGCGCGCGAGCTCAAGGACCTGGGCGAAACCCAGTGGAAGACGATGCTCTGCCTTGAAGCAAGCAACGTGGGCGACTTCGGGGTTGAACTCAAACCCGGCGAACAGCACACCATGATGGCGCGAACCACAGTGGCGAAATTGTGAGCGGCGGATTCGGGGCTTAGAATCGTCCTCAGCCCCTGGGCGACGCCCTATGCCCTCCGTCAGCCAAGCCGTTCTGCTTTCGTGGTCAGTGCCCCCGGCCGCGAGCTTCGCATTGGCGCTCACTGCGTTGATTTACCTGCGTGGCTGGTTTCTCCTGCGCCGGGCAGGAGTGCCCTTTGTTCCTGGTTGGCGGGCGATTTCATTTCAGCTGGGACTGTTGACGCTTTGGGCGGCGCTGGCCTCGCCGCTCGATACCTTCTCCGGCTTCCTCATCACCGCGCACATGCTTCAGCACATGCTCCTGATGATGGTGGCACCGCCTTTGCTGCTGCTGGGCGCGCCGCTGATCCCACTGGTGCGCGGATTGCCCGTGTTCGCCAGGCGCGAGTTTGCCGGGCCGTTCTTGAACTGGCGGCTCGCTCAGCGAGTCGGCGCAGCGCTGACAAATCTCTGGGTCGCTCTGATTTTGATGGGCGTCGCGATGTTCGCGTGGCATACGCCCCGACTCTACGAACTGGCGCTCGCCTCAAGCTCGTGGCACGAGTTCGAACACGCCTGCTTCTTTTTCGCTTCTCTGATCTTCTGGTGGCCGGTCGTGCAGCCGTGGCCGAGCCCCACTCGCGCGCCACGATGGGCTGCAGTGCCCTATCTTCTCGTCGCCGACCTTCAGAACACAATTTTGTCGGCCATCCTGGTGTTCTCCGATCGCGTGCTGTATCCCAGCTACGCGAAGATGCCGCGTTTGTTCGGTTTGTCCGCAATGCAAGATCAGGCTGCCTCGGGCGCAATCATGTGGGTAGTGGGATCGATGGCTTTTATCGTGCCGGCGGTGATGATCGCATTTCAATCCCTCTCCGGCAGCAGCAGTATGCAACTGGTGCGGTCTATCATCGGGCAAGAATGCGCGCCGGAACTATTCTCTAGCTCTCGAAGCCAAGCGCGCCGCCTAATTCGTGGCCACCTGATGGAAGCTGTCGTTTTCGCGGCCTTGTTCGCAGCGGCGGGATTCTCCCTGGCCTTACTTGCGTCGAGACCCTCTGACGATGACGACCAGGCGCTGCGAATGACAAAAACAATGGGCGCATTCGAGGCATCCATGTTTGCGGTGCCGGAACTCGTGAAAGGATCCAACAGCATTGCAGTCCTGGTTCAAGACTCGGTTACGCACGATGTGCAGCTGGGCGTCGCGGTCGAGTTGCGCGCTCGGCAGCCGAACGGTGGGGAGCAGACTATGCCGATTCGTGCGAGCGCCGAGGAATCGGACAACAAGCTTCTAAGGTCTGCCGAGGTTGACTTTTCCGGCGTGGGCGATTGGCTGCTCTCCGTCGCCGTGCGACGCGGCTCTGAGTCGGCGGAATTCACTCTCCCGTTGCAGGTAGCCCAGCCGGAGCATGGGTCCGCGGTTCCATGGTCTTACGTCTGGCTGCTCACGCTGGCGGCCATTCTTTGTTTCGCCTACATCCGGCGGCACAGACAAGAACCGATCCCCCCAGACGCGATCTTCGCGCGAGCGCCTGAAACCGGTCGAGACCTCGAGCTCACGGGAAGGGACCGCTAGCCGACTGCGACCCTGCCACCTACATCATTTATCGGGCGCGGTTATGCGCCCGGCCGCTCCCGGCTTGCTCCGCGTGCGCCGCTCCTCGCGGTCAATCTGCCGCCGCAGGTCGCGGATCAGCACTCCCCACATCTGCGAGTTCGTGCGCAGCAGGATTTGCAGGTTCTGGTCGCGCAGAAACTCGATCTCGGCGCTCATGTTCAGGTTCAAGCTCTCCAGTTTGTTCAGGTCGTCGCGCATCTGCACCAGTTCGTCGCCGGACTGCGCTGTCCCTGCCTGCGTGGGCGATGGCACACTCTGGCCCCCGGCGGCTTGCGCCCAAGTAGGCGCCGCGAGCGCGGCAGCGAACAGCAAGCCGCATCCAAGCCTCAGAAAAATCATTACTCACCTCAGTTCTCTAACTTGACAGGCTTTGGGTATCATCGCAATTACACTTGCGGAAGGAAAAGCCAATTGCATAAGACAACGCTTGGCGACTTCGAACTGACGGTCCTGTCGGATGGCAATTACCGCGCCGATGGTGGCGCCATGTTTGGCGTGATCCCAAAAGTCATGTGGGAACGACGCATTACCCCGGACGAGCGCAACACCATTCCGATGGGCACCAATTCCCTGCTGATTCGCACCGGGCAGCATAACGTGTTGGTGGACACGGGCATCGGCAGCAAGTTGGATGAGAAGCTGCAGGCCATCCACTGTAACCAGGCGCTACTGATGAAAAGCTTCGAAGCGGCCGGGATCTCGCCCGACGAGATCGACATCGTCATCAACACTCATCTGCACTTCGACCACTGTGGCTGGAACACCCATTACGATCAGCATGGCGAACCGGTACCAACCTTCCCCCGCGCCATCTACTACGTGCAGCGGGGTGAAATGGAGCACGCCCACGAGCAGCACGAACGCGACCGCGTCAGCTACATGACCCACAATTACGATCCTCTGCTGGAGAGCGGGAAGATGAAGCTGCTGGACGGAGACGCCGAAATCGTGCCGGGCATCTCCGTGAAGGTCTATCCCGGCCATACGCGCAATCTCCAGGCGGTGATGATCCAAAGCAATGGTAAAGTGGCGTCGTATCCTAGCGATCTGCTGTGCGACGCCAAGCATCTTGACCCGGTGTGGACCTTAGGCTTCGATCTCTATCCGCTGGAGACCATCGCCAATAAGCATCGCTTTTACGAGCAGGCGCTGCCGGAGCAATGGCTGGTGGTGTTCACCCACGACCACGAGTTGCCCTGGGCGCGATTAAAGATGGGCAAAAAAGGACGTCCGGTGGTTGACCAGGACGGTCAAAAGGTGGACTGAAATGCTCCGCTAAAGGGCCATTTACGGCGGCCCCTGGGATTCCTACAATGTGGGACACTAGAACGGCAGGAGGGCGCAATGGGCAAGAAAGACAAGAGGGACAAGAAGAAGAAGCGGCACAGTGACCACACGGCCTCATCGTACGACAGTGGAGGGAAGATGGACTTGCGTGCCGTCGAAATCCCGCCCCGCCCCAAGCCGATGAAGCCTGCCGATATTCGCGCCCTTCGCGAGGAGTTGAATGCCAGCCAGGCGCTGTTCGCGCAGCTGCTGAACGTCAGTTCCAATGCGGTGGAAAGCTGGGAGCAAGGCCTGCGCGAGCCGCGTCAGGCGACGCTCAAGTTACTGCATGTGGCGAGGAGAAATCCAGAGGTGCTGCTAAACTAGATGGTAGAGTGGGCCTTCAGGCCCGCGTGCAGCAACGCAAAGGAAAATGGGCAGGGCCTGAGGTTAAGACCTCAGGCCCCGCCCTGTTCTTTATTGGCGGCCTGGACGCGGGCCTGAAGGCCCGCCCTACTAACGGGTTGCCGCCGTGTGTCCCGCGCGCGCAGCCACTTCCAGCCGCACCTCGGCCCGGCGCAGCGCAAGCAACGTCGCATCGTAGTCCAGCTCCGGGTCCTGCTTGCGAAGCGCCTCTTCCGCCCGAGCCTTGGATTGCTGCGCACGATGCACGTCGATGTCCTCCGGACGCTCGGCCGCGTCCGCTAGAACCGTGATTTTGTCGGGCAGCACCTCGGCGAACCCCCACGACACCGCCAGATAACTTGTTTTTCCGCTTTGTAGGTAGCTGAGCTCGCCCGGCCCCAGTTCGGTAAGCAGGGGCGCGTGCTGCGGGAGTATGCCCAGGTACCCGTTGCGGCCCGGCATCTCCACCTGCTCGACTTCCTCGTCGACCAGCCGCTTGTCCGGCGTGACGATTTGTAGATGCAGCGTTTCGGCCATGGTTTATGCGTGCGCCTTCATCTTCTCGGCCTCTTCCAGCACCTCGTTGATGTCGCCCTTCATGTAGAACGCCTGCTCAGGAATATCGTCGTGCTTGCCGTCGACGATCTCCTGGAAGCTGCGCACCGTGTCCGCAATCTTCACGTAGCGTCCCTTGATGCCGGTGAACTGCTCGGCAACGTGGAACGGCTGCGACAGGAACTTCTGGATCTTGCGGGCGCGTTGCACTGTGAGCTTCTGGTCTTCGCTGAGCTCGTCGATGCCGAGAATGGCGATGATGTCCTGAAGATCTTTGTAGCTTTGGAGCACGCGCTTGACCGCCTGGGCAGTGTTGTAGTGGTCCTCGCCAACAATGCGCGGATCGAGAATGCGCGAGGTCGAGGCCAGCGGATCCACCGCGGGATAAATCCCCAACTCGGAGATCTGGCGCGAAAGCACGGTGGTCGCGTCGAGGTGAGCGAAGGTCGTCGCCGGTGCGGGATCCGTGAGGTCGTCGGCAGGCACATAAATCGCCTGCACCGAGGTCACCGAGCCCTTCTTGGTCGAAGTGATGCGCTCCTGCAACTCGCCCATCTCGGTCGCGAGGTTCGGCTGATATCCCACGGCAGAAGGCATGCGGCCCAGCAGAGTCGAGACTTCCGAGCCAGCCTGAGTGAAGCGGAAGATGTTGTCAATGAACAGCAGCGTGTCCGAGCCTTCTTCGTCGCGGAAGTACTCGGCCACGGTCAGTGCCGTCAGCGCGACGCGCAGGCGCGCACCGGGCGGCTCGGTCATCTGGCCATAGATCAGCGCGGCTTTCGACTTCGACGGCTCCTTAATGTTGACGACCCCCGATTCCTGCATCTCCAGCCAGAGGTCGTTGCCCTCGCGCGTGCGCTCACCCACGCCAGCGAACACGGAAAAGCCGCCGTGCTTTAGCGCGACGTTGTTGATGAGCTCCATGATGACCACGGTCTTGCCCACGCCCGCGCCGCCGAACAGACCGATCTTGCCGCCCTTCAGGAACGGCTGGATCAGGTCGATGACCTTCACGCCGGTCTCAAACATTTCCATCTGGGTGGATTGCTCATCGAATGCCGGGGCCTGGCGATGGATGGGATTGCGCTTGGTCGCGTTCACCGGCCCGAGCTTGTCCACGGGGTTGCCGATGACGTTCAGCACGCGGCCCAGCGTGGCGCGTCCGACCGGAGTGGTGATTGGGCCGCCTAGGTCGATGGCCTTCATGCCGCGCACCATGCCCTCGGTGGGCTCCATAGCTACGCAGCGCACGCGGCCCTCGCCCAGCTGCTGCTCGACTTCCAGGATGACGTCGAGCGGGGCAGGAACGTTGTAGCCTTCGCTGGTGACGCGCAGCGCCGTGTAAATGGGCGGCAGCGCCGATTCCGAAAACTGCACGTCCACCGCGGGACCTGCGATTTGAATTACGTGTCCTACATTTTCTGCCATAAAACCTCAGTGGTCAGTGGCTAGCGGTCAGTGGCCAGTTTCGCCAAAACCACTGACATCCCAACCTCGGAGCGCCACCACCTGATCCTTGATTCAATTAGCCCGACTGCAGCTTCTAACTAGCCACTGACCACTAGCCACTGGTTCACAGCGCCGCCGCTCCGCTGACGATCTCGATGATTTCTTTCGTTATCGCCGCCTGGCGGACCCGGTTCATGGTCAGGGTCAGCGAGTCGATGACTTCGTTGGCGTTGTTGCTGGCCGAATCCATCGCCGTCATGCGAGCGGCGTTTTCGGCGGCGACCGACTCCAGCATCGCCTGGTAAATCTGCAATACAACATAGCGGGGCAAGATGCCAGCGAAGATTTCCTCTGGCGGCTGCTCGTAAATGTAATCGACCTCCGCGGGAAATTCCTTGGCCTTGCGCTCCTCTTCGGTTTCCGGCACTTCCTTCAGGCTTATGCCGGCGCCCCGTGCCGCTTCGCCCATGCGCTCGCGCTCTTCCAGCGTGAACTCTTCCGCCAGTGCCACTTCTTTACGGCCTATTTCCTGCACCGGCAAGACCCTTTGCGCAATCAGCCGCTGCGAGATCACCGACTTGAACTCGTTGTAAATGACGTAAACCGAGTCGATCTCTGCATCTTTATAAGCCTGGATGAGGCGCTCGACAATCTCCGAGACGGCCTCGTACTCCAGCTTGCCAAGAATGTTCAGGTGCTCGCCAACGATCTCGATCTGGCCGACACGCTCCTTGCTATCCTGCGGCCTCACCGGGTAGCGACGCCGCATGTAGTCGCGTCCTTTGCGGCCGACGGCGGCAATGCTGATGTTCTTGTCCCTGAAAAATGCGATGAACTTAGCCGCAGCTTTCAGGACATTAGCGTTAAACGCGCCCGCCAATCCGCGATCGCCGGTGACCAGCACGAGCAGTATGTTCTGCTCCGGCCGTTGCGCCAGTAAAGGGTGCTTGGGCTCGCCCGTTTTTTCGTCGTATACATCGGCGCGTTTCATCAGCGAGCGCAGGATATTGGTGATCATCACCGCATATGGCCGCGAGGCCAGCGCCCGCTCCTGCGCGCGGCGCAGCTTGGCTGCAGCCACCATCTTCATGGCCTTGGTGATCTGCCGCGTGTTCTTCACGCTGCGGATGCGCCGCCGGATGTCGCGTATGTTCGCCATCGCTGATTAGGCCGTTGCCGCCGCCGGATGTTGCTGGGCCGCCTGACGCTGGCTGCTGAACTGCTCCTTGAATTCCTTGATGACCTTGGTCATCGCGGCCTTAAGCTCGTCGTCCAGCACCTTCTTCTCTTCGATTGCCTTCAAGACCCCGGGATTGGAGGTGTCGACGTATTCGTACAGCCCCTTCTCAAATTCGCGAAGCTGGCCGACTTCCATGTCGTCGAGCAAGCCCTGGGTGCCCGCGAAGATAATCAGAATCTGCTTGGAGAACGGTAGCGGCGCGTACTGGCCCTGCTTCAGGATCTCCGTGAGGCGCTGGCCGCGCGCGAGCTGTGCCTGCGTGGCTTTGTCGAGATCGCTACCGAACTGCGAGAACGCTGCCAGCTCGCGGAACTGCGCGAGATCGAGCCGCAGCGTGCCGGCCACCTGGCGCATGGCCTTGATCTGCGCGTTGCCGCCAACGCGGCTTACCGACAATCCCACGTTCACCGCCGGACGCACGCCGGAGTTGAACAGGTCGGTCTCGAGATAAATCTGGCCATCGGTAATGGAGATGACGTTGGTCGGAATGTAGGCCGAGACGTCGCCCGCTTGCGTCTCGATGATGGGCAGTGCAGTCAACGAGCCGCCGCCGAGGTCATTGCTCAGCTTTGCCGCGCGTTCCAACAGGCGCGAGTGAAGGTAAAATACGTCGCCCGGGTAAGCCTCGCGTCCCGGCGGACGGCGCAGCAGCAGCGAAATCTCGCGATAGGCCACGGCGTGCTTGGAAAGATCGTCGTAGATGCACAGGGCGTGGCGCTTGTTATCGCGAAAGAACTCGCCCATGGCGCAGGCCGCGTAGGGCGCGATGTACTGCATCGGGGCGGGATCGGAGGCCGACGCGGAGACGACGATGGTGTACTCCATCGCGCCGTAGTCTTCCAGCGTCTTCACCACCTGCGCCACCGACGACCGTTTCTGCCCGATCGCGCAATAGATGCAGATGAGGTCGCGGCCCTTGCTGTTGATGATGGTGTCGAGCGCGACGGCCGTCTTGCCGGTCTGGCGGTCGCCGATGATCAACTCGCGCTGACCGCGGCCGATGGGAATCATCGAGTCGATGGCCTTCAGGCCGGTCGCCATCGGCTCCTTCACCGGCTGCCGTTGAATGACGCCAGGCGCCAGTCGTTCCAACTCGATGTACTTGTCGGTGTTGATCGGGCCCTTGTCGTCGATGGGCTTGCCGAGCGAGTCGACCACGCGGCCGATGAGCGCGTCGCCTACAGGCACGCTCATAATGCGGCCGGTGCGCTTGACCTCGTCGCCCTCTTCCACCTCGACATAATCGCCCATTAGCACCACACCGACCTGGTCTTCTTCCAGGTTCATGGCGATGCCGGCGACGTCGTGCGGGAACGCGAGCAACTCGCCCGCCATGACTTTCTCCAGGCCGTAGACGCGGGCGATGCCGTCGCCGATGGACATAACCGTGCCGACCTCGTCCACCGCAATCTTGGTTTCGTAGTTATCGATCTGCTGCCGGAGCAGCTGCGTGATCTCGTCTGCTTTGATTTGCGCCATATGTTTCCGTCTGGTAGAGCCGGCGTTCAGGCCGGCGTCCAAGCAACACCAACAAGACTTGTCATCCCGAGCGGAGCCCGCTTCAGCGGCCGCAGTCGAGGGACCTGCTTTCCGGCCGCAGCGCTAAACGCTGCTACGCCATGCTCAGTTCCTGCCGCATCTTCTCCAGTTGTCCGCGCACCGAGCCGTCGTAAATCGTATCGCCCACGCGCACCACAATACCGCCCAGCAACTCCGGTTTCGCGACGTAGCTGGCGCGGATCTTTTTGCCGGTCATGCGCTCCACGCGCGCCTCGATCTCGCGCTGCTCTTGCGGCGACAAGGCGCGTGCGCTCGAGACTTGTACTTCTGCGAAGCCCAGCTGCGCATCCAATTCCATCTCGAATATTCTGACGATGTCGTCCAGCATGCCTATGCGCCGGTGGTCGATGATCACCGCCATGAAATTGCGGATCATGTGCACCGCACCGACCTTGGCGGCAATGGCATCGAGCACAGCGCGCTTCTGCTCCGGCGGCACCGCAGGCGATTCCCAGACCCGGCGCAGCTCAACACTTTCGTGCACCGCACCCACCATTGCCTTCAGTTGCTGACGAGCAGCATCGCCAGCGATGTGGCGCTCCAGAATTACATCGACCAACGCGCGCGCGTAACGGCTGGCAACGGATGCCATGGCTTACTCGTCGCCCTTCCCGAGCTGACCGACGAACTCGCGCACCAACGCGTTATCGGTGGACTCGTCGACGCGAATGTCGCGTGCCGCCAGATCGACCGCGAGCGCAGCGGCATAGCCCTTCAATTCGCGCCGTGCATTGCGGGCGATCGCTTCGATCTCGGTCTCGGCGCTTTCGATGATCTTCTGTTTGTCCTGCTCGGCGGCCTGGCGAATGCGCTCTTCCTCCGCCGTCTCATCGCGCTCCGCGGTCTGCCGAATCTCCGCGACTTCGGCGTCCAGCTTGCCTAGTCGCACCTCGATTTCGCCCAGGCGTCGCGAAGCGTCGGCGCTCGCCGCCTGCGCTTCACGAATACCCTTCTGAATGGTCGCCGTACGCTCCCGGAACGCTTGCGGCAGCCGGGACTTCATGAGCACCCAGCAGAAGAGGACGATGCCGATAAAGTTCACGGCCAGGGAGATGCCGAACGAGGCGTCCTTACCCAAACCCAAACGACGCCCCCAGGACTCCGCCGTATGGGCGGCCTCCTCGGTGGTCTTGGTCAGGATTTCGGCGACACCGGCGTTGGCGTTGCCCGCATTGGCGTCCGCCGCCTCGGACGGCTGGCTGTTCGCGGCGGAATGTTCGCTTGCCTCTTGCGCGAAAGCTGTGCCGGCAAGAAAAAAGAACAGAACGGCGAGCCCAACCAGGTACCAGCGACGGAGCTTACTCATGCCGGTCCGCCTACTCTGCCCGCAGCTCCGGCCGGTCTCAGAATGATGCGGATAATTTCGGCGGCCAGTCGCTTGGCCTCACCCTGCAAACCGGTCTTGGCAAGCGCAACCTCTTGCTCTACCGCGGCACGAGCTTGCTGGATCTGCTCCTGAGCGCGCGCGCGCGCCTCGTCCAGGGCGTGCGCCCGCAGTTGCTGGGCCTGTTGGCGGCGCGATTCCTGCGCCTTGAAGATCGTGATCCGCGCGTCGCGTAGCTTCTGCTCGTATTCCTGGGTGCGGGCTTCGGCGGCGGCCACGTTGGCACGCGCCTTCTGCACGGCTCCCTCGGTGCGATCACGGCGCTGCGCCAGCACCCGCTCCAGCGGCTTGCGGACTAAGTTCTGGTAAATCGCGTAAAGCAGCAGGAGCAGCACCACCGTCGGGATGGCGTCGAGCAGTAATTGGCCTGCTTGTCGAAGAGTAGTATCCATCCTGTGTCGTTGAGTCCTACGGCTGAAGATGCTTAGGGGGCGCTAGAACCTTCTGGAACCATCCAAACTAACAGAGCATTTTGGGCGGTGTCAATGAATGGCCGCTCATTTTGGATTGTGACAATTCGTCGGCAAATCCGCTCTTACGGCGCGCGCTTCACAAACTCCGGTTCCATGCCTTCATCCCATGGACGGTAAGTCTGCGCGAAGATCATGCGGCTGGCAATCGTGGGATGGCTCCACGCCCAGAATTCCCAGAACCTGTTCACGTAGGGATAATCCAGTGAGACCTCGCCCAGCTTCTGGAACGACATCGCGGCGACATGTGATGAATCCGGCACCAGCCCGTGGATGACTTCCAATCCATACTGGTCGGCCTGATGCTCGTAATGGCGCGACACCGCATTGAACGCCGGCGTACCAAAGAACGTGAGCACTGACAGTACCAGCATCAGCAGCGGCAGCGAAGCCCAATCGGCGAGATCGCGAATGCCCCACCTCGGCCCATAGCGCGCCACCATCCAGTTCGCCAGGCGATAGCCGACGTAAAACAGCAGCAGCAGGACTGCAAGGTCGATCGTCAGCTCTTTGGGAATGTGGTGCAGCACGTAGTGTCCCATCTCATGCCCAAAGACGAAAAGCGTCTCCGGAATGCTCATCTTCTGCATGGTCGTGTCCCACACTACGACGCGCTTGGTGGCGCCAAAGCCGCTGACGTAGGCGTTCAGCGTAGTGCGCTTCTCGCTCGCCTTCATCTCGTACATCTTGTCGGGAGGGATGTTCATGCCCGCGCGATTCACCACGCGCTCGATCTGCGCCACCAGCTCGGGATGATGGTCGGTCAGCGGCTCGAATTTCTCAAACAGAGGCTCGATCCACACCGGCACGATGAAGAGCACGAAAATCATGATGGGGATCAGCGCCAGCCAGAAGTAGAACCACCAGCGCCGTCGGCTGCGGCGAATTACGCCGTACAAAATCCAGCCGAGGAAAGTTGCAAATACGAAGGCGAGTAGCAGCCCCTTGGCCCAGTCGCCAAACCATGAGCCCCAATGCTGGACGGAAAGCCCATAGCTCAGGCTGACGTGATGGCCGTACATGTCGAAAGGCAACTGCGTCAGTTGAACGACCACGGCGAAGAGCACCATAACGATGACGGCCTGCACGAAGCGCCAGCGCGACGCTCGCTCCGCCCAGTCGCGCAGTCGCACGCCGAAATGCGTCCGCAGCATCAGCCAGAGGACGATGAAGCTCCAGATGGTGCTAATGAAGTAGAGCGAGCCTTCGAGCAGATACAGTGCGTAGGCCTTGGTCAGCTTGTCGGGCGGGAGAGTGTAATGTAACAGGGGCTGCGCAGCTTGTGCGCTCTCAGTAGCCGCCGGGGATTGGGATGTTTCGGCGGCTCTAGTCTCGATAGCAACGCCCAGAAGCAACAGCGAGGTGAGCAATAGCGCCACGCGCAGAAGACGCCGCCGACGATCTCGCGGCACGATTCCGCGGGGCCGGCGAGTGAAGCGCAATCGTAACCTCCAAGGACTACGGCGCATTGGTGCCAATCTTCCTCAAGCGACGACTGCAATTCTCCTGCTTTCAGGCATTTGAAGCAAATTCTTCAACCTGTACAACTACACACGAATAGTGCGGTCCGCAAGCCCTTTCCGCTTGACTTTTCCACACGCAGCGCTAACATAGAGGTATCACCTCCGATCCATTTCAGGATCGAATGGGCTCGGAGCCAAGGAAATCGTCACCGCTCCTTGGCATCGGGCCCATTTTATTGCTCGCCAGGCGTATCTCCAATCGGCGGCTCCGGTGATTACACCTGATGCGCGCAAAGATCCTGTTCGCCCTCGGGCTGTTCTTCTGTCTCACGCCCTGGGCCACGCCGCCACTGGCGTTGCTGGCCGGCCTCATCTTCGGGGCCATCGCCACCCATCCCTACAAAGACGAATCCCGCACGCTCTCCAAGGTCTTGCTTCAGTCCGCCGTCGTGGGACTCGGCTTCGGCATGGACCTGCACGAGGTGTTGCACGCTGGCGGCAGCGGATTTATCTACACGGCGCTGGGTATTGCCTTCGCGATGAGCGTGGGGACCCTCCTGGGCAGGTGGATTTCGGTGGGGCCACGAGCGGCCTTCCTGATCTCCACTGGCACGGCCATCTGCGGCGGCAGTGCCATCGCCGCCGTCGGCCCAATCACCGGGGCCACCGCAGATGAGATGTCAGTTTCGCTGGGTACGATCTTTGTCCTGAACTCGGTTGCGCTGCTGACGTTTCCCACGATCGGCGGTTGGCTGAAGCTCTCGCAGACGCAGTTCGGGCTGTGGGCGGCGTTGGCGATTCACGATACCAGCTCGGTAGTAGGAGCGTCGGCAAAGTACGGGGCCCTGGCCCTGGCGGTCGGAACCACCGTTAAGCTGGCGCGCGCATTGTGGATCGTTCCCGTCTCCGTCGCGACGGCAGCATTCAAGCACAGCAAAACCCGGATTCAGTGGCCCTGGTTCATTCTCTTCTTCTGCCTGGCGGCGGTGGCCAACACCTATCTCTTCCCGGGCGCGATCGCGTACCGCTTTCTAAGCGGCGCCGGCAAGCTGATGCTTATCATTACGCTGTTTCTGATTGGCGCAAGCCTTTCCCCCGGTACGGTGCGCAGAGTGGGCCCGCGCCCGCTGCTGCAAGGCATTCTGTTGTGGATTGTGGTAGCCGTAGTCAGTCTGCTGGCGATTCGAGCGGGCTGGATTCGGATTTGAGGCGCTCTACAAATCCCACCCGGTAGCCCTGGTGGCCAGCCGGCCCATTCGTGATAAGGGGGAGGATTTCGCCAGCTAACTTTTGCGGGGGCAGATTTCGGCAGACATATCGACGGCTACCAGGACAAACTTAACACTTCGCAGGACCCTACGGCTTTTTCTTCTCGGCCGCCTCTACTGCTCTTCTGAATTCAGCCACAGCTTCGATCTTGGGCGATTTGAGCCCGTCCTTTGCCGTATAGGTCCAGACCGGGGGCTCGTCGAGAGGATACTGGGTAGCGTCGCGGCTCCCGTCACCGGGTAACGGCTGGCGCCCATGATAAACTTCCAAAAGATCATCCCCCGAGCCGACTTCGGATCCGGGCAGCGGCCGCGAACTCACCTGTGAAGGGTCATTTCGGCTGAGCGTTGGGTTTTGCCCGCGATGGACCCCTATGTTTACTCCGGAACCGAGAGGATCGACGGTCACCGGACCGGGGCCTGTGGGACCTCCTATCGTGGCCGCCTGCGCGTGGCCCTTGCGAACAACCATGATCAGGTCGGCGACTCCGGCGTCGGGCACGACCTGATATCTTCCCCATTGCCGCAAGGCATTTTGCACTTCCAGACGCGAGCGCTGGTTCTCCTGTGAGTCCCCAGCCGCCGACGATGGATCAGCGACCACGGCGATGGTTCGCGCATCCAGAATGTCCCCCTTGTAGGTCTGGGGGATAGGTTGCCGTTGCGCGTCCGCAACCGCCGCCAGAAAAACGAAAGTCACGAAGGCCACTGCTCGCTTCATAAGTCCACCACTTTGCTATTTCGTCGCACCCTAATGTTATGCCCTGTTCTGCCTAAACCCTCTATCACGTCAGACGTCTCGCGGCAGATTGTTGGCGACAACAAGCGTTGTTGTACATTATCCCTCCTTGACCGATCACTGGGGACATGGACTCTTACAAGATCTTGTGTCTCGGCGCCGGTTTGCTTGTTCACAACTTCTACGCCTCCCATCCGGCTTCGCCAATCAGAGGCACGAAGCGGCAAAGCTCACGCGCGCTTACCGCGATTTGGTCGCCCCTTCTGCGCACCAGTTGCAACTGCTGCTCGTCGCGGCTGCCCACAGGAACGACCAGCCGCCCGCCGTCGCTCAATTGTTCAACCAACACTTGAGGTATTTGGGGCGCCGCGGCAGCGATCAATATCTTGTTGAATGGCGCGTGCTCAGGAAGACCGCGACTGCCATCGCCCTGCACGACGTGCACATTGGCGTAGCCGAGTTGCGCGAGAATCTTGCGCGCCTTGTCCGCCAGCTCGGCGTGGCGTTCGATGGTCCACACCTCGGCCACCAGCTCGCCCATGATCGCAGCTTCGTATCCCGTGCCCGTGCCGACCTCGAGCGCGCGGTCTCCACTTTGCAGATCGAGGATTTCCAGCATGGCGGCAACAATGTAAGGCTGCGAGATGGTTTGGCCGGCGCCGATGGGCAGCGGAAAATCGCCATACGCGGTCGCGCCGCCCTCAGGCGCAACAAACGCCTCACGCGGAACTTTCGCCATGGCGGCGAGCACACGTTCATCGCGGATGCCGCGCGCCCGCAGTTGTTCCTGCACCATACGGGCGCGCTGCTGCGCAACGCTCTCGTCCTGACCTCGGTTGAAGATGTGGAACGCCACGGGCTTCGCTGCGAAAAAGGTCGTCGTACCGGGCAATCAATCCGCTACTTGTTTCTCTTCGGCCTCTCCGACGGGAACCTCGGCGCCAGGCTCCGCCGGAACGGGCTCGACCTTCGGCTTAGACGGAGCCGCGGTCTTTCGCGCGGTGGCCTTCGCCGCCCGTCCGGAGCGCTCGTACGGACCGATGTGCCAGATGTCCTGCGCGTACTCGGTAACACAACGATCGCTGGAGAACTTGCCGATGCGGGCGACGTTGAGCACCGCCTTGCGCAACCAGACTTCTTCGTTCACGTATTCGCCGTCGATGAGCCGCTGCGTCTCGATGTAGCTGAGAAAATCCGCGAGATGGAAATAACGGTCGCCCTTGTGCACAAGCTCGTCGAAAATCCAGCGGAACAATCCATGTTCGTTTGGAGAGAAGCGGTCGGAGGCGAGAGCGTCCATCACTTCCCGAATGTCGGGGTCGGTATCGTACCGCTGCTGCGAGCTGTATAGGCCTTTTTGCTGCATCTCGCGAATCTCCTGCGCGCGCAGCCCAAAGATGTAGATGTTTTCTTCCCCAACCTCTTCGGCGATCTCGATATTGGCGCCGTCATAGGTGCCAATGGTGAGGGCGCCGTTCATGGCTAGCTTCATGTTGCCGGTGCCGGAGGCTTCCATGCCCGCCATCGAGATTTGCTCGCTCAACTCCGCCGCGGGAATAATCAGGGCCGCCAGCGACACGCGGTAATCCGGCAGGAACGCGACTTTCATGTAGTCGCGCGCCTTCTCGTCGTTGTTCACCACCTCGGCGACGCTGTGAATCAGCTTGATGATCTGCTTGGCCGCCCAATACCCGGGCGCGGCCTTGCCCGCGAAGATGTAGGTCCGCGGCACCGCCGGCATGACGTCGTGCTCCACGATGCCGAGATAGTCGTGGATGATCCCCATCACGTTCAGCAACTGCCGCTTGTATTCGTGAATGCGCTTGATCTGCACATCGAACATGGAATCGGCGTCGACCGAGACACCGGTCAAATCGTGCGTGATCTCGGCCAGCCGCAGCTTGTTCTGGCGCTTCACCTCTTTGAACTGCTGGAGGAACTCCGGGTCGGAGGCGAAGGGCTCCAAGTCGCGCAGCTTGCGCAGATCGGTAATCCACTTGTTCTCGTCGAGGGTGCGGCTGATCAGGTCGGTGAGCCCTTCGTTGGCTTGCATCAGCCAGCGCCGCGGCGCCACGCCGTTGGTCTTGTTGTTGAAGCGCTCCGGCCAGATTTGCGCAAACTCCGGGGCAAGCGAGTGAATCAGCAAGTCGGTGTGCAGTTTGGAGACGCCGTTCACCGAATGGGTGCCCACGATGCACAAGTGCGCCATCCGTACCTGCTTCTCGTAGCCCTCCTCGATGATCGACATCTTGCGCAGTTTCTCGCCGTCAAGGAACGAGTACTGCTGCATCTCGCGCAGGAATTCGTGGTTGATGTTGAAGATGATGAGCATGTGCCGCGGCAGCACTTTCTCCAGCAGCGGCACCGACCACTTCTCCAGCGCCTCAGGCAGCAGCGTGTGATTGGTGTAGGCGAGCGTCTGCCGCGTGATGTCCCAGGCCTGTTCCCAAGGCAGCTTCTCTTCATCCAGAAGAACGCGCATCAGCTCGGCCACAGCCAGGCTGGGATGCGTGTCGTTCATCTGGATTGCCACCTTCGACGGTAGCAACTCGACGTTCTGATGCTGCTGGCGGAAGCGGCGCATGATGTCGCCAATCGCGCAGGCGACCAGAAAATACTCCTGCACCAAGCGCAGCTCTTTGCCGCTCATCACCGAATCGGAGGGATACAAAACCCGCGAGATATTTTCCGACTGGATCTTCTGCTCGACGGCGCGGATGTAGTCGCCGCGGTTAAAGATTTCGATGTCGAAATCTTCCGAGGAGCGCGCCGTGAACAGTCGCAGCCAGTTCACCGTTTGCCCCAGGTAGCCGACAACTGGCTTGTCGGCCGGGATGCCCAGAACAATCTTCTGACTCGTCCAGACCTGTTCGAGACTGTGCTCGACCTCGCGCGGGCCGTCGACGCGCCCGTAGATCGGCACATTCACCGCCTCTTCCAGGTGCTCGATTTCGAAAGGCGTGCCATTCACCTTCCAGCGGTCCGGCTTCTCGCGCTGGAAGCCGTTGAAGATCTCCTGCTTGAACAGCCCGAATTCGTAGTCGATGCCGTAGCCGAAGCCCGGCATGCCCAGCGTTGCCATCGACTCCAGGAAGCAGGCCGCCAGACGACCCAGGCCGCCGTTGCCCAGCCCGGCATCGTTTTCGCTTTCCAGCACTTCATCCAGACTGATGCCGAAGCCGGCCAGCACCTCGCGGCACAGCTCCTCCAGCCGCAGGTTGGAAATGTTGTCACCCAGCGAGCGCCCCATCAGGAATTCCATCGAAAGGTAATAGAGGCGCTTGGGGTCCTTGTGGCGATAACGCGATTCAGTCTCGAGCATGCGCTCGACGATGCGGTCGCGGATCGCAAGCGAAACCGGCTTCAGGTAATCGGCGGGAGAGAGGCCAAGTGTAGGGCGGACCAGGGTGTAACGAACATGGCGCAGGATGGCTTCGCGAAGCACCTCGGCGGGCCGCGCCTGCGAAAGAAATTCCGGGGATGACATAGACAATAGGGGCCCGCTGGCTCTGCAACGGTACTTATGGCAAAGCTGCTTTCATTCTACCGCCAAAGGTTGCCGGGAAAACATCGGAGTTGCTAACAGGGCCACGTTGAATAACCTCGCTCCGGGCAGGACCGAGCCTATGATCGCGCATCGCCTTAGTCATCGGGATCGCGGCTCGGCCCCGCCGTAAAGACCGTGTGCCTGGGTGGCGGCATTGGCAGTTTGCCCTTGGCGGCGTGCCACAAAATCGCGTTCAGGATGTTCGCATCCGCCGCGTCGGCGTGGGAGAAGTCGAGCTTCGATGACTGCCTTGCGCCGGGCGCGTTCGCCGCATTGGCCTGGTAGATCATCCCATTGTCGCGATTGCGATAATCCGCCTCGAACGCCGGCTGCTCGCCCATTCCTGTAAACAGCGGCGCCATCACCGGAGCGTAGGCATCGTTCGCATTCATGGGAGGCAATCCCAGGAGCGTCTCCATCGTGTGAATCAGGTTCACCGTGGTGTAGAAGTGGTGATCAACGGCCGGCTGCTGCGCGTTGCCCGGAGAGTACTTGCTGATGACCAGCGCGATGCTGCGATGCGCGTCAACATGGTCAGCGCCGTTCTGCGCGTCGTCTTCGAGGACGAAGATCGCGGTGTCATCCCAGTACGGGCTGTTGGAGACGGCCTCGACTACCCGGCCAACTGCGAGGTCATTGTCGGCGACGCAGGCGTTTGGGGCGGGCATGCCGGCATGTGTGCCGGCCGTGTGATCGTTCGGCAGACGCAAGAGGACGAATTGCGGCAACTGCTCACCCTGGCCGCTCTGCCGCGCCTTGACAAAGCCGGCAAACTCGCGCAGAAACTCGTCAGCGCGAAACTGATCGGGATAGTCAATCTTGAAGTCGGCGTACTTCGGATCGTAATGCCCCTCCAGCTCCGGCTTGGTCGGGATGTCGTAGGCGATCAGCGGAATCGGATACTGATACGAACTCTTGCCGCCGCCCAGCCCGGCCGGCAGCTCCTCGCCCGGGTTGATCTCCTTACGCGGACACGTTGACGGCGTTTGCGCCAGCCCGCCCAATGACGCCGGCGCGTCTTCATCCTCGCCGCTGCACCATGCGGTGGAAACGAACTCGCCATAGTGGCGATAGCTCAGATTGTGCCGCGCCAGATTGCCCCAGAGATATCCCGTCGCGGGCTCGTTGACGTCCGGCACGCCTTCCTTCATGGGAATGTAGTCGCCGACCCAACCTTCATAATCGTAGGTGCGCTCTTTGCCGCGATAGTCGATCTGCCAGGTCTTCTCGGTGTAATCGCTGGTGATGGCCGAAGTCGACCAGACATGGCCATCGCCCGAGACCTCGCCGCTGTCGTAGAAGTTGTCGATCACCCCGAACTGCCGCGCCAGCTTGTGCTCGTTGGGCGTGATCGCTTCGCCATACATAACCAGCGAACGATCGCCATTGCCCTCGCGAATGTCGCCGAAGATCTGATCGTAGGTGCGGTTCTCCTTGATGACGTAGATGACGTGACGAATGGGATTCGCGCCATGCTGGAAGGTGATCTTTCCAAGCTCCTGCTCCAATCTGAACAGTTCTTGGTTCGAGAAGAATTCGTTAGCCGGAGGGGCCGCGCTGTTGGCATTGCTGCGCATGACTTCCGCCGTCAAACTCTCGCGCTCGCGCTCGGCTTCAGCCAGATTTACCCGCGCAATCGAACCATGGAGCATCGTCGCGATGTACTGGTGCGGACCTTTGCCCGGCTGCCTGCCCTTATCTGCGCCTACTGCATTGGGGCCGGTACCCTTGCCTTTTCCGGTTGCGATCAACAGTTCGTCTCCGTGAACGGCAAGTGCGGTGGGGTACCACTCGGTGGGAACAAGGTACCAATCGATCACCAGGGGAGGCACCGCCGTGACCTCAACAGCGGCGGAATCCGGAGTCGGAGTGACGCGGGGATCCACCTTGGGATCCGGAAGCCGAAACACCCCGATCGCATTCGATGAGGCATTCGCAACGTACAGCTTCCTTCGGTCTGCCGATTCTGCCAAGCCATTCGGATACGTTGTGCCGTAATAACCCCAGAACAGGCGCGTATCGTAGTAGCGGTAGACCCGACTAAACTCAGTTGTAATTATCGCAACCGCATCGCGATTCGAAAGCGCCGCAAACAGCCATTTCTCATCCGAGCTCAATAAGAGCGCTGTGGGATGCGATGACGCATCGATGTTGCCCTTGGGTGGTAGCAGTTCGATCCGCCTTACGATATTTCCGGTGCGCAAATTTAGCTCGGCCACCGCAGAGCCGTTCCACAGCGAGCACCAGGCGCGCGTGCCTTCGCGATTGGCGACAACGGTGTATGGAAACTGCGAGGGCACAAGACTTCCGTGCGACAGATCGAAGCGCCGCAGCTCCTTGCCATCCGCCGCGTTCAGCAGCACGACATCGTCGGAAAGATTCTCGGCGACCAGCAGTTCATCCCCGTCCGCGCCCTTCACTACCGCGATGCCGGCGGGATACGGAGTCGCCATCCCCTTCGGAACGAACTTGGGCTTGTAGGCGAAGTGCTGGTCGTTGCCAAGCTGAACCAGTGGCAGCTTGAGGAAACGCTTCGCCGTGAGCGCGCCGTTCTCGGAGCGATACACTGCGATTCCATTGCCGGTGTCGCCGCGCTGCTTGCCTTCGGGGTCGGTGAGCGAGGCCATCGACGCATATAGCTCGCGCCCATCGCTGCTCCACGCTAGCCCAAGAAAGTACGTCTGCTTCGCGCTGGGCCCGAGGCGGCTGTCCGGGAAATCACGCAGTTGGTTTGTCGCGAGGTCCAGCACCGCGATCGACTGCTGATACTGTGCCTCGGCCGTTCCGTAGCCGTTATTCAGAATCGCCAGATACTTCCCATCGGGGCTGAGCGCGACGGCAGTGGGCAGGCTGTTGGTGCGCCGCGGCGAGCCGGGTGCGGGTACGCGCAGCGATTTGCTCGATGGAAGCGGAATGTCGTTCTTGCTGGATTGAGCATAAGCAGCCCAGATTACGGCGATCAAGAGCAGAACTATTTGCGAAGAGCGAAGAATCGATGCACGAGAAATCATTTGCGTGCCCCGTTCCAGTCCTCGGTTGGCTGGGGCGGGGCAGTCCAGCCAACGAGGTATTGCCGCATCCGCGGCAGTGCCGTCCCCGCGGGGCTCAGGTTCACTCATTTAGCTTACCCAGCACTCCGCTGCGCTACGTGCTGGGCTCAGTTATTTCGTCCCTTCAGGACTGCTTGGTCACGACAACGCTATTCCGCATCCGACACAACAATTCCACCGCAAATGGAATCATCCCGCAGCCTGCTGCTTCAGTTGCCGCGCACGCTCGTACACCCTTACATACTCGCGTGCGGAATTGCTCCACGAGTAGTCCTGCGCCATGCCGTTGCGCATCAGCACACGCCAGGCATTCGGGTCCTCGCGATAGAGAGTTGCGGCGCTGCGCAACGCCGCCAGCATCGCCTCGCCGGTATACTCGCGGAACTTGAATCCTGTTCCCTTCCCGGTCCGGGGATCGAACTGCTCGACGGTGTCATCCAGTCCACCGGTGGCGCGCACCACCGGCACCGTCCCATACTTCAAGCTGTAAATCTGGTTCAGCCCGCACGGCTCGTAGTGCGAAGGCATCAGGTACACGTCGCTGCCTGCTTCAATCTTGTGCGCCAGCGCGTTGTCGTACGCAATCTTCACCGCAATCTTCTGCGGATACTGTTTATTCAGGCGGCGGAACAGGTCTTCGTACTCGCGCTGTCCGCTGCCTAGCACCACCAGAATCATATCTTCCAGCGCCAACCGATCCGCAACCTGCTGGATCAGGTCGAAGCCCTTCTGCTGCACGAACCGCGACACAATGCCGACCACCGGCAAATGCGTGTCCTGCGTCAGCCCGAATTCGTTCAGCAGATCGGTCTTGCACTTCGCCTTGCCGCTGAGGTTGACGGTCGAATAATGCGCCGCAATGTGTGGGTCGTTTTCCGGATTCCACGAAGCGTAGTCTACGGCGTTGAGGATACCCGCGATCGTGCTGCTGCGCGCGCGCAAAACCCCTTCCAGGCCGAAGCCGAATTCCGCTGTCTGAATCTCCTGCGCATATTTGCGGCTGACCGTAGTGATGAAGTCTGCCGCTTCGATGGCGCCCTTCAGAAAATTCACCTTGCCGTAGAACTCCATCTTCGCGATGGTGAACAGGTCCCACGGCAGCATGAGCAGCGGAAGAATCTCCGGCTGAAACAGTCCCTGATATCCCAGATTATGAATGGTGAAAACGCAGGGCACGCTGGCGAATGCCGGATCGCCGACGTAGAGCGTCTTCAGCAGAATGGGCACCAGCGCCGTCTGCCAGTCATGGCAATGCAGCACGTCGCCCGCGCCCAGAATCTTCACCGCCTCCAGCACCGCGCGTGAGAACATCGCGAAACGCTCGGCATTATCGTGGTAATCGCCCAGCGCCGTGCCGTACAGCCCGTCGCGGTCGAAGAACGGAGGGTAGTCGATGAAATAGAATTGCACTCCGGCGCGTTTGCCGCCGTCGAGCACCGAGCAGAAGCGATAACGGTCATCGAACGGTACGGTGATGCTGCGGATGACGGTCTTGGGATTCTCTAGCTTGGTCTGCTGGTAGCGCGGCAGGTAGACCGTGACCTGATGGCCGAGATGGGCCAACGCCGGCGGCAACGCTCCGATAACATCGGCGAGTCCGCCGGTCTTGGAGTACGGCACGCACTCGGATGCCGCGAAGACAATATGCATCGAACCTCCAGCGACAACTCTCCCCGCGTGACAAACTGGTATTGAGCTACGCTGAGGATGAACGCGAAATGCCGAACCTGAGTCTAACTGCCCGGTTGAAAGAGGGTCAACGTGCCTAAGAGCGCCACAAAGACAAGCGCTGGCCCCCGGCGCAAACCAAAACTGGGGCAAAACTTTCTCGTTGATGTGGGCGCTGCGCAGCGCATCGTCGACGCCCTCGGCGATGTGTCGAACCGGACCGTAATCGAAATCGGGCCCGGGCGCGGAGCGCTAACCCGCGTTCTCCTGCGTCGCGCCAGGCGCGTTATTGGCATTGAACTTGACCGCGTGCTGGCAGCGCAACTGCGCATGCATCATGCCACCAAGCCGAACCTGGAGGTGCTGGAGTCGGATTTCCTGACCGCCGAATTCCCTTCTATCCTTGGCCGCCGCCCCGGTCCGCTGCACGATCTTCGTCCCACGCAGCCGGAGACCGTCGACGTCATCGGCAATCTGCCTTACTACATCACCTCCGACATCGTGCTGCGCATTCTGGAGCTGCACCAGAATATCGAGCGCGCAGTCATCATGGTGCAGAAGGAAGTGGCCGACCGCATCGCGGCCAGCCCTGGCACACGCGACTATGGATTGCTGTCGGCGACCGCGCAATTGTTCGCGCGCGTGGAGAAGCTGTTCACCTTGCCGCCGGGAGCGTTCTCGCCGCCGCCGCAGGTGCACTCCACCGTGCTCAGGTTAACCATGGCGCCGCGACTGGAAGAACTGCAAGTAGAAGAGGAACCATTCATCGCTTTTCTGAAGCGCGCGTTCGCGCAGAAGCGCAAGACGCTGATGAACAATTTGCGCGGACAGTTTGACGACGCGGCAATCCGCGTGGCGCTGAAATCGGCCGGACTGCGGGCCGACGTGCGCGCCGAAGCCATGTCTTTGGAGAAAACAGCCGCAGTCTTTCGCGCCCTGGCGAAGGGGTAAACTCTACCTGACGGTGAACAACTCCGCCTGACGGACATTCAGCAAGGGGTTGCTCACCTGATGCGGTAGTTCGATGTTAACTGCGATTCGCCAGCCCGCTGTAGCAGGCCGATTCTATCCGGCCAATCCGCAACGACTGCGCGCCGAAATCGAAAGCTATGCCGCAGCCCCGGCCGACGCTGACGCCCGACCCAGGACCGCCGCCCTCGGTTGCGTCGTCCCTCATGCCGGATACATGTATTCCGGCCACGTTGCCGGCGCGGTCTATCGCCGGTTGGAGCTGCCGCAGCGCGTCGTCATTCTCTGCCCGAACCACACCGGCTTGGGCGAGCCGCTGGCCATCATGAGCGAAGGCGCGTGGCACACGCCACTGGGGGACGCCCCCATCGACGAAGAGCTCGCAGCCGAGTTGAAGCGCCGCATGCCGTTGCTCGCGGAAGACGATGAGGCCCATCGCACAGAACATGCTCTAGAGGTGCAGCTTCCGTTCCTGCAAGTTTTGGCGCCCGGATTCCGATTCGTCCCCATCAGCGTCGGCACCGGCAACTTCGAGGTGCTCAGCGCGCTCGGCATCGCGCTGGGGAACACACTCGCGCAACAACACGAGCGCGTGCTGGTCATCGCCTCCAGCGACATGAACCACTACGAGAGCGACAGCGTCACCCGCGTGAAAGACCGCCGTGCCATCGACCAATTGCTGGCGCTCGATCCCCGCGGTCTTTACGACGTGGTGCGCGATGCCAACATCAGCATGTGCGGATACGGACCCGCCGTCGCGATGCTCACCGCGACGCGCAAGCTGGGAGCGACCAAGGCCGAGTTGATTCGCTACGCCACTTCCGGCGATGTCACGGGCGACAAAGACATGGTGGTCGGCTACGCCGGGATTGCGGTGTATTGACGCCGCTTGGATATCGTCGGTAGTGCGGGCCTTCAGGTGGCGTGCAGCCAGGCGTTTTCTGACGCGACTCGGCTTCAGCCCCACGCCAGAGTGTCGCCCGCTGAAGCGGGCTCCTGCAAACATAACCTCGCCCTACGCGGCGCTAAAGCGCCGCACTACCCGCTTGCTGGTCTCTCACTGTGAACCGGTGTAGGCCGAAAAGCTACCAAGCCGGAGTACAATCCTTAGCGGTGAGAAGGAGAACCACGATGAAGCGAGTCCTGTCTGTCGCACTGTTGATGCTCTCATTCGCAATTGTTGCCGCGGCCCAGACCTCCATGACGCCAGGCATGCAGAATGCGCCCGCTCGCAAATCGCCGATCGCCGAGTATGCCGGCTCGTGGATCGGCACGTTTCAGGGTCACACGTGGATCACCGTCAAGCTCAACCAGCAAGCCGGCGTTCTCAGTGGAACGCTTCAGCGCCCGCACGATCTTGACTTCCAGAACTCGGGTGAGCTGAAGAGCGTGGGCGACGAACAGACCACCAGCACAGTCGAAAACGCCGTGCTCCAGGGCGATGGCCTGCTGATGACCGTGAAGGACCCCAGCACCAACCAGACCGATCACTACGTGATGCGGCTGATGAGCGCCAATACTGCTGAACTCAAGATGTCGGGGATGAACATGAAGCCGGGCATGCCGAAGCCGCAGCCATGGCAGCTCAGCCGCGTGGGAGCGAGCGCGGTCACGCCAGTCAGGTAGCGGAGAACGAGCTTAGGCTCGCGTGCAGACTGTCTCTTTTAGCCACCGAGTCGGCTCTTACGCCGACGACAGAGTGTCGCCCCTGAAGGAGCTTCCTGCAAAAGCAAATGGCCAGGACGCGGGCCTGAAGGCCCGCTCTACCCGGTTTAGAACTTCCTCGCCGTAATCCGCTCCGCGCCTACGTACGGCTGCAGCGCCTCGGGCACAAGCACAGTTCCATCGGCCTGCTGATAGTTTTCCACGATCGCGACCCACGTGCGCCCGATCGCCAGGCCGCTTCCGTTGAGCGTGTGGACTAACTCGGTCTTCTTGCCGCCTTCCGGGCGGTAACGAATGTTTGCGCGCCGCGCTTGGTAATCCAGGAAGTTCGAGCACGACGAAATCTCGCGATAGAGCTGCTGACCCGGCAGCCACACCTCGATGTCGTACGTCTTTGCCGAGGACCATCCCATGTCGCCAGTCGAAAGCACCATGACGCGATAGTGCAGCCCCAGCCTTTGCAGAACCTCTTCGGCATTGCGCGTGAGCTTCTCATGCTCTTCCCAGGACTGTTCCGGCCGAGTGAACTTCACCAACTCGACTTTCTGAAACTGGTGCTGGCGGATGATGCCGCGCACATCTTTGCCGTACGATCCCGCTTCGCTGCGAAAGCACGGCGTGTACGCGGTCAGCGAAATCGGCAGCCGTGCGCCGTCCAGCGTTTCATCGCGATAGAGATTCGTTATCGGGACTTCCGCAGTGGGGATGAGATACAGATTCTTCTCGCCGTGCGGCACCTTGAACAGATCGGCCTCGAATTTCGGCAACTGTCCCGTGCCATACATCGAGTCTGCATTGACCAGGAACGGCGGCAGTACTTCGGTATAGCCATGATCGCGCGTATGCAGGTCGAGCATGAAGTTCATCAGCGCCCGCTCCAGCCGCGCGCCCAAATCCCAATAGACGGCGAAGCGCGCACCCGTCAGCTTCGCCGCGCGCTCCAGATCGAGCACGCCCAACTCTTCGCCGAGTTCCCAATGCGGCTTGGGCGTGAAGTCGAAATGCGGCGGATTGCCCCAGCGCCGCACCTCGACGTTATCGTCGGCGCCGGCGCCAACGGGCACGCTGTCATCGGGTAGGTTTGGAATGCCGGTCAGGATGTTGCGCAGCCGGGCATCGGCCTCTTCGGCTTTCTTCTCGGCTGCCGCGATCTGCTCCCGCAGTTGCTTGGTCTCCTCGATCAGCACAGTCGCGTCCTGCCTTTCCTTCTTGAGCTTCGCGATCTCTTCTGTCGCCTTATTGCGACGCGCCTTCAGCGTCTCGGCTTCGGTAATGGCGGCACGGCGCTCAACATCAACCGCGTGGAAATCCCCCAGCACGGCTTGCGCATTCATGCCGCGCTGCCGCAGCTTTTCTTCAACCAGGGACAGATGCTCGCGAACAAAAGCAAGATCAAGCATAGAAATTCAGGGTAACTGAAGACGCGGCGCATCACAAAGCAACCGACGCTCGCTGGCAAGAGCTTGCACCTCTGGTGGTTACGGCCTCGCACTTCAGCATCGAGGTACCCCGTTCTCAAAATGACTACCGGTTACCAACAGCCAAAAATTAGGTTCGACGATGCCCGATTCGTTGTATATTGCAAGAACTCTGGATATCGAATCATGGCTTGAAACTCACTTGGAGGATGTAGATGGGGAACCAAAGGAAGTTTGGAAATTTAACCAGCCTAAGCTTCAGGACGATGGCGGCGATGGCGCTGACGGTCTTTGCCCTAACCGCTTTTGCTGCCGCAGCCCACGCACAAAGCTTTCAGGTCATTCACACCTTCACCGGCCCGGATGGCGCCATCCCCAGGGCCGGCTTGTCGATCGACCGCGGAGGCAAACTCTACGGCACAACCTATGCCGGGCACGAAGGCTCGGGATGGGGCGGCGTGTATCAGATGCGGCAACACGGTTCGAGCTGGGTCTTCGGCACACTTCAGATATTCGACGGACAGCCGCTGGACCGCGTTGTCTTCGGCCCCAATGGCACGCTGTACGGCACCAGCCCCAGCAACCTGGTCAGTTATCACTACGGCTATATCTTCAACCTCAGGCCGCCGCTGAACGTTTGCACCACCGTGATGTGCAACTGGGACGCATCCGTCCTGTATGGCTTCTCGGGCGGCAATGACGGGGCAACGCCCAAGGGCGCGGCCCTGGTCTTCGACCGTGCGGGCAACATGTACGGCACAACTACGTCGGGTGGCAGCGGCAACGGCGTTGTCTACGAACTGAGCCCTGGCGGCGTGCAGACCCCGATCTACCAGTTCGCCGGCAGCCCTGATGGAGCAACCCCCTACAGTGGAGTGGTTTTCGACTCAGCCGGCAACCTCTACGGCGTTACCACCGCCGGCGGCGCCTCCAGCAACGGCGCAGTGTATGAGCTCTCGTCCAACGGCGGCGGATGGACCGAGCAAGTCATCTACAGCTTCACCGGCGGCAGCGACGGCAGCAATCCGGTCGGCGGGCTGGTTGTTGATGGTGCGGGCAACATCTACGGCAGCACGGCAAACGGCGGCTCCGGTGGCGGCGGCACGGTGTTCGAGCTGTCGCCTAACGGCGGCGGCTGGAGCTACAACCTGCTTCACAGCTTTTCCGGTGGCGCAAATTGCGGCCCCTGGGCCGAGCCCAGCTTCGACTCGGCGGGAAATCTATACGCAACCACCTTGTGCGACGGTCTGACCGGCAATGGCAACGTCTTTGAGCTCGTCAACTCCGGTGGCAATTTCACCTACAGCTCGGTGTACGACTTCACCGGCGGCAATGACGGCAAACGTCCCTACAGCAACGTCGCCTTCGACTCGTCCGGGAACCTTTATGGCACGACGTCAGTCGGCGGCGCCGATACCTCTGGTGTGGTATGGGAGATCACGCCGGCCCGATAGGGATCCGGTAAGGATCTCTACTGCGTTGACAAAACCAAGGCGCTGAGACAATTCATCTCAGCGCCTCATTTCTTCCCCGTCGCTTTTTGCCCTATTTGACCGACTCGAAGTCCTGCTGCTTGTTCGCCAGTTGCTCGTGCCAGCGGGCAGCGGCTTCGATGAAGGCGCCGAACAGCGCGCGCGATGACGCTTCGCTGTCATAAGTGCGCTCGGGATGCCATTGCACTCCGAGCACAAATTGCTCGGGCGAGATGCCTTCCACCGCTTCCTTCACTCCGTCCTCAGGACACCACGCGACCAGTCGCAAGCCATCGCCCACCTCCTCCATCGCCTGACGATGATTGGAGTTCACCGGTAGCGCGAGCTCGACGGAATCCGCTACCGCCCCCGCTCGCCGCAGGATGTGCGCCAGCTTCGATCGCGGATCCACTTCCACCGCGTGCGCCTGCGACACTCCGCGACCGGCATCGTGTTTCACCCCGGACGGCAACTTCTGCCTCAGGCTTCCCGTGCGCCACACATTGAGCGATTGCATGCCGTAGCAAATGCCGAAGACCGGCTTGCGCATGTTGTAGGCGTCTTGCAGCAGCAGCTCGTCAGTGTTGTCGCGCGCGGCATCGGCCGGCGCAGTGTCGGGATCGCGGGGCGCGCCGTACTTCTCGGGGTCAACATCGGCGGGGCTGCCGGGAAGCAAAACACCATCGCAAGCTTTCACTGCCTGCGCGATCGTTGCCGGTGGCGCATCGAGCGCGATGATCACCGGCTCGCCGCCAGCCGCGCGCACTGCTCGTTCATATTGCGGCAGCGCTCGGGCGACGTACAGCGGCGCGCGCGAGTTAGGAACCGGAATGGCAATGCGTGGTTTCATGCTTACGTACTCACTCTGAGATCGCCGGCTTGGGTTCGCGCTCGCCGGCGCTGCATTCGGCGGAGCGGCCTGACTGTGCATCGTACAACCTGGCGATCTCTTCTCGCACGCGAGCCGAAAGCTGTGCCGTGTCGCGCAAGCGCAATCCCGCAGTCGGAATTGGCTCGCCAAATACCAGGCCGACACTGCCGGGAAGAACGTGAAAACTGTTGATGGGCAGCAGCTCATAGCTGCCTACGATCGCCACCGGAACGACGGGCGCTTGTGCCCGAATGGCGACGTAGAACGCGCCCCCCAGAAACTCCTGCAACTCGCCTGTCGCCGAACGACCGCCTTCCGGAAAAACCACCAGCGGCATTCCCTTGCGCAGCGCTTCGCCGGCGAGATTGAGGCTCCGCAAAGAGGAGTGCGCGTCGCCCAGCACAATCGGAATCTGGCCCGAGCGCTTCAGATACCAACCCAGAAACGGATAACGAAACAACTGCTTCTTCGCCATGATGCGAAACTGGCCGGGAATCTCAGCATAGAGCACCGGGATGTCAACGGCAGACAGGTGATTGGCCGCATACACCGCTGTCTGCCCCTTCTCCAACTTTTCCAGCCCTTGCACTCGTACCCGAAGGCCGCAGATTCGCAACAGGCTCTTTGCCCACAAGCGCGCGATGCGGTGTTGCATGCGGCCGTTGCGATCGAACAGGGAACAGACCAAAGCCACGGCTCCCAGCACGGCCGTGACGAGATAGAACGCCGGGACGAACAAGCAGTACGAGCGCAGCCGTGTCCAAAACGAGCCACGCTGCGGTTTCGTTGCGGTTTGTCCTTCCGAATTCATAAGCACTACTAAGCAATTCTCTGCGTCTCTATACCTCTGTGGTTGTTTTTCACGCGGGAACACCTAGCAACTTCATTACTTCGCCCACAAGGTAGATGGAGCCGGTAACGACAATCACTCCGTCGGCTCGACTGACGTCTCGCGCGCGCGCCATCGCCGCCGCAGCGTTCTCCTCCCCGAACAAGAGCGCGCCGCTTCTCGCCCCGGCCTGCAATAGTTCGTCGGTAGTCGCCGCCCTCGGATTATTCACCGTCGTGACAATCACCTGCGCCACGATGGGGAACAACACGTCTGCGATCTCCTGGATGGCCTTGTCGCGCATGGCCGCGAATACCAACGTCAGCTCGCGCTCAGGAAAGCTCTCCGAAAGCGCCGAGCGCAATGCCCAGGCGCCTGCGGGATTGTGCGCCACATCCAAGACCATCTCGCGGCCGCCGCTTGCAGGCAATGGCGCAAGCACCTGAAAGCGTCCCGGCCAATGCGTCTGGCGAATTCCCAGCTCGATCTGCTTGGGGCTAACTCTGAATCCGAATTGCCCGAGTTCTTCGGCTGCTGCAATCGCGAGAGCGACGTTGCGCAACTGATGCCGTCCCGCGAGCGGCGAATCGACTTCGATCTCCTCACCCATTACCGTAAGCGGATATCTGCTTCTGCCGGGCGCGGCTGCGCCGCGTCCGGCCAGGTAAGTCGCTGCTCCAGGCGAAACCGGCGGAACGTATTTCGCTGCGCTGACGCCGCGCGCGTCATTCTCGACGATGGCTTGCCCGACCACGTCATTGGCCTGCGGGTGCTGCGGCAGGGTGACAACTACGCCGCGCTTGCGGACGATGCCGACCTTCTCGCCGGCAATCTCGGCGATCGTCTCGCCCAGATACTTCTGATGGTCCAGCGATATGTCCGCGATGACCGAGACGAGCGGCTCGACCACATTGGTCGCGTCCAAACGGCCGCCCATCCCGACTTCCAGTACGGCGATCTCGATGCCGACGCTGGCGAAGTATTCGAACGCCATCACGGTCAGCATCTCGAAGAAGCTGGGATGCCAGGGCAGCTTGCCGCTGTGCAGCAGCTGCTGCGCGGTTTGCTCGACGCGCTCGTAGATGGCGCCAAACTCGACGTCCGAGATCTCTTCGCCGTTGATGCGAATTCGCTCGTTGATCCGCACCAGATGCGGCGAGCTGTACAGGCCGGTCCTGTAGCCGACTGCGCCCAGAATTGAGGCAAGCGTCGCCGCGGTCGAGCCTTTGCCGTTGGTCCCGGCGATCAGCACGCTGGCGAAGCGGCGCTCCGGATTGCCCAGAGCCAGCAGCATCTCGCACACATAGCTGAGCTCGAACTTGTGCGACGGTGTCGCGGCCAACTCGTGCCCGAGCGCGTAAAGCTGTTCCACCGTGCGTTCATAGGACATACGACCTTTTCAGGTTACAACATGGAAACGACGTTGTTGAGTGTTCCAGTTGAGCCTTCGGTGAGATTAAACATTTCGCGAGAGGAGCTTGTGCGAAGCAGTCCTCTTACCCGAACACGTGTTTAGTGGGCTGCCGGACGGGCACGCGAGTCTCGGAAGTTCTGGTGAGCGTCACCGACGGCTGCGTGCGACACCCGGCCAATCGGCATAGCCTCCAGCGCGTGTGTGACCACATCGGCCACGACAGCGTTTCCGCGGCCATTGTAATGAACATCGCCGAAGATGAAGTACTTCGTGTACCAGCAGCCACGCTCAAACCAGGGACATTGGTTTTTGGCAGAAACAAACGCGGGAAACAACGAGATAAACCGCTTGCACTTACCCTGGCACCAATCCCTCCATATCACTACCTGCCGGGAGTCAATCGTGTCATGTGCCAGCTGTTGCGGCCAGGGATAGACGACAACGCTTATTGGAATTCCTCTGGCCGCAAGCTCCTGCCATAGTGTGGTCATTTTCTCTTCTTCCTTGGCGATTCCTCCTCGCACCCCCAAAGGCCCATATCCAGATCCCGACGGGTAAAATCCTTCGGCTTCATTCACCGGCCTGTAAGTCCAGGCCCCCCTGTCCAGATCAAGCGCGTTGCCTAACAATCCCGTAGTCACATGGTAGTACCCGAGCCTGACCAACGCGGCCTGCACAGCGTCGACAAGATAGTTGGTGAGAAACAAATGCTCAGCAACAAAGTCGCGCCACCGCTCGTAACGACCAAACACTAAAGGTTTCCTGGCGGGACCGGTAACCGCTCCCGATGCATCCACGTCATGATAAAAAGCGGCTTCATCCTGCACATCCGAAATATCGATAAAAACCATCGCCTCATCAAACTTAATACCTCGCGCCGTAAGCAGTCGCGCAGTATTCAGATAGTTGGAAGGCGAGTAGCTGCTAACACCACCATTCAGAAATTCGTACTGGGGAAATCGCGAGGCCAGCATGCCGACGTAGGTTTCCTCCCATCGTTGCGCACCTTGAGTGAACGAATCTCCCAATACAAGTACCCTCGGGCGGGATGCCACTGCCGGGACGACGCGCACGCGCTGGTCGCGAAATCCTAGACTGTTCGTGAAGAATGGAAACGAAGCACCGCCCCAATGAGCGGTGGTTGAACAATTGTCCTTCAATGCATGCTCACGGACCGGATCGGGGCTGAGACATTCGAAGTCCTTCTCTGGCGAAGACCGAAGGATCGCACTCGTCCTTATCCAGTCCACCGTGACAAAGGCGGCAGCACAAAACAAGAATGAGACCAGCAGCAATGAGACTTTGAGTGCGGTGCCCTTGCTCGGCAATGGTCCTCTCAGGTGGTCCGGTCGCCTTTAAGGCGGAGTTGGCTATCGGCAGTCCGACTGCGTGTTCGTACAACCTGCAACCTCTGAGATTACAACATGCAAGCAGCGGCGCTCACGTTCGGCGACTGCTTTGCCGATGGGAATACCAGCCTTTTCCGTGCAGAGATCGGAGACTTCATGCGATCGTTTGTATGTGCGTTGCTGCTCGTGTATCCGCTGGTTGGGCAACAGATCACGCGCGACATTCCGGAAAGCAGCGGGACCTTCTTCGTCGATGGCATCACTTACCAGTATGCGGCGCGCGCCGATTGTACGGTTGTGGTGGCCGCGCATTCGGTCATCAACCGCAAGTTTCTGGGAGTGAAGGTCCGCGTGTACAACGCGGGTCAGCGCTCTATCAGCGTCAAGCCCGACGACATCGCAGTTGAAGATGCAATCGCCAGCCGCGAGCTGGCGGCGGTTTCCGGCGCCGAACTGGCGCGCCGAATGCGCAAGCCGCAGAATATGGCGCGCTTTGCGGTGAACGGTATTGGCGGAGCGCCGCTGGATGGGCCGATCACCAGCGACATGGTAAATCCGGCGTTCCTGGAGATGATGAAGGCGATGGCCGCGCGCACCAATGGAATGCCGACAGGCAAAAGCGTGCTCTACACTGACACGCCGGGAGCTTTCGACGCCGAGAATGCGGGGGGCGGTCCCATCGAGTGCGACCAGGTTTGCGGGCTGCGCAATCGCGAGGCGCAAGGCAACGATGCCTTGACGCAGCTTCAGCATCCGTCGTCGGCTGACGCGGTGGAACAGTTCGCGTTGCTCGCCAACACGATTCCTCCGCACGCAAATGTGGGCGGCGTACTTTACTTCCCGCTCGGCAAACTGTCGGAAGCCGCGTCAGCCGGCGAGCATGGCAAGAAAGGACGGCGCGTGCGCGTAAGCGTGCCGGTAATGGGCGAGGAGTTCCGCTTCGAGTTGCCGGTGGAATGAGCCAGCGAGACGCGCGCCGTTGCGGATTGGCATCAGGCCCTATAATCGTAGGTCGCTTTATCCATTCCTGCTTCGCACGAGGCGCACGTGAGAAAGAAGCTGCTTGCCGCCAACTGGAAGATGTACAAGACGCCGGAGGAAACCGGCGTCTTTTTCGCCCATTTCCTGCCGCTCATCGCCGATCATGATCGCGACGAGATCGTAGTCTGTCCGCCGTTCATCGATTTGCATACGGCTATCGCAGCGGCAACGGGATCGAAGGTTGCCATTGGCGCGCAGAACATGCACTGGGAGAACGAAGGCGCCTTCACCGGCGAGATTTCTCCCCTCATGCTGGTCGCGATTGGCGCGATGCACGTCATCATCGGACATTCGGAGCGGCGGCAATACTTCAACGAGACTGACGACACGGTGAACCGCAAGCTGGAGATTGCGCTGGAGTCCGGACTCACGCCGATCGTCTGTGTGGGCGAGGTGCTCGAGGAGCGCGAAGCCGGACTCACCGAAGACGTCTTGCGCCGGCAATGCATGCGGGCGTTCAACGGAATCTCCGCGCGCAAGGCGGCCAAACTGGTGATCGCCTACGAACCGGTTTGGGCAATCGGCACCGGCAAGACGGCGACGCCTGAAATGGCGGCTGATTCGCACTCGGTCATTCGGCACGAGGCGAGCAAAGCCTTCGGCGATGAGTTCGGGCGGAAGCTTCGTATTCTCTATGGCGGCAGCGTAAAGCCCGAAAACGCGAGCGCGCTGATGTCCGAGAGCGAAATCGACGGCGCGCTGGTCGGCGGCGCCAGCCTCGATCCCGCGTCGTTCGCGAAGATTGTGAAGTACTAGCTATAGCAGCGACTAAAGTCCCGTTTTGTGAATCAATCATGGTTGTATCAGGGCACCACTTCAGTCGTGCCGGACGAGGCCTTCGGTTTCAGCCCGTGAACTCGGGATAGCCGGGCTTAAGCCCGAATTGTGCTTGCCCTGTTTTGGCACGACTGAAGTCGTGTCTTGATACAAACCGTGAAGGCTTCTAGCTCCCTTCCATCATCGCCAACAGCTTTTGCACCGTTGTCCAGTTGCGCGCAGTGCCGACCGTTGCCAAGCGTGCATCGAGGTAGACGCTGGTCAGCTTGGTTCGTCCCATTCCGTTCGGCATATGGAGATAAACTTCGCGGCCGATCACCCGAAAAGCGTCTGGCGCGGAACGGTTCGGGTCGAGTGCTTTGACCGCTTTGGCCGTTGGCAGCTCCGCCAGAAAGTGCACGTGCAGTTCTTTTTCCGGCAGTCCTTGTTTCGCGAAAGGATTCGCGCGTACCACCTTCGCTAGCTCATCACGTGTGCGGACGATGACGGGAGAGGCGAAGCCGAAGCCCTCCTGAATTTTCTTCGCGAGAACCAGAGGCAACTGCCGTGCGATCTCGGGTGACGCCGCAAAGACCACGTTGCCGCTTTGAATGTACGTTCGCACGCCGCGGCACTTGCAGTCACTGGCCATCGCCGACAGTTCCTTCATCGGCAGAATGTGTTTGCCGCCGACGTTGACGCCTCGCAGCAGCGCAACGTAAGTGTCGCACGCAGTCATCGCAACCCCATCCAAGCCGGCTTACGGGCGCGATGAGCTGTGTCTTGCAGCTTGCCGCTAGCCAGCAATCTCTGCGCGTTCATGCTGTACCTTGGGACGCGGCGCCAACTCGCAACCCTCGCCGAATTGCAGCACCCGGAATTCGGTGCCGCGCAAGGTCCTGCCACGAAGAACTTGCAGCAGGACTTCCACGGCTTCGTCCTGGCCGTCATCGGCCAGGTCAAAGGTGCCGAAGTGGCCGGCCACGCTGACGCGTGCTCCCAGCCGCAGATGCGCCTCAACTGCATCCTGCGGCGAGAGGTGCACTTCGCCCATAAACCATTCCGGGCGATACGCACCGATGGGCAGGATCGCGAGATCGACAGCACGAAACCTGTGCGCAATCTGCGCGAAGTGCGGTCCGTTGGCGGTATCGCCGGCGAAATAGATACAACACTCTTCCGTCTGCATCACGAATCCGCACCACAGCCGTTTCTGGATGTCGAAAGGCGTTCGTGCGGAGAAATGCTGCGCGGGCACGGCGGTGATCCACAAATCGCGGCGCGCGGTCGTCTCCTGCCACCAATTCAATTCGACCACATTGCCGATGCCGTGACTTCGCAGCAGCGGCGCGCTGTTCAATCCGGCATAAATCGTCGGCCCGTGCTCCTCGTGCAGCCGGCGCAGGGTAGGAAGGTCCATGTGGTCGTAGTGATCGTGGCTGAGCAGCACGAAGTCGATCGGCGGCAGGTCCTCGAAGCGAATTCCGGGAGGACGAAAACGCCGCGGCCCGGCCCAGCTTACCGGGCCCGCACGCTCCGACCATATGGGATCGGTAAGAACGTTGATACCGTTCAGTTGTAACAAGAAGGTCGAGTGGTTGACGAAGGTGAAGCGGAGGCGGTCGGAGTTGCGCGGCGGACGAGGGCCGGGTTGCGCATCGAGTTGCCGATGCCACGGGCCGCGACGGCGCGTCAGCATCCAGCGCAGCAGCGCGCGAAAACCGTTGCGCCGCGGCACCAGGTTGTGAAACCGCACGCCGTCGCAATCGGAGTGGAGCGTCTCCATATCTCAGTCCAGTTGCGCGCGCGACCGGCGATAAGATGCGCCAGGCGCCGAAAAGCTACAGCGAATTCCAAATACCGTCCATTGCAAAACGGTTAACCCGTACAATCGATGCAGCACCTGCGAACCTAGCTGCGACACGCGCGAACGATATGCCCTTTCTCGAGAGCCAGCTCGCCAAGGCCCAGTTCTGGACGGCGCCCAACCAGATCACGCTGCTGCGGCTGATCTTTATTCCCTTCGTCATCATCTCCGTCTTCGACGCCCACTGGCGCTGGGCGCTTGCCCTGCTCATTGCCGCGGCCTTCAGCGACGCTCTCGACGGCCTGCTGGCGCGCACTCTGCATCAGCAGACGTTGCTGGGGGTTTACCTCGATCCCATCGCCGACAAGCTATTGCTCAGCTCGCTGTTCCTCGTGCTCTCCTTCGTCAAGAAGATTCCTTGGCGATACACCGTGCTCGTGTTCAGCCGCGACCTGTGCATCGTGGCGACTGCGGTGGTGCTCTACGCCACGGTCGGCTTTCGCGATTTTCGTCCCAGCATCTTCGGCAAAATCAACACCGCCTGCCAGATTGCTGCCGTGTGGTTCGTGGTGCTGGCGCAGCTGGTCCAGAACCACTGGTTGCCGGTCGTGGTGCGAATCCTGCTCTACGCCACGTTTACCTTTACAACCGTCTCCGGCGTGCACTACGTTCTGCTCACCGGACACCGCCTGCGCAAGGAACAGCCGAAACCGGCGACATGATAACGATCCCGACTGCCGAAACTTGCTTGCGGTAACAGCATCTTCAAATCACGAACTATCGGGAGACGAGGGATTAGGGCCAGGGGTCAAGACTTCAAGCCGATTCTTGCTGACCCCGTGGCCCCTGACCCCCAGTCCCTAATACATCGCTGTGACTACCGACCGCAATCATCGTCTGCAAGTGATTCTCGCCTTCGCCCTGGTGTACGTGTTCTGGGGCTCCACTTACCTTGCTATCGGTATTGCCGATGAAGAGCATCTGCCGCCGGCGGTGATGTGCGCCATGCGCTTCGGCATTGCCGGGCCGCTGATGCTGGCAGCTTGTGCCGCGCTGGGACGTAAAATCCGCATCACCCTGCCGGAAGCGCTGCGCCTCGCCACGATCGGCTGCCTGCTGCTGGTGGGCGGCAACTTCGGGCTGGCCTGGGCCGAGCAGTGGGTGCCGACCGGATATGCCGCGCTCATCGTTGCCGTCACGCCTATCTGGTTCCTGCTGCTCGAAGTTTTCGCTTTTCGTGGCGACCGGCTCTCTTCGCGCGGGCTGGTCGGAGTCGCGCTCGGCATCGGCGGAATCGCCGTGCTCTTCTGGCCCAAGTTCGAGCATCGCGGTACCGCCGGCATCATGCCGCTGGTGGGAGCTTCCATCCTGCTGCTCTCCTCCTTCAGTTGGTCGGTGGGCTCGGTGGTCTCGCGCAAGTGGCAGATGCAGGTCGATCCGTTTTCTGCTACTGGGTGGGAGATGACCTTTGCCGCCGCCGGAAATTGCGTGTTCGCCCTGCTCACGGGCGAGTATCGCCACATCGTAGTCAGCCGCCGAGGCATCGCTGCCGTGCTTTACCTGGTGGTTTTCGGCTCGTGGGTGGGATACAGCGCTTACATCTGGCTGCTGAAGCACGTGCCCACGCCCAAGGTCGCTACCTACGCCTACGTCAATCCGCTGGTTGCCGTCTTCCTTGGCTGGATCCTGCACGATGAGCGCCTGGACGGCTTCATACTCGCCGGAGCCGCGGTAATCGTTGCCGGAGTTGCGTTGGTGACTACTGCGAAGGTCCACGAGGGCGGCGTGGCGGCACCCGCGAGCACCTTGCCGGAACTGGAATCGGAAGTTTGAGCTCCCGAATCGTCAGAAACGCAGAAAAAAACCCGATTTCTAACCCTTTGTTCTCCAATATCTTACCCGTAAGATATTGCAGTTTCTGGAGTTATGGGATCTCGCAAACTACTGCGTTTCTAACAACTTGCGGGGCAAATCGCAAAATGTAGATTCGAAATATCTTACCTTCAAAGGCCACGGAATCAGAGCCTTGCACGGACAGGAAGGCCAGTCGAAGCGCCGAATTGTCAAAGAACTTTTGCCGCCGGCCGGGTTTCGGGCAGCCTGCGACACTGGAGCGTTTCGTCCAGCGAATCCAGTGTAGGTTTCCCAAAGCCCTCATTCGCACGAAATTCGGGTCGCGGCAAAACTATAGTAACGTGGCGTCGAATCTTCCGATGCTCGCGCCGTGCACCCCGGTGATACCGCCCGCCGGCATCATTCGTGTGGGTGCCTTTCTGCGCTCTCGTCTTCCCACTCGAGGAACGCACGGAAAGCTGCGCCGCGATGGCTGTAGCGCGCCTTTTCCTCGGCGTTAAGTTCGGCGAAGGTCTTGCCGATCTCCGGGAAGTAAAACAGCGGATCGTAACCGAAGCCGTTCGAGCCGCGGGGCGCGCGCAGGAGCATGCCTTCAGCTCGGCCGTGGAAGGTGGCGAGGGTGTGGCCGGTGCGCGCGGCAGCGATCAGGCAGACGAATCGGCCGGTGCGGAATTCGTCGGGCACCTCGTGCAGTTCGCGTAGCAGGCGGGCATTGTTGGCCTCATCGTCGGAGTTCGCATCGGCAGAATCGTTCGCTGCGCCGTGCTCGTCGGCGGCATAGTGCGCGGAGCGAACGCCGGGTGCACCGCCCAGGGCGTCGACTTCGAGCCCGGAGTCGTCGGCGATCACAAGCTCGCCCGCGGCATAGCGGCTGTAGTGCTCGGCTTTCTTGCGAGCATTGGCTTCGAAGGTCACGCCGTCTTCGACGACGTACGGCAGCGCGGCGAAGTTGGGAAGCGCTTCAATCCGGACCTTGTGGGCCAATGCGGCGCCCACAAGGTCGCGAATCTTGCCCGGGTTAGAAGTGGCGACGAGTATGCGCTTCATGCAAGAACCATTTCACCACAGAGTGACAGAGACACAGAGAGGATGGGGTTTTTGTCCGCAAGCTCGCATGTTGATTTCTCGAGCAGGCACCTAAGTCGCGATTCACAATTGAGTTATTGATTCCGTTTTCTCTGTGTTTCTGTGTCTCTATGGTGAAAGACGATGGCGCCGAGTATCAGGACCGCTGCGAGGCTGATCGCGTCGCCTATCCAGCGATCTGGCGTGCGCACGAATCTCACATCCACTTCGCTACGCCCCTGCGGTAGCGCGATGACCATTCGGCCCGTCGGGTCGTCCGACTGCGGCGTCACCTGCTTGCCATTTACTTCGATGCGCCATGCGGGATAGTTCATCAGGCGCAACACGAGTTGGACGGGCTGCGGCGATTCAATCACGAGTTGCTTGCGATAGATGCTGCCATGAAAATGGCTGACGCGTGCACCAGGCACGTCGGCCCCGTCGTCGTCTCGCAGGCGGTACTCGGGAAAATCGGGCTTGATCTCGTAGTTGTCGGCACCCGCCGGCGTGTATTCGTCCGTGCCCATATAGCCGTAGCCGGTCTGGTAAAGATTGGAAATCATGAAGGGCGTCTCGGCGGGATCGCACTGTGGCTGAAACTGGTGATTGCAAAACGCGATCAAGGCGACGAAAGCGAGCGCATAGAGCCACGCTTTGCCGCGAAAAGGGGGCAAGACCGTCACTACAAACACCGCATAAGCGAGACCAACCACCAGCAGCCACCGCCAGGGGAATTGCACAAATTGCAGATCGGGCATGAGCCGATACGCCAGGCCGGCAACGGGCAGCATCAGCAGCAACGCCACCAGCGCCGCAACCATCAGCGACCACCACAACCTGGGATTTCGCCGGCGCCAGCGCCGTGCACCGAGTAGCGCCACACCCAGAAGCGAGACTTCCGCCACTGCCAGCCACGAGACCGTTCGCAAGAACAAATCGTGGCCTTCGTCGCCGGTCCGGGCGAACAGGAAACTCTGGTCCGGGCGCCCGCCGCCCGCCAGCAACTGCGATACGGTGATCCAACTCTTCTCGTACAGCACGGGCACGATATAGAACGCCGCCAGCAGTAGGCCCAAGATGGTGGCTCCGGCGCCGAAGAGAAATATTCGCGAGTTGCGCCGCAGGACGGTGACCACCGCGAGCAGCAACACGGTGAGATAAGTTGCGATGATTGCCCCGGGAACGTTGGTCAGCCACACGCCGGCGATGGTCAGCGCCAGCGGGCCGATCATATCGCGCGCCGGCCGGTCGCGGACGATCCACAACACCAGCAGCGGAAAAAACGAGGCGGCCAGTAGTTCGCCGAAGGCACTACGCACGTAGATGTTGAGCAGGATGTACGGATTCACCGCGTAGGCGACGGCGATCAGCGCGGCCTCGGGCGCCTCGAACCACTCGCGCGCCATGGTGAACATCGCCCACCCCGCCAGCATGACGGCGCAAACGTCAAACGCCACCGGCACGAACAGCCACGGGATGAAGCTGCCCAGCGCCCCGCCCAGCAGCCACGAGAGCGGCGGATAGAAGAGGAAGCGCGGCTCGCCCGCTCCGTAGTTGGCCTGCGCTGCCCAGCGCGGGTAGGGCACTCCGTGATGCCACTGCTGTGCAACTTCCAGCCAACTGTTCATGTGGAAGACGAGGTCGTGACCGCAGGCGACCCCGCGCACCGTGAAGGGCGCGACCACCGCCAGAGCAACGAACAGCAGCGCCCAGAAGGTTGCCGTCGCGGCGCGTGAGTTGGCGGGCATGACGCCTATCTTAACTTTGCTGGACCATTAACGCCCTTTGGCGTCGCGTGGCCGAATAGACGGCGATGAACCGTTCCTACCTATTTGACTTCGCATACGGCAGCTCCTGCCCAAAGGGGGCCGCCGCGTGTCTTGGCGAAAAGCTGCTTTTCCATTGCGCAGTCACACAGTTTTCATTTGCGGTTAAACAGCGATTCACCTGAGACCAGTAAAAACGGGGAACCTCAGAATCCATGCCTGAGCAAGAGGTGAGGAGAATATGCGCGAGATTCTGGCAACGATGTTAGTGGCGGTGATGAGCTTCGCACCGCTCGTCAATGCAAACGCCGCGTCGGCTAAACCCGTTCATCGCACTCCACCGCCAACCACCACTCCCATCCAGCACCTGGTGGTCATCTTCCAGGAAAACATTTCCTTCGACCACTACTTTGGAACTTACCCCAATGCCACGAATCCCGCGGGTGAGCCGCCATTCAGTCCGGCGCCTCTGACCCCGAGCGTGAACGGAATCCTTGGGCCGCTCAGCGTCACGAACCCGAACCTCAATCCGGCGAATGGTACCGGAGCTACCAATCCTTTCCGGCTGGATCGCTCGCAGGCCGCGACAGCTGACCAGGACCACGATTACACGCCCGAGCAGCAGGCCTCCGACAGCGGGCTGATGGACCTTTTCCCGCTGTACACCGGCACCGCCGGACCGCCTCCGAGTGGTGGTGGAATTGTGGATACCAACGGACTGGTTATGGGCTACTACGATGGCAACACTGTGACCGCGCTGTGGAATTACGCGCAGAATTTCTCGCTGAACGATAACGCGTACGGCACGAACTTCGGTCCCTCGACCGACGGCGCGCTGAATCTGGTTGCCGGCCAGACCAATGGCGTGATTGCCAACGAGAACGGCACGGGAGCGGTCATCGGCGACGGCAATGGTGGCCTCACCCTGATCAGCGATGCCGACCCGATCGGCGACATGTGCTCCACCACCAGCGGCGAAGTCCTCCAGATGGGCGGACAGAATATCGGCGACCTGCTGAACGCTGCCGGAATCAGCTGGGGCTTCTTCGAGGGCGGCTTCGATCTGACGATCACCAATCCGAACGGAACCACCGGCTGCCATCGCTCGCACACTTCGACGGTTACCGGCACGAACAAGGCCGACTACATTCCGCACCATCAGCCCTTCCAGTACTACACATCCACCGCGAACCCGCAGCACACGCGGCCTACGTCGCCTTTGACGGTCGGACAGCAGGGAGACCCGGGCAATCACCAGTACGACACGCACGACTTCTTCGACGCCGTCAACGCCGGCAACTTCCCAGCCGTCAGCTTCCTCAAGGCGCCGGGCTATCAGGATGGCCATGCCGGCTATTCCGATCCTCTGGATGAACAGACGTTCATCGTGGACACCATCAACTTCCTGGCGCAATCCCCGTATTGGGCGTCGACTGCGGTGGTGATCAACTGGGATGATTCGGACGGCTGGTACGATCACCAGATCGCCCCGATCCTCAACACTTCGCAGACCACCGCGGACGGCCTGACCGGCGCCGGCCTTTGCGGCACCGTGCCGCCTCAGCTTGCGGGCATTAGCGCGCCTCATGCCCAGGGGCGATGCGGCTACGGCCCACGCATTCCGATGATGGTGATTTCGCCCTACGCGAGGGCGAATTTCGTCGACCACACGCTGCTGGACCAGTCGTCGATCATTCGCTTCGTGGAAGACAACTGGCTTAACAGCCGGCGCATTGGCAACGGCTCGTTCGATACCATCGCCAACTCCATCGCCAGCATGCTCGCGATCCAGCCAACCAGCTGTTTCCGCTACGTGCTGCTGAATGATCAGACCGGCGAAGTCACGTCCAAAGGCTGCGCCAGCGCATTCTAGCTATGGCGGTTGTTTTGTAACCAACTTTTAATCTGGGCAATGGATGCAGCGGCGTGCTGCATCCATTGTTGCTTTATGCTGGATCGAGGTGTTCGCTTTGAAGGGGCGCAGCTTTAGCTGCGCCGACCACACTTCAAAGAGCTTGGCCTTTAGGCCCTGAACTGCAACATCCTCGGTGGCTAAGGCCCCTCTGTTTCGAGGTATTCAGGCACGCTTGAAAGCGCGCCCCTTCCGAAGCAGACACACCTGGATGAAGAACGTTCTATGACTGGAATAGAAGGATTTTAGTGACCTCACGTCGTCGTTTCCTAAAGCATTGTTCAACCGCGGCCGCCGGAGGAATGTTGCTGGGCCGCTCGGACGCGCTCTGGGCCATGACGCATGCCATGGCGGCGCAGGCCAACACGCTGAACGCCAGCACATTGGCGGCCTTCGTCGATACCCTGCCGATTCCGGCCGTGGCGAAAGCGAGCGGCACGAAGCCGCTGCCTTCGTCGCCTAAAACCACCGTCCCGTACTACCGCATTGCCGCGCAGCAAATGGAGACGAAGATCCATCGCGACCTGAAGCCGACACGCCTGTGGGGATACGGCGGCTCGGTGCCCGGGCCCACACTCGAGATGCGCAGCGGCGAGGAGGTCCTGGTCGAGTGGGCGAACGAGCTGCCGCAGCAGCATTTTCTGCCCATCGATTACCGGCTGCATGGGGCCGAAGGCAATCCGCAGGTGCGCATCGTCACCCACCTGCATGGTGGCTTCGTCCCGCCCGAGAGCGATGGCTATCCCGAAGACTGGTACGTGCCCGGCAGGTCGGGGACCTATCGTTATCCGATACATCAGGAAGCGGCCATGCTCTGGTATCACGACCACGCCATGGGCATCAATCGGCTGAATATTTATGCCGGACTGTTCGGGGCGGCGTTTGTGCGCGACAAAGCCGAAGACGCGCTCAACTTACCCAGCGGCAGGCACGAGATTCCCTTGATGATCTTCGACCGGTTGATCACGCCCGAGGGCCAGCTCTACTATCCCGTCTCGGGCAAGCCGGGCGCGCCGTGGACGCCGGAGCTGTTCGGCGACGCGATCCTGGTCAACGGCAAGCTGTTCCCGTATCTCGAAGTCGAACCGCGCAAGTATCGTTTCCGCGTGATGAACGCATCGAACGCGCGTTTTTATCATTTGTCGTTCGCCAACGGAATGGAGCTCCACCAGGTCGGTACCGACCAGGGACTGCTGCCCGCGCCGCTGGCCATCAAGAAGATTTCGCTCGCTCCCGCGGAGCGCGCGGATATTGTCGTCAATTTCAGCGACAGCCGCGGCGAGCAGATCGTGCTGAAAGACACCTCGTTCAACGTGATGCAATTCCGCGTCTCTTCGAACAAGGTAAGTGATGAAAGTTCGCTGCCGGTACAGCTACGTCCCGTTCCGAAGATCGCCGAATCCGAAGCCGTGAAGACCCGCCTGCTGACGCTCGACGAGTACACCAGCTTCACCGGCGAACCGGTGGAGCTGCTGCTGAACGCCAGCTACTGGCACGACCCCATCACTGAGAAGCCGTTGCAGAACTCGACCGAAATCTGGAGCTTCATCAACCCCACCGACGACACCCACCCCATTCATTTGCACGCCGTGCGCTTCCAAATCCTCGATCGCCAGCACTACGAGCCATCGGCGTATCAGATGAAGAAGGAGTTTCGCTTCCTCGGCCCGCGGGTGCCGCCCGAGCCCTACGAAACCGGCTGGAAGGACACGGTCGGCGCGCACTCGAAGATGGTCACGCGCATCATTGTGCCGTTCAACAGCTATCCCGGACGCTACGTCTGGCACTGCCACATCCTGGAGCACGAGGACAACGAGATGATGCGGCCTTATGAGATTGTGCCGGCATCGTGATTGGCGCGGGCCATCGCACAGTACAATGACCGCACCATGTGGAGACTCACATTTGCGCTCGAGGCGCATCTGTAGTGGCCGCCGATCCCGTAGTCCTGTCTGATCGCTCGCTGCACGTCATCGCCTCCGAGCATGGCCTGGCGCGCAAGCTCAGCGAGCGCCAGATGAGCATGATCGCCATCGGAGGCGCGATCGGCACGGGGCTCTTCCTGGGCAGCGCGCTGGCGGTGCGCACCGCCGGGCCGGGCGTCATTCTCAGCTACATCTTCGCCGCATTGGTTGCACTGCTGCTGATGTACTGCCTGTGCGAGATGGCGGTTGTGCATCCCACCGCCGGCTCGTTTGGCGTGTATGCCGATCTTTATCTGTCGCCGTGGGCGGGCTTTGTGGTGCGCTACACATATTGGGCGGCGCAGGCCATCGCCATCGGCGGCGAAGCGGTGGCCGCCGGGATCTATACGCAATGGTGGTTTCCGCAGACGCCGGCGTGGATGTGGGTCATCGTCTACGCGGCGGTGCTGGTCTTCGTCAACGCGCGCAGCGTGGGCGCCTTCGGCAGCTTCGAGTACTGGTTCTCGATGATCAAAGTCGTCGCGATCGTCGTATTCATCATGCTGGGTGCGGCCGTGTTGCTGGGTATTCACCAGCAGCGGCCGATTGGGCTGGTGAACTTTCGTGCCAATGGCGGCTTCCTGCCCCATGGCTGGACAGGCGTTGTACTTGCACTCTCGTTCGTCATCTTCAGCTTTATCGGGACGGAGATCGTCGCTGTTACCGCAGGCGAGGCCAAAGATCCCACGCGCGCGGTGCCGCGTGCCATGCGCTCGATGCTGTTGCGCCTGGTCATCTTCTACGTTGGTGCCATCGCCATTCTGGTCGGCGTGATTCCCTGGACGCAGATTCAGCCCGGCGAGAGCGTCACCGTGAGCCCGTTCGTGCGCGTCTTCGACGTGATGCACGTGCCCGCCGCAGCGCACATCGTAAACTTCGTGGTCCTTACTGCCGCGCTCTCGGGCATGAATTGCAGCCTGTATCTGGCGACGCGGATGATGTTCTCGCTGGCGCGCGCGGGATATGCACCCGCGGCCCTGGGGCGCGTGTCGCACAAAGGTGCGCCCATTCCCGCGCTGCTGGTGTCAACCGTCGGCCTGGGCGTCGCAACGGCGATTGCGATTGTGTTTCCCAATTCCGCGTACGTTTACATGCTGGGCATCGCGCTCTTTGGCGCGTTGTTCGTATGGTTCATGATTTTTATCACGCATTTGGGATTTCGCAGGCAACGGCACGGCGTCGGCGACCTGCCGGTGCGAATGCCGCTGTTTCCGCTGACCACGATTGTGGGCGCGCTAGCCGTGTTAGCGATCACGGTTTCGACGTGGTGGGTGGAAGACATGCGAGTCACGATCGAGGCGGGCGGGCCGTGGCTAGTGGTGCTGAGCGTGGCGTATTTCGGGTGGCAGCGAACGAGAGCACGCCGGGCCGCGCGAACCAATGCTAACCTCTGACGGCCTACCGCGTTATACTGGCGCGCTCGGATTCTTCCTGCTTCGAGGCGACGTGAAATCTCTTTCGCTTGGCGTTCTCTTTCTCTCTCTCGCATCTCTCATAGGCACGGCACAAATGAAATCGACAAAGCCCACTACGAACGATGGCAACGCAAAATTTGCGCAGATGTGCGACGAGTTCGTGAAGGACTCGCTGGCGCTCTCGCCGGTCAACGCCTCGCAGGCCGGCTATCACAAACACAAAGATCCAAAGACCGGCAAGACCATTGATCTCGATGCGCAGCTCGACGACGTCGGCCCGCAGGGCATGGCGGCGCAGGAGAAGTTTTATTCGGAATGGCGCACGCGCTTCGAGAAGGAGACGCCTATCGCCTCGCTGAACGCGGAGGACGCCGCCGATTTCCGCCTCATCGACGACCAGATCGCGCTCAACCTGCTTGAGTTCGACAAGATCCAGAACTACAAGCACAATCCCACGGTCTACGTTGAGCTGATCGGCAATGCCATGTTCCTGCCGCTCTCGCAGGAATACGCCTCGAAAGAGGTTCGCTTGGGTGACGTGATCTCGCGCATCGGGCAGATTCCGCGCTTCCTCAATCAGGCCAAGTCGCAGCTCACCGATGCGGATCCCATCTTCATTTCGACGGCGGTCGAAGAGAACGAGGGCAACGTCAACCTGCTGGATACGGTCGCGTCGGAAATTCCTGCCGGCTCGACCCTCAAAGCCCAGTTCGACAAAGTCGCGCCTGGCGCGCGTAAAGCACTTAACGATTTCGACACCTGGATGCAGAACGATCTCGCCAAGCGCCCCACCAACGGCCGCACCTGGCGGCTGGGCGCGGAGTGGTATGGGCCCAAATTCCACTACGTCATGGAGACGTCGGTTGAGCCCGCCAAGCTGCTGGCCGATGCCGAGTTGGAGTTGAAGCGCCTGCGCGCCGAGATGCTCCAGATCGCGCTGCCGCTCTATGCGCAGATGTACCCTGGTCAGGACGACTATGCCAACCTGCCGCAGGAGGAGCGCGAGAACCGCATCATCAGCGCGGTTCTGAACAAGATCAGCGACGAACGTCCTCAGCGCGACCAGTTATTCGAAGTGGTAAAGGCCGATGTCGGCGAGGCCACGCAGTTTATCCGTGAGCACAAGATCGTCACGCTCTCCAGCCGCGACAACCTGAAGGTGATTCCCACGCCGGAGTTCCAGCGCGGCATCTACTCAGTTGCGGGCTTCCACGGGCCGCCGCCGCTGGAACCCACGGCGGAGGCGCAATACTGGGTAACGCCCATCGACCCCAAGATGTCTGAGGCCCGCGCCGAGAGCAAGCTGCGCGAGTACAACAACTACGCGCTGAAGTGGCTCACCCTGCACGAGGCGCTGCCCGGCCACTACGTCCAGGCCGGGCACGCCGATGACGTGCAGCCTCCGACGCGGCGCGTGCTGCGCAACCTTTTCGGCAACGGGCCGTATGTTGAAGGCTGGGCCGAGTACGGCGCCGACGTGATGACGCAGGCCGGCTTCGACGACTTCAATCCGAAGTTCCTGCTGGTGAGGAAAAAAATCTGGCTGCGCGCTGTGGTCAACACCATCCTCGACGTGCGGCTGCAAACCATGAACATGACCGACCAGGAGGCGCTCGACCTGATGATGAAAGACGCCTTCCAGACACAGGCCGAGGCCGAGGGCAAACTCAAGCGGGCGAAGCTGAGTTCGACGCAGTTGCCGACGTACTTCCTGGGCACGCAGCAGTGGTGGGCGCTGCGCCACAAGTACCAGGCGGCCAAGGGCGACAGCTTTACGCTGGAAGAATTTCATGACCGCGCCCTCGATCAGGGGCCGCTGCCCATTGAGTATCTGGAAAGGATTCTGTTGCCGGAGCCCAGCGCGCCAAACGCTCCGCGCAAGTAGATGAAAATGCGGTGAATTTCTCTGCCGAAATTTTGGAGCTTTCCCGCCCGCGGCGCATCTTTCTGTGAGTCTGACGGCAACGGTCAACTGCGAACCCGGCAGCGGCCCTGCCCTTTTCTGCATCTAAAGATGGCCATGTCGCAACCAGCCATGTATGGCGCAGGAGTCGCGAGCCTTGCTCAACCTGAGCAGGTCTCGCTGCTGCGCGAATATCTTGACATGCGCCGCACGTCGCTGCGATTGTGCGCGCCGCTAAGCGTGGAAGACCACAGCCTTCAGCCCATGCCGGACGCCAGTCCGGCGAAGTGGCACCTGGCGCACACCACCTGGTTCTTCGAAACGTTCGTACTCGCGCAGTACCAGCCGCACTACCGCCCGCCTCACCCCGAATTTCGCAGCCTGTTCAACTCCTACTACAACAGCATAGGTGACCGGCCGTTGCGCGCGTTGCGTCACGTGCTGTCGCGGCCCAGCCTCGAAGAGGTTCGCTCTTATCGGGACCGGGTCGATGAAGCGATGGCCAGCCTCATCGAACGGGAGCTGCCGCCGGCGGCCATCGATCTCATCACACTCGGGATTCATCACGAGCAGCAGCACCAGGAGCTGATCGTCACCGATGTGAAGAACGGGCTTTGGGCGAACCCGCTGCGGCCTGCTTATCGAGAACAGCCCCAGGCGCGTTCAACATCCGAGCCGATCGCGCCTTTGCAGTGGAAGGGCTTTGTCGCAGGACTATATCCCATTGGTTTCACAAGCGTCGGCTTTGCCTTTGACAACGAGGGCCCTCCCCACAGGGTCTACCTCGAGCCGTTCCGGCTGGCATCGCGCCTGGTTACGAACGCGGAGTATCTGGAGTTCATGCGCGCCGGCGGCTACACCACTCCCACATTGTGGCTGTCGGACGGGTGGGACGCGGTGCGCGCAAACCAGTGGACCGCGCCCTTATATTGGGAGCAGCGCGACAGCGAGTGGTGGAACTACACCGTCGAAGGCATGCAGCCGCTGCGGCTCGATGAGCCTATATGCCATGTCAGCTTCTACGAGGCGGACGCCTTCGCGCGCTGGAGCGGCGCGCGGCTGCCCACGGAGTTTGAGTGGGAAACGGCCGCACGGTCGTGCACGATCGCGGGCAATTTCCAGGACAACGGCATATTTCATCCGCAGCGCCCGTCGCAACACCCACTCATCCCAAACGATAGGATGAGTGGGGCACCCGGTACGGAACGTTTAATGCAGATGTTCGGCGACGTGTGGGAGTGGACGGCGAGCGCCTACACGCCGTATCCCAATTTCAAGCCGGCTGCAGGCGCTGTGGGCGAATACAACGGCAAGTTCATGTGCAATCAGATGGTGTTGCGCGGAGGTTCCTGCGCAACGCCGCTGTCGCACATCCGGGCCACCTATCGCAATTTCTTTCCGCCCCATGTCCGCTGGCAATTCATGGGTGTCAGGTTGGCCAATGGCGACTAGCAAACCACAGCTTGTAACGACCAATGACGCGATCGCCCTCGATGTCTATCACGGGTTGACCGCAGAGCCGAAACATCTGCCCGCGAAGCTTTTTTACGACGAGCCCGGGTCGCAGCTCTTCGAGCAGATCACCGAGCTGCCGGAGTACTACCTCACGCGCACGGAGCGCTCGATCTTCGAATCGTACGCTGGCGAGATTCTCCGCGAGGCCGGGCCGTCGCTTACGTTGATCGAGTTAGGCGCGGGCACGGCGAGCAAGACCTGCATCCTTATCGAAGAGCTGCTGCGGCAGCAGAGCCGTTCGCTGTTTTACCCCATCGATGTCTCGCCTTCAGCTCTGGAGCAAGCCGTGCGGCAACTGGGAAAGCAGTTCCCTTCGCTGCGCCTGAATCCCATCGTCGCCGATTACACCGGCGGCGTGCCCGCATTAAGCCGAATCATGGGGCGCAAGCTGGTGCTGTATATCGGTTCCAGCATCGGCAACTTCGAACCGCCGCACGCGATTCGGATCCTGCGCCGCATCCGCCAGACGCTGCGCGCGGGCGACGCCCTGCTGCTGGGCGCTGATTATGCCAAGAGTCCAAAGATCCTGCTGCCCGCCTATGATGATGCCCAGGGCGTCACGGCGGCCTTCAACAAGAACATCCTCGCGCGCCTGAACCGCGAACTGGACGCTGACTTCAACCTGGACACCTGGCGGCACGTTGCGCAATGGAACCGGCGCTGTTCACGAATGGAGATCTACCTGGAAAGCCTGGCGGAGCAAACCGCGTTCCTGCCCGGAATCGACCTCGACCTGAAGCTCCGCGCCGGCGAGCGCATCCACACCGAGAATAGCTACAAGTACAACGATGCGATGATCGAGTCCATCCTGCGCGAGAGCGGCTTCGCCCTGGAGCGCACCTGGTGCGACCGCAAGAAGTGGTTCGGAGTGCACCTGGCTCGGGTCTAATCGGCGGTTACAGCGCAGGCCATCGCCAGCGGCGGCCAGCACTCGCGATACCCGGCCATTTCTTCCTGCCGGCTCGTTTTTGTTGGGCGCACGCCCGCCTGCGATGTAGGATGGTCTCACTTGCCACTCTGCTCGTGGCGGCTGCCGTGCGGAAAACGAGAGCGACCCATGGGCCTGAAGACCAGCACGCGGCTGGTGCAGAACGTAGTCATCGTAGACACCATCGGCGAGCTGCGGCTCGGCGAAGGTACCGATGCGCTGCGCAAGATTGTGACCGAGCTGCTGCAAAAGGGATATCGCAACATCCTGCTGAACCTGGGTGACGTGCGTCACATCGATAGCGCCGGCATCGGTGAGTTAATGAGTTGTTACACCTCGGTAAATAGCCAGGGTGGGAAGCTCAAGCTGCTGAACCTGAACAAGAACGTTCGCAACCTGTTGCAGATCACCCGGCTGTATACGATCTTCGAAGTTGAGGACGACGAGCAGAGGGCAGTAGCGTCGTTCGGGTAAAGCGGCCTTTAGCATTGAGCCGGGTTAATCTGCGAGATGCCGCATGGATTATTTCCAAAAGCTATATGCCATGAATAAGTGCTGAATGCTAAGTGCCAAATGCTATTTCTGTAGTACTTGCGAGGCTAAATGAAAGGCGATCCAAAGGTAATTGCGTTTCTCAACCAGGTGCTTAAGGCGGAGCTTACCGCCATCAACCAGTATTTTCTTCACGCCGAAATGTGCGAGAACTGGGGCTACTACCGGCTGGCTAAGCTGGTGCGCAAAGAGTCGATTGAAGAGATGACGCACGCCGAGAAGTTGATGGAGCGCATCCTCTATCTCGACGGCACACCCAACATGAGCGACTACTTCAAGATCAACATTGGCGCCAGTGTCGAAGCGCAGTTCAAGAACGACCTTCAGCTAGAGTACGACGCGGTGAAGCGCCTGAATGACGGCATCAAGCTGTGCGTGGCGCAGGGCGACAATGGCTCGCGGGACCTTGCCGAGCACATCCTCACCGACGAAGAGCACCACATCGACTGGCTCGAAGCGCAGCTTCACGACATAGACGAAATGGGTATCCAGAATTATCTGGCGCAGCAGCTCAAGAAAGACGACTAGCTTCGGTGCTCTCCTGATTGCCAGGGACTTCACCCGCTCCCGGCCTCCGCGGCCCCGGCCCGCGATACGCTACAATGAAGGAGCGCCGAGCAGTCGGCGCTCCTGCGCACCGCTTCCCTCGCGGAGAGATGGCCGAGTGGCTGAAGGCGCACGCTTGGAAAGCGTGTTTAGGGGAAACTCTAACGTGGGTTCGAATCCCACTCTCTCCGCCATGGTCCCTGCAAATTTTCTCCGCCATGTCCATCTGTCTATCCCGCTAGCCTTAGCTCATTTCGAGGATGCATTTAGCTTTTCGAGCACGGCCTTTAGCTGCTCCAATTTCTGCCCGGCCTCGCCAAGCTTTCCTTCGGCCGTCAATCGCTGGTAATCAGAAAGGTCCTTGGCAGCTTCGCCGATCAGCGCGTTGACGTTGGGCGGCGAAGGGGCTGCGCCGGTGGAAGCAGCCGCAGGCGGTGCCGGTTGCGCGCTCGCCGTTGCTGCTTCGAGAGTCGAGGATGCATTCCCAAACAACGCCGCCAGGGCCGCCTCGAAGGTTGGCGCGAACGCCAGGCGATCCTGAAGGGCGAGCACGACCAGGCGCAGCTCCGGCATCGGGCTGCGCTCGGCCTGCAAATAAATCGGCTCGGCGTAAAGTAGCGTGCGCCCAATCGGGATGACCAACAGCGTGCCGCGGCGGACATGCGAGCCTTGCTGGTTCCACAGCGTCAGTTGACCGGAGAGCTGGGCGTTCTGATCGATCCGGGCCTCGATTTGGAGCGGCCCGTCAACCAGCCTGGTCTTGGGAAAATCGTAGACCAACGCGGTACCGTAGTGCTCGCCATCGCTGCGGGCTGCAATCCAGCCGATCAGGTTGTTTCGGTTAGCCGGCGTAAAGGGAAGAATCTCGACGAACTCCCCCCCGGTGTCGCCCGGCAGCTTCATCAGTATGAAATGCGGTTGCATGGTCTGGGTGACTTGCTCGCCACCCTCGCCCATGACAACTTCGCTGGCCACATTCCACAGGTCCTCGCGGTTATAGAAGACCTCCGGATCGGCCATGTGATAGAGGGCATAAACCTGCGCCTGCATTTCCAGCAGCAGTTGAGGATAGCGCACGTGCTTGCGCAGTCCCGATGGCATGTCGGCAGCGGCCTTAAATAGAGTCGGGAAGATACGCCGGTAGGCCTCGAGGATGGGATCCTTGCTGTCGAAGACGTAGAAGGTGGTACTTCCATCGTAGGCATCGACAACGACCTTCACGCTGTTGCGCATGTAGTTGATGGTGTTGTCCGCAAGGACGTAATGTTTGGAGTAGGGATAACTGTCGGAGGTGGTAAATGCGTCGAGAATCCACGACAGCCGGCCATCCTCCCCCAGAACAATGTACGGGTCAGTGTCGAAGGTGAGAAACGGAGCCAGTGCCGACACACGCTGCAAAACGTTTCGCCGCATCAGCAGCCGGCTTTGCGGATTCACATCGTCGCTGAACGGCAATTTGCCGGCATCGCCGCGATCGATCGCGATAAGCAGCCGGCGCAGCCAACCGCCCAGTACGATCCCGCCCCTGCCTTGATACTCGGTAAAGCTGTTGGCCTGGCCCTCCGGATAATTGAACTCCTGTTGGCGCGTCTTCACGTACACATCGGTGTCGGTCAGTTCACCGAAGTAAATTTCCGGACGGGTGACCTTCAGGGACGGCACGGTGCTCTGGACGGGCATGTTGCTTAGCAGCAGGGTAGGCAGTCCTTCCGGCGTGAATCCGTTGACGCGATTCATGGTGATGCCGTAGCCGTGGGTGTAGATCAGCTTCTCGTTGATCCAGTTGCGACTGCTCTCCGGGAGTTTGTTAATGTTCAATTCCCGGGCTGCAAGCATCACTTGGGTAAGTTGGCCGTCGATTTCATAACGATCGATGTCGATGTCGGGAAAGTCATAGTAGGTGCGGATTTCCTGTATCTGGCGCAGCGTGTCCTGAAGAGCGCGCCAGTCCCACAAACGAATGTTCTGCAGTGTAGCCTGGTTGTTTGCCGGATCGGCCGCCTCCGGCGTCATCTCCGCGGGAAAGCGTTGCGGCAACATCTTGTCCAGATCGTAGGCCTGCCGCGTCAGCTTGATGTTGTTGACGATGTATGGTGTCTCGCGAACCAGTTCATTCGGCCGGACAATAAAGCTGCCGACGTACCACCCGATGATCTGGAGCAGTACGTAACAGATGACGGCCGGACCAGCAGCGATGAGAAGCCGGCGGCCACGCTTCCACCAGAAGGCATTTGCCGCCGCGATTATGGCGCCGAAAACCAGCGCCAGAGAGACCACGAGCAGGCCGGGGATGAAGATGTGCGCATCCGTGTACGTGACGCCGGAGAAGACCGTGTGGTCCTGGAACAGTAGATCGAAGCGAGAGAGATAGACTCGCCACGCGATCACCAGCAGAACAAACGAGAACGTAAGGGAAACGCCGCGCCACGACACCAGGTCATAGCGATTGACATAGCCTTCCAGTGCTCGCGCGCCGCCGTTCGCCAGGAGAAAGAAGCCGGCGATGGCAAGGCTGAGGAGCGCCATCGCCAGCAGCCAGCCTGAAATCGACTGCCATGCAGGAAGGGTGAAGAGGTAGAAGGTAAGTGGCCTGCCAAAGATCGGGTCGATGAATCCGGTTGCGTGAGGCGCATAAAAATAGAGCGCGAATGTTTGCCAGTCCGCCATCATGATTCCGGCAATCGTGAAGGCAACGAAGAGCGAGCCGCCGATCGCGAGCAGCCGCATAATGGATCCAACCGGCAACTTCACTACTCTGCCGCCGATAAGAATCGTGTGACCGCGCTCGTCCGCAGTAAACTCCGTGCGCTTCAGAACCATGAAGGTGCCATACAGAAAAGCGAAGGTTACGGCGAAGGATATGGCGAAGATTGCCCAGCGCAGCCCGAGCGTCTTCCAGAACACGGCTGCATACCCCAGCGATCCGAACCAGAGGGAGTCGACGTAATACGACAACCAGGTCCGGCCGAACGCGACAACCGCAAAGACGACGATGAGCAGCCACAGCCAGCGGCGGCGCGGAGCCTGGAGTCGAGGCGGTCGAATCGTGTGTATGGGCCGCCGAAACGGTGACCGGTCACCAGGCTGCATTACCCAAGCCTCCGTTCACCAGCATACCCCCAAGGAGCACGCTCGGTTTCCGTCGTTCTTAACTACGGTGGCAGCTAACGAATTAGCAGCACCGTTTGCGAAATACGGCATAGTCCAACCCAAAGCTCCTGTGCTAGTATTCGGCGCGAATCCTTCCAGAGGCTTCCATGCCGACCATCCTTCGTCCGCTGACGCTCGGGGAATTGCTGGATCGCGCCTTTCAGCTTTATCGCAGCCGGTTTGGGGTCTTCGCCGGCATCGCCGCCGTCGCCTATCTGCCGGCCTTTGTGATACAAACCCTGACGCTCTGGGCGCCCAAAGCCATATCGCCAAGCGTCGGAGTTGGAGCGGCGGTGGGATTCATTCTCCTGCTGCTGCTTCGCTATGTGGCGATTGCGGCGGCCGCCGCTGCCACCATTATCGTAGTTTCGGCCGCGTACCTGGAGCAGCCGATCACCGTGCGCGAAGCCTACGCCCGCGTTTCCGGCATGGTCGTGCGCATCTTCTTCACCATGGTGGGTATGGGCATCGGCATCATGATCGGCTTTGTGCTGCTGATCGTACCCGGCATCATCCTAAGCCTGATGTGGGCGCTGGCCATTCCGGTCGCGGTGCTGGAAGACACGGGGCTGGGCGAGAGCTTGTCGCGCAGCCGCCAGCTCACGGCGGGACACCGGGGGCGTGTCTTCGGCATCTTCCTCCTCTATTTCGTGTTGCTGTACGCGCTCACGATGGCGCTTGGCGTCCCGCTTATTGTATTTGTCGCAATCAAGGGCGGGCATGTGAACCCCGCGTCGGTGCCGCCCGCGTTGGCCGTCTTCACCGCGGTCAGCAGCTTTCTCGCTGAATGTCTGGTGACGCCGGTGCTCACCATATCGCTCTCGCTGATGTACTACGACGAGCGCGTGCGCAAGGAAGCTTTCGATATCCATTTGATGATAAATGCCCTGGGCGACGCTCCCGGCGAGCCGAACGCGGCCAGCGCCTGAAATGGCGATCCACCACAGTTGCGCGCGTAAGCTGCGGTTCTCCGCGGTGCCCGCACTTGCAGCGGCTGCGCTGTTTCTCGCGACCGGTACGATTGCCGTTGGGGCAGCGGACACCCCGCTCTCGCTTGCGCAATACATTTCGACGCTCGAGCAATTGCGCCAGACCGTCGCTTCCAACAACGATGCGTCGGCGGCCTCGGCACTGGCGCAGAAGCTGCCGTCCGAGTGGGCCGTCACCGCCGATGGACGCGACTTTGCCGTTCCGCCGGACGCAGTGCGGCATGACCTGAACGACTATGCCAAGCAGGGCACACCGGCCGCCCGCGATGCCGTCGTCGGCGAGCTCGATCTGCTGCTGCACAACGCGCACGCAATGCAATCGCGCCGGGCTGATTTCACGGCGGAACGGGCGCGGCTCAACGACATCCTTTCGCGGTACGAGTTTCGCAAGGTAGGCGGCGAAACCTGGTATGACCGCCTGAAGCGCGAGGTGCAACTCTGGATTTGGCACTTGATCGGCCGCTTCCTGAGTTCCTCGGCCTATCCCGCGGTGAGCCGCATCGTGATATGGGGGTTACTGGCATTGGCCCTCGCGGTCGCCGGCTGGTGGGTGGTCCGCCTGTATCGCGAGAAGAACATCTACACGCAGTTCTCAGGAGGGCCCCCGGCGATTGCCGCTCGGCCGTGGCGCGATTGGGAGGCCGACGCGCAAGCCGCAGCGCAAGAGGGACGCTGGCGCGATGCGATCCACTGCCTCTATTGGGCGGGAATCTCCTTCCTGGAGACGCAGGGGCTGTGGCGTCCCGATCCCGCGCGCACACCGCGCGAATACTTGCGCCTGTTGCCCAGCGCAGACCCCCACCGCCCTCCCCTGCAACAGTTGACGCGCAGTTTTGAGCAGGTGTGGTACGGCAACGACACCGCCACGCCGCAGAGATTTGCCGGCGCGTCGGCGCTGCTGGAGCAGTTGGGATGCCGCTGACGCTCAGCCCGGAGGATCGGCGCCTGGTTGTGATCGCCGGGACCGTGTTCCTGGTCAGCGCCCTGCTGGCTCTGTTCTTGTCGCCGGCCGAATCGGATGCGGAGTACGCGACCAGCTACTCTGCGGCTTCGGAGGGCGCGAAGGCCGCATATCTGCTGCTGCGCGAGTCAGGATATCGCGTCGAGCGCTGGACCCGGCCTCCGGACCAGCTGACGGCGCGCGACGCCCTACTGATCGTCACCGACCCGACCGAGATTCCCTCTGAGGCGGACAGAGCGGCGCTGGCCAGTTTCATGAAACGCGGCGGCGAGATCGTACTGGCAGGCAATCTGGCTCCGCTGTTCGTAACTGAGGTTGCGCCGAAGCCGATGATGGTCTCTTCGGGACGCATGAAATTCACCGCGCAAACGCCCTCGCTTCAGGCGCTCAATGCGCCGGAGATCGAGCTGGACGCGGCTGCCACCTGGACCAAGCCCACGCCCGGCATCGGGCTCTATGGCGACGGCTCGCAGTACACAGTCATGCAATATGCCTGCGGCAGCGGCAGCCTACTGTGGCTGGCGTCGTCGAGCGTGCTCAACAATGCGGGCTTGCGCGACGCGGGAAACATGGAATTTCTTTTGAGCACCGCCGGCAGCAAGTCGCGCCCGGTATTTTGGGACGAGTATTTTCACGGGCATCGAACAACCGAGGCGGTTGCGGCCGCGCACCCGCAGTTGACCTGGCTCTTCGCACAGTTGGGCTTCCTGGCGGTGGCCGTGCTTTTGACGTTTTCGCGGCGCAGCGGGCCGCGGCGGCCGGCGCGTCCAGAATCGCGGCTGTCTCCTCTAGAGTACGTTCGCGCGCTGGGCCAGCTCTACGAGAGTGCCCACGCCGCCAACGTCGCGGTAGAAATTGCGTACGAGCGTTTTCGTTATGCGGTCAGCAAGCGGCTCGGCCTACGTCCCACAGCCAGCCGCGAGGAGTTGGCGCACGCAGTCGCTGAGCGCTGGGCCGTCGATCGCGCCGATTTGCTGGTGCTGCTGGAAAGCTGCGACTCCGCGCGTTTCTTCGAGGACCTGAGTGAGAAGGAAGCGCTCGCGCTGGTGCAACGTCTGCACAACTATTCGGTGGTGTTAAAGCTGTTTCCAGAACCTCTGGGAGAGGGTCGCTAAATGGAAGCCGTCCCTGCCGTGATCTCGCATCTGCGCGAGCAGATGTCCAAAGCCATTGTCGGCCAAACCGAGGTGCTGGACCAGTGCGTGCTCGCGTTGCTTTGCCGCGGCCACGCGCTGCTGGAAGGGGTGCCGGGAATCGCCAAGACGCTCACCGTCAAAGCACTGGCCCACGTGCTGCAGCTGCGCTTTCAGCGGGTGCAAGCCACTTCCGACTTGATGCCCGCGGACATCCTCGGCACCAACGTCCTGAATCTGGCGACCAGCGCGTTCGCCTTCCATGCCGGGCCGGTCTTCACGGACCTGTTGCTGGTCGACGAGGTGAACCGCATGCCTCCACGCACCCAGGCGGCCCTGCTGGAGTGCATGGAGGAGCAGCAGGTGACCCTTGATGGCGCGTGCCATCCACTGTCGTCTTTCTTTACCGTTTTCGCTACGCAAAATCCCATCGAGTTCGAGGGTACCTACCCTCTCCCTGAGGCTGAGCTCGATCGCTTCCTGCTGAAGATCAACGTGGCGTATCCCAGCGCCGCCGAGGAAGGGCAGATCCTCAGCCGCTTTCAGGAAGCGTTCGACTCGCGTAATCTTGCCGCGCTAGATTTCCAGCCGCTCGATCCTGCGCTGCTGGCGCGCGCCCGCGACGAAGTGCGCACCGCAGTGCGCGTCGAGCCTGGCCTGTTCGACTACATCGTGCGCATCGTGCGAGCCACGCGCGAATCGCTGGCGCTTTCGCTCGGTGGCAGTCCGCGGGCGGCCGTATTCCTGATGCAGGCTGCGAAGGCCACTGCTGCAATGGATGCGCGCGACTATATCATTCCAGACGACGTCAAGAGTGCGGCGTTGCCGGTGCTGCGTCATCGTCTGGTATTGAAACCCGAGGCCGAACTGGAGGGTCTCACCGCCGACCAGATACTGCAAGACCTGCTGCGCACGATCGAGGTACCGCAGTGAGCATTGGCTCGACGCTCGTACCGGAGTGCCGGGCGTCGCCGGCCGCGCGCTATGGACGTGCCGGATTCGCCTTCGGTCGGCGTTCGTTCCTGCTGCTTGCCGTGGGGCTGGTGTGGCTCGGGCCGGCCTTTCTGAACCCGCGCTTCGCCTTCGGCATTCTGGCCTGGGATGTACTGTTGCTGTTGGCCGTCGTGCTTGACGCCTTGCGAATGCCATCCCCGAAAGATCTGGTCGTCACCCGCCGCTGGCGTGAGCCGGTCGCACTGTCCGTTCCCAGCAGCGTGGAGTTGCTGGTGCACAACACCGGCAAGGTTCCGATCGTTGCGGAGCTCTTCGACGAAGCTCCGCCTGAATTACGCGATGAGATCCCGCAGGTTGAGCTGACCGCGTCTGCGGGCGGCGAGGGCGCCGCCAGCTACGAAGTCACTCCCATCGCGCGCGGAGACGCCGCGCTGGGAGATGTCTTCCTGCACTACCAGACTCCACTTCGTCTGGCGGAGCGCTGGGCGCGGGCGCCTCTGACGCAGACGGTGCGGGTCTATCCGAATCTGGAAGAGGCGCGGCAACAGTCGATTCACCTGGCCCGCAGCCGGCAAATCGAAATTCAACAGCGGCAGGCCCGAATGCGCGGCATGGGACGCGAATTCGAAAGCCTGCGCGAATACCGCGAAGGCGATGAGTTCCGCAATATCTGCTGGAGCGCCAGCGCGCGGCGTGGAAAGCTGGTGGCCAAGCTCTACCAGGCCGAGCGCAGCCAGACCATCTGGGTGGTCATCGACTGCGGCCGGTTGATGCAGGCCCGCATTGGCGGCCTGGCCAAGCTCGACTACGCCGTCAACACAGCATTGTGCCTGGCGCAGGTGGCGCTTTACTCCGGCGACCGCGTAGGCCTGATGGCGTACGATCGCGCGCCCCGGCATCGCGTGTTGCCGCAGCGCGGAAGCACGCATCTGCGGCTGCTGATGGAGCAACTGGTGGAGCTGCGCACTGCGCCCACCGAGGCCGATCATCTGCGCGCCGTCAGCGTGCTGCGCAATACCCAGAAGCGGCGCAGCCTGGTGATCTGGCTTACCGACCTGGCCGAGACCTCGATGACTCCTGAGGTGATCGACGCCGCCCTGCAACTCACGCCGCAGCATCTGCTGCTGTTCACCATCATGGGAAACCCGGAGTTGCGCGCGCTGGCGCGGCAGGACCCGCACAAGCCGGCCGAGATGTATGCCGCCTCCGCCGCGACCGAGACGCTGCACCGCCGCCAGGTGCTGCTGGCAGGCATGCGAGACCGCGGCGCGCTGCTGGTGGAGGTGGATGCCGCGGCCATGTCGACGGCGGTGGTGAACAGCTATCTCGAGGTCAAGCAGCAGAATCGGTTGTAGGCGTCCGCCTCACGGTCACGCCCGACAAGTACGCCACCAGCAGGAGCAGCATCGACCCGGCAAAGATGAACTTCATGTGAACCGAGATCTCCGTCGGCGATAGAAAAGCCTCGATCACGCCTGCGACTACCAGGATCGGTATGCAGCCCAGCAGCAATTGCACGGCGTCCCGTCCGGCCCGCGCCAACGACTCGCGACGCGGCAGCACGCCGGGAAACAACAGCCCGGAGGCAATGCGCAGGCCCGCGCCAGTAGAGATGAAAATCGCCGGCAGCTCCAGCACCCCGTGCGGCGCAACGAAGCTCCACAACGGCACGCTCATCCCCGCCTGGCCGCAGGCCGCCCCAATTACGCCCATTAACACCCCGTTGAAGACGATCATGTAGATCGTTCCCAGCCCGGCGGTGATGCCCGCGGCGAAGGTGATGAAGGCGACGCTCAGGTTGTTGGTCATGATGGCGCTGGAGGCCAGAGGCTTCACCGCGACCACCGAGTGCGTCCACATTTCGTGCCGCTGGATGGTCTGCACCATTTGCGGGCCCATGATGCTCATTCCGAAATCGCTGTCCTGAAGCGTCAGGATGCTGCCGATAACGGCGCCGCCCAGAAACAGGATGAACGCAACTACAACGTAATTGAGATTGCGGCGAAACAGTTGCGGGTACGTGTCGCGATAAAACCGTAGCACCGCAGAATGGTTCGTCTTGTGGGCCGAATAGATGGTATTGTGTGCGCGTGCGAGTAACTGGTTGAGGTAGCCGGCGAAGTGGACTGAGCTGACGTCGGCGCGCAAGACCGCCAGATCGGCCGCGGTCTGCCGGTACAGCAAACCCAGTTCGCGCAGTTCGGCGCGATTGAGCGATTTCAGCCCCGCCTGGTTCACGCGGTCCATCAACTGCTCCAGGCGGTCCCAGTAGCGGCGGCGTTTCTCAATCCAGTAGGTGGAGATCACAGGTGTATCCCGACGCGCGCGTATCGATCGAAACTCCCGAACAGATCACCATGGAGCTGGCGCCCGCCGGCATCGGCAGCCGCTTTATTGCGCTCGCCCTGGATACTTTAATCCAGGGAGTGCTTTACGTTGCCATCATTTTTCTGATAGTGCTGTTCCCCGTAGCGACGGTGAAATGGATTCGAATATCCCCGAGCTGGGCGGCAGCCGCAATCATCCTGCTGGTGTTTTGCATCTACTGGGGCTACTTTGCCGCATTCGAAATTCTGTGGCACGGGCAGACGCCGGGCAAACGCGCCGCCGGCATTCGCGTGGTCAAGGACTCCGGCCGGCCCATAACTGCGATCGAAGGCATCGGCCGCAATCTGCTGCGCGTCATCGACGGCCAATTCCTGTATGCGGTGGGCGTGATCTCCATCGTTCTCAGCCGGCAAAACAAGCGCCTGGGCGATTATGTGGCCGGCACGATCGTCATCCACGACAAGCGCACCTCGGAGGTCAGGCCCGACTGGAGCTTCGAAAAACCCGCGGTCACCACGGTGCGCCCCGAATTGGCCAAGATCTCCGAGCGGGACCTGATCGTCATTGAGACCTTCCTGCACCGGCGGCTCGATCTGGATCCTTCGGTCCGCTACACCACCGCCCTTCAGCTTTCGGAGATGATTCAGCGCCGGTCCGGACTCGCGCGATCCGCCGAGCAATCGGACGAGGACTTCCTGCAAGCGGTCGCAACCCAGGTGCGCGATCAGGCGCGACTACGGACGTAACCGGGCGTTCGGGCTACCCAGGCTCAAGCCTGTGCAGCTTTAGGCTGAACTATGCAGTGGATATATCCATGTTCAAGCCACGCCCATCAGTTTGTGCATCTACAAGGTGCAATGGTCCCTCACAAACGGCAAGCCGCGTCGGCAAATAATCATCCACGTCGCTTTCGCCTGCGCATGCTACCATTCCCGGCGCTTATCACTTTACTTCTTGTATTCGCAATTTACTCCCCCGCGTTTGCCCAGGATCATTCGGGCCCCGCAGTCCAACAACATCCTCCGAATCTCTACAACCCGGTCGCCGACCCCAAAGCCGTAGTCGTCGCAGGACACGCGCGCTTCACGGTCCTCACGCCGCAACTGATTCGCATGGAGTGGGCGGCGGACGGCAAGTTTGAAGACCACGCCTCGCTGGTGTTCCTGAACCGCAAGCTGCCAGTACCAGACTTCGACGCAAGCGGCGATCTCTCGCACGTTGACATCATCACCGACGCGTTGAAGCTGCACTACGCTCCGCATTACAAGCCGCCCGAAAACAGCGACGGCCACTTCACAGCAGACGATCTCTCCGTCACCTTCTCCTTGAACGGCAAGCAAGTCACCTGGCGCCCGGGCACGCCCGACACCGGCAACCTGCAAGGCACGACCCGCACGCTCGACGGCGCCCTCGGCGGTAAGACCAAAGAGCCAATGGAGCCGGGCCTGGTCTCGCGCAACGGCTGGGCCCTGGTGGACGACTCCGCGCGGCCGCTGTTCGACTCGACTGACTTCCGTTTCCTTCAAGGCGAGCAGAGTCCGTGGCCGTGGGTGATGGAAAGGCCCGTGGGCGATCGTCAGGATTGGTATCTCTTCGCCTATGGACACAACTACAAGCAGGCGTTGGCCGACTTCATCAAGGTCGCCGGGCCCATTCCGCTGCCGCCGCGGTTCGCCTTCGGCGCGTGGTGGTCGCGCTACTGGGCCTACGCCGATCAGGAACTCGACGAACTGGTGCGCGGCTTTCGCGAGGACGATGTCCCGCTCGATGTGCTGGTGATCGACATGGAGTGGCACAAAACCTTCGGCCAGGGCTGGTTCTCGCCCGAGAAAGATCAATCAGGCCACACCAAAGGCTGGACCGGCTATAGCTGGAACCGCCTGCTGTTTCCTTATCCCCAGCCGTTCCTCCAGAACCTGCACAAAGAAGGATTGAAGGTCACGCTCAACCTACATCCTGCGGGGGGTGTGCAGCCCTGGGAGGATGCATACCCGGCCATGGCGCACGCCATGGGAATCGATCCCGCGACGCAACACTATGTCCCGTTCGACATCACCAACAAGAAGTTTGCGACGAACTACCTTGACATCCTCCACCATCCGCTGGAGAAGCAGGGCGTTGACTTCTGGTGGCTCGACTGGCAGCAGGAGCCGAACACCAAGACTCCCGGCGTGAATCCGACGTGGTGGCTTAACTATGTCCACTTCACTGACCAGGCGCGCAAAGGCAAGCGCCCGCTGTTGTTTCATCGCTGGGGCGGCCTGGGCAATCATCGTTACGAGATCGGTTTTTCCGGCGACACCATATCTGTATGGGACTCGCTCGCCTTCCAGCCGTGGTTCACGGCGACCGCTGCCAACGTAGGCTATGCGTATTGGAGCCACGATATCGGCGGCCACATGCCCGGCGTCGTCGATCCTGAGCTGTACACACGCTGGATCCAGTTCGGCATCTTCAGCCCCATCCTGCGCACGCACACCACGAAAAATCCCGATGCCGAGCGCCGCATATGGGCTTATCCCGAGCCGTACTCGGGCATTATGCGCGACCTCTATCACCAGCGTTACGCGATGCTGCCATACATCTACACTGAAGCGCGCCGGACGTATGACACGGGCCTGGCGTTTCTGCATCCCCTCTACTACGAGTGGCCCGAGGCGGAGGAGGCTTACTCCAGCAAGAACGAATACATGTTCGGCGAGGAGATGTTCGTCGACCCGGTCGTCGCGCCTGGGGACACAGTGACAGGCTTGGTGGAAGAGTCGGTATGGATTCCGCCGGGCGAGTGGATTGAAGCCGAGACAGGCAGGCATTTTCACGGGCCGGGGAACGTCAAGCGAAACTTCTCGATTCGCCAGGTACCCGTCTACGTTCGCGCCGGGGCCATCGTTCCCATGGCGCCTCCTATGCTCTATTCCAGCCAGAGGCCGCTCGATCCGCTGATCGTAAAGGTCTATCCGCTGGCCGACGGCCAGACCTCGGAATACACGCTATACGAAGACGCGGGCAACACCCGAGCGTACCAGCAAGGCCAGGCGGCTTGGACGAAGCTGACCGCGCATGAGAAACGCGGCGAGTTGACGATTGATATCGCGCCGGTGAAGGGCGCGTATCCCGGCATGCTGTCGCGCCGGAGATATGAAATGCTGCTGCCCGGCGACTGGCCGCCGCAATCGGTGTCGGTAAACGGGAAAGCTTTGTCCTACACTGTGGAAACTGCCTCGCCGGGATGGCATTTTGAAGGCAACACGCTCACGACGGTCATCACTCTCCCGGCTTACCCGGTAACGGAGAATGTCAGCGTTGTTGTGCGGCGGTCGAGCGATCTGGTGGCGCGTCGGGCTGAGCTCGACGGCTTTGCCGGCGCCATGACGCGGCTGCGCGAAGCGTACGACACCCTGAACCAGACCTGGCCGATCGGATGGTCGCCCGACAATCTGGTAAACGCGATGCAAACCGGCGATCGGCTGAGCTACGATCCGCGGCTCGCCGAAGCGCAAATCACCAGGCTGCGCGCCATGATGCCCAAGGTCGCTGCCAGCATCGATGATTTGGGTAAGCATGAGAGCGAGCAGCAGAGACAGGCCCTCACCAAACGGCTCGACCAGGAATATCAGCAGAAGGGCGAGGAGAAGATGACCGCCGACGTCCACGATAAGCTTTCGCGCGCCAAGGCAGCCGTCGCTGACATCTCAGCCTCAGGTCATTAAAGGTCCTTTGACCCTGCGCGTATCATAGGCCCGAGGATTCGCGCCGTGAGCACGCGTCCGCAAAAGGTCCGAAACCAACTCGAGCGGTCCGCGGTCCGGATCTTCGCTGCCAACGATCGCCTGAATCAGCTTCTCATCGAACGCCTTGATCCAGGCGCATGGAGCGCCAGGCCACCCGGGAACGTCCGCACAGTTGCCGCGATCTTTACTCACATCCACAATGTCCGCACCAAATGGATCAGGCTTACAGCGCCGCATCTGAAGCCGCCGCCGCAACTCAATCGCGCGCATTGCACTCCGCAGCAAGCCCGCGCGGGATTGGCCAAGAGCGCCGCTCGCTGCGCGGAGATGCTGGCTGAAGCTCTCAGCGGCGAGGGCCGCATCAAGGAATTTCGGCGAGACGCCTGGGCGCAGCCCTGGCCGGCTGGGCTGGAGATGCTCTGCTACATGCTTGCTCACGAAGCCCATCATCGCGGCCAGGTGTGCATGCTCGCGCATCAGCTCGGCTTTCCTCTGCCCGGCAGCCTGACGTCCGACCTGTGGAATTGGGAGAAGCAGTGGAAACAGTGCGGCGCGCCTGGTGGGCCGGGCTGCGATCTAAGCAATCGATCATCAACGCAGACCACGCGGACCCGCAGGCTCTAGATCTCCGACTCTCCGTATTACCGCCTTCAGCGGGTCCCAATCATAGGTCTGTTTGCAGCGAGGTTTAGAATTCCTAGGTCAACCCAGAGCACCTATGAACGCCACCGAGAAATTTCTCGCAGCTCGCCACTCTCTGCTGTCGAACCGGGAAGACTACGAGAAGGCCTGTGCCGAATTTCGCTGGCCTGACCTCTCCGACTTCAACTGGGCGCGCGATTGGTTCGACCTGTACGCGCTTGGCAACAGCAAGCCGGCTTTGTGGTTGCGCAGCGAAGGCAAAGGCGAGGTCAAGTTCTCCTACGAAGAGATGTCCGAACGCTCCGATCGCGTAGCCCATTTCCTGCAACGCCAGGGAGTCGAACCGGGTGACCGCGTCGTTCTTTGCCTGCCGAATGTCTCCGCCATCTGGGAGCTGATACTAGCGGCCATCAAAATCGGAGCGGTTATAGTCCCCACAACCACGCTGGCCACGGAAAGCGAAATCCGCGACCGCCTGGAACGCAGCGGCGCGGGCGTCGTGGTAACCGAAGAGAGCGTCTTGCCCCGTATCCCTTCCGACGCGCACGTGCAGCGAATCCTGGTTGGCGGCCATGCTGAAGGATGGATCGACTACGATCTCGCCTTCGACGAATCGCGTGATTACAAGGTCATCCCCACCAAAGCCGACGACCCGTTCCTGCTGTACTTCACCTCCGGAACCACGGCGAAATCCAAGCTCGTCCTGCACACGCAACAGAGTTATCCCGTCGGGCACCTCTCCACCATGTACTGGATTGGCATCCGCGAAGATGACATTCACCAGAACATCAGCTCGCCGGGATGGGCCAAGCACGCCTGGAGCTGCGTCTTCGCTCCCTGGAACGCCGGCGCGACCACGTTCGTGCATGATGCTTCACGATTCAAGACCGAAAACGCGCTGCGTGCATTGGAGGAAGTCGGCGTCACCACCTTGTGCGCGCCTCCTACGGTGTGGCGCATGATGATTCGCGACGATCTGGGCGCGAAGCCACGGGCCTTGCGCGAACTGGCCAGTGCCGGCGAGCCGCTGAATCCCGAGGTCATCGATCAGGTCGAGAAGTCGTGGGGGCTGACCATCCGCGACGGCTACGGCCAGACCGAGACCACCGCCATGATCGGCAATTCACCCGGACAGAAAGTAAAGACGGGCAGCATGGGCCGCCCGCTTCCCGGGTATCGCATTGCCATTGTCGATCTGAACGATGAGGAGTGCGTCGAGGGCGAGGTCGCCGTCAGCCTCGAACCCAGGCCGACCGGGCTGATGGTGGGCTACATGGATGACCCCCACCTCACCGAGGCCGCCATGCGGAACGGCCTCTACCACACGGGAGATCAGGCGCTCATCGACCATGATGGCTACTTCTTCTTCGTCGGCCGCGGGGACGATGTCTTCAAGTGCTCCGACTATCGCATCAGCCCGTTCGAACTGGAGAGCGCGTTGATGGAACATCCCTTGGTGGCCGAGGTCGCCATCGTTCCCAGCTCCGATCCCATTCGCACCAACGTTCCGAAGGCTTTTATCACGATGGTGAAGGACGCGCAGCCCACAGAAGAAACCGCGCGCGAAATTTTGCTGTTCGCGAAGGAGAAGCTGGCCGCCTACAAGCGAGTCCGCAAACTGGAATTTGGCGAGCTGCCCAAAACGATCTCCGGAAAGATCCGCCGCGCCGAGCTGCGCAAGATGGAAGCGCAACGCGTGAAGGACGGCCAGCGCGGCTCACTGGAATTCTGGTTGAAGGATTTCGAATAGGACCGCCGGGTGCCCCACTCATCCCATCATTTGGGATGAGTGGGGTGGAACGACTGGGTCTTCCGCTAAGTCGCCACTGTGCTCATCAACAGCTCTGCCGGATGCAGGACCTCCCGTCCCATCCCTGCCCACAATTGCTCATGACACGATGTTCCGCTGGCCACCAACGTACGCGGCCCATCCTTCTCGGCCGCGCGCACCTGCTCAAACAGGTCTTCGCCCACGGCCATACTGAGTTCGTAGTACTCGTGCTTATAGCCGAAGCTGCCTGCCATCCCACAACACTCCACTGACGATGTGACCACATCGAAGCCCGCGGCGCGCAGCACTTCGATGGTTTCGTTGGCCGCGTTGCACGTTCGTTGCTGGCAATGCGAATGGTAGAACACGCGCGCCCCATGCGGCGACCGGGCGGCAGGAAAGATGCCCGCGAGATCGCCGCCTGCCGACCACACCAGCTGCATCGGCTCCAGAAACTTTCCTTTCGCAAACCTCGTCCACGTCGCCTCGTCCAGCAAGTGCGCGAAATCCGAGCGCAGCATGGCCAGAACACTCGGCTCAACCACGCATACGACTTCGCCGCTCTCGACGTGCGGCAACAGAGTCGCCGCCAATACCTTCGCTTGTTCGCGCGCCGTCGCGACCATGCCCTGTGACATTGCTGCGCGCCCATCAGGTAAAGCCGCACTCAGTTCGACGTTAAACCCCACCTGGCGCAACGCGCGCACAGACGCCATCCCGCGTTCTGGCGAACCATAGTTGGTGAAGACATCTGCCAGCATCAAAACGTTGGACGGCTCCGCCGGTGTCGCAGTATGCGTCGGTTCGCTGCGATGCAACTCCTCCCAGGTCTTCGGCGGGAACGGCGGCAGCTTGCGGCGACGGTCCAGCCCGACCACGCTCTCCATCAGCCCACGCACAAACCTCAACCTGGTGATCGCATTCGACACCGACGCAACCCGTGTCGCCCGGCGCGCCATGGTGTGATAGTTAGCGAAGAATTGCTTCTGGAGCGGCGCCACACGGTCTTCGACGGCGCTGCCCGTCATCGCCCCGAACATAGACTTCCCCGCCGACCCCGGTTGCTCAAAGTTCATTCGCTGCCGCAGATTCTCGTTCAGCCACGGGATGTCAATGCGCACAGGACAGTTGTTCACGCAGCGCGAGCAGCCCGTGCACAACTCGCTGAAGCGCGCGTTCATCAGCGTACCTGTACCTGCCTCCCAGGAACCGCCGATGCCGCCGGAGTAGGTCTCGCCCCCGAATGCGTGCCCACCGACCGTCTCGAAATTCGCGCACGAATTCAGGCACGCGCTGCAACGAATGCAGCGTAGCGCCTCGCGCAGCACCGGGTCCTCGCGCATCCGGTTGCGCCCGTTGTCGATGAGCACCAGGTGGAATTCGCGCGGCTTCGGCTGCTTGCCCGGCGCGGCGAACGGCGGCGCTTTCAGCGGCGGATGCAGAATACTGACGTACGACGTGAGCGGCTGCCCCGTCCCACTGCGTGGGAGTAGCTCGATAAACGTGCCGAAGTCCTTGCGCGAGGGCACGACCTTCTCGATGCCGGCAATCGAGATGTGCACCGGCGGCAGGATCGTGGTCATGCGGATATTGCCTTCGCTCTCCACCAGCATGATCGAGCCGCTGTCGGCGCCAATGAGGTTTGCGCCCGAGATGCCCGCAGCCGCGGCGATGAACTTCTGGCGCAGCTTTTCGCGCGCAAACACGGTTAGCTCCTCGCCGGTGTCGAGCGGAAGCTCGGTAGCGAATTTGCGCTTGAACAGAGCCGTGATACGCTCGCGCGAGTAGTGGAGTGCTGGCGCCACAATGTGGGATGGCTGCTCGTCGGCCACTTGCAGGATGAACTCCGCCAGATCGGTTTCGGCGACCTCGATGCCCGCAGCCTCCAAAGCGTGGTTCAGCTTGGTTTCTTCCGAAGTGATGCTCTTGCCTTTGACCACCAGCTTGGCTTCATGTCGCGTGAGCACATCGCAGATATAACGATCGGCATCGGCCGCAGTCTTTGCCAGGTAGAAGTGCCCGCCGTTGGCGTGCACGCTGGCTTCGAGCTGCCGCAACAGCTCCGGCAGGTTCGCGATCGCGTTCTGCTTGATCTCTCGCGCGCGGTCCTTCAGTGCGTCATAGTCGGCGAGGCGCGCGGTCGCGGCATAGCGATTGCGATTGAAGGTCTGGGTGTTGTGGCGCACCGCCGGACTCTGCACCGCCAGCGTCATGCGAATGGCGTCGAGCAGCGCCCGCTTGTCGCTCTTGTTGGCCACCTGGCGCGGAGTAATCTCCGCCGGATTCGCGACGCTTGCCATGTTCACCTCAATACGATGATGTGCAGCTTGTGCGGCCCGTGGACGCCGCGCACCAGCGGGCCCATGTCGGCGGTCGCACTGGGACCGGTGACAAAGACGAAGTCGCGCTCCAGCCCGCGCCCGTCGAGTACGTCGGCGCGGAAGAGATCGCGCGGCTGCGGCACGATGGTCTCGGCGGCCACCACGGCAATCTGTAGCGGCGCCAGCAGGCTCACCATGCCTGTGCGCTCGAAGCTGATATCGATGCAGACGGAACCGGTGCTGGCGACGCCGGCGAAGGCCTCGGTCACCCCGGCAGCGCTCGCGACCATCTCTTCGGGGGTTGGCTCGGCGCGCACGCGCCTATCGCGCACGAATTCGCTGAACAATTCGGAGGGGAGTTCGTGCGGCGGCGCGTAGAGGATGCGGCTGGCTTCTCCAACGGCGCGCAGGATGGCGTCGCCCAAAGCCGCGGGCGAGCGCTCGATGAGTTCTACCGTGGCGACCGCCTGAATGGCCGACTTGGCGAACTCTTCCAGCAACGGCGATTGCGCGATGGCAGGCTGCATGAGTGAACCCGAGCTTATAACAAAAGCCGTGTGGAATCACGCAATTCTCGTGGCGGCAGCGGTCGCAGGATGGATTAGATCAGTTCCGGCGCGCTACATGACCGGCGGCACGCTGATTCCCATCACCGCCAGCACGCGCAGCAACTCGCGCCGCACCACGGCGGCGGTGGCCAGCAGAAGGCGCTTCCGGTCCTCGTCGGCCTCGGTGAGAATGTGGTGCCGGTGATAGAAGTTATTGAACTGCTGCGCGAGCTGAAAGGCATGCTTGGCGGCGAATGCCGGCTCGGTCGTCGCAATCGACTGCTCGATCACGAACGACGTCTTCCCTGCCAGCAGCCAGAGCTCCCAGATCTCGGTGCCGCTGGTCTCCGCGAAGTGGCGCGCGTAATCGACGTCGGTGGCCAGCGCCTGCTCGGGCTCGACGCCCGCCTTGCGGAAGATGTTAGTCGCTCGGACCACCGCGTACTGCGCGTACGGCCCGGTCTCCCCCTCGAAGGCCAGCGCCTCCTTAAAGTCGAACGCGATTACCGACTGCTTGGTGAACTTCAGCATGAAGTAGCGCAGCGCGCCGATGGCAATCTGCGTGGCGATACCGGCGCGCTCGGCGTCGCCGAGCTCGCCGTGGCGGGCGTCCACTTCCTTCTTGGCAGCGGCGATCAGCGCATCCAGCAGATCGTCGGCCTTAACGCCGAAACCCCTACGTCCAGATACCTCAATGTAGGACTTGTTGCGGCCTTCCTCCCTGACGTCGTAACCCAACTCGCTGGCGCAGTGCGGCGTGAGTGCGACCATTTCGTAGGAGAAGTGCGTGTAGTGCGCCGCCTGTTCGGTGTAGCCCAGCAGGCGCAGGGCTTCGATCACGGTGTTCTGCGGATCGGATTGCCGCGAGTCGATGACGTTGTAAATGGCCTCGACGCCGCCGAAGTGCGGATGGCGGGGCTCGCCGTGCTCGGCGGAAATCCACACCTCATGATGGTTGGGATACTGGTAAAACCTGCGATAACCGAAGTCGCGCCCCAGCAGCCCGAACTTCCACAGGTGATAAGCGATGTCCTTGCCGACGTACCCGACCGTGCCATTCGAGCGCACGATGACCTTGGCGTCTTCATCAGGACCGGTCGTCTGTTCCGATTCGTCCGGGTGCCCCAGGTCTCGCTCTGTTCGAGACCTGGGTTCCGACGTCGGGTGCCCCACACAAGCGTTCTTTGCTTGTGTGGGTGTTTTCGGCCGCGTCATCACCCAACATCCTTTGTTCTTCCCTTCTGTCTCGTAATACAGCACTCCCTTCTGCTTGAGCAGCTCGAACGCCGCCTCCCAGAAGTGCAGGTGAAGGATCTCGCTCTCGCGCGGCAGAAAGTCGTACTCGATCTCAAGCCGATCCATGGTCTCGAGATGTCGGCGCAGCGTTGCGACTGAGATCATCTCCGCGATCTCGGCCAGTTCGTTTCCGCCCTGCTCGATGGCGTGCAGCGCGTGCGAGCGCGCCTTCAGGTGTTCTTTGTCCTGCTCGTACCACTGCGAGACCCGCGCGTACAGGTCCCAGCAGTAGTAGTCGAAGCGCGGGGTCGAGGCAATGAGTTCCACAATGTCAGATTTAGACTTTTTCTCCAGCTCGACAAAGCCAACAACGACATCCGCGACCTGCACGCCGGTATTGTCGATGTAGTTCTGCACATCGACGGCGTGGCCCGCAGCGCGTAGCAGGCGGACGAAGGTATCGCCCAGGATCGCGTTGCGCAGATGCCCGATGTGCGCGGCCTTGTTGGGATTGATTGAGGTGTGCTCAACGAGAATTTTGCCACTGACGTTGGCCGCGCCTTCACCGGCATGAGTCAGCACGGCAAGCAGCACTCCGCTGGCCAGCGCGCGCGCCGCTACATCGCGCCTCATCCGCGCATTGATGTACCCCGCACCCGCGACTTCCAGCTTCTCGAAGCCCTCCGGCAGCGGCATCTCGGTCGCAATCTCTTCGGCGATTTTGCGCGGAGGCTTGCGCAGGCGCTTCGCCAGCTCGAACGAAAGCGGCAGCGCGAACTCGCCCATGGCGACATCGGGCGGCTGGTCGATGACGATGTTCGCGAGGTCGAAGTTGTACTTCTCGCGCAGGAACGTGCGCACCTGCGCAGCGAGTTTGCGTTGTTGTTCGAGGTACATGTGGCGGCTGGGTAGAGCGGACCTCTAGGTCCACGTCCAAGTGTAAATGGGAGAACTCGGGCGCTGAGTTGGCTTGACCTCCGAGTCTTTCTCAAATCTCGATCTTAACGCTGGCCTAAAGGCCAGCTCTACCCGAGGGAACAGAATAGCAAAGCGGAGGCCTTTCCCTGCATCAGGTGCCCGAGGTCCCGCGCTGTTCGGGAGCTGGGTGAGGGCGTACCTAGGTCTGGAAAACCGCCAGACCTGGGGCACCCTGTGACATCAACCGAACTTCCCACCGGGCCACGACCACGTTTGACGCTCCAACTTCGCTTACCTATGATGAAATCTCTGTTGTCCTCGAGTGCTCCCCATGCGCATTGCCTATCTCGATTGCTTTTCCGGAATCAGCGGCGACATGTTTCTGGGCGCGCTGCTCGACGCCGGAGTTCCGTTCGAGATCTTCGAGACGACCACGGCCGAACTGAATGTTGGGGCGACACTCGCACTCTCGCGTGTGGAGCGCGCCGGAATCTCTGCCGCCAAGCTGGACGTGATCGTCGATGGCGAAAAGGACATGCCGCGCGAGGAGTTCTGGAAAAACAGTGGTCAGTGGCCAGGGGCCAGGGGCCAGAAGGCCAGAGCGAACGACAACCCAGTGGACAGGAAGCCTGAGCCGAAAACACCCACTCAGGAACAGTGCGAACAGGGCGACAGACGATGTACTGACGAGGCTCGTTCTGACCACTGGCCACTGATCACTGGTCACTCCCATGGCCGGAGCTTGAGCGAGATCCTGAAAATCATCGCCGCCGTGAACATCAGCGAGCGCGCCAAGCAGACTGCTAACGAGATTTTCCTGGCGCTCGCCACGGCCGAGGCCAGAGTTCATGACGCCAGAATCCAGGATATCCACTTTCACGAGACCGGAGCGGCCGACGCCATCGTCGACATCGTATGTGCCGCTGTGGGGGCCGAGGCGCTGGCAGTTGAAGAGTTGGTCTGCTCGCCCCTTAACGTCGGTAGCGGCACGGTGGTTTGCGCCCATGGAACATTGCCGGTTCCCGCGCCTGCGACACTGGAGCTCCTGAAGGACGCACCCATCTACTCCGGCGAGATAGAAAAGGAGTTGGTCACGCCCACCGGCGCGGCAATCGTGAAGGTGCTCGCCTCCAGCTTCGGGTCGCGCCCCGCGATGCGCACGGAAACCATCGGCTACGGCGCCGGGAGCCGCAATTTTAGCGGCTATCCGAATGTCTTACGCATCAGCGTCGGCGAATCGGGGACAACCAAGGTTGCTGATGCAGAGCCGACGCACGAAGAGACTATCGCCATCCTCGAAGCCAACCTCGACGACCTGAATCCGCAGCTCATCGGCTACATTGTCGAGCAAGCCTTCGCTGCGGGCGCGCACGACGTCTTCAGCTCGCCGGTACAGATGAAGAAGAACCGCCCCGGTACGGTCCTGACCATCCTGGCGCCGCTGGAGCTGGAAGAGCGGCTGCGCGCCTTGCTCTTTCGCGAGAGCAGCACCCTGGGGGTGCGCGTGCGCCACGAAACGCGGTACATACTTCCCCGGCACTACGAATCGGTAGCTACACCCTGGGGAGAAGTACGCATGAAGGTCGCGGGCGTGAACGGCGCTTCACACTACGCGCCCGAGTACGAGGACTGCCGGCGCATCGCCGCCGACCATCATGTGCCGCTGAAGCACGTGATGCAGGAGGCGATTCGCTTGTACCTGGACCGACAGCATGGATAATCCCGGGAAGTTCTACATCACCACGCCCATCTACTACGTCAACGCGCGTCCGCACATCGGGCACACGTACACCACGGTGGTGTGCGACGCCATCGCCCGCCGCCAGCGCATGATGGGCGTCGACACTTTCTTCCTCACTGGCACCGACGAGCACGGGCAGAAGATCGAACGCTCAGCAGCCGCCGCGGGCTGCTCGCCCAAGGAGTTCGTCGACAAGATTTCCGGTGAGTTTCGCGCGCTGTGGGACCGGATGAAGATCACCTGCGACGATTTCATCCGCACCACCGAGCCGCGCCACATGCGCGGTGTGCAGACGCTGTTCACGCGGCTCCAAGAGCGCGGCTACATCTACAAGGGCTCATACAGCGGCCAGTATTGCGTCTTCGACGAGCTCTACGTCGACGCCGTCGGACCGGGCGCGCCCTGCCCCGAGTGCGGGCGACCGACCGAGACCGTTCACGAAGAAAACTATTTCTTCAAGCTGTCGGCCATGCAGGAGCCGCTGCTGAGGTTCTATGCCGAACATCCCGACTTCATCCGCCCCGAGACGCGGCGCAACGAAGTCGTAGCGTTTGTTCGCCGCGGCCTGCGCGATCTGTCGGTTAGCCGCACGTCATTCAAGTGGGGCGTTCCTGTGCCCGGCGATCCCAGGCACGTCATCTATGTATGGCTGGATGCGCTGGCCAATTACATGACCGCGCTCGGCTATGGCTCCGACGTTCCCAGGGACCAGGAGAAGCTGGCGCGCTACTGGCCCGCCGACGTACACATGATCGGCAAAGAGATCGTGCGCTTCCACTGCGTCTACTGGCCGGCATTTCTGCTGGCGGCCGATTTACCGCTGCCGCACTCCATCATCGCGCACGGCTGGCTGCTGTTTGAAGAGAGCAAGATGTCGAAGTCGCGCGGCAACATTGTGCGCAGCGAGACCATCCTCGACACCCTCGGCCAGGACGCGCTGCGCTACTTCCTGCTGCGCGAAATCGTCTTCGGACAGGACGGCTCGTTCAGTTTCGACGCGCTGGTGCAGCGCTTCAATGCCGACCTGGCCAACGATCTCGGCAATCTTTCGAGCCGTACCCTCAGCATGATCTCGCGCTACTTCCAAGGCGAGGTGCCCTATCCGTCGCCCAGCGAGCGCACTCCGGCGGATGAGGCGATCGAGATACTGGCGCAGAAAACCATCACCGACTTTCAGGCGCAGTTCGAGCAATTCCAGTTCTCGCGCGCGCTGGAGACAGCGTGGGGCCTGGTGTCTGCGGTCAACAAGTACATTGTGGAGAACGAGCCATGGGCGGTGGCCGAGCGCGAGGACAGCGATTCGAAGGCGCGCCTGGCGACGATTCTGCATACCGCCGTGGAGGCGCTGCGCATCGTGACCGCCCTGGTGCATCCGGTGATTCCGGAGGCGACGGCGCGTATCTGGGCACAGCTTGGACTGGGAGAGATCCAGCAGCTCAATTTGCGTGAGCTGGCGTGGGGACAGATCCAGGCGGGCACCAAGCTGGGCAAAGTCGAGCCGGTGTTTCCGCGCGCTGACAAGAGCATGATCGAAAGGATGCAGCAGATGGAACACGAGCGTTCGACCGAGGGCGAGAAGAAAACCGATCCGCAACCCGCCGGTACCGGAGCGGAAGCGGGACAACGCGCGACGGAAGCCATCGCCGGCAGTCAGAGTTCGGGTGCCCCACTCATCCCCTCGGCTGGGATGAGTGGGACGTCAGCAGGTCCAGACAAGATCACCATCGACGACTTCCTGAAGATCGAGATGCGTGTGGGCGAGATCAAAGTCGCCGAGAAGGTCAAAGGCGCCGACAAGCTGCTACGCATGGAGGTCGATATTGGCAGCGAGGTGCGCCAAGTCGTCGCCGGCATCGCCAAAGCCTATGAGCCGGAAAAGCTCGTCGGGCGCAAGGTCGTGATTGTCGCCAATCTTCAGCCGCGCAAGCTCCGTGGGCTGGAGTCAAACGGCATGATCGTCGCCGCCTCGCTGGACGATGGGCAGCCGGTACTGGCAGGCTTCCTGGAAGACATACCGGTCGGCGCGAAGCTGAAGTAGCTGTCAGTTGTCGGTTTGTCGGTCTGTGCCGCCTTAGGGGACAATCTCCCAGACCGTGCCGAAGTTATTGGCTCCTCCACTTCGGGTCGTGCCAGCGCCACTCCGAACAAACGCTTGGCAAAATGCAGCAGGAAGTCTCAGAACCTTACCGATTGAGTCTGCGAAATCGGAAAGGCGCTCCTAAACCAAGGAGCGCTTTTCATTTGTTTGGGCAGCGGGACACATGAGTGGGAAAGGCTTCACACACTCTCAGACCCCAATCACTTGGACTCCAGCCATTTCCCCATTGCAGGGCCGACCACAATCGGACTAGCAGCCCTCTTCTGCAATCTCCCGCCCGACGAAAGCGGCCTGGGCGGGTATCTATCCGTCACGCAAGTGAATTAATGACTAGGTGCGTTGCCCGGTTATTTTGCTTTTTCGAAATCCGCAATGGCGGCAGGCTTAGTTTGGGGTAGTTGGTCGTAAAGCTCGGCCCGGAGTTTGCGCGCCGAGAACCTGCTCCCGAACCAGATTCAACGCCTATCGAAATTTCGTGAAACTTGGGGTTTGTAACGGATTGATATTGAACCTTGTCGCGCGCCGCTGAGTGAAGGCTATTGAGGGGGGCGCCGATGTCGGATAGCAACAGCAGAGTCGAGTCGAAGGCAACAGCGCCACCGGAGAATAGACCTCGATTCCGACCAGGATCCCGCTCCCCCAGCACCTAGCCCCTAGCCACCAGCCCGCTTCTTGCCTCTATACAGACCCGCGATCCCGAACGTGTACGGCGTCCAAGATACATCGCGGAACCCTGCAGCGCGCATGCGTTGCAGCATCTCTTCCGGCGCCGGAAACCTGTGCACTGACGCCGGAAGATAGGCGTATGGCCCGCGCACCCCCGAGATCAGCGTTCCGACGCGCGGCAGCACGTGCCGGAAATACACGCGATAGACTTTGCCGATGAGCCCCTTGGGCTCGCCGAAATCGAGAATGCCCACTTCTCCGCCCGGCGCCAGCACGCGAAGAATCTCTGCCAGCCCGCGATCGTAATTCGCCAGATTGCGAAAGCCGAACGCCGCGGTGACAAGCTGGAAGCTGTCGGACGCAAATGGCAGGTTGAGCGCGTCGGCCTCGATCCAGCGAACGTTGCGCGGGCCGGACTTGTCTTCCGCCCGCACCAGCATAGGATGCGAGAAGTCGGCGCCAAAGAGTTGGCCGCTCGCGTTCATGCGGCGATGCAGCGCGAACGCCATGTCGCCGGTGCCGCAGCACAGGTCCAGCACCTGCGCGCCGGGCCGTTGCAGAATGTCACGAAAGGCGCGCGCCGTGCGGTTCCACCACAGGCGGTCCACGTTCATGGAGAGCACGTGGTTCAGCAGGTCGTAGCGCGGCGCGATGGAGCTGAACATCTCGCGCACGGCCGCGGCTGCGCTCTGCTCGTCCTGCGCTCCCGCCGGCGCCGCGCCCACGACGCGCTCGGGCTGCTCTGGTTGCGCTGTCACGCTCATGCCTTGGACATCTGCCGAATCTTCTTCACCGCTCCCATCACATACTCCGGAGGCACGTCGTTGACCACTTCGGTCTGCCCAATCGCGCTGGCCAGAACGAAGTGCGGCACTCCGCCCACCGACTTCTTGTCCGACAACAGGCGCTTCCACACGCGCTTGGGGTCCACGTCCACCTTGGGCACGGGGCCATATGACAGCACAAGATCGATGATGCGTCGCGCCGCAGCTTCGTCGGTGATTTCCATGCTGACCCCGATCATCACGGCGGCAATCATCCCCCAGGCCACGGCCTCACCGTGCAGATAGCGCTTATACTTCGTCTCGGCCTCCAGCGCGTGGCCGACGGTGTGTCCGAAATTCAGGATGCGGCGCTCGCCGCTCTCGCGTTCGTCCCCGCTGACGACGTCCGCCTTGATGCGAATGCACTCGGTGATCAGCGTTTCCAGCAACTCGCTGCGGCGGCGCAGCAACGCATCGCGATTTTGTTCCATCAGCTCGACGATCGCGGGGTTGCGGATCACGCCATACTTCATGGCCTCGAATAACCCGGAGCGATACTCGCGCTCCGGCAGAGTCGCCAGCACATCGGGATCGGCGAGCACCGCTATCGGCTGATGAAACGTGCCCAGCAGGTTCTTGCCGGCCTTCAGGTTCACGCCGGTCTTGCCGCCAATGGCCGAGTCGACCTGCGCCAGCAGCGTAGTCGGGACCTGGATGACCGGGATGCCGCGCATGAACACCGATGCCAGAAAACCGCCCACGTCGCCCACTACCCCGCCGCCTAAGGCAATCAGGACCGAGTGCCGATCGGCGCCATGGTCCACCATCGTCGCCGCGAGTTCTTCCAGTTCGCCGAGCTTCTTTGCGCGCTCGCCATCAGGCATCACGAGCAATTCCACCGCGTACCCGGCCTTGCGCAGGCTCTTGCGCAGCGCGCCCGCCCAGTGTCTGCGAATGGGCGACGACGTGAGCAGGAAAACGCGCGAGCTATGCGGGACCAAGCCGCGCAGAGCGGCTCCAGCCGCACGCAGCAGCCCGTGCTCGACGAAGACTTCGTACCCTCGCGAAGGAGTTTGAACGGAGATGCGGGTCAAGCGTCTAGTTTACTGGATGGCCTGCTTGGCAGTGCCTGATACGCAGCTTCTGGCGTGCTGTCACATCACTTTCTTCCTTCATTTTGCGTGCTACCATGAATCCGATTATGGAGCCACTCCCCTCCCAGACCGACTTTATCGTAGTAGGCGCAGGGATCGCAGGTCTGCGCGCGTCGGTGGAGCTTGCCTCGGCGGGCCGTGTGCTCTGTCTGGCCAAGTGCGAGGTCACGGAGTCGAACACGCAGTATGCGCAGGGTGGAATTGCCGCCGCGCTCAGCGACGACGATGAGGTTTCGCTGCATCTGGAAGACACGCTGAAGGCCGGCGACGGGCTGTGCAATGAAGAGGCTGCGCGCATACTCGTCGAAGAGGGTCCGCCGCGCATCGAAGAGCTGATCGAGTGGGGCACCGAGTTCGACCGCGCGGGCGCGAAGATCGCATTCACGCGCGAGGGTGCGCACAGCCGCAGCCGCGTGCTGCACGCCCACGGCGACTCCACCGGCCGCGAGATCGGCCGCGCACTTTACCTGAAGGCCGCTGCCAGCAAGGCGATCACCTTTCGCGAATTTGAATTCACGACCGACCTGCTGGTCGAGGACGGCCGTGTCGCCGGCATTCGTGTGCTCGACCAGGCCGGCCACCTTCATGAGGTTCGAGCCGGCGCAGTGCTGCTGGCCACCGGCGGGCTCGGCCACGTCTACAGCGACACCACCAATCCCGCCGTCGCCACCGGCGATGGAGTTGCCATGGCCTATCGCGCGGGCGCGGAAATCAGTGACATGGAGTTCGTGCAGTTCCATCCCACGGCGCTGTACGTTAAGGGCGCGCCGCGCTTCCTGCTATCGGAGGCGTTGCGCGGCGAGGGCGCGTATCTGCGCAACCTCGAGCTCAAGCGCTTCATGCCCAAGTATCACGAGCTGGCCGAGCTGGCGCCGCGCGACGTGGTGGCCCGCGCCATAACTCACGAGATGGAACTGGCCAGGCGACCCGACGCGGTGGTCTACCTTGACCTCACCCACCTGAACGCCGCCACCGTGCGCAAGCGCTTCCCCACCATTTACTCCACCTGCATGACGTACAACATCGACATTGCCACCGAGCTCATCCCCATCCGTCCCGCGGCCCACTACTCGATGGGAGGCGTTCGAACCGACCTTGTGGGGCGCACCTCCCTGCCCGGGCTTTACGCCGCCGGCGAGGTGGCTTGCACCGGCGTGCACGGCGCCAACCGGCTGGCCAGCAACTCGCTGCTGGAGGGGCTGGTTTATGGCGCGCGCGCTGCCGGCGAGATGCGCGAGCATACCCGCACCCCCGCCGCAAAGCCGAAGCCGGTGAGGACGCCTTCCGTAGCGTCCAGCAGCAACGGCCAGGGCGCCGAGCTTGAGAAGCTCATCAAGAAAGTGCAATCGCTGATGTGGCAGCAAGTGGGCGTGGTGCGCGACGGCAAGGTGCTCCAGGCGGTCGTTCCGGAGCTGCGCCGCCTGCACTCCGAGCTCCCGCGCAGCGGCCCGCGGCGCTCGTATGAAGCGCTGAATATTCTTGAAACCGGGCTGTTGATTTCGCGCGCGGCGCTGGCCCGCGAAGAGAGCCGCGGCGCACACTATCGGCTGGACCATCCGCTCAAGGACGACGCGCGCTACCGCAAGCACTCGGTCATCGGGGGCGAGACCATTCGCTTCGTTTAGCTTTCTAGCAGTGCCAATGGATTTGCACCGGGTGGCTGGAGCAGTCTCGGATTTGCCGTGTGCTGGTAGAGCTGCGCTTCAGCGCAGCGTTAAGGCCGCCTTCTTAATTTTAGATATTGCATTCCGCTGCGAATGCAGCGGAATGCAAGATCTGTCCCCGGTGGCGACGCGAACGCGAGCCGAAAGGCGCTCTACCGAGACACAGGAATCCCGAAACTGCCCTAACCCTCCGAGGACTCGCTCGTCATCTACTCCGGAAACAACAGCCCGCACCGTGTGCCGAACACCCATGCCCACCGGCAGCTATAATGAAACTTCAGATGAAAATCCTGGCAATTCTGGTCTTGGCAGCGGCATTGCCCTTCGGCGTTGCCGCGCAGGACAGCTCGCAACCATCGCTACCCGAGGCGCCCTCGGCCTCGAAGTATCCGCCGCCTCCACCAGCGCATCCCGCCACCAGTAATGCGGGACAGCCTGCGCCGGCCACCGTGCCTCCGGCGCCTCAGAGCAACGAACCAGCGCCCAGCGCGTCCCAGTCGGCCAGAGCGAGCTCGCCGTCCACTCCCAGCGCAAGCTCCGGTGACGTAGACGAATCCCTGCCCGTCATCCGCAAGCAAGTGGACGAGGTGAACGTCGTCTTCACCGTCACGGACAAGCGCGAGCACTTCGTCAAAGACCTCACGCAGAACGATTTTCATGTCATCGACGACAACAAGCCCGGCGCCATTCAATACTTCAGCCGGCAAACCAACCTGCCGCTGCGTGTGGGCCTGCTCATCGACGCCAGCAACTCCGTCCGCGATCGTTTCAAGTTTGAGCAGGAAGCGGCGATTGAGTTTCTGAACCAGATCATTCGCGCCAAATATGACAAGGCGTTCGTGATCGGCTTCGACACCACTCCCGAGGTCACTCAGGACTTCACCGACAACACCGAGGCGCTGTCGCACGGCGTGCGCATGCTGCGGGCCGGCGGCGGCACCGCCATGTATGACGCCATCTATTACGCCTGTCGCGACAAGCTGATGAAGGAAGACAAAGGCGTGCTGGCCACCCGCCGCGCCATCATCCTGCTCAGCGACGGAGAGGACAACCAAAGCCGCGTCTCGCGCGAAGAGGCCATCGAGATGGCCCAGCGCGCCGAGGTCATCATCTATACCATTTCAACCAACACCAGCGGGCTGAAGCTGCGCGGCGACAAGGTGCTGGAACGCTTCGCCGACGAGACCGGCGGCAAGGCTTTCTTCCCCTTCCGGATTGAAGACGTAGCCAACGCCTTCACCGAGATCTCCGACGAGCTGCGCAGCCAATACGCGATTTCCTACAAGCCCGCCGACTTCCTCTCCGACGGAAAATACCGCAAGATCGAGATCATCGCCGACAACAAGAAGTACCACGTGCGGGCGAGGAAGGGGTACTACGCGCCCAGACAGTAAGGCAGTGGCCAGTGGTTAGTGGTTAGTGGTCAGTGCTCAATGCACCGTCTTCGTCTTCCGCGACATGTAGTCCATCAGCAGATACTGCCCTAGCGTATACGGCGTGGTGAAGTACGCTTTGCCGCGGCACATCTCCGTTACTTTCTGGACGAACTGTACCAGCCCGTAATCTGACGCCAGCATGAAGGTATTGATCAGGACGCCTGCGCGCTTGCACTTCGAGACTTCCTTTAGCGTCTCGCTCACCACCAGCGGATCGAGCCCGAACGCATTCTTGTAAATTCGACCGTCTTCCAGCGTCAGCGCCGAGGGCTTGCCGTCGGTGATCATCACGATCTGCTTCATGTCCTTTCGCTGGCGCTGCAGAATCCGTTGCGCCATGCGCAGGCCCTCGCGCGTGTTGGTGTAGTACGGCCCGACCTTCACGCGCGCCAGTTGCGACAGTGGCAGCTCCTCGGCGGAGTCGTGGAACAGCACCAGCGAGAGCGAGTCGCCGGGATACTGCGTGCGGATGAGGTGCGAGAGCGCCATCGCGACCTTCTTCGCAGGCGTGAAGCGGTCCTCGCCGTAGAGGATCATCGAGTGCGAGCAGTCAAGCATCAGCACCGTCGCGCACGACGACTGGTATTCGCACTGATGCACCTGCAAGTCGCGATACTCGATGTTGAGCGGCAGGCTGAGCCCCTCGCGCTGGATGGCGCTCGATAATGTCGCCGTGATGTCGAGGTTCAGCGTGTCGCCGAACTCGTATTGCTTCGACGCGCCGCTGGCCTCGATGCCGGTGGCCATGTCGCGCGTGTCGTGGCGTCCGAAATTCGACTTGCCCAGCGACCCCAGCAGATTGCGCAGCGCCTTGTAGCCCAGGAAATCCAGACCTTTGTCGGTGATCTCGAAGCGTGCCTGCTGCTGCGCCTCGCCCACTTGCCCGCCGACGCTGGACTGCCGCGACGGATCGTGCGGCTGATCGACGGTGATGTAGTTCTCCTGCTCCATGCGCTCGATGAGCTGCTCGATCAGCTGCTCTATCTGTTCGGCGCTCATGTTCTCGAGCTGCTCGCGCATCTGCTCGTCGAGCATGTCGCTGTTCATCAGCGCCTCGGCAATGGCTTGGCGAAGCTGCTCCAGCGTCTGCTCCGCATCGTTCAGGTCGTACCAGTCCGAGAATTGCTGCTGGAAGCCGCTCTGGAGGAGATAGTCGGAAAGCGCGTTGAGCAACTCCTCCATGCTCATCTCGGAGGCCGGCTCAGGCACGTATTTTTTGTACTTGATGAATTTCATGAAGCAGTAATTAACTCAGCCGGGTGCGGGTGCCCCAGGTCTGGCGCTTTTCCAGACCTGGGTTCCCGCATCAGAGTTTACCCAGGTCTCGAACTTGCACGAGACCTGGGGCACCCACTCATTCGCTCGCGAGCGACGCCTATCAGTTGAACGGTCTTCTCTGCCGCCGAACGTCGCGCTCATCCTCTTCCTCGCGGAAGCTCGGCTTCTCGCGCTTCGGCTGCTTCTCGCCGGCGGAGAACGTGCGCTCCTCGCTGCGGCCGATGCGCTTGTGCGCATAGAGTCCCTCGAGGATGAACTCCGCTCCCGATACCAGTACCTCGGATGGTTCCTTACCGCTCAGCCCGAGCGCGCTTAGCTTGTCCAGCAGCCCCTGGATGCCGCGCAGCTTGTGCAGCATATCCTGCGCGCCTGACGAGTCGCGCAACTGAATTTCGCCGCCCAGATCGAACCACTGCACCACCTGGTTCATGTTGCTGTTGCCGTGGAAATGCTTGTCATAGGCGCGCGCGACGGCCGCGCGAATGATCTCGCGCACCACGTTGTCGGCGCCCTTCAGCTCGCCTTCGTATTCCAGTTCGAGCTTGCCGGTCATCGCCGGCATGGCGGCATAGATGTCGCCGATGCGCGGCACCACCAGCTTCTCGCCGGAGCGAATCGCGCGCCGCTCCGCGTTGGAGATGACGTTCTCCATGACGCTGATGGGCAGCCGCTGGCTGACGCCCGAGCGTTTGTCGATACGCTTGTCTTCGCGAGCCACAAACGCAATCTGCTCGATGACTTCCTTCACAAACTCGGGCACCTGCAGCTGATGGCCGTTGCGCTCGGTCCACGCCTCCTGCGCGGTGATGGCGATGCCTTCATCCACGGTCGCGGGATAGTGCGTGCGGATCTCCGAACCGATGCGGTCCTTCAGCGGCGTGATGATCTTGCCACGCGCGGTGTAGTCCTCCGGATTCGCGCTGAAGACCAGCGCCACGTCCAGCGGCATGCGCACCGGGTAGCCCTTAATCTGCACGTCGCCTTCCTGCATGATGTTGAACAGGCCGACCTGAATCTTGCCGGCAAGGTCGGGCAGCTCGTTGATGGCGAAGATGCCGCGATTGGCGCGCGGCAACAGGCCATAGTGCACGGTGTACTCGCTGCCCAGGTCGTGCCCGCCCTTGGCAGCCTTGATGGGATCGACGTCTCCGATGAGGTCGGCGATGGTCACGTCCGGAGTCGCCAGCTTCTCGACGTAACGGTCATCGGGCGTGAGGTACGCAATGGGCGCGTCATCGGGATTCGTGGCCAGCAGCTCGCGACAGCGACGGCAGATGGGGTCGTAGGGGCTGTCGTGGATCTCGCAGCCGCGCACGTACGGCAGTTGCGGGTCGAGCAACGTGGTGAGCGCGCGCAGGATGCGGCTCTTCGCCTGGCCGCGCAGCCCCAGCAGAATAAAATTGTGCCGCGACAGTACAGCGTTGACGATTTGCGGTACGACCGTATCGTCGTACCCGACGATGCCGGGAAAAATAGGCCCGGAGGAGCGCAGCCGCGCGATCAGGTTGTCGCGCATTTCGTCCTTGACGCGGCGGTTGCGCACCCGCTCGGGAGAAAATTGCTGGCTGCGGCGCAGCTCGGCCACAGTCTGGGGAAGATGGCTCAAGGGCTGGATACCTCCATCCGTGTTGGCTTTGCAAGCGAAGCGTTGCGGATGAGGGTATTCTACGCCAGCCGCAATCGCACATGCGTGTACGCGAGATCGGCGGGCACTGTTAATAAAACGATTCAGGAGCCTGTTTGGATTGAATCGCCGCTTGCTTGCTGAAGAAGAGCATCCTTGATGACGCAAGACGGGTGGAGCACGCCTTCAGGCGTGTAGTTGAAGTGCTTCTCTGAAGTCGGCTTTAGCCGCTGAGGTAAACGCCGGCCTATACCTCAGCGGCTAAAGCCGATTTAATCGTGGCTGTTTCATCTGCACGCCTGAAAGGCGTGCTCCACCCTACTAGCGCAGCAAATCTTCCAGCACAATGCCGTGATCGGTGCGCTCGTCGCGATACTTCACGATCACCGGCGCGTACAGCGACAGGCCCCACTCCGCCGCTTTGCCTTTCGTGATTGCGCGCGCTCCGGGCACGACGACTGCGTTTTCCGGCACTCGCAGCGGTTCGCTCTCGCTGGAGCGATAGACTTGGCCGCGGACGGTGTCGAATAGCGGCGTCGACCGTGTGAGCACCACGCCCGCGCCCAGCACGGCGCGCGCTCCCACCTGCGTGCCCTCATATACGCCGCAGTTGCCGCCCACCAGCACGTCGTCTTCGATGATCACCGGCGATGCGTTGATCGGCTCCAGCACACCGCCGATCTGCGCCGCCGCACTGATATGCACCCGCTTCCCGACCTGCGCGCAGGAGCCCACCAGCGCGTGCGAGTCGATCATTGTGCCCTGGTCCACATACGCGCCGACGTTGATGAACATGGGCGGCATGCACACGACCGACGCCGCAACGTAAGCGCCGCTGCGCACGGACGAGCCTCCGGGGACGACGCGCACCTGCTGGTTCGCGGTGAAGTGATGCAGGGGGTACGAGTCTTTATCCACAAACGCGAGCACCCGCGGATCGCCGCTCTCGGCCAGCTTTCCGATGCGAAAGCCGAGCAGAATGCCCTGCTTCACCCAGGCGTTCACGCGCCAATGGCCGCCAACTTTTTCGGCGGCGCGGATTTCGCCGGCGGTCAGCGCGTCGCGAAATTTTACGAACGTCGCAATCGCATCCAGGTCAGCGCCGGCATCGGCCAGCGTAAACAAGCGCTCAATCGCAGCCTGCAATTCGTGCATGGCGGGCAGTATAAAGAAGCTCTCGACCTTTAGCTATCGGCCCTCGGCAATGAAGGTAGAGCGGGCCTTTAGACCCCACATCTCAACGCCTAGCCCCTGGCAGTGCGGGCGCAGGCCTGTAGGCCTGCTCTACCCTATAACTCTTAATCCAGTTGCATTGATTTAGCATCGAACTGTCCATGGCCTGGATCGACGAACTGCTTGGCCGCACGCTGGTGCTGGTGGCGCATCCCGACGACGAGTGCATCGCCTTCGGCGGGCTGCTTCAGCGCATGCGCGAGCCGGTTGTGGTCTTCGCGACGAACGGCTCGCCGGCCGATCCTTATTTTTGGCAGAAGCATGGTTCGCGCGAGGCCTACGCTGCGCTGCGCCGGCGCGAGGCGCTGGCGTCAATGAGCGCGGCGGGAGTGAAAGACGTGATCTTCCTCGCCGACCTGCCGGGCGGCGAGACGCTGGTCGATCAGGAACTGTTTCGCAATCTCGTCCCGGCATTCGATCTTCTGGCCGACATCGCGCGCCGCCGCATGACTACTGCGCTGCTCACGCTGGCGTATGAAGGCGGGCACCCCGATCACGATTCATGCAGCTTCCTGGCGGCGCAGCTTGCCAAGCTGGGCGATCTGCCCTGCTGGGAGGCGCCGTTGTATCGCCGCAACCACAACGGCAGCGGCAGGTTTCAGGCTTTCATCACTCGCAGCGGCGAGGAAGTGGATGTGCAGCCAACCGCCGAGGAAATAGAACGCAAGCACCAGATGTGCCGGGCGTACCCCTCGCAAGGGGATTTTCTCGGCCGCTTCCAGCTCTCGCTGGAAATCATGCGCCCGCAAATTGCGTACGACTACTCGCAACCGCCGCACCCGGGCAAAACCAACTATGAAATCTGGCAATGGAGCATGACCGCACAACAGGTGTCGGCGGCATTTTCCGACTTCCTGCGCGCCGCTGCGGCCCAGAGCGCCGGCCGATGAAGCGACCGCTTTCCATCCTCTTCGTTGCTTATCCCCTGCTCGCCGTGAGCGAAGAGAACGCGGGCGGGGCCGAGCAGATGCTGCTCACCGTCGAGCGAGAGATGATCGCTCGCGGGCATCGCACGACGGTTGCGGCGGCTGACCGCTCGCGGGTTCGCGGTGAACTGCTCGCCACCGGCGAGCCGGCCTGCGGCCTCGACCGGTACGAACAACGTGAACGGGAGCACAACGCGCGGATCCTGGATTATCTGCGGCAGCACCCGCGCGAGTTTGATTTGATCCACGGCAAGAGCGGCAGCTTTTTTCCCTATGCCGGGCAGTGCCCCGCGCCGGTGCTGTCGACACTGCATTTGCCGCGGACCTTTTATGGTGAGGATCGCTTCGCGAATATGCCTGCGAACCTGCAAGTCAATTGCGTTTCCGATTCGCAGGCGCAGTGGTTCGCCGATCTCCCGAACATGATTGGCGTAGTCCAGAACGGCATTGCGATGGAGCAGTTTCCTTTTACCCGCGAGAAGCGTGATTACGTGCTTTGGCTGGGAAGGATTTGCGAGGAGAAGGCGCCGCATCTCGCTATCACCGCTGCGCGCAGCGCCGGCCTGCCGCTGGTGATCGCGGGACAGGTTTATCCCTTCAGTTATCACCAGGCGTACTTCGAGCGGGAGCTGCGGCCGCATCTCTCGAAGTCATCGCAGGTGTGGTTTGTGAACAGGCCTCCGCGGACGCAGAAAATCGAGCTGCTACGGCACGCGCGCGCACTACTGCTGACCAGCACGGTCGAGGAGACGAGTTCGCTGGTGGCGATGGAGGCGATGGCCTGCGGCACGCCCGTGGTGGCGTTCCGCCGCGGCGCCTTCCCGGAGATCGTGGCCGACGGTGTAACAGGGTTCATCGTGTATACGGTCGAGGAGATGGCCTCGGCTTTAGGCGGGGTTGACCGCATCTCGCCGGAGCAGTGCCGCGAGCGAGTGCAGCGGAATTTCAGCGCGTCGCAAATGGCGCAGGCGTATGAAGAGCTGTACCGGCGAATGTTGACTTCTGCTAAAGAATTGGCAGCGTGAGCCCCGCCACCCATTCAATCATTGACCCGAGTATCTCGGCGACAATGGTCTGTAGGACGGCGCATGGCTGCAGCGTGACCACCGCGCCGGTTTAGGGTTTCGCGGATGAAGCAACTGCCCCTTCCAGCCAAGCACGCAAGCCCTCCTAGTGCCCTCGTGCCGGGGCCTGCCCTGAGCGAAGTCGAAGGAGCCTGCCCTGAGCGAAGTCGAAGGGTGGCGAACACTTATCGCGATGCGGCCGGCTGGGCTTGCAACAGGCCGGCGTCGGCGACCACCTTCTCCAGCTTCGCGCGGTTCTCCTTCTTCATCGGCACCAGCGGCAGGCGGTAGACCTCTTCAATGCGGCCCATCATCGCCAGTACGGCCTTCGCCGGGCCGGGGTTCGACTCGATAAAGTTGGCTTGCATCAGGGGAAGGTATTTGCGGAAAAGCAGTCGCGCGGTGTCCCATTTTCCCGAGAGCGCAGCGTTCGTGAGGCGCGTCATCTCGGCGGGAATTTCGTTCGAGACAACCGAAACGATGCCCACACCGCCGAGGCCGATTACCGCCAGCGTAATCGCGTCGTCGCCGGAGAAGACGAGGAAGTCTTCCGGCAGCGTGGCGCAAACTTCGGCAATCTGACCGATGTTGCCGCTCGCTTCCTTGACCCCTACAATGTGGGACAACTCAGCCAGGCGCAGCAACGTTGGTGTCTCGATGTTCGTACCCGTTCGTCCGGCGATGTTGTACAGCACCAGCGGCTTGCTCGAGGCCTCGGCGATGGCGGCAAAGTGCCGATAGATCCCCTCCTGCGTCGGCTTGTTGTAATACGGCGTCGCGGTGAGGATGTAGTCGACGCCCGCGCGTGAGGAGGCTTCCTTCGCCTTGGCGACCGCCTCGCGGGTGTTGTTCGAGGTGGCGCCGGCCATGATGGGCACGCGGCCGCCCGCGGTCTCGATGGTGATGTCGATGACGCGCAGCCACTCCTCATGCGAGAGCGTCGGCGTCTCGCCTGTAGTGCCGCAGGGGACAAGGAAGTCGATGCCGGAGTCGACCTGCCAGCGCACTAGCTCGCGCAGGGCTGGTTCATCAAGGCTGCCATCTTGTTGGAAGGGAGTGACGAGGGCGGTGCCGCAACCACGCAGTCTCATAGCAGAAGGATAATCCGGCGGAGGGGATGGGGGCTAGGGGCTGGAGGCTGGGATCTAGAGAATCCGTCGTCATTGGCCACTGCATCGTTCTGTTCCGGCCCTGGGCCAATGAGGTTAAGAATCAGGCGCGTGATATTCCGGTGAACCGACACACTGTTCCCCCGCGACAATATTTCTTCTCATTTTCGACCCGGCACCAGCCCCTGATCCCCGGCCCCTAGCCCTTCTTTTGTTGGCCAGTAAAACACGGGCGATCGCTTGCGCGACCGCCCGTTTGTCGTACAGCTTTGCGGTGGGTTGGATTAGAAGGTGAAGATCGGGCCGAACTCCGTGACCCAATTGGTTATGCTGCAACTAGCCTTGCCCGCGACCTTCGTCGTGTTGCAGATGCCCGCATCTGCACCCGCGATGGCGGGGTAAGCGTAGCTGGTGTAATTGCTCTCTTCAAAGCCGAACTGGACCCAGGGGTTCATCTTGTAGAACAAGGTTCCGGCTTTCAGCACGCCCTTTTGCGGGCCGGCGCCGTTGTCGCCAATGCCCTTGGCAAGCCGGAAGTCATTGGCTTGTGCGGCATCCAGGCCGTATTCAACGTAGCCCTGCCAGCCGGCATTTCTGCCTTTGGGATCGGCGTTGAACCAGCGCGAGAGCGGGAATCCGAGCTGAACGAATCCACCGTAGCCGCGCACCGACTCGTTGGGCGCAACTACAGCGTTTCCGGCTGAGTTGACACCGAAGGTAAGCGTATTGTTGTCGACCGTGAAGCCGGTTGCCGTGTGCAGCAGGCCACCAGCCTGGCTGTAGAAGGAGTTGAGCTGGCCGGCAAAGAAGAAGCGCAGGTCAGCCCCCTGATAACCGCTGGCTACGACCGTGACCCAGCGGGTGGGAAGCGAGATTGCGATCTGATTGCCGTAGCCGTTGTTGCTGGCGTCGGCACCGTTGGGAAAAGCGGTCTTGTAGAAGTTGGCGCCGCCCGCGCATCCCGTGCACGTCGGTACCTGCGAAGCCACTACGATCGCTTCCCGCTTGGTGTAGAAGCCGCTCCAGAGGATCTCGGCAGGAACCACGCCGGGAGCCTTGTCCAGTTGGAACTGAAGTACGACGCGGGACTCGAATTCAGGACGGCCCGAATCCGCGCCTTCACGTTCGCCATATCCCAATTGGAGAGCGGTGCCCAGTCCGTTTACCAGACTGCAGTTGGTGGCTACGCCCAGTGTGGTGATGGTGCACCGGACGACGTCAGCTGGCAGATCGCCCTCCGACGGCATCATGATGGCAAACTCCGGCGAAAGCTTCCAGTTGCGGTCGCCGCCGAACTTCTGCACGGCGCCGATGCGGAACTGGGGAGCGCGTTCGTAGGTGTTGCCCCAATAGGCCCCGAAGAACGTCGTCTCCAGCAGGTTCATCAGCGCGCTGGAGCCGTAGATGGTCCAGTCCTGTCCGGCTTCGAAGAAGAGGTCGGTGTTGGGGCTGGCAGTCCAGTCGATGCGTCCATAAGCCAGACGCAGCTGCAGCGCATTGCTGCGAATACTGGAGACGTTGCGGTTGTCGGCGCGGCTGAAGTTGCCTTCAAAATCCGCCTCAAATTGTCCGGTGATGGTGATGTTCTTCGATACGTCGGGGAATTCGAACCGGGTACCGATACGGCTGGAGCGCGCCTTGAGATGGAACTCCCCATCCTTGGTGGGACCAGTGTCGGCGTTCAGAAATCCGGGTACCGGGAAGTCATCGCCGCGCGCCTGGCTCGATTGATATTGCGCGGTGGACTTGAGGAACCCGTACGGTGACATGATCACGCCCGAACCCAGCTTGATGCCCTTGACGCCTTCTTTGCTGGGCGGCCCGATAGGCAGCACGCGCAACGGGGCGATCGCCGGAACGACCGTCGGGCCCGTTTCCGCAGGCTTGGCCTGGGCTGGCGCCTGAGTGGTCAGATTGAAATTGCCGGCGCCGTAGCCTTCAGTGTCTTCGATCGAATGCGTCGGCTCAGCGTCGGCTGCGGCCTTCAGCTCTGCCGCTTCCGAATCATTCACTACACCCTTGGCCTTGAGCAACATCAACAACTGGTCCATGCCTGCCGACCCGGGAACGCTCCGCAGGCTGCTGGCTTCCGAAGAAGTCAGAATGCCCTTCTTCACCAGCAGGTCGAGCAGGGTTGAATTCGCAGCGCTGCCAATGCTCGGGCTGGCGCCACTCGCAGGTGCAGCTGTAGCGCTTGCACCTGTTGGCCCCGCCGTGGTCGCCGAACTTGTGTCTGCCGCGCACAGCGCCGCCGGCGCCAACAGACATCCGACCACAGCCAGGACCGCTATTGCTAATCGGAAAGAATCTCGCATCCTCGCCTCCGCAATGAGAGTCGGCGCAATTCGGGCCCAGCGATTACCGCCTGGTGACACCGGGACGGAAACAGGCGTCCCCCCTGGAATTGGCCCTCAGCGGAAATCTACGAGAAGGGGGGACTCTGGCAAGCGGACATGCCTCACTTGAATTTGTGACACACGTCACAAGTCCCCGGTGACGAAAGGCGATAAACTGTCGCCAGTTTTGTCGCTAAGTGGCTGCTTCTGTGAACGGTTACTGTGCGCGCGGTGAACGGCAAGGCGAGGGGCGCTCGCCACGTACAACTTTCAGGGAATACCAAGAAATCGCGAGTAGCTTGAAAACGGGCCGTTTTCCGGGACTAAACTGGTGGCCAGCGGTGGCGGGCCGCGCAGCCATGGCAATCCGTCACAAGCAGAAGTGACGCACGTCGCGAACGGGCCTGTTCAGGATGTGCTAAATGTAGGTTCCATCGCGGCCCACATTTTCTGTTGTAGGAGCTTCTATGCCAGAACCCACTCTCTCCAAGCAAACCAAGATGGCCATGATTTCCCAGTTTCTGGGCTTCGGGCTCGACGCCTACGACATGGCGATGGTCATCGTCATGGCGCCCATCCTGGGCAAGATTTTCATCTCGCCGAAAGGCAGCGCGTTGTGGCAGTACATTGCGGTGGTGCTGGGCTATTCCATCACCATGGCCGCCCGTCCGGTTGGCTCCGCTTTCTTCGGAGCCTATGCCGATAAAATCGGCCGCCGCTTCCTCTTGATCTTCACCATCGGCGGCGTGGGCGTCATGTCGCTGCTGTCCGGCTTTCTGCCCACCTACGCAAAGGCCGGCGCTTCGGCTTACGTCCTGTATTGCGTGCTGCGCTTCTTCATGGGCTGCTTCTTTGGCGGTGAGTATGCGGTGGGCCATACGTTTGCCATCGAGTACGCTCCGAAACAAAGCCGCGGCAAGGTCAGCGGCTTCATCCAGTCTGGCTTCCCGATGGGCTACGTGCTGGCGGCGCTGGTGTTTGCGGGCATTTCGGCGATGCTCGGCAAAGCGGCGTTGTCGGCCTATGGCTGGCGAATTGCTTTCATAACCGGCGTTGTTCCCGTGTTCCTCGCTCTCTACATTCGGGGCAACCTCCACGAGTCGCCGGAGTTCGAGAAGACCAAGGCTGCCGGCAAGATTGAAAAGGCGCCGTTCCTGACGCTGTTTGTGCCGCCGCAGTTGTGGGACTTCCTGCAGGTGTTCGTATTCATGACCGGCCTGTTCCTGACCGACTACTCGGTCTATGGGTTCCTGCCCAAGATCCTCACCCTGGGAGGGCGCGGTTTCGACACCACGACCTACAGCTTGATCTACGGCTTCGCGTTGTTCCTCTCGTTCCTCGGCTACAACTTTTACGGCTGGCTTTCGGACTACACCGGTAGAAAGATACTCACGCAATGGTATTGCGTGTTTCTGGTGATCTTCGGCGTGCCGGTGTACTACACGCTGTATCACGCGGCACTCAACCGCAACATCAAAATGGCAATTTTGGGGTGTTGCATGGCGGGCATGTTGAAGCTGGCCTGGGGCATCGTTCCTGCGTATCTGTGCGAGCGCTTCCCCACCAAGCGGCGGGCCGCCGGAGTTGGTTTCGGGTACTCGGCGGGCGCGATTCTCGGTGCGTGGTTCCCCCTTTACACACTGTGGGCCCACAACATCCCGTTCATTCGCGCCATTGAAGGGAATGACACGTGGCTGTCACCGGCGGTGATCCTCACCATCGGCGCGATCATGACCTTTGTCAGCTTGCTCTATTCTCCGGAAACCAAGCATCTCCAACTCGACGAAGTGGGCGAGAAAGAGCGCGCCAGTGACCGGGCGAAAGAAGCCGCACGCCAGCAGGAGACGGTTTCGACCCGCTAAGTGCAAAACAGCTCCTACTAACTGCGCCACGGCGAAACTGCCGTGGCGTTTGTTTTGCCGTTCCTCGCAGCGGAACCATGGGAGTGAGCGAGCCTAGTTTTCGGAACTTTCGGTCTGCATCCCCGCAATAACTGATGAGGAAGCTGGAGCAGCGGCCGTTCTGGCGTAAACGCGCCTCAGCTTTTCACAAAACTTAACCCAGCGGTTACGAGACTTTACCGTCGAACCACCGGGACCAGGGTTCCAATCTGTGACGGCAAGAAGAAACTGCCAAAGGAGAAAAGAAAAATGAAAACGACGTTTCGGAGCGTAGCGATAGCGTTAATGGCACTGGTGCTTTGCGGCGCCGCCACGCTGTCCTATGCCCAGGAGAGCAACCAGAACACCGGCGCGGCCGCCTGGAGCGGTCACCGCCACGGCCACATGGGATACCTGGCGAAGCAACTGAACCTGACCGATGCGCAGAAGGCACAGGTCAAGACCATGATGCAGGCACAACGCGCCACCTTGCGTCCGCTGATGCAGCAGATGCAGCAGACCCGCCTGGCTATGCTGAACGCAACCGCGAGCGGCGCGTTCGACCAGGCGAAGGTCCAGGCGCTGGCCACCCAGCAAGCGCAGATCATGGCGCAGTTCGAAGTACAGAGGGCCTCGCTGCGTAGCCAGATCTACAACCAGGTGCTGACCGCCGATCAGAAAGCCAAGGCGGACCAGCTACGGCAGAACCAGATCGCGCGCATCAACCAGCGTCTGGAGAAGCTGTCGCAGAGCGGCGCGGAAACTCAGGCGCAGTAAGCGGGTTGGGTCTCGTCGAGGAAGCGGCCTTCGCGGGCCGCTTTTCTCGTGCGCGCGCGAAGCCTGTTTGCTCCGCACGATATACTTTTCCCAGGATCATGAATCAAGTTATCGTTCTGCTGGCCTGGCTGACCCTGATCTTCTCCCCCGCCTTCGCGCAAGATGCGCCGAAGCCCCAGCCCGCACCGGGATTGAGCAATCAGCAACCGGCAGTCCCGCGACCGGCTACACCGGCGCCGCAAACGCAGCCAACGGCAACAGCGGCACCGTCTGCGCCAGCCCCATCAGCCTCACCAGCCTCACCAGAAAAGCAGGACAAGGTAGTCATCCCGGCGGCGGCGGAGCGCCACTTTCATGAGGCGATCGCATTTGAGCGTGACGGCAATCCCGAGAATGCCATCGACGAATACAAAGACGCGCTCAAGGAATATCCCGACTATTTTCAGGCGCACTTCTATCTCGGACGCCTGTACCTCGATCGCCATGGCTACGCCCAGGCCATCACTGAGCTGAAGGCGGCCGTGCAGTTGCGCCCGGAGGACTCCGACGCCCATGACCTGCTGGGGCTGGCGCTCAAACGCAACCACGATGTGCGCGGCGGACTGGCCGAATATCAAGAGGCGGTGCGCCTCAATCCCAGGTCCTCGAGCGCGCAAAGCAATCTGGCGGGCGCGCTCTATTTGTTGCGCGACTACCCGGGGGCCATACAGCACTATCGCGAAGCGCTGGCTCTGCTGGCCAAGCTGAAGCAAACCGATCAGGTGCGCTCCGACGTCGCCAGCACTCACATGAATCTTGCCAGCGCGCTGGATGACGCCGGCAAGACCGACGAAGCCATCGCCGAGTACAAGGAAGCAATCCAGCTTCAGCCCAAAAACGCCGAGCCGCACTACAACCTTGCCATCCTCTATCAGCGCAGGAAGGACACAACCTCGGCGGTGGCCGAGCTGCATAAGGCGGCAAAGCTGGCGCCGGACTGGCCCACGCCACACATCCTGCTGGCGCGGCTGCTGAAGGATTCCGATCCCAAGGCCGCCTTCGACGAGTGCGTCGTGGCCGACGGGCTCACCGAAGACGCCAAGCTGCACGACCTGTGCGGCGAGTTGCAGAAGAAAATCCAGTAAGCATTCGCTCCCGCCATAGCGGCGAGTTAAGAGTTAAGATAGAGAGTTCCACCCTTAGTTGGAATCCAAGCGCCCTCTCTTACATCCTCATACTGGAAGGGACCTTTTCCATGAATAGTTTTGGCAGCCGCTCCGTCCTGCGCGTGGGCAAGCGCGAGTTTGAAATCTATCGTCTCGATGCGCTGGAAAAACAGGGCAGCGCGACCAGGCACCTCCCGTACTCCTTGCGCATTCTGCTGGAAAATCTTTTGCGCCGGGAAGACGGCAAGACGGTGAAGGCCGACGACGTGCGCGCGCTCACCGCGTGGAATCCGAAGGCGGTTCCGGACCGCGAGATCGCGTTCATGCCCAGCCGCGTGCTGATGCAGGACTTCACCGGCGTGCCCGCGGTCGTCGATCTGGCCGCCATGCGCGATGCGATGAAGGCGCTGGGCGGCGACGCCAATAAAATCAATCCCCTTGTGCCGGCGGAACTGGTGATCGATCACTCCGTGCAAGTCGACGAGTTCGGCACGCCGCAGGCGTTCCAGCTCAACGCCGAGCTGGAATTTCAGCGCAACAAGGAACGCTACGCGTTCCTCCGCTGGGGCCAAACTGCCTTCAAAGATTTCGCCATCGTCCCTCCGGACACCGGCATCGTCCACCAGATCAATCTCGAGTACCTCGCGCGCGTGGTCTTCGTCGGCGCGAAGGGTGAGAGCGGCAAGCCGTTGGCCTATCCCGACACGCTGGTTGGCACCGACTCGCACACCACGATGATCAACGGCCTCGGCATCCTGGGCTGGGGCGTCGGCGGAATCGAAGCCGAGGCGGCCATGCTCGGCCAGGCAGTCTCCATGCTGATCCCGCAGGTTGTCGGCTTTCGCATCAAGGGCGAGCTGCGCGAAGGCTCGACCGCGACCGACCTCGTGCTTACCGTCACCGAGATGCTGCGCAAAAAAGGCGTCGTCGGCAAGTTCGTCGAGTTCTTCGGCGCCGGCTTGCAGCACATGCCGCTCGCCGACCGCGCGACCATTAGCAACATGGCGCCCGAGTACGGCGCCACCTGCGGCATCTTCCCGGTGGATGACGAGACGCTGCGCTACCTGCGCCTCAGCGGCCGCAGCGAAGAACTGGTCTCGCTGGTCGAGGCCTACTACAAGGAGCAGGGGCTGTTCTTCACGCCCAACACTCCTGAAGCCGAATACACGGATGTTCTGGAGCTCGATCTCGCGACGGTTGAGCCCAGCATCGCCGGCCCCAAGCGTCCCCAGGACCGCGTGCCGCTGTCGAAGGCGGCGAAGGCGTTCGAGGACGCGCTGCCCAGCCTGCTCAAACCCGGCCAGCACGTTCCGCCGAAGCAGGAAGCCCGCTGGGAAGGTGAAGGCGGACACCCCGCCGGGATCGACTCGCAGCAAAGCCCGGTGCAGGAGCACGTGAAGCTCGACCAGGCGCTCAATCACGGTAGCGTGGTCATCGCCGCAATCACCAGCTGCACCAACACGTCGAACCCGTACGTCCTCGTCGCTGCGGGACTGCTCGCGAAGAAAGCCGTCGAGAAAGGGCTGACCGTCCCCGCCTGGGTGAAGACCTCGCTCGCGCCCGGCTCGATGGTGGTCACCGAATATCTCACGCGCTCCGGCCTGCTGCCCTATCTCGAGAAGCTGAAGTTCAACGTCGTCGGCTACGGCTGTACCACCTGCATCGGCAACTCCGGACCGCTGCCGCAGGAAGTCTCTGACGTTGTCACCGGCAAGGACCTGGTCGTCGCCTCCGTGCTGAGTGGCAATCGCAACTTCGAAGGGCGCATCAACTCTGAGGTTCGCGCGAACTATCTGATGTCGCCGCCCCTGGTCGTGGCCTACGCGCTCGCCGGCAGCATCGACGTCGATCTCTACAAGCAGCCGCTGGGCCATGGACGCAACGGCCATCGCGGCCCGGTCTACCTGAAGGACATCTGGCCGACCGAGGCAGAGGTGGACGAGGTTGTGCGCAAGTACGTCACCGGCGATCTCTTCCAGAAAGCCTACAGCGATGTCTTCAAGGGCGATGAGCGTTGGCGCGGGCTGAACGTGCCTGCGGGCGAAACCTTCGCGTGGGACGACCAATCGACCTACGTCAAGAACCCACCGTACTTCGAGAACATGCCCAAGCAGCCCGCTCCGGTCGCAGACATCACCGGCGCGCGGGTGCTGTGCTATCTCGGCAACAGCGTGACCACCGACCACATCTCGCCCGCGGGCTCCATCAAGCCGAACAGCCCGGCTGGGCAGTACCTGATTGCGCACGGCGTGAAGCCCGCGGACTTCAACTCCTACGGCTCGCGGCGCGGCAATCACGAAGTCATGATGCGCGGCACCTTCGCCAACGTCCGCCTGCGCAACAAAATCACGCCCGAGCGCGAAGGCGCCTACACCCGCCACTTCCCCGGCGGCGAAGAGATGTTCATCTTTGACGCCTCGGAGAAGTATCGTGCCAACGGCGTGCCGCTGATCATACTGGCGGGCAAGGAGTACGGCTCAGGTTCGTCGCGCGACTGGGCGGCGAAAGGCCCGCGCTTGCTGGGCGTGCGCGCGGTGATCGCCGAGAGCTTCGAGCGTATCCACCGCTCGAACCTGGTGGGCATGGGCATCCTGCCACTGCAGTTCCTCACCGGAGCCAGCGCGGAAACGCTCGGCCTGACTGGCGACGAGTTGTTCAACATCCAGGGGCTGCCCTATTTCCTGGAGCACTTCGCGCCCGGCAAGATGGTGAAGGTGCAGGCGACCAAGCCCGACGGCACGTTGGTCCGGTTTGACGCAACGGTGCGCATCGACACGCCGCAGGAGGTGCAGTACTACCAGCACGGCGGCATCCTGCAGTACGTCCTGCGCCAGTTGCTGAGCAAGCCCGGCGCGAAGACGTAAGCGAATTGGACCAGGTGGCGCACCGCTTGAGCGGTGCATTCAGGGCCCATTCAATAAGGTGTCATCCTGAGCGGAGCGCCCGCCGTTTTCTTTTCCGACCCGCGTCTTTTGCGGGTCGGGGCGGGCGCGCCGTCGAAGGACCTGCTGTTCCCGCCGGAGTGGCTAATCGTCAGGCCGCTTTCTTGCGCCGCGGCACCTTCGCGCCCGACTTCCGCGCCTCGCTGATCCCGATCGCGATCGCCTGCTTGCGGCTCTTCACTTTTCCCCCTCTGCCCGATTTCAGCTTGCCGTGCTTGTACTCGCGCATCACCTTGCCGACTTTGCTCTGCGCCTTCTTGCTGTACTTGCGGTGACTGCTGCTCGATTTCCGATGCGATGAACTTGAACGATGGCCTGAACTCGATTTCCTTGCGGTCGCCATGATTTGCCTAGCCTCCTGAAAAGTGAGACGAGCGCGCCGTCGCATAGGTTGTGCCGGATGAGAAGCCCGAAGGGCGCGCATCATCGCGGGAACCACATTAACATCGCGGGAACTACATCAAGATGGCGGGAACTACATCAAGAATGTCATCCCGACCAAGGGCTTCAGCCCGCGTGGAGGGACCTGCTTTTAGCCCGGCCAAGCTGCCGGCGCCGAGAACAGCAGGTCCTTCGACTGCGCGCCCGCCCCGACTCGCGATGCGAGTCGGAGAAAAGCACGGCGGGCGCTCCGCTCAGGATGACACCAAGAAAAAACGATCGGTGGGACGCGAGCCTGAAGGCTCGCTCTACCCGTCATTGCAACAGATTTTCAACGACGCCATAGCTCGCGGCCAGCGCGGCATCCAGCGCGGCGGGATCTTTGCCGCCGGCCTCGGCCATGTCGGGACGGCCGCCGCCGGAGCCGCCGACTTTCTTTGCGACCTCGGCGATGATCTTGCCCGCCTGCACGCGCGAGGTGAGGTCCTTGGTCACACCGACGATCAGCGCCACGCGGCCGTCGCTCACCGAGCCGAGCACCACCACGCCCGAGCCAAGTTTATTTCGCAGATTGTCGATGAGCGTGCGCAACTGCGGACGCTCGAGGTTGTCGGCGCGCGTGGCTAGCACCTTCACGCCTTTCACCTCGCGCACGTTCTCCGTCGCCGACGACACCGACGACGCGGCCGACTTCATGCGCGCCTGCTCCAGCTCCTTGCGCAGCTTCTTCAGCTCGTCTTCGCGGCGCTCCAGCTCGCGCCGCAGCGCCTCGGCGGGCGACTCGTCGTCACCGCGCACCAGCGTCGAGACGACGTTCTCCAATTGATGGTCCTTGCGGAAGTGGCGCAGCGAGCCCTCGCCGGTAACAGCTTCCAGGCGCCGCACGCCGCTGGAGACGCTTCCCTCTTTCAGGATCTTGATCAGCCCGATCTCGCCGGTGGCGGCGGTGTGCGTGCCGCCACACAGCTCGGTGGAGAAGTCGCCGATGCGGATAACGCGCACGCGGTCGCCGTACTTCTCGCCGAACAGCGCCATCGCCTTGTATTCGTTGATAGCGACGTCGATGGGCACGTCCTCGATGACATCGACGCGGTCGTTGCGCAGCACCTCGCGGTTGGCAAGGTCTTCGATGTCCTGCAACTCCTCGTCGTCGAGCGAGGCGAAGTGCGAGAAGTCGAAGCGCAGGTGGCCGGGATCGACCAGCGAGCCCGCCTGCTTCACATGCGTGCCCAGCACATTGCGCAGCGCGGCGTGAAGAAGGTGCGTGCCGGTGTGGTTGCGCATCGTCGCGTTGCGCACGTCGGCGTTCACCATCGCGTCGACCTTGTCGCCGACGTGGATTGTCTGCCGGGCGACGACACGATGCGCGCGCACGCCCTGCACGGGATAGGTCGCGCCTTCGACCTCGGCGACGACGGTGTTGTGATCGTCAGAGTAGAGCCAGCCGACATCGCCAACCTGTCCACCGGCGTCGGCGTAGAACGGCGTGTGATCGAGCACAATCTCACCGCGCTCACCTGGCTTCAGCTCCTGCACGCCCATGCCGGTTCCATTGTGCGGTTTGATGATCGCCAATACTTCGCAACCGGTGGAGAGCGTCTTGTTGTAGCCCTCGAACTCGGTGCGCGGGAGCGACTGATATAGCGGAGACGCCGTAGCCTTCGCACCGCCCTTCCAGGAAGCTTGCGCCCGTTTGCGCTGCTCTTCCATCGCGGCATCAAAACCGGCTTGGTCGAACAGAATACCTAAATCGCGGAGAGCTTCGACCATAAAGTCCGGCGGCAAGCCGAATGTGTCGTACAGCTTGAACGCCTTCTCGCCGGGAAATTCAAACCTAGCGAACCGTTCTACCAGCATCACGGATTTCGCCAATCGAATAAGCGACATTATCTCCGCAAGACTTGCTTCGCCTTTTTCAACTGCTTCGACCCACCTATTGACCCGCCTAGGGTCAAATACTCCATCGCCGGGCATGCCTCCCTGTCGGCTAATGTCGTCACCCTTCAGCAACCGCTCATAGCCCCGATGGTTTTGAAGCCAGTCTTTTAGCTGGTCCATTAGGGAGGCCAGCAATAACGCGTCGAATTGCTTCACCCCAACATCCAGCGTGTGCGCGAAACGCGTTTCTTCGCCCTTGATCATCTCCGCGACGCGATCGGCGCTCTCGCCGAGTTCGGGATAGGCATCTTTCATCAGATCGCGAACGGCGAATACCATCTGGAACAGAAACGGCTTGTCTTGTCCCAGCAGGCGTCCGTGTCGGATCGCGCGGCGGATGATCTTGCGCAGAACGTAGCCGCGGCCTTCGTTCGACGGCAGCACACCATCGGAGATGAGGAACGTTGACGCGCGCGCGTGGTCGGCAATCACTCGCAGCGATGCTGCCTGCTTGTGTGTCTGCTCGACATCTTCTCTCTTCTTCTCCTGGTCGAGTGAAACGCCGGTCAGCTCCGCCGCGCGCTTGATCAGCGGCACAAAAAGATCCGTGTCGTAGTTCGAGATCACGCCCTGCATGACCGCCGTCACGCGCTCCAGGCCGGCGCCGGTATCGATGGATGGCTTGGGCAGCGGACGCATCTCGCCGTTCGGCTGCTTGTCGAACTGCATGAAGACCAGGTTCCAGATTTCGACGTAGCGTCCGCACTCGCAGCCGAACTGGCAGTCGGTGTGGCCGGCATCGCTGGCCTCGGGGCCCATGTCGTAATGGATTTCGCTGCAAGGGCCGCAAGGGCCGGTGTCGCCCATCATCCAGAAGTTGTCCTTCATGCCCATCTCGAAGACGCGCTCGGGCGCAACTCCGGTTTCAAGCCAAAACTGACGCGCTTTTGTATCCGAATAAAGTCGCAGCGTCTCGTCGCCGCCGAAGATGGTGACGTACAGCTTGTCTTTGTCGATGCCGTACCACTCCGGCGAGGTCACCAGCTCCCACGCGTAGGCGATGGCGTCCTTCTTGAAGTAGTCGCCAAAGCTGAAATTGCCCAGCATTTCGAAGAAGGTGTGGTGGCGATTGGTGAAGCCCACGTTCTCCAGGTCGTTGTGCTTGCCGCCGGCGCGCACGCATTTCTGCGACGAGGTGGCGCGCGAGTAGTCGCGCTTCTCGATGCCGAGAAAGACGTCCTTGAACTGGTTCATGCCGGCGTTGGTGAACAGCAGCGTGGGGTCGTTCGCCGGGACCAGCGACGACGAATGCACGATCTTGTGTCCGCGCTCGGCGAAGTAGTGCAGGAACATGGAGCGGATTTCGGAGCCGGTTAGGTTGCGGGACGGCATGTAAATAGATTAGCAGGGGGATTCAGCAGTCAGCACTCAGCAGTCAGCATTCAGCCGACGCACTGGTTGCGCGTTCTCCACGGCGGGTGCCCCGTTCCAGCCATCGTTTTGGCTGGGGCGGGGCAGTTTGGGCGCGAATTTACACGCTGCCCAGCCTTGGCCCAACCGATGGATGGAAGGGGGCGCCCTGTGGGTGGCAATCAGGTATCAGCCGACAGCCATCAACCGAGGCGTGACCGCTCCCGACATCTTGTGAGACCATTGCGGGTTGCGCTTCCACCCCGGAGGAACGCCATGAAGCTTCTGCTCATCACTGCGTTGCTGTTCGCGCTGGCGCTGTCGGCGGTTGCCGCCGAGTCGCACGAGGTCTCCTACCGCAGCGGCGACGAGACCGTACACGCCATCCTCTACAAGCCCGCCGGCGACGGGCCGTTTCCTGCGCTCGTCGTGATCCACGAGTGGTGGGGGCTGAACGACTGGGTGAAGCAGCAAGCCGACCGGTTCGCGCAGCTCGGATACGTCGCGCTGGCCATCGACCTATATCGCGGGCAGGTGGCCACCACGCCCGATGAGGCGCACGAGATCATGCGCGGCGTCCCGGAAGACCGCGCCCAGCGCGACCTGCTGGCGGCTGTCAAATACCTGAGCTCGCTGAATACCGTGAATGCGAAGCGCATCGGCACCATCGGCTGGTGCATGGGCGGAGGCTACGCGCTCGACCTCGCGGTCGCCGATCCCAAGCTGCGGGTCGCGGTCATCAACTATGGCCATCTCGCAAGTGACGATGCCACGCTGAAGAAAATCCATGCGTCCATTCTCGGCATCTTCGGCGGGCAGGACCGCGGCATCCCGCCTGCCGACGTGAAGAAGTTCCAGAAGCAGATGCAGGGGCTCAACAAGAAGGTGGATATCCACATCTTCCCCGACGCGGGGCACGCCTTTGAGAACCCGAACAACACGCAGGGTTATCGCAAGGGCGACGCCGAACAGGCGGAAAAGATCACCGAGCGGTTTCTCGCCAACAACTTGAAGGATTAGTCGAAGTCACGACCCGGAGCGCGTTGTTCTTTGGCCTTTATGCCACGTGCCGCCGGCGTCGAATCCCACGAATCCGGTCCAGTGTCCCCACGATGGCCTGGGCCTGATTGCGGAGGATGCCCACGATGTCAGCAGGCAGTTCGTCGTCCTTGATGGCTTCGTCGTAGCGCTTGTTGGCGAATTCGTCCCCGGTTTCCATCGACGCAAGGATGGCGTCGTCGCCGCCGCCCAACGCGGCCTTCAGGTTGGCCCAGCCGCGGTGCACTGCACCCAGCGCCGTGCCTTTGCGGTCGACATCGGCTTTGCCCCAGTGCACGGCCTCGTTCTCCAGGTCGCCGGCAAACTTGGCGCGCTCCAGGCTGACCTCGTTCAGCACTCGCTTCAACTCGGGGTCGTGCACGTGTTCTGCGCCGTCACGATATCCGTTCTGGCCGTCGCGGCAAATCTGGATCAGCTCTTGCAGCTCCTCGGCAATGTGTTGGCTATTTGGCATAGGAAGGCTCGTCTCCGAAATGGCGTTGAGGTTTCGCCAGTTGGATGGCCGAGGATGCCGGCTGGTTGGACTCAGGGCGGACGATTCGGCAGTTGACGGTTGTGGGGCCGGCGTTTATCATGGCGAAGAAAAGGCGAATGTAAGTAGCTGCCATGGATCCGTCTCTGCTGATCGCCGAGGAAGAGCGTCCGCAGCCGCTGGTCGGCATCGCGAAGCTGGCGGCGCAGGGCGAGTCGATCCGCCAAGGGCATCTGGTGGAATACTTCACGCTGCCCACGCGCGCGCTGCTCAACCGCTGCACCTCGTCGCGCGTGCCCTTCACGTGGACCATCAATCCCTATCGCGGCTGCGAATTCGCCTGCAAATACTGCTATGCGCGCTACACCCACGAGTTCATGGAGATGCGCGACGGAGTGGACTTCGAGCGCAAGATCTACGTGAAGCAGCAAGCGGGCTGGTTGCTGCGCCAGGAGCTCAAGAAGGTCAAACGCGGCGAGGAGATCGCGATCGGCACGGCCACCGATCCGTATCAGCCGGCGGAGAAGCGCTATGAGATTACGCGCGGCATTCTGGAAGAGCTTGCGCTGCATCACGGGCTGCAACTCGGGATCGTGACCAAGTCGGACCTGGTTCTGCGCGATGCCGAGTTGCTGCGGCGTGTGGCAGAGCACAATTCCCTGTTCGTGAACCTGACGATCACGACGCTGGATGCGAAGCTGGCGCGAATTCTGGAGCCGCGCGCGCCGCGTCCCGATCTGCGGCTGGATGCGGTCCGGCAGTTATGTGCCGCGGGCGTTAACGTAGGCGTGATTTGCGCTCCCGTGCTGCCGGGCATTACCGATTCAACAGCGGCTCTCGACGCGCTGGTGCAGGCAACGAAAGAAGCCGGCGGAAAATATATCTACGCCAATCCGCTGTTCCTGAAGCCTTGCTCGGCGAGCGTCTTCTTGCCCTTCCTGGAGAAGGAATTTCCCAAGCTGGTGGAGGATTACCGAAAGCGCTTCAGCGAGCGGGCATTCGTAGGCAAGGCGTACAGCAAGCGAATTTCGGAGCTGATGGCGAGCCTGCGCAAAAAGCACGGAATCTCGCGGGAGTTCAGCTCGCGGAGTGAAATCGCGTATCCACCTCCGCAAGAGGAGCAGTTGCGGCTGTTCGCGTGACAACCGCGCATGGGCATGAAGCCGCAATAGCGTCCTTCGACACCGCGCCCGGACAACTACGCCGCCAAGCGCGAGAATACCGCGCTGGTCACCGTAGTTGCGCGGTCGCTCCGTTCAGGATGATGCCGATCTGAGAGAGAGTTCACTTTGAATCTTGCAGTTTACTTTTCCGTTACGGCGATTGTAATTCCTCCAGTTAACGCCCACGTTCGTGCCGCAGTGTAGGAATTGCGTCCAAATCCTGGACATTCGTGCACTTCTTACTTCTTTCCCGTTTTGGGGAAAATCCGGCCTTCCTTTAGACTTTTCATCATGGCCGCCCCGCAAGAGATCGAAGTAAAGTTTCTCGTCGAAGATTTGCGCGAGCTCGAGCGCAAGCTCGCGGCGATAAAGTTCAACCGCGAAACTCCCTCCACGCACGAAGTCAACACGCTATACGACCTGCCTGGCCAGAAGCTGCGCCGCAAGGGAGAGCTGCTGCGGCTGCGAAAATATGGCGACCAGTGGAAGCTGACGCACAAAGCAAAAGGCGTGCCGGGCCGGCATAAGTCGCGGGGCGAGTTGGAGACCGGCGTCGCCGACGGCAAGACCATGGACCAAATGCTACGCGCGCTGGGCTTTATGCCCACGTTCATCTACGAAAAATTTCGCTCAGAGTGGCACGATGGGGAAGGCCACGTCGTGCTCGATCGCACGCCCATCGGCAATATCGCCGAGATCGAAGGCAAGTCGCGCTGGATTGATCGCACCGCACGGGCACTGGATGTTAGTCCCGAGCAATACATCACCAAGTCCTACGCGGAACTTTTCTTCGAATGGAAGCGTAAAACGAAATGCAAGGCAGAGAACATGACCTTCAGCGAGTGCCGCGGCTGCCCGAAGTTGAGGCCGGCCTAAGTTTCCGCGGAAGCCCAGCACCGGCTCTGGCGATTTAGACCTCGCCGGGCCTGAACCGGAGCCGGTGGTATGGGGCAGGTTCACGACGTGCTCTCCTTCCAGCGCGATCGCACGCGGCTCGACAGACGCTGGATTTCTCCTCGCGCAAACTCGGCTCCCCCGAATCCGCCTAGTAGCTAACCGTGCTGCTCTCCTATGAATGCGAGCGTCAATGGCATTGTGGTGCCCGATATTGCAGCCAACCCACCGGCAGCGGACGCCGGCCCGCAACGCCGCGACGTCACCGAGCAGATCTGTCGTCAGCGGCGGCAGAACCAAAAGTTTGTCGGCAGCCGGAGTAGAGACGCTACTGCCCGCTGCACTCGGATTGCTTGTTGATGGCGTCGCCGAGTTTGCTCAAATCGAACGTCGCTGTGGTCGGAGCGCCGGTCAGGAAAGGCTTGAATTCAATGGACACGGTTGAGCCGAGCAGCGCTTGCAGGAATTGCATGCGCTCCGGTTCCGTTCGCGCGACATTGGCGTAACTGTCGCCGTCGCCATAACGGATCCAAGAACTGGCCTGCTTCTTGCCGTCGATGGTGAGCACGAACGCTTGCCCGCCCTTGGCGCTGGCATCGGTGTCGTCGCCTACTACCGCGCCTCCCGGCGAGAAGATCACTAAGTGCGAGCTCTTCTTGCCCTTGTGTATGCACTCCACGCCCAACGTGGGTAGCTTGGTTTCGCCCGGCATCAGCTGGTAGGAATGCTGGGCGGAGACACTCAGCATGACGCCGCCTTTGACGGGGCTGACCTGGACTTCCTGCGCACTGCACAGCAGTGACAGACAACAGATGGCGAAAATGGTAGGGAGTTTTATAGCGGTGAACATGATATCGATTGCTTATCACGCTTGATGCAAATAGTCCATCATTGCTGTTCCCGGTCGCTATGCGGAGGGGACGACCATGAGACGTCCGGCTCTCCTGGCCCGTGTCGGTTAGCGCGCAAGGAGAAAAACACGTGCCGTAGGACATGGAAGGTGAGGAGAGGGCAGCAACTGAAGCAGCAGTCCCACTGCAATGGGACTCTGTCCGTCACTTCCACGAGTTTGATTCATGCTGCGCATACTTCCTCCTGGCCTTCCAACCTTGAGCGAAGCGCCAGCCAGCGCAAACATGGGCCCGGACTGCAACCGCAAAATAACAAGCAGACCCTACTCGACCGACAACTGGTCGCCAACCTCGGTGGAGGTTTGGGCGATTCTCCCCGAAGGCAATTCAATCACGCAACGGGCCTTCCAGTGAATGCCGGTCAAACGATACGGCGGCATCGCCGGACGCACATGAACGACTCGCCATTTCTTGTCGACGAAAAGCACGTCGATAGGAAACTTCATGGCGACCGTGTGAATGGCCTGCGACGGAATAATCAGCAGGCCGGTGCCCGGTTCGAGGCCCCGCTTGCCCAGCAGGCCCACCACGCGAGTCAGGCTCGTCTCGGCTACGCCGATCCGTTCGCCCAACACGGTATTCCTGGTCGTGTTGAGCACCGATACCGTCTCAGAGACCATACTAGCGACGCACTGTGGGTCGACGAGCCGACGAGATGCGTTTGCGACGGGCAATGATGACGCCAAGCAAGACTACCGCTAGGACGCCCGCAACCACACGAATCATAGTGACGCTATCCATAGACTTCAGCTCCTTTTAGTTAGTTACCGCTGTTCTCAATCGCTTTCAGCACTGAAAGTATGCCTGGCCCAAGCAGCACAATAAATAACGCGGGGAAAATAAAAATGGCCAAGGGGAAAATTAGCTTCACCGTCGTCTTGGCCGCACGTTCTTCGGCCAGCATCAGCCGCTTAGTACGCAGCGTGTCGGCGAAGATGCCAAGCGACCGAGCGATGGGCGTACCCAAGCGCTCCGTCTGTACCAGCATGGCAACGAACTGGCGCACATTGTCCAGATCCAACCGGTCGGACATGCTGCGCCACGCCTCCAGGCGTGGCTTGCCGGCGCGCTGTTCATAGGCCGTGATGAAGAGTTCTTCACTCAAGTCGGGGTACACGGGCTCGATCTCTTTTGCAATCCGCAGCGTTGCCTGGTCGATCCCTAGTCCTGCTTCCATGCAGATTACCAGCAGATCGAGCGCGTCCGGCAGCGCGTTGCCGATCTTCTGTTTGCGCCGCCCTATGGCCCGGAAAAGGTAAATGTCAGGAGCGAAAAACCCTGCGACGCCCAGTAGCAGGGCGGCGTACAGGAATTCATCAGCGCCTGCGAAGGTAGCCAATAGAATTCCGACAATGGGACCCAGCAGTTTGCAGCTAAGGAAAGTATCGGCATCGCCGGGGTTCCGAAAACCGCCAAGATTCAATCGATAGGAGAGGTCCTCGTCGCGCGAGCGCAACCAGTCGCGGAACGGGGCCAGCGGCCGGGTGAGCAATTCAAGAGCATCTTGCGGGCGAAACTTTGGTGGGGCGGGAACCTCGAGACCGGCCTCGGGCGCCGCCCCGAACTCGGCGATCGGGCGAAGCGCCGCCAGCCGGCTCTCCGCAGCCGAGCGATTCCCCACTACCGTTAAGATGAGAAGCGCGACTGCCGCGAAGACCGCCACCGCCGCGAGCACCGCAATGAGCATCAACTGCATATCAGTACTTGACCTGGATAATCTTGCGGATAAAGTATGCCCCCAACGTCATACTGATCAGGGTTCCGTAGATCAGGTGATGGCCAGTCTCGCTCTCGAAGAGTGGCTCGGTATAACCTGGCCGGATAAGGTTCAGCAGAATAAAGGCAATGAACGGCAGGGAGAGTAGCACGCCGCCCGTCATCCGGCCCTGGGCCGTGTAGACCTTCACCTTTTGCTGCAGATGGATTCTCGAGCGCAGAACCGCCGCCGTCTTGTCGAGCAATTCAGGCAGGTTGCCGCCGGTTTCTCTCTGCACCAGCATGGCGGACACCAGGAACTGGAGCTCCTGAACTGGAAACCTGCGCAGCAGGTTATTCATCGCGTCACGGAACGGAAGCCCGTAATTCATCTCATCGGCACAGACATGGAATTCCGGTCCCAGGGGATCGTCGGTCTCCTCGGCGCAGGTAACCAAAGCTCCCGGCAGCGACTGGCCGGCGCGTAGGGCGCGAGCGATCAAGTCCACTGCCTCAGGGAGCTGCGCGCAGAATTTGGAGAAGCGCTTGGAACGCTGAAACCCTACCCAAGCCAGCGGACCGAAGGCCAGTACGAGGCCGGGAATCCAGCCGATGACACCGACGGGGAGCCACCAATTCCCCACGGCAGCTCCCACTGCCAGCAGGCACGCCGAATAGAAAAAGAACCGGCCCACCGTCCACGGTACCTTTGCCTGCTCCAGCCACAAGTGCAACTGCAGCGCGGGCTTGTTTTGGCGAAGCGCGTGATCCAGCCATTCGATCCGGCTGAACGTGACATGCTTCACGATCTCAGCCGGGGCATCGTCGTCGTGCATGATCGGCCGGCCCAGATTGCTCAGCCGCTCCTGGGTGCGCTTTTCGGCCTCGGAAGGTTCGGTGAAATAGGCGATGGTGGCGAACGCGGCGACCATGAGAATCAGGAATATCGTGTAGAAAGACATAGGTCTGCTCCGCGCTTATACCTCGAACGAGTGCTCGAAACTGCCGGGAGGAAGGACAATACCCGCCTTTTTCAGGCGTTCCGCGAACTTTGGCGAAACCCCTGTTGCCCGGAAGCGGCCGAACACGTGCCCATTCACGTCGATACCCAGCTTCTCAAAGATGAAGATGTCCTGCATGGCCACGACATCGCCGGTCATGCCGGTGATTTCCGTGACGTAGGTTACACGCCTGGTGCCATCGCTCATACGCGAAATCTGAATGATGAGCGCGATGGCGGAGGCAATCTGCTGGCGCAACGCCTTCTCCGGCAGGTTGAGGTTCGACATCAGGGCCATGGTTTCCAGGCGGGCAACCGCGTCACGCGGAGTGTTGGCGTGAATAGTAGTCAACGACCCGTCGTGGCCGGTGTTCATGGCCTGCAACATGTCCAGCGCTTCCTCGCCACGCACCTCGCCCACGATGATGCGATCCGGCCGCATACGCAGGGCGTTGATGACCAGCTCGCGCTGCCGCACCGCCCCCTTGCCCTCCAGGTTCGGCGGCCGGCATTCCAGGCGGACCACGTGCGACTGTTGCAATTGCAACTCGGCGGAGTCTTCGATGGTGACCACCCGCTCGCTGTCCCCGATATAGCCGCTCAGCACGTTCAGCAGCGTCGTCTTGCCGGCGCCTGTTCCGCCTGAGATGACCATGTTGAGCTTGGCGCGCACCGCCCCTTTCAGGGCCTCGAAGATGGGATTGGTCACGGTGCGATTGGCGAGCAGTTGCTGGGTTCCGATCGGAATCTTACCGAATCGGCGAATGGAGAGAATCGGTCCGTCCACAGCCAGCGGAGGAATGATGACGTTGACGCGCGAGCCATCCTGTAAGCGGGCGTCGCACATTGGCGAGGACTCGTCCACGCGCCGGCCGACATTGGAGACAATCTTGTCGATGATATGGCGCAGGTGGGCATCGTCCTTAAACGCTACGTTGGTGAGCTCCAGCACGCCGGCGCGCTCGACATACACCTGCTTGGCGGTGTTGACCAGAATGTCATTGATGGTCGCATCGGCGAGCAACGGCTCCAGCGGTCCGAGTCCGAAGACTTCGTGGAGCACCTCTCGCGCCAGGCGGTCCCTCTCGCCCGTGCTGAGCGGCGTGTCCAGCTTAACGATAAGGGCCTGAATTACTTCGCGGACCTGGGAACGGGCCCGCACGTCCTCCAGCGTAGTCAGCTTCTCCAGATCGATCTGGCCCAGCAACTCGCGGTGGATAGTGGTCTTAAGTTCCTGGTAGGCCCTGGCCGTGACGCCGACATTACGCGGAGTCGTCCAAACGCCGCTGCCGACACGCATATCCGGGCCGAAGGTCTTGGTATTCGCCATTCACTTTCCTTGTCTAAGTTCCAAAGAGGCCAAACAGTTTACGGTGCGTCCCATTCTGCGGCTGGAGCATCGGTTCTTCACCCATCAACTGGTCCGCCCAAGCGTCGAAGGCATCCGGCAGGTCGGACTTCCGGCTGCGATCAATGGGAGTACCTGAGTTGATGGCGCTAACGATCTGAGCGTAGTTGTTCGGCACCCGTACGGCAATGTGCCGCCGTAGCGACGACTCGATCTCGCGATCGTGCAAGGTGTTCTTGCCCGAGTGCCGGTTCAGCACTATGTCGATGTTTTCACCAGGATAATGCAATCCTGTCAGGTACTCGATGGAGCGGATGGCATTGTGGATCGCGGGCAATTCCGGGGTGATGATGATGCCCAGACGGTCCGATTGGCGGACCGAGGCGCAGGTGTCCTCACTCAATCCCGGAGGACAGTCGACGATGACAAACTGATAGTTCTCCGCCAGAAAGGCCAACGTGTGCTCAATCGCGTCGGCGGGCGTGTCACGGAACGCCTGCATCGCCTGCGGGGCGTCCAAGACATGGAGCCCGCTGTGATGTTGCAGAAGGAATCCTTGCAACAGCTCCGCATCCAGCCGGTCCATGTTATGGACCAGTTCATAGAAGCTGTATTGATGCCGGCCCAGGCCCAGGCAAAGAGAGATTTCGCCCAGCGCGGGATGGTGGTCCACCAGCAGGACACTCTTATGGTGTCTTTGCACCAGACTCAGGGCGAGATGTACCGCGAGCGAGGTCACGCCCGTGCCGCCCTTGGCTCCCACCAGCGAAACAACGCGGCCTTTTTGCCCCGGAACCTGACCCTGCCCCCACGACTCGATATGCGTCAGAGCTTCGAGCAAGCGATCGGGCTGGAAGGGCTTCACCAGATACTCGGAGCACCCCGCGCGCATCGCGGCAAGGATCTGCTCAGGACTGGAGTCGCTGGAGGCCGCGAACAAGTTCACCGCGGTGCCGCAGCCGGCGCGCAGCTTGCGCGCAATGCGCGGGCTCTCCTCGCTGTCGTCGAAATCGATGATACAGACCCGGTGCTGGAACTGGTCCAGCATGCGCAGAACCTCGCGCGGCGTTATCAGCCGGTCCACGTTGTCGACGACATGCGTCCCTGGCGTTTGCGCCACCAGGACTTCCAGGCCTTCCCGCGATACGGGATCGATGTTGATGCACAGAATACCGATGCGCAACTCGGAACTGCGCGAGCCTTGAATCAGTGTTTGTTGGCCGTTGGTACTCACTTTTGTGTCGCCTCTGAACCCTTCGGCGCATACGGCAGGTTCTTGTCGAACTGGTTATTGTCGAGCCTCTGCATGGGGAAGGACACCTGCGGTTGCGGTGGTGGCACTTCGCCCTGCACTGGGTCGACAATGGTTGGAGTGACCAGCACGATCAGCTCCGTGTTGGTGAAGTTTGCGAGCCGGGATTTGAACAGCTCGCCGAGAATCGGAATGTCCCCAATACCGGGAATTTTGCTGAGCTGCACCGTCGTCCGATGATCGAGCAGTCCGGCGATGCCGAAGCTCTGGCCGTCCTTGAGCTCGATCTCCGTCTCCGCGCGCCGGGTGGAGATGGCCGGCAGGATGAAGCCCGAGATGGTTACGGCATTGGAATAGTCAAGTGAGCTCACTTCCGGGGCCACCTTCAGGCGAACCACCCCATTGTCTTCAATAAAGGCGGTAAACTCCAGCTTCACACCGTATGGCTTGAATTGAATGGTAATGGCCGGTGCGGTGCCGGCAGTTACCGACTGAACGACGGGATAGGGAAACTCTCCGCCCGCCAGGAAGTGCGCAGGTTGGCCGTTGATGGCCATCAGATCGGGCTCCGCCAGGATTTGCAAGACGTTCTTCTGCTGCAAAGCCGCGATTGTAGCGCCGAGGTTGATGTCCGGACGGAAGAGGAAGATATTCAAGAGATTGGAGAAGCTGAACGACTCAGTCGCGCTGCTGCCCCCCGCTTGCAGTGACTGAAGGGAAAAGGGGCTGAATTGCTGCGTCGATACCGTGCCAATCGTATTGGTGGCGCCCGTGCTGATGAGGTTCACCCCGAATTGCGACATCTTCTGGCGGTCGGCCTCGGCGAAGCGCACCTTCAACATGACCTGCCGGTCGCGCACTGGCGGTGCCAGGCGCAACCCGTCGACTACTTCCTTCGAGAAATTGCCGGCCATCTTTTGCATCTGGTCGGCCATGTCCTTGTTGGGAACGGTTCCAACCAGCACGACCCGCTCACCCTCGGATTGCACGTCCACCGTGGCGGATGGGAATGACTGGTCGATGCTGGCGCGCAGTGCACCCACATCCAAATCCGCGTAGACGTCCAGATAGCGGCTGCGCCCGGACTCGTCCCACAGCATGAGGCTGCTGCTGCCGGGCTCTTTGGCCGTGATCACCAGCTCGGCGGGCGAGGTCACCACTGACTCAATGACGTTGGGGTTGCCCGTGAGAATTCGCTTGACCCTGCTCGGGGTGTGGATGAGCAAGGAATGGCCGACCACGATGTGAACGCTCTCCGGGCCCTGCTCGCCCGGTGCAGCCGGCGCTCCCCGCGGAGGCGCCGGTTGAGACTCCCCGGCAGCCGGAGGCGACTGCTGGCTCGGCGGCGTAGCCTCAGCCGGCTGTTGGGCTGCCGCTGTCAATCCCAGCAGAACAAACAGCACACAAAGCGCATGCAAGCGGATAAAGCCTTGCCAGGAACAACCGTTCTCGGTACGTTTAGAATGTCCCACGGAGTGCTCCGGTATTCGCTGATTTTCAGAACTTTACTGTGTTCTTCTTAGCCCCGTCGTACGTTTCAACTTCGTAGTAAGTGGGAGGCGGCTTCGGCGCAGGAGGCGCGCGTTTTACTGCAACCGGAGTGGGCGCTGTATTCACCTGCAAGTCTTTCAACTGCACCGGCCGGTGCGCCTGCTGCACCTGATCGGTGCCATTACGCAGAACAAACTGCACCGTACCCTTGTTGGCCGCCAGCACCAGCTTTTCTGAATCGTCGGGGGTCAACAGCATCGTCACCTGGCGCACCTTCTGCGGCTTGCCGGAAGGATCCGGCTGTAACCGTTCTCCTGTGCTCAACACCTCAACGTTTTGCAGAACGGTAGCCGTAACATCTTCGGTGTCGCGCCCATTTTGGTCCGGCTTGAAGGTGACCAGCACGTCAACCCGGCAGCCGGGGAAGAGAAATCCGGAGACGTTGGTGACGTCATTGGTTTCCACCGCCACGGCGCGCATGCCGTCGGGGATCTTGGCCTGCAAGCCCACCGAGCCTGGTGCGGCCAGCAACGGCTCCCGGACCGGCTCCTTGGCAGCAATCGGATACAGTACGATTCGGCCGACGGCGTCCTGCACCTTCGTCATCGCGCCTTCCACCGGAAAATTCACCGGCCAGTCAACCATGGTCACCGCGTCGGCGGTAATGGTGGCGCCAGCATCCAGTGCCTTGGTCGCAGCCACAATCTTGACCGGCTGCACCGCCGCCGCGTACTGTCGCTTGATTCGGCTGTAGAGAAAGTAGGAGACGGCGGCGGAGATCACCAGCGCCATCAAAAGGGCTAAACCGAGGCGACGCTGTTTCGTAAATCACCTCCACCAAACTGCCGCGAACGCATAGAGCGTTCCCAGCGCTATTGCTAATCCATACGGCATTCGCAGCGCCGTCGGATTGTCCAAATTCAGCTCGGGATGGGCCTGTACTCCAGCCCAGGCGTGGAAGCGCAGCACCGAGCCCACATTCTTCAGGGTCGAAACCATGCGGCGCCGATAGAGGGCATACGCAATCGCCAAAATGCCACCGCAAATTGCGGTTGCCAAAAGAACATTCACGGCGTCACGCGGGCCCACAAAGGACCCGATTGCCGCCATGATCTTGACATCGCCTGCGCCCATCGCCCGCACCATAAAGAAAACCAGCATGATGCCGCCGGCCAACAGGCATCCTTCTAATCCTGTCACCAGGCCTTTCCACCCCATAAGCGCGCTCCGGGCCGCAAGGCCCAGCCCGATTCCGGGATAGGTAAGCCAGTTCGGTATCCTGCGCTCTTTTAGATCGGTCGCTGCGGCCGTAAGGGCCATCAGCAAAGCGGCTAGTAGGAGATAAGTAGCCCGATCCATGGCGCATCCATTGAAACGAAATCAAACTCCACCAGGAAAAGTTGTGGAAGCAAGCTACGAGGAAACCAACTACTCGTAGCGACACGCCCGGCCAAGCGCGCTTGCCCCTGTGTGTCTTGCGTGCGGACCGCTCGAAACTTGCCGTCGCTCCGCCTGCATAGCCTGCTTCCAACAGGCACTATGGTTTAGGACAGGTTGCTTGCGATCTTGGTGAACTCGGCATTGATCGACGACGCCAGTTGGCCCATACCAGCAAGGGCCCCCAAAGCGACGATCAAGGCCACCAAAGCGTACTCGATCAAGTCCTGACCCGCTTCGTCCTTATGCAGCTGTTTGAGAAAACTCGTCATTCGATCTCCTCCTCGCCACAGCCTGAGCCCAACGGTGAACTGTTTTAGGATAGGTTGCTGGCGATCTTGGTGAACTCAGCGTTGATCGAGGAAGCCAGTTTGCCCATGCCCGCGAGGGCGCCGAGGGCGACGATCAGTCCGATCAGCGCGTACTCGATAAGGTCCTGGCCGGCTTCTTCCTTGTGCAGTTGCTTCAGAAGGTTCATCATTCGGAACGTCCTTTCGTGATGTTACGATTCGGTTACCATTAGCTTCCAATAGTCCGCCCCTGTCCCGAGTTCAACGGCACCAACGCAAGAATTCGGTATCGGAAGTTTACGGTGAGGTCACCATAGCAGCGACGTTCGTGCTAAGGCAAGTAAAATTTTTGGGGCTATAAACTAAGGTAACTAGCACTATGGTTACACGATTGCCGCCTATTTGCGTTACCTTCGACACCAAGCCAAAACAACTATGATCGCGGGTTTCCGGGCTGTGCTTGCAGCTTCGACTAGCATTGTTCTGGGCAAGGTCACTCGGAGTAACCTTATACGCATGATGGTTCGACTCTTAATACATTCACCTTACTCGGCAACCTACACTTCAGTGGTGTGCACTTTCCTCCCAATTCGGGAGGCGGTTTTCTGTTCTAGAACGTGCCATTTCCGTCCTGGGCCACGACTGCCGTACAGGGAACCGGCCCATCATTGATGCGAACAGAACGCGCTTAAGCGTTTTCGTTGCATAACTATGGCGCTTACGTAACCAACGCGAAACAACCCTGATCCACAAAGGCAGCCAACCTGTAGCATCAAGGTGATGACTCCACAAAACGAGCAGTTTGTCGTACGGGCGCGCTAGGATTCAGAAGGAACAGTCGCGCCAGCTTCGACAACCCGCAACGCCACAGGAGCGGCAGCTGGTACCGGCTTCAAAGTGATGCAGGCGATTTCTTGTGCGAGATAACTCACTGCCAGACCGCCTACCACGTCAATTCCATAGTGCCAGCCGGTGGTAAGGGTAGAGACGCAGATCAGGGCACCCAGAGTGAAGGCGAACCAGCGAATCCAGCGTAGGTCCCACAGGGCTACGACCGAGAGGACGGCCAAAATGACGTGGAAGGAAGGAAAAGCGACGACCGCGCTTTTTGTCCCCTCGGGCAGCGACTGGCCAGACTTGAGTGCGGTCAGGGCCCCAATCACCTCCGCCTGATCTTTTGACGGCGCGAAAGCCTCCACAGTCCACGGACCCGCGGCCGGCCACAAGGCAAACAGCGCCGAGGTCATGATCGCGGCGAAGAGCACAGCCAGCACGTAACGGCGCGAGGCAAGCGCGCGACGAGCCAATGGCGGTACCACCAGTGAGGCAATCACCAGCAGCCCCAGCAAGTCATAGGCAATGAGTAACGTACGCCGCGCTCGTGGAAAGTTCGCCATCCAGTGAACGACGTTGACGGTGTGAAAATGCATGCCGGCATCGATCCTGGCCAGCGCACCGTCGACCAGGGGACAGGGAGTTCTGCCGGCAACCGGAATGAGAAATGTAATCGCTGGGATGACGAGAAGCGTCCAGGCCAGCAGCTGCGACGCGTCGCCCATTGTGGTAATGCCCCGCCAGCGGCAATAGCAGCAGGCGGCGATCAGTATCCACAAGCCAACCGAGCCAATCGATACTCCTGCCAAAGTGCGCAATTCCCCCATGGCGTCGATACGAACGAACCACGCCAAGACAAGGTCGACCGCCAAGAGAGGCAGCACAATCGCGGCCATCAGCAAGTCGAAATCTGAGCCTTCACTCTTGGCAAGCAACCGCATTTTTTCTTTATATGCCGCTGACTGGGCCCCAATCAATCAAATTCGCCATCTTTAGGTCATAAATTCCGACACGTTTGGGGGAATAGATTATGATGTTGCCGAAGTCCTCGGACCTTCTGCCTCAAACCTTCCGGAGTATGAGTCGTGTCCACGTTGGGCTACGGCCGGGGTCGCTGCGCTGGATAATGCCTGGAACCGGAACCGGGAAGCAATCTATGAGCACGTCTACCAGTCCCGCGCCCGCGCCAGTCGTGAGTAAGCTGCCGCAAGGCCGGCGGCAAGCGCTGCTGGACTGGATCCGGGGACATCCCGAGGATGTTTCCGTTGCCCTTCTCTTGTTGGCCGCGGTCTACGCTACCGTCTCTCACCTTCTCCGCCCAACCGATATGGGCGATGAGATGATGAGACTGGCGGAGCAGCTTGCCCGGCAAGGCAGCTATACAAACCCGTTTGCCGTACTGGAAACCGGTCCAACGGCCGCCAATCCGCCTCTCTATCCGTTTGTTCTAGCGTTGTTCGTCAGGGCTTTCCATTCTTCTGCGCTCGTCTACACCGCAGCCATCGCCGGATGCACCATCGCGAATACGCTCACTGCCCTGCTCCTCTTGCGGCTCTCAGTCGTCTTTTACGGCGACATTTTGCCCGGAGTTATGGCCGCGCTTCTATGGATCCCAGTGATGCCCGACATGCCGGGATGGGACACCAGTTATACGGTCGCGGGACTGCTACTCTTTTGCCTTGTCACCTCGTCGCTGACGCGGGAAAACTGGGGCCTCACCAAATCCGCACTGGGGGGTTTGCTGGCCGGCTTGCTGTTCCTGCTGAATCCCTCATCGCTGCTGGTTTCGCTGCCATGGTTGGGCTTCCTGCTCTACCGAGCCAGGCCGGTTTCGTCGTCTACGATCAAAGGCTGTGCCATCGTCTTCGTGGTTCTTTCAGGATTTGTTCTCGGCTGGTGCGAAAGGAATTATCGCCAGCTCGGAGCGTTTGTCGTAAGGACAAACCTGGGAATGACGCTTTATGCCTCGAACAACGATTGTGCCCAATCGAGCCTGATACGAGACGAACTCAACGGGTGCTATCAGACCCATCACCCCAATGTCAGCCTTCGCGAAGCAACGTTGCTCCGCAGTCTTGGCGAGGCGGGATATGATCGCCTGCGCCGGGCCGAGAGCTTCCGGTGGATGCGTGCGCATCCCGCGAGGCTCTTGCGACTCACGACGGCTCGATTCTGGCAATTCTGGTTTCCGGCGACGGAGAATTTTCCTGCAACGATCAGCCGCGCTGGCCAGGCGTTCGACGTGCCCGGCTGGATGCAGAGCTGGATTGCAAATCAGAACCGGTTAGTCTGTGGCATTTGGGTGGTTACTGTACTCTCTATACCCGGTCTGGTTCTGATGTGGCAACGCCGGGAGCCGCTCATAGGATTCATGCTTCTCGCGCTAGCGATCTATCCTCTTCTCTACTACTTGGTTGTCTCCGATGTTCGCTACCGCTACCCGGTGCTGTGGCTCTCCTTGCTCTCGGCTGGCTACTTTCTGGCCGAGGTCGCGAACGGCGGCACCGGCACAAATAGCTCTTCCATTCGCTCCGCCCCGAGCCTTGGCCGGTCGGAGTACCTGGAACATGCCTCCCGTTGCAAGAAGTAGAGCTGGGATGCCCCCAGAATGAATAGCAGGATCGTTAACAGCTGAACTCCGTGGATCTCTGCAATGGCTTCGGTTTTCCAAGCCACTGCAAAGGTCAGGAATGCCAGGAAAATATACCATCGCACAGCCTTATTCCAGCGAAGGTCTTTGAGAGCTCCCAGGGTCAAAATGACGGCAACTGCGGCAATACTCGAGTCGTAGATCGGAGCGTACACGTTGAACAGCGAAGTGCAACTCAGCGTGCTCGCCCAGGCCAGCGACTGAACCGCCCTGTCTCCCTCGGCGGACCTCCAAAGCAGCATCGCAAGCCACGTGCAGGCTGCGGTCGTCAAGCCAATCAGAACTACCAATCCAATCCGGGACCTACCTCCCGGGATTGCATATGACAGAGTGTTCAAATCCACAAATTGCCACAGCTTGAAGTGGCCCGGAAGTGTGGAGGAATGTCCGGCAGTAAGCTGCCGGAATACACGAACCAGGCGCACATAGGCGGGCCAGATTCGCGCACCTAAAAGCACGGTTGACGCGGCCAGAAGAGTGATTGTTCCGGCCATGAGCCCGCACAGCGCCCTGAATCTGCGCGTAAGAATGAGCATTGGAACCAGGGCGAGCAAGAGAGTCGGCTTGTATGCCAGAGCGGACAGCAGTACCCCGCTCCAGAAGGTCTTGCCGCGACTTTCCTCGTAGGTTGCGAGGCCGATCGCGCACACTGCTATGGAAGCGAGTTGCCCGTTAACCAGGGTGAATAGCAGAAATGGAGGATAAGCGAGGGAGAAACATAGTAGTAGAGAGCCCTGAAGTCCCACCCGGGGGAACGCCCGCTTGATGGTAGCTAGAATACCGACGCTATATAGAAGCAGCGAAACGGCCATCCAGACCACGTAAGCAGCCCTGAAGGATAGCCAGCTAAACGGAGCAAAGAACAGGGGTACAAATGGAGGGTAGGGGCTTGGGCTGTAGTAGCCGTGCCGCAGCGGACAGATCTCATTAAATAACTTCAGCTGCGAAGCAACATTATATAGGTTGACAATCGGGCGTTCGGTCGCAAGACGGCCAAGACCATAGAAATATACAAAATCAAATCCGTCTCCAGCCCTCAAATGGTTCCAAAGGATAACACTTACCGGCACAACCACAAAGGAGATAAACGCAGTCCAACAGAGTACATTCAGTTGCTTAAGGCCTGGTTGTGGACCAAGGAGTTGTTCTGGCCACCGTATCAGCGTTGATTGGCCGACCTTCGCTTCACCGTCCACCGGAGCATTATTACATGACCGTCAAGAACCCACGTTTGCCGGTGCACCCCATTCGCTTCATGACGATTCTGGTGCCGATTCTGAGCACGGTTGCGATTGTGTGGCAAAACGGAATTGATAGACGTTAGACTTAGCACTACCCTGGATCAGGGGCGATCACCATGGGCATTTGGGACGGCGTATTCGGGATTATCTTTGACGTGGATGGGACGCTTTACGAAAAGAGGGCCCTCCAACAGCGACTGGCCGTCCGGATGGCAGCGGCATACTGGCGCCGGCCAGTTAAAGGAGTCCGCGTGGTGAAAGGCCTCCAGGCTTATCGGCAGGCCCACGAGGAGTTGCGGGGCCAGGTCTTTTCACCTGACCTGCAACTTGCTCGGGCAGCAGAAAAGTCTGGATACGAGGTGGCCGAGTTACAGGGTATTGTCGAGAGATGGTTCGAGAGAGCGCCTTTAGAACTGCTGTCGCAATGCGTTTACCCGAAACTGCCGCAGTTGCTGCGGCTACTGTCCGAGCGCCGAATTCCCTGTGGTGTTTTCTCCGATTATCCTGCCCAGGCCAAACTTTTCGCGATGGGACTGGCGTGTTTTTTTAGCCATGTGCTGTGCGCGACGGAGGTCGGCAGGTTAAAGCCGGATCCGGCCGGCATACTCTTGTTGGCGCACCAGATGGGCTTGGCGCCCGAGCGCACACTGTATATCGGGGACCGAACAATCGACCTGGAAGCCGCCGCGGGAGCAGGGATGAAGGGACTTCTCGTTTGCGGCACGACTACCTACTCAAGACTACTCACCCAATCGCTCTTAGCCGACGCTCGCCAGGATGGCTGGGGCGCAGCGGGGTGAGGCCGCCCAATTCATTTACCCTGCAGAGGAAGACTAGAGACCGGAGCGGTCGGTGTGAACGTATTGTTAATCCACGGCATATTCACGATAAGGCAAAAAATCATCACCGCACTACAGCCGGCAACCGCCACCATTAACTTCCATTCACGGTACAGCTTCTCAGGATGCTCGACGGGGCTGTGATCTTTGAAGGCCAGCACGAAATAGATCGCCATCACCACGGCAATAAGTGGGAAAGACAACACCAGCTCTACCCGATAGCGCATCAGGAATGCCCCGAAAAACAGCATCGCCGCGGAAGCGTAAAAAACCACCGAGGTCAGGAGGAGCTCCGGGGTAACGAAAGCGAGGGATTTGCGGTATTTGCCTAAATCGCCGTCTTTCTTCAAATGCCGCTGTTCGGCGTAACGTTTCAGTGCCATGAAGTAACAACCGACCAGCCAGTAGCTGAGCAGCAGCGATGCGGGAGGGATGGTGGTCGAGACGATGAGCCATCCCGCCGCAAGCCGAATCGGGTTGTTAATTGCCTCGGACACCACGTCAGCGTAAGGGACGTCCTTGGTACGGAGAGGCCGAAGATTATAAGCGCATCCCATAACCAAGAGCGCGACCATGTCCCAGCCAAACCAAGGCGAAATTTGCCATGACAGAAGCAAGCCGACCGCCCCTAAAAGGAGCCATTCGCCGTAAGCCAAAGGGAGAATGACATCACCGGAAGGAATCGGCCGATGCCGTTTGACGGGATGAAACCGGTCAAACGGGGCATCGCAGATCTCATTGATCACGTAGTTGCTGGACGCGATCAGGCCCACGGCCAGCAATCCAAGCAGGGTTTTCCCCAGGAGGCCCCAGGTGAGCGGCAGGCGATTCAGTGTAAGCGCAACCACCGTTCCGGGAAGCACGAATAGATTCTTGACCCAGTGGTCGAGGCGAGCGATGCGAGCGTGAGCCTTCCAGGTCCGCCAGTTGGCCAACGAAGGCAGCCGGTCAGGTCGCGGATGTGTGGAGGGAGCGGATTTCAACATTAGAAAATGCAGTGTACCATTGCCGGACAAGTAACACGCGATTCTAGTACGGTGATGCTCACGGCGGTGGTTACGGTTGGTTACACAAGTTAAGAGACTTCAACGAGAAGCTTTCGTCGTCCGTAGTGACCATCCAGAAGGTCCTACCAGGATAAGCTCGGCACAATTGCCGATCACTATCAAACCCCTTTGACCGTGCCCATAGGATCTTTTCAGAGTCGAAGTCGGCTCCATTGTGCACAAGTTCTTCACCCGGGTAGTGGTGTTCGAGATCATAGGAAACCAGGACTAGGTGCCTCCCGGGCTTGTTCTCGAGCTCCTGAGAGATCAGTCTTCGATTATCGGGATAAGCGAAGGTTATATTTGCCACCGCCCCAGTCTGTCTTGTCAGGCACGCTACTACCACAGTAACGCACACAGCCACGACGAAAGACCGCTCGGCAGTTCGCCGTTGCAACCACATGTAACGCAGCCCCACAACCCCAAGCAGATATATGGCGATTGTTGCAGGTGCGGCGTAGTGCATCATCGTGTAGAAACTCGAAGCAAAAGCGATCGCGGTGCAAAGCGCCGCGGCAACAACAAGCCGCAAACGTCGTTGCTGCAAACTCGCAATAAGTCCAATCAGAATGGGCAACGACAGCGCAGCCCCGATGTAGAAAAACCACGCCTGCAAGAAACGCGACACTTCTATGTCTCTGAGCCCTGCCGCTGACTTCATTTTCCCATAACTATATTCTTTGACGAGAGCCTCGTAAAACTTGGCGAACGCCGGGTCCCGAAACCTGAAGCTGGACCTGCCGTTTTGCCACAAGAAAAGTGGTAACGGAGAATAGGTGCGCTCATTGAGAGCGTATGGCAACAACAGCGGATTTCCGGTTGTGCGCTCGTTGTAATAACCCATCATCAATGCTCCCGCTAAACCGATAACGCCGATTGGCAATACTGTTGAGCGCAATGTTATCTCGCGGCGAACCAACAATCGGACGATCTTGTAGGTACCGTATACCAACAGAGGCAAGGAGAAGGCCAATCCCTCAAATGGCCGTGATGTGCCTAAAATCAGCAGGGAGACTGCGAACAAACACGCAAGCACGAAGCGGCTCAGTTCGGTTCGGTTCTTTTCAAAAATACGAACTACGGAGCCGACCGCGATTGCCCCTCCCAGCGCAGCCATGGAACCGCCCCAATACGAGTTCATCCAATAGGAAAAAATGGCGATGCGAAGTACCGCCAGACAGCCGCCTAGCAGCGCCCATCCCGGGGAAACGAAGGCCTGTAACGCCCAACAGATTGCACCGCACAGGACAGCCGTACTTAGATATACGCCGACCCAAGGTTGGTGAAATACTATTTCCCCGAAGGCCAACACGATGCCTTGCGAAACCGGATATTTCGAATGGTAGGTCGGCGTCAAGTTTACCCAAAAGGTCTCGAAATGCTGCCATTCTGGCGGCGTGGGATTGGTGAGCCGGAAGTGCGAGAAGGTATCAGCCATCAATAAGTAGCTGTATTCGTCGTTAATGCGAGGTTGGGGGATGCCGACGAATGGAAGGAGGAGGGCCCTGGAAATCAGAGCGAGGGCGCATACAGAAAGAACTGACCGGCGATTGCTTGCCAGGATCCATGAAAGCCAATGGGGACGCTCCCATGGTCGATGGCGCAGGCGCGAGCCGAGCATGGCCATTATAAATGTGACAGCAAGAATAAGGCTTTCTACTCCCACCAGCTTCAGGCCGTTAACAGGAACGTAGTCGCCCTTGCGAGATATTTCCACTCCGGAGTGGACCCGTTGCACCTTAGCCGTGGAAGGTGGCTCGCTGATCCATTTCCCTCCAATCAGCTCAGTAGGGAGAGGCCACATGATGTTTGTAGGTTCCATCAGGGTTCAAGTGAGAGAGCCGAGGTGTTCTGTGATCGCGTCAGGTGCAACAGCTCGTGCCGGTCAATCTTAGCAAACCTCGAATGCCATGGACTACAAACGAAGGCCTTTAGGCTTGTCCGACCTGGAACGAGGCGCCTATCCACACTGCCGGCATAGCCGCGCGAAAGGTTGGTCATGGAGGGCCCACAACGGTGAGGCTTCCCCTGCGACATTCATCGGTCGCTAACGCTTCGCTGGACCTGAGTCAGCGAGAGCGGGAACGGTGTCAGCGTTGCGTGAGTGTGCAGCGGCACTCGGCACGCGACGAGCGACATAGATCGTCGCCGACGGGCTCGATCGCGACAGCAGGGCGGCCGGATCGGGATTGTTTCCCCATTGCATATCTGGAGCATTTAAGGGGATTTGACTCCAGGTATACCGGCCGAGCTCGTTCAGGTACAGCGGCCACTGCACCCAGTGTACAGATCTCCGGAGCACGACGAATTCCGGGGGGGTCCTTGCGTCGTCTTCCACTCGGAAAGCCGCAATTCCGCCACGGATAGGATTGGGTAAATAGAACATCAACGGCAGGTCTTCGTAATTGATCAGAATTTCATCCGAGGGACTTGAATTGTGCTTGAGCCACTCAATGACGGCTGCATTGGGATCGGGATAATGAGTGAAGATCTGATTCCACAGTATCGCTAGCTCGGGCCGCAAAGCTCCCGAAGCCCGGTAAAACGACGGGGAGGGGATAAGCCAGGTCAGCCAAGGAGTGAACAGAAATACCGCCGCACCCACCCAAACAGGCCATGTTCGCGCGCTTCCCGGACCTCTCACGAGGACCCAGGCTGTTAACAGAGATCCCAAGGGCGCCACGATGATCACATAACGCAAAAAGGAGGTGGGGGCCACGAGCGGTACCCATACAATGAATGCAGCCATGGTGGCGCATGCGATCGCTGCGAAGCGTCGCTCAGAAACCGCAAGGCTGTCCCAACGGCGGGAGAGCAAAACGAGTGCCGCGATCACAATCAACATTGGCACGACATATTGGTTCATGTTGAACAGATTGCGCAAAAACCGGTCCGCCCAGGGCCTTGCCGGCGCGACATGGCGCCGCCATAGTTCGAAGTAATACATGAACGGAAGTAACATTGCGGCCAAGCATCCCCCAACCATGAGTGGACGCCACACCCGCTGCCGGTCAGCGATGAAGGCATCGGCGAACAAGACCAGTAAAACGGGCCATAATGTCCCGTAGTCAACCTGAAACCAACACCACGCAGCAGCAATAAATGCGAAAGCGCCCCAGCGGCCGCCGTTCTGCCAACGCGCATAAGAAATCAGAGTTAACACCAAAAACAAACTTGATAGGGAGTAATATCGGCACTGGCGGCAGTGCAATATCCAGAAAGCGTTTAGGATCAGGAACAGGGCAGCCAACAACGCTATCAAAGAGCTGTTGAACTCGCGCACAACAAAGAGGTAGAGGAGCAGGACCGTTATGATAGCCGCGAGGGCGAACGGGAGGCGGGCTGCCAACGTGGTTCGGCCCAGAGTCTTCAGACTAATAGCTTCGACAATGAACTGTCCCCAGGGGTGCCATATCCAGGTCGTATCGGGCTTGAAATCCCCACGATGGATGTAGTAGTCGACCGCCGCCCTAGCATCAGCGGCGCGCTCGCCGATGCTGGTACCGTCCTCAGTTGGAAAATAATCGATGGTGATCAGGTTTTTGCCGTCGTACGCGAGCGGGCGTCCGAACCGGAGCATGCGCTCCGCCAATACCGCCGTCTGGGCTTCGTCTTGCCACAAGTATCGGTCGCCTAAATGATAGAGCAGCAGTAGAGCCGCCAGCCCTGTTAGAACACAAGGCGTCAGCACTCTGCGCCAGGATTTGGGGACCATCTCAGAGGTCATTGCAATCTGACTGCGTTCCTGCGGGTGCAAGGCCCTGCTCGACGACCAAACATTCAGCTTGAACGCAATAATGGATCGATGATAAATGCAGAGGCTCGCATTTGAAACAGCGAGATGCGTTCCGCCCTTAGAGGATCGATTCGAAGAACAACGGTCGAACGATATGACCGCGATTGGCCGACTGGTTGTTCCCGTCAACGATCCCCAAGTTAGTTGCGCGTTACGAGATTCTTCGGCATATCTAACCAGCAGAGTACAATATTTCTCGCTGACGGAGTCAAGGAGTAAATTCCGGTCCCTTCTTACCGAGGCAACATGCGTCTTGTGACTCGCGCACCGAAGGCGTTACTAGTTCTCGCGCTTCTCTCGCAGATAGCATTTTTCTCGTTTATCGCTACGCATCGCTTCATCGATCTCGACGAGGGCTCCTACCTACTCGCTGCACGCTTGGTTCTGGCGCATAAGAGGCCTTATCTGGATTTTTTCTATAATCAGGCGCCTTTGCTTCCCTATGTTTATGCCGCGTGGATGAAGTGCACCCAAATCTCATGGGTATCCGCAAAATTGTTTTCCGCGGTCTTGACCGCACTCTTAGGTACATTGCTGTTGGCGGATGTTTGGGTGCGGACTCGAAGTCGGGTCGCCGGGTTCGCGGCGCTAATTTTGTTTGCCTCAAGCACGCTGGTGTTCGCGTGGTTCCCGCTGGTGAAAACCTATTCGTTGGCTGCGCTGTTCCTTTTTGCCAGCTACTTTGTCATAGGCCGCATCTCCGAATCGTTTTCGCCTTGGCTAATCGTATCTGGGGGACTTTTGTTCGGATTGAGTGTCGATGCCCGGTCTTATTTGCTCCTGCTAATACCGGTTTTTATATGGTGGGTCTGCAGGCAATCCGCGGCCGGCGTCAGGTCCCGAGCGGTGGTTTGCTTCCTCATCGGATTTGCGCTTGGAACTTTGCCGGCCTTGTGGCTGTTCCTGTCCTCGCCCGACATATTCGTCTTTGACAATTTGCGGTATCACGCGCTGCGATCGAGCGCCGGGCTGGTTGGCTGGTCGTGGGAGAAAGTTGTCATCGTATTTCAACTGTTTCTAGGAAGCGGCACGGCCAATGGTCTGCAATGGAGCATTCTGGTTTTCGTCATCGTCGGGTTGGCGTTGGCGGTCCCAGGCAAAAAGCTTTCCGCTCGCCTTGCGATGCAGCTCGCCACAGTTTTGGCCCTAATCTCCCTGCTCCCGACTCCTGCCTATGTCCAATATTTCTCATTGTGTATTCCATTCCTGATCGCAGCTGCCGTCACGGCTGTAGTTGAACTCTGGGGAGGGTTGGTTTCACATCGAGAAAGAGTGGTTGCAGCTCTGTGCTGTGCCGTCCTCGTGACGCTATATATTGCGGCTTCGGCAAATGATTTTCGGCGCTATCTCATCACCGGGGACGCCGTTCCGGGTGTGAAACAGTCAACCGACAAGAATGACTGGAGGCTTACCCGCGTGCTTCAGGCGTCGCAGGAGGTTGATAAGATTGCCTCGCCCGGTGAAGCAGTGGCCAGTTTCTGGCCGGGCGATATCTTCCAGAGCAAAGCGCAGCCGGTTTCGGGTTTTGAAAATCCCTTTGGATTACCAATCTCCGATAAACTTGACGCTAATCAGAGGGCACGATACCACATCCTTTCCATTGCCGAGATCGAGGCCAACTTTGCTGCTCATAAACCACGAGTCGTTGTGCTGCGGGACCAAATCATTTCCCCGTTCACGAACCAACACGACACAGGCATTTGGGACAATGGCGATATTTTCAGAAGAGCTCTTCTCAGCAATGGTTATGTAGTGGCTCGGTCCTTTGGTGGCATCTCCGTTTATTCGTGCTGTAACAACCTGGCAGGCACATCAAGCGCTGCCGGCGGGCCGGCTATCGACCGCCAATCCCAACAACAACCGGCTCGCAAGCAGCTTCCATGAGGGAGGCCATCTCGCAACCCGGTTCACAAGGACGCGCGAAGAGCGAGGCCTGGCGTACTATGTATGAGGTGGTAATGATGGTTTTGCATTACCATAGTGCCGGTTGTCAATGGGCATTAAACTTGCTCATGGTTAAAGAGCACTGGTATCGTTTGGTCGTGTTCGACGCTGAAGGCTCTCACCTGTGCCGTTTGGGCCTGGGTCCGTCCCCATTCGGAAGCGGCAGATAAGACAAGGACATACAACCGTGTCAGCAAACCGCATTGCCTCGCTAGACGGTCTCAGGGCCATGGCGATCCTGCTGGTCATCGTTGGCCATTGTTGGGGCGGAGCCGGGCGGGCGGTTGTGCTTAGCGCATTCGGAGTCCAGGTATTTTTCGTCCTCTCCGGCTATCTCATCACCACTTTGCTCCAGAAGGAGCACCAGCGTGAGGGACGAATTGACCTTGTCGCCTTCTACCGCCGGCGATGCTTTCGGATTTTCCCCGCGGCGTTCACCTACATCCTACTAATTGCTCTGCTAGTGCCCGAGTCGCGTTCCGGTCTCTTGTACGCTCTCACTTACACAGTTTCTTATCACTATCTGAAGATCCCGCTCATTTTTCAACACCTGTGGTCGCTATCGGTGGAAGAGCAGTTCTATCTGCTTTGGCCTCTGGCGTTGCTGCTGGGCTATCGCTATCGCGCTTGGATCGCCTGGTCGACCCTGTTGGTAGCAGCCTTGTTTCGCCTGGCGCTCGCGTTGGGGCCTTCGCAGTTTGCCCCTTTTTACATGCATTTCTCCTTCCCTGGCACCATGGACAGCATCGCCGCCGGCTGCCTGCTGGCGATCTACGAACCGCAGGTCCGCGAACGCTTTGAATGGATGACCGAGTCTGCCGCAATCGCGATCGCCATTCCGATTACGGCGTGGACCCTGGCCGGCGCCTTCTGGGGAGACACACGACTGACCGCCATGCGCAGCTTGAATGCGCTTTGGGGGGTCGTGCCCCTGCTGATCGCCCTATGGATGTTCCTGATGATCGAGCGGCGCGATCGGATCTTCAACAACCCCGTCGCCTCGACCATCGGGGTGCTGAGCTATTCCCTCTATTTGTGGCAGCAGGCGTTTATCGTGGGGGATAAGCACTCCATCCCCGCGGCCCTGCTGATGCTGACCGCGTGTGCGGTTGGTTCCTACGTTCTGATCGAGAAGCCCATGCTGAAGCTCGGCGCGTCGATCCACTGGCGTACGCGCCACGGACTAGGCCGGCAAATCCAGCCCGCGGCTACGGACTAGGTGAGGATATCGGTGCCCACAATCTCCGACACGCGCTCCCAAAATCTCACCCGCACAAGGTCCTGGCCAGCGCGTCTCTTTTCTTTTCCCATGATGTGCATGTTTCTGCTGGCCGCCGTGATTTACGGATTCTGCGTGAAGCAGTTTTCTGAGCCCGACATGTGGTGGCACTTGCGGTACGCGCGTGACCTGGTGCAGCTTCACACGTTTTCGTCTTTCGACACCTACTCCTTTACCGCGACCGGGGCCTTTCGTCCGAATTTTGAATGGCTCTCGGAGCTGCCCTTCTACGCCGCATACCGCTTGGCCGGACTACATGGTGTCTTGCTGCTCTATTTCGGGATCCTGGTCCTGATGTTCGCCGGGGTTTACTACCTCTCCTGCGGCGATGGGGCCGATTGCAAGAACGCCACCGTCGCCACCCTGATAGGCATCTTCCTGTGCGTCGTTTCCATAGGTCCGCGGACGCTGCTTTTCGGCTGGCTTTGCATGGTCGGGTTGTTGCTCATCCTCGACCGCTTCCGGCGATCGCGAAAGGGGCTGTGGCTATTGCCACCTCTGTTCCTGTTGTGGATCAATCTACATCCCTCATGGGTCTTCGGTCTGGTGGTTTTCCTGCTGACAGTTGCCGCCGGCCTCGTGGAAGGCGAATGGGGTCTGGTAGAGGCGACGAAGTGGAGTAAAGACGAGCTGCGCAAGCTGGCCATCGCGTTCGTCGCTTCGGTGGTCGTTCTTTTTGTCAATCCGTTCGGCTATCGGTTGGTCGTGTATCCCTTCCAGTTTCTCTTCCACCAGCAAAGCAACGTGCGCTATGTCGAGGAATGGCAGGGCGTCGACTTCTCCACCGGCAACGGCAAATTGGCGCTGCTCGTAATCCTTGGATTGCTGGCGGCCAACATCTTCCTGCGCCGGCGCTGGAGGCTTGACGAGGTATTGCTGTGCGCGTTCGCTCTGTGGGCTGCCCTGTCGCACTCGCGGTTCCTGTTTTTCGCGGGACTGGTCCTGCCCCCGATACTGGCGCAACGCCTGAACCTGTTTCCGCCCTACGATCCGGAGCTCGACAAGCCATGGCTCAACGGCATCATCATGGCGGCGATCGTCGCTTCCCTGGTGTTCTTCTTCCCCACCAATGGCGCGCTTCAGCGGCAGCTCAATGAAAACTTTCCCACGGCGGCTCTGGCCTTCATGCAGCGCCAGCACCTGAACGGAAGGATCTTCAATCAGTACCGGTGGGGCGGATACATGGAGTGGAACACTCCCGACATCAAGCCGTTCATTGACGGCCGCGCCGACATCTTCGTCGACAAAGGCGTCCTCGACGACCACCGAAGAGTCACCTTGCTCGAGGACCCTTTCGGGGTGCTGGACAAGTATCGAATCGACTATGTACTCGTGCAGGCGGACGGGGCAATCACCTACGTATTGAGCCACTCGCAGAACTGGCAGCCCATCTACGCGGACCAGGTCGCTGTTCTGTTCGAACGAACTCCGGGCGTGAGCGACAACCTTGTTGGAGCTAACTAACAGGTGTGGCTCACGCCTGTTTGCTATGACACACACGGCGGCCATTATTGCTGAGCATGGGACGCTTTGGAGATGACTCAGCGGACATTACGGATGAACTACAATCTGGCCTTCCCTTTCCACGAAAACTTGGTAAGTAATCCCCGGGCGCAGGCCCTGTTTGTTGGTGGGGAGCGATTTTCCTATGGAGAATTAGGGGACTTGGCGCGGCGCATTGCAGGCTGGCTTGGCCAAAAAGGGGGCGACGTCTCGGGCAGGGTGGGGATTCTCGCATCGCGCACTCTGGAGGCCTATGCCGGCGTGTTGGGAGCGCTGTGGTCCGGCGCAGCGTACGTTCCCATCAACCCTCACACTCCCGAGGACCGCCTGATTCGCATTCTGGAGATGGCGAAGCCAGATGCGCTTGTCGTCGATCAGGCTGGTCTGGATGCGCTCTCCGATCGTGTCCTCGAATGTGCGCCTGGGCGGATACTGGTCGGCTCCCAGGCAAACCAGCCCGCCGCGCGGCGGTTCGGTCAAACCAGGTTTCAGAGTTTCGCGGAATTGCCCAGCCAAGGGTCCGACCGTCCAGTAGAGCTCTCCGGAGATGCGCTGGCCTACATTATTTTCACCTCCGGGACCACAGGAACGCCAAAGGGCGTGATGATCGAAACCGAGAGCGTCGCTCGGTATTGCGCAGTGGTGCAGGAGCGTTGCCAATTTCGACCCACGGACCGAGTGTCTCAGATGGCGGAATTGACATTCGATAACTCCGTGCTGGATATGTTTGTAACCTGGGCGGCCGGAGCCTGCGTTTATGTTGTGCCCGCTTCTCAACTCACAGCCCCGGCAAAGTTCATCCGCGAACACGAATTGACGATCTGGTTTTCGGTGCCTTCGACCGCATGCATCATGGAGCGTCTGAAGATGCTCAAGCCGGGTGCGTTTCCCTCCCTGCGCTGCTCAATTTTCGCCGGAGAGGCGCTGCCGCTCGCTACCGCCCAAGCCTGGCAGATCGCCGCTTTGAACAGCGTGGTGGAAAACTTCTACGGCCCCACCGAAGTTACCGTCGACTGCATCGCACAGCGCCTGGAAGATCCCCCAAATGTGACCAGGAACCGCGGATCGCTGGCCATCGGCAAGCCGTTCCCGGGCATTCGGGCCGGCATTGTGGACGCGGGGCTGAATTTCCTGCCGCCGGGCGAGGAAGGTGAATTGGTGGTGTCGGGCCGGCAGCTGGCGCGCGGATACCTGGAAGACCCCGAGTTGACTGCCAAGCGTTTCCCCACCCTGAAGGGGCGGCGCTGGTACCGCACGGGAGACTTGGCCTATCAGGACGCCTCGGGTGTGTTTCACCATTTGGGCCGAGTTGACAACCAGGTCAAGGTACTGGGGAACCGGGTCGAGCTCGAAGAAGTCGAGGCGCACTTGCGCGAGGTCGCAGGAACCGACTTAGTGGCGGCAGTGGCCTGGCCGCTCGACGACATGCGGGCGACCGGCCTGGTTGCCTTCCACTGCGCCGCTGGAGTCACACGCGAGCAGGTGCGCGATGGAATGAAGCAACGCGTGCCGGATTACATGGTCCCACAGCGCGTGCACCAACTGGAGTCTCTACCGCTGGGATCGACGGGTAAGATTGATCGCAAGGCGTTGATCCAAATGCTGGAGGAAAATCTGGTTTAGTGTCCAAGATGCGACAGTTGGTCCTGCCGGATGGTTTGACGGTGTTCTCGTTGAGCGCCGAGGAAACGCGTTTCGTTCATCGCGAAGTCTTCACCGACAGGTGCTACTTACGGCACGGCATCGAGTTGCGCGACGGCGACTGCATTTTCGACGTGGGCGCCAACATTGGACTTGCCACATTGTTTTTTCATCGGGAGCGCCGCAACGTCAGGATTTATGCCTTCGAACCCAGCCCGGTAACGTGCGACTGTTTGCGGGCCAACGTTGACCTTCATGGAGTGGATGCACACGTCTTTGAGTGCGGATTGTCCAGCAAAGCCGGCTCTGCCGAATTCACTTTTTACCCCTCCAATTCTGTTATGTCCGGATTTCACGCCAATCTTGAAGCCGACCGTGCCACCACCAAGACCTACATGGTGAACAGCGGTTTCGCTCCCCGCGCAGCAGAGATGTTCCTGAATTTCAAGTTCAAGAAAACGACGCTTGTCTGTCCCTTGCGAACTTTATCCGAAGTTATTGATTCAGAAGGTGTTACTAAAATAGATCTCTTGAAAGTCGACGTCGAGAAGAGTGAGAGAGAAGTTCTGGCGGGAATCCGCGAAGAACATTGGGCCCTGATCGACCAGGTGGTGGTGGAGGTGGACGACGAGGGAGGCGGCCTCGATGACGTACGGCGCCAACTGACCAAACATTGTTTTCAGGTCACCGTCGATCAGGACCCGCTGCTGAAAGGCACTCCAGTCTTCAACATTTCCGCTTCGCGGCGACAATAACCTGAATATAGTTACTTCCGTAACCACCCTGCCGCCAAAATGGCTCGACAGTGCCGGTACTGCCCACTATAGTTGCCTCCGGACAGCTCCGCGATGAGTGCAACGGCAGTTACTCCGGCAAAGGAATCGCCTCGCCCGGCTGAAAGGACGTGGGCCGACTTCCGCCTCATTCCGCGAATCGAAACGTTTCCGCGAGTGGTTGCTTTTGCCCAGACGGTGGTGGGCAAACTCGTTCTGTTGGCTGCGTTCGGTCTTGGCCTACGGTTTTTTTACTCGTTCGCCGGGGTCGTCCAGCTCCTACTGCCCCTGGCGCTGATAACCTTCATGCCTGAGTACCGGCGGTTCGTGCTGGCGCTGGCTCCCTTGTGCCTGTTGTTGGTGCAACCGGACAACGTGCCGCTGGTCGTCGGTCTGAAGTTGGGCGTTGTGGCTGCGGGAATTGTCCTGTTTTGGTGCGCCCGGCGCTGGCCGCAATCCTGGTTTGGCCGGCGGCCGATTGTTTTTCTTCTTTCGGGATTCAGCCTTCTGATCGTCCTCGCCTGCGCGGCCGCGCCGCGCACGTTGGCGTATCGCATAATGTGGGACCTGGTCGGGGTGACGGCAACCTACGTTTGGTTCATTGGCTACGCCCTGATGGACCGCAGCGCGAAACCGCGCATCGACACTTCACTGGAGCTGGCCAGTTTCCGACCGTTATGGGGATCGACCACCACGCCATTCCCCAAAGGCGCGGCGTATCTGCGGCGAATTGAAGCCCAGGATGAACAGCAGCTTGCCGTGGTGCAGTTAAAAGGGCTCAAGTTGCTGGCTTGGGCCATTCTGCTGGGATTGCTCCAGACCTCGTGGACCGGCTTCTTTCACGGCTACTTGCGAATTCCGACTTCCGCCGAAGCGCTGGCGCTGAGCGTACATGGCACGCCGGCGCCATGGCATGTGCGTTGGGAGAGTCAGATCCTGTTTTTCTTTGAGGTCACTCTGGCCGTTGCGATTACGGGACACAAATTCATCGCCTGTTGCCGTCTGGCCGGGTTTAACGCGCTACGGAATACTTATCGACCGCTGTCTTCCAAGACAATTGCTGAGTTCTTTAATCGCTTCTACTATTATTTCAAAGAATTGCTGGTCGACTTCTTTTTCTATCCGACCTTTCTTCGTTATTGGAAAGGAAATAAACGGTTACGGATAGTGTTTGCAACATTTGCCGCCGTTGTATTCGGAAATTCGTTCTTTCATCTTACGCGGGACTGGGATTTCATCCAGAAGTATGGACTCTGGCGGGCACTCGTGACATACCAGGTCTTGTTTTTTTATAGCGCTGTCCTGGCGGCGGCGCTAAGCATTTCACAATTGCGAAAACGTGCGAGGTCCAATGAATTTCTTCGCGGACACGTCCTGCCCATACTCGGCGTGCTGTCGTTTTACTGTTTGCTGGGGATATTTATCGATGAAGACCGCCTATATCCATTGGCAGTGCACCTAAGATATTTGGCCGGGTTGTTCTTCATCCGCTTTTGAGGAGTCATGGACGACAGAGCGCAGATACGTGCATTTGTGCAGGCTTTGCTGATAGGCAAGGGCGATGACCAACCCTTCAAGGACGGCGAGTCCTTACTGTTGGGTGGCCGCTTGCAGTCCATTGACGCAGTCGAGATCGTGGTTTTCCTGGAAGACAAATTCGGCATCGACTTCGCGGAAATTGGTTTCGACGAAGAGCAGCTCGACAGCATCGACGCCATCTGCGCTCTGGTGCAAACTACCGCGAGCTGCGATTAGGCCCGCTCACGAGGAGATAGCCTTGATGTTGCCGCCGATCCGAGTATCGACCAAGCCGGGACCCAGGCCATGAGCTGCGAAGCTCAGATCGAGGACGTGCTGCGCCTTCACCCCGGCGTTCGCGATACCGCGGTTGTCCGGCGAGGTGACGCGATCCGGGCGTTGGTAGTGCCGAACGATGCATATATCGAAGAAGTCTTGGGCTTTGATACTGCGGCATCCTCGGTGCTGGGCAAGTGGCGGAAGATCTTCGACCTGACACAGTTTAACAAGCAGGCCGCGTCGTCCCCGGTGGGACTGAATACCCTGGGCTGGAATAGCAGCTATACCAGGCAGCCCATTGCCGCCGAGCAGATTCGCGAGTGGGTTGAATCCACGGTGGCAGAGATCCTGCCGCTCGCTCCCAAGATTGCTTACGAAGTGGGTTGCGGCACAGGCATGCTGCTGCTGAGAATTGCGCCGCATTGTGAGCGGTACATCGCGGCGGATTTTTCTACCGCTTCGCTGGCCAGCCTCCGGCAACAAATCCGCAAAATCCCTGAACTGACTGGCCGTGTGGAGATCATGGAGCGAGGTGCGCACGATTTCGGCGGAATCGAACAGAGCTCGGTCGACACTGTGGTCATCAACTCAGTGGTGCAGTACTTTCCCAGTATTTCTTACCTTACCGAGGTGTTGCGCAACGCGGTCAACATCGTTAGGGATGGGGGCCACATTTTCGTTGGCGATGTTCTAGATCTGACCTTGCAGCGGCCATTTGCCTTTTCGGTGGTATTGTTTCAGGCCAAAGACGAGGACACGGTAGCGGAGTTGCGTGCACGGATTGAGCGGCGTATTGACATGGAGCAGCAAATGGTGCTTTCGCCGGCGTATTTCCTTTCCCTGAAACGTCTGTTCCCGAGAGTATCCAACGTGGAGATTTGGCCGCGGCGCGATCGGTGCGACAACGAAATGTCGCGCTATCGCTATCATGCAGTCCTGCATGTGGAACACGAGTCGCGGTGTTCTTCCGAGGTCGAGTTCGTCGATTGGACCCGGCATGAGTTCACCTTGGATGACATCCGCACGTGGCTGCAGCAGCAGCGGGGCGCGTGCATTGGCTTGGAGAAGATAGGTAATACACGCCTGGACGAGGACCTCGCGATGCTTGCCAGACTTACGACCGCGGATGTCGAAGACACGGCGCGAGCGCTACGCGGTGCTAAGGCCCAGACGGCTCGGCGAGGAATTAACCCGCGCGATCTCGTGGACCTGGGAGCGGGCTTAGGCTTCCAGGTAAATCTGAGTTGGGCAGCTTGCCGCACCGATGGAAGCTACGACGCGGTTTTTGTTCCCTCGTCATCGCCGCCCGGTATTTCCTGTTTGCCGATTGACTGGCCGCAAGCGGAAGCTTCTGAATTCATTCGCTTCGCAAATGCGCCGGGGCAAGACAAGTTTCGCCGCGAATTGCTGGATCAGCTTTTTGCACATTGCAGGCAAAACCTGCCGCAGGCGATGGTCCCAAACGATATCGCTATCGTGGATGGCCTGGTGACAACCGGTGACGCCTCCCGCGATTTGTGTGGCGCCGTCGGCGGCAAGAGCTCTGCGCTATTGAGAGACAAGTAGGAGAAACATTTGCTCCCCACCACCTCGAGTCCGCCGGTGGAAGACATTCGGCCGACTGCCCACAGCCCTCGTGCGGGCTGGGTTGCCGACGTCCTCTCCTTCCCGGTCATGTGCATGTCTCTCCTGCTGGCCGTCATCTTTTATTACTCGGTACGAGGCATCGACGAGCCGGACATCTGGTGGCACCTGCGCGACGCTCGCAGCCTTTTGCACAATCATGTCTTCCTGCGGATGGACACCTATACTTTCACGGCCGCCGGCTCGCCGTGGATCAATTTCGAATGGCTCTCCGAGGTCCCCTACTACCTGGCCTACCAGTCCGGCGGCCTCAGGGGCATGCTTGCGGTTTATTTCGTCGTGCTGGCGCTCATCTACATTGCGGTGTACTACCGCACCTGCCGGGGGGGCGCCGATTGCAAGGATGGGGCCATCGCCACCTTGGGCGCGATTTGCCTGGGGGGCGTTTCCATGGCGCCTCGCATGCTTCTGTTTGGCTGGCTGTGCCTGATGGGAGTGCTGTTGATCGTGGACCACTTCAAGCGCACGGGTGGCGGACTCTGGCTGTTGCCGCCGCTGTTCATGCTGTGGATCAATCTCCACGGCTCGTGGGTGTTTGGCTTCGTCATCCTGGGCGCGACCATCGCGGCCGGTCTGGTGAAGGGCGAGTGGGGCCGAGTGGTCGCGCAACGCTGGTCGCAGTCGCAGCTCAAGAAGCTGCTGCTGTTTACCGCGCTCTCATTCGCCGCGCTCTTCGTCAATCCCATTGGCTACAAACTGGTGCTGTATCCGTTCGATCTCCTTTTCCGCCAGCAAAACGTAATGCAATTTATCGACGAGTGGCAGCCGGTGGACTTCGGCACCAGCAATGGCAAGCTGGCAATGGCCGTGATTTTCGTTGTGCTGGCCACGACGCTGTTCTCGCGCCGGCGCTGGCAACTGGATGAAACTCTCCTGACGTTGTTTGCGCTCTGGACGGCGCTGTCGCATGCGCGCTTTATGTTCTTTGCGGGATTGATTCTGGCCACGGTCCTGGGCCCCAGCCTCAAGCTATTTCCGCCGTACGAACGTGAACTGGACAAGCCTTGGCTGAACGCCGCAATCATCGTGGCACTGGTCGCAGCGATGATCCACTTCTATCCTTCGGAGGCGCAGCTGACCCAGAAGGTGGACGAAGGCTATCCGCGCGGTGCTTTGGAATTCATGCAGCAGCACCACCTGAATGGAAGGATCTTCAACCGCTATGGTTGGGGCGGATACATGGAATGGTACGCGCCGGAACTCAAACCCGGCATTGACGGCCGCGCGGACATCTTCGTCTACAAGGGCATTTTTATGGACTTCCTGAATGCCATGGCGGTAAAGGAGCCGTTCGAAATACTCGATAAGTACGGGATCGACTATGTGCTAGTGCAACCCAAACAGCCCATTACCTATGTGTTGGAGCACTCGCGGGCCTGGCGTGTTGTTTATGCAGACAATGTCGCTGAGCTTCTGGAACGAGCGGCACCGACGAACACCTCACCTCCAGCGCCTTAGGAATTGCGTATCTGATGCGGCAATTGTTAGAACGGTTCGATACAGCGCCACCCGTAGCGGCTAGTGTTTCAGCAGGAACTCCTTGATCTTGGCGCGAGCGATCTGCGACGGGAGATTGTTCCAGACATAATCGAAGTTATGATCGACCCAAGGAAGATAATATGTTTCGTGGTAGACGCCGGCGTCGGTAAGAGCGTTGTCCAGAGCTACGGATTGCTCGACAGGAACGATGCGATCCATTTTCCCGTGAATTGTGATAGTTGGTGGCGAGATTGCACTTACATGGACTACAGGCGACAGCAGCTTGTAACGGTCAGGAAATTCCGAAGGCGGACCGCCGATATACTTCGCAATCTGCCCGGGGAGATAAGACTGGCTGCCGGTCGTTCTATATAACGAGGCCATATCAGTGGCTCCGTAGATGTCGATAACCGAACGAACCCTCACCTCCGCTACCGGACACGACGGTGGGAGTTCGGGATTTCTAACGGTGTAGGCAGCTAGCAAGGCAAGATTCGCGCCGGAAGAATCTCCCATCAGGCTCACGCGCGCAGGGTCGACATGATATTCGGCCGCATGGGCCACGACCGAGCCGAGGGCACATTTCACATCACCAACCTCATCCCGCCAGTTTCCACGCGGAGGCATTCGGTAATCGACGTCAAATACCTCATAACCAAGTTCGTTGAACCATTTATTCCAGTCACTAAGCAGGCCCCGGCTGCCTTGGACCCATCCACCACCGTGCAGCTTAATGATTGCAGGCCGCAATTCGTCAGCTTGCGCCTTTCCGTCGGACCAAACATCGAAGGCTAGCTTTGAACCGTCCGATAACGTGCCATAGATAACTGTCTTATTCGAGCCACTATAGAAGTCGTTCGAATGCGGCAGTAGCATGAAACCGAATGAAACCGGGATGTGGTGCTGCCCGGCCCATTGCCAGAGAGCAATCGTGGGCCACACCGCCATCACGACACTCAACATCGCTGACAAAGCGAGAATGATCGCAGCAAATCTAACTCCACGGCCGTGCGCGAGAACGCAAAGGACCGTCGCCAGAAGCGATGCAAGTACGGCCTCGGAGGGCAGCATGAGGCTAGAATTCCCGAGCCTACCCAATCCGGTCATTTCAACTGGTTTCAGCAGGTAACAGAACGTCACAACCACCCGGACTGCCCACCAGAGGGCGATCACGGTCAGGAGCCACGGGAACATGCGCTGCAGAAGTCGGCTATGTGCTCCATCGACGGGAGAAGGAGTTGCTTCAGGCGCGGTATCCGGGATTGGTGATCGAACGGGCTGACTCGGCATAAAATTGCAGCAATCATTCTTAGTCGCGATGAGACTGACAATTATGGCGGCATTGGCGTAATTTCCGAAATGATACGCGCCTGAACGGCTGGCTCGAAGCCCATTTTCGAGCACTTGCCACTGCGGCAGTCAATATCTGTGCGGAAAGTCCTCTCGGCTTGTTGGGCGGTGCACTTGTTCGTGACATCTCGCGCACAGAGTAATCAGATTCGCCTCCGAATCAGCTCCAAGATGGCTGCGGAAAACGCTATGGTGTACCTGCAGTTGCTGCATCCTGCCATAGATCTGGCAACGCCAGTTGTCGCGCTGGAGGACCTGCCGGTGCAATTCGCGGTAAGTTTCGCAATCGAGCCGCAATCGCGGATTTTTCGAGGGCAAATTATTCATTCCGGCTTGCCGCTGATTTCCGACAAGAACATGCCTTGCTGATTAGCTGGGAGCAAGCTGTAGTAGCGAAATAGCGATTGCACCAGGGCCTCGGGATTGCTACCGTCGATATGCGCTCCGGCGAGAAAGTCGGCACAGATCATCTCCAGGCAATATCCTCGGGACCTATCTGAACCCAGCATCAACGCGGCGGTCTCAATCGCCTGCTCGATGACCGGGACTTGGCTTTTATAGATCTTGAAGCAGATAAAGTCCGAAGGCTCCTCTGTCTTTCCCGTCAGTTCTCTTTCCACCTCCCGCCGAAACTCATCGGTCGCCATCTGCCGGGCTTTGTGCACCCAAAGTGCACTTTCGAAGTGCTGCCCGTCTCGACGCGCCAGCTTCGCCAATTCTCGACCTTTGGTCCATCCCACCTCTTTGAGTTCTTTTCTGACTTGGGGTGGCAGTTGCTCGTGGATGGACATCAGGTAGTATGCCTTCCTCCTCGACTCGGGAAACCGCTTGTTCAGAAAATCGTCGAAGGAGCTCAAGTTCTCCAGCCGCCAGTACTGTCCAGCGCGCACCTCGCACAAACATCTCCCTAGCTCTACGAAGCGGGTGTCGCGCTCGCTTTCGTGCTGGGCTTCCCACGCGAGGATGGCATCGATCCGACTGAGGACGAATGCTGCCCGGCGACGATTGAGCTTCGGCGGCATCGGCGGATTCTTAGTAACTAAGCTCGTCAAACAAACCAAGGTCGACTCCCGGCTTGCGCACGAGCGCAGCATCGACTAGGTCGCGCTGATCGAAACAGAGCCCAACGAACGGACATGTGGTGCATGGATTCTGCGGGAAGCGGATGCCGCTGTGCGGCAGGAACATCCCTGACTCGACGCCGCGCACCGTGTCCTCGACCAGCGTTTCGAACTCGCTGCGCAGCTCGTCGGTAATCGTCGCCCGCAGATACTGCACTTCGACGGTGCGCTTGCGCACGAACACCACCTGGGCGACTGCATCGATGCCGGTCATCCACGAATAGCAAATAAGCTGCGGATCGAGTGCGGCGATGCCGGCGGGCTCTTCGGGATAACGCGCCGAGGCAGTCTTCCACTCCAGCACGCAAGGCGTGCCGTCCAGCTCGCCGATGGCATCGACAAACGAGACGAAGCTGTTGCCGGCGCTCAATGTGCGGCTGAACTGAATCTGCTGCTGCGTGGGATGGCTGACCTGCACGCGTCCGTCCTGCACGAAGCGCTCCAACAACTGCACGCCTTGTTGAAGCATGCTGTCCCAGGTTTCGCGCGCGGGATAGACGATTGGCAGATTCCTGCAGGGCGTCCATTGCTCGAAAAGCTTGTCGGCGGGATCGTCACCACGAAATAGCGCCGCAATCGCCTGCTCGAAGGCGCGACCAAACAGCATGGCGGCTCGCGTGTCTTTCTCCTGCCAACCATCCAGATAGCGGTAACGGTAGCGGCGCGGGCAGGTCACGTACTGCGAAATCTGCGTGTAGCTGAAGGTCATCGTATTGTCCTTCCCTTCTTGCTGAAGACGACAGCGGCAGTTGGTTGCGGTGGAACGCGGGAAGACACCGACAACTCTTCCCACTGACTGGCTGGGGCGAAGCCGTCTAAGTTGATCAGCGAGATGCCGTTCACCACCGTGTGACTGATCTTCACCACCCCGGTGAGACCGCGTAGCGCACGCTCATCAATTTCTTCCTGGCTTAGCAGTTCGGGGTCGTAGAGAAAATCCCGCAGAAACCAGCCCAGCTTCCACATTGCCTTCGGGGTGCAGTACAGGCGGCTGATAATCGTGAACGGTGCGAACTGTTTCGGTTCGAATACCGACAGCCGGAGAACATAGAACGGCTTCTGAGCGTGCCAGCGGTGCTGGGCACTTTCGACGCGCACCAGGAAGAGACCGTCAGGGACGGCTGGGCGTGAGTCACCTGCGGCTGCCGACAATCCTGTCAAGTAGCGCTTCATGCCACGACCTCCTCGCCTGTCCGCGCGTAGCTGTTGAGCTGGCACAGCAGCGCATCCCGGTCTTTCTGCGCCGAGTCGGCGAGTTGCTGTACGAACTCCTCAACTTGCTCGCGGCTGGCGTCCTTCAAAGCTTCGGTCCCGCAGAAGTCGACGGCGTAAGCTTTCACCAGTTCCGGATCGAGCTTGTGCTGGCGGATGATCTGGCACAACCGGTCGCGGACCTTGTGACCGTTGCTGTTGCCATTGCCCTTTGCGCTGCCATTGCTGCCAGACGCCGACGGAATCTTCGGAGCAGGCGAGGCCACGGCTGGCATGGGCACGGTGCCCATCTCCTCGACCGAGCAGATACCAATCCCATAGGCCTTACGCAGAGCGCGGTTCACGGCGCGAGTTTCGGCGATCCGCATCTCCGCCCCGCGGACCAAGGCGGAGACATTGGTCGGATCGGCGTCGCCGTAGCCGACAAAGCCGGCTGAGCCCTTGGAGGGGTAAACCGTCGCCTTCATCACGAAGCGATTCGCTGCCGCGTCACACAGCGAACCGACGGCTTCAACGTGCATGCCATGGCATTTCTTGCGGCGGGCGTGCCGGAGTAAGCCCGTGTGAGTGACGTACCAATTGTTGTTGATGATCTGAAGCTCGCCGACACTGATTGAGAACCCAAATTCTTGGGTCAAGGTTTTGAGGAGTCCCGACAAGCGCTCCGGAAGTTTATGGCCGACGATCTTCCTTGCTTGAAGCAAATTACTGCGGAGTAGGTTTTTTGATGGGTGCAAACTTGCTTGGTTCTCTGATTCTCGCGTAGGTGCTTCCATTTTGTCGCCTCCCAACCAACTGATCGGTTCAACACGTTTATCTTCGACACGAATGTTAAACACTGTCAAAACATAAAACAAGTATTTCTCTTGTTAAGCAAAACGTTCGAAGCTATATTGGGAACGTGCCAAAATCGGAATTCATGGGTTTGCGCGTTAGCCCCGACTTGAAGCGGGAGATTCTGCGGATTGCCGATGATGAGCAGCGAAACATTTCGCAGATCTGCGAAATGTTCCTTTACGAAGGCGTAGATGGCTATCAAAGGGACGGCGTCAAGTTCATTCAGCGCTTGGTTGCGAAACAAAAACAAAGAACAAAATAAGAATAGGTGTCGCGTAGTGCGTCAGCGGCAGAGAGCCGAAGTCGGATTCAGCCACACATTTCTGGACCCGCATGCTCCACCCGCCAGGTGCCTGGGACTCACCGCGATTGTTCGGTACCACGCCCCATTTCAGAGCCGAAGGCAAGAAAATCTATTGGCGAACAAAGAGCGAATATAATATATTGACCTTTAAGTCCGAGGGCCAATACAGTGAGTCCGCCCAAAAAGTGCAATCGGATTGCACAGAGTAGCGTCGGCACTGGAGTTCTGGCCGGTAGGATTGAAAAAGTGCACCCAAGGTGCACAGAACAGCCGCGATTCGGCGATGGACCTCCGCGCGGACGCGTCGGACTAGCGGCACTCGCGACGCGATGGCCTGAAGCACGGCATCCTCGCTTCCGCCTTGTCAGAAACCCTTCGGTGCCAAGCACGACCGGTCTCTCTGCCATTGTGCGTTCAGTCACTGACGACGCGAATCCTTCGATAATAGGCTGTGGAAGTTTGAGGAGGTGCCCTGCGTGGACGAAATGCCATCCGGCGGGAAGCTGATATCGCTGAAAAAACTTGAGGCCAACCGCCGCAACGCTCAACTTTCTACCGGCCCGCGAACCGAACGCGGCAAGCGGCACTCGCGTCGCAATAGCCTGAAGCACGGCGTCCTCGCTTCCGCGCTTCTCATCAACGATCCTTCGGCGGAAGATTTCGCCGGGTTCCAGAAGCTGCTAAGCGACCTTGATCGCGACCTGGCCCCGGTGGGTAAACTGGAAGAAATGATGGTGGAGAGGATCGCGGCCTGCTGGTGGCGGCTGCAGCGCGCCTTGCGCTTCGAGGCGGAGGCAATCACTCGCGCCGCCGCCGAAGAGCAAGCGAAGATAAACAAAGAGGGTCCGCCAACTTCTGAAGAGATCCTCGGAGTGGTAAAAGAGTCGGCCGAAGAAGCGGCAGCGATCGAGCGTGATTCCCTGGTGAACCCGAATCCGGTGCTTCCGAAAAAGCTGCATTGGGTTCACCTCCCTCCCGAAATGCAACAACGCGAGCTGACACAAAGGCTCAAATCCCGAAGGCTCTCCGGCAGGCTCAGTCAGCTGCTTCGCATAGCGGAGCTTCGCCAGGCAAAAGCCATGGGGATGGAAGCCGGTTCTGAGCCCAACGGAACTGCCGCATTGCAAAAAATCAAGCCGCAGGCGACAGGCCCCGTTGACCGGCCTCTGAGCTTGCCCGCTGAAATAGACTTGAGTCGCATCTTGAAATATGAAGCGAACATCCATCGCCAACTTGCTCACGCCATGAACCAGCTGGAACGGCTGCAACGCGCCCGCCGCGGTGAAAACGTACCCCCGCCGGTGAACGTGAGCTTTTCGGCGGATCAGTGAGGTCGGCAGCCGATGAATCGCTAGGCAGAGCCCTAGTGTTCTCAGTGAGGCTTGCCGCGCAATGGAAGCAACGCGTCGCTGCCCGCGCGATCTCCGCCTGCGCCACTTCACAATGCGAGGCTTCCCAGCAGCCTGGTGCAAGGCGAGTACTTGGGCGCAGCATCGCGGCCCACATCCAGCGCCGTAGTGGGCGTGGGGTGACTGAGCAGAGGCGTGCCCTTCCGTTTCCGAGAAGCGAATCTCGCCAAGATGAGGTGAGGTGAGGAATCGGCAGAATCCAGCCCATTCATGTAAAGTTGCAATGCTGCGAAGGAGGAACGGTTTGAGGAAGCAAGCCTTGATTTTGGCTGTCGTCCTGGCCACAGCGACAATCGCGAACGGCAAGTCGACTAAGTTGGTGGCGAGTTGGAAGAATCCCGAATACTCCGGCGCAACGTTCCACCGGATTCTGGTAATTGGCATGAGTGCCAAGCCTGGGGTTCGCGCCGATTTTGAAGATGCCTTGTCGAAGCTGGTGGCGGGTGAAGGGGTTGAAGCCATACCTGGCAATACCATTCTCTTACGCCCCGAGGGCACGAAGTTGGACCTGGGTTACCTGAAGGCCCAGGTCAAAGAGTTCAAGATTGATGCCGTAATTGTCTCGCGCCTGGTCAAGGTCGATAAGGACATCACCTACATTCCGGGCCAGCCGTACGTACCCTACCCATATTATGGTTCGTTCTACGGGTATTATGGCGCGGTCTATCCTGTCGTCTACTCACCCGACTACCTGCGCGAAGACACAACCGTGCGCGTCGAAACCAACGTGTACGCCGTAAAGGGAGCTGACGGAGAACTGGTCTGGACGGGCGTCAGCGACACCTTCAATCCCAGCTCGGCGGACAAGGTGATCGACGGCCTGACAAAACTGATTGTAAAGGAGCTACGCAAAAACGCAGTTCTCTGACCTGATGCAGCGTTCAAAGCAACGCCACAGCTGCTAACCGCGTTACAGAGATCATCGAAGACAATAATGGGCCGTTCTTTTGTGACGACCTTCAGTGTCAGCGAATGCGGAGCGAGGCAGGTGAACGTCAACTTCTCAAGTGACTTGACACCGTAATCGAAGGGCACCGGCCGGCTTTCGACATTCCGCGGAACGGCGTAGTGGACGACGAGCCAATCTATCGCAGGGCCTGCTGCTGTATGCGCTGCCGTGCCGCCAGAAACTCTTGCTGGCACGCGATGCCGGCGGCGCGAATCGCGGCGAATTCAGAAGTCGCGCGCAGTCCGGCGAGAAGAGGGTCGGAGTCCATGGCAGGATAGGAGCAGTAGTTGCCTTCAACGGCTCGTCTGAGAAAAGCGAGTGCCATCCCGGTTTGGCCACAATAAGACAGGTTGGCTGCGGTCAGATAATTGGCTTCCGGATCATCCGCAGGTCGAATGGTGGCCGCCGTCGCGGCAATCTCCGCCGCCGGCTTACGCTGCGCGCACGCCAGCACCATGTCATAACTGGCCCATTGCGGAATGCTCGGGGCCCCGATTTGCATCGCTTCTTTCTCCTTGCCTTCGCGCAACAGTGTGGTAATGGAGATGGCTTTGGAAAAGTCGTCGGAAGGATCGCTGTTCAGATAAGCCGCGGCGCGGCGATAGTTTTCTTGCAGAGCGAACACAATTGAGCATGACCGGAAGGCGGCAGTTCGGGTATGGGGATCCAGCCTGAATGCTATTTCACACTGGCTGGCGGACTCGTCCAGTAAACCAGCGTAGCGAAGCGCGTAGCTCAGCATGTAATGCGCGTCAGCGCTATCGGGACGACGGCGGACCAGATCTTCCGCTTGCGCGAACGCCTTCGGCAGGTCACCGCTCTCGACGTACCACCCGACAAGGCTGGTGGCGGCTTCGGTGTAGTCAGGATCAAGGGCCAGCGCGCGCTGCTCGGCAGATTTGCTGCGCTCCAGCATAATGTTTCCGCCATCACCATAGCGGCCCGCGATATAGTACCTTCGCCCTAACTGGAGCCAGGCGGGCGCGAAATCGGCATCAAGTCCAACCGACCTTTCCAGCATCGCCGTGGCTTGTTCGTTGGTGGTGCCGGTATTGAAGGGCACGGCTACAGCCCGCAAGTACAAGTCATACGCCTCCTCGTTAGCTGGACGCGTACCTTTGTTGACCGTGAACGCCGATCCTCCCAGCGCTGCCGCCAGCACACCTTGGGTCCGGGCAGCGATTTTTTCGCGCAACTCGATCATATTGCGGGCAGGAACATCGAGGGTGTTCTGCCATAACAGCCTTCCACTCTTTACCTCGACGGCCTCCAGGGTGAGGTGCAACTGCTCCCCTTCTCCGACGAAGTGCCCAGTGACAATGCTGGCCGCGTTCATCTCCGCGCCCGCCTTCCGGAGATCGACGTTGGGTTGAGAGTACTTACGAGTGCTTAAAAGGGGCTGTACCGAAAGTCCACGAGCGTAGCTGAGCGTGGTCGCTACTTCGTCGGCGAGCGGCAGACTCAAGTAGTCGAACTCCCGGTCAGCGCCGACATTCTGAAAGGGAAGGACCGCGACCGTGCTGAGCGGTGCATTGGGAGGCGGTGATGGTCTTCGACGCAGAAACAGGCTGGCCGCCAGAGCTATCAAGGCCACACACGCGAGCGCGATCCAGGGGCGGCGCGCGCGGGCTTCCGTCCGCTTGTGTTCGGCTAGCTGCTGCCGTTGCCGAGCCCGCTCGAGGCGATCTCGTTCGGTGCGGCGGCGGTCCAGACTATCAAGGCGATCCGTCAGTTCCATTGGATTGCTGAGCCGACGCCCCAAATCGCCAGACACAGCCGCGGCAATGTCCTCTCGTAACAACGGATCGGCGACGCCGTCTTCCCAGCCGGACGAGAGCGGCTTGCGAAAGTCGCCAATTACCATCTGATAAAGCATGACGCCGAGGGCGTAGACATCCGCCTGGGCCGTGGCGGCGCTCCCGGAGAGGACCTCGGGAGCCAGATACATGAGCGTGCCGCTGAGGAAGGTAGATTGCAGAATGCCGGTCTGGGTCATTCCGAGGCTGGTAATCCCCAATGCTCGGAGCCGGGACTGCTCAAGTAAGCACGCGCTGCCGAAGTCGGTGATCTTGACCTGCTCTTCGCTGACGAGCACGTTCGCGGGTTTCAAATCCTTATGCAGGACGCCCACCGCGTGGACGTCGGCGACGGCCCTGGAAATGTCGGAGAGCACACGTATTCGCCGCTGCAATGGGATGTTGGAGAGCCCGCCCTCATCTTCAGCCCACTCCGCAAGGTTCAGCCCGCAATACTCACTTTCGAGGAAATACGGTTCGGTGTTGAAATTCCATTCGAAAACGCGGACGATCTTCGCCTGATCGCCCAGTGCTTCGCGCAGGAACCTGAAGACAGTGACCTCGCGCTTCAGAGCCTTCAGGCACGGTGCATTCGTCACGAACTTGAACACCCGAAGCTCGCCAGTCTTCGACTGCTCCGCAAGCCACACTTCACTGTTGGCGGACGAGTCCAGCGCACGGAGGAGGCGCCAGTGCTCGCGGCCCGGAACGGGATTTCCAACTGAGAAATTGACCTTCGCCGGCAATGGCACAAGCCGCGTTGGCTCGGCACGAGCTACCGCGTCCAGGCGGTAGCCCACCCGCGGAACAGTGACTACGATCTGGGAATCTTGATCTGAGAGGGCCTTACGCAGCTTGTGCACGGCGGTAGAAAGTGAGCCATCCACGACGTTCAGGCCCGGCCAGACGGCTTCCAGCAGTGCGTCCTTGGTGACCACTTCGCCAGCGTGCTGCAGGAGGCAGACAAGCACCTCCAGAGGCTTAAGTTCAAGATCCACAGGCTTGCCGCCCACCCGCAGCTCAAGGCGAGATTCATCGAATTCGCGTCCGGCGAAGGTCCACAAAGAGCCGGTAACCTCTATCCGTCCCGGCGCTAAGCGGTTGGTGGCCATTAACTTTTGTTTCTTAAGACAATCTTGAGAATTCCGTCAGGACATCCGTGAGCGAATTGCGCAGAGTATGCCTCAATGCCGCCGGGGAGACCAGCACATTCTGGCACAAAAACGTCAATGAAAGAAGCAGTTTAGCCCCCACGCTGATGACGGTCCGCCGGTTCAATGGCGAGCGGACATCCAGCGGGAGTTTCTAGGCAATTCTTGACGAGGACTGCTTTGGCACAGCCGAGGCGGTTCGAATGCGCGAGTTCCCCAGCGGCCGCGGCGGGTGTTCCTAGGTGGGAGGAAACAATGCGCACTTCAAAATGGTTAGCGTTGAGGAGAGGCGGCTTTTCGACAACAGCGGCCATCTTCGTGTTTTGTGCTGGTGCATGGAAAATGGCCTCCGCCGTCTTTGTGTTTTGTGCTGTCGCAGCAATTGCAGCGCCTGCACAGACTTTAACTACGCTGCACATGTTCGCGGGATACCCGAGTGACGGGGGCGCCCCTAACGCCGGGCTGGTGCAAGCCACCGATGGGAACTTCTACGGGACAACCTATGCTGGCGGGACCAGCGGCAACTGTCAGGGCGGCTGTGGCGCGGTCTTTAGAATCACGTCAGGGGGCACGCTGACTATTCTGCACAGCTTCGACTTTTATCACGGCGCCAGCCCTTCCTCCGCGCTGGTCCAAGGCACTGACGGGAACTTCTACGGGACAACCTACGGAGGCGGGGCCAACCAGTACTACGGCACGGTCTTCAAAATCACCCCCGGCGGCACATTCACCTTGCTCTACAGCTTTTGCGCTCAAACGAACTGCGTTGACGGGTCCATGCCTTACGCCGGGCTCGTGCGAGCCACCGATGGGAACTTCTACGGGACAACCTTGGAGGGCGGCTCCCACACCGGCTGTTCTCTCGGCAGCGGCAGCTGCGGCACGGTCTTCAAAATCACGCCAGGGGGCGCGCTGACCACGATCTACAACTTCTGCTCCCAACCGAACTGCGCTGACGGCGGCAACCCTTACGCCGGACTGGTGCAAGCCGGCGACGGAAACTTCTACGGGACAACCTTCGATCGCGGGGCCAACGGTTATGGCACGGTCTTCAAAATCACCCCGGCAGGCACGCTGACCACGCTATACAGCTTTTGCTCTCAATCTGGCTGCGCTGACGGCCAATACGCTTATGCCGGGCTGGTGCAAGCCAGTGACGGGAACTTCTACGGGTCAACCTCCGGTGGCGGCGGCGGGCAGTACCACCAGGGCGGCACGATCTTCAAAATCACCCCGAGCGGCACCCTGACCACGATCTACAACTTTTGCTCGCAACCGACCTGCACGGACGGCGACAGTTCTGTTGCCCGTCTGCTGCAAGCCGGCGACGGGGCCTTTTACGGGACGACGCTACATGGCGGGGCCAACTGCATGCAGAACAGCGGCTGTGGCACGGTCTTCAGCATCACCTCAAGCGGCACCCTGACCACGCTGCATAGCTTCGGCGACAGCGACGGCAAATCGCCTTTCGGCGGGCTGGTGCAAGCCACCGACGGGAACTTCTATGGGGCAGCGACCTATGGCGCAAACCCTGCATGCACTGCGGGCCTCGGCGGCTGTGGCACCGTCTTCCGTCTGACGGGGCCCCCGCCCAGCACGACCTCGGTGACCAGTTCGCCCAACCCTTCCACCTTCGGCCAGTCGGTCACTATCACCGCGACCGTCGGCCCTTCCGGACCGCCGCAGCCCACCGGCAGCGTGAGCTTCACCTCAAACGGGGCCGCGATTTCCGGCTGCACGGCGGTGCCGCTATCGTCCTCGATGGCGGTGTGCATGACGTTGGGGCTGGCGGTGGGGACGGATGCGATCGTCGCGACCTACTCCGGCGACAGCAATTACGCGGGCAGCAGTGGGATGCTGTCGCAGATCGTGAATCCGGTGCCGGTGGCGTTGCAGTTCGTTCCGGTGACGCCGTGCCGGGTGGTGGACACGCGTGGCGCGAATGGGACCTTCGGCGGGCCGGCCATTCCCGGCAACACGTCGCGTGCTTTTCCGCTGACCGAGGGCGATAACCCCTGCGGCATTCCGGCGAGTGCGGTGGCGTACTCGCTCAATGTCACGGTAGTGCCCATGCATCATCTGAGCTACCTGACCATCTGGCCGGCGGGCGAAGGCCAGCCAGTGGTCTCGACGTTGAATGCGCCGGATGGGCGGACCAAAGCCAATGCCGCAGTGGTTCCCGCCGGAACGCCGTCCGGTTCGGTCAACGTGTATGTGACCGACACGACCAATGTCATCCTGGACATTGACGGCTACTTCACCGCGCCCGGCGCGCAGACGCTGCAGTTTTATTCGCTCGCGCCGTGCCGGCTGGTCGATACTCGCGGCGCCCATGGGCCGCTGGGCGGGCCTGCTCTGCTGCAGCAACAAGAACGCGACTTCCCCTTGCTGATGAGCAGCTGCATTCCTTTGGGAGTGACTCCGGCGGCTTACTCGCTCAACTTCACGGCGGTGCCCAATCCTTCGCATCAGCATCTTGGGTATCTGACGGTGTGGCCGGCGGGCTCGCCGCAGCCGCTGGTTTCAACACTGAACAATCCGACCGGGACGACGGTGGCGAATGCGGCGATCGTTCCCGCCGGACAGGACGGTGCGGTCGCGGTGTACGCGTATAACACGACCGACCTGATCGTCGACATCAACGGATACTTCGCGGCGGCGGGAGCAGGTGGTGATTCGTTCTATCCGGTGACGCCGTGCCGTGTGTACGACAGCCGCAATAACCACGGGCAGCCGTTCAGCGGTGAGCGGACGGTGAATATCGCGGGCAGTCCGTGCGCGCCGCCGGGCAATGCCGCTGGCTATGTCTTCAATGCGACGGTTGTCCCAAACCAGCGGCTGGGGTACCTGACGCTGTGGCCGGATGGCGAGACAATGCCACTGGCTTCAACGCTGAACGCTTATGATGGCGTCGTCACGTCGAACCTGGCGATTGTGCCGAACTCAAATGGGTCAACCGATGCGTATGCGGGCGATGGATCCACGCAGTTGATCCTCGATATTTCGGGATACTTCGCGCCGTAGGAGCTGCCGGCGAGTTTTCAAATCGAAGGACCTGACGAAGGGGTTGCCGAGTCCCTGCCGGCAGAAGAGGCGCGGGACGGGCTGTCAAGCGCTGGAGAACGGATCTTGCGCAAAAGTTCCTGATAGCCGGGCTCCTGGTTCAATGTGAGCAAGATCAAGTTCTGGCGAATCATGAGAAACACCGCGTTGTGCCGCTCATAATCCTCGCGGAGTAAGCGAAGGGCTTCGTCTTTCTTGCCAAGCTGCGCGCACGTGATCGCAAGGAAGGTTCCGGGAAGTTTAGCTTCAGCGTAGAACCTCTTCTGGCTTACATACAGGTGCTGAAGCAGCCCGCGCTCTCCGTCCTGCCGAAAACCGGCTTTGGCAGCCGCTGTGGTTTCCCGCAGCACTTCATCGTGGCTCAGTTCCGCCGCCCGTTCACTTTCCCTGAGAAAGTTCGGATAGTCCCGAAGAGTCATATACATTTCGGCAAGGTAGCGGTGGGGTGAGAGGAACTCCGGGTCGGTCATTTCCACTTGCCTGGCCAATTCGAGTCCTTGCTGAGTTTGTCCGGCATGGAACAACATCAGGCCCTTGTCGGCCAGGATGGCGTGAGAAGCGGGATCCGACTCCTGAGCGCGGTCGGTTTCACGTAGACAAATGGGAAACCAACCCGGGGCGGCAAAGGCGTTGGCGAACCAGAGGCGCGCCAGAGGATCGCGCGGATTCAGCTCAATAGCACGCTGAAACTCCCGCTCGGCGGCTTCAAAGTCCCAGTTGCCCCAGACCTCGTCGAAAGCCAGCGAGCGATGGGCCTCGGCGAGCGAATCATCCAATTCAATCGCCTTCTTGGCTGCCGCGATGGCCCGTTTGTAGGCTTCGTTCTCCGGCATAGACGAAAACTCACGCAGCAGGTTGTAAGTGTCCGCCAGTCCCACATAGGCCTGAGCGTCGCCGGGATCGTGCACGATGGCCTGCGTGAAATAGTCCAGCGCGCGGTTCAAACTTTCCGGCGTTCTCCGGTTCCATTCGAAGCGTCCCCGGAGGTAGAGCTCGTGGGCGAGCTTTCTCTCAGGATCGGAAGTGCTGGCGGAAGAAGCCGTCTTTTCGTGCGAGGTACGAAGAAGTGATGCGCCTGTGTTGTGGCGATTGAGGAAGTAGGCGAAGACCAAAACACCGGTAACTAAGAGAACCGCCAAAGAAAGGATGCGCCAGAACTGTGCCGTGCGCGCCTTCAGTGGCCGGCGCAGGGGTGCGTCGGGGCCCTGGGCGGAAGATTCTACCCGAAACGCCTTCGCGCCGGTTCCACTTTCGCTGGCGGCATAAATTTCCGGCGATGCGATTTGTCCTCTGGGGCTCTCCGAAAGCAGCCACTCGTCCAGCTCCGCCGTGAAGGCGTAGACGCTGCCGTGTCCGCGGCCAGGTACGTGATGGATCGGGAGAGAGCGTTCGCTCTCCCACCGTTTGACGGTCCTCTCACCCTTGCCTAAATAGTCAGCGATTTCCTTCCAGGAGTCGATGCGGGTACGCCGCGTCGAGATCGGAGGACTTGCAGCGTCATGAGGAGCCAGTGGCATGAGATGGCCCTCAATAGCCTAAGAAGGCATTTGTATCGCGGGAAGAACAGCAGTCATTATACGCCTAGTCGAAGAACAGGAAGAGTGTTTGTGGGGGGAGGCAGCCGTATGTGCTGATGCCTCCTCCTTTTTTTTTCGGCGCCGTGCGCCGGTCGCCGCCTTCCCATTGCATGAAGTGTGGAGCGTTCTACGTGTGACCGGCGCACCAGCAGAATCGCTAACCAGGAACCGTTCCGTTCCGAGCTCGCGTGCCCCCCGGGGAGGTGGCCCAATGAAGGGTTTCCGTTCATACAAGATAATCGCCATATTCGTTCTGTTTTGCGCAGCCATGACGATCAATTCGTCCGCACAGACCCTCACCACTCTAGTGCAGTTTGACGGTACCAACGGTGCCGCTCCCTCTGCATCCCTCATCCAAGCCCGCGATGGGAACCTCTACGGGACAACCGAGTATGGCGGGCCCATTAGCGGCTGCGAGGGCGGCTTTAATCCCTGTGGCACGGTTTTCAAAGTTACCCTCAGCGGCACACTGACCACGCTACACACGTTCGTCTACAGCGACGGCGCGTTTCCGGTCTCCCCCGTAGTGCAAGGCACCGACGGAAACTTCTACGGGACAAACCAGGGTGAGGGGGACAGCGGCGGCTATGGCGCGATCTTCAAAATGACCCCCGGCGGCACGTTGACAGTGCTGTCCTTCACCAGCTCGGTGGCCGGGCTGGTGCAAGGCCGCGACGGGAACTTCTACGGGACAACCCCTGGCGGCGGCAATGGCCATGGCACGGTCTTCAAAATCACCCCCAGCGGCACGTTGACCACGCTGTACACCTTCAACGGCACGGACGGTTATAACCCTCAGGCGGGCTTGATACAAGCCACCGACGGGAACTTCTACGGAACAACGTACAGTGGAGGAACGAGCAACTACTGTGGCGGCGGCTGTGGCACGGTCTTCAAGATGACACCCAGCGGCTCCCTGACCACCCTGCATAGCTTCAGCGGCACTGACGGCTACAACGTTTACGCAGGGCTGGTGGAAGGCACCGACGGCAATTTCTACGGGACAACGTTCAATGGTGGTCCTCAGAACGTTGGCGAAGTCTACAAAATCACTCCCAGCGGCACGTTGACCGTGCTGCACACCTTCGACGGCACCGACGGCGATTACCCTAGAGCAGCGCTGATACAAGCCACCGATGGGAACTTCTACGGCACAACCTTTCAAGGCGGGGCCTACGGCCAAGGCACAGTTTTCGCTATAACCCCCAGCGGCTCGCTGAGCACGGTGTACAGCTTTTGTCGGCAATCTGGCTGCGCTGATGGCGCTAATCCCGTTGGTGGGGTGATCCAAGCCAGCGACGGCAACTTTTATGGGACGACCAACGCCGGCGGGAACAACAGTTCCGGCACGGTCTTCAAGCTCAACGTCAGCTACAACACTCTGACGGTATCGGTGGACGGCAACGGAGTCGTCACCAGCACCGATGGCGGGATCAACTGCCCTGGCACCTGCACTCACAATTATCCCGATAACGATCAGGTGACGCTGAATGCCACGCCGGCTTCGGGCTGGGCGTTCTCCGGCTGGAGCGGCGCTTGTAGCGGTACTGGTTCGTGCGTCGTTACCATGTCGCAGAACCAGTCGGTCTCGGCCAGCTTCTACCAGCTTCCAGTCACGCTCACGGTATCCATTTCAGGCAGCGGCACGGTAACCAGCACCGATGGCTTCATCAACTGTCCCGGCACCTGCCAGCACACCTACAACCCAAATACGCCGGTCACGCTGAACGCGTCGGCTGCTTCGGGATGGGCCTTCAGCGGCTGGACGGGCGCCTGTAGTGGCGTAGGTGCCTGCAATCTGGTGATGACCGCGAACCTGGCGGTGACTGCGGTGTTCGTCGAGCCTGGGCACGGGATTGAGTTCACCTCGGCCGCGCCGTGCCGCTTGATGGACACGCGACAAGGCAATCCGATTCAGGGCGGCACGTCGGAGAGTTTCATCCTGCCGCAGCTTGGAGGTTGCAACATTCCGACTTCGGCCGCCGCCTACTCGCTCAACGTGACGGTGGTGCCGCATGGCCACCTTGGCTATCTGACCATCTGGCCGACGGGCGAGGCCCAACCGGTGGTCTCGACCTTGAACTCGCCCGACGGCCGCATCAAGGCCAACGCGGCGATTGTGCCCGCAGGCACCAACGGCGCAGTCAGCGTCTACGTCACCGACACGACCGACGTAATCCTCGACATCGACGGCTACTTCACTGCGCCCGGCGCGCAGACGCTGCAGTTTTATTCGCTGGCCCCGTGCCGGCTGGTCGATACTCGCGGCGCCAATGGGCCGCTGGGCGGCCCTGCTCTGCTGCAGCAACAGGAACGCGACTTCCCCTTGCTGATGAGCAGCTGCATTCCTTTGGGAGTGACTCCGGCGGCTTACTCGCTCAACTTCACCGCGGTGCCCAATCCTTCGCATCAGCATCTTGGGTATCTGACGGTGTGGCCGGCGGGCTCGCCGCAGCCGCTGGTTTCGACGCTGAACAATCCGACCGGGACGACGGTGGCGAATGCGGCGATCGTTCCTGCCGGGCAGAACGGCGAAATCGCCGTGTACGCGTATAACACGACCGGCCTGATCGTCGACATCAACGGATACTTCGCGGCACCGGGGCAAGGCGGCTACTCGTTCTATCCGGCTGCGCCGTGCCGTGTGTACGACAGCCGCAACAACCACGGGCAGCCGTTCAGCGGCGAGCGGACGGTGAATATCGCGGGCAGTCCGTGCGCGCCGCCGGGCAATGCCGCTGGCTACGTCTTCAATGCGACGGTGGTGCCGAACCAGCGGCTGGGGTACCTGACGCTGTGGCCGGATGGCGAGACGCAGCCGGTGGTTTCGACGTTGAACGCCTATGACGGGTTCGTTACGTCGAACCTGGCGATTGTGCCGAACTCAAATGGGTCAACCGATGCGTATGCGGGCGATGGATCCACGCAGTTGATTCTGGACATCTCGGGGTACTTCGCGCCGTGATCCTGCGCAGTGGGAGCGCGCCAAAGGTCATGATTTCGGGCAGCTGCCGGCGAGGAGCAACGCCGTTCCGAGGCCTGGATTAGAGACCTCGCATCAGGCCGCCGGCAATGCCGGTTTTCTTATGGTTTTGCCGCTCGCTGTGCTTTTTTCCGGCGCTCGCTTTCAGCATGAATCGCCTGCGTCGTTGCTGCGACCTGCGGCCCGTACAGCGCCGTCACCCACTGTGGATTCAACCATGCGGCCCGCTGGCTGGCGGCCCAGCGGAGACGCGAAACCGCTATGTCTGGCTGGCCCTCGTTCCAGGCGGCAACCGCGGTGCCCATCTCAATCTCAGCCCGCGTGCGCGCATCATCCGGGCGCTCGATGCCATGGAAGCGCTGCTGCGCGCTCTCGTACTTCTTCTGCGCGATCAGCACCCAGCCCAGCTTCGCACTGAGCCAGGTGGCTTGCGGTCGCTGCTCTACCGCCTGCCCGATGAGGTCGGCCGCGGTGGTCACGTCGCCGAAGCGGTAGTACCACCAGCCGAGCCGCCCCAGCAGCATCGGTGCCGCATCAGCCTCCGAGCTTTGCAACTGCTGGGCGAGCGAACGGGCAGCCGCCGCATCGCCGGTCATCAGCTTCAGCCCGGCCTGCTCCTCCGCAAACCACAATCGCTCGCGCAGCTCCGGAACTGCATCAGCCGCATCGGCATATCGCGCCAGCGCCTCTTTCGCCGGCAATGACGCGGAGAGCGCGCTGGCATACAACACGGACACCTGGTCCTGCTTCGGATCGAGCTGCAACACGCGCCCATACATCTCGGCAGCGCCGGCGAAATCGGCCTTCTCGAAATCAACATCGCCGACGACTAGCATCGCCGGCCCATAATCCGGCTTCATGGTCAGCGCCTTGTGCGCGGCAGTGAGAGCTTTATCGAGCTGGTCTGCCGCGAAGTAGTTCCTGGCTTGGTCCGTGATCAGCAGGTACGCGACCGCGAGGGTCTTCTGCTTCTGATCGGTTGGCCAATGCTCGTCGGCTATGAGCCGTTCCATTTGCGCGATGCGTTCGGTCTCGGGCGGATGGCTGCGGAAGTAGCCTTCCAGCGTTTGCCGGAAAACTACGTTGCTGAGTTCAATCGGCAGTGTGAGCACAGTACGCCGCGGTGCTTGCGCCCGATACTGGTGCACCTCGTCTTCCAGCTTCTGGAACTTGCGGAACATGCTGATCGCGCCCTCGGCGGAATATCCCGCGGCCTCGGCCAGCTTCGCGCCTTCGCGGTCGGCCTCCAGCTCCTGCTCTTTGCTGTAGCCCGCTTCGAACATCTCGACCGGCAGTTGCACCAGGCTGCCCAGCGGCACCTTATTGATCGCGGCATCAATTTGCACGCGCTCGGCGCAGTGCCCCAGGTCGGCATGCTCGGCCTCGTGCCCCAAGACGTTGGCCAGCTCGTCTTCGGTGTCCATCAAATCGACCAGGCCCTTGCCGATGAACACGTGTCCGCCGGGTAGAGCAAAAGCATTTACGAAATAGGGCTGCGGAATATAGTGGAACTTATACGGCAGCTTGCGATGAGCATGCGCGGCCACGCGGGCGCCCACTTCGCTGATGTAGGCCGCAATCTCGCGGTCCTCTGGCGTGTCCTCCGTCTTGTTTGCGTCGAGATAACGCCGTGCCATCTGGTTGCCAATGACGATTTCCTGACGGTTGGACATCCGGGTCAGTGAGACCGGTATGCGCGTCAGCTCGCGTTCGGTGTCGGCGACAAAGTAGAGGATGGGCGCGGGCGAGACCTCCGCCTCCACACGGCGGCGCTCCGTAGTGACCAGCGCGGCGATGGCGAGCGCGAGGATAGCGGCGAGTGCGAGGCAGCGCTTCATAGATATCGCCAGATGGCCTCCCGGTAGCGCGAGTAGAGGAATGACACCAGCAGCAGCGCTGAGCCCAGAGTAATGAACGTCAGGTAGCGATCGCGCGGGCTGAGCTCCCAGACGTCGACGACGAGAATCTTGGCGACTGCCAGCAGAAGCAGGCCGAGTCCGGCGAGGCGGAAGCTGCGCTCGCGCACCCAGAGCGCAAACAGGAAGACGACTACCCCGAGCGCGCTCCAGCCGACGGTGATGAGACCGCGGCGCAAGGTGACCGCCAGCAGCGCGGCCATAAGCCCGAGCGGCAGGAAGAAGAGCACCTGCTCGGGGTGACGCAGCAGCGCGCGGAGTCGATGCGTGTCACTGGTTGCTTCGGCTTGCAAGCGGCGCCGCAACGGGAACGCGAACCATAAAGTCGCGAACAGCAGCCCGGCGGTCACGCTGGTGCAAACCGTGCGGCCGTGCCAGAAGGGCCCGGGAAGGTAGCTACGCTCGTAGAGATTGTGCAGCACGCCACGGAACGTCGCACCCAGCGCGAGCGCCAGCGCCTGCGTCAGGAAGAGTTCGCGGCCGCTGCGCCAGGCTGCGGCGATCAGCAGCAGGGCCAGCAGTGCCCAGCCGGCCGCCACCCAGTCGGGGCTGAGTTCGAAGCGCAACAGCGCAGCGACGGCGATGGTGCCACACCATGCGGCAAAGCTCGCGAGGTGAAAACGCCTTTCCAGCCGATAGTCAATGGACAGCGGCTGCAGCCGGAAGTATTCGTAGTACAGCGCGAGCACGACGGGCACGACGGTCAGCAGGCGCGTGCTGATGCCGGCGACCGCGGCGTCGGCGTTGAGGTTGACGAAGAAGATCGCGATGAAGGCGAATGCCAATGAGAGGTAGCCCTGCGCGCGCAAGTCGGGCAACCGGCGGGCGAATCCGGCTTCCGCCAGCACCAGTCCGAGCACGACCCAGGCGGGCGCGACGCTGATCGGGCGCAGCGCATAGTAGGCCAGCAGGACCAAAAGCAAGGACGCGGCCCAGCGATAGGCAACCGGTAGCGCCTTAGAAATGCGCGGCCAAGCCTCGGTCCCGGTGCGTCCCCACACCGAAGCCAGGTAGAACAGCGCCGCGATGATGCTGACCGTCACCAGCCGCTGGCTGACGTGGCCCCAATGTGCGTTGCTCGGCAGGTTCGTGAACAGGGCCGACACAAGCGCGCAGGCGAAGAAGAAATGAGCTTCGCAGGGAAGCTGCTCCAGCTTCAGCAGCCGCCCAAGGCAAAGCAGCGTCAGGCCGACCACGCTCCATGCCACCGCGGTCAGTTGCAGCGGGAACGCGGCCCAGGCTCCCACAAACAACAAGAACGCGCCAACGAACGAGAACCGGTGCATCACCGTGCGGTCGAAAACATGCTCGAACAGCGCCGGCCACTGGCGTACCACAATGTGGGAGTTAGCGAAAAATACGCAGGCAGCTACCAGGCAGAGAATCGCGAGATGAACATCACGCGTGGCGGTCAATCCGTAATAGCGAAGTCCGAACAGGTAACCGGCATCGCCGGAGAGCAGGTAGATCGGCGCCAGCACGGCCGTGACCATGCCCAGGCGACGGAAATGTATTTCGCGGACGAAGACGCCCGCCAGCAGCAGGGTCTCGGCTTCCAGCAGCCACATCGCGTCCAGCCGTCCGCCGGTGAAGTGGAACGGCATGGCCGCAACCAGCAGCGTGACGCCGATGGTGGCGAGGATGAGGAACGCCGTGCGCCTGCGCCGCGTCACCGGCAGAATGCCGAGCACAAGCTCGATTGTTCCCATCGCCAGAAGCGCCTTGAAGGCCCACTCCGGATGCACAGACTGGTATTTCAGCAACGCGAGCAGGCCCACGGAGTTCAGCAACGCCGCGATCGTCGAGACTTTTTCCTGGCGCTCGTCGCAGCGCCGCAGGATGTACGACGCGCGGAAGATGGCCCAGTACACGAGAAGGATCGCGGCGCTGACGAAGAACTCCGGGAACTTGTGCTTGTGCGCGCCCATCGGCTCGATGATTCGGCGCAGCCACCACCAGTGGTTCAGGTAGGCGGCGGCGATGCCGAAGATCTCCAGCTCAAACCACTGCATCCGCCCGACGATCACGACCAGCCCAAGCGCGAGGATCACGCCGGCCACCAGCGAGTAGACGGTGACCTGGCTGACGGTGAGCGTCGAGAATGCCAGCAGAAACGCGAGCCCTGTAGTCACCTGCGAGCGGTAGCGCAACGTATGCAGTACCATCGCCGCGGCAACCGCCAGCATGAGCAGCAGCGACGGAGTTTGTGAGCTGAAGATGCGGGCTGCCGGCACGTGATACGTGGCGTAGGCGACGAAGAAGGCGAGTGCCCATCCGCCGCCGATGCCGGCGCGGCCGATGATCGCGAATCCCGGCTTGCGCTCCAGGAAGATGCCGGCGCCCAGCAGCGCGGCACTGACCAGCGCGCCAACCAGCACCTTGCCCGCAGGCCCTACCTGTCGCAATTGATACGCGAGGAAGAATGCGACGCCGAAGACCAGAATGACGATGCCGATTTTATTAAGCCAGTTCGCGCCCAAGGCCTCCTCAAGGTTGAAGCCGCCCTTCAGGCTGTCGAACCAACCCGAGGCCGCAGGCTTCGCGAATGAAGGTAGAGGCCCTTGCTGGCGTGATGCGGCAATCGGAGGAGAAACAGGCCGAGTAGGTGGCGCAACGAGAGGCGGGCGTTCGGTAACAAGGGGCGTTTGAGCTGGAATCTGTGCTCCGGAAACAACTTCGCTCGGGCGCTCAGGTTCTATCGCCGATACCGGTGGCGGCACCGTGGCCGTTGCGGCCGGCTTCGGCTCTCGATATACGGGCTGTGCAACTTGAACCTGCCGTTCTTGTTCGGCAGGTGGCGGCTGTACAGCCTGAAACTGCTTAAACGATTTCTCCAGCTGATAGACTCGGCGCGTGAGATCGGCCCAGCGCGCCGCGTTGTTTTCGCGCTCCCGGCGCGCGCGGCGACGGGTCGCGAACACCAGGACCCAAGGCCCGAGCAGCACGACGGCTGCAATGAACAGGTAAGGAAAAATTTCCATCATGGTTTGCGTCAGTTCCGGCGGGCTGCCACATCTGCCTCAAGCTCAACCGCCAGTGAAGCTGCCAAGGCCTTGATGCCCCGTAGGTCCATCTTTCCTGTGCCCAGAATCGGAATCACATCGACGTGAACAAATTGATTGGCTTTCGGCTTCCATAGTGCGGGCAGGTCGCAGCCTGCGAGCTTTTCCAGCACCGGCGCCAGCTTTGCTTCCGGCAGGGTGTGCAGCACCACGATCCGCTCGCCTTTCTTTGGGTCGGGCAGCGCGGTCACGGCAAAGACCTGTTCGGTCGTCTCGGCCAGTTCATGCAGCTTTTCCTCGATGCGAATGTGCGGTACCATTTCGCCGCCAATCTTGCTGAAACGCGAGAGCCGGTCCGTTATCGTCAGGAATCCATCCTCCTCCATGGTTGCGATATCGCCGGTCGTGTACCAGCCATCGTGCAGGACCTCGGCCGTTTTCTCCGGTTTGCCCAGATAGCCGCGCATCACGTTCGGTCCTTTCACCAGCAGCATCCCGGAATTCCCCGGCGCCACCGGCTGGCCAGTGTCGATGTCAACCACTTTGACCGAGACGCCCGGGAGCGGATGGCCGATCTTCCCGCGCTTGGCAGCGACCTGCCGGAATCCTGGCGCGCGAAAGTCCTTGCCGTTGACCGTCACCACGGGCGAGCACTCGGTGCAGCCATAGCCTTCGAGCGGCCGAATGCCGAATTGATCTTCGAAGGCCAGCGCCACGCGCTCCGGCAGTTTCTCGGCGCCGACCAGCACATATTGCAGCGAGCCAAAGCTCTCCGGCCGGCAGCGCCGCATGTAGCCTTGCAGGAATGTCGGCGTTGCGATGAGGAATGTCACTTTGTACTTCGCAACCAGCTCGCCGATCACCTGCGCGTCCAGCGGACTGGCATGGAAGACCACACCCACGCCCTGCACCGCCGGCAGCCACAGGCCAGCCGTGAATCCGAAGGAGTGGAAGAACGGAAGGATGCCCAAAACCTTGTCCCGGCCATCGAGCGCGAATACCTGGCTCACCTGGCAGATGTTCGCCATGATGTTGAAGTGCGTCAGCATCACGCCCTTGGGATCGCCGGTGCTGCCGCTGGAGAAGATGACGGTCGCCAGTCGATCCATCTGAGACGCTTTGCCTTCAGTCCCAGTTACATCATTAGTCGAGACCCAGGTCTGGGAAGGAACCAGACCTGGGGCACCCGGCGCGGGCGGGTTTACGCGATGCGCGCCCACGGCTCGCTTCAGCAGTCCAGCGGGCATCAGCCAGGCCAGTGCGAAGGCAGTCAGTTTTTCGCTCAAGCGCGGCTGGCCCAGCGCATCCTCCAGCAACAACGTGCGCCCCGGAATCGCCATGTTGGGGAAGCGTTCCAGGAAGGCCTTCGCCGTGATCACGACGTCGATGCCGCACTGCTTCGCGCACCTTGCCATCACCTCGTTCGACGAGGTGTAGTTCAGGTTGACCGGCACGCGGCCCATCAGCATCAAGGCGTAGTTCGTCAGCGCCCCACCCACGGACGGCGGAAGCAGCAAGCCGATCATCGGCTGCTCTCCGACCTGCCGCCGCAATCGGCGAGCGATGAACACGGTCTTGACCAGGGCCGACCCGAACGACACCTTCGGCGTCTTCCCGTCGGCCATGAAGAATTGCCAGGGTCGCTGACGCGCGGTGCGCACGAAGGCCCGGTCCAACGGCTTCATGTACGGCTTGCGCGCCTCGAACGCTGTCGTTTGCAACTCCTGAACCTCAGCGCGCACCTCGACTGCCGTCGAGGTTGGTGGCATCGGCTTGCCGAAGCTCACCGTCACGCGATACGGAAATTTCCTGGGTACTTTCCACAGAAACCGCCCGCGTTCGAAGCTGAAGATGCTTCCCCACACGCCGTCCAGGTTCACGGGAATGATGGGAACGTCGACGCCCTTCATGATGCGTTCCAGCCCGTGGCGGAAGGGGAGCAGTTGTCCCGTGCGAGTGATCTGCCCTTCGGCAAAGATGCATACGATTTCGTCGTCCCGCAGCGCGTCGCTTGCTACTTTCAACGAGTGCAGCATCTCGCGCGGATGCTGCTCGCTGGAAATCGGAATGGCCTTCACGATTTTCGCGAGTGGCTTCACGGCCGGGTGGTCATAGATGCCTTTGTACATGAGGAAGCGGATGGGCCGGTCGGTCGCCGCCACCAGCAGGGCCACATCCACAAACGACATGTGGTTGCATACCAGCAGCGCCCCGGTCTTCTCGGGGAAGTTGTCGCGTCCGATGACGCGCACCCGATACACCGTCCGCGTTACGAAGAACAGGATCAGCCGCGCAAGCCATTCCGGCAGCAGATACAGAACATAGGCTGTGCCGGCCGCGGTGATACACGACGACGCCACAATCACGCCGCGAGGATCGAGATGAATGGAGTTGGTGAAGATGAAATAAACCGCTGACGAAATCGCGATGCCGACGAACGACAGCAGATTTGCCGCGGCGATGATGCCGCCTTTGTCTTCTTCCGCAGGCCGGTGCTGGATGAGCGCGTTCACCGGGACAGCGAAGAATCCCGCCCAGAAGCCCAGCAGACCAAGGAGCGCTGCCGACCCGACCAGTCCATGTGGTGTGATGCCGAGCGCCAGCCCGGTACACGTCATGCCGATCGAGCCCAGCGGAATGAGGCCGTACTCAATCTTGTTGTCGCTGACCCATCCGGCAGCCAGGCTGCCAATTCCAATACCTAACGCCAGCGTCGCATTCAGGTAACCCGTTTTTGTTTGCCCGATGTGCAGAACATCGGGACCATACACAACGATTGTCGAGAAGAGCAGAGAACCCAGAAACCAGAAGTAGGTATTGCCCAGCACGGCGAGAAAGAGAGCGCGATCGCGGCGCATCTTCCCGATCTGTACCCACAGATCGCCAACGATGTTGAGCCGGAAAGGTTTTTCCGGCGCCGCCGCCGGAACGTCATCAATCCCCAGACTAGTCGCAAACCCGATCACGGAGAGCCCCATCAGGACATATCCGGCGTACACCTCGTGGGCGCTGAAATGTTCCCCCATCCAGGCCCCGGCGACGGTGCCGAGAATGATCGCGAGAAACGTTCCCAGCTCGATTACGCCGTTGCCCCACGACAAGCTCTTCTCCGGCAGAAGCTCCGGCAGCAAACCGTACTTCGACGGTCCGAAGAGTGCCGCCTGACTCGCAACCAGCGTGAGCGCTGCCAGCGAAAGTCCGAGCGTGTGCGTCGCCAGCCCTGCGGTCGCCAGCAGCATCGATCCGAACTCCATCGCTTTCGTCCAGATCGTGACCTGCCGCTTGCTGAAGCGGTCCGCCAGCCAGCCGCCCGGCATGCTGAGAAAGAGAAATGGCAGCGAGAAGAGAAACGTCACCACCGATACGAAGGTCTCGCGATCGCTCTTCGCCAGGTTCATCCCGACGATCAGCGAGAGCAGCAGATTGCGCAGGATGTTGTCGCTGAATGCGCCCTGGAACTGCGTCGCGATCAGCGCCCAAAAGCCCTGCCGGCTGCGAGGCGCGTCTCTGCTCATGGGAACCTGGGCTATCACTGCGGGGTCACTGGAAATGGAGTCCATCGGGGTTCACCTCCTCCGGGCAACGGAGACGGCTCGAGATTAGCCTCCGCGAATGCCGGAAAAAGGCCCTTCCAGACAGTTTCGCGAGTGTCACAACATTATGAGTTTTGCGAGAATCGGCCCAATTCTACTCGGGCGGCATCGGCAAGCACAGAAAATACAAACGCCCGCGGCCCCTTAGGTAACTGGCGCGTAGCTGCCGTATGCACGTCGCAGATGATTGCGCCCGTCTGCTCCAGACCCCTCTGCCAGCGCGGGCGGCGCGGGTTGCGCATGACCAGCAGATCGGGATCGATGCCCGCGGCTGCCAGCATGGTCTTGGCGGTGTCGCGGAAATCAATCCAGTGTGAAACCACCCCGATCAGCTTTCCCGTAAGTGACGGAAGCTCCGGATGGAGCCACTGGTTCGCCGATCGAATCTGCAGCGTGACGAGTTCGACGCCCGCGGGCAAGGCTGTGCGGACAATCTTGTCTTCACCCGTCCGGCAAAGCGGAACCGCCCCCAGGAGGGCCTCCGGCTTTGCCGCATCTTCGACCGAGATTCCCAGGGCCGGCCAATCGGTCAGTTGCCGGATCTCGGTGAGCAAAATCTCCCGGGCATCGGGATCCGGCTCGATCAGGAGAAAGTGATCGGGAGGAGGCGACGCAATCCATTCGGCCACGCGCTGCCGGATCGCCGCTGCCGGCAATCGCAACTCGCGCACCGCCCGGAAGAATGCCGCAATGTGCTGGTCAAGTATCTGCTCCGGGGTCGTGGGCGGCGTTGCGTCGTCCTTTATGTAGACGCCGCTCCCATGCCGGTATTCCACCCATCCTTCTCGCGCCAGCTGTCGATAGCCTGCGCTGACGGTATTGGGATGAATACTGAAGCGGCGCGCCAGCTCACGGGTGCTCGGTAACCGATCGCCGGGTTTAAGATCGCCGCTCAGAATCGCCAGCGCCACCTGTGTGACCAGTTGGCGATAGATCGGAACCTCACTCGCGGGGGCAAACCACAGGCGCAAGATCAAGCCCTCATCAATCAAGGAATGGGAACGACAGAGAGGTCATGCAGCTTCGTCCCCCGAGACTCGTTTCCTAATATATCGTTTTACGATATATTCACCAATCTCGGATTTGGAACTGCCCAAGGATGGACATTGGGGAAAACGAAGCCAACACGTCCTTTAGTATTAACAAAGCCGCTCTTCTCGGATGGGCGCGCAATCCTGTGGTTTGCGTTGCTCAGACGCTTACGGATACCGCTGAGGCGCGAGCGCTACGAAATCGACTGCGGTTAGCTCAGTAAGGAAAAAGCGAATATCTCGCGGCCCGCAAACACTGTTTCCCCTGGGCTTAAGCGCCTGCAACTCTAGGACCGGCCTCATCATGCAGCCATGCCTGCGGATCATTATCCGGTAGCGGCTGAAGGTCCGGGTTCTCCATGATCATGCGGGCGCAAGTGTTCCAGCGCAGGATGGCGTCATCGTTTCCCGGGTGTGCAAACTTCATCGCTGCTTCGTAATGACCCATGGCATCCTGGAGAGCGTGATAAGCGGACAATCGGGCCCCAGGATCGCGCGTCCGGAGGCGCGCATTTCCGAGACGCTCCCAGATGACGCCGGCGTAGTACTCCCGCTCGTAGTCTCCCTTAATCTCAGCGAGAACTTCCAGCGCGCCTTTTGGCTGCGCGTTGGAATGGAATTGATCGGTACGCGCAAGCAGCAGGGAGATCAGCGCCTGCTGGTGATCGCGCACGATGGCCAGAATGTCCAGGCAAATACTTTCCGCAAGTGCAGGTTCGTTCAGCAGCCGGTAACGCTCCACTTTCTCGAGCGCTTGGGGAATGCTCTGCACCGAAATGGGCTTGAGTTCGAAATGCATGACCTCTCCTATGCTTTCGTCGGGCTAAACATGCGGAACAATTTTGAGAGTGGATCGAAGAAGCGGTCCACCACCCGTTCCTTCAGCGGAATAATCGCGTTGTCGGTAATTGTAATGCTCTCGGGACATACCTTGGTGCAACATTTCGTGATGTTGCACAAGCCGACGCCGAATTGCTTTCGCAGATCCTCTACGCGGTCGCCGACGTCCAACGGGTGCATCTCCAGCGCTGCTGTATAGACCAGAAACCGTGGCCCGATGAACTGGTCGTGCATGTGATGGTCGCGCAAGACATGGCAGACGTCCTGGCACAGATAGCACTCGATGCACTTGCGAAACTCCTGCACTCGATCCACGTCTTCCGGCGCTATGCGCCAGGTGCCATCTTCGGCATCGGGCTTTCGGGGCTGGAACTTGGGGATGCGCTGCTTGACCTTGTAATTCCACGAGACATCCGTGACCAGGTCCTTGATGTGCGGGAAAGCCTTCATGGGTTCGACCGTGACCGGCTTGTCGAGCGGCAGAGAGTTCAGCCGGGTCATGCACATCAGCTTCGGCATGCCGTTGATTTCCGCCGAGCACGAACCGCACTTCCCTGCCTTGCAATTCCAACGGACGGCAAGATCGCCGGCCTGTTCCGCCTGAATTTGATGAACGGCATCAAGGACCACCATGCCGGTCGAGACTTCGGTGGAGTAGTCCTGGAACTTTCCCTGCCCCTTCTCTGCGCGCCAGATGCGGAAGGTTGCCGTCGCCATCACTTCATCTCCTCAATGATTTGCTTCAGGTCTTCGCGCATGGGCGGAATGGGCTCGCGCGTGAGCTGCACTTCTCCCTGCGGACCTTTACGCGCCACGATATTGAACTTGCCGGCCTGTTCGTCTTTGGCCGGATAATCATCGCGGAAATGGGCGCCGCGGCTTTCCTTTCGTTCCAGGGCCGCGCGCGTGACAATCTCCGACACCGTTAGCAGATTGTGCAGGTCGAGCGCGGTATGCCAGCCGGCGTTGTATTCGCGGTTGCCGTCAACGCTGACGTGGCCACTCGCTGCTTCCATCTCTCGAATTCGCTCGAGCGCCTGCAACATCTCGTCTTCCTGGCGAACGATGCCAACCATGTCCTGCATAAGGTCCTGGAGCTTGTGCTGGAGGATGTACGGGTTCTCCGAGCCGTTGTGCTCGAAGGGTTGCAGGGCGCGTTGTTCCGCCGATACCAGATCCGAGGTGTTAATCGCGCCCAACGAATTTTCCTTCGCGCATCGCGCCGCGTATTCTCCGGCGCGCTGGCCGAAGACCAGCAGATCGGAAAGCGAGTTTCCGCCTAGGCGGTTGGCCCCATGCAAACCCGCCGCGCATTCTCCCGCGGCAAACAATCCCGACACGTCCGACATTTGCGAATCGGCATTCACCCGAACTCCGCCCATCATGTAGTGGGTCGTAGGGCCGACTTCCATCGCCTCCTGGGTGATGTCGATATCGGCCAGTTGCTTGAACTGGTGATACATGCTGGGCAGCTTCTTCTTTATATGTTCAGTGTGGTTGGATATCCTCTCTTTAATCCACGCGATGTCGAGGAATACGCCGCCATGCGGGCTGCCGCGCCCCTCCCGCACTTCGCGCCGAATGCAGCGGGCGACGTGGTCGCGGGTCAGCAGCTCCGGCGGGCGACGGGCGTCCTTATCGCCTTGGGTATAACGCCAGCCTTCTTCTTCGCTATCGGCGGTTTGGTTCACGTAAAGCGGAGGAATGTCGCTGAACATGAAACGCTCATTGTTTCTGTTGCGCAGGACCCCGCCCTCGCCACGCACTCCTTCAGTCACCAGAATGCCACGAACGCTGGGCGGCCAGATCATGCCTGTGGGATGGAACTGCACAAACTCCATGTCCATCAGCACCGCGCCTGCGTTGTAGGCGAGAGCGTGGCCGTCTCCGGTGTATTCCCAACTGTTGCTGGTGATCTTGAAAGCCCTGCCGATTCCGCCTGTCGCCAGCACGACGGCCTTGGCGCGAAACAGATGAAATCGCCCGCGCTCACGATCATAGCCAAACGCCCCCGCGATGCGATCGCCATCCTTGAGCAGCGTGACGATCGTGTATTCCATGAAGACGTCGAGGCCAAGATGTATGCCGTGGTCTTGCAGCGTGCGGATCATCTCCAGGCCTGTGCGATCGCCAACGTGCGCCAGCCGGGGATAGCGATGCCCACCAAAATTGCGCTGCAGGATACGGCCGTCTTTGGTGCGATCGAACAAGGCGCCCCAGGCTTCCAATTCGCGCACCCGCGCCGGAGCTTCTTTGGCATGGAGCTCGGCCATGCGCCAGTTGTTCAGGTACTGGCCTCCGCGCATGGTGTCGGCAAAATGCACGCGCCAACTGTCGCGGTCGTCGACATTCGCCATGGCCGCGGCGATTCCCCCCTCGGCCATCACGGTATGGGCTTTGCCGAGAAGCGATTTCGTAATGACTGCGACCTTTGCACCGGCGGCGGAAGCCTCGACGGCAGCGCGCAGCCCCGCGCCTCCCGCTCCAATGATCACGACGTCGTGTTCGTGAGTGATGTACTCGGCCACTAAACGATCCTCCAGTCCGTCCAGATACCCATGGAGCACATCCGCACGTAGAGATCGGCAAATGCCACACTGAACAGGCTGCACCATGCAAACACCATGTGCCGCCGGTTGAGGCAGCTCACACAGTCATAGACACGCTTGCGCCCGGGGGCGCCGGCCAGCCGATCGCGAAGGCCGCCAACCAGATGGCGAAGGGAGTGGCAGCTAAACGTGTAGCAGGTGAGAAGCGCGAGGTTGGCGAGCAGGACCAAAGTGCCAACGCCGATGCCGAAGTGGCCGTCAAACCAGAACGCGTTCCACACGTCGCGTCCAAGAATCACAAGAAACACCAGCGCCAGGTATAGGAAGTACCGGTGAATGTTTTGCACGATCAACGGAAAAGATCGTTCGCCCAGATAGGTCTTGCGCGGCTCGCCTACCGTACAGGAAGGCGGATCGGCCCAAAAAGCCTTGTAATAGGCCCCTCGATAGTAGTAGCAGGTGACTCGAAAGCCACCCGGCGCCCACAGAATGAGCATCGCGCCTGTCATCCAGACGGGAATCCAGTTTGGCGTTTGACCAAACCACCCGTCGGGACCGAACAATTCCGGCGAGTAGAAGGGCGACAGATACGGCCCAAATCTGTAGTACTGTCCCTGCAACGCCGCCCAGGTGGCATAGACAATGAATGCCGAGAGACCGAGAAACACCAGGAGCGGCTGCACCCACCAGTTGTCGGCGCGCCGGGTTTGTCCGAAACCCGAGCGCGACAATGGCACATCGACGTGAGCCATCGACCCTCCTCACCCTTTGGATTGCGACGACCGATTGAATCCGAAGCGGTAGATATCATACACAAGCAAAATCATTGCTGCAGTTTGCCGGCGACGCGGCACCCGAATGCGCAACATTGATCCTGGCCGGCGCTATGGTACATTTGCGTGATTGCCGGTCTGAAGTAGCGGTCTAATCCGCCGGAAGAACGCCCATGAGCGCGGGACGCCAGATTCGCAGCTACGACTACGTGAACCATCCCTACGATCGCGTCCGCGATACGCTGAAACAAAACGCGGTCGCCGTGTTCCAGTCCGCAACCCGGGCCGCCGCTTCCCGCGCAGAATCGGTCGCCGCTGAGCTGCACGTCGATTTTGCCGGTGTGGGAGTGAAGGCCGACATCAAGATCGTCGTGAAAGGCGTCGAGGAGGAAGCCGCCGATGCAACTTCCAGCCCCAGCACAAAATTGCTTCTGGAGTGGGAAGCCGCAAACTTACCGCGCTTGTTTCCCCTCATGCGGGCCGAGCTTTCCGTATACCCGCTGACCGCCACCGAAACACAGCTCGATTTCTCCGGGACTTACGAACCACCCTTCGGCGCTGTAGGCAAGACCATGAACGCGATTGCCGGCCATCGCATCGCAGAGGCCTCGGTGCATCGCTTCGTCAGCGATGTCGCAGGACATCTTCGGCGGGCCCTGGCCGGCTAGCGGCGACCGCGGCTTGCGACTCCACGCGATCCTCAGCGGTGGATTCAGAATGACATTTGTCATTTCCATGCGGTGACAATCGGCACTACTGGCTAACTCGGAACTCAGCGAACATCGATAACGTGCTTGATGGGACGTCGAGCACAGGAGCGAATCGATGTTAGCTGCACCTTCATCCTCACCAAGTCAAACCGGCAGAGTGTCGCTCGGGCTCAATGATCCGCAGCCGTGTGCGATCGCAAGAACGCGGGACCTACAGAAAAGCTACGGAAATGTTCGGGCCCTGCATGGTGTGAATCTGGAAATCCGTGCCGGCGAACTGCTGGCGTTACTCGGGCCAAACGGCGCCGGCAAGACCACTTTGGTCCGCGTGTTGCTCGGCATGGCGCGTCCTGATAGCGGCTCGGTTTCAGTGTTCGGCGCTGATCCCTACAGCGGCGCCATACAAACTCGCGTCGGCGCCATGCTTCAAGTGGGGCGCGTTCCGGAGACGCTCAAAGTCCGCGAGCACATCGATTTGTTTTCGTCGTACTATCCCAACCCACTCTCCATGGAAGAAACGCTTGCGATTGCGGGCCTGGGCGACATCCGCAATCGCCCCTACGGCGAGCTTTCAGGGGGACAGAAACAGCGGGTACTCTTTGCCATCGCGATCTGCGGCGACCCGGACGTGTTGTTTCTGGACGAGCCCACCGTCGGCCTAGATGTCGAGGCGCGTCGGCTCATGTGGACGCAGATTCGCTCGCTCATCGCGCGCGGTAAGACTGTGCTGCTGACCACGCATTACCTGAACGAGGCTGACGCGCTGGCTGACCGCATACTGGTCCTGAATCAGGGCGCAATCATCGCCGAAGGCACGCCGTCGGAAATCAAAGCCCGCGCCATGGGCAAACAAATCCGCTGCACCAGCCGGCTGGCGCTCGAAGAGGTGCGCCGCATTCCCGGCGTGCTGAACGCGAAGGCGGACCGCAACGCCTTCGCGTTGCAGGTGTACGCTGCTGAACCGGTCGTCCGCGAACTGTTGCAGCGCGATAGCTGGCTGGCCGACCTGGAAGTCACCAACGCGGGCCTGGAAGAGGCGTTCCTGGCGCTGACGCAGAACCACAACGCCGAGTCCAAGCAGAACTGAGATGGCCGCAACGACTTTCCCTGCCGGTTTGGCTGTCCCGCGGCGCTCGCTGGGACGCACGCTTGCGATCTACGCGAAAGAAGCCAAGTACGAGCTCATCAACAAGACCCGAATTCCGGTCTATGCGATCTCGACAATAATCTTCCCGCTGATGTTCTATGTGCTCTTCGGCATTGTGTTGCCCGGCGCCAAGGACCGGCAGGACACCGCAACCTACCTGCTGGCGACCATGGGCTGTTTCGGCATCATCGCCGTGGCGCTGTTCGGCTTCGGCGTCAGCCTGGCGATGGAGCGCGGACAGGGCTGGTTACAGGTGAAGCGCGCCTCGCCCATGCCGGTGAGCGCGTACTTTCTGGCTAAGCTATTTGCCGCGGTGGTGTTCAACACGGTGATCATGCTGCTGTTGCTTGCCGTGGGCATCGCATTCGGAGGAGTTCGCCTGCCCTTCGTGACCGCCTTGGAGCTGGTTGCCATTCTGGTTGCGGGGTCGATTCCGTTCAGCGCAATGGGACTGGCGATCGGCTATTTCGCCAAGCCGAACTCCGCGCCCGCGGTGGTCAACCTGATCTACCTGCCGATGTCGTTCTGCTCGGGGCTGTGGATCCCGCTGTTCATGCTGCCGCATGGATTGCGCGTGCTGGCGCACTGGCTGCCGCCGTTCCATCTGGCCCAGCTCGCATTGAACACCATCGGCGCGGAAAAGAACCCCACTTCGGCCTGGGGGCATATCGAGGCGCTGGTTGCATTCACGCTGATTTGCCTGGGATTTGCGGCGTGGGGCTATCGCCGCGACGAAGGCAAGACGTACGGGTGAAAAACCGGTGGCCGGTGGCCAGTGGCGGAGCCGGAGTGCTGGGTCGAGTCAAAAAATAATTCGAGTCTCTTCAGGAGTTCGTCATGCAAAGCAAAACCGCGCAATGGATTCTGTGGGCGATCACGATGGCAATCTTCGCGGCCCTGGCGCTGACGCGACACTTTGACGCCCTTATGGTCGCGTTGGTGGTTTCCTCAGTGGTGTGGTACGTGCTTGTACCGCGCACCGCTTCCAGACGACAATAGGTGAGGCGAGCATGACTACTCTTCAGAGAATCTGGCACTGGGTTTACCCCAAGCAGGACGAGCACAAGTGGATGCCGATCATCTGGCTTCCCTTCATGATCTGGTTCTTCCTGGACCCGATCTGGAACCATCCAACCCCGCTGCATTGGATTGGTAACACCGTCTTCGGCCTGATTTTCATCTGGTTGTACCTTTACTCTTTCTCGCGGCCCGAGCCCAAACGTCTGTATGCGATCGTCGCCATGTTCGTGATGGCGGGATTGGTGGTCAACTACCAGAACGCTGCGGTCACTACTTTGCTCATCTATGCCATCGCTGCCGGCGCATTTACCGTCAGCCGGCCGCGAATGCTTGTCCTGCTGGCAATTGCGCTCGCGCTTCTCGGCCTTGATGTTCACAACCTGCACCTGCCCGTGGGCCTATGGGGGTGGATGCTACTGGTCATTATCGTCGTCGGCATCGCCAATCACATGGGCGCCCTGGCGCATTGTGCGAGCGAGCAACTGCGCAAAGCCGATGCCGAGATCGAACACCTTGCCAAGGTGGCCGAGCGCGAGCGCATTGCGCGCGACCTGCACGACCTGCTGGGACACACCTTGTCGCTCATCACTCTCAAAGCGGAGTTGGCGCGCAAGCTGGTGGATCGCGATCCGCAGCGGGCTAAGGAAGAGATGCTGGACGTGGAGCACACCTCGCGCGCCGCGCTCGCCGATGTGCGGGAGGCGATCAGCGGCTATCGCGGTCAAGGATTGGCCGCGGAACTCGTTCAAGCGCGCAAGACGCTTGAGACCGCAGGCATCACGGTAAATGCCGAGGTGTCCGAGCTGCCGCTGAGCCCGGCGCAGGAAAAGGTCCTGGCTCTGGCGCTGCGCGAGGCGGTGACGAATGTTGTTCGTCATGCGCAAGCGCAGCAGTGCCGTGTGCGCCTTCAGCAGGAAAAGAATCTCTGCACCTTGGAGATCGCCGATAATGGCAGCGGCGCCGATGCTCCCGAAGGCAACGGGCTGCGCGGCATGAGAGAGCGACTTGAGGCGCTTGGCGGATCGTTGCAACGCCAAACCAGCGCCGGAACCCGACTTGTCATTCAATTGCCGCTCGCGTGCACCGCCCCCGCTCTGCGAAACTGAGAGCATGAGTGGCGCCAGGCGCGACAGGATCCGGGTCGTCATTGCCGAAGACCAGGCGATGGTGCTGGGTGCCCTCGCCGCACTGCTGGAAATGGAAGCCGACATCGCGGTGGTCGCGCGCGCGCGCAATGGCGACGAGGCACTGCGCACCGTGCAAGAGCTGCGGCCCGACGTCTTCATCACCGACATCGAAATGCCAAAATTGACAGGGCTGGAAGTGGCCGCGGAGCTGAAGCGCCGTGCCTTTCCGGTGCGCGTCATCATTCTCACTACGTTTGCACGCGCCGGATATTTGCGCCGGGCCCTGGATGCCGGGGCCTCTGGTTATCTGCTGAAGGACATGCCCGCCGAACAGCTCGCCGACGCAGTGCGCCGCGTCTCCCGCGGGCTGCGGGTCATCGATCCACAGCTGGCGGCGGAGGCCTGGAGCGACGAGCCCGATCCGCTGACAGAACGCGAGCGGCAGGTTCTGCGTCTGGCAGGCGAAGGAATGGCCACGCTCGACATAGCGGGCGAGTTGAGCTTGTCGGAAGGTACAGTGCGAAATTACCTGTCAGAGGCAATCAGCAAACTCGGCGCCGCCAATCGCGTGGAAGCCGCAAGAATTGCGCGAGCAAAGGGCTGGCTGTAGCTCCGTGCTTCCTTATAGTTGCGGAATCGGATATGCGGCAAGGTTTTTGGGCAGAGACACCCTTAGAACTGGGTGCCGGCAGCCTGGGAGCCCCTTCGTGACTCTCTTTGGTGCCACCTGCGAGGAAACAGATTGTCTTCCAAGGAAAACGGTGGCATGATAACTCGCCTCCCGGGCGAAGCGGAAACCTCAGATTGAGACCCGATTCTGCCTGCTGCAGCGACCATCGCTCCAGGCTCCTGACCGCCATTTGGCGAGGTGTAAGGAGAGCGCCATGTTACACCCACTACCTTGCTCGAAGGTGAGATCCGCTGGTGCGATCGTCGCGGCGAGCTTCCTCTTCGCCGTTCTCTCGCCACTTCCAGCCCACGCCATCGAATGCAACAGCAATCATCACTTGATGCAAAGTGAAGGTGGGGAGAAAGTCGATCTTAAGGTCGACGGGACCTGCTATGTCACCGACACCATCAAGCCGGGCGACCAATCGCTAATCTACGTTTTTCACAACGTAAATGTGGTGAGCGGCGGCATGCTGATCTTCGTCGATGGACAAAACATCGACTTCTATGCCGAATCGATCCTCATCGAGTACAAAGGCCTGCTGCAGGCAGGAACGCAATCGCAGGCGGGCGCGTTCAAGTCCCGGCTCACGTTCCATCTCTGGGGACCGGAAGACGATCCAGGTATTCAGTGCCAGAGCCCTTTAGGGTCCCAGGGTGCTCCTTGCGGTATTCCGGACCCGCTATGGACAGCCAATACCGCAATGTCGATGCACATGAACATGCAGGTGCCGACAGCGCCGACGCCACCCAAGAATGCGCCCTGCACGCCTAGCGACTCTTCAAAGTATGGACAGTATCTGCCCAAGGGCGACTGTTTTTATCAGTACGAAATCATGGATGCAGCCGACAAGGCTGCCAACAGGCCCGCGTATTTTGGTCACAAGGTGCTGGCCGTGTCGTTCGGCGGATCGCTCCAATTGTTCGGATCGGAGGGAACAACCTACCTCAACGGCAATTGCGATCCGACGGATCCGAACAACGAATGCAGCCCCGCCAACACGGGCTCAAGTTGGAGACGGCTTACCAATATTGATGGCAAGACACTAACGCTGAATCGCCCGCAGAATCCTGTTCAGTGGAAGGCCGGCGACCATGTGGTCGTCACCACCACGGATTATCTTCCCCGACACTCGGAGGAAATGGTCCTGGACAAGGATGCTACTAGTGATAACAAAATCGTCTTGACCGCCACGTTGATGTTTCCGCACAACGCGAACCTTTATCCGCTCCCGGCCAACCTTCCCGCCGGCATCGGTCCGGCGAACGATCCGAACGTGCCGGAGATCAACCGCGCGATCGACACGCGTGCGGCAGTGGCTTTGCTCTCCAGGAATATCCAGATCGTTTCCGCCGGCGAGAAACCGATGGAACCCTTAACCGGCTACTTCGGCGGTCACACCATCATTCGTCAGGGTTTTGAAAAGTACCAGGTGCAGGGAGTTGAGTTCTACCAACTCGGCCAGGGAGGAGTCGTCGGGCGCTACCCCGTGCACTTCCACATGGATCGCCTCACCCCGCAGCAGACCGATCCGACGCAAGGGGCGTTGAACTTCCTGAAGGACTGTTCCATTCACGATTCCATGACGCGATGGGTTACCATCCACGCCACCCAGGGCATGTACCTGGCCCGTAATGTCGGGTATCTCTCCATCGGACACGGCTTCTTCTTCGAGGACGCGACGGAAATCAATAACAAGCTGTATGCCAACATCGGCATCATGGCGCGTGCCGCGATTCAAAACGACCAGAATTCCCGCCAGGTTCCGGGCATTCTGGCTGACACCAGCACCGATAACCTTGACACCGACCATATGCCCTATCGCTCGGACTTCAACCATCCGACAGTGTTCTGGATCATGAACGGGTGGAACGATTTCGAGTACAACATGGCGGCCGGTGCGGGAACCTGCGGCGCCTGCTACTGGTGGCTACCGGGAGCGGTAAGCGGGCCTTCGCAATATGAGCATTGGGACGGTTATGCCTCGCAGCAGATCTGGGACCCGCTCGGAAGCGAGAAAGTGCTCGGGAACCGCGCACGAGCCGGCCTGACTCCGATGAAGACATTTGTCGGCAACAGCTGTGTGGCAGCAATGTCTTCGTTCCAAAGCGTTGGGAACACCAATCAGTGTTTCGGCGTGTATGCGCAAGGGAGCGGCGGCCTGGCCGCGGTTTCCAGCGAGGCTCCGCGCCAGCCGGCCGATCCCAATCGATTCGATATCTATTATCCGACCATTAACGACCTCCGTAACCCAACGGTATGCGCCGGGGCCGACGACCCGAACAACACCGTGCAATGCGGCGCCACCAAGGGAGTCACAGCCAACCCGTGCGACGTCTCCACCGGCACCAATTGTGCCGCCACCGTTCTCAATCACTACACGACATCCTATAACTGGGCCCAAACCAATTTTTCGGCAGTGTGGCTACGCCCACGATGGTTCCTGGTCGACAACAGCGCCGTGACCGACGTCCAGACGGGCGGAATTAACTTCGTGACCGGCGGCGGCTACACCCGCTCGGATGTCCCCATCGGCTTCTGGTCGGTCCTGAAAAATACGGCCTTGGTCGGGCACACCCAGTCGCAAGGTCTCGGCGGCAGTTTCTTCGCTCTAGACTCCGGGCCTTTCAATCCCCTGACCAATCGGATCTATGGCTTGAAGTGCGACAATACAGATCCCAACAGCTGCCAGTCAGCCCAGGAGGGCGTGACCTTTATCCTGCCACCGTTCCCCGGACAACGGCTGTTCAATATCTATGATGGGCCGGCGTTCCAGCAAAACAATGTATACCTGGACACGACTACAACCTATATCAGCGACTGCCAAGTTGACGGGAACGGCAACTGCGGCGGCAGCCAGTTTCCGCTCGCCCGTAATATTGGCGTGCTGAAGGATGTAGTCAGCAAGACTTGCTACCTGCCCAATGCAGCCATCGCCTGGAAGCAACCAAACGGGTTCTACTATCCTCCCTCGTTCTACTCGAGAAACCTCTGGTTCAAGAACGTGGACATTCGCCACTTCGTGGTTGAGCCGTTTTTCACTTTCGACCCGCAGAGTCCCGACGACCCCTTCGTTCAGGACCAGGCTGCGATCACAACCCGTTACTGCACGTACAATGCGCCGATTGACGGCTACGGTACGACGTTTAACGGCTTCAACCACATTGATCGCGAGACCGTACTCAACGACGCCGACGGGACGCTGACGGGATTGCTGGCGCAAGACGATAATGACCCGGTCAACAAAACCAAGCCGACGATATCCATCAATGAAGATCCGTTCTTCAACGGCCCGGAGATAACCCCGGAATGCCTCTCGGACAAAGGCGTGACACCGTACAATCCCGACGATCGGGTGTACACCGCCAGGACGAGCCCCTACGAGTGGTTAACAACCGCAATGTCCGCTGACTGCGCAATCCAGAAAGGGCCCTACAACAATCTACTGCAATGCCAGGACGATCAGAACCATGTCCGTTGGGCGAACTCATGTACCGATCCAAGTTGCCGGGGAGTGCCGCTCTATCGCGAAGATCTGACCGACGAAGAGAAGGGGACCCAGCCGTCAATCAGGATGATGGGACAGAACGCGGCGCAGCGCAGCACGTTGTCGCTGAACCACGGCTCCTACTACATCGACACCACCCAGACCTGCGACTCGCAAGGCGCTTGTCCTGTCTGCACCCTCAACCCGCAGGGTACCGATTGCAGATATTGCAAGCCCGGCACAAACGACTGCTGGGCCAATCCCATTGATACCGATCCCAATCCGTGGCATCCCACCGTATTTCTGAAAAGCCAGACATATTATGTTTTCCTCCTCTATGCAAAGCCGAGCACGAAGCAGACCTATGACATCTATGTGGGCAAGAAGGAAGAAGGAAACTACCAGATAGAGCCAGTGCGCGCCAATCTGCCCGACCTGCACTATGACTTCACACCGAAGCCGACCGGCGATTGGCTCAAACCCCCGCCCGTATACAATGCATCGACCGGCACGGTACGCGTCACCATCGATCTAAGCGGCCACCAAAGTGATTTTGATAAAAGCCGAGTCGCCTTCTGCCAGCCCCGAAGTTTTTGTCAGCCGATGGGCAGCGGCGCTTCCGCAACCTGCGTTTGCAAGCCGGGAACTTCCTGTACCGATGATTCCGTCTGTGCCTGGGCACTGAACGATCTGGATTGTCCGCAGGACCCCGACGACTCGAACAAGATGGGCTGCTTCGGCTTCAGCATCACGATGCCGAATGATTTCGACCCGCAGAGCCCGATTAAGCCGGACGACACCTTGTTCAAGCCGTTCGGCGTTAACGATTCCTACTTTAACGAGGTGGGCTTCAATACCAAGGTGCAATCTTCCGGGGCTGATTGCAAATACCCACCGCAGTAATGAATGCGCGCTCGTAGCAGGGCTGCTGCGCGAGCGGCTTTGGACGTCTGCCCAATTTGGCGTGCTGAGGCTTCAAAAGGCATGTTTGCCGAATACGGTACCCGGCTACGCCCCGGTATAACCGAAACTTCCCCTGTTTTGGTTGCTGGAGGAACTCACCGCCTTCGCGGGTGGCTTATTGGGACGGCGTTGCGGCGCGCTTGAAGGGCACACCTGAGATGGCCAGAGCGCAGCCTTAAGTTATTGCTGGGCTGGATGGATTACTGGTTTCTTACTTCCGGAACCCGGCGCACGTAGAGAACAGCAATGACTATGGCAAAGGCAATCACGGTGGGGAACTTGTACTGCCATGCCAGACCTAATAGATCGCCGAAAGAGCGTACGAACTGGTGAGGCAAGCCTCTGAATGCCTCATGCCAGGTCTGATCGTGCCCGAACACATCCATGCCGATCATCGCCAGCACAAATCCCAAGGCCGCAACCATGGCGGCGAATAGAAACTTCATACGATTCATTTTGTCCGCCCTAAAGCGCCGTGTCCAGACCACCTACGCTGGCTCTAAGAACCCACGAATGTCGCCATCGTTCCGCGATCAGACGAGAAATATCAGCCGCGACAATGGCACTTAAGTGGGTCAAGCCCTATGGTAAGAGTACTTAACATATGAGACCAGCTATTGTCAACATCACAACTAAAGTCGCATGTTTGCGACATTAGGCATAGGCTGGGTGGCTGAAAATTCTTGGCGGCGTTCGCCACGCGGGTGTAAGCTCGTAACCAACATAGCATTACCGCCACATACGACCCTCGCCAAGGAGGGGATGGGCTACCCGGCTTGGTGGCGCATGATTTCGCCCGCTGGAATTGCCATGAGATATCCGCTCCCGCTAATTCTATTGCTGGCCTCGAGCTGCTGCCTTTGGGGTCAGGCTGACGCTCCCGCTGCTGCCCCTGGGGCATGCTCCAAGAACGTTTCCTTCGCGATCGCGGAAGGTGGACAACCGGTTCCGGCCATCCCGAAATTTACCCTGAAGTGGCTCGGCGGAAAATCGCGCAAGGAGGGTTTTCCTGCCCTGTGCTTCTCGCAGGTACCCTCGTTGACCCAGACCAATTACATGGTCGTCTTCTCCAGCACCCCGGCTGCATTGGCAGGCCTTAGGGCCTCGGCCCATACCTACAAGAGTGGTATCCAGGGCACTGACAATCCCGTCAACAGCTACAGCGGGACCTGGAGTTATGTCTATAGCGGCGCGGCTCCGCCGGCGACGACGACCAGTACGCTGGACCTGCGCCGGGATGACAAGCCCAAGTCGCTGGATGTGCGCGCCTTCGATCAAAGCGGCAAGACGATCTCGCAAGCCAGCTTGGCCAATATCTCATCCCGCGACAAGCTGCTGGAGAAGGTGATGGGAGACATTGCCAAAGACGCGGTGCCACCGGAAGCCCGCAAGTCCTTCTCGTCGCAATTGCCGGTTTACTACGTCAATTGCGATGTTAATGGGCAACAGGTTTCGCCGCCGATCGAGACCGCCGCCGCGCCAGCCAGGCCAGTTCCCATAGCGGCACCGATGCCCGCTGCTCCCGACCCACCGAAGGCGGAATTCGATATATGGTCCTACCCCGCCGGGGCCGATGTATTCCTCGATGGCGCCTATGTCGGCCAGACGCCGTATTCGCAGACCGTTTCGCCCGGCCCGCACACCATCGACTTGCGCAAGAAGAACTTCGCTATCTGGCAGCGCAAAGTGAACGCCTTGCCCGGCAAGCGCAGAATCGGTGGCAACCTGGAGCAAAAGATCCTCGACCTCCAGTGAGCGCGTTGCTTACACCGCCCTTTGCCCGAGCTCCGGCGCGGGCGTTCGCGCTTGGGCAGCGCCTTGCGCCAGAAGCGTCATGATCCTGCGTCCATCCGAGTTCTGGATGGGAAGCAGGTTGAAAATGAAGGCAATCAGGTTCACCCAGGCGAACGTGGGCAGCGCGTCTCGCAATGCCATAGCCAGCAGCAAATTGAAAAGCGGTCCCGCCAGCGAGACGCACAGGTTCGCCCACCTGGGACCAGGCTCGCGCACGGTGTATAAGCCGATGCGCGAAAGTCCCACCTTCTTGACCTTCACGCCGCAAAGAAACGCCATTGCAATGTGCCCGCATTCGTGCAGCAGCATCGCAGGGATCCCCAACAACATCGTCACACACACGCTATATAGCATCGTCATGCAGGGCAGACCTTAGCCTTCTTGGGTTGTCGTAGGGGAACGTGTCGTAGTTCACGCACAGCTAACTGTTCGGCAGTCGCGGAGCGAGACTTTAGCCGCCATTGCAAAGGCGGCTGCAATTTCGGATGGAAGTCATACGAGCGAGGTTGGCCGGCGCGCTCCTGGCTGCTGCGCCTGAGCGTGCGACGGGCGCATTCGTGCTGAAACGGGCAGGAAAGTGAAGCGGCCCAGCGGCACCTGTTTGCTTCGGCAACTCACGCTGGTGCTATGCGCGCGTTCACTTCAGCGGTACGCGACACACAAGAAAAGGCACAGCATCTCGCTGTGCCTCTTCTCGCGATTGGTCCGTGCATGTTGGTTAGCTGGCCGCCTTCGCCGAAGTGTTCTGGTCGGCGCGGAAACGCAGCAGAGCCGCGATGCGTCCGATGCGGTCGAACTCCTCGTCGTCGGGGATATGGACCAGCTCCACGCCAGTGCGAATTGCATGCCCGACAATCGCGTCGCCGAGGTCCTCAAGCGGGGTGTTCTCCTTGCCGCACACTGCGCATTCGGGCGTAACGTGCAGGTCCATGTGTCCGCAGTTGTGGCACTTTACGCCGGGAGCGCTGAAGTTGGCCCCCAGCAGCAGCGTGAGCACCTCACCCTGCTCGAGCGAACGCAAGACGCGGCGCAGCCCGATGGCCCCGCGGCCATTGCTATGCGCTTCGCCCACCACCTCGTGGATGAGCCCCTGCTTCTGCTGGGCGCTGTATTGCGCCAGTTGCTCGCGTGCCATCTGCTTCACCTGCTCGGGAGTGGCGAGCTTAGGGTCAATGCGAAAGTGCCCCACCAGATGCTGCCGGGCCTGCGACTGCAATTGCGGCTCGATCTCGCCCCAAACGTCGTCGCGGCAGCCGATCAGTAACCGGTCATGGGTCTTGCGCTCGAAGTATTGCTCGATATGCTCGGCAATCAGCTTGAAGTGCTGCATGGCTTCGTTCATCTGCTTGCGCTCGGCGTGTCCGGCGTCGTAGCCACCAAAGCCGGCGCTCTTGCCGCGCCGCGTCAGCTCGTTGATGAAGTCCTGTTTCTCGGTGAGTTCGTCGTTCACCAGCCCGAAGACGCGCGCCTTGGTGCGGTCTGCGAGCACGATACAGGCACGCTGCTCGGCGTCCAGCACTTCGGCCAGCGGCTTCAGCCGGAAGCGCTGGCTCACGCCCACCCTTGAGGTCAGCAGTCCGGGAACGTCGAATTCCCGCCAGAACCCGGCTTTGCCACACGCGAAAATCGCCTTGCTTTTGCCGCTGCCGTGCAACGGATCCAGCATGTTGCCGATGCGTTCCAGGTCTTCGCGCGTGGTCCCGTTCTTGCCGTGCTTCTCGGCTTCGCGCACCGCGCCGCGAATCATGTCCTTGACCAGGATGGCTTCTTCGCGATGCGACTTATTGAGCGGCGTCGAGGGCTGATAGTAGAACGAGACCGCGCAGCCCTCCGGCGACCGAAAATTAGCCAGTTCACGGATGTCATCTCGTGTGATCATTCCGGTTCTCCTATGGTTGGTTTTTGCTTGACGGCCCCGCTCAGGCGCTCCTGGAATATTCCACAAGCTTGTCCTTGAGGGGATCCTGGATGGGCAAGGCGCGTTGCAGGTGCTCGCGCGCCCGTCCGATCGCGGCCCGCACCTCCTCAACGCCCTGGCTCGTAATGTCGGCGATTTCTTCCAAGGTAAAACCTTCAATGGTGTAGAAGATGAACGCTTCCCGCTCGTGGCGGCCGGCATCGCGCAAAGCTGAACTGACCAGGCTGATCAACTCCCGCCGCGCCGCCAGCTCCTCGGGATTGTTGGCCGTAGGATCGGGGATGATGTTCTCCTCCGAAAGCCTTTCGTCCGGTTGGTGGAACTGCAACACGGGTTCATCGCTGGCTTCGACGTTCTGCCGGCCGCGCGAACGCTCCAAAGGAATGTGGCCGTCGTCGCCACCGTCGGCGGCCAGATAGCGAATCGCCTCCAGCGCCAGGCGATGCATCCAGGGCTCCAGCTTCATGCGCTCCGGCTTTTCCTTTTGGTCGCTTAGGGCGTTGGCAATGGCCTCGTTGACGACCTCCTCAATGCCGATCTGGCCCGGCAATAACTGTCCCTGGCCTTCGCGGTATTGCAGCTCGCGCTGGATGAAGCGCTTCAGCCGCGGGATATTCACGTCAATGTACTTGTAAATGTCGTCAGCCGATATCTGCTCCGGCTTGACTGCGGCCATCGTCTGCTCGAACGGCACAGTCTCCAGCACCGCGCGCTGCGGGCCACGCCGTCGCGGCCAGTTGTGCTGATTGCGCAGCAGTTGCTTGTGCTTCTTCACCTGTTCGGCGATATCGTCGAAGGCAACTTTGATGGCCGCGCTCGCCGTCGCGCTTGTCTCCTGCGAGGCCATCTGACCCGACGGAAGCCGCAGATTCAGCGACACCACCGTACCTTGGCGGACAGAGTTCTCCTCAATGATGCCCTTCAGGTGCACCAGATCGGGGCGGAACACTTGCAGGTAGCGTCTCAGCTTTTCTGTTTGTTGATTGATCAGTTTTTCGAGGTCGGAGGTCTTAGGAACTTTATAAGTGATATGGACGTTCATGTGACGCCTCTCGGATGAAGAGCTCACCCGCAGGTACCGTCCGCTTCTAGCTGGATTTTACTCCTCCTGGTAAAGAAGCAAGTAGAAAATGACGAGTTGCTTACGGCGAGAGCCACAATGGAATTTCGCCGGGAAGCTCGCGTGATCTTCCGCGTTCGGTAACAGAGCAGAAGACCCGGGGGTTTGCGCCCCGGGTCGTGATCTGGAGGCTTATCGTTCCGGAATTCTGACCTTGGCGTCAGGACGCCTATCCAGATGGATGCTCTCGATGAACCGGACTTTGCGATTGCTCAGCTTCATCACCAGCGAGGTGGTGCGCACGCCATCGCCGAAGAAGCGGACGCCCTTGAGCAGGGGCCCGTCCGTAACCCCGGTGGCGGTAAAGATGATGTTCTTGCCCGGCGCCAGCTCGTCAGCCGTGTAGATGCGATTGGGGTCCTTGATCCCCATGTCCTTCATGCGTTCGCCCTGTTCGGGCGTATAGCCGACCAATCGTCCCACCATGTAGCCGTTCAGGCAGCGGATAGCCGCAGCGGTGATCACGCCTTCCGGAGCGCCGCCCGTTCCCATCACAGCGTGCACGCCGGAGCCGAGCATGGCCGCCGCCACGCCCGGTGAGAGATCGCCGTCGGAAATCAACCGGATGCGCGCGCCGGCCTTGCGAATCTCTCCGACCAGCTTCTCGTGCCGCGGACGATCCAGGATGATGATGACCAGGTCCTCCACGCGCCGCCCCAGCACCTTGGCAATCACGTTGAGGTTGTGGGCCACCGGAGCCTCCAGATCCACCACGCCGCGGCAGGACGGCCCCACCACAATCTTCTCCATGTAGCAATCCGGCGCATGTAGCAGGCCGCCCCCCTCCGATGCCGCCAGCACCGTGATCGCGCCGGGCGATCCCGTGGCACAGAGATTCGTGCCTTCGAGCGGATCCACCGCGATGTCGACCGCCGGATATAGACCGCCATCCCGTTGACCCACCTTCTCGCCGATGTACAGCATGGGCGCTTCATCGCGCTCGCCCTCGCCGATGACGATGGTCCCATCCATGGGCACCGAATCCATCACGCTGCGCATGGCCTCAGTGGCAACCTGGTCGGCGTGTTTGCGGTCGCCTTGCCCCATGGTCTTGCCGGCGGCAATTGCCGACTCTTCCGTGACGCGCAAAAACTCCAGCGCAAGATCGGTTTCGAAATTCGCGGTAGGCGTGTGCTGAATCGGCGCGGCTTCGGCTTGAACTCTGGTTGCCATCCATGCCTCCCTGGCGCGGCTTGCCCCGAGTAACGGATAAGTGCGGATTACGCGAGCCTGCGTGCCTTTGATGCGCGAAACACGAGTGCCGAATCCCGCGCAGACGCAAAGGATACACCTAGAGGGCGTTCGCTTCGAGGAGTTTTATCACTACGAACAGTTTGGAACTACCATGGGACGTAGGCGTCCCGTTTTGGTCTACAAACCGTAGTTTAATCGCGCGGAGCGAGGGCTCCAGCGTTGCACCCGCACTGAAGGCCGAGTGCTGACGGCTGATGGCTTACTTGATATACCTCAGCAGCTCCTTAAACTCTGCAGTGCCCGAGCAGCGCAGCAGCTCGTACATCATCATCTCGGTCGACGAAATCACCGCGCCCGCCGCTTTCATGCGCTCCAAGCCGATCTTCCAGTTCCACTCCGCGCGCGAGCCCACCGCATCGGAAGCGACGTGCACCAGATAGCCTTCGTTCAGCGCGCCCAAGGCCGTCTGCATCACGCAAATATGTGACTCCATGCCGCACAGCAGAACGGTATTGCGATCACCAGGCAGCGACTTCAGCCTGGCGCGGAACTGGCTGCTGCCGAAGCAGCCGAATTCCAGCTTGTCGATGCTGGGCGCGTCCGCCAGCAGCGAGGCAATCTCGGGCACAGTGGCGCCCAAACCTTTGCTGTACTGGGTCGTCATCATAATCGGAATCTTGAGGATCTGCGCCAGCCGAATCAGCAGTTGCGAGTTCTTAACCAGATTGTCTTTGTTGAAGATGGGCGGCAGCAGTTTCTCCTGAATATCGACCACAACTAGCGCGCACTGCGCGGCTTCAAGCGGCCGGCGCGCAACCTCGGTTGCATCGGCCGCAACCGCGATACTTCCCAACATAGATGACATGGCTCAATCCTGACTTGTAGTTTCTCGCCACTTGCGCCGTTTCGCAAACCACATGAAATCCCATTCGCGAGACAGCGCGTTTGCTGCGTCTCAGCCCTCGGTCCGGCGCGAACTTCGGTTGACGCTGGCTGCACGCAACCATACAATCGAAACAGCGCGCCGTCGGCGCGGGCTGCTGACACAATCCATCATACTGCCCCCTCGTTCAACGGCAGGACAGCTGACTCTGGATCAGCATATCGGGGTTCGAATCCCTGGGGGGCAGCCAAAAATCAATCAGTTACAGGCAAAGTCTGCATTTGGTCTGCATTTAAGCCGCAATGAGCGCCCCGCCTTCAGTTGACCCGTCCGACTTAACTAATCCCCCAGCGTCATGGCCGGTTACAAAAGTCACTGCCAGTTGCACTGAGGTGTGCGCTGTGGCACCTCAACAGTTTGGGCGTTTCCCGGCAAGTTGATCGAGCACGAACGTAAACGCCGCGCGGCGTATCGATTGGTGTTCGCCCGCCGCTTCCCAAGCGGGCGCAACAGGCGACGCCGGTCCGCGAGCGCGTCACAAACAGATTGGCTCCGACTTGCGACACTCGCGCTTCCCTCCCACCAAGGGTAAATTTTGAAAACAATTTCTGGGGGCCGATTTCGCCTCTAGATGAGACAGCCTAACCGTATGATAATTGTCCTTTTCCTCAGAGGTGCGGAATGGATCTAATGGAGAGATTAGAAAGCCTTAAGTCATTCTGGGGTTTGTTGAGCGTCGGAACGGTCTTTTTCCCAGGGGCTGCATACTGGCTAAACCTCGGATCGATCAAAACATCTCCGTTGGGGCAGTATTATCTCCTCACCGCTATACCGCTTGGAGCAATAGCGGTGCTTCTAACTCTGCTCTTCACCGAGAACATCAGTGGCACGACAGGTCGCACTCTCTCCTTGATACTGGGAATTTTGGTCGTGCCAGCAATGATCGTCGGATTTATCTTTTCGTCTGTCGATTGCCAGGACTCAACAGAGCGAAGCGTTGACTTATGTCAACAGTCAATCGTGACGTATAAGCTTGGGGGGGAAATTATAACGGACCAGCCCTCCTATTGCAGCTGTGACCTAGGTGGATGTCAGTGGGGGCCTACGGTGCGAACCATCACGACCAATCCAGCAGAGTACCGAGCGTTGTTCTTCTTTGATCTCTGCATTGTCACATTGGCGGGAACATTCGTGATAATAGCCGGCCAATTCGAATAGGCGCACCGCATCTCAAGGGTGGTAAGTTTTCGCGATGCCAGTCGGCGTCTCGGAGATGTGCTCTTTCCCATCGCTCCTGGATAGCTGGCAATCCCGAACCCAACTCACTGAATCACCATCTTTACCACCTTGTCGTTGGCCTGCCGCATCGACGGATCCATCGCGGCGCCGTACACATTGGCCGTGGTAGAAATATCGGCGTGCCGCATCAAATCCTTCTGGATACCGAGCGGCGTACCGTTGTCATTGAGCCACGCGCGGTAGGTGTGGCGGAAGCAGTGCCAGCCGAACTGCTCCAGCCCTGCCTTTGTCGCGGCTGGCACGATATGATCGTGCTGCATTCCATTCAGGTTGAGCGGCCTCTCTCCGGCAGAGAACGGTGAAGCCCACACCCAATCGGCGTCCTTGTTGAATTTGCTCTGGCCGCGCCACGCGAGCAGCAACTCCACGAGCGCTTCACTCAGTGGCAGCTCGGCTTCGCTGGCCTCTGTCTTGACCGTCTCATAGATCACCTTGTCCACCATCGTGCGCTGAATCTTCACTGTCGCCTTGATGAAATCGAAGTCCGACCATTTCAGCGCCCACAGTTCCTCGCGTCGAAGCCCGAGGCAGAGGCAGGTGATGATTGCGGTGCGCTGCGGTTCACCCTGGACGTGCGCGATGAACTTAGTCCACTCCTCGCGAGTGAGCACACGCTTCTTCTTCGAGCGTTTCGAAGCATCTTTCACGCGCACCAGCTCCATCGGGTTTCGCACGATTGGATAGACGCTGACCAGCATGGCGAACTCGTACACCTGGCGCATTGCATCCCGAATGTGCGCTCGGCTTTTGGGCGCCCTGTCGAGGTTCTTGAGCCACATCTCCACCTCGGCGGGAGTGATCTCATCAAGGGGAAGTCCGCCCCACTTGGGGATCGCGTACTTCTCAAGCCAGTTCGTATATCCGCCATAACGCTTTGGCATCCGCTCGGCCATGTAGCGGCGCGCGACGGCTTCGAAGCTGTGCGGCTTCTTTCTGAGGCGGATATCGAGGTTGATCTCGTCGCGGAACGGCTTGGCTGCTCGACGACCGCCGATCGCAGTGCATCGCTTTACGAAGATCACGGATCGCGAAGTCGAATTCTTGACGAAAGATCTCAAGCAAAAGCAGACCGTCACAACCCATTATTTTGATTGAAGAGTTCGTCGATGCCTTGGCCGCGCATGTGCCAGAGCGTTACAGACACGCGATGCGCCGTTTCGGGCTGTTGGCGCCGCCGACGCAACACACGGCATCGGCAGCGATGTTTCTGCTGTTGGGGCAGAAGAAGCGTCCTCGTCCTCCACGGCTGAGTTGGCGGAATTCCCTGCGCAAGTATTTTGGCGTTGATCCCCTCGTCGACAGCAGCGGTCACTGTATGCATCGAGTCGGTCGGCTGAGTCCGGCGGCCCGATAGCAGAGCGCCCAACGTTCACCCCAGCGTTTTTCTTAACCTCCTCAAAACAGAGCGTCCTCACCCTCGGCTCAACAGCCTTTTTGGGGCGCTAGACCCCTCCATCGACCCCACTCTCGACCTATTAGTTTCAAGATTGCCGGTTTGCCGAAACGCGCTTTCAGAGGGCAGCGCGCTTGTTTCCCATCTCTGAAATGGATTTTTGTTTTTCCTATACGTCAAGTCTGCGCCATGCCGATCTAAGCGCGGCGAATGTCAGTCAAGCCGATTTCAGGCTGGCCGACCTGAGCGCGGCCGATCTCAGCGACGCCAACCTCGCCCTCACAGACCTAAGCGCAGCGAACGTCAGCGGGGCGGACTTTTCTGGAGCGAGGTCAAACGGAACGCACTTCGCTGAAATTGATCTCAGCCCCGCCAAAGGTCTCGGAGCCATCCAATATGATGGGCCGTCTACCATCGGCATTAACACCATTTATAAATCACGCGGCGAGATTGCTGAGGGCTTTCTGCGCGGGTGCGGTGTGCCGGACGAGTTCATTGCCTACATCGGCTCCATCGTGGGTCGGCCGATCGAGTTCTACTCCTGCTTCATCAGCTACTCGACCAAAGACCCGGAGTTTGGCGAGCGGCTCTACAACGATCTGCAACGCAATACGGATGGCTTCATCAATTGCCCTGGCACCTGCACCCATACCTACAACCCGAATACGCCGGTGACGCTGAATGCGTCGGCTGCGCAGGGATGGGCGTTTAGCGGATGGACCGGAGCGTATAGCGGCGGCGGTCCGTGCAATCTGGTGATGACCGCGAACCTGGCTCTTACCGCGGTCTTCGTCGAGCCCGGCCACGGGATTGAGTTCACCGCTGCCACGCCTTGCCGGCTGGTGGACACACGTAATCCCAACGGGCCCTTTGGCGGCCCGCCAATGCAAGGCGGAACGGTCCGTAGCTTCGCCCTTCCCACCGATTCCAACTGCGACATTCCTTCCAGCGCCACGGCGTATTCCCTCAACGTTGCGGTGGCGCCGCATGGACACCTTGGGTTCGATCTGCGGCGTACTGCCTCATAGCCTGACCTTCGCCGTTCGTCTGGGAAAACGACATCCGCGGCACGGCCGCACAGAGTTTTCGTCACGCACAATCACTGGAAACGAAGCGCTGGAGGGTGCTAATCGCGAGCTTCAGCCCGAAGTTCCGACAGACGCGTTTCTAGCCGCCAAATCCACCAAAATAGCGCCGCAAGATTTCGTAGCCCACGTGCAATTAGGTAAATACTCATGAGATCGAGCACGGCGGCCAAAACGACACCAAACACAATTGCAAAGTACACGCCCTCAGCAGTGCCCCGTCTGGCCATCTGAAGGCCCGTCTGAAAGGCACGCACCGGACCACGATGGTCCCCGGTAACGGGCAGCCGTGTAGCAGTGCTCACTGGACTGCCGGCCCCGGGCGGTATGAGTCGAACATAAAGCCGAGCCATTATAGCCAGACAATACGCAATCGAGGTGAATGCGCCTATAAAGAGCGCCCAGACCGGCTCGACCGAACGGGCCGCAAGCAACAGCCTATCGGGCCTGAAGTATAGGCCGGCCCCGATAGCGAGTGGAAAAACCGCGGGTCCCACGTGGTCAGCAAGCTCTTCCACAAGCGCACCGAAATCGCCGGCCGTGCCATGGAGCCGGGAAAGATTTCCATCGACATAGTCCAGCAACACACATAGTGCATATAGCGCCGCCCCCAGGATGACAAGACTCCGCACTGGGATGGCGACAAGCGCTGCGCTGAGCAACGTGAGAACCAGCCTCAAGATCGTCACCTGGTTTGCCGAGCATCCCATCCAGACAAAAGGAATCGTCAAATAGAACGACAGCGGCCGATAAATATAGCGAGAGATATATGAATCCGCTCTGTCCTCCGCCTCCTTGGTCCCATAGGATTGTCTTAAGGCAACGACCGCCGATCCTTCTGAAGCGGACGACCTTGGGTCAAGAGATTTTCCTGGGGCTAATGGCATATTAGTCTCGATCCAGCCCAAATACGGATTACTTAGTGAATTCCGGGTATTGGTTTGGAAAGCAGAGGTTCTCCATTGTCCATCCTTACCTTAACGATGGGTGGTCGGCGTAGAAACGTGAAACTTCGGGTCATCATAGTTCAAGCGCTTGTCGGCATAGTATTCATCATACAACCGCCCTTCAGAGGCTCGCGTGAATGTCACGAATATGGCTCTGCGGCGGTTCGCACTCTTATTGACCGCTGAATAATGAGGACTAAACGAGTCAAACACAACCAAGTCACCGGGCCTGGTCTCCAGGGGCTGCCATTTAAGTTGTCTGCTGATGTCCGTCCTGATGTCTCCATGATGCGGGCCTCCATCGTAATAGTGCAGTAAGGCCTTACCGTCGACTGTATCCAGAACAACCGCAGGCTTTGCGGTTATGAGCTCATTTAAATTCGTAGCGAACTGCACACAACCGTTTCTCGCGTCGGCTAGATCAATCGTGAGGAGTGTGGTGGCATGGTAGCGCGGCTTGAACGCACGGTAGGCAGCAAAATCCTGATGAGGGGTGAAGGCTCCTCCTCCAGGTAGCTTTTCATTGGTCTTATCTTTGAACGGCACGACGCCTTCGCCCACGAGTTCGGAGACCGCGTCTTGAAAACACCCTACAACAAGCTCCTTAAAGTCAGAGCTACTGCCCATCATAAATTCATACCTACACACCTGCGTCGGCAATGTCTTTTCGGGCACCACAATGAGTTCTCGCGGTCGCGTTCTCGCGCGCTCGAATAGTGACATGCCGGCGGCCTGAGACGACGTGAGGATCGAAGATGCCAGTGAGCTCAGTTGGTCAGAAATACTGCGTAGATCGCAGACGAGGCTAGCCGGCAAGCAGTCACGCACACAGATATAGCCGCGAGTTCGAAAGCACTCTATCTGCTCGTTTGGAATGCGCAGCCCACCCCATCCTATCTTTGCTATGTTCCGCATGTTTTGAACTCCGTCTAGGCGCCGGTGGTCGTGTCAACTTTAGCCGCTTACCTCGATTGTCGCGCTTCCGTTATTCCGGGTCTTGCCCTTGGCAGTGGCCCGTTCAGGGGCGGAACAACTGGCGGTCCGGCGTGGCCTAAAGCCGTCGGACCTGATGGTACACTGAGCGGCAGTAGGCTTGTCGTTTATTGGCGACCACCCCAAAAGCAGCTTCTGGGGCGCAGGCTTCGCCGGCTCAGATGTCAGTCGTGCAAAGCCTAACGACAGCTTACCTGGAGTATGCATATCAATGTATGTCGCATGCGTCATGGCGGGTATTAGCTCTCGCTTACTACCCCTCACAGAAACGGATCATAAGGCGCTGCTCACAGTAGGCGACCTGCGCATAATCGATGTCCAGATGAAGACATTTGCCCTCGCTGGCATCGACACCCTCTCATTCGTAGTAGGTCACGGCGGAAGCCGGATTGCCAATCATCTCCTAACAAATTACTCCGCGGTGGCTTTGTCAATTATCAACAACAACTACTTTGCAGTGCGAAACCTGGACTGGAGCGCATATCTTGCTCTCGGCAGTCGGCCTGGTGACGTAATGTACTACGAAGGCGATATCATCGCATCACCAGACATCATCAGGCAGGTAGCTATGCACACGGGTGACGTCTGCGTTGCGATGGACCCTACGGTACAGAGTACAAGCGTAGACACCATGGTAGTTGGAAACGACGATCGCGCCTGTGAGCTTGTATTCTCCGAGCACGGCAACCTTGCCCCAGCGGGCCCCAGTAGTTCGGCCGGCGAGTTTCTTTGCCTGGCCAAGCTTAGCAATCGTGCACGAGAGTACACAGTCGCCCGTCTAGGGGAGCAATCGTTTGACGGGCCAATGAAGCTGTACCAGATATTTAATGATCTATTCCAACGCTATCCCTCATTTCTTGTCAGCACCGGGGGACGCCCTTGGGTGGAAATCGACAACCACGCTGACTTGCTTCGTGCGCAGCATATCGTGGACCGCATTCTTCGCGCTGCATAGCATTTCGGGCCGTCGCCGTGACGGGCTATGGGTAGAATGCTTTCCACAACAACCCAGTGGTATAGCAGCAAACCTAAGCGAAGGCCCGATTAGCGACGTCCTTAATCCGAATAATAGCGTCTCTGATCGTCTCTTCTCCGCAGCACAATACCAGACGAATGCAGTCATTTCCCTGCGATCCGTAGATTGAACCCGGGATGACGGCAACCTTTCTTTTTTCCAGCAAGAACTCCGCAACCGCGTCTCCGCGATGACGATGGCGTTCTAGGTACGATTGAGGAATCGTGTCAGCGAGGCCTGCAACGCTGGGAAACGCAAACATTCCGCCAAGCGGCCGTCTATCCCAGGAACATCCGTCATCCGGCGTCAGCGACGCGGTGACTTGTCTTATCCTGTCCTCCAGCATCTTTGTTTGAGCTTCCAGCCAGCGATTCGACATATCGTCCGTAAGGAGAGTCAAGGCTATATGTTCAAACAAGATGTTGACGCCGAGATAAAGATAGTCATGCAGTTTCGCGGCCAGGGTTATCAATTCAGGCTTGGCGCACAGCCAGCCGATGCGTAGCCCAGGAACCCCAAACTTCTTCGAAAAGCTGTTTACCAATATCGCCCGGTCCAGAAGTCCGGGTACACATCTGGCGGGCCGATGAGGTCGAGCAAACGCCATCGTGTCATATACCTCATCGTGGATAATCCAGAGATTGCGAGATTCGGCGAATAACGAGAGCGCTTGCCACTCGTCGCCGCCTATCACGTAGCTGGTGGGATTCTCTGGAGAGTTGACGATCAGCGCTCTCGCACGAGCCAGGTCAACGGGTGCCAGGGCTTCGTCGGATAATATGCCGAGATACTCAGAGTCAGCTCTTCTAACCAGTGGGATAGGATTTCTCGCAAGTGTGCGGACAGACCGTTGATAAAGCATGTAGGTCGGGTCCGTCACCAAAATCGTGTCGCCTGGATCAGAAGTACAAAGGATCGCTGAGGCGATAGCTTCGACACCACCATGCGTTATCAGGATTTCGGTATCGGGATCGACTTGGTAACCGTATCGATTGAGATACCACGCCGAAATTGCGCAACGCAGTTCCCGTAAGCCTCGCGACTGTTCGTATCCCTTAACGGCATTTATGAACGAGCCGTATGTTAACTGCTGGCGCACCGTGTCTGCGAGGTGCTCAGGAGGCCCGAACTCAGGTTCCCCGATCGCGAGATTTGCTATGGTCGGGTCTGACTTGGCCCGTGCAGAGATGGCCTTAGAAGCGTATATGCCCACTGACTCCGTGCTTGTATTGATGAACGGCTGCATAGCTATGTCTCGTCCGGGGCCATCGATTTCTTGAATGTGCGCGCGATCTCCTCGGGCGAGCGTAAAACCCGAGGACTGACTTCTATTCCGGCAGTAACTAGCACTCGAAGAAAAGACGGTCCATCAGCGGCCCGCAGCTCTTCCAGTGCTTCAGAAAGTTGCGCCTCGTTACCAACTTCCGAGCTGATGCGATATCCAGCGGCGGGTGCCAGCAGCGACATGTTCACAGAGCCTGAAATACTGGCTTGTCCCCCGGTCGACGCATACTGTCGGTTATCGATTACTATGTGCATGAGGTTTGGCGGAGCCATGCGTCCAGCCATGACCAGCGCTCCTGCGGACATCAAGAGATTTCCGTCTCCATCGATCACCGCTACGCGGCGGCGCGGTTGCGCGAGCGCCACTCCCAGCCCGATCGATAAAGCCAGTCCCATCGAGCCGAGCATATAGAAATTCGTGCTTAAGTCCCTACACCAAAACGCCCGCCTGCCGAGATAACCGTTAGCCACGACGACAGCTTCGTTCGTCGAGCTGTTCATGAAAATCCGGAAGACATCGGCCTCACTCAATCTAGTACTCCTTCGCGGACCAGGATCTCCCGATCTGCTCTTAAGAGAGGCGTCTCGGAACGAAGAGCCTAGGTCCTCCCGCGTTGGTACCCAAACTGGAATACCTACCGCAGTCAACAGGCCAGGCGAAGCGGACCCCATCAGAATGTGTTCCGGAGCGTCGAACAGGCCTCGCGGAGGTTGAGCGGCATTCTAGCTGGGGACTGAACCGGAGGCAAGAGTCAGCGTCTATAAGAACGAGTTATCGTGCGATTGGTGGCAGGTCTTGAGTGGGCGTTCAATGGCTGCAGGCGGAGCGGTAGTCTCCCAAGGAAGAGAGCAGCCACTCCCGACCGACGTTTTCCATCACCCGGAGGGTGCCAGGGGCGCCATGCGCCCGAATCAAGAAAAGGGTCATGGGAGTGCGACCGCTGAAGAGTTCTACAGGTGCGGCGCGCAATTGCGCCCAGTAAGGGTTCGTTACTGGAGACGAGCGATACACGAGCAGGTAGGCGACCAGAACCGCCCCACTCGGGTCGTCATAGTAAACGCGATGAAGCGGCACTGCGCCGGAATCCGTCGCCACCCACTCCATCCCGCGCTCCCTCACGAATGCGCGATCGGCAAAGTAGTTCTCGGGGCGATGGTAGAGCCGCTTGGCATCGTAAGAACGAAGTATGCTGAAATCGAAGCGCTGGCCGCCTTTGACGAAGCTGCCTTCGCGCCACTGAAAGGCCTCGAACTGCTCGCGCATCCAGGCATCGCGCTTTCGGCTGGACTCGGATGCGGGCGTGGATTGCTGCACGAAAACTCGCGCCGCCGCCTTGCAATCCTCGATTCTAACGTTGAGGTACGAGTGCACCACTACAGGGACTAGGGCGAGCAGTAAACAGGCCGATAAGGGATAAAGGTACCGGAGAGATAAACGAGTCATGTTGCAGGTTTCCGCATTCCCGCAGTGGCAAGGTAGGTCAACAGGGCTGCCGCAGCGGTGAACGTGAGCATGCCAGAGAGCGGATGGATAGCCGTGTCCACCACGCGACTTCCCCAGCGCTGCGCAAGCAGCCCAAGGAGGGTGCAACGCACGACGTTGCAGCCAATCGCGATGGGGAAAGCCACCGCCAGCGTGACCACACGCCGCGGCCATGAGGAGTTTACGTAGGCGAAGACCAGGGCCAGCGCGACCGAGGCGTACAGCACGGAAAAACCGCTGCACCCGTCGACGATAGCCATAGTTGTATTGGGCATAAACAGGGTGGTGTCTTCACGGACGACAGGTACTCCCAGCAGCGCGATGACGTGTTCGCTACCGGCGGCAGTGATTCTCCTCAGCAAGAGAATGAACTCTCCGATGAATGCTGCGGGGATGGGAAGCATAAAAAAGGCTAATACCCATACAAAGAGTAGGTTCCGAGTACGGCGACTCCCCAGAATCAGCAGCGAGAGGCCGGGGAGACAGACCACCATGCCAAAGGCCGCGAGCAACTGCGTTCGAATAGCGCTGTCCAGCACAATCATCGCGAGGCCCGGAACCAGAAACAGAAAGCCCCACGCGGATTGCTCTGCATCTACAACTGGATCCCGCCGCAGTGCCTTGTAGATGAAGTAGGCGAGGACAAACGGAATGAACATTCCGTGCACGTCATGCCAGACGTCCATGGTCCAGCGATGCCAAAGCCAGGAAATCGTCGGAGCAAAGACAAGAATCGCGAGCAGCGCCCAAACGGCGTGGGCAGCCCAGTTAGCGCGGAACCCCAGTTCTCCACGCCCGCCAGGGTCGGCTTCGTTGGCCAGCAAAGCTGGGGCTGCATGGTTCATCTTGGGTCCGATCAGACGGAAACGGCGGTGGCTTACAGGCTACTGGGCCCTATCATATAACGCTAGCGAAGTTGGTGTTGGGAACCAGTGCAGCAAGATCCCCCGAGATGTCTGCTGCATTGCCTATTTAGTTACGATAGCAAAAACGACACGGTTATTTCCCGCGAATCTTCTTGCTCGCCTTCGCAAGTTGTGTTACACAACCTTGAAGAAAGGGATCTCCCAAGACGATCGAAATTAAATCCCTGCGATGTCGCAGCCGATCAATGTTGTCCCTGTTGTTATTCTAGCCCATTTTCAGGGCTGCTAATTCTAGCGGCGCTTAGTCGTTTTCATTTTCTCTTAATCGAACCGAAGCCGATTTCCAGGGGAACTGACGGATTCGGGTTGCGCGATTCGCATCCGGTGATATGGCGCTCGCGCAGCCTGATTTCGCCTAGTCGATTGGTTTCCGAATGGATTGCACTTCTTGGGGGAATACGACGTGATCTCCCAGGAGCCTCTCTCTTCGAACGCAAGGAGAAAGCGCCTTGAAACTGCGCATCGTTTCGCTGTCACTGCTCGCTCTGTGCTTGGTGGCCGTTCCGGCCATGGCGCAGACAGTCTATAGCAACGGCGCTATCAACGGTACAACCGATGCTTGGACCATCAACTTCGGTTTCGTGGTTAGCGACACATTCACCGTCGGCAGCGGCGGGTCCTCTGTCAACGGCCTGTCGTTCGGCGCCTGGACGTTTGAAGGCGACGTGCTGGAGAGCGCCGAAGTGCAGATTACCTCGGCTGAGTTCGGCGGCACCACCTATACCGACCAGATCGTTAACTTTACCCAGAGCGGTTGCTCGGCCAACCAGTACGGCTTCAACGTCTGCACCGAGACGGGCAGCCTGTCGCCTGTGAACCTGGCCGGCGGCACCTACTGGCTGAACCTGGACAACGCTGTGGTCAACGACGGCGACCCGGTTTACTGGGACGAGAACTCCGGTCCGTCATCGGCTTCGGAGAACTCGGTCGGAACGATTCCTTCGGAAGCGTTCACGGTCCTAGGCGGCGCCACTACAACGACCTTCTTTTACCCTGAACCAACCGTCGTTATGTATTTTGGCTCCGGGCTGCTGGGCGTTTTGGCTGTACTGCGCCGCAAGTGAGCCGTGCTTGTGTTCACACCTGCCTCAGCTATGTTCACCACCTAGCGGAGATACAGGTGGAGCTCTTCTTAGCGCTATGGCGCGGCCAATCGCAATTATCGGGACACAACTTCTGCGATTTAGCCTCCGGCCTTCAGGAGCCGCCGAACTCTAACTGAGGCGCGAAGGCAATGACTCGAGTCAAGCGCAAGAGGAACTTATGAAGCAACGCGCATTTTGTTTGGCAGTGCTGATCGTGGCCTTAGCGACCACCCCAGCGTTGGCGCAGACTACCTATTCCAACGGTCCTGTCAACGGCACCACCGATGCGTGGACCATTAACTTCGGGTTTGTCGTCAGCGACAGCTTTACAGTAGGCTTCACACAAACCGTCGCCGGTGTGCAGTTTGCCGCGTGGTTGTTCCCGGGCGATGTTCTGGAGACGGCGGACGTTCGCATTGGCTCGAGGCCATTCGGCGGCACCACCTATTTCGACCAGGTGGTCAACTTCACCCAGAGCGCCTGCTCGGGCAACCAGTACGGCTTCAACGTTTGCATTGAGTCCAGCACGTTTTCCGGTCCGTTGCTCACCGGTGGAACGTATTGGCTGAACCTGCATAACGCCGTGGTCAACACCGGCGACCCGGTTTACTGGGACGAGAACTCCGGCCCGTCTTCTGCTCTGGATTGCTGCAATGGTTTCGGTCAGGTGCCACCGAACGCCACCAGCGTCGGTACCATTCCTTCGGAGTCGTTCACGATCCTCGGACAGGGAACGACCTGCTGTGCGCCGTCATCCGGCACTCCGGAGCCTGGCAGCTTTGTGTTGCTCTGCTCTGGAGGCGGAACGCTGTTTGGGTTCATCCGCATGCTGCGCAAGCTGTTTTAGGTCCTGTGAAGCTGCACCAGTCCTCTATCATGAACCTCAATCGTGAACGTCTACCTGATTGACGGCACTTACGAACTCTTCCGCCACTACTACGCCCTGCCCTCGGCGAAAGACCAGGCCGGTCATGAGGTGGCTGCCGTCCGCGGCGTGCTCGCCTCGGTGCTGGGGATAATCCGCAACGGCGCGACACATATTGCCGTCGACGCCGAACACGAGATTTTGATTTTCTTATACTTTGAATCCACTCACTCGCTGCCGCACAAAGTCGCTGTCCCAGAACGTATACCTGTAAGGACACCAAACCGGAGACCTCAACAGACGGTTATTGTGCTGTGGCCGATTTAACACCAACTGAGAGCTACGGCGTGATCTCCCAGACCGTGCCATGTCCATTGGCGCCGCCGCCAGACGCTGTGCCGTAGATGTTTCCTGCCGCGTCGAGGATTACGCTGCCGACCGGACGCTCTCCATGGCTGCCGTCAAAGCTGACTGAGGTGTAGGTCCAGCCGCCGTTCGAGGGCGTCAGCTTGAAAACCTCGCCCAGGTCATTCAAGCCAGTCCCGTTCGACGTGCCATAGATATCGCCCGCCGCATCCAGCGTCGGCGTGTCGAAGGGTCCTGTAACATCACCCGAAAAGGTGTGCAGCGCGTTGAACGTCCACCCGCCGCCGGATGGCTTCACCTCGAAGACGCCGCCCGCTGATGCACCACAACTGGAGGTACCGAACAAGTTGCCCTGCCCATCCATGACCACGCCGCCACAGGTGATGGACTCAGTGAAGTGAATGGAAGTCAAGACATTGTAGTTCCAGCCCGACCCGGAGGGCGTCAGTTGGTAAACCACTCCGGCGGCTCCTCCGCCCAGCTCGGTTGTGCCGTAAAGATTACCGGAGTTGTCGAAGATCAGGCCGCTGGCCGGATCGAATCCGCTCTCTTGGATGAAGGACCAGAGAACACTCTCCGTCCAGCCGCCATTGGAGGGCGTGAGTTCGAAAACCACGCCGGACCCCAGGTCGATTCCGCCGTGCTCCGTTGTGCCATAGATATTGCCGGCCCGGTCGAAGACCAGATTGCCATAACCAGGGTTTCCACCGTCGTTGCCGCCGGTAAAGGAGTAGAGCACCGTTTCCTCCCAGGGACAGATCACCGAGTGGCAGGCCGCGGGCGAGGGCCGCAGGCGATAAACCGTGCCTCGGCCGTACTGGCCGCCCTCAGAAGTTGTGCCGTAGAGGCTCCCGTCGGGACCAAAGATAACGCCGCTAAATGGTGTCGCGCCGTTGACGGCATTCGTGAAGCTGTACAGAGGCGTCAGGATCCACCCTGATCGGGCGCGTGACAGACGGAAGACCACTCCTAGATTGCTCGGCCCACCAGCGGCGGTCGTGCCGTAAAAGTTCCCCCCTTGGTCCATGGTCAACCCGGCGTCGGGAGCGGCTCCGTCGTTGCCCCCGGTAAAGTTGTGCAGCACGGTGAGGGTCTGCGCCTGGGCTAGGTTGGAGAGAACCGCAAGGGAAAGCGTGAAGCAGAAGAGAAGAGCAATCCGGCGGGTGGGTTTGCGCATGGCAAGCTCCTTATGGCGAGCGAACAGGCCCTGGAACGCGGGCAGCATTATAGCTCGAATCGCCAGAAGTGGATTATTTAACCCTCGCCAGAAGTCGTAATTCATTCTGGTTCCTGACGTTGGTTGGCGTTTGCTTACCTTCACTCTATGTTTGGACAAACCGTGCAGGCGCGCGGGATGGTCACACGGAAGACCGTCCCATAGCCGGCCCCGCCAATTCCGGTTGTGCCGTACAAGTTTTCCGCGCCGACCTGCACCAGCGAGGAGGTAGACAGATCGCCGTCACGCCCGGCAAGGTTGCGCAGTGTGGTCACGGCGCCACTGGGCGTCGCTTTGAAGACCGTGCCACCGTCATGGGCCCCGCCCTCGAAGGTTGTGCCGTAAAAGTTCCCGTCACTGGCCTGCACCAGCGCGGCGTAAGGGTATTCGCCGTCGCTCGATCCGGCAAAGCTGTGCAAGGTGGTGAAGGTGCCGGTGGGGGTAATTTTGAAGACCGTGCCGAACTGATTGGCCCCGCCGTACTCCGCTACTCCGTAGAAGTTTCCGTCGCTGGCCCGCACCAGCCCACCATAAGGAGCCTCGCCGTCGGGGCAGTTGGTTTGCAAGCAAAAGCTGTAGAGCGTGGTCAGCGTACCGCCCGGGGTCATCTGGAAGACCGTCCCCAAGCCATCGATGCCATTGACCCCGCCGTTGAGCGTGGTTCCGTAAAACAAGCCGTCAGTGTCCTGCACCAGCCCGGCGTAAGGCCAATAGCCGTCATAGCCGTTGAACCTGTGCACCGTGGTGAGGACGCCGCTAAGAGTAATTTTGAAGACTGTGCCACACCCAACTCCGCCACATCCGGTGGTCCCACCCGCGAAGGTTGTCCCGTAGAGATTTCCATCGTTGCCCTGCACCAGGGCGTCAGAAGGGGAAAATCCGTCGACGCAGTTGCTTTGCGAACAAAAGCTGTACAGCGTGGTCAGCGCACCTTGGGGGGTGATTTTGAAGACCGTACCACAGGTCCCGTAAAAGCAGCCGGTTCCGGTCCCGCCGATCTCGGTTGTTCCGTAGAAGTTGCCGTCGCTGGCCTGCACCAGACCGGACTGCGGATTGGCGCCGTCGCTGCAGTTGCTTTGCGAGCAAAAACTGTAGAGCACGGTGGCCGTTCCGCTGGGCGTCACTTTAAAGACTACGCCGCAGCCGTTGGTGCTGAGGCAGAAATTGGTATTCTGGTTCCCGCCGCCAAAGGTCGTCCCGTAGAAGTTCCCGTCGCTGGCGTACACCAGCCCGGCTCCAGGATTAGCGCCGCCCGGCGGTCCTTGAAAACTGTAGACCGTGCTGAAGAATTGTGCCGGCGAGGCAATGGCGGTCGCGGCGCAAAACACGAAGAGCATGCAAGCAATTTTCAACAACGTAGGTTTGTTCACAGTGCCTTCCCTTAAGGGCGTCGCCGGGCCGCACCAGAGTCCTGCAGGCGATTGTCAGAAGTGTGAGTGCAATGGCCAGTGGGGCGAGCGCCGCTAGGCTCACTCGCAAGTTGAAGTCGAAAGCTGAAGCTGTGATCTGCTGCTGAGTCAAGATCATCTCCCCGCTTCCGGCTCGTCTGTCGCGAGAGAATATCATGCACCATCAGCAGCGCAACTTAATTTTGGATTACGATTCAACACGCTGAGCGCACACGGCTTAGCTGGCTCGATGGTAGTCGGTTGTTGCAATCAGCGGTTGCGCAACTTTGCGCCATCCGTTCGCCGCGGGTTTGCCAAGCCGGCTCGTCCATATATGGAAGATCGCGACAGCCGAGATGGCTGTAACGGCCCAGATGATCGTGGCGTCGGTCATGCGGCACCTCCCAGGTTAGTGTTCTCCTCTAAAGCACGGCATACCGACGTTCTCGACAACCGGTGTAACTTTGCGACTTGCCGAATGCTGAGCCCGCCCTGGCGATCGCGGACCACCGCCTCACGATCGACGATGAGCCGGGGCCGGCCGATGTGCTGGCCTTCCAACTTGGCGCGGCGCATGCCACTTTTCACTCGTTCGATAATAAGATTGCGTTCCAGTTCGGCGACCGCGCTCAGGATGGTGACCATGCGCGGCCCAGCGGACTGCCGCTGCCCACATTCTCTCGAAAGCTCACGAATTCGATGCCCAAGTGATCGAGTTCATCGAGCAGTTGCAGAAAGTGCCGGACCGATCGGGCCAGCCGGTCGAAAGCCCAGACCGCAACCAAGTCGAAGCGGCGGTGACGAGCGTCGTTCATCATCCGGTCGAGCCCGGGGCCGGCGGGCCCGGGTGCCGGAGATCTTATCGACATACTCTTCAACGATGGTGAAGCCGCGCTGTTGCGCTAGTTGGACAAGATCGTATCTCTGGGTTTCGGGATGCTGATCGAGGCTGCTAACTCGCAAGTACAATGCCGCACGTTTAGGCACCGACGCGAACTCCGTAGAGGGCGAGGCACCGTCGTACGACCTTCGTCTTGGCCCGCAAAACCATCATTCTTTCCTGGCCCGGCTCGTCGACGAGTCCCGCGAGCTCTTGCTTGAGGTCGCGGTAGTACCACACCATGATCGTCACAAAGCGGCTGTTGCTCTCGGCCGGCGTGCCAGTCTTCTGCTGTGGCTGGGCCAGGGCGGTGGCTTCATCGGCGCTAACCAGGTGCAAGCCGCGGTGGGTGTTCTTCATTTTCTACCTCCGCGCCGGGCCCTGCCGAGCTGGTGTTGCACGACATAGTATGGATAAAAGTCCATCAGGAATCGGGCATCTGTTTTGCCTTGGGCCGCCGTCGCGACCGTCCTTATGGCCACGATTGCCGGAGTTCCTCAAGGAGTACGGCGTACGATGAGGTTCGAGCAGCCACGGCAGAGGGCGGCTGCGCCGTGAAAATCGGGAATCATTCATTCCGATCTCAAAGTCTCTGCCGGTTCGATCCTGGCGATGCGCAGAGTAGGTAGGAAAGCGGCGGCAAACGCCACGACCATCAAAATCAGCGGGACGATACTCAGCGTCACGGAGTCGTGTGTGCTCACCCCATAGATAAAGTTCCGTAGGACCCTAGCTGCAAGCAAGGAAAGCACAATTCCGGCGGCGAGTCCTTGTAGCGTGGCATTAACTCCCGCCCTGCCTATCTCTACCACTGCATCGCCAAGACTGGCGCCGAGAGCCATTCTGATTCCGATCTAACGGCGTTGCTGCACGACTAGACTTGCGATCAATCCATAGATGCCGATCGCGGATAGCAGCAATCCCAGGATTGCCAGTGCCGATAGCAGCAAGACTGCAAGGTGCTGTTCGCTCAACGCGCTTGCACGAAAGTCGTCCATGGTAAACGCCGCCGAAAACGGCAGATTTGGGGCGGCCGATTTCAGCGCAGACACTACCGCTCGATTCACGCCTTGGGTGTTGCCGGCGGTGCGAACGATCCAGTTCGGTTGAAACCAGACATGAACAAGACGATCGCCATCGGAAGTTTGCTGGTCGTAAGGAACGTATGCTGTCGGTTCACTGGTCAGCGGGGCTGCATCGGAGATTCCCGGAGTCTGCACGACATTGGCGGTAATGCCAACAATCTGGACTGTCGCGGTTCCCGCCTTGAAGTGGCGACCGACTGCGTTAACGGCGCCGAAGTAGGAACGAGCAAGGGTTTCATTCACGAGAGCCACTGGCTGACTGCTCGCATTGTCGGACTCTCGGATCGAACGCCCGAAGAGCACTGGCAACTCGAGAGTTTCGAAATATCCCGGAGTGACGAAGACATAATCCACCACTTGCTGTTTTCCTGCCTGAGTGCCGTCCGCCATCACTACCGATTCATTGAGACTGCGTTCATAGGGCACAGCCAAGCCGATCGCCGCGGATTGCACCCCAGGAATTCGGCGGATGGCAGCGAGACTTTCAGCAAAAAGCTGATGGACCGATTCGGCACTCCCATAGGCTGCGTCATCGAGAGACGCCTTGATCACCGTGACATTCTGGGAAGAAAAGCCCGGGGGCAAGCTTTGCAGGTGGATCAACGTGCGTATCAGTAATCCAGCCGCTACCAGCAGAACGACGGTGAGCGCCATTTCCCCGGCAATCAATCCTTGTCGCAATCGCCGCGAATGTAAACCGGCAACCAATCTGTTGGCTCCAGCTAGCGCCGCCCGCACGTCGACGCTTCCTCCCCGGAGCCCGGGGAGCACCCCAAGCAACACGGTCGTCAGCACCATGCATGCAATCGCAAACAGCAGAACACGCCAATCGACTTGCATCGGTCCAACCGGAAGATTGCGGATGGTCGCGGATTGGCTGGCGAAACGAAACACCAACATGGCCAGGTAGATTCCCAAGGCTGCACCAAACGCGGCCAGCACCAAAGCTTCGGTCCAGAATTGACGTATGACTGCGGTGCTCGATGCTCCCAGCGCCAAACGTGTCGCGATCTCGTGCCTGCGAGCAGTCACCCTCGCCAGAATGATGCCGGCCAAATTTGCGCACGCGATCAGCAGCACGAAGATCGCTGCCGTGCTAAGGATCAGAATCGGCAACCGGCTGATCGCGCCCACCGTTGCTTGTAGCGGATTAGCGAACATCCAGGCGTGACCGTTGGGACGTTCCTTCAAGAACTCCTGAAAGATCGTCGGCTGCAGGCGGGACAGCTCGGCATCAGCTTGTTGCCACGTAGCTCCAGGACGCAGGCGCAGGTAGACGAAATAGTTCAGCCCCTGTCCCTCGCCGGTGCGGGAAGGACGAAGCGGAGTCCAAAGCTCTCCCGAAGCCGTTGTGTATGTGTGCGGCGGAAGAACCCCTACGACCGTGTAGGGCTCGCCTTTGACTGTGATCGGCTTTCCCAGAGCAGCTTTATCGCCATGGAAGGCACGCTTCCACAGGTCATAGCTGAGCACAACCGCATTCGGTCCGTGTGGCCGGTCTTCCTCCTCCGTAAATTCCCTGCCGATCATCGGGTGCACGCCCATCACCTCAAAGTAATGGGCCGAAACGCGCGCTCCACTTACCGACTCAACATCGCTGCCGATCTTGAGATTGACGATGGTATGCGGCGCTCCGGGCACGTTGGGTGGAGACGCGGCCGCGGCGATGACGGAAGGAACATTGTCTCGAACCAGCTCCCACATCTCACCGTCATGCAAAATGCTGAACAGCGAATTCGACTGCGCCTCAGGCACGCCGGTAAAGCGATTCAGCAACACACCCAGTCGCTCCGCCTGCGGGTAGGGAAAGCTACGGATCAGGAAAGCATTGGCGAGGGTGAACACCGCGGTATTTACACCTATGCCGAGCGCCAGAGTCAGAATCGCTACGGACGCGAATCCGGGAGATTTCCTAAGGAACCTCTGAACAAGTACCGGTCTTTAGTGCCATGCCTTGAGGATCGTGCTGTTCGGAAGCTCAGGTTTGTGATCTTCTTGTCTTCTGCGCTGTGCAGAAGGCTGTAATCGAGCCGGGAAGCG